>Ga0306920_100000009_pt1 | contig 405607 bp, 370 predicted proteins | sample flu12Cox44000170_FD_204666 | JGI IMG/M metagenome (GOLD analysis project Ga0306920, IMG submission 204666) | Lab enrichment of tropical soil microbial communities from Luquillo Experimental Forest, Puerto Rico - flux4day.12C.oxic.44.000.170 (v2)... | ecosystem: Environmental > Terrestrial >... | reverse complement strand
GCTGCTGGCCATCCAGAGCTCGATCCGCAACCGCGCCCTGCCGCGCGGCTTCCTCGCGTTCGGCGAGGTCGGCCTGGCCGGCGAGGTGCGCCCGGCGCCGCGCGGCCAGGATCGCCTGAAGGAAGCCGCCAAGCTCGGCTTCTCGGTGGCCATCGTGCCCAAGGCCAACGCGCCGAAGAAGGCGATCGAGGGGCTGACGATCCACGCCGTGGAGCGGATCGAGGAGGCGATCGAGGTGTTGCGCGGCCTGTAGCGGGCGTCGCGAGCGGCGGCCGTCCGCCGCCGCAGCTCAGAACGACTGCGCGGGCTCGACGCGCGCCGGCGGCTGCGTCGCCACCGGCTTGGGCATCTCTCGCAGCAGCGCCCACAGCGAATAGACGCCGACGGCCGTGCCGAACGGGATGTTCAGCAGGTGCAGGGCGCTGAAGGCGAGCGTGATGACGCGCCCCGAATCGCTGCCGCGCAGCAGCAGCACGGCGCCCACGATCTCCAGGAGCGCGATCACGGCGAACGAGGCGACCAGGATCATGCCGATGCCGCCGACCCACTCCGCGATCTGGCGTTCGACCCCGATCGACGCGCCGTACGCCCCGAAGGCGCCGACCAGCGCGCCAATCACCAGCAGCACGAGCAGCGACAGGCTGGCCAGGACGATGTGGAGGATGGCGGCGACGCGGGCGTGGGTGTCGAGGATCATGATCGGGCTCTGCTAGGAAGAGGACGGCGATGCGGCGACGCAGGCTGTCGCCATGGTCGAGTCACTATCCTAGTGGCGCGGGTGCGCATTGCCATCCCTGCCTTGGCGAATCGTCGGTTTTCGCCGACGAACGCGCTGGCGCCGCGGATCGGGACCACCGGCCCCCGCGAAGCCGGGTCGTCGATCGCTTCCCGGCGGGAGCGACCATGGCGGCGGTGCTACGCTGCGATGTCCGTCGCAGCCCGCAGTCCCGTCGTGCAGACCACCCGCATCGCAGCCCTCTCCGACATCCACGGCAACCTGCCCGCCCTCGAGGCGGTGTGGGCGGAGATCGAGCGCGCGGCGCCGGCGCTGGTCGTCAACCTCGGCGACATCGCCTCCGGCCCGCTGTGGCCGCGCGAGACGGTGCAGTGGCTGACGGCGCGCGCCGCCGCCGAGCCGGCGCGCTGGCGCACGATCGCCGGCAACCACGAGCGCCAGGCGCTGGCGCCGGACGTCGCGCGCATGGGCGCGTCCGACGCGTACGCGGCGCGGGCGCTCGGCGCGCCCGAGCGCGCGTGGCTCGCCGCGCTGCCCGCCACGCACTGGCTGGCCGACGACGTCCTGCTGTGCCACGGCACGCCGGCCAGCGACCTGGTCTATTTCATGGAGACGGTGACGCCGGGCTTCGGGGTCGCCGGCCAACGCGGCCTGCGCGCGGCCACCGCCGTCGAGCTGGCCGCCCGCGCGGGCGAGACCCCGGCCGGCGGCACCCGCGCCGGCTTGGCCGCCGCGCTGATCCTGTGCGGCCACACGCACGTGCCGCGCGCGATGGCGGTGCCCGGCGGGCCGCTGGTCGTCAACCCGGGCAGCGTCGGGCTGCAGGCGTACGACGACGACCATCCGTTCGCGCATGTCGTCGAGAACGGCACGCCGGACGCGCGCTGGGCGCTGCTGGAGCGCGACCGCCACGGCGCCTGGCACGTGCAGCTGCGCGCCACGCCCTACGACTGGCAGGCCGCCGCCGCGCGCGCCGAGGCCAACGGCCGCGGCGACTGGGCCGACGCGCTGGCCACCGGCTTCATGGGACGTCGGGCGGGTTAGCCGTACACCTCACCCGCCCAATCGCCGCCCGATCTCGTACGTCGCGATCGCGCACGCGTTGGCCACGTTCATCGACGAGTTGTGCCCCCGCATCGGGATGTGCACGGTGGCGTCGGCCGCGTCCAGCAGCGCCTGCATGACGCCGGCGTTCTCCGCGCCGACGACCAGGCACACGCGCTCGCCCGGCGCCACCGCCAGCTCGTGCAACGGGACGCTGTGCGTGCTCAGCTCCAGCGCCACGATGCGCCAGCCCTGCGCCTTCAGCTGCGCGACGACGGCCAACGGATCGGCCGCGTGCGACCACGCCACGTGGCGCTCCGCCGAGCGCGCGCTGCGGCGGATCTTCGGATCGGGCGGCAACGGCGACGTGCCCGTCAGGTGCACGTGCTCCACGCCCAGCGCGTCGGCGATGCGGAACAGCGCGCCAACGTTGAGCGCCAGGTCGACGTCGTGCGCCAGCAAGCGCAGCGGCAGCGCGCCGGCGCCGCGGTGGCTGGCGTGAGCGAGCTGCAGGTTGACGGACGGCGAGGCGGGCGGCGGCGTGGACGGCATATCGGGCGGAATTCTGCAGGATGGCGCGGCGCGGCCCGCGACGGCTCGCCGGCCGGGCGCCGCGGCCCTAGAATTCGGGCTTTCCCCTTCTTTCGAGGCAATCCCATGGGCATGGACGATCGCGACGGCAAGATCTGGATGGACGGCGAGCTCGTCGACTGGCGCGACGCCAAGATCCACGTCCTCACGCACACGCTGCACTACGGCTGCGGCGCCTTCGAGGGCGTGCGTGCCTACAAGACGGCCAGCGGCAAGACGGCCATCTTCCGCCTGCGCGAGCACACCGAGCGTCTGTTCAACTCGGCCAAGATCCTGCGCATGAAGATCCCGTTCTCGCCGGAGCAGGTGATGGAGGCCCAGTGCGCCGTCGTCCGCGAGAACAAGCTCGAGAGCTGCTACCTGCGCCCGCTCACCTGGATCGGCTCCGAGAAGCTGGGCGTCAGCCCCAGGGGCAACCGGATCCACCTGATGGTCGCGGCCTGGGCCTGGGGCGCCTACCTCGGCGAGGAAGGCCTCAAGCGCGGCATCCGCGTCAAGACCTCGAGCTACACGCGCCACCACGTCAACATCACGATGACGCAGGCCAAGGCGGTGTCGAACTATTCCAACTCGATCCTGGCCAACATGGAAGCCACGGACGACGGCTACGACGAGGCGCTGCTGCTCGACTCCGCCGGCTTCGTGTCCGAGGGCGCGGGCGAGAACATCTTCGTGATCAAGAACGGCGTCGTCTACACGCCCGACCTGTCGGCCGGCGCGCTCAACGGCATCACGCGCAACACCATCTTCCACATCTGCCAGGACCTGGGCATCAAGCTGGTGGAAAAGCGCATCACGCGCGACGAGGTCTACATCGCCGACGAGGCCTTCTTCACCGGCACCGCCGCCGAAGTCACGCCCATCCGCGAGCTGGACCGCATCGAGCTCGGCCAGGGCTCGCGCGGCCCGGTCACCGAGAAGATCCAGTCCGCGTTCTTCGACATCGTCAACGGCCGCAACCCGAAGTACGCCGACTGGCTGACCGCGGTCTGATCACGCCCTTCCCAAGAATCCCGAGCATCCCATGACCGAACAATCGTCCGTCGTCGAAGTCACCGCCAGCGACCTGGAGGGCCCCGGCGTCGTCTTCTGCCCGAACCCGAAGATGCCGCTGTGGAGCGGCCACCCCAAGGTCTACATCGACCTGAGCCACGACGGCCGCGGCCGCTGCCCGTACTGCGGCACGACCTACCAGCTGGCCGCCGGCGTCAAGATCGCCGCGGGTCACTGACAGCAAGCGCCGGCATGACATCGCCGGCGCCCGCCGCTGACGCCGCGTCGCCCGACGCGGCCCCGCCCACCCTCGACCAGACGCGCGCGCTGTCCTACGCCGCGCTGCTGGACTACGCCCGCCGCAACGACCACGGCCACGCGCTGGCGACGCTGCTGCGCGCGCTCGCCGCGCTGACCGGCGAGGAATGCTGGCTGTGGCCGCAGCCGCCCGGCGGCGGCATCGCCATGCCGCCGATCCACGCGCAGCCCGGGCAGCGCCGTCCCGCCTCGCGCGCGGGCGAGCCGCTGCAATCGGCCTGGCCGTGCAGCCATTCCGGCGTCGTCATCGGCGAGTTGCGCACGCGCCTGCCGCACGGCCTGTCGCACGACGCCTGGGGCGAGTGCCTGCAGCCCGTGCGCGACACCGCCGCCGCGCTGCTGGCCGGCCTGGTCGAGCACGCCGGCCAGGCCCTGCCCGGCTCGCTGGCGCTGCAGCGCACCGCGATGCACGAGGCCGGCACCTACGTCTGGGAGTGGGATCTGGCCACCGACGTGCTGGGCGACATCGACGAGGGCGAGCGCATCCTCGGCTACCCGATGAACACGCTGGGCCGCACGCAGGCCGACTGGGACCGCATCGTGCACCCGGACGACCTGGCGCTGATCGACGCGGCCTTCGAGGCCCACGTGCGCGGCGAGGAGCCGCTGTACCGCGCCGTCTACCGCGCCAAGGCCGCCGACGGCCAGTGGCGCTGGATCGAGGAGCGCGGCCGCATCGTCGAGTGGGATCGCGGCGGCAAGCCCGCACGCATGTTCGGCACGCAGACCGACGCCACGCTGCTGCGCGAGCTCGAGCAGGCGCAGCGCGACCGCCTCGCCGCCGAGGCCGCCAGCAGCGCCAAGACGATGTTCCTCTCGCGCATCAGCCACGAGCTGCGCACGCCGCTGAACGCCGTGCTGGGCTTCGCGCAGCTGCTGGCCACCGACCCCGCGCTCGCCGCGATGCCCGCGCAGCGCCAGCAGGTCAAGCTGATCCACGAGGCCGGCGACCACCTGCTCGCGATGATCGGCGACCTGCTCGACCTGTCGCTGGCCGAGGCGGCGCACCTGCCGATCCAGCTGCAGGACGTCGCGCTGGCGCCGCTGTTCGAATCCTGCGCCGCGTGGTGCCGCCCGCAGGCCGACGGCGCGCGCATCCGGGTCGAGGTCGAGAACCCCGACGCCGGCGGCGCGCTGCAGCAGGCCTGCGCCGTCGTGCGCGCCGATCCGACGCGGCTGCGCCAGGTGTTGACCAACCTGCTGAGCAACGCCGTCAAGTACAACCGTCCGGACGGCTGCGTGACGCTGCGGGCGCGCGCCGTCGACGACGAGTGGCTGATCGAGGTCGAGGACACGGGCCACGGCATCAGCCCCGCCGACCGCGCACGCCTGTTCCAGCCGTTCAACCGGCTCGGGCGCGAGGCCTCCGCCATCGCGGGCGCCGGCCTCGGGCTGGCGCTGTCGCAGTCGCTGACGCAGCTGATGGGCGGGCGCATCACCGCGCGCAGCGTGCTGGGCGTGGGCTCGGTCTTCAGCGTCAACCTGCCAGCGGCCTGAGCATCCACGGACGGCCGCGCGCCGCGTGCGACCCGCACGCCGCCGCCGATCGGGGTCGGCCGTCGAACCGCGGCCTCACGCGCGGCCGGCGTCGGCCAGCGCGCGCAGCGCCATCATCTGCGTGGCGATCGGCGTGGGCAGCGGCTTCGCGCCGGCCAGCACGTCCTCGATGTAGCGCGCCGTGGTCGCCGCGTCGATCGCCGGCGGCAGCTCCGGCACCGACAGCAGCGAGCCGCCCTGCGCCGGCACCGACAGCGCCGGCTGCTCGACGCCGTCCAGGAAGGCCGTGAGCTTCGGGCAACGCCGCGCGTCGGCCACCGGCTCGCCCTCGGTGCCGCGCATCAGCAGCGCGGTGGCGCGGGTCAGCGCGAGGAACTCGCCCAGGCTGGCCGCGTACTCCGGATGCGTGTGGTTGACGACGCGCACCGCGTTGCGCCGCGGCCCCAGCGCCGGCAGCAGCTTGGCCAGCGAGTGCGCCGGGTTGCGCAGGCCGATCACGCGGCGCAGCGCGAGCACGCGGGCGAGCGACGGGTGCAGGTCGTCGGTCGCGATGAACGCCGGCGCGCCCGCGGCCCAGCGCGCGGCCACGCCGGCGGCGTCGCGCACCGGCGGCAGGCCCAGCGCCTCGAACACCGCGGCCGTCGTCACGCGTCCCGGGTCCTCCTCCAGGCCGTGCACCAGCACCGGCAGGCCCTCGCGCGCCAGCTGCAGCGCCAGCAGCGGCACGAGGTTGGGCAGCTTGCGCGCGCCGTTGTACGACGGCAGCACCACGGCGCCGGCCGCGGGCGGCTCGGGCAGCGGCAGCAGGCGCGGCGCGACGGCGTCCATGAAGCCGGCCAGTTCCTCGGGCGTCTCGCCCTTGATGCGCATCGCGATCGCGAACGCGCCGGCCTCGACGTCGCCGACCTGGCCGTCCAGCAGCCGGGCCATCAGGTCGGCGGCCTGCTCGCGCGTCAGCGAGCGCGCGCCGTCCTTGCCGCGGCCGATCTCGCGCAGGTAGGGGGCGATGGTCATGGGTGCAGGCGGTGGCGTCGCATCGCGCCATTGTCGCCGGGCCTCAGCGCTTCGCCTCGGTGCGCTTCATCGCGATGTAGTCGGCCCGATCCAACTCGTGCAGCTGGCGCGGGTAGCGCTCGGTGGCGTCGAACCAGGTGGCCAGGCGCTGCTCGAGCTGGCCGGCCGCGGGCGCGGCGACGTAGTCCTCGATGGCGAGGTAGTAGCGCATCGTGTTGCGCTCGGTGAGGCCGCGCATGCCGCCGACGTACTCGGGCTTGCCGTCCGCGTCCTTGCCGGCGACGCTGAAGCCCACCTTGTCGGCGCCGGTGGTCGACAGGTAGGCGTTCATCGCCACCTTCGCGGTGAAGCCGAAGCCGTAGGCGTAGCTCATGTGCAGCATCGTGTGGCCGGCGTCCAGCGGCGCGGCCTCGACGGCGATGCGGTAGTCGCGCGTGCCCAGCGGCCCGTCGCCGGACGTGAGTTCCGTTCGCAGGTACTGGGGCCCGTCGACCACCGGCCTGTAGTCGAAATGCAGCCGGTAGGCGTCCTCGACCGGCTGGTCGTACTTGCGGCCCAGCGCCATGTCCAGCCCCGCGGGCTGCGCGTGGCACATCTTCACGTTGAGGTGCAAGATCAGGATGCCGCACCAGTTGTCGGCGCCCTGCAGCGCCTTCTGCACGGCAGCGTAGGGCTGGTCGACGCGCGCGTAGACCTCGCCCTCGACATGGTCGCCCTCCTGCGTGGACTGCAGCACCAGCGGCCGGCCGTACGCGTTGTGCGCGAGGCGCTCCTGCAGCGCATCGAACTTCGCGTGCAGCGCGGCGGCGTCCTGCGCGCGCGCGGCGCCCGCGCACGCGAGGGCGGCGCACAACGCGAGCGTCGGCTGCAGCAGGCGGTTCGCCGGATGACGGCGCCGCACGGCGGCGAAGCGATCTTCGAAGGTCATGGCCGATATTCCCACATCTGCGCAAGCGCATCCGAAGGCGGTTCGGCAACCCGCGTGCCGCGTGCCCGCGGGGCCTCCTTACAATGCGGGGCATGCAGGCTTCTCTCTCCCGCGAGCGCGAATTCATCCTCCGGCTGTCGTGCCGGGACACCAAGGGCATCGTGCACGCCGTGTCGGGCCTGCTGTTCCAGGCCGGCTGCAACATCATCGACTCGCAGCAGTTCGGCGATCTCGCCGGCCACGGCGCGACGGGCCGCTTCTTCATGCGCGTGCACTTCGAGGCGCCGCCGCAGCTGGCCGACGTCGCCACCCTGAACCGCATGCTGTCCAACGTGACGCAGCAGTTCGAGATGGACTCGCAGCTGCATTCGCTGGCGCGCCGCCCGCGCGTGATGCTGATGGTGAGCCAGCACGGCCACTGCCTGAACGACCTGCTGTTCCGCTGGCACAGCGGCCAGCTCGACATCGACATCCCGGCGATCGTCTCCAACCACACGACGTTCGCCGACCTCGCCGCCAGCTACGGCCTGCCGTTCCACCACCTGCCGCTGGCGCCCGGCGCCACGGCCGCGGCCAAGCGCGCGCAGGAGCAGGCGGTGCAGGCGATCGTCGAGCAGGAGGCGGTCGACCTCGTCGTGCTGGCGCGCTACATGCAGATCCTGTCGCCCGAGCTGTGCGGCGTGCTCGAGAACCGCGCCATCAACATCCACCACAGCTTCCTGCCCAGCTTCAAGGGCGCCAAGCCGTACTACCAGGCGCACGACCGCGGCGTGAAGCTGATCGGCGCCACGGCGCACTACGTCACCGCCGACCTCGACGAAGGCCCGATCATCGAGCAGGACGTCGAGCGCGTCGACCACACGCTCACGCCCGAGGACATCACCGCCATCGGACGCGACGTCGAGTGCGTCGTCCTCGCGCGCGCCGTGCGCTGGCACGTCGAGCACCGCGTGCTGCGCAACGGCCGCAAGACCGTCGTCTTCAACTGATCGACCGGAGCCACCGCCGCATGCCTCACCCGAAAGCCCGCGCGGCCGTGCTGCACGCCTCGCCCGAGGACGCCGAGGCCCAGTTCTACGAGGCGCTGCGCGACGGCGACCTGGACCGCGTGATGGCCGTCTGGGCCGACGACGAGGAGGTGGTGTGCGTGCACCCCGGCGGCGCCCGCGTGGTGGGCCCCCAGGCCGTGCGCGCCGCGTTCGAGGCGCTGTTCGCCAGCGGCCAGCTCGCAGTGCACCCGGAGCACGTCAAGGTCGTGCACGCGATGGGCAGCGCGGTGCACAGCGTGCTCGAGCGCATCGACGTGGTCACCGTCGAAGGCCCGCGCACGGGCTGGATCGTCGCCACCAACGTCTACGTGAAGACGGGCCAGGGCTGGCGCATGGTGGCGCACCACGCGAGCCCCGGCGCGCCCGACGAGCTGCCCGAGATCGCCGAGGCGCCGTCCGTCCTGCACTGACGCGCCCGCGCAACCTGTCACGAATTAGGCATGTCGATTGCTCGACGGCCGGCGCATACTTTCTCCGAGATTTCCGCGATGGCCGCCGTCATGTCCCCCGACTACACGTTCACCCACCGGGCGCCCTGGTGGCTGCCGGGCGGGCACCTGCAGACCATCGTGCCGTCGCTGTTCGCCCGCGCCACCGTCGGCGCGCCGCCGCGGTTCCGGCGCGAGCGCTGGACGACGCCCGACCAGGACTTCATCGACGTCGATTTCCTCGCCGACGCGGACGGCACCGTCGCCGACCCCGCGTCGCGGCCGACGCTGGTGCTCTTCCACGGCCTCGAAGGCTCTTCGAAGAGCGGCTATGCGAAGGCCTTCGCCTGCCTGGCGCGCGAGCAGGGCTGGTCGTACGCGGTGCCGCATTTCCGCGGCTGCTCGGGCGAGCTCAACCTCGCGCCGCGCGCCTACCACTCGGGCGACTACGAGGAGGTCGAGTGGATCCTGCAACGCATCGGCGAGCGCCGCGGCGGGCCGGTGCTGGCGGTGGGCATCTCGCTGGGCGGCAACATGCTGCTGCGCTGGGCCGAGGAGTCCGGCGCGAGCGCGGGCAGCAAGGCGTTGGCGGTGGCGGCTGTGTGCTCGCCGGTCGACCTCGCGGCCGGCGGCCGCGCCATCGGCCGCGGCTTCGGGCGCTTCACCTACACGCGCATGTTCCTGAGCACGATGAAGCCCAAGGCGCTGGCCAAGCTGCGCCAGCATCCCGGCCTGTTCGACGAACGCCGCCTGCTCGCCGCGCGCGACCTGTACGAGTTCGACAACGTCTTCACCGCCCCGCTGCACGGTTTCCGCGACACCGACGACTACTGGAAGCGCGCCTCGGCCAAGCCACGCCTGCGCGACATCCGCATCCCCGCGCTGGTGCTCAACGCGCGCAACGACCCGTTCGTGCCGGACAACTCGCTGCCGAAGCAGGCCGAGGTCGGGCCGAACGTCACGCTGTGGCAGCCGCGGCACGGCGGGCACGTCGGCTTCGCGTCGGGCCGGCTGCCGCCGGGCAACGCGATGGCCATGCCGACCTCGGTGTTCGGCTGGCTCAAGAGCCACAATCGCTGACGCCAGCGCGCCGCCCCCGGGGCCGCGCGCGCATCCGCACGACGACAGGAGATCCGGCATGGACGACATGGTGCGCGCCGCACTGAAGAAATGGCCCCACGTGCCGGCCTGCACCGGCTGGCTGGCGCTGGATGCGCGCGGCGACTGGTACATGCGCGACGACCGCACCCAGCACGCGGGTCCGTTCCCGCAGTCCAAGGGCAGCCGCATCGAGCACCGCCAGCTGCGCGAGTTCATCGAGCGCAACTACGAGGGCACGCCCGACGGCGCCTGGTACTTCCAGAACGGGCCGCAGCGCGTCTACGTCGAGCTGGAGGCGGCGCCGCACGTGTGGCGGCTCGTGGCGCAGGCGGGCGCAGCGCCGCAGGTGCGCTCGCACGCGGGCGGCGCGGCCGTCGCGGTGGAGTCGGCCTGGGTCGACGAGCGCGGCCGCCTGTTCCTGGCCACGGAGGCCGGCTTCGGCCTCGTGCACACACAGGACATGGAGGCCGCCGCCGACGCCGTCGAGGCCGGCCTGTGGTCGCCGCAGCCGCTGGCCTTCGCGGCCATGCCCGCGCGCTTCGGCTTCTGCCTGAGCCCGGCGGCGCTGTGGGACGGGCATCCGCCGCGCGAAGCCACCGGCGCTCACGCGGCGTCCTGAACGGCGTCGCCCCATGAAAAAGCCGCCCGCGGGCGGCTTTCGTTCGAGCGTGGCGGCCTACTTGGACGCGGCCGAGGCCGCTGCGGACGCGGCAGCGGCGCTGGCGCCCGAAGCCGCCGCGGAGGCCGCCGGCGCGGCGGGCTCGGCCAGCTTGCCGCCGCCGTGGTTGGCCATGTAGACGACCGCGCGGCCGACCTCGAAGTCGCTGAAGTCGCCGCCGCCCTGCGCAGGCATGTTGCCCTTGCCGTGCAGCGCCGATTGCAGCAGCGCGTCGTAGCCCTTGCCCACGCGCGGGCCCCAGGCGGCGGCATCGCCGAACTTGGGCGCGCCGAGCAGGCCGGCGGTGTGGCAGGTGGTGCACTGGGCCTCGAAGACCTGCTGGCCGGTCTTAGTGACGACGACGGCGTTGGCGTCGAACACTGCGTCGCTGGCCACCGGCGCGATGCGCGCGGCGACGGCGGAGGCGGACAGCGCCTCGGAGCCGGGGGACCTCTTGTTGTCGAGGGAGACGAACTGCGTGAGCATGATGATCACGATCACCGGCACCACGATCGCGGCGACCACCACGATGATCAGTTGCTTCGGCGTCTTGATGCCGGACTCGTGTTCTGCTTCTTCGTGGTGCTGCTCTTCGCTCATGGATTCCTCAAGGCACGGGCTGCGGGAAGATCATCCACCGAGGGCGCGAACCGGGTTCGCGCGCACTCGGCCGTCAGGTAAAAGCCGCGCGATTATAGGTTCGGGGGACCGGCGAATCCCCGGCGGCCAGGCCCGGGATGCCCCGGGACAAACCCCCGTTCCCGAAATGAAAACGCCCGGCGCAAGGGCCGGGCGTCGGATCGTGCGCGCCGCGAGGCGGGCGTCAGGCCGCCTGCGGATCCGGCGAACCCGGCAGCGCCACGCGGGCGGCGACCAGCGCGGTCACTTCCTTGCGATAGCGATTGAGCTCCTGCACCGACACGAAGCTGCGCTCCAGCAGCAGGCTCATGTTGTGGAGGATGCGCTCGACGACCTTGTTCTCCCACACGGCGTCGAACTGGATCTGCTTGTCCAGCCAGCCCTCGAGCCAGTCGGGATCGGGCACGCGGCTCTGGATGGTGTCGCGCGGGAACAGGTTGGCGTTGACGTGCAGGTTGGTCGGATGCAGCGCCTGCGCGGTGCGGCGCGCGCTGGCCATCAGCACGCCCACCTTCGTGAACGCGGCCTTGGCCTCGTTGCCGAAGCGCGCGAGCGCCTTCTTCATGTAGCGCAGGTAGGCGCCGCCGTGGCGGGCCTCGTCGCGGGCGAGCGTCTCGTAGATGTGCTTGATCACCGGCTCGGTGTGCCACTGCGCCGCGCGGCGGTACCAGTGGTTGAGGCGGATCTCGCCGCAGAAGTGCAGCATCAGCGTCTCGAGCGCGGGCGCCGGGTCGAACTCGAAGCGGATGGCGTGCAGTTCCTCCTCGGTCGGGACGAGCTCGGGGCGGAAGCGGCGCAGGTACTCCATCAGCACCAGCGAGTGCTTCTGCTCCTCGAAGAACCAGACGCTCATGAAGGCGCAGAAATCGCTGTCGTCGCGGTTGTCGCGCAGGAACATCTCGGTGGCGGGCAGCGCGGCCCACTCCGTGATGGCGTTCATCTTGATCGTGGTGGCCTGCTCGTCGGTCAGCTTGGACGCGTCGAAGGAATCCCAGGGGATGTCCTTGTCCATGTCCCAACGGACGGCTTCGAGTTGCTTGAACAGTTCGGGGTACAGCATGCTGGCGTGGGTCTCCTCACCTCATTTTAGTCGGGCGCGGGCCCTTTCAGTGCGACAAAACGCCCTGGTTGCCGAACGAGTCTCGGGAATCGATCGAAAATGCCCCTCGAAAATGCGGCCGATCGGGGCTGGCGCCGAAAACCCGACGGAGTCGGCCGGCCGGGCTCCCCATCCTGGACAACTCGCGGCCGGGTTGGCAAAGTGCGCCGTCGATCCGGCCAGGAGGCCCATGCTCGTCCAGGACAAATCCTCGTGTCGCCGGGCCCTGCGCCGGCGCCGCGGGCGCCACGACCCCGCTCGAATCAAGGTGATTGACGCGCAGGCCCGCGGAACTTCAGGCGCAAAATCCGCTCCTATCGACTGTGTGGGGGCGAGGATGCTCCCGCATCGCCGCGCACGACGCGGCACCCCAGCCGGTTTACTCGCTGCGCAGCTTCGTCGGTTCGCCCTCGAAACGTCCCGAGCGCTTCTCCTCCTCCCTCCCTCCCTTGTTCGCTCAGGGGCGCTGCGCAGCGACATTTATCCCTTCGCGCCCGACGCGCGCCAGGCCGGAGCGGCGCCGTGAGCCGCCCGCGCATCGCCGTCGTCGGCGCCGGCATCGCCGGGCTCGGCGCGGCCCATCGCCTGGCGCCGCACTGCGACGTCACCGTCTTCGAGGCGGACGATCGTCCGGGCGGCCATGCCCACACGGTCGACATCACGCTGCCCGGCGCGCACGGGCCGGTCACGCACGGGGTCGACACGGGCTTCCTCGTCTTCAACGAACGCACCTACCCGCGCCTGTGCGCGCTGTTCGCCGAGCTGGGCGTGGCGGTCGCCAAGTCGGAGATGACCTTCTCCGTCCAGGCGCCGCGCGCCGACGGCGGCCGGCTCGAATGGAGCGGCACCAGCCTGAACACCGTGTTCGCCGACCGCGGCAACCTGCTGCGGCCGCGCTTCCACGGCATGCTGCTCGACCTGCTGCGCTTCAACCGGCTCGCCACCCGCCTCGCGAAACGCGGGGCCGATGCCGAGCTGGCGCAGCCGCTGGACGAGTTCCTCGCCGCGCACCGCTTCGGCACCGCGTTCGTCGACGACTACCTGCTGCCGATGATCGGCTGCATCTGGTCGTGCTCGACGGTGCAGATGCTGCGCTTCCCGGTCGGCACGCTGATCCGCTTCTGCCACAACCACGGCCTGCTGCAGGTGCGCGAGCGGCCGCAGTGGTTCACGGTGGCCGGCGGCTCGCGTCGCTACGTCGACCAGCTGGCCACGCGCGTCGGCCGGGTGCGGCTGGCGATGCCGGTGCTGGGCGTCGCGCGCGACGCGTCACGCGCGCCAGGCGCCAGCGCGGGCGTGCGCACCCGCGCGGGCGTCGAGTGGTTCGACGAGGTCGTGCTCGCCGTGCACGCGCCGCAGGCGCTCGCGTTGCTGGATGACGCGAGCGCGGACGAACGCCGCACGCTGGGCGCGATCGGCTACCAGCACAACGAGGCCGTCCTGCACACCGACGAGCGCCTGCTGCCGCGCCGGCGCGCCGCCTGGGCGGCGTGGAACTACGAGCGCGACGTCGTCTCCGGCGGCAGCAGCCGGCACGTCTGCCTGCACTACCGCGTCAACCAGCTGCAGCCGCTGCCGTGGCGGCAATCGGTCATCGTGTCGCTGAACCCGCTGCACGCGCCGCGTCCGGAGACGGTGCTGCGGCGGATCGCCTACGCGCACCCGGTGTTCGACGGCGCCGCGATCGTCGCGCAGGGCCGGCTGGCGGACCTGCAGGGGCGCTCGCACACGTGGTTCTGCGGCGCGTGGACCGGCTACGGCTTCCACGAGGACGGCCTGCGGTCGGGCCAGGAGGTCGCCGACGGCATCCTGGCGCGCCGGCCCGCCGGCGCCCGATCGGACGCCGGCGGCGTCGCGCTGGGCGAGCCCGCATGACGCCGCCGCGCGCCCGCATGGCCTTCGGCGAGGTGCGCCACCGGCGGCTCGCACCGGTCGAACACGCGTTCGCGTACCCGACCTGCTTCCTGCTGCTGCCGCTGCGCGCGTTGCGGCGCGCCGCCGACCCGGCGCTCGCGCGCAACCGGCGCGCGCTGTTCGGCTTTCGCGACGCCGACCACGGCGACGGCCGCGCCGACAGCCTGGCCTGGCTCGACGAGCTGCTGGCCGCCGAGGGCATCGCCGACGCCGATGGCGAGGCCTGGCTGCACTGCATCCCGCGCATGTTCGGCGTCGCGTTCAAGCCGGTCAGCTTCTGGTACGCGCATCGCGCGGACGGCACGCTGGCGGCCGTCGTCGTCGAGGTCAACAACACCTTCGGCGAGCGCCACTGCTATCTGCTGGCGGGCGCGCAGCTCGCGTTCGGCCGCACGGCCATCGCACGCAAGGTGTTCCACGTGTCGCCGTTCTGCGAGACGCGCGGCGACTACCGCTTCCGCTTCATGCGCACCGACCTCGCATCGGCCGACGGCCGCGGCCGCACGGCGGTGCGCGTGGAGCTGCACGTCGACGGCGCGCCGCTGCTGGTCACCAGCGTCTCGGGCCGCGTCGAGCCGCTGACGCGCGGGGCGGTGCGTTTCGCGCTGTGGACGCTGCCGGCGATGACGGCCATGATCGTCGCGCGCATCCATTGGCACGCGCTGCGGCTGTGGCTCGGGAAGCTGGCCGTCGAGCGCAAGCCCGCGCCGCCGCGGCGGCCGGTCAGCCGCGGCGAGGCCGACGCAGCCCCGGCCCTGCGCCAGGCTGGCGGAGCGCGGGTTTCACAGGCCAGCGACGAGGCCGCATCGATCCAGAATCCGGCATGAGCTCCGGAACGCTCCCGCCGTCTTCCGAGGCCGTCGTCCGCGCGACGTCGCGCCCGCCCGCCGCGGCCCGCGCCGCGCTGGCGCTACTGCAACGGCTGCGCGCCGGCACGCTGACCGTGCGCACCCCCGACGGCGCGACGCACCAGGCCAGCGGCGCGTCACAGCCGGAACTGCACGCGGTGCTGGACGTGCACGACTGGTCGACCTTCGCCGCCACGCTGCGCACGGGCGACATCGGCTTCGCCGAGACCTTCATGGCCGGCGCCTGGACGACGCCGCAACTGGCCGACCTGCTGCGGCTGATCCTGGCCAACCGCGAGGTCGTCGACAAGGCGATCTACGGCAGCTGGTGGGGATCGCTGCTGCACCGTGTCCAGCACGCGCTCCACCGCAACACGCGCGGCGGCAGCCGGCGCAACATCCGGGCGCACTACGACCTGGGCAACGCGTTCTACGCGCTGTGGCTCGACGCGACGATGACGTACTCCAGCGCCTGGTTCGACGGCGACCTGGCGCAGTCGCTCGAGCAGGCGCAGGCGGCCAAGCTGCGCCGCGCGATCGCGGCCACGGGCGTGCGGCCGGGCGAGCGCCTGCTGGAGATCGGCTGCGGCTGGGGTGCGGTGGCCGAGGCCGCGGCGAGCACGGGGGTAGCCGTCGTCGGCCTGACGCTGTCGAAGGAGCAGCTCGCGTGGGCGCAGGCGCGCCTGGCGCGCGCGGGCGTGGCCGAACGCGTCGACCTGCGCCTGCAGGACTACCGCGACGTGCCCGACGGGCCGTTCGACGCGATCGTGTCGATCGAGATGTTCGAGGCCGTCGGCCGCGAATATTGGGACGCGTACTTCCAGGCCGTGCAGCGGCAACTCAGGCCGGGCGGCAGGGCCTGCATCCAGGCCATCGTGATCCGCGACGACCTGTTCGACCGCTACGTGCGCTCGGCCGACTTCATCCAGCGCTACGTGTTCCCCGGGGGCATGTTGCCGACCACCGCGCTGTTCGAGCGGCACGCCCGCGCCGCGGGCCTGCGCGTGGTCGAGCGCTTCGCGTTCGGCCCGGACTACGCCGAGACGCTGCGCCGCTGGCGCCATGCCTTCCTGGCGCGGCTGGACGAGGTCCGCGGCCAGGGCTTCGACGAGCGTTTCGTGCGGCTGTGGGAGTTCTACCTCGCGTACTGTGAAGCGGCCTTCGACACCGGCAACACCGACGTCGTCCAGTTCACGTTGCAGCGGGATTGAAGGCGTCCGCGGAGCGCGCGCTACCGGCGGAAGCCGGGAGCCAGCGCGGGCGCCGTGGCGCGCGGAGGTACAGGTCACGGTCCTGTCATCCACGTGAATATAGCCCGGTTTTCCGCATTTGGGCAGGCTGGTCAAACCGTCGGGCCGGGCGCATCATGGACTCGTGCCGTCGCCTCGACGTCGACTGGAAAGGCCGGCACGGTCGACCCGGAAAACTCCCCTTCCGGGCCATGTCCGCAACTCTCGCTTGAAAGGAGGCACTGATGAATCTGACGATCAGCGGCCATCATCTGGAAGTGACACCGGCACTGCGCGAATACGTCCTGACCAAGCTGGACAGGATCACGCGCCACTTCGACGGCGTCGTCGACGTGAACGTGTTGCTCACCGTGGAAAATCTCAAGGAAAAGGAACGTCGACAAAAAGCCGAAGTCACCCTCCACGTCAAGGGGAAGGACATCTTCGTCGAGCAGGCGCATGAAGACCTCTATGCCGCCGTCGACCAGCTGATGGACAAGCTCGATCGCCAGGTGGTCCGCCACAAGGATCGCCTGCAGGATCATCACCACGCGACCGGCAAGCGCCAGGTCGCTCCGGAATTGCCGCTGCCGACCTGACCGGCCGGACAACCCGACACAATCCATACAAGGCGGTCTGATGGCCGCCTTGTTCGTTTGGTCTATGCTGGCGAGGGGTTATTCGGTGCGTTCAAGCGCCCGTCACACCCGCCGAACCTGCCTTCAGGCCCCGGATTTCGTGAAATTGTTGCTGCGCCGCAGCATTCGCGTGCCGATAGGGCCGCCGGGCCGCCGGTGAGGTGCGCACTCGGTTTTCGCATTCCTATAATCATCTGTTCGATCCCGGAAATTGCCGGGTGACTTTCCAGCCCGGGGACCACCGGGCGCCGTACGGAAACCTCGGCTTACCCGCCCAGGCACGCTCATGAACCGTCTCGCTGCCATCCTTCCCCTTGCCAACGTCCAGGTGGGCGTGGACGCCACCAGCAAGAAACGCGTGTTCGAACAGGCCGGCGTGCTGTTCGAGAACCAGCACGCGATCGCGCGCGCGACGGTCACGGACAACCTGTTCGCCCGCGAACGCCTGGGCTCCACCGGCCTGGGCCACGGCGTCGCCGTCCCGCACGGCCGCGTCAAGGGCCTGAAGAACCCGCTGGCCGCCGTCCTGCGCGTGCAGCAGCCGATCCCGTTCGACGCGCCGGACGACGAGCCCGTCGGCCTGCTCATCTTCCTGCTGGTGCCCGAAGCGGCCACCCAGCGCCACCTCGAGATCCTGTCCGAGATCGCCGAGATGCTGTCCGATCGCGAGCTGCGCGACCGCCTGAAGGGCGATGTCGACGCCGCCACGCTGCACCGCCTGATCTCCGACTGGGAACCGCTGAAGTCGGTCGCCTGAACGGCCCATGAAGCCACGCGTCATCAGCGCGGAGGCGCTGTTCGAAGAGCATCAACCCGCGCTCCGCTGGGAGTGGGTCGCGGGCCATGCGCACCCGGAACGCCGCTTCGACGAGGCCGCCGTGCGCGAGGCGCGCTCGGCCGCCGACCTGGTCGGCTACCTCAACTACATCCATCCGTACCGCGTGCAGCTGGTGGGTCGACGCGAGGTCGCATACCTCTCGATCGCCGACCTGGAGGTGCAGGCGCGCCGCATCCAGCGCATCCTGGCGCTGGAGCCGCCGGTCATCATCGTGGCCGACGGCGAGCGTCCGCCCGACCAGCTCGTGGCGCTGTGCGACCGCGCCGAGATCCCGCTGTTCGTGACCTCGGCCTCGGCCGGCCACGTCATCGACCTGGTGCGCTCCTACCTGAGCCAGCTGTTCGCCGACCGCACCACGCGCCACGGCGTGTTCATGGACATCCTGGGCGTGGGCGTGCTGATCACCGGCGAATCCGGGCTCGGCAAGAGCGAACTGGGGCTGGAACTGATCTCGCGCGGCAACGGCCTGGTGGCCGACGACGCGGTCGACCTCTACCGCGTCTCGCAGTCCTCGCTGGAGGGCCGCTGCCCCGACCTGCTGCTGAACCTGCTGGAGGTGCGCGGCATCGGCCTGCTCGACATCAAGGCAATCTTCGGCGAGACCGCCGTGCGCCGGAAGATGCGCCTGAAGCTCATCGTGCACCTGGTGCGCAAGGAGACGATGGAGCGCGAGTTCGAGCGCCTGCCCTACGAGCCGATGTACGACGAGATCCTGGGCATCCCGGTGCGCAAGGTCGTGATCGCCGTCGACGCCGGCCGCAACCTCGCCGTGCTGGTGGAGGCCGCGGTGCGCAACACCATCCTGCAGCTGCGCGGGATCGACACCTACCAGGAATTCGTCAAGCGCCACCAGGACGCGATGGCGAAAGGCAGCGAGTAGCCGGACTGAGCCTCAGCCGTGATGGCGGGGGTTGACCTTGGGCGCCGGCCGGTGCTCGCAGTTCTCGCGCGTGCACACGGCGTACAGCGACAGCGCGTGCTCCTGCAGCGTGAAGCCGCGCGATGCGGCCACCTCGCGCTGGCGCGCCTCGATCTCGGGGTCGAAGAACTCCTCGACGCGGCCGCAGGTCAGGCACAGCAGGTGGTCGTGGTGCGTGCCCTCGTTGAGCTCGAACACCGACTTGCCGGACTCGAAATGGCTGCGCGCCAGGATGCCGGCCTGCTCGAACTGCATCAGCACGCGGTAGACGGTGGCCAGCGCGATGTCAGACCCTTCGTTCAGCAGGGTCTTGTAGACGTCTTCCGCCGTCAGGTGGCGCTCGACGGACTGCTGGAAGACCTCGAGGATCTTGATCCGCGGCAAGGTCGCCTTCAGGCCGCTGCTCTTGAGTTCTTCAGCGTGGGTCATTGTTAAGCAGGACTAAGTCGCGCTTCGCGGGTCGCGACGCAGACTAGAATCAGTCAATCATATCCAGCCTTGGCCTCATTGGGGCAGCGGTTCAGAGCTTGTCGATGCGCATCACGGTCTTCTCCCGGTTCCTTCCCCTGTCCGCCACTGTCCTGGCCGCATTCGCACTCGGCGGCTGCTCCAGCTTCAACGAGCCGGCGTCGCTCAAGGGCTTCATCGCCTTCATCTCGCCGTACCGGCCGGACGTCATCCAGGGCAACGTCGTCACCAGCGAGCAGATCGCGCTGGTCAAGCCGGGCATGTCGCGCGTGCAGGTCAAGGAGATCCTGGGCACGCCGCTGATCACCGACCCGTTCCACGCCGACCGCTGGGACTACGTCTTCACGCTCAAGCGCCAGGGCTTCGACGACCAGGAACGCGCGTTCGCCGTGATGTTCGAGAAGGACCAGGTGCAGAAGATCGACGCGCCCGAACTGCCGAGCGAAGACGCGTTCGTCGCCCAGATCAGCCGCAAGAAGCTGCCCACCTCCACGCCCAAGCTCGAGCTGACCGAGGCCGAGAAGGCCGCGCTGCCGGCTCCCGCCGTGACGGCGGCCCCGGCCGCTTCCGCGGTCGAGGTGGCCGGCGCGACGCGCAGCTACCCGCCGCTCGAGACGGCGACGCCGTGACCGCGGCCCCGCTGGCGAGCCCTATGGCGAGCCCCGTGACGAGCGCCGCCGCACCGCTGCGCATCGCGATCGCCGGCGCCTCCGGCCGCATGGGCCGCATGCTGGTCGAGGCGGTGCTCGACGCCCCCGACTGCACGCTGGCCGGCGCGCTCGACGTCGCCGGCAGCCCGCAGCTGGGCCAGGACGCCGGCGCGTTCCTGGGCCGCGCGACAGGTGTCGTGACCACGTCCGACCTGGCCACCGCGCTCGCCGGCAGCCAGGTGCTGATCGACTTCACGCGCCCCGAGGGCACGCTGAAGCACCTGCAGGCCTGCGCCGAACGCGGCGTGGCGCTGGTCATCGGCACCACCGGGTTCGGCACCGAGGACAAGGCCGCGATCGGCGCCGCCGCGCAGCGCATCCCCGTCTTCATGTCGCCCAACATGAGCGTCGGCGTCAACGTGGTGATGCGGCTGATCGAACAGGCCGCCAAAGCGTTCGCGCACGGCTACGACATCGAGATCATCGAGGCGCACCACCGCAACAAGATCGACGCCCCCAGCGGCACCGCGCTGAAAATGGGCGAGGTCGTCGCCAACGCCCTCGGCCGCAACCTGGCCGATAACGCCGTGTTCGGACGCGAAGGCGTCACCGGCGTGCGCGACCCGAGTACGATCGGCTTCGCGACGGTGCGCGGCGGCGACATCATCGGGGATCACACCGTGCTGTTCGCCGGCATCGGCGAGCGCATCGAGATCACCCACAAGAGCTCCAGCCGCGCCACCTACGCGCAGGGCAGCCTGCGCGCCGCGCGCTTCCTCGCGCACAGCGGCCCGGGCCTGTACGACATGAACGACGTCCTGGGACTGAATTGATGGAAGGGCTGTCCGGCTTCTGGGGCCAGAGCGATCTCATCAGCCGTACCGTCGGCCTGCTACTGCTGGCGATGTCGGTGAGCAGCTGGGTCATCATCCTCTGGAAGGGCTGGCTGCTGCGGCGTGCCGACGCCGACATCCAGCGCGGCGTCGCCGCCTTCTGGAGCGCCGCCGGCGTCGCCGAGGGCCGCAGCCGCCTGATCACGCTCGACCGCGAGGCCGTGCTGCTGCCGCTGCTCGATGCCGCGCTGCTGCAACCGGCGGCCGGCACGCTCGAGACGCAGCCCGCGCTCGCCTCGCAGCTCACGCGCCGCCTGCGCGACGCGCTGCACGCCGGCCTGGCGCAGCTGCAGTTCGGGCAGGTGGTGCTCGCGTCCACCGGCTCGACGGCGCCGTTCATCGGACTGTTCGGCACGGTGTGGGGCATCTTCCACGCGCTCGCCGGCATGGCCGAGGGCAACGGCGTCACCATCGACAAGATCGCCGGCCCGGTGGGCGAGGCGCTGATCTTCACGGCCGCCGGCCTGGCGGTCGCGATCCCCGCCGTGCTGGCCTACAACATCTTCGGCAAGCGCGTCGCGGCGTGCGAGGCGGAGCTCGAGGGCTTCGCGCACGACCTGCGCGAGATGCAGCTCGACGCCGCCGCTCGCTGAGGAATCCTCATGGCCTTCGGTCGCCTCGAGCGCAGCCCCACGCCGCAGCCGATGAGCGACATCAACATGACGCCGCTGATCGACGTCATGCTGGTGCTGCTGGTGATCTTCATGATCGCCGCGCCGCTGATGACCTCCAGCCTCAAGATGGACCTGCCCAAGGTCGCCGCGGCCACGAACAACGACGGCGGCGCCACGCTGGCGCTGGGCATCACGGCGGACGGCCGTTTCCACGTCGGCGACGAGGTCGTCACGCACGACGACCTGGTGCGCACGCTCAAGCAGACCGCCACGCGCCAGCCGCAGCCCGACGTGCTGCTGCGCGCCGACCAGAGCGTGCCCTACGGCCGCGTCGCCGAGCTGATCGGCCTGGTGCAGGACGCCGGGCTGACGCACATCGGCTTCATCGCCCAGCCTGCCAAGTAACGCGCCCCGCCGTCGGGCGCGCGCTCGCGTGACGCGCGCCGGCGCCCGCGTGCGGAACTCTCATTGGCGCCAGGCCAGCCAGGCCTGCTGCTGCGCGCCGATCGGGTAGCCCCGGCCGTCCCACTTCAGCACGGCGCTGAACGGCGGGCGCTCGTCGAGGCGGTCGTCGTCGCGCGCGGCGACGCCGGTGACGACGAGGTCGCGCCAGCCGCGCGTGGACGTGGGCGCCAGCGCCAGCTTCGCGCTGAAGTTCTCGGTGATGGTGAGATCCGGCGCGGTGCTGTCGGTGCAGGCCGACCGGCCGCGCTGGATCAGCGCCCATTCCGACATCGGCAGGTCCACCAGCACCGGCCGGATCAGGCGGCCCTGGCTCACGAACAGGCTACGGCGCGCGCCCGAGCCGGCGCCGGCGCAGCCGCGCGGCGCGCCGGTGGTCATGTCCAGGCCGAAGGCGCGCACGCCGGGCGCGAGGTCGTAGGCGGCGGTGTCCAGCCACAGGCTGCCCGAGACCATTTTCATCGCCGGATCGCTGTCGAGCGCGCCCTTGAAGCTGGACGTGACGTTGCCGGCCGCGTCGAGCAGCGCGATCACCAGCAGCAGGTCGTCCTGGTGGCCCGAGCGGTAGGCCGCGGCGACCAGGCGCCCGTGGTACGCCGGCACGCCCGTGCACGCGGCCGCGGCGACCGTCGCGCCGGCGTCGGCCGCATGGCCCAGCGCCGGTTCCTTGAAGTTGGCCACGTCCACGAAGCGGCCGACCGCGGCCAGCGTGTGGGCGTCGCACAGCTGCTCCACCTGCGCGCCGACGTTCAGCTCGTGCTCCGTGGCCGCGCGCCCGACGGACGCCGACGCGGCCAGCGCGACGAGGCAGGCCGCGCGCACGGCGGCGATTCCCAACGACTTCATTTCTCCACTCCGGTGCCCGGCCCGGGACGCCCGGATCGCGCCCTTCTCGCCGGAAGAGGCGCGATCATCGCGGCGGGCCGGGGCGGCGTCCACCGTCGCGCGGTAACGATTCGTCAGGCGCGGCGACAGGGCGTGACCCGCGTCCGCGCGGTCGCCCCTCCTACAATCGGGGGATGAACGAAAAGTACGTCCCCTCCGAGGTCGAAGCCGCCGCCCAGGCGCACTGGCGCGCCACCGATGCCCACCGCGTCACCGAAGACGCCAGCCGCGCGAAGTTCTACGCGTGCTCGATGCTGCCCTACCCCAGCGGCAAGCTGCACATGGGCCACGTGCGCAACTACACGATCAACGACATGCTCGCGCGCCAGCTGCGCATGAAGGGCATGAACGTGCTGATGCCCATGGGCTGGGACGCCTTCGGCCTGCCCGCCGAGAACGCCGCCATCAAGAACAAGGTGCCGCCGGCCAAGTGGACGTACGAGAACATCGCCCACATGAAGCAGCAGATGCAGGCGATGGGCCTGGCGATCGACTGGTCGCGCGAGGTCGCCACCTGCCAGCCCTCGTACTACAAGTGGAACCAGTGGCTGTTCCTCAAGATGCTGGAGGCGGGCATCTGCGAGCGCCGCACGCAGATCGTCAACTGGGATCCGGTCGACATGACCGTGCTCGCCAACGAACAGGTCATCGACGGCCACGGCTGGCGCTCCGGCGCGCCGGTGGAAAAGCGCGAGATCCCGGGCTACTACCTCAACATCGTCAAGTACGCCGAGGAGCTGCTGTCGGCGGTGGCCGATCCGGCCGACCCGGAATACCTGTCCGGCTGGCCCGAGCGCGTGCGCCTGATGCAGGAGAACTGGATCGGCAAGAGCGAGGGCGTGCGCTTCGCGTTCCCGCACGCCATCCACGACGACGACGGCAAGCTGATCGGCGACGGCAGGCTCTACGTGTTCACCACGCGTGCCGACACCATCATGGGCGTCACCTTCTGCGCCGTCGCGCCCGAGCACCCGCTCGCCACGCACGCCGCCAAGGGCAACCCGCAGCTGGCCGCGTTCATCGAGCAGTGCAAGGCCGGCGGCACCACCGAGGCCGAGCTCGCCACCAAGGAGAAGGAAGGCCTGCCCACCGGCCTGACCGTCACCCACCCGCTGACCGGCGCGCAGGTGCCGGTGTGGGTCGGCAACTACGTGCTGATGACCTACGGCGACGGCGCCGTCATGGGCGTGCCCGCGCACGACGAGCGCGACTTCGCGTTCGCCAGGAAGTACGGCCTGACGATCAAGCAGGTCGTCGCCGTCGCCGGCGAGGCCTTCTCCACCGATGCCTGGCAGGAGTGGTACGGCGACAAGCAGCGCGGCGTGTGCATCGAGTCCGGCGTGCTGGACGGCCTGGGCATGAAGGACGCGGTCAGCCGCGTGGCCGAGCTCGTCGCCGCCGCCGGCCTGGGCGAGAAGAAGACCACCTGGCGCCTGCGCGACTGGGGCATCAGCCGCCAGCGCTACTGGGGCACGCCGATCCCCATCATCCACTGCGACGACTGCGGCGTGGTGCCCGTGCCCGAGAAGGACCTGCCGGTCGTGCTGCCGGAAGACCTGATCCCCGACGGCTCCGGCAACCCGCTGAACAAGCACGCCGCCTTCCTGAACGTCGGCTGCCCGAAGTGCGGCAAGCCGGCGCGCCGCGAGACGGACACGATGGACACCTTCGTGGACTCGTCGTGGTACTTCATGCGCTACTGCGACCCGACCAACGACCAGAAGATGGTCGCGGAGGGCACCGACTACTGGATGCCGATGGACCAGTACATCGGCGGCATCGAGCACGCGATCCTGCACCTGCTGTACGCGCGCTTCTGGACCAAGGTCATGCGCGACCTCAAGCTCGTGAAGTTCAGCGAGCCCTTCAAGAACCTGCTCACGCAGGGCATGGTGCTCAAGGGTGCGTTCTTCCACAAGCCCGAGGACGCCGGCAAGAACTACTACTGGGAGCACGAGCTCGACATCGAGCGCGACGCGCACGGCAACGTCGTGAGCGCCAAGCTCAAGGACGGCACGCCGGTCACCTACGAGATGACCACGATGTCGAAGTCCAAGAACAACGGCGTCGACCCGCAGGCCCTGATCGACCGCTACGGCGCCGACACCGCGCGCCTGTTCGTGATGTTCGCCTCGCCGCCGGAGCAGACGCTGGAGTGGAACGACTCCGGCGTCGAGGGCGCGCAGCGCTTCCTCAAGCGCGTGTGGGCGTTCGGCGTGAAGCACGGCGACGCGCTGCGTGGCGCCGCGGACAGCGTCGCCGGCCTCGAATCGAGCGCGGCCGCGAAGGCGCTGCGCCGCGAGGTGCACGTGCTGCTCAAGCAGGTCACGTACGACTACGAGCGCATGCAGTACAACACCGTCGTCTCCGGCGCGATGAAGCTGCTCAACGCCCTCGAAGGCCATGCGTACGACGGCAGCGCCGGCTCCGCCGCGGTGCTGCGCGAGGGCTTCTCGGTGCTGCTGCGCGCGCTGTATCCGGCCTGCCCGCACATCGCGCAGGCGCTGTGGACGGACCTCGGCTACGGCCAGGGCAGGGAACTGGTCGACGCCGGCTGGCCAGTGGTCGACGAGTCCGCACTGGTGCAGGACGAGATCGAGCTGGTGCTGCAGGTGCTGGGCAAGACGCGCGGCGCCGTGCGCGTGCCCGCGAGCGCCGACAAGGCCGCCATCGAGACGCTCGCGCTGGCCTCGCCCGAGGCGGTGCGCTGGATGGAAGGCAAGCCGGCCAAGAAGGTCGTGATCGTGCCGGGCCGTCTCGTCAACATCGTCGTCTGAGGCTCGGGATGCGCTCGCCTTCGTCGATCCGGCGCCGCGCGGCGCTCGCCGTCGTGGCCGTCGCCGCGGCGGCGACGCTGGCGGCCTGCGGCTTCCATCGCCGCATCGCGCAGCCGCTGAACTACGAGCGCATCGCGCTGTCGGGCTTCGCCGACCGTTCGACGATGGCCGAGGAGATCCGGCGCGCGCTGCCGTCCACGGCGCGCGTCGTCTCCAACGTGCTGGAGTCGCAGGTCGTGATCGAGGCCGTCGAGGACACGCAGAAGACCACGGTCGAGGCGTCGACCGCCTTCGGGCAGGTGCGCGAACTCGAGCTGCACTGCAAGCTGCGCTACCGCGTGCTCGACCCGAACGGCACCGAGCTGCTGCCGCTGGCCGACATCGAACGCTTCCGCGACATGACCTACGACGAGAAGGACGCCCTGGCCAAGGACACCGAGCAGAAGGCGCTGTACCGCGACATGCAGTCCGACATGGCCTACCAGCTGGTGCGCGTGCTGTCCGCCGTGGGCAAGCCCGCCGGCCCGGCCGCGCAGGCGCAGGCGGCGCGCGCCGCCTCGGCCGCGCTGGCGCCGGCGGCCGCGCCGTCGTCGGTGTCGGCCGTCGAATGGGCCGCGTCGCAGGCCGCGGGCCGCTGACGAGAGCACCATGCAGGTCCGCCCCGAGCAACTCGCCGACCACCTGGCGCGCGGCCTGCGCGACGTCTACGTGGTGCACGGCGACGAGCCGCTGCGCGCGCAGGAGGCCGCCGACGCGATCCGCGCCGCGGTGCGGGCCGCGGGCGCGAGCGAGCGCAAGGTGTTCGTGGTCAGCGGCGCGCACTTCGACTGGAGCGGCGTCATCGGCGCCTCGCAGTCCATGGGGCTGTTCGCCGACCAGCAGCTGATCGAGATCCGCATCCCCTCTGGCAAGCCCGGCAAGGACGGCAGCGAGGCGCTGCAGGAACTGGCCGCCGCGGCCGGCCCCGACAGCCGCCTGCTGGTGCACCTGCCCAAGCTCGACTGGCAGCAGCAGAAGGCCGCGTGGTTCAACGCGCTGGACGGCGCCGGCGTCAGCGTAGCGGCCGACGTCATCGAGCGCAACGCGCTGCCGGCCTGGCTGGCCAAGCGCTTCGCGGCGCAGGGCCAGCGCGTCGAGGCCGGCGCCGCCGGCGAGCAGACGCTGGCCTTCATGGCCGATCGCGTCGAGGGCAATCTGCTGGCCGCGCACCAGGAGATCCAGAAGCTGGGCCTGCTCTACCCGCCCGGCGAGCTGACCTTCGCCCAGGTCGAGGACGCCGTGCTCGACGTCGCCCGCCACGACGTTTCGCGCCTGTGCGACGCCGTCATGGCCGTGCAGGTGCCGCGCGCGCTGCGCATGCTCGACGGCCTGCAGGCCGAGGGCGAGGCGGCGGTGTTCGTGCACTACAAGCTGTCGGACGACATTCGCGCCATGAAGCGCATCCAGGACGCGATGGCCGAGGGCAAGCCGCTGCCCATGGCCCTGCGCGAAGCGCGCATCTGGGGCGCGCGCGAGCGCCTGTTCGAACGCGCGCTGCCGCGCCTGTCCGCACCCATGGCCGCGCGCCTGGTCAGCGCCGCGAGCGAGTGCGACGGCGTGCTCAAGGGCTTGCGCCATCCGCAGTGGCCGTCGGAGCCGTGGGACGCGCTGCGCCGCCTGGTGCTGATGATGCTGCAGGCGCTGCGGCCCGAAGGCGCGCAGGCGGGACTGGTGCTGCGCACCTGACGCGCACGGCGTTTGCCGCACGGCCCGGCCAGGAGGAAACCATGCGCCCGCCTTCCCTGCTCGCGTCGCTCGCCCTGTCCGCCACGCTGCTCGCCGGCTGCGCCAGCCGCGTCGAGAAGGGCGACGCCGCTCCGATCGCGCCGCCCGATGGCTCCGACCGCGCGAGTGCCGCGCCGTCGACCCGCGTCGAGGTCGCCGGACTGCCCGAGTGGCTGCGGATCCGGCTGGCCGACTACGACGCCCAGTCCGGTCCCGCCGCGCCGCGCGCGGTCTACGAGCTGCGCTACGGCGACGGCGTCGCCTACTACGTGAAGGCCGGCTGCTGCGACCAGTTCGACCCGCTGGTCGACGCCCGCGGCGTGCTGGTCTGCTACCCCAGCGGCGGCTTCACCGGCCGCGGCGACGGCAAGTGCCCGCGCGCGCTGCCGCCGGAGTCGGAGCAGCGCGAGGTGTGGCGGCATCGCTGAGCGCGACGCCGCGGGCGCCGTTCAGCGGATGCCGGTCGCCTTCTTCGCCGCCTGCAGGCTCATGAACGCCCTGCCGATGTAGAACAGCGCCAGCGCGTGGAAGGCCACGGGCATCCAGTCCTGGTACTTCAGGTAGATCAGGCCGTCCAGCAGGTAGACGACGACGCCGGCCGCGAAGGCCCAGGTGCGGCCCTTCTGCGCCTGCTGGCCGACGAACCAGAAGCCGCCGATGAACAGCGCGTCGATCACGAGCGCGACCGCGATGTTGGACTCGAACGCGCCGTGCGCGAGCAGCGTGAAGGCCAGGCCCAGCACGAAGTTGACGTTGGCGTGGGCGAGGTCGCAGGCGACGTTGACCGCCGACAGGCCGGCGATCCACCAGAACCAGCGCGCGCCCGAGATGAAGCCGGGCAGGCGCTGGGCGAGTTCCTCGACGGTGGCGGGCATGGCGGGGCCCGCGCCGGCGGCGGTGAGCGTGGAATCGGTCATGGAGTTCCTCCTCTTGGCGGCGGGTGGCCGCGATGGGCAAGCCGCGTGGTGCGCGGTCGTGTCTGGCGACGCCGACTTCCCGGCATCGCCGCAGCGACTCTAGCAACGCCGTCCCGAAATACGATCAGGGGTTTCGAGCCCCGGCGCCCGCGCCGCGTCAGTAGCCGCGCGTGCGGTCGACGAGGTGCGCCGCCGCCGCGCCGCGCCGCGCCGCCTCGACGTTGGCCGCCACCACGGCCGCCGCGCTGCGCAGGTCGGTCTGCGCCGCGGCGTGCGGCCAGACGGTGACCTGCGGGTGGAACCAGAACACGTGCGTGGCCGGCAGCGGCTCATGGTCGAACACGTCGAGCACGGCATGCGCGAGCCGGCCCGCGTTGAGCGCCTCGAGCAGGTCCTTCTCGACGACGTGCGCGCCGCGCGCCAGGTTCACCAGGCTCGCGCCCGTGCGCATCTGCGCGAGGCGCGTGCGGTCGAACAGGCCGCGCGTGTCGTCGGTGAGCGGCAGCAGGTTGACGACGATGTCGGCCGCGCCGAGTGCCGCGGGCAGCGCGGCCCAGCCGGCGCTCGTGGCCACGCCGTCGACGGCCTGCGCCCGCGCGCTCCAGCCGCCGACGCAGTAGCCGAGCGCTGCCAGCTGCAGCGCCGTCGTGCGGCCCATCTGGCCCAGGCCCAGCACCAGCACGGCGACCTCGTCGGCGCGCTTCTGCGGCAGCGGGTGCCACTGCGTCCGGCGCTGCTGCGCAGCGTAGTCGAACGCGCGGCGGTGCAGCGACAGCACGGCCCAGGTCGCGGTCTCGGCCATCGCGCGGTTCATCATCGGGTCGACCATGCGCGCGATCGGCACGTCCCCGGGCAGCGTCGCGTCGGCGAGCAGCCGGTCGACGCCGGCCCACAGCGACTGGATCAGCTTCAGCTGCGTGCAGCTCGCGAGCCGGCCGGGGTGCGGGTTGGCGACGACGGCGATGTCAGCCTCGCGCCAGCGCAGGGAGTTCGTGCCGTCGACGGCGGCGTCGATCCACTCGTCGTCGGGCAGCGCGTCGGTGAGCGCGCGCCACCAGTCGGCGCGCTCGGCGCCGTCCATTCGGGCGTCGAACGCGATCCTCATGCCGACGTCGCCGCCGCGACGAGCCGCTGCAGCGCGATCGCCACCGTCTGCGCGCGGATCGCGGCGCGGTCGCCGTCCAGGTGCAGGCATTCGGTGCGGCTGTCCACCCGCGGCGCGGCACCGCCGGCCGGCAGGCCTTCCTGCGTCGCGCGCGGAAGCGTCCACGCCAGGCCCAGCCACACCGTGCCGACCGGCTTGGCCACGCTGCCGCCGCCGGGCCCCGCGATGCCGGTGACCGACAGCGCGAGCTGCACGTCCGCCTGCGCCAGCGCGCCGCGCGCCATCGCGTCGGCCACCTCCGCGCTGACGGCGCCGCGGCGCGCGATCAGCGACGCGGGCACGCCCAGCAGGCCGGTCTTGGCATCGTTGGCGTAGCTGACGATGCCGGCCGCGAACCAGTCGCTCGCGCCGGCCGGCGCGGTGCAGGTGCCGGCGAGCAGGCCGCCGGTGCAGCTCTCGGCCGTCGCCAGGCGCCAGCCGCGGGCGCGCAGCGCGTCGCCGAGCGCCTCGACCTGGGCGACGAGGCTCGCGTCGATCGCGATCAGTGCGTCAGCCATGTCGTCCACCCCCATGCCCCGGCGAACCAGACGGCCAGCACGAGCGCCGCCGCCACCAGGTCGTCGAAGATGATGCCGAAGCCCTGCGGCCAGCTCGGCAGCACGCCGGGTTCGGGCTTGAACTGCGCGTCGGCCCAGCCCACGGGCCCGCGCTTGACCGCGTCGAACAGGCGGAACAGGCCGAACAGGATCAGCTGCCCGAGCCAGCCCGCGGGCGCCGTCACGGCCAGGATGATCCAGAACGCGATGATCTCGTCCCACACGACCGGGCTGGGGTCGGCCACCGCCATCGCGTGCGCCGTGTGCGTGCAGGCCCACCAGCCGATGAAGAAGCCGGCGACGATGATCGCCGCCCAGCCGGCGTGCGACGGTGCGGCGAGGAGATCGACCAGCAGCCACAGCGCCCAGCCGGCCAGCGTGCCGGCCGTGCCGGGCGCGACCGGCGACAGGCCGCTGCCGAAGCCGAGCGCGATGAGCCGCAGCGGATGCAGGCCCATGAAGCGCCAGGTGGCGCGGCGCGGGGCGAAGGTCGGGATGGTGTCCACGGGGTCAGGCGGAGATGAAGTGGTCGAAGGCGCGCTCGGTCAGCGCCACCGGCACGCCGTGCGCATCGACGACGCGCAGGCCGGGCGGCGCGTCCAGCGTGCCGATGCAGGTCACGGGCACGCCCGCGCGGGCGCCCGCGTCACGCACCCGCGCGCGCGCGGCCGCGGGGGCGGCGAACAGCAGTTCGTAGTCGTCGCCGCCGGCCAGCAGGCAGGTGCGGCGCTGGGCCTCGGTGCAGGCGGCCACGTGCGGGCCGTGCGGGATGTCGGCCAGGCGCAGCGTCGCGCCGACCGCGCTGGCGCGCAGGATGTGGCCGAGGTCGCCGACGAGGCCGTCGCTGAGGTCGATCGCCGCGCTCGCGACGCCGCGCAGTGCGACGCCGAGCGCGACGCGCGGCTGCGGGCGCTCCATCGCGCGGCGCACGTCCTCGAAGGCCTCGCCGCGCAGCGCGGCCTGGCCGCGGAACGCCTCCAGCGCCAGCCGGGCGTCGCCCAGCCGGCCGCTGACCCACAGTTCGTCGCCCGGCTTCGCCCCGCCGCGCCGCAGCGCCTGGCCGGGCGGGACCTCGCCCATCACGGTGATGCCGATGTTGAGCGGGCCGGCGGTGGTGTCGCCGCCCACCAGCTCGATGCCGTGCGCGTCGGCGAGCGCGTACAGGCCGTGCGCGAAGCCGGCGAGGAAGGCCTCGTCGACCCGGGGCAAGGTCAGCGACAGCGTGAACGCCACCGGCGTCGCGCCGCAGGCCGCCAGGTCCGACAGGTTCACCGCCAGCGCCTTGTGGCCCAGCGCGTCGGGCGGCACGGTGCTGAGGAAGTGCCGGCCCTCGACCAGCGCGTCGGTCGACACCGCCCACTGCATGCCGGGCGTGGGCTGCAGCAGCGCGCAGTCGTCGCCGCCGCCCAGGACGGCGCGCCGCACCGGACGCGCGAAGTACTTCGCAATGAGATCGAATTCACCGACGGACATGCCGGCGATTGTCGCCCACGCATGTGGACACCCACGGTTGACGCGCCCTCGGCACGAGGCCAAAGTATTCGGTTGCGGCATCACCCCATGCCGAACGCGGCGCGAGTGCCCCACGACAGCGCTCGGACGCCGCCCCGAACCTAAAATCGCCCCCCGCCTCCGCTTCCCCCGGCCACGCCCGCGCCAGCGCGTGGAGAGACTTCCGGGACCGCCCCACTACAGGACCGCCGATGACCACTCAAGAAGACAAGCGCGCCGAACTGCGCCAGGACGCGCTGAATTACCACGAGTTCCCGACCCCCGGCAAGATCGCGGTCACGCCCACCAAGCAGCTGATCAACCAGCGCGACCTGGCGCTGGCCTACTCGCCGGGCGTCGCCTCGGCCTGCGAGGAGATCGTCGCCGACCCGGCCAACGCGTTCCGCTACACCGCGCGCGGCAACCTCGTGGCGGTCGTGTCCAACGGCACCGCGGTGCTCGGGCTCGGCAACATCGGCCCGCTGGCGTCCAAGCCGGTGATGGAGGGCAAGGGCGTCCTGTTCAAGAAGTTCGCCGGCATCGACGTGTTCGACCTCGAGATCGCGCAGAACGATCTCGACAAGCTGGTCGACTGCATCGCCGCGCTGGAGCCCACCTTCGGCGGCATCAACCTCGAGGACATCAAGGCCCCCGACTGCTTCTACGTCGAGCGCGAGCTGCGCAAGCGCATGAAGATCCCCGTCTTCCACGACGACCAGCACGGCACGGCCATCGTGGTCGGCTCGGCGCTGCTGAACGGGCTGAAGGTGTGCGGCAAGCGCATCGAGGACGTCAAGCTCGTCGTCTCGGGCGCGGGCGCCGCGGCGCTCGCGTGCCTGAACCTGCTGCTCAAGCTGGGCATGCCGCGCAAGAACATCTGGGTGACCGACCTGGCGGGCGTCGTGTACACGGGCCGCGTCGAGCTGATGGATCCGGACAAGGCCGAATTCGCGCAGGAGACGGACAAGCGCACGCTGGCCGAGGTGATGCACGGCGCGGACGTGTTCCTGGGCCTGTCGGCCGGCGGCGTGCTCAAGCCGGCGATGGTGGCCACGATGAACGCCAACCCGATCATCTTCGCGCTCGCCAACCCGACGCCCGAGATCGCGCCGGAGGACGTGCAGGCCGTGCGCAACGACGCGATCATGGCCACGGGCCGCTCGGACTACCCGAACCAGGTCAACAACGTCCTGTGCTTCCCGTACATCTTCCGCGGCGCGCTCGACTGCGGCGCGACGACCATCAACGACGCGATGGAAGTGGCCGCGGTGCACGCGATCGCCGAGCTCGCGCAGGCCGAGCAGAGCGAGGTCGTGGCCGCCGCCTACGCCGGCGCCGACCTCAGCTTCGGCCGCGAGTACCTGATCCCCAAGCCGTTCGACCCGCGCCTGATGATGAAGATCGCGCCGGCCGTCGCCAAGGCCGCGGCCGCCTCCGGCGTGGCCTCGCGCCCGATCGCCGACATGGCCGCCTACAAGGAGAAGCTGCAGACCTTCGTCTACGCCTCCGGCACCGCGATGAAGCCGATCTTCGCGCTGGCCAAGGTGGCCGTGCACCGGCGCGTGGCCTACGCCGAGGGCGAGGAGGAGCGCGTGCTGCGCGCGGTGCAGGTCGTCGTCGACGAGAACATCGCGCGGCCGGTGCTCATCGGCCGCCCGGCCATCATCGCCCAGCGCTGCGAGAAGTTCGGCCTGCGACTGAAGGAAGGGCGCGACTACGACGTCGTCAACACCGACTACGACGAGCGCTTCCGCGACTACTGGCAGACCTACCACCGCATGACCGAGCGCAAGGGCGTCACCGCGCAGCTGGCCAAGATCGAGATGCGGCGCCGCCTGACGCTGATCGGCGCGATGATGCTGCACAAGGGCGAGGTCAACGGCATGATCTGCGGCACCTGGGGCTCGACCGCCAACCACCTGCTCTACATCGACCAGGTGATCGGCAAGCGGCCGGGCGTCAACGTCTACGCCGCGATGAACGGGCTGATCCTGCCGGGGCGGCAGGTGTTCCTGGTCGACACGCACGTCAACGCCGACCCGAGCGCCGCGCAGCTGGCCGAGATCACCATCATGGCCGCCGAGGAGATGAAGCGCCTTGGCGTCGCGCCCAAGGCGGCGCTGCTGTCGCATTCCAGCTTCGGCGCCAGCAGCCAGCCGTCGGCGCAGAAGATGCGCGACACGCTGGCCCTGCTGCGCGAGCGGGCGCCCTGGCTGGAGGTGGACGGCGAGATGCACGGCGACGCCGCGCTCGACCCGGCCTACCGCGCCAAGCTGATGCCCAACTCGACGCTCACCGGCGAGGCCAACCTGCTGGTCATGCCCAACATCGACGCGGCCAACATCTCGTACAACCTGCTCAAGACGGCCTCCGGCGGCGGCATCGCCATCGGCCCGATCCTGCTGGGCGCCGCACGTCCGGTGCACGTGCTGACGCCGTCGACCACCGTGCGCCGCATCGTCAACATGACGGCGCTGACGGTAGCGGACGCCAACGCCACCCGCTGAACGCCGCCGGCCGGCCGCGCTTGTAGGACAGCCGCGGCGCGCCCGCGCGAGCGGCTATGCTCGCGCTGCGACGACATGAAACCGTGTCGGGCCGCTGCATTTTCCGGCCGGGATGCTTGCTCGACAATCCTCCGCGAGACCTTCGCGGGGCGGCTCCAGAGCCCCCAAAGTCAGCGCTGGCTCAGCCGTGAGCCGGTCTTTTCCGGATCGCGACAGACGCACGACTTCCCAATCTGACGGCGGATAGATCGGAAGCGGACGCTCACTCCAATGACCCGCGTTGGAGCGCCCTACCCACCCTCAGACTTGAGATTTCGAGGGGGTTCCGGTACCATGCGGGATTGGAATTTCAGGGTTGCCTCGGGACTCGATGCCGTCATCGCGAGCATCGCGCCGGGGCCAAGGGCCGGTCTATCCGCCGGAACGAACGGGTCTAGCAGTGGTGATCAACGAAAAGGACGTCGTGAAGAACGTCGACGCGGCCACCGATCGTGGCACGCGCGCTGGAGCCACGGCAATGCCATCCTTGCGCCGCCAGCCTGAGCAGGGCGCCCTGTGGGCGCTGGTGCTGGCCGCCACGATGTCGGTCGCCGCGTTCGCGCCGTCCGCCTCGCTCGCGAGGGGTGCCGTCGGCCTGGGCGCCGACGTCCCGCTGTCCAGCCTGTCGCCGGAAGCCCAGCGGACCGAGCGACTGATTTATTCCGGCGGCCCGTTCCCGTATGAGCGCGACGGCGTGGTGTTCGGCAACTACGAGAAGCGCCTGCCGCGCGAACCTCGCGGCTATTACCACGAATACACCGTGCCGACGCCAGGGGCGCGCAACCGCGGCGCCCGCCGGATCATCTGCGGCGGCAACCCGCCGACGGAACCGGAAGCCTGTTTTTATACCGAAGATCACTACAACAGTTTTCATCGGATCGTGAAGTGATCGTCGGCAGACGAATGTTCTTGTGATTTCTGAGAGGAACGTGACCATGCAATTGCAGACCGTCCGTCCCAACATCGTTCAATCGATACGGGCGTATCGGGTCGAAGAATTGCTCGAGGCAGCGCAAGGTGCCGGACAGCATTTTCTCTACGCGAACCTGACCAACGCGCAGTCCAAGCAGGACGTGCTCGAAGGCATTGCCGAGGCGTTCCTGTTCCCGGCCCACTTCGGCAAGAACCTGGACGCCCTGTACGACTGCATGACCGACCTCGTGCACAAGTCCGGCTCGCAGCCGGGCTTCGTCGTCGTGCTGGAACAGCTGCCCGACAACCCGCGCTTCGACCGCGAGTCGCGCGAGCAGCTGCTCGACGTCTTCCGCGACGCCGCCGACTTCTGGGGGGAACGCAAGATTCCCTTCCGGTGCTTCTATTCTTTTCAGTAGCCCGCTCCCAAGAAACCGGGTCATGGGAGCGGGCGGCAGAAGCGGCCCCGATCATCGAGAAGCCGGCCCCCAAGGCCAGCAGCAAGGCGAACGCCAACGCGAACTTCGGCGTGAACATGCCGCTGATGAGCAGCGCGTTCGACACCGCCATGTGGCTCAACGCCGCCTGACCAGGCGCGTTCCACACGCACGAGGGGCTCCCGCGGGAGCCCTTCTTCATTTCCGGCCGGCGACTTCGCGGACGCGTCAGTCGTCGTCGCCCGGTTCGACGCCGGCCAGCGCCTCGTCCGGCAGCGGCGGCAAGGCCAGCGCCAGCGCGACGTATTCGTCGACGGGCACCTGCTCGGCGCGGCGGGTGCCGTCGAACTCGCCCGTCCAGCCGTGCTCCGCGAGCCACTTGCCGAGCGTGGCGCGCAGCATCTTGCGGCGCTGCGAGAACGCGATGCCGACGATCCTGCCCAGCACGGCCTCGGAGACCGGCGCCGGGTTCGCGCGCGGGCGCATGCGCACGATGGCCGAGTCGACGCGCGGCGGCGGGTCGAACGCGTCGGGCGCGACGTCGAACAGGTGCTCGATCTCGTAGCGCCACTGCAGCATCACGCTCAGGCGCCCGAAGGCCTTGCTGCCGGGCGCGGCGGCCATCCGGTCGACCACCTCCTTCTGCAGCATGAACACCTGGTCAACCACGCGCGGCGCGGCCGCCATCAGGTGGAACAGGATAGGCGACGAGATGTTGTACGGCAGGTTGCCGACGACGCGGATGTCGCCGCCCAGGCGCTCGGCCAGCGCCGCGAAGTCGACCTTGAGCACGTCGGACTCGACGACGTCGAGGTCGCCGCGCTGGCGCAGGCGCGCCGCGAGGTCGCGGTCGAGCTCGACCACGGTCAGCGCGTCGCAGCGCGCGCGCAGCGGGATCGTCATCGCGCCCAGGCCCGGGCCGATCTCGACCAGGCGCTCGCCCGGCTTCGGATCGATCGCGCGGATGATGCGGTCGATGACGTCGGTGGCCGTCAGGAAATGCTGGCCGAAGCGCTTGCGGGCGACGTGTGCCATCGCGGAGTCAGATCGGGGGGTCGCGGTATTCGATGAAGGCCTTGGCGCGCAGGTCGGCCACCCACTCGGCGTAGGCCGGGTCGAACTTCTGCTCCTTCAGCGCGTTGGTGGCCTGCTCGCGCAGCTGCTTGGGCTCGACCGTGGTCTCGCGGCGATCCAGCACCTGGATCAGGTGGACGCCGAAGCGCGAGCGCACGGGGCCGGACAGGCCGGCGATCGGCAGCTTGTCCATCGCCTCCTCGAACTCAGGCACGAACGAGCCCGGCGAGGCCCAGCCGAGGTCGCCGCCGGCCTGGGCGCTGCCGTCTTCCGAGTACTGGCGCGCGATCTCCTCGAAGGTCTTCGCGCCGCTGGCGATCTGCTGGCGGAAGTCGAGGATGCGGCGCTCGACGGCGTCGATGCCCAGCTGCGCCGACGGCCGGAGCACGATGTGGCGCACGCGGGTCTGCGTGACCGTCAGGCCCGACTCCTCGCCGCGCGAGACCACTTTCAGGACGTGGAAGCCGGCGCCGCTGCGCACGACGCCGGACGTGCCGCCGACCTTGACGTCCTTGATCGCGTCGACGAACAGGTCGGGGTACTTGTCGAGCGTGCGCGAGCCCATCTCGCCGCCCTTGGCCTTGTTGGCGTCCTCGGACATCTCGCGCGCCACCTGCTCGAACGGCTCGCCGTTGCGCACGCGCGCGAGCGCCGCCTCGGCGCGCGCCTTGCGCTCGGCCTCGACGACCGGCGTGGCCTTGTCGGGCACGGTGATCAGGATCTGCGCGATGTCGACCTGCGGCGCCGACGTGTGGCCGCCGCGCATCTTGGCGATGTAGTCGGCGATCTCGGTGTCGGTCACGCGAATGTGGTTGACGACCTCGCGCTCGCGGATGCGCTCGATAGTGATCTGGTCGCGGATGCCGGACTTGAACGTGTTGTAGTCGACGCCCTGCTGGCGCAGGCGGTCGCGCAGCTGCTCGATCGACATCTTGTTCGACGACGCGATGTTGCCGATGGCGCGGTCGACCTCGGCGTCGTCCACCTTGACGCCGTTGTCGCGCGCATAGGTGACGAGCACGCGCTCCTCGACCAGCGCGTCGAGCGCCTGCTTGCGCAGCTCGGCCGCGGTCGGCTGCGCGCCGCCGCGCTCGATGCTCTCCTGCTGCATCTTGGCGACGCGGAACTTCACCTCGTTGTCGGTGACCGACTCGCTGTTGACGACCGCGACGATGTAGTCGGCCGACTTGGCCAGCGGCTTGATGCGCGGCAGCGAGCCGAACTGGCGCACGCCCGAGGCGGCCACGGGCGAGACCAGCGCCGGCTTGTTGGCGTCGGGCTCCGGGGCCGCGGTGGCGGGCGTGGCGGGCTGGCCGGCGGCCGGCACGCGCTGGGCGAAGCCGGCGGAGGCGGCCAGGAGCGCGAAAAGCGCGGCGACCAGGGTCGGGGAGTTGAGCTTCAAGCGATCTCTCATGGTGAATTCGTGGTCACGGCCGCTGCGCCGGGATCGTTGCGCAGGGGCTGATAGCCGGGCACATTGTCCTTCAGGACCTTCAGCGATCCTGTTCCGAGCGTCGACAGGCCGTTGAGTTCCAGCTGCAGCACCAGGTGCGTCGTGCCTTCGTTGCGGCCGGTGGACGTGCGCTCGACCATGACGCGGCCGATCCAGCAGCCGGCGTCGTACTCGAAGCCGCCGATGGCGTAGGTGGCGCGGTGGTCGTCGACGCTGTAGTCGGCGCGGCCGACCGCATAGAGCGTGCCCCCGCAGCCGCTGGGACGCGGCGCGCGGCGGAACACCGGCCACTGGCCGCCGACTTCCCACTGCTTGCTGGAGTCGCGTGCGTAGCGGTACGTCAGGCTCATCGTCTTGAAAGGCCCGGGGTGATAGCGAGCGCTCACGACGGCACGCTGCGTCCAGCCCTCGTGCGAGGACGAGTCCTCTTCCACGATACCGTCGAAGCTCCAGTGCTCCATGGCCGAGGACGAACCGTACAGCAGCAGGTGCGACAGCTTGTGGCTGTCGACCGGGCCGTCGGTCGTGGTCTGCTGATCCTTGAACAGCAGCTTCTGCGCGATGCCCAGGCGCAGCAGCTCGCGCCCGTTGCCGGAGTCGTTGAAGCGCGTCGTCACCCCGGCGGTGAGCTGGTTCGAATCGTTGATGCGATCCTGGCCGGTGAACTGGTTCTCGCTGTAGATCGAGACCTCGTTGAAGTCCTTGGCCGCCGTGTCGTACAGCGGCAGCGTGCTCTGATCGTGGTACGGCGTCAGCACGTACAGGAAGCGCGGCTCCAGCGTCTGCACCAGGTCGCGGCCGAACAGCCGGGCCTGGCGCTCGAAGCTGAAGGCGCTGTCCGCGCTGAAGGTGGGGATCCAGCGCGTGGCGTCGATCCGGTTGCCGTTGGCGTCGGCGTCGGTGCGGTAGCTGACGCCGTGCAGGGTCAGGCGCGGCTCGAAGCGGCCCCAGTCGGACGAGAAGTTGCGCGAGACGCTGCCGATCAGGTGCGCGCGCACGCCGCCGACGCGCGAGTCGAGCGGCGCGTAGGAGTAGCCGCTGTTGGGGCGGCTGAGGTAGGCCCGGCAGGTCGCCGGATCCTGCGACGGCGTCACGCCGGCGATGCCGTTGTAGATGGCGCAATTGGCGATGCCGCCGTAGCTGTTCTCCAGCCCCTCGTCGGACAGGTCGAAGCGGTCGCCCTCGGCCTCGAAGTCGAAGCGCAGCTGTTCCTTCAGGGTGACGTTGCCGCGCACGCCCAGTTGCGGACTGCGCTGGTAGGGCACCTGGATCAGCGCGGCCGGATCGGTCTCGCCCGGATCCTGCAGCGTCTGGAAGCGCTGCACGCGCGCGTAGGCGTCGATCTCGCCGGCCTCGCCGAACGGCAGGAAGCGGCGGGTGCCCGACAGGTCCGTGGGCAGCAGGCGCTGCGTGGCCGCCGGCATCTGGTTGGGGAAGTCCTTCCAGTACGACTGGTCGGACACGCGTTGGGCCCGGGCGCTGTAGGTCAGCCAGTCGCCGCGCGACCCTTCGTGCGCCCATTCGAACGCGCCGCGCGCCTTGTCGTTGCTCGCCGCGTCGTCCGGCAGCACGTAGGTGGTGACTTGGCCGAGGTCGTTGGGCTCGAGGTAGCGCAGCTCGCCCGCGAGCTCGGCGCCGCGCTTGGTGGAATAGCCCGGCGTCAGCGTGGCGTCGACGTTGGGCGCGATGTTCCAGTAGTACGGCGCCGACAGCGTGAAGCCGCTGCGGTTGCTGAGGTCGCCGGTGGGCGGCAGCCAGCCGGACTTGCGCTCGGCCGTCACCGGGAAGGTGAGCGACGGCGCGTACAGGATCGGCACGCCCAGGAAGCGCAGCACCGCGTGGGTGGCCTTGCCTTCGTTGTTGGTCGTGTCGATGTCGATCTGGCTGCCCGAGATGATCCAGTCGGGCTCGTCCGGGCCGTCGCGGGTGCAGCTCGTGTAGTTGGCGTCGTAGGCCGTCGAGTGGTTGCGGTCGCGCAGCTCGATGCGCCCGGCGTGGCCGCCGGCCTGGCGGGCGCCGAGCTCGTACTCGGTGCCGACCAGCGTGCCGGCGTTGCGCGCGAGGTCGAGGTCGACGCGGTCGGCGCTGAACCAGTCCAGGCCGCGCACGATGCGCACGTGGCCCTCGCCGTGCGCGAGATCGCTGGCGCTGTCGTAGGTGAGCAGGTCGGCGAACAGGTCGGTGTCGAGCCGCTTGACCTCGACCTTGCCGCTGGCCTGCGTCACGCCGCCGACGTGGCTGAGGACGTCGTCGGCCGTGAGCGTGACGACGGGCGGCGCGACGTCGGCACCGAGCGCCTCCTTGGGCGGTTCGGGGGGCGGCGTCGCGCGCACGCGCGGGAGGGTCTGCCCGGACACGCCGGCCGCGAACGCGCACAGCGCGGCCGCGACGGCCAGCGGCGCCAGGGCGGACGGGGGACGGCGATGGCGACGCGACGAAGAGGAACGCAACACGCGATCGGCAGGATCTGGGGTGGGCGGGACGCCTTGCGCCGGAGCGCAGCCGGCCCCGCGCGGCGGACAGCGCATCGACGCGTCGACGCCGCCCTGCGGGGACCCGAGCCGCGTGCGACGCAGGGGGATTATTAGAATGTGGATTATCCACGACAGTGCTGCCGCCTTGTGTCGGCGCCTCGTGCCGCGTTGCCCGGGAGTCACGAGCTTCCCGAACCGGCGACGCCTGCCCCTTGCATCGCACACCTTTTCCCTGATGACCGACTCCCTCCCCGGCTCCGCCGCCGCGCCCATCGCCTGGGCCGATGCCGAACGCGAACGCGCCTTCGGCCGCTGGTTCGACGAGCTGGCCCCGCGCCACCGCCTCGACCGCGCCACCCTGCACCTGGCCTCGGCCGACGCCAGCTCGCGCCGCTACTTCCGCGTCGCCGGCGCCGGCGGCACCACCTTCATCGTGATGGACTCGCCGGCCGCCGAGGACAGCGTCGCCGCCTTCGTGCGCATCGGCGGGCTGATCCTGCGCGCCGGGCTGCACGCCCCGCGCGTCCTGGAGCAGGACATCCACCAGGGCTTCCTGCTGCTGGACGACCTCGGCAGCCAGCAATACCTGACCGCGCTGCGCGAGGCCGACCACGCCGGCGCCGACCTGCTGATGCGCGACGCCATCGCCGCGCTGATCCAGTGGCAGCTCAAGGGCGACTGCAGCACGCTGCCGCCCTACGACGACGCCCTGCTGCGGCGCGAGATCCAGCTGTTCCCCGACTGGTGCGTCACGCGCGAGTTCGGCGCCACCTGGACGCCCAGGGAACAGGAGATCTGGCAGACCGTCAGCCAGCGCCTGATCGACAGCGCGCTCGCCCAGCCCCAGGTGGCCGTGCACCGCGACTGGATGCCGCGCAACCTGATGGTGTGCGACCGCAACCCCGGCGTGCTCGACTTCCAGGACGCCGTGCGCGGCCCCATCACCTACGACCTGGCCTCGATGCTGCGCGACGCGTTCCTGTCGTGGGACGAGGAACACGAGCTCGACTGGGCCGTGCGCTACTGGCAGCAGGCGCGCCACGCCGGGCTGCCGGTGGACGCGGACTTCGGCGAGTTCTGGCGCCAGGTGGAGTGGATGGGCCTGCAGCGCCACCTCAAGATCCTGGGCATCTTCTGCCGCCTGAAGCACCGCGACGGCAAGCCTCACTACAGCGAGGACCTGCCGCGCTTCTTCAACTACGCGACCAAGGTGGCCAACCGCTACGGCCCGCTGCGTCCGCTGCTGAACCTGCTGGAGCCGCTGACCGGCGCCGGCGTGCAGGCCGGCTACACGTTCTAGGGCCTGTTCACGCTCATTGCGCGACCGCCTCGCCGAGGCGGAACGTCGACACCACCTGCGCCAGCCGGGCCGCCTGGTCCTTGAGGGACTCGGCCGCCGCGGCGCTCTGCTCCACCAGCGCGGCGTTCTGCTGCGTCATCTGGTCGACCTCGCCGATCGCGCCCTTGACCTCGACGATGCCCTGGTTCTGCTCGGTCGAGGCGGCGCTGATCTCGCCGATGATGTCGGTGACGCGCTGAACGCTGGCGACGATCTCGGTCATCGTCGCACCGGCGTCGTCGACCAGGCGCGAGCCCGATTCCACGCGGTCGACCGACGCGCCGATCAGCGCCTTGATCTCGCGCGCGGCCTCGGCCGAGCGCTGGGCCAGCGAGCGCACCTCGCCGGCGACCACCGCGAAGCCGCGGCCCTGCTCGCCGGCACGCGCGGCTTCCACCGCGGCGTTCAGCGCCAGGATGTTGGTCTGGAAGGCGATGCCGTCGATCACGCCGATGATGTCGGCGATCTTCTTGGACGACGCGTTGATCTCGTCCATCGTCGAGACCACCTGCGACACCACCTCGCCGCCGCGCGCCGCGACCGCCGCGGCCGACGTGGCGAGCTGGTTGGCGGTGTGCGCGGCGTCGGTGGACTGGCGCACGGTGACGGTCAGGCCGTCCATCGAGCTGGCCGTGCGCTGCAGGTGGCTGGCCGCGAGCTCGGTGCGCTGCGACAGGTCGGTGTTGCCGCTGGCCACCTCGGAGCTGGCGACCTCGATGCTCTCGGACGACTCGCGCACCTGGCCGACCAGGCGGCGCAGCGCGGCCTGCATGTCGGCCAGCGCGCGCATCAGGCGCGCCGGCTCGTCCTGGCCTTCGGCGACGATGCGGCTGCCGAGATCGCCGCCGGCGATGCGCGCGGCGACGGTCACGGCCTGGTCGAGCGGGCCGCAGATCGAGCGCAGCGTCACCCACATCAGCGGCAGGAAGATGGCCAGCGTGATGCCCACCAGCGCGATGCGCGCGACGGAGGCGATGAGCGAGCCGCGCGCGATCTCGGCGCGGATGCCGGCCATGCCGGACTGCTGCGACTTGAGGATGGCGGTGAGGTTGGCCTGCGCCGCGTCGAGCTTGTCGTTGGCCTGGCCGGCGTAGGCGAGCGCGGCGGCGGCGTCCATCTTGGCGTCGGTGAGCTGCTGGGCGATCGGGTCGATCACCTCCACGACGTCGGCCAGCAGCTTCTTCTGCTTGCCCACCAGGGCGGCCAGCGCGGCGTCGGCCGGATGCGCCTTGACCAGCGCGTCGCCGCCGCCGTTCAGCGCGGTGATGGCCTTCTTCCAGGCCTCGTGCGGCGCGTCCACGCCGGTGGGGTTGGACACGGCCGTCGCGATCATCTCGGCCTGGTAGCGGCGGACGCTGGCCATGGACTCGCGCAGCGCGCCGACCTGCTGCGCCGTCGCGTCGGCCTGGTCGAACAGCACCGTGACGGTGGAGATGCCGGACTGGGCCGACAGCCAGCCCCAGCCGGCCTGCACCAGCAGCGAGATCGCCACCAGCGACATCACCAGGTGGAACCGGGAACGGACGGAGAGGTTGCGCATCGAGAACATGGGCGCCTGCTGGATGGAGTGGAGGGCCGCGCCGCGGGTCGCGGGCTTCCGGCGGTGCCGCAGGTCGCGGAACCTGACCAGTTATTCGGTCGATTGTGCGGATCCATGACTCCCCACAAGGGCGAAATAGTCGCGGTTAAGCGGCCAAATTCACACCGGAGCGCCCTGGCTCCGCGAAATCCCTGCGGCAGCGGGCCGGGGCGGCAGGCGCTAACCTGGGCCGCATGACCACCTTGTTCGATCCCCTGCAGCTCGGCGACATCGCCCTCGCCAACCGTCTCGTCATGGCCCCGCTGACGCGCGACCGCGCCGGCCCCGGCCGCGTGCCGCACGCGCTCAATGCCACCTACTACGAGCAGCGCGCCGATCCCGCCGCCGGCGCCGGCCTGATCATCTCGGAGGGCACGCAGGTGAGCCCGCTGGGCCAGGGCTACCTCGACACCCCGGGCATCTACAGCCCCGGGCAGGTCGCCGGCTGGCGGCTGGTGACGGACGCCGTGCACCGCAAGGGCGGCCGGATCGTCGCGCAGATCTGGCACGTGGGCCGCATCTCGCACACCTCGTTGCTGCCCGCGGGCGAGCAGCCGGTGTCGTCCACCGCCAGGCCCGCGCACACCAAGACCTTCACGCCCGCCGGCTTCGAGCCCGTGTCGGCGCCGCGCGCGCTGACCACGGCGGAGGTCGGCCAGGTGGTCGACCAGTTCCGCCAGGCCGCGCGCAACGCGATAGCCGCCGGCTTCGACGGCATCGAGGTGCATGGCGCCAACGGCTATCTCGTGGAGCAGTTCCTGCGCGACTCGTGCAACGACCGCACCGACCAGTACGGCGGCTCGATCGAGAACCGCGCCCGCTTCCTGATCGAGCTGATGACCGCCGTCTGCGCGGAGATCGGCCCGGGCCGCGTCGGCCTGCGCCTGTCGCCGGTCACGCCGGCCAACGACATCGGCCAGGACTCGAACCCGTTCGCGCTGTTCAGCCACGTCGTCAGGGAACTGGACAAGCTGGGCTTCGCGTTCATCGAGATCGTCGAGGGCAGCACCGGCGGCCCGCGCGACTTCGCGCCGTTCGACTTCGACGCGCTGCGCAAGCTGTGGCGCGGCGCCTGGATCGTCAACAACGGCCACACGCGCGAGATGGCGCTGGCGGCCGTCGCCAGCGGCCGCGCGGATGCGGTGTCGTTCGGCAAGCCGTTCATCTCCAACCCCGATCTCGCGCGCCGGCTGCGCGAGGACGCGCCGCTGGCCGAGTGGAACCAGAAGACGTTCTACGGTGGGGGCGCCGAGGGCTACACGGACTATCCGGCGCTGGCCGGCTGAGGCGGTTTGTGCGCACTGGAAATGCGCATCAATCATGCGCCGATACGATGCGGATCATGCTCGGAGAGATCACCATGCCATCCGATCGCCCGCTGAACAGCTTCAACCGTGCGGCGCCCGCGCGTGCCCGCAAGCCGACGAACATCAGCATCGCCCCCGCGCTCGTGGCGGAGGCGCGCGAACTGGGGGTCAACCTCTCCCAGGCCGCTGAAGTCGGCATCGCCGAGGCCGTCGCGCGGCGCAGGCAGGAGCGCTGGCTCGAAGAGAACCGCGAGGCGCTGGAGAGTTCGAATGCGTTCGTGGAAGAACACGGGCTTCCCCTCGAACGCCATCGGGTGTTCTAGCGTGGCGCGCTTCCAGGTCCACGCAAGCCTCTCGAGCAACCACTACCTGCTCGACGTCCAGGCCGACCTGCTCGATCACCTCTCCACGCGCGTCGTCGTTCCGCTTCTGCCTCTGGCCGAGGCGCCAAAGCCCGCCGGGACGCTGAACCCCGTCTTCGACGTCCGGGGTGTCCGGCACGTCATGGTGACGCAATATCTTTCGGCGATGCGGCGTCGCGAGATCGGTGCGCACGTCGCCGATCTCACGACCGAGGCAAGCACGATCGTCAACGCGCTGGACTGCCTTTTCAAGGGGGTTTGAGGCCAGCGTCCGGCCCCCCGCGTTTCACCAGGCCATCTTCGCGGTGCGCGCGCGGAACAGCTCCTCGACGCCCGTCGCCCGCGGCCCCGGGATCAGCTCGAACGGCTGGCCCGCCGCGATCGTGCCCGGCACGCGCACCGACAGCCAGAAGCCGCACCAGCGCGACTGCGCCACCATCCTGGCGGCCTGCGGGAAGCCCAGCGTCTCGTTGAAGCGCGCGTCGGGCAGGCGCGGGACGCTCACCACCAGCGTGCAATCGGGAAAGCGCAGCAGGTCGCCCTCCCACAGCCGCGACTCCTGCACGCCGTCGAGCGCCAGGTTCTCGTCGAACGCGCCCGGCGGGACGGGGGCATCGGGCGCGGCCACGCCGGCCTGCGCGCGCAGCGTGCGCCAGACGGGCAGGTGCACGGTCGGATAGGCGTACAGCGCGTGCGACAGCGCCAGCTCCTCGGCCAGCACCGGATCCTCGCCGACGGGATGGCCCTCGGCCGGCGGCGCCAGGCCGCGCAGGCCGACGGCCACGGGGCCGATCGCCGGCACGAGGCGCAGCGGGCCGGTGGCGCCGGCAGGGCGCGGGACGTTGACGGCGGAGACGATCATGGCCATCGGCGCATTGTCGGCGCTCCGCAGGGCGCCGGCCGTTCATGCGCGGCGCGAGGCCGCTTATGTGCGGACCCGCTCCTATACTGACGCGCCCCGCTTGCAGACCCTGGCACGATCGCCCGATGACCTCCGACCCGCTGACCGGCACGCCCGCCGCGACCCCTGCGTCGCCGGCGCCGCTGCCGTCGCTGCGGCTGGTGGACGTGGCCTGCCGGCGCGGCGACCGCATCCTGTTCTCCGGCCTGAACGAGACGCTGGAACGCGGCCAGCTGCTGTGGCTGCGCGGCGGCAACGGCCGCGGCAAGACCAGCCTGCTGCGCCTGGTCGCCGGACTGGCGGCGCCCGAGCGCGGCCAGATCCTGTGGGACGGCGTTCCGACGCGGGGCAACGAGCACTTCGACCGCGCCCTCGTCTACATCGCCCACGCCAACGCGCTCAAGGACGACCTCACCGCCACGGAATCGCTGGCCTTCCTCGCCCGCGTGCACGGGCGTGACGCCGGTGCGCCCGCGCTGCGCGCCGCGCTCGCGCGCCTGGGCCTGGCCGGGCGCGAGCGCACGCCGGTGCGCAGCCTGTCGCAGGGCCTGCGGCGGCGCGTCGCGCTGGCTCGGCTGGCGCTGGAGACCGCGCCGTCGCTGTGGGTGCTGGACGAGCCCTTCGACGCGCTGGACGTCGCCGGCACCGCCACGCTGCACGCCCTGCTGGCCGCGCACCGCGCGCGCGGCGGCAGCGTGCTGCTGACCAGCCACCACCTGCACCTGGACGGCGCCGCCGCCGGCGCGGGCTTCCGCGTGCTGGACCTCGACCTGCTGCCGCGCGACGGCGGGACGGCACCGTGATCGCCCGTCCGGCCGCTCCGGAGCGCGCCCGCACCGCGGCCCGCGGGGCGGAGGCTGGTCGATGAACGGCGCCGTCTTCCTCGCGGTCTACCAGCGCGACCTGCGCCTGGCCTGGCGCCGCCGCACCGAGGCGCTGCTGCCGGTGGCGTTCTTCCTGGTCGCGGCCAGCCTGTTCCCGCTGGGCGTCGGGCCCGACCCGCAGGTGCTCAAGTTGATCGCGCCGGGCGTGGTCTGGGTCTGCGCGCTGCTGGCGGCGATGCTGTCGATGCCGCCGCTGTACGCCGCCGACCACGCCGACGGCTCGCTGGAGCAGCTGCTGCTGGCGCCCGGCGCGGGCGTCGCGGTGGCCGCCGCCAAGGCCGCCGGCCACTGGACGATCAGCGGCGCGCCGCTGGTCGTCGGCGCCCCGCTGCTGGGCCTGCTGCTGGGCCTGCCGGCCGAGGAACTTCCGGTGCTGTTCGTGTCTCTGTTGTTGGGGACGCCGATCCTGAGCCTGCTGGGCGGGGTCGGCGCGGCGCTGACGCTGGGACTGCGCAGCGCGGGTATGCTGATCGTGCTGATCGTGCTGCCGCTGGCCATCCCGGCGCTGATCTTCGGCGCCGGCGCGGCGGCGGCGGTCGATGCGGGGCAGTCGGCGTCGCCGCACCTGTCGCTGCTGGGCGCGCTGCTGATCGCCTGCCTCGTCGGCGCGCCGCCGGCCACCGCGGCGGCGCTGCGGATCGCCGTGGAATGACATCTCGCAACACGCTCCCGACCCCAGCCCGGACAATGCATGCCGTGAACACCGCCGCTGCCCCCGCCCTCCGATCGCGCCTGACGTGGTTCACGTTCGCGTCGCCGGCCAACTTCTATCGGCTGGCGGGCGTGCTGGGCCCGGCCTGCGGCGTCTTCGCGGCGGCGTTCGCGCTGGCGGGGCTGTGGATGGGCTTCCTCGTGGCGCCCACCGACGCGGTGCAGGGCGAGGTCTACCGCATCATCTTCATCCACGTGCCCGCGGCCTGGCTGTCGATGCTGCTGTACGTGGCCATGGCGTTCTGGGCCGCGGTCGGCTGGTTCCTGAACGCGCGCATGGCCTTCATCTTCGCCCGCGCGATCGCGCCCACCGGCGCGCTGTTCACCGTGCTGGCGCTGTGGACGGGCTCGCTGTGGGGCCGCCCGACCTGGGGCACCTGGTGGGTGTGGGACGCGCGGCTGACGTCCGAGCTGATCCTGCTGTTCCTCTACCTCGGCTACATGGCGCTGGTGGCCGCCATCGACGACGTGCGCCGCGCCGACAAGGCCGGCGCGCTGCTGGCCATCGTGGGCGTGGTCAACGTGCCCGTCATCTACTTCTCGGTCGTCTGGTGGAACACGCTGCACCAGGGCTCCAGCCTGACCATGGGCCGGCAGCAGCACATGGCCTCGTCCATGCTCGCCGCGATGCTGCTGCTGACGCTGGCCTGCTGGGCCTACGCGTTCGCGGTGGTGTTCGTGCGGGCGCGGGCGATCGTGCTCGAGCGCGAGGGCGACAGCGCGTGGGCGCGGGCGCTGGTCGCGGCAAGCAAGCAAGGACGTTGACGCCATGCAGTGGCACTCGCTTTCCGAATTCCTGGACATGGGCGGCCGCGGCGGCTTCGTCTGGGGCGCGTACGGCACGTTCGCCGTGCTGATGCTGGTCGAGCCGCTGCTGGCGCGCTGGCGCCATCGCGCGGCGCGCACCGCGATCGCCGAGCGCGTGGCCGACGAGGACGCCGCGCGCGCGGCCGGAGAACGCCCGTGACGCCGCGCCAGAAACGCGCGACGATCATCGTCGGCATCCTCGGGGCCGTGGGCGTCGCCACCGCGCTGGTGCTCAACGCGTTCAACTCCAACCTGGTGTTCTTCTACTCGCCGTCGCAGGTCGCGGCGCACGAAGCCCCCGAGGGCCGGCCGTTCCGCGTCGGCGGCATGGTGACGGTGGGCAGCGTCCGGCGCGACGGCGTCGACGTCGTCTTCACGGTCACCGACCTGGCCAAGTCGATGCAGGTGCACTATCGGGGTCCGCTGCCGGACCTGTTCAAGGAAGGCAAGGGCGTGGTGGCGCAGGGCCGGCTGGGGCCGGACGGCGTCTTCACGGCGCAGGAGGTGCTGGCCAAGCACGACGAGAACTACATGCCGCCCGAGGCCGCGGCCGCGCTGAAGAAGGCGGCCGAGCATGGCGGCACGATGAAGATGGAGACGCATCGATGATTCCCGAACTGGGTCAGGTCGCGCTGCTGATCGCGCTGGCGGTGGCGCTCATCCTCGGCACGCTGCCGCTCGTGGGCGCCGCGCGCGGCCGCGCCGACTGGATGGCGCTGGCGCGGCCCGCGGCGCGCGCGCACGGGCTGCTGGTGGGCGTGGCGTTCGCGTGCCTGGTGGCGTGCTTCGTGCGCGACGACTTCTCGGTGCTGTACGTGGCCAGCAACTCCAACAGCGCGCTGCCGCTGTTCTACCGCGTCGCAGGCGTGTGGGGCGGCCACGAGGGCTCGCTGCTGCTGTGGGTGACGATGCTGAGCGTGTGGATGCTGGCGGTGGCGCAGTGGAGCGGCAAGCTGCCGCCGCCGTTCGTCGCGCGCGTGCTGGGCATCATGGGCCTGATCTCGATCGGCTTCATCCTGTTCATGCTGACCACGTCGAACCCGTTCGACCGCCTCGTGCCGGTGCCGCTGGACGGCAACGACCTGAACCCGCTGCTGCAGGATCCGGGCATGGTCAGCCACCCGCCGATGCTCTACATGGGCTACGTCGGCTTCTCGGTGGCCTTCGCGTTCGCGGTCGCCGCGCTGATCGAGGGCAAGCTCGACGCCACCTGGGCGCGCTGGACGCGGCCGTGGACGACGGCCGCCTGGTCCTGCCTGACCATCGGCATCATGCTGGGCAGCGCCTGGGCCTACTACGAGCTGGGCTGGGGCGGCTGGTGGTTCTGGGATCCGGTGGAGAACGCGTCGTTCATGCCCTGGCTGGCCGGCACGGCGCTGATCCACTCGCTGGCCGTCACCGAGAAGCGCGGCGCGTTCAAGTCGTGGACGGTGCTGCTGGCGCTGCTGGCGTTCACGCTGTCGCTGCTGGGCACCTTCATCGTGCGCTCGGGCGTGCTGTCGTCGGTGCACGCGTTCGCCACCGACCCGCGGCGCGGGCTGTTCATCCTCGTGTTCCTGGGCATCGTCGTCGGCGGCGCGCTGGCGCTGTACGCCTGGCGCGCGCCGAAGGTGGGGCTGGGCGCGCGCTTCGCGCTGGTGTCGCGCGAGTCCATGCTGCTGGGCAACAACATGCTGTTCGTCGTGGTGTGCGCCTCGGTGCTGCTGGGCACGATGTACCCGTTGCTGCTCGACGCGATGGGCATGGGCAAGATCTCGGTGGGCCCGCCCTACTTCGAGACGGTCTTCCTGCCGCTGATGGTGGCCGTGGTCGCGCTGCTGGGCGTCGGCCCGCTGGCGCGCTGGAAGGAGGCCTCGCTGCCGTCGCTGCTGCACCGGCTGCGCTGGGCCGCGCTGGCCACCGTGCTGGGCGCGCTGGCCACGGCCTGGGTGGCCGGCAAGCTGTCGCTGGTGGCGATGCTGGGGATCGCGATGGCGTACTGGATCACGGCGTCCATCGTGGTCGACGTCGTCGAGCGGCTGCGCTCGGCGGGCGGCGCGCAGCTGTCCGTGTTCGAGCGGGTGCGCCAGTGGCCGCGTTCGCTGACGGGCATGTGGCTCGCGCACCTGGGCGTGGCCGTGTTCGCGTTCGGCGTGAGCATGGTGCGCACCTACGAGGTCGAGGAAGACCTCACGATGACCATCGGCTCGAGCGCCACCGTCGGCGGCTACGAGTTCCGCTTCGCCGACCTGCACGAGGTGCACGGCCCCAACTACGAGGCCGTCGAGGCCGACATGCCCGTCACGCGCGGCGGCAGCGACGTGACCGTGCTGCATCCGCAGAAGCGCGTCTACCGCGTGCAGCGCACGCCCACCACCGAGGCCGCGATCCAGCCGGGCCTCACGCGCGACCTGTACGTCTCGCTCGGCGAGGCCGTGCAGGGCAACAACACGTGGACGCTGCGCGTGCACGTCAAGCCCTTCGTCGACTGGATCTGGGGCGGCTGCCTGCTGATGGCGCTGGGCGGCCTCGTGGCCGTCAGCGACCGCCGCTACCGCGTGCGCCAGCGCCAGGCCGTCGCGGAGGACGCCGCCATCGCGCCGCCGCCCACCGCGTTCGCGCCGCCGCCGCTGCCGCAGGCGATGGCCGCGCCCAACCTGGGGCGCTCCGAATGAAGGCGCTGAAGTTCCTGATCCCGCTGGCGGTCTTCGGCGTGCTGGTGGCGTTCTGCGCGGTCGGCCTGCGCCTGGACCCGCGCGAAGTGCCGTCGCCGTTGATCAACAAGCCCGCGCCCGAGTTCGCGCTGACGCAGCTCGACAAGCCCGAGCAGACCATCCGCCGCGCCGACATGCTGGGCAAGGTGTGGATGCTCAACGTCTGGGCGTCCTGGTGCGAAGCCTGCCGCGACGAGCACCCGTATCTCGTCGAGTTCGCCAAGCTCAAGGCGCTGCCGATCTACGGCCTCGACTACAAGGACCAGCGCGAGCCCGCGCAGCAATGGCTGGCCGAGCGCGGCAACCCGTACGACGCCTCGCTGTTCGACGCCAACGGCCGCGTGGGCATCGACTTCGGCGTCTACGGCGTGCCCGAGACCTTCATCATCGACAAGCAGGGCGTGATCCGCTACAAGAAGATCGGCGCGCTGACGCCCGAGGTGCTGCGCGACGATGTGCTGCCGCTGCTGAGGAAGCTCAATGGCTGACGCCCGCCGCCTGATCGCCGCGCTGCTGGCGCTCGCCATCGGCCTGCCCGCCATCGCCGCCGATGCGCCGGCCGCATCCGCCGCGTCGGCGCCCGCGACGGTGAAGTTCGAGGCACCCGCTGCCCACCTCACCGCGGCCGACCCGGCGCTCGAGGCCCGCATGCTGGCCATCACCGGCGAGCTGCGCTGCCTCGTCTGCCAGAACCAGACGATAGCCGACTCGCACGCCGACCTCGCCGTCGACCTGCGCCAGGAAGTGCGCGAGCTGCTGCAGAAGGGCCGGACGCCCGACCAGATCCGCCAGTACATGACCGCGCGCTACGGCGACTTCGTGCTGTACCGCCCGCCGCTCAAGGCCAGCACCGCGGCGCTGTGGCTGGGCCCGGCGGTGCTGCTGACGGTCGCGCTGGCGGCGCTGGTCGCCGTGATCCGCCGCCGCGCGCGCCTGGCCGACGACGCCTTCGAACCCGAACCGATGCTGCCCGACGCCGACGAGGCCGTCGACGCGCCCGTCCGCCCTGGAAACCCCGCATGACGCTGTTCGTGATCCTGTCCCTGCTGCTGGCCGCGGCCACGCTGGCGATCCTGGCCTGGCGCGGCCCGGCCGTCGCCCACGTCACCGACCCGGCCACCGCGGCCGCCGCCGTCATGCGGCCCACGCGCGGGCTGGTGCTCGCGCTGGCGGGGCTGATCGCGGTCGTGGCCGTCGGCGGCTACGCCTGGGTCGGCTCGCCGCGGCTGCTGCCGGTGACGCCCGACGCCGGGCCCGGCCCGGGCCCGGCGGCCGACGCGCAGGCCGAGGCGCTGCAGGCGCGTGCCGAGGCGCATCCGGACGACGCCGCCGCCTGGCTGCAGGCCGCGCGCATGCAGGCGATGCTCAACCATGGCACGGTCGCCGTCGCCGACTACCGCAAGGTCGCCGCGCTGCGCCCCAGTGACGCCAACGTGCTCGCCGACCTGGCGGACATGCTGGCCGCCACCGGCAACGGCAGCCTCGAAGGCGAGCCGATCGCGCTGGTCGAGCGCGCCCTGTCCATCGATCCGAACCACGTGAAGGCGCTGGCGCTCAAGGGCAGCTATGCGATGACGCAGCGCGATTTCCGCACGGCGCTGGGCGCGTGGAACCAGGCGCTGAAGGTGGCGCAGCCGGACGACCCGATCGCGCAGTTCCTGCGCCAGCAGATGGACGCCATGCGCGAGATGGCGCAACGCGCCGCCGCGGCGGCGGCAGCGGCGTCGTCCGCCGGGCGCTAGCGCGGGTCGACGCGGGCGGTGCCCGCGCACGGTCCCGGCATGTCGTTCCGGCGTGCCCGCGTTCGACATCGACTCGAAATGGGATTTGTGCACAAATGCACGAAGTAGTCGGCTGGACGTTGCTTTTGCACACAACTGACGCCGGGACCCTCGCAACACAACAATCGGTTACCCAATAGCCGCTGCGCGATACAGCGCGGCGGGGAATCCGGAAGTTTTTCACGCTTGATCGCCGGTCTTCGCTGCGAAGATGCGACCAAAGCGTGAATTCGTGCAAACGACATGCCCGCTTGCGCCGGCTCTGTCGAGCCTGCGCCCGCCGTCCCGACAACAACGACCAACCACCCCCGAGGGTGTTCGCGCCATCCCGGCGCGGGCCCGCTTCCATGACCAGCCTCCGCTCGCCCGTCATCGCCAGCGCCAAGCCGCCGTCTGCTCCCAGAGCCGCCAGCGCGGGCTGGTATCGGCGCGAGGAGGCCATCATGGGCACCTCGATCGAGGTGGAGCTGCACGCCGACGACCGCGGCGATGCCGAGGTGGCGATCGGCGCCGTCATGGCCGAGATGCACCGCATCGACGCCACGATGAGCCCGCACAAGGTCACGTCGGAGCTGTCCATCCTGAACGCCCACGCGGCCGACAACCCGATCACCGTCAGCGAGGGCCTGTTCGCGCTGCTGGCGCGCGCGCTGGCGTTCTCGGAGCAGTCCGGCGGCGCGTTCGACATCACCTTCGCCGGCGCCGGCCACCTCTACGACTACCGCGCCGGCGTCGCCCCCGACGCCGCGGCGCTGGCCGACGCCCTGCCGCTGATCGACTGGCGCCACGTGCTGCTGGATCCGTCCGACCGCAGCGTGCGCTTCGCGCGCCGCGGCGTGCGCATCGACCTCGGTGGCTTCGCCAAGGGCCACGCGGTCGACAACGCCGTCGCCATCCTGCGCCGGCTCGGCATCCGCCATGCGATGGTGGCCGCCGGCGGCGACAGCCACGTCATGGGCTCGCGCGGCGGACGCCCGTGGACGGTGGCCATCCGCGACCCGCGCCAGGAAGGCGCCGTCGTGGCGGTGCTGCCGCTGGAGGACGTGTCCATCTCGACCTCGGGCGACTACGAGCGCTTCTTCGAGCGCGACGGCGTCCGCTGCCACCACCTGCTCGACCCGCGCACCGGCCGCTCGGCCAGCGCGGTGCGCAGCGTCACCGTCATCGCCGACGACGGCCTGACCACCGAAGCCTTCTCCAAGACGGTGTTCGTGCTGGGCGTCGAGCAAGGACTGCGCTTCGTCGAGGCCCACCCGGGCGTCGACGCGGTGATCGTGGACGCGCAGGGCGCGCTGCACTACTCCGCGGGCCTGCAGGGCTGACGCCGCGGAAGAACGACAAGAACTGCAAGGAAAGAGACCATCATGAAGCTGCCGATCACGTTCCCGACCCGCGCCCTGCTCGGTGGCGCGAGCGCCCTGGCGGGCGCCGGCGTCCTGTCGCTCGCGGCCTGCGGGGGCGGCTCCAAGACGGAGTCCAACACGGTCACCGTGCAGGGCGACGTGCCCATCGCGTACGCCATGCGCGTCAACACGATCGGCCTGAACCCCACCAACGGCGCGCCCACCGCGCCCGGCGGCGACCTGATGATCCGCGAGAAGTCCTCGCCCAGCGCGCCCGAGCACAACATCACCGCGCAGTTCACGCTCGGCAAGGGCGACGCCTCCACGCCCGAGGTGTCGTGGGACGGCAAGAAGATCCTGTTCTCGATGCGCTGCCCGGCCGACAACGCCGTGACCATCGGCGGCGTGGCGGCCTGCACGGGCCACTGGAACATCTGGGAATACGACATGACCACCGGCGGCCTGACCGGCGGCACGTTCCGGCGCATCACGTCCTCGACCAAGGACGACGACATCCACGCCGTCTACCTGCCGGCCGGCCAGGGCATCGTCTTCACGTCCAACCGCCAGACCGAGTCGATGCCCAACCAGGCGCTCGGTCACAGTTATTACGCACTCGACGAATACGAGCGCGAACGTGTGTTCAACCTGCACACGATGGCGACGGACGGCAGCAACATCACGCAGATATCGTTCAACCAGAGCCACGACCGCAACCCCGTCATCCGACCGAACGGCCAGATCATGTTCTCGCGCTGGGACCACGTCGGCGGCCGCAACCACTTCAAGGTGTTCACGGTCAACCCGGACGGCACGGACATGTTCGTGCTGTATGGCGCGCACAGCGACGGCAACAGCTTCCTGCACCCGCGCGACATGGATCCCACCGGCAAGTACGCCGGCTTCCTCTCGTCCGACCTGATGCCGTTGCAGCGCACCCACGAGGGCGGCGCGCTGATGCTGATCGATGCGGCCGACTACTCCGAGCAGAACACGCCGGCCAAGAAGTCGATCGCGGCGGTCGGCGGCCAGCAGCAGGCCACCACCCAGACGGTCAACATCGACCGCGGCCTCTCGACCTACGGCCGCTTCACCTCGCCCTACCCGCTGTGGGACGGCACCAACCGCGTGCTGGTGTCGTACCGCCCGTGCGAGGTCACCAAGAACGGCACGGTCGTGCCCTGCTCGACGCTGTCCGCCGCCGAGCTCGCGCTGCTGGCCGACACGAACCGCCCGCTCGCCGAGAGCGCGGCCGACCCGGTGCAGGACAACGTGCCGCCGCCGTACGCCGTCTACATGTTCGACCCGGCCAACCAGTCGATGCTGCCCGTGGCCACGCCGCCGGCCGGCTTCATGTACGTCGACGCCGTCGCCATCCAGGCGCGCACCGAGCCGACCACCGTCGCCGCCGCGCCGCTCGACGACACGCTGGCCTCGCAGAAGATGGGCACGCTCAACGTCAAGAGCGTCTACGACACCGACGGCCTCGGCCGCATGGGCGAGGGCATGCTCGCCGCCGTCGACGCCAACGCCGGCTGCACCAGTCCGCTGATCCCGCAAACCGCGCCGGTCGACGTCAACGACACCCGCGCCACGGTGGCCGACATCGCCAAGATGAAGGATCCCGCCAACGCCGCCTACAACTGTGCGCCGGCCCGCTTCATCCGCGCGGTGCGCGCCGTGGCCCCGCCCACCAGCATGATGAAGATGCGCAGCTCGCTGGGCGAGACCGACTTCGAGGCGCAGCAGGTGCTCGGCTACGCGCCGATCGAGCCGGACGGCTCGTTCAAGCTGAACGTGCCGTCCGACACGCCGATCGCGCTGGCCGTGGTCGACGCGCAGGGCCGCGCCTTCCAGACCCACACCAACTGGATCCAGGTGCGCCCGGGCGAGAAGCGTACCTGCGACGGCTGCCACAGCCCGCGCCGCGGCGCGCCGATCAACACCGGCGCCGTCGCCAACACGCAGCCGGCGGGCCTGCTGGCCGCGATGGCCAGCGCGCACCAGTCCGGCGAGACGATGGCCGAGACGCGCGTGCGCCTCGACCCGACGGCCGCGACGCTCAAGGCCGACATGGTGTCCACCGACATCTGGGCCGACACCACGCAGTCGGGCGTCACCGCGCGCCCGGCCGTCGCGCTGCGCTACACCGGCAACGCGAGCGCCTCGGACGACCTGGCCACCGCCGTGCCGGTCAACGGCGTCATCAACTACCCGACGCACATCCAGCCGCTGTGGACGCGCGACCGCGGGACCAACACCTGCACGAACTGCCACAACGCCTCGGACCACACCAACCTGACCGCCACCACCGCCGGCGACGGGCGTGTGGCCTCGTACGACGCGGTGATGATCGGCGACCCGCAGCTCGACTCGTCGGGCCGCCCCGTCATCTTCTTCGACGACGGCGTGCCGATGATCCAGCGCCTGCCCGCGCTGGTGAACACCGCCGCCAGCGAGGGCGAGGCGACGGGCCTGGCGCGCAAGAGCCGGCTAATGGAGATCCTGTCCGGCCAGTCGCTGATGTCCGACGCCGCCGCCCAGGCCGCGCACCCGAACCCGCCGGCGACCGCGCCCGACCATTCGAAGATGCTCAACGCGGCCGAGAAGCGCCTGCTCGCCGAGTGGATCGATACCGGCGGCAAGTACTACAACGACCCGTTCGACCCGACCAGCGGCACGATCATGATGAACACGCTGGACGAGGACTCGTTCATCGCCTCGGTCTACCCGATCCTGCAGAGCACCTGCGCCGGCTGCCACCAGGCGCGCGGCTCCACCAACACCGCCACCGGCGCGACGTCCTTCACCGACAACCGCTACGTGCTGACCGGCGACCCGGACGGCGACTGGGGCGTCACGATGACCATGGTCAACGACGTCTGCCACCCGCCCACCAGCTACCTGCTGGCGCGCCCGTCGACGATCCCGCACCCGGACGCGGCGACCACCCAGACCACTGCGGTACTGCCCGCCGGCAGCGCGAACTATGCGACGATCGCCAGCTGGATCTCGGCGGGTTGCCTCACTCCATGACGATGCAGATCTCGAAGACGACTCTTTTCCGCGGCCTGCGCGCCGGCATCCTGCCTGCCGCGGTGGCGGGCGCCCTGCTCGCCGGCTGCGGCGGGGGCGGCGATCCCCTGAGCAATCCGGGCAACGTCTCCAATCCGTCGACGACCGGCGGCGCGACGCTGGCGTTCCCGTATTTCCAGAAGTGCATCTTCCCGATCTTCCTCAAGCAGCTGACCATCACGCAGAATGGCGTCACCTCGACGAACACCTGCGCCGGCGCCGGCTGCCATGACAGCAACACCGGCACCGGCGGCGCGCTGCGCGTGATCGTCGCGGCCACCGCCATCTCCGACGCCGACGTCGCGGCGGCGGCAACGGACTCCGCCACGGCCACCACGATCCGCGCCTCCGACATGTACAAGAACTTCTATTCGGCGCAGGGCGTGACCGTGTTCGGCAGCCCGATCCAGAGCCGGCTGTTCGACAAGCCGCTGGTGCTCAACGTGCTGCACGGCGGCGGCCGCATCTTCGCGAGCGAGTCCGACCCGAACGCGCAGCTCATCGCCTACTGGATCAGCCACCCCGTGCCCAGCGGCCAGGACGAGTTCAGCACGTCCAGCTACAGCATGTTCACTCCTGCGGATCCGGCGACGGGTACGTGCAATACCCAATGAGCGGCGTGCGCGCCGTCTCGCTGACGTCCATGCCGCTGCGCCGCGTCGTGGCGTGGCTGGCCTGCGCCCTCGCGTGCGCGGGTGCGCACGCGGGCGACGCGCCCGTGGCCGCCGACCCGGCCGCTTCCACGCCGGCGAGCGCGGCATCCGCACCGGCCGACGCCGCGTCCGCCGTCGCCGACGACAGGCCGCGCACGGCCACCGTGCCGGTGCCGGGCTCGACGCAGACCGAGGAAATCCCCGCCCCCGTGACCACCGGGTCGGCGCCCACCGTGCCCACGCCGGACAGCGTGCCCGGCGGCGCCAAGGTGGAGCGAGTGCAGGTCACCGACCCGTACATCGAGCTGCACACCTTCGCCGGCCGCGGCTACCCGGTCTTCTACGTCGCCGCGCGCGGCGAGTGGATCTCGATCGAGCTGCGCCACACCGACTGGTACAAGGTGCGCACCGCCACCGGCAAGGTCGGCTGGGTGACGCGCGCGCAGCTGCAGTCCACGCTGGCCGAGGGCGGGCTGCCCAACGACTTCGGCGACGTCCGCTACGACGACTACCTGGCGCGCCGCGTCGAGCTGGGCGCGGGCTACGGCCGCTTCCATCGCGAGTCCATGATCAAGTTCTGGTTGTCGTACCGGATCTCGGACACGCTGAGCTTCGAGTCGACGCTGGGCCAGGTGCAGGGCGTGTTCTCGGGCACGACGCTGTGGCACGTCAACCTGCAGGCCGAGCCCTGGTCCGACCAGCGCTTCTCGCCGTTCATGGGCATCGGCATCGGCATGTTCAGGAACATCCCGAACCAGAGCCTGGTCAACTTCCAGACCACCAACGCGCGCCTGGCCGACGCCATCGTCGGCGCGCGCTACCACCTCACCGACCGCTTCATGCTGCGGGCCGACTACGCGATCTACACCGCGTTCGTCTCCGACAAGCGCTCGCTCGAGTACCGCGCGGCCACCGCCGGACTCTCCTTCTTCTTCTGATGCGCCGCCCATGACCGCCAAGAGCCGTTCCATCGCCGCCAAGCGTCCGTCCCATCTTGCCGTCGCGGCCCGCATGACCGCCGCCACGCTGGCCACGGCCGGCGTGCTGGCGCTGCTGGCCCACGGCGACGCGCGCGCCGCCGACGCGCCCGCGGCCGACACCAGCGACCAGGTGATCGTGCCGCAGGTCGAGCGCCGCGAGGTGCACAAGCCCAAGTACCCGTCCAACGACTTCGAGATCGGCCTGTTCGGCGGCAGCTACACGGCGCAGAACTTCGGCACCCACTTCGACTGGGGCGCGCGCATCGGCTACGACATCACGGAGGACTTCTTCGTCGAGGCGACCTACGGCCGCACCAAGGTCAGCGACAAGGAGTTCCGCCAGATCCTGCCGGGCGGCCTCTTCACGGCCGAACAGGAGAAGCTCAAGTACTACGACCTGTCGCTGGGCTGGAACTTCCTGCCGGGCGAGGTCTTCATCGGCAAGAACTGGGCGAAGGCGTCGACGATGTACGCGATCGGCGGCCTGGGCACCACCTCGTTCGACTCGCAGCGCATGCAGACCTGGAACTTCGGCGTCGGCGCCAAGCTGTTCCTGGCCGACTGGGTCGCGCTGCGCGCCGACGTCCGCGACCACATCTACACGCTCGACCTGCTCGGCAAGCGGGGCTCCACGCAGAACCCCGAGCTGACGCTGGGCTTCGCGTTCTTCTTCTGACCTCCAAATGCGCATGATCCGCTCCCTCGCCACCGCCGCTTCCGCCCTCGCGCTCGCGCTGGCCGTGCTCACGCCGGCCCACGCCGTCGCCCCGGCGCCCAACGCCATCGCCCCCGACTTCACGCTGCGCGGCGCCGACGGCCGCAACGTCCGCCTGGACGAGCTGCGCGGCCAGGTCGTGCTGGTGAACTTCTGGGCCACCTGGTGCGGCCCGTGCCGCGAGGAGATGCCGCGCCTGGAGACGCTGTACGAGAAATACCGCAAGTCGGGCTTCGTGCTGCTGGGCGTCAACGTCGACGACGACCCGCATGCCGCGCTGGCCACCGCCGCCAAGCTCAACGTCAGCTTCCCGGTGCTGCTGGACACCGACAAGAAGGTCAGCAAGCTGTACGACCTCGAGACGATGCCGTCGACCGTGGTGATCGACCGCGACGGCAAGATGCGCTTCCTGCACCGCGGCTACCGCGCGGGCACCGAGGCCGACTACGAGCAGCAGATCCGCGGGCTGCTGAAGGAATGACGATGGTCCGTGCCCGCCCCGTCCTCACAGCCCTCGTCGCCGCCGGCGTGCTCGCCGGCGCGGCCGGCTGCGCGTACAAGCCGATCGAGCCCTGGGTCAAGCCGTACGAGCGCGAGCGCCTGGCCGACCCGGTGATGAAGGCCTCGCTCAACGAGCTGCCGGGGCGGCAGCAGGATCACGTGTATGTCGTGCGCGAAGGTTCGCGCGGTGCCACCGGCGTGCAGGGGGGCGGCTGTGGCTGCAATTAAGAACGCCGCCCGCGTCGCGGGCCTGGCCGCCGGCGCGGTGGCCGCGAGCTCGGTGCAGGCCGTCGACCTGCCCGAGGATCGCGCCGAGACGATGTACCACCTGTACGACGGCGGCGGCGTCATCGCGCAGGGGCCGGCGGTGCTGGTGCGCAAGAGCATGCTCGATCGCGTGTCGCTGTCGGGCAGCTGGTACGTCGACGCGGTGAGCAACGCGTCGATCGACGTCGTCACCACCGCCAGCAAGTTCAAGGAGACGCGCAACCAGGGCGAGCTGGGCCTGGACTACGTCGTGCGCGACTCGCTGATCCACGTGTCCGGCTCGCGCAGCGTCGAGCCCGACTACCAGGCCAGCACGCTCAGCGTCGACCTGACGCAGGACGTGTTCGGCGGCATGACCACCGTGCTGCTGGGCTACAGCCACGCCGACGACAAGGTGGGCCAGCACGGCACGCCGGGCTGGGTCGGCACCGCGCACCACTGGCAGTACCGGCTGGGCGTCACGCAGATCCTGACGCCGCGCTGGACGGCCAGCGCGAACCTGGAATCGATCAACGACGACGGCTACCTCGGCAGCCCGTACCGGCTGGCGCGCGTCTTCGGCACCTACGTCCACGAGAGCGCGCCCACCACGCGCGAGAGCAAGGCGCTCAAGCTGTCGGCCACCGGCGACATCACGCCCGAGGGCGCGAACAACCGCCGCTCGCTGCGGGCCGACTACCGCTACTACTGGGACACCTGGGGCATCCGCGGCCACACGCTGGAGCTCGCGTACAACCGCAACCTCGCGCCGGGCTGGCTGCTCGAGAGCTTCGTGCGCTACTACCGCCAGAACCACGCCCTGTTCTACAGCGACAACTCGCCGGTGCAGACGCTGTACGTGTCGCGCAACCGCGAGCTCGCCACGATGCACGACTTCGGCCCCGGCCTGACCGTCTCCTACACGCTGCGCAGCGTGCCGGGCAAGTACGACGTCAAGCTGAGCGGCTCGTACCAGTACCTCGATTTCCACTACGCCGACTACACCGACGTGCGCACCGGCAAGCCCTACTCGTACCACGCGAGCGTGCTCAACACCGTGCTGTCGGCCACGTTCTAAAAAGATTCGAAGAGAGATCAGCATGCTGAAACCGACCCGCGCGGCGTTGATCGCCCTAGCCCTGTGCGCCGTCGCGGCGCTGTCGCCCGCCCTCGCGGCCGATGCGCCGGCCGTCGCCGCTTCCGCGCCCGCCGCCGTCACCGCGGCGATGCCGGCAGTCGGCGCCGCGTCGGCCGCTGCCGCCGGCGACCCCGCCCCCACCGGCAGCCTGGACGACCGCGTGCAGCAGACCAAGGCCGACGTGATCCGCCTGAACCGCGACCTGCTGGTGCTGGAGGAGGAGCTGCTGTTCCCCGCCAACACGCAGGTGGCGGTGTTCGTGTCGATGGACGTGGGCCTGATGTTCGACCTCGACTCGGTGCAGATCAAGCTCGACGACAAGGTGGTCACCACCTACCTGTACACGCCGCTGGAGGTGCAGGCACTGCATCGCGGCGGCGTGCAGCGCGTCTACCTCGGCGACCTGAAGGCCGGCAGCCACGAGATCGTGGCCTTCTTCACCGGCAAGGGCCCGCACGACCGCGACTACAAGCGCGCCACCACGATCAAGTTCGACAAGACCACCGAGCCCAAGTACATCGAGCTGCAGATCAAGGACGTGCAGCAGAAGCTGCAGCCGGAATTCGACGTCAAAGTCTGGCAGTGACGACGATGCGCTTGCGTTCGCGCCTTCTTCCGACCCGGAGCCTGGTCGCCGCGCTGGTCGCGGGCGTCCTCGCGACGGCGGGTGCGCGCGCCGCCGACGATCCCAGCAAGGTGCCGGCCGATCCGCCCAAGCACCCGGTGCTGGATCCGCACTACGGCGACGTGCTGTTCGAGTTCTACCAGGGCCGCTACTTCCCGGCGATCACGAAGCTGGAGGTGTCGCAGCACTTCGACCGCATGCAGCACCACGCCGACGAGGCCGAGATCCTGCGCGGCGGGCTGCTGCTGTCCTACGGCCTGCACAAGCAGGCGGCCGAGGTGTTCGAGGCGCTGCTTGCGCGCGGCGCGCCGCCGTCGGTGCGCGATCGCGCGTGGTACTTCCTGGCCAAGATCCGCTACCAGCGCGGGCTGATGCCCGACGCGGCCGCGGCGCTGGCCCGCATCGAGCACGTGCTGCCCGCGCCGCTGGAGGACGACCGCAAGCTGCTGCAGGCCAACGTGGCGATGGCGCTGGGCGACAACGCGGGCGCCAGCAGGATCCTGGCGCCGGCCGCCGGTCTGAAGGGCGCCGACCTGTACGCGCGCTACAACCTGGGCGTGGCGCTGGTGCGCGACGGCGACGTCGCGCATGGCACGCAGATGCTGGACGAGCTCGGCCGCCAGACCATGCCCGACGAGGAGACCCGCGCGCTGCGCGACAAGGCCAACGTCGCGCTCGGCTTCGCCGCGCTGAAGTCCGGCCAGCCGCAGGAGGCGCGCGCCTACCTGGAGCGCGTGCGCCTGCAGGGCCTGCAGGCCAACGCCGCGCTGCTGGGCTTCGGCTGGGCCGCCGACGCCCTGAACGACCCCAAGCTGGCGCTGGTGCCCTGGATCGAGCTGGCCGGCCGCGACGCGAGCGACCCCGCGGTGCTCGAGGCCCAGCTGGCCGTGCCCTACGCCTACGCGAAGCTGCACGCCGACGCGCAGGCGCTGCAGCGCTACGAGACCGCGATCGCCAACTTCGAGACCGAGGACGCCAACATCGACGCGACCATCGCGGCGATCCGCCAGGGCAAGCTGGTCGAGGGGCTGATGGGCCGCAATCCCGGCGAGGAGATGGGCTGGTTCCAGACCTTCCGCGACCTGCCGCTGATGCCGCACGCCCGCCTGCTGACGCCCGTCATCGCCGGCAACGAGTTCCAGGAAGCGTTCAAGAACTACCGCGACCTGCAGTTCCTCGCGCACAACCTGACCGAGTGGCACGACAACCTGGGCGTCTTCGGCGACATGCTCGCCACGCGCCGCCAGGGCTTCGCCGAGCGGCTGCCGAAGATCCGCGAGCAGCAGCAGGCCAGCGGCCTGAACATCGCCCAGCTGCAGCAGCGCAGCGACGCCAACGCCGCCGACCTGAAGAAGGCCGAGGACGCCGCCGACGGCACGGCCTTCGCCGACGCCAACGAGCGCGAGCTGCAGCAGCGGCTGGCGCGCGTCACCGACACGCTGGGCAAGCTGCCGGCCGACGCCGACACCAGCCTCGCGGACGCGCGCGACCGCCTGCGCCGCGTCGCGGGCGCGCTCGCGTGGCAGCTGGCGCACGAATATCCGGCGCGCGTCTGGACCGCGAAGAAGGGCCAGAAGCAGACCGAGGACGCGCTCGCCGCCGCGCGCCAGCACGACGAGGACCTGGCGCAGGCGCAACGCGACGAACCCGCGCGCTTCGCGGACTTCGCGCGCCGCATCGCCGAGCTCGACGCCCGCCTGAACGCGCTGATGCCGCGCGTGGCCGCCCTGTCGCAGGAGCAGCAGGGCGCGCTGCAGGAGATCGCCGTCACCGGACTGAAGGCGCAGAAGGAGCGCCTGGCCGCCTACACGGCGCAGGCCCGCTACGCCGTCGCGCAGCTGTACGACCGCGCGACCGAACCGAAGGAGGGCGGCCATGCGGACGCGCCCTGAACGCCTTCGCCTCGCGCCGCTGCCGCGCGCGCTGGCGCTGGTCGTGCTGACCGCCTCGCTGGGCGCGTGCTCGACGGTCGACGGCGCGAAGAAGCCCGCCGCCACGCCCGACGACGCGCCCACGCTCAAGACGCTGCAATCCAAGGAAGTGGTCGTCGCCGCCGACCCCGGCATCCCGGCCGACGAGGACAAGGCGATCGCCGCGTACCGCAACTTCCTCGCGGTCACGCCCGACGCGAAGCAGCGCGCCGACGCGCTGCGCCGCCTCGGCGACCTGTCCATGGGCAGCGCCGACAACGCCAACGCCGCGCATCCGACGGCCACCGGCGTGCCCGACTACAGCGCCGCGATCAGGCAATACCGCGACTACCTCAAGACGTATCCGAACGACCCCGGCAACGACCGCGTGCTGTACCAGCTCGCGCGGGCGCAGGAGCAGGGCGGCGCGCTCGAGGAGTCGCTGAAGACGCTGGACCTGCTGGTCGCGCAGTATCCGAAGACGTCCTATTTCGACGAGGTGGAGTTCCGCCGCGGCGAGATCCTGTTCACGCTGCGCCAGTACGCGAAGGCCGAGGCCGCCTACACGCTGGTGCTCGGGAGCGGAGGCGGGGGCGACAACCCGTATCGCGAGCGTTCGCTCTACATGCAGGGCTGGTCCAAGTTCAAGCAGGGCAACCTCGAGGAGGCGCTGAGCTCGTTCTTCGGCGTGCTGGACAGCAAGATCGTCGGCATCCGCGACGACGACCTCGCCAAGACCGACAAGCTCTCGCGCGCCGACAAGGAGCTGGTGGACGACACCTTGCGCGTGATCGGCATCTCGCTGGCCAACCTCAGGGGCGCGGAGTCGATCCCGCCGTACATGACCAGCGACGCGCGCCGCTCCTACGAGTTCCGCGTCTACCAGCAGCTCGGCCAGCTGTACCTGAAGCAGGAGCGCCCGAAGGACGCCGCCGACACCTACGCTGGCTTCGCACGCCTGAACCCGCTGGACGAGCAGGCGCCGGCGATGCAGGCGCAGGTGATCGCGATCGACCAGGAGGCCGGCTTCGACCAGCTCGCGCTGTCCGCGAAGAAGGACTATGTCGCGCAGTACGGCCTGGACGGCGGGTTCCGCAAGGCCAACCCCGAGGGCTGGGAGAAGGCGCAGCCGCTGGTCAAGGCCGCGCTGGCCGAGCTGGCGCAGCGCTACCACGCCAGCGCGCAGAAGACGAAGTCCAAGGACGACTACGTCGAGGCCGCGAAGTGGTACCGCGCCTGGCTGGCCGAATTCGGCAGCGACCCGCAGGCCGCCGAGAACAACTTCCTGCTGGCCGAGGTGCTGTACGAGAGCGGCCAGTTCTCGGCGTCGGCGGTCGAATACGAGAAGACCGCCTACGAGTACCCGACGCACCCGCACGCCGCGGACGCGGGCTATTCCGCGCTGCTGGCGCACGCGGCCGAACAGAAGGGCGTCGCGGGCGACGCGCTGACGCCGCTGCAGCGCGCGGGCGTCGACAGCGAGCTGCGCTTCGCCGCGGCGTTCCCCAACGACTCGCGCACGCCGGCCGTGCTCACCAACGCGGCCGACACGCTGTTCAAGCTGCACGACAACGACCATGCCGCGTCCGTCGCCGAGCAGGTGCTGGCGCTCAATCCGCCGGCCACGGCGGCGCAGCGCCGCGTGGCGTGGACGCTGGTCGCGCACACGGCGTTCGAGGCCGGCAAGTTCGACAAGGCCGAGAAGGCCTACGGCGAGGTGCTGGCCCTGGTGCCGGCCAACGACCCGGCGCGCGGCGAGCTCACCGAGCGCTTGGCCGCCTCGATCTACAAGCAGGGCGAGCAGGCGCGCACGGCCGGTGACAACAAGGCCGCGGCCGCGAACTTCGCGCGCGTCGCGGTGGCCGCGCCCGGCTCCGCGATCCGCGTGAACGCCGAGTACGACGCGGCCGCCGCGCTGATCGCGCTGAAGGACTGGCCCGGCGCGGCCCGCGCGCTGGAGGCGTTCCGCCAGCGCTATCCGAACCACGCGCTGCAGGGCGACGTCACGGCCAACCTGGCGCTGGCCTACAGCGAGCAGCAGCAGTGGGCACCCGCGGCCGCGCAGTACGAACGCATCGCGCTGGCGCCCGCCACTACCGCCGAGGCGCAGACGCGCGCCCGCGCCGCGCTGTGGCAGGCCGCGACGCTGTACGAGCGCGCCGCGGCCAGCGACCCGGACAGCGTCAAGGCCGGCAAGCCGCGTCCCGCCGACGCCGCGGCCAACCGCGCCGCCGCCGCGAAGGACTACGAGCGCTACCTCAAGCAGTACCCGAGCCCGCTGGAGCCGGCCGTGGAGGCGCGTTACCGGCTCGCGCAACTGGCGCACGTCGACGGCAACGCCGCCGCCGAGGCCGCGCAGATGCACGCGATCTTCGTCGCCGACCAGAACGGCGCCGCCGCGCGCACCGACCGCACCCGCACGCTGGGCGCACTCGGCGCGCTGGCCGACGCGCGGCCCGCGTTCGAGGCCTACCAGAAGGTGGCGCTGGTTGAGCCGCTGGCCAAGAACCTGAAGATCAAGAAGGCGAAGATGGAGGACGCGCTCAAGGCCTACGCGGTGGCCAGCGACTATGGCGTCGCCGAGGTCACGACGGCCGCCACCTACGACGTCGCCAACGTCTACCAGGACTTCGCCAAGGCGCTCACGACCTCGCAGCGGCCGAAGAAGCTGTCCAAGCTGGAGCTCGAGCAGTACAACGAGATGCTGGAGGAGCAGGCCGATCCCTACGTGCTCAAGGCGATCGAGCTGCACGGCATCAACGCGCACCGCACGACGCAGGGCCTGTACGACGAGTGGGTGCGCAAGAGCTTCGACGCGCTCAAGACGCTGCAGCCCGCGCGCTACAACAAGACCGAACACAGCGAGGCGACCGTCGATGCGATCCGCTGAACGCCTCTTGCCGACGCTCGCGGCCATCGCGGCCGCGGCGCTGCTCGCCGGCTGCGGCTCGGTGGGCTTCATGTCGCGCGACGCGGCGCAATCGGCCGCGGCCGACGCGCCGGCGGCGAGCGCCGCGGCGTCCGCACCGAACGCCGCGGCCAGCGGCGTCGCCGGGCCGGCGCCCGCGTCCACCGGCCGGATCGCGCCCGCCACGCAGCGCGCCTACGACGACGCGCTGGCCCTGCTGCGCGCCGGCCGCGTCGCCGACGCCGAACGCGGCTTCCGCGCGCTCGCGCAGTCCAGCCCCGAGCTCGCCGGCCCGCACGCCAACCTCGGCCTGATCGCGCGCAACGCCGGACGCCTGCCCGAGGCGGTGACCGAACTCGAGAAGGCCACCACGCTCGCGCCCGGCCACGCCGTCGCCTGGAACCAGCTGGGGCTCGCGTATCGACAGAGCGGCGAGTTCGCCAAGGCGCGCGACGCCTACGGCCACGCGATCGCCCTAGCCCCGGACTACGCCGCCGCGGTGCTGAACCTCGGCGTGCTGGACGACCTGTACCTGGCCGAGCCCGCCAAGGCGCTCGACCTCTACACGCGCTACCTCGCGCTGACGCCGGGCGGCGACCCGGCCGTCGCGAAGTGGGTGGCCGACGTCAAGCACCGCGTGCCCGCCGCCGCGGCGCCGGCCGCATCCGCCGCGTCCGCGCCCGCGCCGGCCGGCGCGCCCAAGGAGAAGTCATGACCGCACGCCGTCGCATCGCGTCGCTGCTTACGATCGGTTGCCTTGTCGCGCCTGCGTTTGGCCAGGATCGCGCCGAAATCGATCCCACGAAGATCATCGGCAACCGAGAATTGCCGAAGGTGCTCTACATCGTGCCCTGGAAGAAGCCGCTGCCCGGTGACATGGCCGGCAGGCCGCCGGCGAGCGTGATCGACGAGGCGTTGGCGCCCGTCGACCGCGACGTCTTCCGGCGCCAGGTGCGCTACGACAAGCTCGAACAGGAGCACGCCGCCGCGGTGGCGTCTCCCGCCGCGGCGCCCACGCCCGCGACGCACTGAATCCGCAGTCCCCTTTTCACGTTCCCGAATCTGATCCCCGGAGATTTCCAGATGAATACCGTCGACTCGATCATCAAGTTCTTCCAGGACTGTGGCCTGTTCATCTTCCCCAGCCTCGCGATCATGGCCACCGGCCTGGCGATCGCCATCGAGCGCTTCATGTTCCTGCAGAAGGCGCGCGTGGCCAACCGCAAGGACTGGGCGAAGGTGCTGCCGCTGCTGCAGGGCGGCCAGTGGAAGGAAGTGCTGGGCCTGACCGCGTCGTCGGATTCGGCGATCGGCAAGATCGTGCACAACGGCCTGTCGCGCCTGCAGTCCACGCGCCGCCGCGACGACATCGACGCCGCGATGGAGGAAGGCATGATGGAGATCGTGCCGCGCCTGGAGAAGCGCACCCACTACATCGCCGTGTTCGCCAACGTCATCACGCTGGTGGGCCTGCTGGGCACCATCACCGGCCTGATCCACGCGTTCACCGCCGTCGCCCAGGTCAACCCGGCCGAGAAGGCGGCGCTGCTGTCGGCGTCGATCTCCATCGCCATGAACAACACGGCGTTCGCGCTGATGGTCGCGATCCCGTTCCTGCTGATCCACTCGTTCCTGCAGGCGCGCACCGCCGACATCGTCGACGGCCTGGAGGCCGCCAAGATCAGCTTCCTGAACCTCGTGCAGCGCCTGGCGCCGGAACACAAGGCCGCCTGATCATGAGCCGTTCCACCCACCCGCAGATCCGGGGGTGCCGCCATGCCCGTTAGACGCCTGCGCAAGCGCTCCGAGGCGCTGGAGGTCAGCGCGTTCATCAACCTGATCGTCGTGCTGGTGCCGTTCCTGCTGTCGACGGCGGTGTTCTCGAACATGTCGGTGATCAACCTGACGCTGCCCGCCAAGTCGGCCAACTGGGACAACCTGAAGGCGGACGACCTCAAGCTGGAGGTCGTGGTGCGCCACGACAAGATCGAGGTCGGCGACAAGATCGGCGGGCTGTTCTTCACGATCCCGAACAACGCGGACGGCCCGGATCTCGTCACGCTCAACGCCGACATGTTCCAGGTCAAGAACAAGTTCCCGACCGTCACGGCGGCGTCCGTGCTGCCCGAGCCCAACATCCCCTACGACACCGTCGTCCACGTGATGGACGCGATGCGCACGGGCAAGACGGCCAACGGCGGCACCGCGGTGGTCGACGTCGACCTGTTCCCGGCGATCTCCATCGGCGACGCGCCGGTGCGGCACTGAAGGAGGGCGCGCCATGAAGCTCACGCCCGTCCAGAAACGCGCCGCGCGCAACGCCCGCCACGGCAACTCGCTCGACATGAACCTCGTGTCGCTGATCGACGTCTTCACGATCCTGATCTTCTTCCTGCTGTCGAACTCCGGCGTCGAGACGATCCCCGCCTCGGGCGCCGTGCACCTGCCCGAATCGACCGCCAAGGCCGATCCGAAGGACACGCTGGTCGTCGTGGTCAACGCCAACGAGATCACCGTCGAGGGCCGCAAGGTCGCCGACGTCGCGCCGCTGATGGCCGCCAACGCCACCGACGACACGATCCCGGGCCTGAAGGACGCGCTCGACGTCATCGCCACGCGTCCCGTGGCACTGGCCGAGAACGCCGCCAAGGCGCACTCGATCACGATCATGGGCGACAAGGACATCCCGTACCAGTTGCTGCGCAAGGTGATGTACACCGCCGCGCGCGCCGACTTCACGGACGTGTCCTTCGCCGTGAACCGGAAGGGATGACGCGCATGTCGGCTGCCATCTCATTCCGCACTTCCGTCCTGCCGTGGGCCCTGGCGCACGAGGACGAGGAACGCTTCCGCAAGCTGTTCTTCGGCATCCTCGGCGCGACGCTGGTGTTCGGCATCGCGCTGCGCTTCATCACGCTGCCCGCGCCCGAGAGCACGCCGGTGACGGCGCTGCCGCCGGTGGTGGCCAAGCTGCTGCTGGACAAGCCCGCGCCGCCGCCTCCCCCGCCGCCGCCCAAGGCCGCGGAGAAGGCCGAGCCGCCCAAGCCGGACCTCAAGGACAAGACCGAGCCGGCGCCGCTGCCGACCAAGCCCGTTCCGCGCGAGCGGCCCGTGGTCGAGGCGCGCCAGCCGATCCCGGGCAAGCCGCCGGGCGAGGACCGCGAGGCCGCGCGCAACAAGGCCGCGGGCGTGGGCCTGCTCGCCGCGCTCAAGGACCAGCCGCCCGAGCTGCACGGCGCGCCGCTCGCGGTGCAGCTGAACCAGGACATCAAGAAGGGCGCGGGCGTCGGCACCGGTGTCGGCGTGGGCGTCGGCATGGGCAAGGAGCAGGGCCTGCCCGATCGCAACATGATCACGTCCAACGCCGCCGGCGGCAGCGGCGGCATCAACACCGCGGGCTTCAGCCGCGACTCGGGCGGCGGCGGCCTGGCCGGCCGCGCGACCACGCTGGTGGCGGGCGTCGCGGGCGGCGGTGGCGGCGGCGGGCCGGGTCTGGGCGGCGCCATCACCGGCACCGGCGGGCACGGCACGGGCGCGGGCTACGGCAAGTCCGGTGGCTCCGTCACCAAGGGCAGCAGCGGCAAGGCCTCGCGCTCGCTCGAGGAGGTGCGCCTGGTGCTGGAACGCGCCAAGGGCTCGCTGTACGCGATCTACAACCGCGCGCTGCGCGAGGATGCGTCGCTGCAGGGCAAGGTCGTCGTCCGGTTCGTCATCGCGCCCGACGGCAGCATCACGTCCTGTTCGCTCGTCTCCAGCGAGCTGAAGAACCCCGAGCTCGAACAGAAGCTGCTGGCCCGCTTCCGCTCGCTGCAGTTCGCGGCGGAAGACGTCGCGCCGCTGGAGACGACGTACCCGATCGACTTTCTGCCGTCCTGAGCGGGCGTCGCGAGACGCACGAACGACGCCGGCCTCAGCGAGATTCGCGGAGGCCGGCGTTTTTCTTCGGGCGACGGGACGCCGCTTGAACCGACGAGGGCTCGCACCACCTGATTTGCAGTCAGGCGCCGTCGACCGCTCGGCCACGTCGAGATGAAAAGATTCCGGTGACGGGTTCCGGAGCCGCCCAATCGTTGCGGCCGGTTTGCGTCGCGCGGCGTGAGCGCCTGCGCGACTTCGGGTCGATCGCTTCCACTTCGGCTGTGCCCCCACGCGAGCCCTCCCGTCGGAGGTGGCGTCTCGCTGCACGACTGCGGGTTTCCCGCCGCGCACATCCCGCGTCGCGTACGCCAGGCGTCGATGCGACGTCGGAGTGCAGGGGCACACCCGAAGTGGAAGAAAAAACAAAAAGGCCCGGATCCTTCGCGGAGTCCGGGCCTCTGGAATTCAGAGAGCGGCAGGCGCGTCGATCAGACGCGGCGGCCTCCCGGCGGGGAGCGATCCTCGGACTCGCGATGCTCGTACGACTGCCCTTCCGGCACGCCGCGCATGGCCAGCGAGACGGCGCACGCGAACGCACCCGAGCCGGCGAGGGCTTGGGCGTTGCGAAGGGCGATCCGGCTGTTCACGATGATGTCCTGATGTCGGTTCCGTTTCGAGGGTCGCGTCGAGCAAGGAGCTCGGGCGATCGCCTCGTGCAAAGAATCGTCGCCTTTTCAAGCGACAGGTCGTAGTGTAAATAGTCTTTACTGATTGCGCAAGGGGTCGGCGAAGGTTTGTTGCACGACGTCCACGTTCTCCGCGCCGGCTGGCGCCGCGCATCGCCCCGCGGGATCGCGCCAATCACAAGCAAAATCGATGAGCTCAAAGAAAAGTTTCTTGCTTGCGCGAGCCGGGACCCGTTTCCAGAATCCGCCTCATCGCCCGGCAGGCGCCGCGCCCCGGGGTCGATCGACAATCCTTCCGGCTCGTTTCCTGGAGTCCGCCATGGCACCTGACGTCTCACTCTGGCCGCTGATCGGCGTGGCCGTGATCATCGCGGGCTTCGTCCTGCGGTTCAATCCGATGATCGTCGTCATCGGTGCGGCCATCGCGACCGCGTGCGCGGCAGGCTTCGGCCCCGTCGCCACGCTGACCGCGATCGGCAGCGGCTTCCTCAAGACACGCAACCTCACCCTCGCGATCATCCTGCCGCTGGCGACGATCGGCCTGATCGAGCGTCATGGCCTGCGCCAGCACGCGCAGGCCTGGATCCAGCGCTTCCGGCACGCGACGGTCGGGCAACTGCTCATCATCTACCTCGCCGTCCGGGAGGGCCTCGCGGCGGTCGGCCTCACCGCGCTCGGCGGCCACGTGCAGATGGTGCGCCCGCTGATCGCCCCGATGGCCGAGGGCGCGGCCGAGGCCCGCCACGGATCGCTGCCCGACAAGGTGCGCTGGCGGCTGCGCGCGATGGCCGCGTCGGCGGACAACGTCGGCCTGTTCTTCGGCGAGGACATCTTCGTCGCGTTCGGCGCGGTGGTGCTGATCACCACCTTCCTGCACGAGGCCGGCATCGACGTCGAGCCGCTGCACGTCGCGCTGTGGGGCATCCCGACGGCCGCCGTCGCGTTCGTCGTGCACGCGTGGCGACTGCACCGCATCGACGCGGCACTCGCCCGCGAGCTGGGCGGGAAGGCCTCCGCCGACGACGCCACCGTCGCCACGAAGGAGGCCGCGGCATGAACAACGCCATCTTCTCGCTGGCCCATCTGTACGTCCTCGCCGGACTCGTGCTGGCCTTCGTGGCCGTCACGACCGCGCTGGACCGCAACCACCCGCGCCGCTTCGGCAGCGCGTTCTTCTGGGGCTTCTACGCGCTCGTGTTCCTCGCCGGCGACCTGCTGCCGCCGGCGTGGATCGGCGCCGGCGTCGTCGCGATGGCCGTGATCGCCGGCCTGCGCCGCGTCGCGCCGGGCCCGCACGAGACGCCGGCCCTGGCCGATTACGTGGCGCGCGCGCAGCGCCTGGGCAACAAGCTGTTCCTGCCCGCGCTGGCGATCCCCGGCGTGGCCGTCGTCGCGACGCTGCTGGCCAAGCAAGCGAACTTCGGCGGCGTCGGCCTGCTCGACAAGGGCAACCCGACGCTCGCCGCCGTGGGCATGGCCAGCGTCGTCGCGCTGGCGCTGGCCTGCTGGCTCGCGCGCGAGACGCCCGCGCAAGGCCTGCGCGAGGCGCGCCGCCTGGTCGACGCGATGGGCTGGGCGCTGGTGCTGCCGCAGATGCTGGCGATGCTGGGCCTGGTGTTCTCGGACGCCGGCGTCGGCAAGGCCGTGGCGTGGGTGACGACGCACTACATCGCGATGGACGTTCGCTTCGTCGCCGTCGCGGTGTACGTGCTCGGCATGGCGCTGTTCACCGTCATCATGGGCAACGGCTTCGCGGCATTCCCGGTGATGACCGGCGGCGTCGGCGTGCCGGTGCTGGTCGGCATGTTCCACGCGAACCCGGCCTCGATGGCGGCGATCGGCATGTTCTCGGGCTACTGCGGAACGCTGATGACGCCGATGGCCGCCAACTTCAACATCGTGCCCGCGGCCTTGCTGGAGCTGCCCGACAAGAACGCCGTGATCCGCGCACAATGGCCAACGGCCGTCAGCGTCCTGGTGGTCAACGTCTTCCTGCTGTACTTCCTGCTGCCGCGCCCATGACCACTCGCCCGCCCGCCGTCCTGCTGACCGGCTTCGAGCCCTTCGGCGGGGAGTCCGTCAACCCGTCGTGGGAGATCGCCCGCGCGCTGGACGGCTGGCGCTGCGAGGGGCACGTGGTGCGCAGCGTGCAGCTGTCCTGCGTCTTCGGCCAGGCCTTGCGCGAGCTCGACGCAGCGCTGGAGCAACATGCGCCGGCGCTGGTCGTGTGCCTCGGCCAGGCCGGCGGGCGGCCGGAGATCTCGATCGAGCGCGTGGCGATCAACGTGGACGACGCGCGCATCCCCGACAACCGCGGCCACCAGCCGGTCGACGACGCCGTCGTGGCCGGCGGCCCGGCCGCGTACTTCTCGACGCTGCCGATCAAGGCGCTCGCGCACGACCTGCGCGCGGCCGGCGTCGCGGCGTCGGTGTCGAACACCGCGGGCACCTTCGTCTGCAACCACGTCTTCTACGCGCTGATGCACCGCCTGGCCACGGTGCCCGCCCTCGCGCGCGCGCGCGGCGGCTTCGTGCACGTGCCGTACACGCCCGAGCAGGCCGCCGGGCGCGAGGTGCCGGCCATGGCGCTGGCCACGCAGGTCGAGGGCATCCGCGAGGCCTTGCGCAGCGCCCTGCGCACGCGCGACGACCTCCGCGAGACGGCGGGCCGCGAGCACTGATACCCGACCCGCGTGGCGTAAATAGTCTTTACGAGACTCGCCGCGACGGCGACAATCCGGGCTGCCCGTCCGCCGCTTCCCGTCCCGTGCCCGATCCCGCCGTCTTCCGCCGCCGCAACGTCCTCGCGCTGTTCCAGGCCTATGCCGAAGGCGCCGTCGCCACCGGCGTCGCGCCCAAGGGCCTGGAGCAGGCCTTCGCCGCCCACGTGGAGATCTCGCCCAGCATGTGGAGCCAGATCAAGTCGGCGCGCACTATCGGCGACAAGCTCGCGCGCCAGATCGAGCGGCATTGCGGCAAGCCCGCGGGCTGGCTCGACGAGGAGCGCGAGGCCGCGGGCCCGACGCCCGGCGAGCAGCAGTTCCTCGCGCTGGCCTTGCAGGCCTGGCGCGCCACCAACGCCGACGGGCGCAAGGCGCTGAAGTCGCAGATGAAGCAGCTGGCGCAGGGGTAAAGTCGGCCGCCACGGCCACCGCGGCACGCGTCGCGAACCACCATCAAGGGCGCCATGAACCAGCGATTTGTCGAAGCGTTCTATTGGGTCGCGACCCTCAAGAGCATGACGCGGGCGGCCGAGAAGCTGTTCATGACGCAGTCGGCGATCTCGAGCCGCATCTCCGCGCTCGAGGAGGAGCTGGGCACCCTGCTGATCGACCGGCGCGACCGCCAGCAGTTCGCGCTGACCAACGCCGGCATGCGCTTCCTCGACTACGCCGAGCGCCTGATGGCGATCCACCGCCAGATGCGCGACGAGCTCGGCACCGAGGAGGCCGGCGGCGTGCACCTGCTGCGCGTCGGCGCGATCGAGTCGGTGCTGCACACCTGGCTGATCCCGCTGCTGCAGCACCTGCGCAGCGCGCATCCGAAGCTGCAGCTGGAGCTCACCGTGGAGATCACGCCCGTGCTCGCCGAGGCGGTCAGGCGCGGCACGCTGGACCTGGTCTTCGCCGCGCAGTCGGTCTCCGCGCCCGACATCCGCAGCCGTCCGCTGCCGATGATGGAGATGGTGTTCGTCGGCGCGAAGTCGCTCATGCGGCGCACGCCGTACACGCTGGCGCAGATCGTCTCGCACGAGGTGATGACCTTCCAGCGCGGCTCGCAGCCGCATCTCGCGCTGCTGGAGCAGCTGCGCGGCGAGGGGCTGGAGCCGCCGCGGCTGCACGCGGTGTCCTCGATCCCGGCGATGGTGCACCTGATCGAGGCCGGCTTCGGCATCGCGACGCTGCCGCGCATCGCGGCCGAGGCGCTGGTGCGCCGCCACGAGATCGCGATCCTGCCGTGCGAGACGGCGTTGTCGCCGCTGCCGGTGCTGGCCAGCTACCGCCACGACCCGGGATCGTCGGCGCTGACGTCGGTGATCCAGGATGCGCTGAAGTTCATCGACGCCTTCGGCGGCAACGCCGGGAAGACGCGCACGCCGCCCCGGCCACTCAAGAAGAAAAATCGATAGGCTCAGAGAAAAACTTTGCGCTTGCGCCGCGCCGACCCGATTTCCAGAATGCCTCCATGCCCACCCACCACGACGACCCCGCGGCGCTGCGTCAGGCCTGCCGCAGCGGCGCCTTCGACCGCCCGACGGCCGGCCACGCGCCGGGGCGGGTGCAGGCCAACCTGACGATCGTCCCGCAGGACGACGCGTTCGACTTCCTGCTGTTCTGCCAGCGCAACCCGCAGGCCTGCCCGATCGTCGAGGTGCTGGCGCCCGGCACGCGCGAGGTGCTCGCCGCGCCCGGTTCCGACATCGCCACCGACCTGCCCGGCTACCGCGTCTACCGCGACGGCGAGCTCGTCGAGGAGCGCGCCGACGTCGCCGCGCTGTGGCGGCCCGACCTCGTCAGCTTCCTGACCGGCTGCAGCTTCTCGTTCGAGTCGGCGCTGGAACGCGCCGGCATCCCGCTGCGCCACGTGCGCCAGCAGCGCAACGTGGCGATGTTCCGCACCACGCGCGCCTGCGTGCCGGCCGGCCGCTTCGCAGGCGAGCTGGTCGTGAGCATGCGCCCGATCAGGAGCCGCGACGTCGCGCGCGTCATCGAGATCTGCACCGGCTTTCCGCAAGCCCACGGCGCCCCGGTGCACGTGGGCAACCCGCACGCGCTGGGCATCGCCGACCCGATGCGGCCCGACTATGGCGACGCCGTCGACATCCTCGACGACGAGGTGCCCGTGTTCTGGGCCTGCGGCGTGACCGCGCAATGGGTCGCGCAGCGCAGCGGCCTGCCTCTCTGCATCACGCATGCCCCCGGCAAGATGTTCGTCACCGACCTGAAGGGATGACCGCAATGACCACCCAAGCCCCCACCCCCCCCTCGCGCTGGCAGTTCTGGATCGACCGCGGCGGCACCTTCACCGACATCGTCGCCAAGCGCCCCGACGGCACGCTCGTCACGCACAAGCTGCTGTCGGAGAACCCCGAGCAGTACCGCGACGCGGCCGTCGCCGGCATCCGCCACCTGCTGGGCCTGCGAGCCGGCGAGCCGGTGACGCCGGCGCTCGTCGAATGCGTGAAGATGGGCACCACGGTCGCCACCAACGCGCTGCTGGAGCGCAAGGGCGAGAAGACGCTGCTGGTGACCACGCGCGGCTTCCGCGACGCGCTGCGCATCGCCTACCAGGACAGGCCGCGCCTGTTCGACCGCCACATCCAGCTGCCCGAGCTGCTGTACTCGCAGGTGATCGAAGCCGACGAGCGCGTCAGCGCGCAGGGCGAGGTGCTGACCGCGCTCGACTTAGCCGCGTTGCGCGCCGACCTGCAGCGCGCGTTCGACGCCGGCCTGCGCAGCGTCGCCGTCGTCTTCCTGCACGGCTACCGCTTCACGCAGCACGAGGCCGCGGCCGCGCGGATCGCCCGCGAGATCGGCTTCACGCAGGTCAGCGCGTCGCACGCCACCAGCCCGCTGATGAAGCTGGTGAGCCGCGGCGACACGACGGTCGTCGACGCCTACCTGTCGCCGATCCTGCGCCGCTACGTCGAGCAGGTGGCCGGCGAGATGCCCGGCGTCAAGCTGTTCTTCATGCAGTCCTCCGGTGGCCTGGCCGACGCGCATGCGTTCCAGGGCAAGGACGCGATCCTGTCGGGCCCGGCGGGCGGCATCGTCGGCATGGTGCGCACGGCGCAGCTGGCCGACTTCGGCCAGGTCATCGGCTTCGACATGGGCGGCACCTCGACCGACGTGTCGCACTTCGCCGGCGAGTTCGAGCGCGCGTTCGAGACGCAGGTCGCCGGCGTGCGCATGCGCGCCCCGATGATGAGCATCCACACCGTCGCCGCGGGCGGCGGCTCCATCCTCGGCTTCGACGGCGCCCGCCTGCGCGCGGGCCCGCACAGCGCGGGCGCGAACCCCGGTCCGGCCAGCTACCGCCGCGGCGGCCCGCTGGCCGTGACCGACGCCAACGTGCTGCTGGGCAAGATCCAGCCGAAGTGGTTCCCCAAGGTGTTCGGCAAGGGCGCGAACGAGCCGCTCGATCGCGACGCCGTCGTCGCCGCGTTCGACAATATGGCCGCGGACGTCGAGCGCAGCACCGGCACGCAGCGCTCGCCCGAGGAACTGGCCGAGGGCTTCCTCGACATCGCCGTCGCCAGCATGGCCAACGCGATCAAGAAGATCTCGGTGGCGCGCGGCTACGACGTCACGCGCTACACGCTGCAGTGCTTCGGCGGCGCCGGCGGCCAGCACGCGTGCCTGGTGGCCGACGCGCTCGGCATGTCCACCGTGTTCGTGCATCCGCTGGCCGGCGTGCTGTCGGCCTACGGCATGGGCCTGGCCGACCAGGGCGTGATGCGCCAGGCCGCGATCGAGCAGCCGCTGGCCGATGCCGCGCTGCCCGCCGTCCGTGCTCGGCTGGCCACGCTGGCCGACGAGGCCGTCGCCGAAATCCGCCGCCAGGGCGCGGGCACCGGGGAGATCCGCGTGCTGCGGCGCGCCCACCTGCGCTACGCCGGCACCGACTCGGCGCTGGTCGTCGACTTCGGCGACGGCAGCGTCGCGGCGCTCACTGCCGCGTTCGAGGCCGCATACCGGCGACGGTATGCGTTCCTCATGCAGGGGCGGGCGCTGATCGTCGAGGCCGTGTCGGTCGAGGCCATCGCCGCCGGCGACGCGCCTGCGGAGCCGCGCGTCGACGTCGGCCCCGCCGCGCCGGCGCCGGTCACCGAGACGGTGCGCATGTACAGCGAAGGCCGCTGGTGGGACGCGGCGCTGGTGGTGCGCGAGACGCTGCGCCCGGGCCACGTCGTCGACGGCCCGGCCATCATCGCGGAGAAGAACGCCACCACCGTCGTCGAGCCCGGCTGGCAGGCGCGCGTGACGGGCCTCGACCACCTGGTGCTGCAACGCGTCGCGGCGCGCGCCGCGCGCGTGGCCATCGGCACCAGCGTCGACCCGGTGATGCTGGAGGTGTTCAACAACGCGTTCATGAACATCGCCGAGCAGATGGGCCTACAGCTGCAGAACACCGCCTACTCGGTCAACATCAAGGAGCGGCTGGATTTCTCGTGCGCGCTGTTCGACGCCGCCGGCAACCTCATCGCCAACGCGCCGCACATGCCGGTGCACCTGGGCTCGATGAGCGAGTCCATCAAGACCGTGATGGCGCGCAACGCCGGCCGGATGGAGCCGGGCGACGTCTACGTGCTCAACGACCCGTACCACGGCGGCACGCACCTGCCCGACATCACCGTCGTCACCCCGGTGTTCGACGAGGCCGGCCGCGACATCCTGTTCTTCGTCGCCTCGCGCGGCCACCACGCGGACGTCGGCGGCGTCACGCCCGGCTCGATGCCGCCGTTCTCCACGCGCATCGACGAGGAGGGCGTGCAGATCGACAACGTCAAGCTGGTCGAGCGCGGGCGCCTGCGCGAGGCCGAGATGCTGGCGCTGCTGGAAAGCGGCGAGCACCCGGCGCGCAACCCGGCGCAGAACATCGCCGACCTGAAGGCGCAGATCGCCGCCAACGAGAAGGGCGTGCAGGAGCTGCGCAAGATGGTGGCGCAGTACGGCCTGGACGTCGTGCGGGCCTACATGAGCCATGTGCAGGACAACGCCGAGGAGTCGGTGCGGCGCGTCATCACGCGGCTCAAGGACGGCGCGTTCACGCTGCCGCTGGACAACGGCGCGCGCATCGTCGTGGCGATCGAGGTCGACGCCGCGAACCGCCGCGCGAGGATCGACTTCACCGGCACCTCGGCGCAGCTCACGAACAACTTCAACGCGCCCACCGCCGTCTGCATGGCCGCCGTGCTGTACGTGTTCCGCACGCTGGTGGGCGACGACATCCCGCTCAACGCCGGCTGCCTCAAGCCGCTGGACGTGATCATCCCGCCGGGCTCGATGCTCAACCCCGACCCGCCGGCCTCGGTGGTGGCGGGCAACGTCGAGACCTCGACCTGCATCACCAACGCGCTGTACGGCGCCCTCGGCGTGATGGCCGCGGGCCAGTGCACGATGAACAACTTCACCTTCGGCAACGAGCGCCACCAGTACTACGAGACGATCTCCGGCGGCTCCGGCGCCGGCGCGCTGATCGACGAACGCGGCGCGGTCGTGGGCGGCTTCCCCGGCACCAGCGTCGTGCAGACCCACATGACCAACTCGCGCCTGACCGACCCCGAGGTGCTGGAATTCCGCTTCCCGGTGCGCGTCGACAGCTATGAGATCCGCCCCGGTTCCGGCGGTGCCGGCAAGTGGCGCGGCGGCGACGGCGGCACGCGCCGCATCCGCTTCCTGGAGGAGATGACCGCCTCCATCCTCAGCAACGGCCGCCACCACGGCGCGTTCGGGATGGGCGGCGGCGTGGCGGGCGAGGTCGGCCGCAACTCGGTCGTGCGCGCCGACGGTCGCGTCGAGCACCTCGACCACATCGGCTCGGCGCAGATGCGGCCGGGCGACGTGTTCGTGGTCGAGACGCCGGGAGGCGGCGGGTTCGGCTCCGCGGACTGACGCCGGAACACGGCTTGCCGTGACGGTCTGCGCGAGCCAGGTGGCTCGCGCATCGATCTATTCCGGATATGCATGACCCTCGCGGGCCCGCCGGTTACGACGGAATTACACTGTCGACTCGATGCTTTCCCGGTACTTTTCAGGGATAACCCGCGTTTTCTGCGAGTTCCTCGGTGTAACTCCCGTTCGCCCCGGCGCGGCGCGCGGGTACGGTGCGAGTCGGCATCGCGAGATTGGGCGAGCCCCGCGTCACGGCAGCGGCCGTGGCAGCGAGGTTCGCCCAATCTTGTCTTTGAACCTTGTGATTGGAGTCTTGTCATGAACCGTCCCGCCATGGAAGGGCTGCGCCTGAACGTGCCCGCTTACGTCAAGCATGACCGCCTGGTCTCCTGGGTCGCCGAGATCGCGGCGCTCACGCAGGCCGCCGATGTCCACTGGTGCGACGGCAGCCAGGCCGAGTACGACCGCCTGTGCGAGCAGCTCGTCTCGTCCGGCACCTTCAAGCGCCTGAACCCGGCCAGGCGCGCCAACAGCTACCTCGCGTGCAGCGACCCGTCCGACGTCGCCCGCGTGGAGGACCGCACCTTCATCTGCAGCGAGAACAAGGAAATGGCCGGCCCGACCAACAACTGGGAATCGCCGGAGAAGATGCGCGCCCTGCTGCAGCACGGGCAGGCCGACGGCACGCCCGCGCTGTTCGCCGGCTCGATGCGCGGCCGCACGATGTACGTGGTGCCGTTCTCGATGGGCCCGCTGGGCTCGCCGATCTCGCACATCGGCGTCGAGCTGTCCGACAGCCCGTACGTGGCCGTCAACATGCGCCTGATGACCCGCATGGGCCGCGGCGCGCTGGACGTGCTGGGCGCCGACGGCGACTTCGTACCCTGCGTGCACACGGTCGGCGCGCCGCTGGAGCCGGGTCGCAAGGACGTCACCTGGCCCTGCAACAAGACCAAGTACATCGTCCACTACCCCGAGACGCGCGAGATCTGGAGCTACGGCTCGGGCTACGGTGGCAACGCGCTGCTGGGTAAGAAGTGCTTCGCGCTGCGCATCGCCTCCAACATGGGCCGCGACGAGGGCTGGCTGGCCGAGCACATGCTGATCCTGGGCGTGACCGACCCGCAGGGCGTCAAGCGCCACATCGCGGCGGCCTTCCCGAGCGCCTGCGGCAAGACCAACTTCGCGATGCTGATCCCGCCGGCGGGCATGCCCGGCTGGAAGGTCACGACCATCGGCGACGACATCGCCTGGATCAAACCGAGCGCCGACGGCCGCCTGATGGCCATCAACCCGGAAGCCGGCTACTTCGGCGTCGCCCCGGGCACCAACCAGCAGACCAACCCGAACTGCATGGCCAGCCTCACGCGCGACGTCATCTTCACTAACGTCGCGCTGACCGACGACGGCGACGTCTGGTGGGAAGGCATGGGCGAGGCGCCCGCGCACTGCATCGACTGGCAGGGCAAGGACTGGACGCCGGCCATCGCCAAGGAGACCGGCGCCAAGGCCGCGCACCCGAACGCCCGCTTCACCGTCGCCGCCACCAACAACCCGGCGCTGGACCCGGCCTGGGACGATCCGAAGGGCGTGGCGATCGACGCCTTCATCTTCGGCGGCCGCCGCTCCACCACCGTGCCGCTGGTGACCGAGGCGCGCGACTGGGTCGAGGGCGTCTACATGGCCGCGACCATGGGCTCCGAGACCACGGCCGCCGCCGTCGGCCAGCAGGGCGTCGTGCGCCGCGACCCGTTCGCGATGCTGCCGTTCACCGGCTACAACATGAGCGACTACTTCCAGCACTGGCTCAACGTCGGCGCGAAGCTGCAAGGCCTGGGCGCCAGGCTGCCGGCCATCTTCTGCGTGAACTGGTTCCGCAAGGGCGCGGACGGCAAGTTCGTGTGGCCGGGCTACGGCGAGAACATGCGCGTGATGGAGTGGATGCTGGGCCGCATCGACGGCAAGGCGCAGGGCCAGGCGCACGTCTTCGGCACCAGCCCGCGCTACGAGGACCTGAGCTGGAACGGCCTGGACTTCACGCGCGCCCAGTTCGACAGCGTCATCGGCATCGACAAGGCCGCCTGGCAGCAGGAGCTCAAGATGCACGACGAGCTGTTCACGACGCTCGCGTACCACCTGCCGCAGGAGCTGCAGGCCACCAAGGGCCGCATCGCGGCGGCGCTCGGCTGAGCGCCTCCTTCGCGTCCCGCTCGATGGCCGCCTCCGGGCGGCCTTCTTGTTTCGACGCCTGTATGCTGGCGCCACGATGCGCCTGCAGATCCTGTCCGACCTCCACCTCGAAACCGAGACCTTCGAGGCCCAGCCCGCGCCCGGCGCGGAGCTGCTGATCCTGGCGGGCGACATCGACCGCGACTGGGAAGGCCTGCACCGCTTCGCGTCGTGGCCGGTGCCGGTGCTGTTCGTCGCCGGCAACCACGAGTTCGACAACCGCGACGTCGACCAGGCCGCGATCGACCTGCGCGCGTTCTGCGACTCGCTGGGCCTGCGCATGCTCCACCGCGACACGGCCGTCATCGCCGACGACCGCGGCCGCCGCATCCGCTTCTGCGGCACCGTGCGCTGGAGCGACTTCGACCTGTTCGGCGCGGCGGGCCGCGACAAGGCGCTGCGCGCGGGCTCGTACTTCCAGCGCGTGATGAACGCGACGCGCCACGGCCAGCCGTTCGACGCCGCGGCCGTGCGCGTGCTGGGGCTGTCGTGCCGCGACTGGCTGGAGCGCACGCTGCCGGAGCCCGCGCAAGGGCGCTGGGACGCCACGGTGGCGATCACGCATTTCGCACCCAGCCTGCGCAGCGCCGACCGGCGCTACGGCCCGCAGCCGACGACGGCCAGCTTCTGCAACGCGGACGACGACCTGATCCCGCGTGCCGACCTGTGGATCCACGGCCACCTGCACTGCCGCCACGACTACCTCGTGGAACGCCCCGGCCAGCACGCGTCGCGCGTGGTGTGCCAGGCGCGCGGCCTGGACAAGAAGGGCGAAGCCGACGGCTTCGACCCGATGAAACTGATCGAGGTGTGAGGCCCGTTCAGGCGCCGAGCTTGCGTCCCAGCCACAGCCACCAAGGCGCTGCCGGGGTGGCGGCGCGCAACGGCGGCGGGTTCGGGTCGCCGGGCACGACCGAGTCGATGGAGCCGCTCTCGATCGCCTCGTCGAGCCCGAAGGCGGTGCCGAGGTCGGCGAAGTCCGGTGGACGCCGCTGCGACGACGCGCCGCGACCGAAATTGCGCAGGAACGTGGGGCGGGACGCGTTGGTCATCGGTCTCTCCAGAGTTGGAACCGTGAGACCAGTGTGAAGGAATGTTTCCGGGCCGGTGCCGCGAATTGTGTGTGGTATGTCCGACAGTTCCGCTGTATCGAATTCACGATTCCCCCGAAGTAGCGATGCCGGGGTGGCCGCATCGCGCTTAAGCTGGACGCGTCGATGCCGTGGGTGCAGCAGCGCACCCACGCAGCCAACTCGGGAGCCGCCATGCGCAGCACGCAACTTCAATCTCTCACCTGGGGCACGGTCACCGCGGCCGTCGGCTGCGCGGTGTGGTTGTCGTCGACCGATCAGGCGGCGCTGTTCTGCTCCGTCGGCTACCGCGCCACCAGCCAGGCGATGGGCCTCGAGATCCCCGCCGAGCCCACGCGCGCCGGCGTGCCGGCCAAGCTGCCAGGGTCGAGCGCCGCCAGGCAGCTGCAGGCCCAGGCCGGCTAGGGATGTCGAGTCGGCGCGGTTATTAAGTAGCATCGCTACTTAACTCTGAATTCGATTAATCCAGCTTCAGAAAACACTTTCGCTCTCCGAGAATCCGGACGCAGCCAGACGGTGCTGCCGGTCGACCCGACCGGCCGCCACGCGGCAAGAGGATTCGCGATGAAAGTGATCGTTCTGGGCGCCGGCATCATCGGCGTCGCCACCGCCTGGCACCTGCTGGAAGAAGGCCACGAGGTGACCGTCGTCGACCGCCAGCCCGAGGCCGCGCTGGAGACGAGCTTCGCCAACGGCGCCCAGATCTCGGTGTGCTTCTGCGAGCCCTGGGCCAACGCCGGCGCGCCGTTCAAGGTCGCCAAGTGGATGCTGCAGGCCGACTCGCCGCTGCTGTTCCGCCCGCGCCTGGATCCGCACCAGTGGCGCTGGGCGCTGAGCTTCCTGACGCAGTGCACGGACGCCGCGTTCGCGCGCAACGTCGAACAGCTGGTGGCGCTGGGCCGCTACAGCCACGAGTCGCTGAAGGCCGTCGTCGGAAAGACCGGCATCGAGTACGACCGCCTCGAGCGCGGCATCCTGCACTTCTTCTCGTCGGCCGCCGACTACGAGAACGGCGTCAAGGCCGCGGCGCTGATGCGCGACCACGGCGTCGACCGCCGGGTGCTGGACCGCGACGCGGTGCTGGCCGTCGAGCCCGCGCTCAAGCGCTTCGGCGGCATCCATGGCGGCACGTTCACGCCCAGCGACGAGTCGGGCGACGCGCGGGTCTTCACGCAGAAGCTGGCGCGGCTTTGCGCGGCGCGCGGCGCGAAGTTCCTGTGGGAGCACGACGTCCTGGGCCTGGCCAAGTCCGGCGCGAAGATCATCGGCGTGCAGGTGCGCGACCGCAGCACGCTGCAGGCCAGCACGCTGACCGCCGACCAGTACGTCGCCGCCGCCGGCTCGTTCACCGCGCCGCTGCTGCGCCCGCTGGGCATCTGGCTCAACATCTACCCGGCCAAGGGCTACTCGGCGACGCTGCGCCTGAAGCGCCCCGAGGACGCCAGCGTCGTCAGCCTGCTGGACGACACCCGCAAGATCGCGATCTCGCGCCTGGGCGACCACATCCGCATCGCCGGCACCGCGGAGATGGCCGGCTACGACACGTCAATCGACGGCGCGAAGTCGCGCCTGCGCTGCGAGGCCCTGGTGCGGCGCTACGAGGAGCTGTTCCCGGGCGTGGCCGACACCAGCCAGCCCAACTTCTGGGCCGGCCTGCGCCCCAGCACGCCGAACAACCTGCCCTACATCGGCCGCAGCAAGATCGCCAACCTGTGGCTCAACGCCGGCCACGGAACGCTGGGCTGGACGCACGGCGCCGGCTCCGGCCGCGCGCTGGCCGAGCTGATCAGCGGCCGCCGCCCGCAACTGGACTACGGCTTCTGCGGCGAGGCGCTACCGTCGCGGCGCCCGCTGGTGGCGATGCCGTCGCGCTCCTGGGCTTGAGAAGCCGCGAACGGGCCGGCCTGCGTCAGAACCGTCCGCGTCCCGGCGGCCCGTTGCGGCGCGGCGGCGGGCGCTTCGGCATGCCGTGCGGCTTGGCCGACTTCGGCAGCGGCCGGCTGACGTCGGCCAGGCGCATCACGCTCTGCACGACGTCCTCGATGGCCTCGTCGAGGTCGGACGGCGGCTCCAGCGTCTCGATCTCGGCCAGCAGGGCGTCGGCGTCCTCGAGGTCGTCGGGGTCGAACGCGGCGTAGAGGACGGCCAGCGGCTCGAGCGTGTCCGGCGAGTCCATGTCCATCAGCCGCGGGAACAGCTCCATCGCCGCGGAGAAGCCGGCGACCCAGGGCAGGGTCGATTCGAGCGGCTCGGCGTCCTCGTCGAGCTCGAACACCCAGGGGTCGAACCATTGGCGGGCGGCGATCGCGGTGGCCAGCTCGCGGTAGCGGCGCTGCACCAGGCCCTGCAGCTCGTGCAGGCCTTTCCACTTGTCGTCGAGCGGGCGGCCGTCGATGTCCCAGACGTGCTTGATCCATGCCCCGGCCGGCACCGCGGTCGGCTGCAGCAGCACGCCGCACAGGTAGCCGTCGAGCATGCTGACGTCCAGCGGCTCGAGCGGCTCGGGGATCTTGTCCAGCAGCGTCTGCAGCCGGTTGATGTCGGCTTCGGCGAGCGGCGGGACGGGCGTGGGGGCGGCGGGCGAGGTCATGGGGGCATTGTCGCGCCGTGGGATCATCGCGGCACGCGCCCGCCCGGCGGGCGCCGCACGAAAGCACCCATGACCGCACGACACTTCCTGTTCATCGTCTCCAGCGCCCGCATCCCCGGCGCCGTCGGCAACACCGAGTGGCTGGCCCGCGAGGCCGCGCGCCACCTGCCGGCCGGCGCCACCGCGCGCTGGATCCACCTCAACGGCCTGGAACTGGCCGACTTCGAGGACCGCCGCCACGACGTCGGCACCTACCCGATGCCCACCGGCGACACCGCCACGCTGCTGCAGGCGACGCTGGAAGCCACCGACCTCGTCTTCGTGACGCCGCTCTACTGGTACAGCTTCCCGAACCGCCTCAAGCGCTACCTCGACCACTGGAGCGCCTGGATGCGCGTCGAGGGCCTCGGCTTCAAGGAACGCATGCAGGGCAAGCGCGTGTGGGCGATCACCACCAGCGGCGATCGCGCCAAGACGCAGCCGATGTTCGACAGCCTGAAGCTGTGCGCCGAGTTCCTGGCGATGCAATGGCAGCCGCCGCTGTGGGGCAAGGGCGGCGCCCCGGGCGCGATCGAGAAGGACGCCGACGCGATCGCCGCGGCGGCGGCGGACCACTTCCGCACAGCGGACGAACCCGCGGTGTTGCCGCGATGAGGCACTCCCCCTGAAATAGGGATGCTATTCGCGACCTCGCCCCGTACATTGGATGGCGTTGTGCTGATCGAGCCAGGAGCTCTGGGAGGGGACGGGGACGGTCGGCACGCACAGTCCCAACGACGTCCTTCTCGCGAAGGACTTGAAGCCCACCCTCGCGGTGGGTTTTTTTTCGCCTGCGCTCCAGGGATATACGCAATTCGCTTGCAAAAACATACGCTCTGCGTAATGATTGCGGCTCATGACCACGCAACAAGTGCTTTTGCGCGACGCCATGCGCCGCCTGGACATGACCCGCGACGCCTTCGCGGACCGCATCGGCAGTCGCCGCCGCGCCCTCGACAGCTGGCTGCTGCCCGACGATTCCAACGAATTCCGGGCGATGCCCGAGGTGGCCCGGCGCTTCGTGCAGGAGATCCTCGCCAACGCCGCGGCGCGCGTCGAGCCAGATCCGCAGAGCGTACATATCGAGATGGCGCCGCCGGTGCCCGGCGCGCCGCTGCGCCACCTGCTGTCGGTCGACCAGTTCAGCCGCGAATCGGCCGAGGACCTGTTCCGCCTGGCCGACGTCATGCTGCCGATCGCGCGCCGCCGCAAGGTCACGCGCGTGCTCGAGGGCGCGGTGCTGGCCAACCTGTTCTTCGAGGCCAGCACGCGCACCCGCGTCAGCTTCGGCGCCGCGTTCTGCCGCCTCGGCGGCTCGGTGTGCGACACCACGGGCTTCACGTTCTCGTCGATGGCCAAGGGCGAGTCGATCCACGACACCAGCCGCGTCATCGCGGGCTACGCCGACGCGATCGTCGTGCGCCACCCCGAGCAGGGCGCGGTCGCGGAGTTCGCACGCGCCACCAACGTGCCGGTGGTCAACGGCGGCGACGGGCCGGGCGAGCATCCGACGCAGGCGCTGCTCGACCTCTACACGATCCAGCGCGAGTTCTCGCGCCTGGGCAAGCGTGTGGACGGCGCGCACATCGCGCTGGTGGGCGACCTCAAGTACGGCCGCACGGTGCACTCGCTGATCAAGCTGCTGGCGCTCTACAAGGGCGTGCGCTTCACGCTGATCGCGCCGCCGTCGCTGGAGATGCCGGCCGCCATCGTCGACCGCGTCGGCCGCAACGGCAACGTCGTCGAGCTGCGCGACTCGCTGCAGGGCCTGGCCGACGCCGACGTCGTCTATGCCACGCGCATCCAGAAGGAGCGCTTCGCCGAGGAGACGATCGAGGGCTACGGCGCGGCGTTCGAGATCAACCGTGCGCTGATCGATCGCGTCTGCAAGCCCGACGTCGTCGTGATGCACCCGCTGCCGCGCGACAGCCGCCCCGGCTCGCACGACCTCGCCGCCGACCTCGACGGCGACCCGCGCCTGGCCATCTTCCGCCAGACCGACAACGGCATCCCGATCCGCATGGCGATCTTCGCGACCCTGCTGGGCGTCGACAAGCTGGTGCAGCGCTCGATGCGCGACGCGCAGTGGACGCCGCCCGCCTACATCGGGCCGGAGGACAGCCCCTTCCACGGGCTCGACTGAGTCTCAGCGTCGGGCCGGCGCGATCGGGAAGCCGTCCTCCAGCGCCGTGCGCCAGTAGCCGATGAAGGCCTGCACGGCGCGCGGCACGACCGGGCTGTAGGGGCGGATCGCGTACAGGTGCTCGCCGAACGCGCCCACCGGCTTCCAGTGCGGCAGCACCAGCTGCAGCTTGCCGGACTGGACCGCGGCCTGGGCGCTGAAGTCGGGCAGCAGCGCGATGCCCAGCCCCGCCAGCGCGGCCTCGCGCAGCGCCTCGCTGTTGTTGGCGGCGAAGACGCCGCGCACCGCGACGCTGAGCCGGCCGCCGGCCGTGGCGGCCTTGGCGCCGCGCGCGGCGTCGGGCTCGAAGCTCCAGGTCGGCGTGTCGCCGGGGCGCAGGTAGTGCAGACAGTCGTGGCCGGCGAGATCCTGCGGTCGCGCGGGCGCGCCTGCGCGGCGCAGATACGCGCGCGAGGCGACGAGCCAGCTGCGCGTCGCGCACAGCGGCCAGGCGACGTGGGTGTCGGGCGGCGCGGCGGTGTGTCGCAGCGCGACGTCGAAGCCCTCCTGCGCCATCGCGACGAGCCGGTCGGACAGCTCCAGCTCCACGCGCACCTGCGGGTAGGCGCGCAGGAAACCGGCCAGCCGCGGCACGATCTGCTGGCGGCCGAGCGCCACCGGCGCGCTGACGCGCAGCACGCCGTGCGGCTCGCCGACCAGGTCCTGCACGCCGGCGAAGCCCTGCTCGATCTGCTCGAACGCACCGCGCGTGGCCTCGACCAGCCGCTCGCCGGCCTCGGTCAGGCGCACGCTGCGCGTCGTGCGGCGCACCAGCGGCACGCCGGCGGCGCGCTCCAGCTCGGCCACGCGCTGGCTCATCGCGGCCTTGCTCAGCCCCAGGCGCTGAGCGGCGGCGGTGAAGCTGCCGGCGCTGTGCAGCACGCCGAGGCCGTGCACGTGCGACCAGAGCGATTCGATCTTGCGGGCGTCCATCGTGTTGTCCTGATTTCGGATCACCCATTGTTCATCCAAGTGAACAGTGAATCCAGTCCTGAGGGCTTCCGGCGTGCGCGGCGAATGCCTAGACTCGTTCGTTGAAGATCACCTCATCGCCAGGAGACCCGCCATGACCACGCCCGCCTTCACGTCCACGACCCCGGTCGGCCATTTCATCGGGGGCGAGCACGTCGTGCACGCGGACGCGCGCAAGCAGGCCGTCTTCAACCCGGCCACCGGCGCCGTCGCGCGCCAGCTGCACCTGGGCACGGCGGCCGACGTCGACGCCGCGGTCGCCGCCGCCAGCAAGGCCTTCGACGGCTGGGCCAACACGCCGCCGATCAGGCGGGCGCGCGTGCTCAACGCCTTCCTCGCGCTGCTCAACGAGCACCGCGACCAGCTCGCCGCGATGCTCACCGCCGAGCACGGCAAGGTGTTCTCCGACGCGCAGGGCGAGGTGATGCGCGGCATCGACGTCGTCGAGTTCGCCTGCGGCATCCCGCAGCTGCTCAAGGGCGACTACACCGAGCAGGTGTCCACCGGCATCGACAACTGGACGATGCGCCAGCCGCTGGGCGTCGTCGCCGGCATCACGCCGTTCAACTTCCCGTTCATGGTGCCGTGCTGGATGTTCCCGGTGGCGCTGGCCTGCGGCAACTGCTTCATCCTCAAGCCCAGCGAGCGCGATCCGTCGCCCAGCCTGTTCATCGCCGAGCTGCTGCAGCGCGCGGGCCTGCCCGACGGCGTGTTCAACGTCGTGCAGGGCGACAAGACCGTGGTCGACGCGCTGCTGGCGCACCCGGACGTCAAGGGCCTGTCCTTCGTCGGCTCGACGCCGATCGCGCAGTACATCTACGAGACCGGCGCCCACCACGGCAAGCGCGTGCAGGCGCTCGGCGGCGCGAAGAACCACATGGTCGTGATGCCGGACGCCGACATCGAGCAGGCCGTCGACGCGCTGGTCGGCGCGGCCTACGGCTCGGCCGGCGAACGCTGCATGGCGATCTCGGTGGCGGTGCTGGTGGGCGACGTCGCCGACCGCCTGCTGCCCAAGCTGGCCGAGCGCGCGCGCAAGCTCGTGATCGACAACGGCATGAACCCGGCCGCCGAGATGGGCCCGGTCATCACCAAGGAGGCGCTGCAGCGCATCGAGGGCTACATCGACCTCGGCGTCAAGGAAGGCGCGACGCTGCTGGTGGACGGCCGCGGCCACAAGGTCTCGGGCCACGAAAACGGCTTCTTCGCCGGCGGCACGCTGTTCGACCACGTGACGCCGCAGATGCGCATCTACAAGGAAGAGATCTTCGGCCCGGTGCTGGCCTGCGTGCGCGTCAACGACTTCACGACCGCCGTCGACCTCGTCAACGCGCACGAGTTCGGCAACGGCGTGGCCTGCTTCACCAGCGACGGCAACGTCGCCCGCGAGTTCGCGCGCCGCATCCAGGTGGGCATGGTCGGCATCAACGTGCCGATCCCGGTGCCCATGGCCTGGCACGGCTTCGGCGGCTGGAAGAAGAGCCTGTTCGGCGACATGCACGCCTACGGCGAGGAAGGCGTGCGCTTCTACACCAAGCAGAAGAGCGTGATGCAGCGCTGGCCGGCGTCGATCGGCAAGGGTGCCGAGTTCGCGATGCCGACGGCCAAGTAAGGCGTCGCGGCGGCCGCGGTGTTAGAAACGCGGCATGACGACGACTTCCGCCGCCCCGCCGCGCGTCCTGTTGATCACGGGCGCCAGCCGTGGCATCGGCGCGGCCTGCGCGCTGCGGGCCGCTGAGGCCGGCTGGGACGTCGGCGTCAACTTCCAGCGCGATGAGGCGGCGGCCGAACGCGTCGCCGCGCAGGTGCGCGAGCGCGGGCGGCGCGCGTGCACGCTGCGCGCGGACGTCGCGCGCGAAGGCGACATCGAGGCGATGTTCAGGCGGCTCGACGCCGAGCTCGGCCCGCCGGGCGGGCTCGTCAACAACGCGGGCATCGTCGACGTCGCGGCGCGGGTGGACGAGATGTCGGCCGCGCGCGTCGCCCGCATCTTCGCCGTCAACGTCGTCGGCGCCTTCGTGTGCGCGCGCGAGGCGGTGCGGCGCATGAGCACGCGCCACGGCGGGCGCGGCGGCGTGATCGTCAACCTGTCGTCGGCCGCGGCGCGCCTGGGCTCGCCGGGCATCTACGTCGACTACGCGGCCAGCAAGGCGGCGATCGACAACCTCACGCTGGGCCTGGCGCGCGAGGTGGCGGACGAGGGCATCCGCGTCAACGGCGTGCGCCCGGGCATCGTCGACACCGAGATCCACGCCGCCAGCGGGATGCTGGAACGCGCGCGATCCGCCGTAGCCCAGATCCCGCTCCAGCGCCTGGGCACGGCCGACGAGATCGCGCAGGCGGTCGTCTTCCTGCTGTCGGACGCGGCGGGTTATGTCACCGGTGCCACGCTGGACGTCACCGGCGGGCGCTGAACGGGCGTCCTGACCGGAACTTGCGTCGCGTTGGCAGCGTTTCGACGCAGGTCCGCGTGAGATGCGTCACGCGGCGGCCCGATTCACTAGTATCAGCCCCTAGCGGGCCATCGGTTTCATCCCTTACATAATCGCTCCGTCGTTGGGTGCTGAGGGACAAATCATGAAACTGATCCGCAACATGTCGGCCGCGCTGGCAGCGCTGGCCTTCGGGCTCGGTTCGACCGCGGCCGTCGCCGGTGTCCTCAACGTCAGCGTCAGCGCCGACGACAACGCGCAGCGCGAGGCCTACAAGGCGCTGGCGGCCGACTTCCACACGGCCAACCCCGACGTCGAGGTCCGCCTCACGGTGCAGGACGTGTCCACCTATCGCAAGACGCTGCCCGGCACGCTGGACTCCGACGCAGCGCCGGACGTCTTCAACTGGTTCGCTGGCGACCAGCTACGCGCGATGGCGCAGCGCGGCGAGCTCGACGACATCAGCGACCTGTGGAAGGCCAACACCTGGTGGAACACCTTCCCCAGCGCGGCCATCACGGTGGCCGGCAAGCAATACGCCCTGCCGTACCAGTACTACCCGTGGGGCCTGTTCACGCGCCGCGACGTGCTCGCCGCCGCCGGCATCCGCGAGCAGCCGCACGACCTGCCCGCGATCATCACGGCCTGCTCCAAGCTGCGCAAGGCCGGCTTCACGCCGATCGCGCTCGGCGCCAAGGACGGCCGCGAGCTGGCCGCGTGGTTCGACTTCATCGACATGCGGGCCAACGGCTACGAGTTCCACCAGCAGCTGCTCGACGGCAAGGTCTCCTACAACGACAGCAACGTGCGGCGCGCGTTCGCGATGTGGCGGCAGCTGCTCGATGCCAAGTGCTTCGACCCGAACGCGCTGGCCGTCGACCAGCACGGCGCCAAGGGCGAGTTCTACGGCGGCCACGCCGGCATGCTGCTGATGGGCACCATCGTCAGCGCGAGCTTCCCCGAGGTCGTGCGCCCGGTGATCGACTACCAGAAGTTCCCCACCATCGACGCCGGCCAGGCCAACGCCGAGGCGGCGCCGACCGACACGCTGCAGGTCGCGGCCCGCGCGAAGAACAAGGCCGACGCGCGCCGCTTCCTGAAGTACGTCAGCAGCAGCACCACCAGCGCGCGGCTGGCCAAGGCGATCGGCTCGTTCCCGACCAACAAGTTCGCGCCCGTGGCCGGCACCGTGCTGGACCTCGCGTCGTACAAGGTGCTGACCGATGCCAAGTCCAATGTCGTGCAGGGCTTCGACCGCGACGTCCCCGCCGACATGGCCGCCGCCGGCATCAAGGGCTTCCAGGAGTTCTTCGCCAAGCCCGACCAGATGTTCGCGGTGATGAACCGCCTCGACGCCACCCGCGGCACCGCCTACGCCGCGCTGGCCGAGCCGACGGCCGCGCCGGTCGGCAAGGCACGCAAGAACTGAGCGCCACCGCGACCTCGAGCCGATACAGCCGGCGCGTCCGAAAGGGCGCGCCGGTTTTGCTTTCAAGGCATGCCAGCCTGCTGACAGGACGCTGTCAGCAGGCCACGCGCAGCATGGAGTCCTCTACCGACAAACCCCCGAGAGGACTGCCATGTCGCACAACGCCATCCACTGGTTCGAGATCCCCGTCGCCGACCTCGACCGCGCCCAGCGCTTCTACGAGACGCTGTTCGCGCGCTCCATGCGCCGCGAGCAGATGGGCCCGCAGCAGCTGGCCGTGTTCGCCTACGAGGACGGCATCGGCGGCGCGCTGGTGCGGAGCGAGACCGCGCCCAGGCCCAGCCTCGACGGCGCGCTGGTCTACCTGAACGCGGGCCCGTCGCTGGACGTCGTGCTGTCGCGCGCCGGCGAGCTCGGCGCCCAGGTGCTGCTGCCCAAGCTCGAGCTGCCGCGCGACATCGGCTTCATCGCGCAGATCGTCGACAGCGAAGGCAACCGCATCGGCCTGCACTCGCCGCAAGCCTGACGCTTCTACACTGCGGGCCATGCGTCGTGCCGATCGCCTGTTCCGGATCGTCCAGCTGCTGCGCGGGCGGCGGTTGTCCACCGCTGCCTGGATCGCGGAGAAGCTGGAGGTCTCCGTGCGCACCGTCTACCGCGACGTGGCCGACCTGCAGGGGCAGGGCGTGCCGATCGAGGGCGAGGCGGGCGTGGGCTACCGGCTCGCCGGCGGCTTCGACCTGCCGCCGCTGATGTTCACGACGCTCGAGGCCCAGGCGCTGGTCGCGGCGGTGCGGCTGGCCCAGAGCCGGCTCGACCCGGCGCTGGCGCTCGCGGCCGAAGACGCGCTGGCCAAGATCGTCGGCGTGCTGCCGCCGGCCGCGCGCGCCGCGGCCGAGGCGCTGCCGCTGTTCGCCGCGCCGGCGGCGCGCGACCGCGAGAGCGCCGAGCGCCTGGGCCTGCTGCGCGACGCCGCCTCGGGCCGCCGCCGCATCCGCTTCGACTACGAGGACGCCCAGGGCGCCGCCACCTCGCGCACCGCGCGGCCGCTGGGCTGCTACCACTGGGAATCGGTGTGGACGCTGGCCGCCTGGTGCGAGCACCGCGACGCGTTCCGCAGCTTCCGCGTCGACCGCATGCGCTCGGTGGACGTGCTGGACGTCTTCCGCGACGAGCCGGGCCGCACGCTGCCCGACTTCCTGCGCCATGCCCAGGAGGCGCGCCAGGCCCGCGACGCCTCGCGAATGATGTAAAAGTCCCTTTCCATGTAAAGGGTGCTTTACAGCATTCCGGAATGTCCTCACAATGGAAAGCATCCTTTCCACTTCGACGTTCCACATGCAGAGCAAGCAATACCTGAAGGAGCTGGCGGCGACGCTGGCGATCTACGGCGCGGTGCTGTCCGGCTCGATCGAACTCCTCACCCACGTCGACGTCGCCCGCCCCTGGCGCGACCTGGTCGCGCTGAGCCCGATGCTGCCCGCGGCCGCGATGGCCTGGGTGATCCTGCGCGAACTGCGCCGCATGGACGAGCTGCAGCGGCGCATCCAGCTCGAGGCGCTCGGCTTCTCCTTCGCCGGCACCGCCATCCTGACGTTCAGCTACGGTTTCCTCGAGGGCCTGGGCTACCCGCGGCTGTCGATGTTCGCGGTCTGGCCGATCCTGGCCGGGTTGTGGATCGTCGGCCTCATGCTGGCCCGCAGGCGCTACCAATGAGGAACCGCGTGCGCGAACTGCGCGCCGAGCGCGGCTGGTCCCAGACCGAGCTCGGCGAGCGCCTCGGCGTGTCGCGGCAGACCGTCAACGCGATCGAGAACGAACGCTACGACCCCAGCCTGCCGCTCGCCTTCCTGATCGCCCGGGCCTTCGGCCTGACGATCGAACAGATCTTCCTCGAGGAGCGATGACATGACCCTCTCCCTTTCGCCGCGGCTGCGGCAGGCCGCCGCATGCCTGGGGCGCGCGCTCTGCACCCTGCAGCCGCGCCTGGCCATCATCGTCGCGATCGCCGTGGCGCTCGCGAGCTCGGCCCATGCCGCCTCCGTGCCGTTCGAGGTGCGCGCCACCGGCACCGGATCCGGGGTGCTGCTCATCCCAGGCCTCGCGTCGTCCGGGACGACACCGTCAGGCGGCTCCGAGTGCGGCGCCGCTGCCACCTGTCCACGCTGGAAGGCTTCATCGACTGACGCGCGAATGGGCCGCCGCGCCGAAAGGATTGCGACGGTCGCCTAGACTCGCGCGATGCCCGTGTCCCACCTGCTGCTCGCCCTGGCCGTCGTCGCGATCTGGGGCACGAACTTCGTCGTCATCCGGCTCGGGCTCGACAGCTTCGCGCCCTACACCTTCGCCGCGCTGCGCTACACCTTCTCGTTCCTGCCTTTCATCTTCTTCGTGCGCAGGCCGGCGATCTCGTGGGGCAAGCTCGCCGCGTTCGGCCTGCTGATCGGCGTCGGGCAGTTCGGGCTGCTGTTCTGGGCGATGCGCTCGGACATATCGCCGGGCCTGGCATCGCTGGTGATCCAGTCCCAGGTGTTCTTCACGATCGCGCTGGCGGCCGCGCTGTACCGCGAGCGTCTCGCGCCGCTGCAGTGGCCGGCCTTCGCGCTGGCGGTGACGGGACTGGCGATCGTCGCGACGCACGTCTCGGCCGGTGCGGGGGTGACGCTGTTCGGCGTCGTGCTGGTGATCGCCGGCGCCGTCTGCTGGGCCGGCGGCAACCTGGTCGCGCGCGCGGCCGGCCGCGTCGACGCGCTCGGCTTCATGGTCTGGTCCAGCCCGTTCGCGGCGGTGCCGCTGTGGATCATCACGCTGCTGCAGAGCGGCTCCGCCGAGGTCGGCGCCTCGCTCGCGCATGCGGACGCGGCGGCCTGGGCGACGGTCGCCTGGCAGTCCATCGGCAACACGCTGTTCGGCTACGGCGTCTGGAACTGGCTGCTCGCGCGCCATCCGGCCTCCACCGTCACGCCCACCGCGCTGCTGGTGCCGGTGTTCGGCATGAGCGCGTCGGCCATCGCGCTGCACGAGGGCCTGCCGGCGTGGAAGCTGGGCGCCGCCGCGCTGGTGATGGGCGGGCTGGCGCTGAACCTGCTGGCGACGCGGCGACGCGCCTGATCGCGTCTCAGGCGATCGCCACCCCGAGCTTGCCGGCGAAGTGGCGCGTCAACGGCGTCACCGGCTTGGCGAGGCAGCGCTCGTTGAGCACGGCGCGGCCGACGTGCGGCACCGTGCTGGCCGCGGCGCAATGCATCAGCGTCTGCGCGACCAGGTCGCGCCGCACGTGGCTGCCGCCCAGGCGCGCGCCCGATTCGTGCACGAGGTAGAGACCACGCACGGCGGCGTCGTGCTCGCCGCGCTCGGCGGCGAGCAGCGCGCGCATCAGCGGCAGGCCGAGGTCGCGCGCGACGGCGTGGTTGCTGCGCGCGCCTTCCACGGCGCGCATCACGCGCTCGGCGCAGCGCGCGACCCAGCCCTCGGCCTGCGCGCGCTCGCCGGCGCCCAGCAGCGCGAGCACGACGTGCCAGTCGACGAACGCTTGCGCGCCGGCCTCGTCGGGCGCGGGCGACCAGCGCTGCAGCAGGTCCTTGAACAGCGCGTCGACCTCGACGTCCATCACGCGCAGCCGCCAGTACAGCGCCGCGGCGTCCAGGCACTGCAGGCCGTGCGTCAGCGCTGCGCCGGACAGGTGGGTGTCGACGAGCCGCAGCGCGCCGGTGACGTCCAGCGCCTCCAGCCGGAACAGCGCGAGATGCCACCACAGATGGCTGGCGAAGCGCGTGCCGTCGGTCCAGCCGGCCTGCTGCTGGCGCAGCCAGATCGCGCCGTCGTCGAAGCGGCCCTGCATCTCCATCGCGTGCGTGACGGCGTGTACCGCCCAGGGTACCCGGGGCGATGCCGCCGGGTCGGCGCCCTGCTCCTGCGCCAGCGCGATCGCGCGCCGGCCCAGGTCCTCGGCCAGGCCGTACTGCTGGCATTCGGCCAGGCCGAACGCGTACAGGCCCAGCACGCAGGGGAACAGCGGATCGGCGTCGTCCCACTCGGGCAGCGCGCGCGCCGGGCGCAGCCGCATGCTGGCCGAATCGCCGCGCGCGTGATCCCACTGGTGCGCCCAGTGCAGGGCCAGGGCGTCGCGCGGATGCTCCAGCAGCAGGTCGTCCCAGAGGCGCAGCGCCGCGGCCACGCGGCCGTCCTGCAACTGCTGCAGCGCCTCGAGGTGCGCCCGCTCGCGCGCGCTCGCGCGTGACGCCAGCGCGCCCGCGGACGCGAGCAGCTCGCGCGCGGCGGCGCGATCGTCGGGCTGGTTCAGGCCGAGGCGGAAGCCCGCGTCGAGCAGCAGCGGCAGCGCCCAGCCGGGGTCGGCCTCACGCGCGGCCTGCAGCGCGAGGCGCGGCGTGTCGGCGAAGGTCATCATCTGCCACAGCGCCTCGTCCGCACGGTCGGCGGCGGCGCGCGAGGCGGTTCCCAGACGCAGTCCGCGCGAGTCCTTCAAGGTCTCGGCAGACGCGTTCGTCATGCGACGGCCGCTCCGCGGACGCGGCGCCGCAACGCTGGCACGCGTGCGGCTGCGAGCGTGGCCATCGCCGGCATCTTCACGCCGTGAGGCTCAGGCCCTCGGGCAGGCCCAGGTGCAGGTTCATCGTCTGCACCGCGGCGCCGGACGCGCCCTTGCCGAGGTTGTCGATGCGCGCCATCAGCAGCACCTGGTCGGCGTGGCCGAACACGAACAGGTCGGCGCGCTGCGTGTCGTTGCAGGCCTGGACGTCGAACGAGCCCTCGGCCAGCACCGCGGGGTCGGCCAGCGGCATCACGCGGATGAACTGCTCGTCGGCGTAACGCCGCGACAGCGCGGCGTGCACCTTGGCCGCGTCGGTGCCGGGGGCGAGCTGATCGACGTGGAACGGGATGCTCACCGTCAGGCCCTTGTAGAAGTTGCCGACGATGGGCATGAACACCGGCGCGCGCGCGAGCTTCGAGCAGGTCTTCATCTCGGGGATGTGCTTGTGCGCCAGGCCCAGCGCGTACGGGCGCGGCGCGCTCAACGCGGCGTCGATCTGGCGCTCGCCGTCCATCTGGCGCGCGTGCCAGCCCTGGTACTGCTCGATCATCTTCTTGCCGCCGCCGGAGTAGCCGGTGATGGACGTCGCGGTCACGCCGGCGTCGGGCGCGACCAGGCCGGCGTCGACCAGCGGGCGCATCAGCAGGATGAACGCGGTGGCGTGGCAGCCCGGGTTGGCGATGCGCTTGGCCTTGCGCAGCGCGTCGCGCTGGCCCGGCGCGAGCTCGGGCAGGCCGTAGACCCAGCTCGGGTCGGTGCGGTGCGCGGTGCTGGCGTCGATCAGGCAGGTGTCCGGATTCGTGACCATCTTCGCCGCGGCGCGCGACGCGTCGTCGGGCAGGCACAGGAAGGCGACGTCGGCGGCGTTGAGCAGGCGCGCGCGCTCGGCGTCGTCCTTGCGCAGCTCGGCCGAGATGCGCAGCAGCTCGAGGTCGGCGCGGGCGGCCAGCATCTCGTGGATGCGCAATCCGGTGGTGCCTTCCTGGCCGTCGACGTAGACGCGGAATTTCCTGGGGGCGGTGCTCATGTCTTGATCTCCGGGGCCGCGCGGCTCGACGCACGGCAGAATCGTTGCGTGGCGCGCGCCGTTCGGGACTGCGCGCCGGTTTCAGAACGAAGCATAAGGCAATGACATTACAGGATCCCTGCCGCGCAGAAGCGCCCGGCCTGCACGTGCTGGTGCTGCCCGGTTGGCAGAACTCCGGGCCGCGGCACTGGCAGAGCCGCTGGGAGGCGCTGTACGGCGACGTCCGCGTCGAGCAGAGCGACTGGATGCACCCGCTGCGCGGCGACTGGATGATGCGGCTGGAGGAGACGATCGCCGACATCGAGGATCGCGAGGCGGCGCCGCAGGTCGCGCTGGTCGCGCACAGCCTGGGCTGCCAGCTCGTGGCCGCATGGGCCGCCCACTCGCGCCGCACCGCCCGCGTGCGCGCCGCGCTGCTGGTGGCACCGCCCGACATCGAACGCGACGAGTTCCGCGCCGCGCTGCACTCGTTCGCGCCGATCGTGCGCCAGCCGCTGCCGTTCGCGTCGCTGGCCGTCATCAGCGCGGACGACCCGTTCTGCGACCCGGCGCGGGCTCACGGCATGGCCGCCGACTGGGGCGCGCGGACGCTGGACGCCGGCCCGCGCGGCCATCTCAACAGCGATTCGGGCCTGGGCGAGTGGCCGCAAGGACGGCAATTGCTGGCGGACCTGGTGCGCGATCCGGCCGCCGGCCGCTAGCGCAGCGGTTTTTCTCGGGGACAATCGCGGGATGGTGACGAAAAAACCCAAAGGCCTGGGCATGGGCCTGGAAGTCCTCCTCGGCCCGAAGATCGACGAGACGGCCGCCGCCGCGGGCGGCCCGAACCAGCCGTCGACGCTGAAGGTCACGCAGATGCAGGCCGGCAAGTACCAGCCGCGCACCCGCATGGACGAGGGCTCGCTGTACGAGCTGGCCGAGAGCATCCGCAGCCAGGGCATCATGCAGCCCATCCTGGTGCGTCCGCTCGAGAGCGCCGGCGCCAAGGCGCAGCGCTACGAGATCATCGCCGGCGAGCGCCGCTTCCGCGCAGCGAAGCTGGCCGGGCTCGACGAGGTGCCGGTGCTCGTGCGCGAGGTGCCCGACGAATCGGCCGCCGTGATGGCGCTGATCGAGAACATCCAGCGCGAGGACCTCAACCCGCTGGAAGAGGCCCAGGGCCTGAAGCGCCTGGTCGACGAGTTCGGCATGACGCACGAGCAGGCCGCGCAGTCGGTCGGACGCTCGCGCAGCGCGGCCAGCAACCTGCTGCGCCTGCTGCAGCTGGCCGCGCCGGTGCAGCAGATGCTGATGGCGGGCGACCTCGACATGGGCCACGCCCGCGCGCTGCTCACGCTGGAGCCGGCGCAGCAGATCCTCAGCGCGACGGAAATCGTCGCCAAGAAGATGTCGGTGCGCGACGCCGAGAAGCTCGTCGCGCGCAGCCAGCAGGCCAACGGCCGCCAGGCGCCGCTGCTGCGCGTGAAGAAGGAAAAGCGCGGCGACATCGCGCGCCTGGAGGAGCAGCTGGCCGACAAGCTGGCCGCGGTCGTCGAGATCCGCATGCTCAAGAAGACGCGCCACGGCGAGTCGGGCGAGATCGCGATCTCGTTCGGCTCGAACGACGAGCTGGGCGGCCTGCTGGAGCGGCTGGGGCTGCGCGAGGACGAGTGAGCGCGGCCGGGCCGCGCACGCGCTCGCCGATCCGCCCGGCTGCTCAGGGCAGGTTGCTGGTCACGCGCACCAGCGACGACGCGCTGCCCGGCGTGAACTGCCACGCGTCGCGCGTCTCGGTCTCGTCGGCGGCGAAGCCGCCCACCGTGGACAGCAGCGTCTGGCCGGACAGCGACACCGGCACGCCGGCGACGGCGTCGCCGCGCACGATCGCCGCGCTCGCGGCCAGCGTGCCTGCCGTGCCGGCCGCGCCCGCCAGGGTGTACTGCGTCAGCGCCCCCGGCGCGCAGAAGCCGCTGGCGCCGGCCACGCAGGACAGCAGGCCCACGGGCGCGGCCGGCTGGTCGGCGCGGCCGCTCGCGGCGCGCACCACGCCCACGAACTGCGCGCCGAGCGTCGTCCGGGTCCGGTTGTCGCCGCTGGCCAGCACGAAGGCCTGGCCCTGCTCGGGCGTGCCCGCCAGCACGAGCCCGGCGTCGCCCGCGGCCAGCAGCTGCAGGCTGGACGACGGCGGCTCGACGAGCGTCAGCGTGCCGTCGGCCTTGGCCAGCGTCTCCAGCTGGTACTGCACCTGCGCGCTGGCGAGCCCGATGCCCTCGAGCGCCACGACGTAGCCGCCCGCGTCCAGCAGCGAGGTGGGCAGCGTGCCGAACGTCCCCACGGTGCGGACGCTGCCGTTGCTCAGCGCGAGCAGGGTCGCGCCGTCGTTGACGTAGACCGACTGCGCGTCCGCCACGGCCGACACGAACACGGAGCCGGTGAAGTCGTGCAGCCCGGCCGCGTCGACGCCGACGGTGCCCGCGCTCCAGCGCAGCGCGCGCAGCTGGCCGCCGATGTCCAGGTAGGCCAGCCCGGCCTGGCCCGGATCGACGCCGATCCAGCCGTCGGCGGCGACCATGCCCGCCACCGCCGGCACGGCGACCGGCGTGAACGTGGCGTCGACGACCTCGTAGGTGGTGGCCACGGTGTGCGTGCCCGACTGCGAGCCCAGCGACGCGAAGAGAAATTGCGGCACGCCGGTGCTGGCGTCGCGCAGCGGCGCGAGGATGCCCTGCACCGACACCGGCGCCGCCGTCGCGCTCATCGAGGTGCGGATCGCCCAGTGGTGGCTGCCGCCCTGCGCGTCGACCCAGGCGTCGTCGCCGGCGGCGTCCATCGCGACCGCGCGCGTCGGCATGAACACGTCGACCGCGCTCGACAGCTGGACCGGCGCGTGCGACTGGCCGCCGCGCAGGTCGATGGAATACAGCTTGCCGTCGTTGTCGTAGAACACCTTGGCGTGGCCCAGCGTCGTGACGCTGCGCGAGCCGGCGTCCCAGGTGGTGGCGTCGGAGAACACGAGATGCGAGGACGTCCAGGCGATGCCGTTGCTCTGCACCAGACGGACGTTCTGCACGGCCACCGCCGGGTTCGCGGGATCCCAGACGCGCACGAACTGGTTGTTGACGTCGGCGGCGACGAACTCGGCCAGCAGGTAGGCCGATTCGCTCGCGGGCGGCGGCGGGGATGGCGTCGGGGTCGTTCCACCACCGCCGCCGCCGCCACCGCCGCATGCGGCGAGCGTCGTGCAGGCAAGCGTCAGCCACAGGAGGCGCAGGCGCCTCGCGTCTCGAACCATGGGTCGTCTCCGAAAGGGATAGTGACGCCGCGAAGGCCCGGTGGCACCGGACGGGCGGCGCGGAGCGCGACAAGACGAGGGCCTCGCCGAGCCCGGTGCGGACGGCAGCGGGGTGGCGGGCGGGTCATTCCGCACAGGCGTGGAAGGAATCCGACAAGCGAGTTGAAATGTAGGTCGATAAAGGTGAAGATGAAACCGGAACAACACCTTATTCGACCCATCTCCGCGCACGAAATCGTCGCACGCTGTACCCTATGCACCCGGAGATGAACCACTGTCCCGGACTCCGCTGAACGGACTGCTCTGATGGCGCCTTGACTGGCCGGTACGTACTTCCCGCAAGAACGTTTCCGCCAGGCCCGGACTCCATCAAAACATTCCAGACGCAAACGCCTGGCCCGACTCGATCCGCATCGTGTCCGGCGCTGGCGGCGTCACTTCAGCCCGGAGGTTAGTCATGGACGTGATCAGCCAGTTCGCAGCCCGCTACGAACGTACCCGCGAGGAGGAGCTCACCCTCGAGGAGTACCTGGCGGAATGCAAGCGCAACCCCCTGGCGTATGCCACGGCGGCCGAGCGCATGCTCCAGGCCATCGGCGAACCGCAGTCCATCGACACGCGCAACGATCCTCGCCTGTCGCGCCTGTTCGCCAACAAGATCATCAAGATCTACCCCGCGTTCGCCGAGTTCTACGGCATGGAGGATGCGATCGAGCAGGTCGTGTCGTACTTCCGCCATGCCGCGCAGGGCCTGGAGGAAAAGAAGCAGATCCTCTACCTGCTGGGCCCGGTGGGCGGCGGCAAGAGCTCCATCGCCGAGCGGCTGAAGGCGCTGATGGAGCAAGTGCCGTTCTACGCGATCAAGGATTCGCCGGTCAACGAGTCCCCGCTCGGGCTGTTCAACGCGACGGAGGACGGCCCCATCCTGGAGAGCGAGTACGGCATCCCGCGCCGCTACCTCAACCGCATCATGTCGCCGTGGGCCGTCAAGCGGCTGGAGGAATACGGCGGCGACATCCGCAAGTTCAAGGTCGTCAAGCGCCGGCCGTCCATCCTGCGCCAGATCGGCATCAGCAAGACGGAGCCGGGCGACGAGAACAACCAGGACATCTCGTCGCTGGTGGGCAAGGTCGACATCCGTAAACTGGAGGCCTACGCGCAGGACGACCCGGACGCCTACAGCTACTCCGGCGGCCTGTGCCTGGCCAACCAGGGGCTGCTCGAGTTCGTGGAGATGTTCAAGGCGCCGATCAAGGTGCTGCACCCGCTGCTGACCGCCACCCAGGAAGGCAACTTCAAGGGCACGGAAGGCTTCGGCGCGATCCCGTTCGACGGCATCGTGCTCGCGCACTCCAACGAGAGCGAGTGGAAGACCTTCCGCAACAACAAGAACAACGAGGCCTTCCTCGACCGCATCTACATCGTCAAGGTGCCGTACTGCCTGCGCGTGAGCGAGGAGGTCAAGATCTACGAGAAGCTGATCCGCGGCTCCTCGCTGGCCGACGCCACCTGCGCGCCGGGCACGCTCAAGATGATGGCGCAGTTCGCGATGCTGACGCGCCTGAAGGAGCCCGAGAACTCGTCGCTGTACTCGAAGATGCAGATCTACGACGGCGAGAACCTCAAGGACACCGACCCGCGCGCCAAGAGCTACCAGGAGTACCGCGACTACGCCGGCGTCGACGAGGGCATGAGCGGCATCTCCACGCGCTTCGCGTACAAGATCCTGTCCAAGGTCTTCAACTTCGACAGCCAGGAAGTCGCCGCCAACCCGGTGCACCTGATGTACGTGCTGGAGCAGCAGATCGAGCGCGAGCAGTTCCCGCAGGAGACCGAGCAGAAGTACGTCTCGTTCATCAAGGAGAACCTGGCGCCGCGCTACGCCGAGTTCATCGGCAAGGAGATCCAGACCGCCTACCTCGAGAGCTATTCGGAGTACGGCCAGAACATCTTCGACCGCTACGTCACCTACGCCGACTACTGGATCCAGGACCAGGAATACCGCGACACCGACACCGGCGAGGTGTTCGACCGCAGCGCGCTCAACGCCGAGTTGGAGAAGATCGAGAAGCCGGCGGGCATCTCCAACCCGAAGGACTTCCGCAACGAGATCGTCAACTTCGTGCTGCGCGCCCGCGCCCAGAACGCCGGCAAGAACCCGCTGTGGACGAGCTACGAGAAGCTGCGCGTGGTGATCGAGAAGAAGATGTTCTCCAACACCGAGGAACTGCTGCCGGTCATCAGCTTCAACGCCAAGGCCAGCGCCGACGAGGCCCGCAAGCACGAGGACTTCGTCAATCGGATGGTGCAGAAGGGCTACACGCCCAAGCAGGTGCGATTGCTTTGTGAGTGGTACCTCAGGGTTCGCAAGAGTTCCTGACAGGAGCCCGCATGCTCCAGCAGATCATTGATCGACGGCTGTCCGGCAAGAACAAGTCGGTGGGCAACCGCGAGCGCTTCCTGCGACGCCACAAGGAGCAGATCCGCGAGGCGGTGCGGCGAGCGGTCGACGGGCGCGGCATCCGCGATCTCGAGAAGGGCGAGGACGTCCACATCCCCAAGCGAGACCTGAGCCAGCCGGTGTTCGGCCATGGCCAGGGCGGCAAGCGCGAGGCGGTGCATCCGGGCAACAGCGAGTACGTCACCGGCGACCGCATCAAGCGGCCCGACGGCGGCGGGGGTGGCGGCGGCGGCGGCAGCCAGGCGAGCGATTCCGGCGAGGGCGACGACGACTTCGTCTTCCACCTCAGCAAGGAAGAGTTCATGCAGGCGTTCTTCGACGACCTCGCATTGCCGAACCTGACGCGCACGCAGCTCGCCGAGATCCCCGAGTACAAGTCGCACCGCGCCGGCTTCGTCAACGACGGCACGCCCAGCAATCTGAGCATCGTGCGCTCGATGCGCGGCGCGCTCGGCCGGCGCATCGCGCTCAGCGCCGACAGCCGCCGCGAGCTGCACGAAGCCGAGGAGGTGCTGGCGCAGCTGGAGGAGCAGGGCGCCAAGGACGAGGTCACGCTCCGGCACAAGGCCGAGCTGGTGGAACGGATCAAGCACCTGCGCTCCTACATCGACCGCGTGCCCTTTCTCGATCCGCTGGACCTGAAGTTCCGCAACCGCGTCAAGGTGGCGGTGCCGTCCACGCGCGCCGTGATGTTCTGCCTGATGGACGTCTCGGGCTCGATGGACGAGTCGCGCAAGGACCTCGCCAAGCGCTTCTTCATCCTGCTGTACCTGTTCCTGACGCGGCACTACGAGAAGATCGAGGTCGTCTTCATCCGCCACCATACGCAGGCGGCCGAGGTCGACGAGCAGAACTTCTTCCACGCCACCGAGACCGGCGGCACGGTCGTCTCCAGCGCGCTGGTACTGATGGACGAGATCATCCGCGCGCGCTACCCGAGCGACCAGTGGAACATCTACGGCGCGCAGGCCAGCGACGGCGACAACTGGCACCACGACAGCGGCCGCTGCCGCGAGTTGCTGATGGAGAAGATCCTGCCCAAGTGTCGCTATTTCGCCTACGTGCAGGTCGCCGAGCCCGAGCAGAACCTGTGGGAGGAATACCAGCGCATCGTCGGCGAGCTGCCGCAGTTCGCGATGCGCAAGGCGATCGAGGCCTCGCAGATCTACCCGGTGTTCCGCGAACTGTTCCGCAAGGAAGGGGCGCCCGCAGCATGACGTTCCTCGAAAACAGACGCGCCGTCGGCCGCAACGCCAGCGCCGACGAGTACGGCGGCCGCCGCCGCGCGGGCCCGCCGCAAGGCCTGGAACCGCTGAAGGAGCGGCCGGCCCAGCCGCTGCCGTCGCCCAGCGACTGGACATTCGACATGATCGAGCGCTACCACGAGGTCATCCGCGAGACCGCGCAGCGCTTCGGGCTCGACACCTATCCGAACCAGCTCGAGATCATCACCTCCGAGCAGATGATGGACGCCTACGCCAGCGTGGGCATGCCGGTGAACTACCGCCACTGGAGCTACGGCAAGGAATTCATCGCCACCGAGAAGAACTACAAGCGCGGCCAGATGGGCCTGGCCTACGAGATCGTCATCAACTCCGACCCGTGCATCTCCTACCTGATGGAGGAGAACACGATGGCCATGCAGGCGCTGGTGATCGCGCACGCGGCCTACGGGCACAACAGCTTCTTCAAGGGCAACTACCTGTTCCGGATGTGGACGGACGCGTCGTCCATCATCGACTACCTGGTCTATTCCAAGGACTACGTCGCCCGCTGCGAGGAGCGCCACGGCATCGACGCGGTGGAGGAGCTGCTGGACTCCTGCCACGCGCTGATGAACCACGGCGTCGACCGCTACCGCCGCCCGAGCAAGCTCTCGCTGGCGCAGGAACAGGCACGGCACGAGGAACGCGAGGCCTATGCGCAGCGCCAGGTCAACGACCTCTGGCGCACGCTGCCGCGCCGCGCGGCCAACGAGGACGAGACCGCCGCCGAACGCCGCTTCCCCGCCGAGCCGCAGGAGAACCTGCTGTACTTCATCGAGAAGAACGCGCCGCTGCTGGAGCCCTGGCAGCGCGAGATCGTGCGCATCGTGCGCAAGATCGCGCAGTACTTCTACCCGCAGCGCCAGACCCAGGTGATGAACGAGGGCTGGGCCACGTTCTGGCACCACCGGCTGCTCAACCAGATGTACGACGACGGCTACCTGTCGGACGGCATGATGATCGAGTGGCTGAAGTCGCACACCAACGTCGTCGCGCAGCCGCCGGTGACCTCGCGCCACTACTCGGGCATCAACCCGTACGCGCTCGGCTTCGCGATGTACACCGACATCAAGCGCATCTGCGAGAACCCGACCGACGAGGACCGCCAGTGGTTCCCCGACTTCGCCGGCACGCCGTGGCTGCCCACGCTCGACCACGCGATGCGCAACTTCAAGGACGAGAGCTTCATCGGCCAGTACCTGTCGCCCAAGCTGATGCGCGACTTCCGCTTCTTCGCCATCGTCGACGACGAGCAGGACAGCGAGCTCGAGATCTCCGCCATCCACGACGAGAACGGCTACCGCGCGCTGCGCGAGGCGTTGTCGCGCCAGTACGACCTCGGCTCGCGCGAACCCAACATCCAGGTCTGGAACGTCAACCTGCGCGGCGACCGCTCGCTGACGCTGCGCCACAGCCAGCACAACGACCGCCCGCTGCACGAGAGCTCGCAGGAGGTGCTCAAGCACGTCGCGCGCCTGTGGGGCTTCGACGTGCACCTGGAGAGCGTCAACGGCAAGGGCGAGACGACGCGGCGCTGGTCGGTGACGCCACCGCAGTCCTGATCCCGGGCCGCGCGCGACGGCGCGCCCGCTACAGGCTGAAGATCTTCCCCGGATTCATGATGTTGTGCGGATCGAGCGCCCGCTTGATCTCGCGCATCATCGCCACCGCGCCGGCGCCGGTCTCCTCGACGAGGAAGCCCTGCTTGTGCAGCCCGATGCCGTGCTCGCCGGTGCAGGTGCCGCCGGCGGCGATCGCGCGCTGCACCAGCTGGCGGTTCAGGCGCTCGGCCGTCTCGCGATCCTGGTCGCCGGCGGGGTCGATCAGGTAGGCGACGTGGAAGTTGCCGTCGCCCACGTGGCCGACGACGAAGTGCGGGATGCCGGCGGCCTCGGCCTCGGCGAGCGCCTGCGTCACGGCGTCCGCGAGGCCGGAGATCGGCACGCAGCAGTCGGTGGTGACGGCGCGGCAGCCGGGGCGCAGCTGCAGCCCGGACAGAAACGCGTGGTGGCGCGCCGTCCACAGCCGCGTGCGCTCCTCGGGCGTCGTCGCCCACTGGAAAGCGGTGCCGCCGCGCTCGGCCGCCAGCTCCTGCACCGTCGCGGCCTGCTCGGCGACGCCGGCCTCGCTGCCGTGGAACTCCATCAGCAGCATCGGCTTCTCGGCCAGGCCCAGCTTGTCATGCATGTTGACGGCGATGACGGCGTTGGCGTCCAGCAGCTCGCAGCGCGCGATGGGCACGCCCATCTGGATGATCGCGATCACGGTGTCAACCGCCGCGGTGGCGCCGTCGAACGAGCAGATCGCCGCGGCCACGCTCTCGGGCAGCGGATGCAGCTTCAGCGTGACCTCGGTGATCACGCCCAGCGTGCCCTCGCTGCCCACCAGCAGCCGCGTCAGGTCGTAGCCGGCGCTGGACTTGCGCGCCCGCGTGCCGGTGCGGATCACCTCGCCGCTGGCCGTCACCACCGTCAGCGCCAGCACGTTCTCGCGCATCGTGCCGTAGCGCACGGCGTTCGTGCCCGAGGCGCGCGTGGCCGACATGCCGCCGAGGGTCGCGTCGGCGCCGGGGTCGATCGGGAAGAACAGGCCCGAGTCCTTGATCTCGCGATTGAGCTGCATGCGCGTGACGCCGGCCTGCACGGTCACCGTCAGGTCCTCGGGGTTGAGCTGCAGCACGCGATCCATGCGCGAGACGTCCACGCTGACGCCGCCCTGCACCGCCAGCAGGTGGCCCTCCAGCGACGAGCCCGCGCCGTACGGGATCACCGGCACGCGGTGCCCGGCCGCGCACGCGACCACGAAGGCGACGTCCTCGGTGCTCTCGCAGAACACGACGGCCTCGGGCGGCGGCACGTCGAACGGCGACTCGTCGCGGCCGTGCTGCTCGCGCACGGCCAGTGCGGTGACGAAGCGCTCGCGAAAGCGCGCACGCAAGGCCTCGGCCATCGCGGCCGGCATCGGGCGCGGCATCACGTTCACGGGGAAGTCGACGGCGGTGTTCATGGCGGCTCCGGGGGTGCACGGCGGTTCGCGGGCACGCGTCCCGGACCAGTCTACGCCCCGATCTACACTCCCGCCCATGGCCAATCGACTTTCGCAGATCGCCACCCGCACCGGCGACGACGGCACCACCGGACTCGGCGACGGCACGCGCGTGCCCAAGAGCCACGGGCGCATCGCCGCCATGGGCGACGTGGACGAGCTGAACTCGCACATCGGCGTGCTGCTGGCCGAGCCGCTGCCCGACGACGTGCGCGAGCTGCTGGTGATGATCCAGCACGAGCTGTTCAACCTCGGCGGCGAGCTGTCCATTCCCGGCTACTCGCTGCTCAAGGACGACGCCGTCGCCGCGCTCGACGCCGCGCTGACGCGCTACAACGAGACGCTGCCGCGCCTGATGGAGTTCATCCTGCCGGCCGGCACCCGCAGCGCGGCGCTGGCGCACGTGGCGCGCGCGGTGGCGCGGCGCGCCGAGCGGGCCGTGGTGACGCTGGCCGCGAGCGAGACGATCAACGCCGCGCCGCGCCTGTTCCTGAACCGCCTGTCCGACCTGCTGTTCGTGCTGGCGCGCGTGCTCAACCGCGCCAACCTCGACGGGCTGGGCGGCGACGACGTCTACTGGAAGAGCGAGAAGCTCTCGCGCAACCTCGACCCGAACGTCCCCTGACGCACCCCGCCACCCTCGCGTTCGACGCGCGGGCGATCGGCGGCGACCGTCAGGCCTTGTGCGAAGCGCGGCGCGCCAGCACGGCGTCGCGCAGCACGTCCAGCACGGTCAGCGAGTCGTCCCAGCCGATGCAGCCGTCGGTGATGCTCTTGCCATATTCCAGCTTGGTCGGGTCGTCCTTGCCCGGCGTGAACTTCTGCGCGCCGGCGTGGAGGTGGCTTTCCACCATCACGCCGAAGATGCAGCGGTTGCCCGCAGCGACCTGGTCGGCCACGTCGCGCGCGACGGCCACCTGGCGCTCGAACTTCTTCTCGCTGTTGGCGTGGCTGAAGTCGATCATCAGCTGGCACGGCAGCTTCGCGGCCTCGAGCTCGCGGCACGCGGCCTGCACGCTGGCGGCGTCGTAGTTGGGCGCCTTGCCGCCGCGCAGGATGACGTGGCAGTCCTTGTTGCCGCGCGTCTCGACGATGGCGACCTGGCCGTTCTTGTGCACCGACAGGAAGTGGTGCGGCCGCGCCGCCGCCTGGATCGCGTCGATGGCGATCTTGAGGTTGCCGTCCGTGCCGTTCTTGAAGCCGACCGGCGCCGACAGCCCCGAGGCCAGCTCGCGGTGCACCTGGCTCTCGGTGGTGCGCGCGCCGATCGCGCCCCAGCTGATCAAGTCGCCGATGTACTGCGGCGAGATCGTGTCGAGGAACTCGCCGGCGGCGGGCACGCCCAGGCGGTTGATGTCGACCAGCAGCTGGCGCGCGATGCGCAGGCCCTCGTGAATGCGGTAGCTCTCGTCGAGGTACGGGTCGTTGATCAGGCCCTTCCAGCCAACGGTGGTGCGCGGCTTCTCGAAGTACACGCGCATCACGATCTCCAGCGTGTCGGCGTACTTCTCGCGCTCGGCCTTGAGCTTGCGCGCGTACTCGAGCGCGGCGGCCGGGTCGTGGATGGAACAGGGGCCGATCACGACCAGCAGGCGGTCGTCCTGGCCGGCCAGGATGTTGCGCACGGCGCCGCGCGTCTGGCCGATGAGCGCCTCCACCGGCGTGCCGGCGATCGGGAAGAAGCGGATCAGGTGCTCCGGCGGCGGCAGCGGGGTGACGTCGCGGATGCGCTGGTCGTCGGTGTCGCTGGTGCGCTCGCTCAGCGACAGCGTGTGGCGCGCTTCGGTCGTCTGCTTGGCATTCGTCATCATCTGCTCCGGTTCTTTTCGTCAGGCTGGCGGTGAGGCCGACCGCACCGGCGAAAAAAAACCGCCGGGTGGGCCGGCGGTCTTTCGAAGGTCTCGTTGCTTCTCAGCGTGCGATTGCCTCTCCAGCCACCTGACGGGGCGAGAACCAAAAGTACGCAAAAAAGAAACGGGACACGTTCATGGAAATTCGAATGTAGCACGCGGCCGCGAAATCCAGGGTTCGCGCGCGGGCAACCGAGGCTTCAGGCCGTTCCACCGACCACGAGGCCGTCGATGCGCAAGGTCGGCTGCCCGACGCCCACCGGCACGCTCTGGCCTTCCTTGCCGCAGACGCCCACGCCCGAGTCCAGCGCCATGTCGTTGCCGATCATCGAGATGCGGGTCAGCGCTTCCGGCCCGTTGCCGATCAGCGTCGCGCCCTTGACCGGGTACTGGATCTTGCCGTGCTCGACCCAGTAGGCCTCGCTGGCCGAGAACACGAACTTGCCGCTGGTGATGTCGACCTGGCCGCCGCCGAAGTTGGTGGCGTACAGGCCGCGCTTGATCGAGGCGACGATCTCCTTGGGATCCTTGTCGCCGCCCAGCATGTAGGTGTTGGTCATGCGCGGCATCGGCGTGTGCGCATAGCTCTCGCGGCGGCCGTTGCCGGTGGGCTTGACGCCCATCAGGCGCGCATTCATCGAGTCCTGGATGTAGCCGCGCAGGATGCCGTCCTCGATCAGCACGTTGCGCTGGCTCGGGTTGCCCTCGTCGTCGACGTTGAGCGAGCCGCGGCGGTCGGCGATGGTGCCGTCGTCCAGCACGGTGACGCCCTTGGCCGCCACGCGCTTGCCGATGCGGCCCGCGAACGTGCTGGAGCCCTTGCGGTTGAAGTCGCCCTCCAGGCCGTGGCCGACCGCCTCGTGCAGCAGCACGCCGGGCCAGCCCGGGCCCAGCACCACGGTCATCTCGCCGGCCGGCGCGGGGCGCGACTCGAGGTTGACCAGCGCCGCGTTGACGGCCTGGTCGACGTACCTGGACAGGACGCCCTCGGTGAAGTAGCCCAGCCCGAAGCGGCCGCCGCCGCCACCCGAGCCCGTCTCGCGGCGGCCATTCTGCTCGGCGATCACCGTGATCGACAGCCGCACCAGCGGGCGCACGTCGGCCGCGCGCGTGCCGTCGGCGCGCGCGATCAGCACGACGTCGTGCTCGGCGGCCAGGCCGGCCATCACCTGCACGATGCGCGGGTCACGGGCGCGCGCCATCTTCTCGATGCGCTCCAGCAGCGCGACCTTCTGCGTCGAGTCGAGCGTGGCGATCGGGTCGCCCGTGCCGTACAGCAGGCGGCTGCCCGAGATCTTCGTCCTGTTCTGCAGCTTGACGCGCCGGCTCTGGCCGGCGGCGCCGATCGCGCGCACGGTGCGGGCGGCGTCCATCAGCGAGGCGGCGGAGATGTCGTCGGAGTAGGCGAAGGCCGTCTTCTCGCCGGCGACGGCGCGCACGCCCACGCCCTGGTCGATCGAGAAGCTGCCGCTCTTGACGATGCCTTCCTCCAGGCTCCAGCCCTCGTGGCGCGTGGTCTGGAAATAGAGGTCGGCGTCGTCAATGCGGTGCTCGCCCATCGCGGCCAGCGTCGCGGCGAGATGGGCCTCGGTGAGGCCGAAGGGCTCGAGCAGCAGGCCCTCGGCGATGGCCAGGCGTTCGATCGTCGGTTCGCGTGTGATCACGGCGGGCTCCTGAGTGAAGGCGGCTTGATGGTGCAAGTGTGCAAGTCTGACAGCTTCGCGGGCCGGCCGCCGCGGCGCGCGGCGATGGCCCTGCGGGCTTCAGCCGTCGTCGCCCGCGTCGGCCTCGGGCGCGTCCGCGCGCCAGGCGAGCGCCTGCGCGTACAGGCGCTTGCGCGGCAGGCCGCTCAGCTCGGCCGCGATCGCCGACGCCTGCTTGAGCGGCAGCTCGGCCAGCAGCACGCGCAGGATGCGCTCGGCCTCGGCCGGCAGCGCGTCGTCCGCGGCCGGCGCGGCGGGCGCGGCGTGCAGCACCAGCACGAACTCGCCGCGGCGGTGGTTGGCGTCGGCCGCCAGCCAGCGCGGGAAATCGGCCACCGGCAGCGTCACCACCTGCTCGAACTGCTTGGTCAGCTCGCGGCAAACGGTGAGCTGGCGCGCCGCGTCGCCGCCCAGCACGTCGGCCAGCGCGCCGGCCAGCGCCTCGATGCGGTGCGGCGCCTCGAAGATCACGGTCGACTGGCGCGCGTCCTGCAGGCGCGCGAGCTCGGTCGCGCGCTCCTGCGCCTTGCTCGACAGGAAGCCGGCGAACGCGAAGCCGCGCGCGGCCGCGTCGCCCGCCACGCTCAGCGCGACGACGGCGCTGCTCGCGCCGGGCAGCGGCATGACGCGATGGCCGGCCGCCGCGACGGCCTGCACCAGCACCGCCCCGGGGTCGGACACGGCCGGCGTGCCGGCGTCGCTGACGTAGGCGATGCGCTCGCCCGCGGCCAGGCGCGCGCCGACCTGCGCGGCGCCGGCGCGCTCGTTGTGCTCGTGCAGCGCCAGCAGCGGCTTTTCGAGGCCGAAATGCCGCAGGAAGGCGCCGCTGGTGCGCGTATCCTCGCAGGCGATGGCGTCGACCAGCGACAGCACGTGCAGCGCACGCAGGCTGACATCGGCCAGGTTGCCGATGGGCGTGGCCACCACGTAGAGGCAGCCGCGCGGGAAGTCCTGCGCGCCGGCCACGGCGGCGGCCACCTGCAGCGCCTGGCGCGGGCCGGGGGCGGGCGCGTCGTCGTCGGAACGGCGGGGGGAGTGATCGGACACGATGGCAGGGCCTCGGAGCAGTGGAACGGACGCGGCGGGCGGCGGCGCGACGACGCGCGCGCTCACCGGACGCGCCGGCGAGGCGCTGGCGCAGCGCCACCTCGAGGCGCGCGGCTTGCGCATCCTCGCGCGCAATTATCGAGTGGCGCGCGGCCGTTCGCGCCGCGGCGGCGAGATCGACCTGGTCGCGCTCGAGCCGGACGGCACGCTGGTGTTCGTGGAGGTACGCGTGCGCCGCGGCGGCGTGGGCGGCGGTGCGGCGGCGAGCGTCAGCCCGGCCAAGCAGTCGCGGCTGGTGTACGCGGCGCAGACGTGGCTGACGACGCTGGCGCGCGTGCCGCCGTGCCGGTTTGACGTCGTCGCCGTCGACGGCGAGCGCATCCAGTGGCTGAAGGCCGCGTTCGACGAGTGTTGACGCGCCCGCCCGAACCCTAGAATCGCGCGGATCCGCTCCCGGATCGCCGCGAAGCCTTCAACAAGCGGAAACACGGCTCGGGCGTGATGGCGAAACTCGTCGAACCGCCTGATCCGGCCGCGACGGAACTCGGCGCGACGAACGCGACTCTGTCCTACGAAGCGCTGCACTATGATCCCCGCGCGGCCCCGTGTGCGGGCCGCGTCACCTGGCCTCCATGCTCGAACCCCGCATCCAACAACATTTCTTCGAAAGCGCCGACCTGAGCTACCAGGCGGCCGAGGCGATGGCGCGACCCATCGGCGACGCCGCGCAGGCGATCGTCGACTGCGTGACCGCCGGCGGCCGCGTCTGGGTGCACGGCCGCGGCGTGGCGCAGGCGCCGGCGCAGTTGCTGGGCGCGGCGCTGTCGGGCCGCTTCGAGCGCGAGCGCCCGGGCCTGGCGGCGATGGTGCTGGCGGTCGACCCGCTGCTGCTGTCGACGCCGCCCGAGACGCTTTCCGACGCCCCCGCCGTCACGCAGCTGCGCGTGCTGGGCCAGCCGGGCGACGTGCTCGTCGCGTTCGCGCTGCGGCCCGACGACGCGCTGCTGGCCTCGGTGGTCGAGGCCGCGCACGACCTCGAGATGAGCGCCATCGTCGTCGCCGGCCGCGAACCCGGGTCGGCCACGGTGCGCGGCAACGCGCAGATGACGCTGGCCGAGACCGACATCTGGATCGGCGTGCCGCACGAACGCGCGGCGCGCATCTGCGAACTCCAGCTGCTGACGCTGCACGCCCTGTGCGATGCCGTCGACCTCCAACTGCTCGGCGACGCCGACCTCTGACGACCATGAACATCACCTCCACCTCGACCACCCGCCGGCGCCACCCGCTGATCACCACCCTGGCCGCCGGCGCGCTGGCCGCCGCCACGCTGGCCTCGCTGCAGGGCTGCATCGCGCTCCTGGGCGCGGGCGCGGTCGCGGGCGGGATGTCGCTGAACGACCGCCGCACCGGCGGCACGCAGATCGAGGACCAGGCCATCGAGCTGAAGTCCGGCGGCCGCCTGCGCGAGGCGATCGGCGACAAGGGCCACATCAACGTCACCAGCTACAACCGCATCGCGCTGCTGTCCGGCGAGGTGCCCACCGACGCCGACAAGGCCGCGGCGGAGAAGGCCGTGCAAGGCATCGAGGGCGTCAACAACGTCGTCAACGAGCTCGAGGTCGGCCCCAACAGCACGATCAGCACGCGCTCCAGCGACACGGTCATCACCACGCGCGTCAAGAGCGCGCTGATCGACGCCAAGGACATCCAGGCCAGCGCGATCAAGGTCGTGACCGAGCGCGGCAATGTCTACCTGATGGGCCGCGTCACCGAGCGCGAGGCGGCGCGCGCCGCCGATGTCGCCCGCGCGCAGCCCAGCGTGCTGAAGGTGGTGCGCGTGTTCGAGATCCTCACCGAGGAGCAGCTCGGCAACTTGCGCTGAAATGTTGGCCCCACGGTCGCTAGCGCTCCCTGCCCCCAAGGGGCAAGCCGCGAGCGGCCCGGCGGAGCCGGTGCTGCCGCTCCCTTGAACTCCGCTTGGGGTTCGCGAGCGGCAGCGCCGGAAAACTCCGGGGCACAGTGACAGCTACTTGTTCAGGAGGCGGATCAGGCTGGAGGTGTCCCAGCGGCCGCCGCCGCGGTTCTGCACCTCGGCGTAGAACTGGTCGACCAGCGCGGTCAGCGGCAGGCGGGCGCCGTTGCGGCGCGCCTCGTCCAGCACCAGGCCGAGATCCTTGCGCATCCAGTCGACGGCGAAGCCGAAGTCGAACTTGTCCTGCACCATGGTCTTGCCGCGGTTGTCCATCTGCCAGCTCTGGGCGGCGCCCTTGCCGATGACGTCGAGGACGGCCGGCATGTCCAGCCCCGCACGCTGGCCGAAGGCGATGGCCTCCGACAGGCCCTGCACGACGCCGGCGATGCAGATCTGGTTGACCATCTTGGCGAGCTGACCCGCGCCGCTCTCGCCCAGCAGCGTGACCGCCTTGGCGAACGCCATCGCCACCGGCTTCATCGCGTCGAAGGGCCCGGCGTCGCCGCCGCACATCACGGTGAGCAGGCCGTTGACGGCACCCGCCTCGCCGCCGGAGACCGGCGCGTCGACGAAGTGCAGGCCGCGCGTCTTCGCGAGCGCGTGCAGCTCGCGCGCGACGTCGGCCGACGCGGTGGTGTGGTCGACGAAGATCGCGCCGCGTGCCATGCCGGCGAAGGCGCCGTCGTCGCCGGTCACCACGGAGCGCAGGTCGGCGTCGTTGCCCACGCAGGCGAACACGATCTCGGCGCCCTCGGCCGCGGCGCGCGGCGTGGCCGTCGCCTTCCCGCCATGCTTGTCGACCCAGGCCTGCGCCTTGGCGGCGGTGCGGTTGTAGACGGTCACCTGGTGTCCCGCCGCGGCCAGATGGCCGGCCATCGGGCCGCCCATCACGCCCAGTCCGAGGAAGGCCACCTTGCGGGGCGGCGTGGCTTCGTATTGCCTGGTCATCGTGTCGTCGCTTCTTCTAGCCGAACGTCATGTGCTCGGTGCCGGCGGACAAGTCGGTCGACCGCGAGCGTTCGCTCTCGAGCTTGATCTGCAGGCGCAGGTCGTTGACGGAGTCGGCGTTGCGCAGCGCGTCCTCGTAGGTGATGAGGTTGGCCTCGTACATGTCGAACAGCGCCTGGTCGAAGGTCTGCATGCCCAGCTCGCGCGAGCGCTTCATCAGGTCCTTCAGGTCGCCGACCTTGCCCTGGAAGATCAGGTCGGCCACCAGCGGCGTGTTCAGCAGGATCTCGACCGCCGCGACGCGGCCCTTGCCTTCCTGGCGCGGCAGCAGGCGCTGCGAGATCAGCGCCTTCATGTTGAGCGACAGGTCCATCAGCAGCTGGGTGCGGCGCTCTTCCGGGAAGAAGTTGATCATGCGGTCCAGCGCCTGGTTGGAGCTGTTCGCGTGCAGAGTGGCCATGCACAAGTGGCCGGTCTCGGCGAAGGCGATGGCCAGGTCCATCGTCTCGCGGTCGCGGATCTCGCCCATCAGGATGACGTCGGGCGCCTGGCGCAGCGCGTTCTTCAGCGCCAGCTCCCAGCTGTCGGTGTCGATGCCGACCTCGCGCTGGGTGACGATGCAGTTCTTGTGCGGATGCACGAACTCGACCGGATCCTCGACCGTGATGATGTGGCCGTAGCTGTTCTCGTTGCGCCAGTCGATCATCGCGGCCTGCGAGGTCGTCTTGCCGGAGCCGGTGGCGCCCACCATGATGATCAGGCCGCGCTTGGTCAGCGCGACGTCCTTGAGCACGCGCGGCAGGCCCAGGCTGTCGATGGTGGGGATCTGCGCCGGGATCGTCCGCAGCACCAGGCCGACCTGGCCCTGCTGCAGGAAGGCGTTGACGCGGAAACGGCCGACGCCGGCCGGCGAGATCGCGAAGTTGCACTCCTTGGTGCGCTCGAAGTCGGACGCCTGCTTGTCGTTCATGATCGCGCGTGCCAGCGCCATCGTGTGCGCGCCGGTGAGCGGCTGCGGCGACACCTTGGTGACCTTGCCGTCGACCTTGATCGCCGGCGGGAAGTCCGCGGTCAGGAACAGGTCGGAGCCGTTGCGCGTGACCATCAGGCGCAGCAGGTCGTTGACGAACTTCGATGCTTGTTCTCTTTCCATGGCTTCGCAACCTCTTCGTGACTACACCCGCGATCTTGCCAGCATCGGCCCGCATCGGGGGTGTTCAATGGCAACCGGCCGCGCAGGCAGCGGCCTGGCGGCGGCGGATAGCGTGCGGAATGGCCGCTATTCGCGGGTCAGCAGCGCCGACAGCCGGGCGCTGACCTGGCGCAGCCGCAGCGACAGCCGGCGCGCCAGCCACGCCAGCATCGCGGCGGCCAGCCGCGGCTCGTGCAGCATCATGCGGTCGAGCGCGGCAGCGCCGAGCACGGCGAACTTGGCCGGCGTGAGCGTGGTGCAGGCCGAGAAGCGGGCGCCGGCGTCCAGCAGCGACATCTCGCCCAGCACGTCGCCCGCGCGCGACTCGCCCAGGCGCGCCTTCGCGCCCCAGGGCTGCACGCGTTCGACGGCCACGGTGCCGTCCAGCACGATCAGCAGGAAGTCGCCCTGCTCGTCCTGGCCGATCACCTGGCGGCCGGCCTCCACCTGCACGTACTCGAGGTAGTTGCCGAACACCGACAGCGCCTCCGGCCCCAGCTGCGACAGCTGCGGATCCTGGCCGAACAGCTTGACCAGCGCCAGCGTGCCGAGCGCCGGCTCGTAGGGCTTGGTGTGCAGGTCGATGCTGCGCGTGTCCCAGCTGACCATCAGCTGCGTGTCCTGGTGGCCCTCCTGGAACTGCGTCGCGAAGTAGCTGGACGATTCCTCCCGCGGCGTGGAAGCCGGGGGCTCGGGACTGCGGCGAAACCGGGCGAAGAGGTTTTTCACGGACGCGGCGTGCGGAATGCGGGAAATGGGGGATCAGCCCGGGAAGTTTTCCGGGAACTTGGCCTTCTGGCGGGCTTCCGCCGGCGCGATGACGTTGCGCCGGACGAGCTCGGCCAGGGACTGGTCGAGCGTCTGCATGCCCGCGGCGTTGCCGGTCTGGATCGACGAGTACATCTGCGCGATCTTGTTCTCGCGGATCAGGTTGCGGATGGCCGCCGTGCCCAGCATGACCTCGTGCGCGGCCACGCGGCCGGCGCCGTCCTTGGTCTTGCACAGCGTCTGCGAGATGACGGCCACCAGCGACTCCGACAGCATCGCGCGCACCATGTCCTTCTCGGCCGCGGGGAACACGTCGACCACGCGGTCGATGGTCTTGGCGGCGCTCGACGTGTGCAGCGTGCCGAACACCAGGTGGCCCGTCTCGGCGGCGGTCAGCGCGAGGCGGATGGTCTCCAGGTCGCGCATCTCGCCCACCAGGATCGCGTCCGGGTCCTCGCGCAGCGCGGAGCGCAGGGCGTTGGAGAAGCTCAGCGTCTGCGGGCCGACCTCGCGCTGGTTGATCAGGCACTTCTTGGACTCGTGCACGAACTCGATCGGATCCTCGATGGTCAGCACGTGGCCGTAGCTGTTGTCGTTGAGGTGGTCGACCATGGCGGCCAGCGTCGTCGACTTGCCCGAGCCCGTCGGGCCGGTCACCAGCACCAGGCCGCGCGGCTTCATCGACAGCTCCGCGAACACCTTGGGGCAGTTCAGCTGCTCCAGCGTCAGGATCTTGGACGGGATCGTCCGGAACACGGCGCCGGCGCCGCGGTTCTGGTTGAACGCGTTGACGCGGAAGCGCGCGAGGCCCTGGATCTCGAACGAGAAGTCGCACTCCAGCGTGTCCTCGTAGTGCTTGCGCTGGGTGTCGTTCATGATGTCGTACACCAGGCCGTGGACCTGCTTGTGCGACATCGGGTCGATGTTGATGCGGCGAACGTCGCCATGCACGCGGATCATGGGCGGCAGGCCTGCGGACAGGTGCAGGTCGGAGGCCTTGTTCTTGACCGAAAACGCGAGCAGTTGGGTGATGTCCATGTGTACCGGGGCCCGGCGAGGGCTTATGCTGCGGCCCCAATGGCCAGCATCGCAGAGAACATACTACAAGTCAGGGGCCGAATCGAATCGGCTTGTCGGGCATTTGACCGCCTTCCGGCCAGCGTGAACCTGTTGGCGGTGAGCAAGACGTGTCCGGGTGTTTCAGTGCGCGAGGCGTTCGCCGCCGGCCAGCGCGATTTCGGCGAGAACTACGTGCAGGAGGCGCTCGCCAAGATCGACGAGCTGGCCGACCTGCGCCAGCAGCTTCGCTGGCACCTGATCGGCCCGCTGCAAAGCAACAAGGCACGCGAGGTCGCGGCCCGGTTCGACTGGGTGCACGCGGTCGACCGCATGAAGCTGGCGCAGCGCCTGTCCGACCTGCGCCCACCCGAACTGCCGCCGCTGCAGGTCTGCCTGCAGGTCAACATCAGCGGCGAGGACAGCAAGAGCGGCGTCGCGCCGGAAGCGGCGCTGGCGCTGGCGCACGAGGTGGCGGCGCTGCCGCGGCTGAAGCTGCGCGGCCTGATGGCCATCCCCGAGCCGGCCGGCGACCTGGCGGCCCAGCGAGCGCCGCACCGGGCGCTGCGCAAGCTGCTCGAGGCGATGAACGCCGAGGGACTCGGGCTGGACACCCTGTCGATCGGCATGAGCGCCGACCTCGAGGCGGCGATCGCCGAAGGGGCGACCTGGGTGCGCGTCGGGACGGCGATCTTCGGCGCGCGTTCCACGAAGCAGTAAGCGGCCGCTCACGCCCTCCCGCGCGAGCGGCCGTGAAATTCAGCGGCTGCGCAGCAGCGCGAATTCCTGCAGCGCGTCCGAATCGCCGATCGGCGCGAACACTTCGACCACGGACAGGCCGTCGCGCAGGTCCAGCGTCGAATCCATGAAGCCGTCGAAGCGCAGCGCCGGGTCGTACTCGGCGTCGCACAGCGTCTCGATGGCTTCCAGCGTCGGCCAGGTGCGGCGGTAGACGACGGCGTGACTGTTCATCGCAGCGCGCACCATCGTGCGGGCGGCCTGGCGGTGCGCCCAGTCGTTGGCGGCGAGCTCGGTGACGGGAGCGATGGCGGCGGCTGCGGACATGGAGACCCTCGTTCGGTTCGGTGTTGCGGCTGTGAACGTCGCCGTTCACCCGATGACCGAACTGTGCGCGCCGTGGCCGCCGATGCCATCCCCACCCTGGGGGCCCACCGATGGGGGACGCCGGATCCCGCCGTCTCGCGGCGCCCTCAGATGGGCAGCGCGTTGGTCGTCTTGACCTCTTCCATCACCGTGTAGGTGCGCGTCTCGCGCACGCCCGGCAGGCTCCAGATGACCGAGGCGATCATCTCGCGGTAGGCAGCCATGTCGGCCACGCGGGTCTTGATCAGGTAGTCGAAGCCGCCGGCCACCAGGTGGCACTCGAGGATCTCGGGCCGGGTCTGGACGGCCGCCTTGAAGGTGTCCATGATGTCCGGCGCGGTGCGATCGAGCAGCACCTCGATGAACACCATCATGCTGGCGCCCAGCTTGTTCGGGTTCAGCCGGGCTTCGTAGCCGAGGATGAAGTTCTCGCGCGTCAGGCGCTTCACGCGCTCGAGCACCGCCGTGGGCGACAGGTGCACCTCCTCGGCGAGCTTCAGGTTGCTGATGCGGCCGTCGCGCTGCAGCACGCGCAGGATGCGGGCGTCGATCTTGTCGATTCCCTTGTCGGTCGTGAGATTCGACACCGTAGACGGTTCGGACTGGGGCTTGTTCATGCTGGACGAATCTCCGGGGTCTCTGGCGAAATCCGAATTTATCTCGTTGATTCTCGCCCTAAGCTACCGGATTATCCAGTCGGGATTTATACCGCCATGTCCTCGTCCGCCTCCCCGTTCGTCGCGCCGCCACAACAGGCGCGCCTGCCCTATCCGTACCGTCCGGAGGTGGACGTCGTCGAGGCGGCGCTCGCCACGCTGACCGGCCAGCTCGACTGGCCGCAGGTCATCCGCGCCGGCCGCCCGTGGGTGGAGGCGGTGCGCGAGAAGCCGGCGCCGTTCTGGGCGATGGAGTCGCTGCTGCGCGAGTACCCGATCTCGAGCGCCGAGGGCCTGGCCCTGATGCGCCTGGCCGAGGCGCTGCTGCGCGTGCCCGACGTCGAGACCGCCATCGCGCTGACCGCCGACCAGCTGGGCCGCGCCGAGTTCGACGCCGACTCCGTGGTCGACGGCCCGCACAAGATGCTGGCCGGCATCTCGGCCAGCGCGATCTCGCTGTCCAAGAAGTTCCTGCCCGACGCCGACGGCGAGGGCGGCCTGCTCAAGCGCCTGGGCGCCAAGACGGTGGTCGCCGCCACGGTGCGCGCGATCCAGCTGCTGGGCCGCCAGTTCGTGCTGGGCCGCACCATAGTCGAGGCGATGGACGAGGCGCAGGGCCAGCGCAAGGAGGTCGAGAGCGCGCGCCGCGGCGCCGGCACCGCCGCCTCGGGCCTGCGTTTCTCCTACGACATGCTGGGCGAGGGCGCCCGCACCGAGCACGACGCCGAGCGCTACCTCGCCTCGTACGCCAACGCGATCAAGGCGATCTCGCGCGGCCAGGTCGCGGCCTCGCCGCAGAACGCCGACGGCATCTCGATCAAGCTGTCGGCGCTGTTCTCGCGCTACGAGGACGCCCAGCACCAGCGCGTGTTCGCCGAGCTGCTGCCGCGCGTGTGGACTCTGGTCGAGCTGGCCGCCAACGCCAACCTCAACCTGACGATCGACGCCGAGGAGACCGACCGCCTCGAGCTGTCGCTGGACGTGCTGGACGCGCTGGCCGGGCGCATCGCCGCGGTGTTCCCGCAATGGCAGGGCTTCGGCCTGGCCGTGCAGGCCTACCAGACGCGCGCGCTGCAGGTGGTCGACGCCGTCGCCGCGATCGCCCGCAAGCACAAGCTGCGCTTCATGGTGCGCCTGGTCAAGGGCGCGTACTGGGATGGCGAGATCAAGCGCGCGCAGGAAGGCGGCCTGGCCGGCTACCCGGTGTTCACGCACAAGGAGCACACCGACATCTCCTACCTGGCCTGCGCCCGCGCGCTCATCGCCCACGCCGACGTCATCTACCCGCAGTTCGCCACGCACAACGCCGGCACCATCGCCGCGATCCTGCAGATGGCCAACGCCAAGGGCGCCGCGTTCGAGATGCAGCGCCTGCACGGCATGGGCGAGGGCGTCTACCGCGAGGTGATGAAGGATCCGGCGGTCGCCTGCCGCGTCTACGCCCCGGTCGGCGAGCACCGCGACCTGCTGGCCTACCTCGTGCGCCGCCTGCTGGAGAACGGGGCCAACTCGAGCTTCGTGCACCAGCTGGCCGACAACGGCGTCGACGTCGAGCGCCTGCTCGCCTCGCCGATGACCGCCGCGCGCCCGACGGCGTTCCCGCTGCCGGCCCACCTGTACCCGGTCGACCACGGCCTGCAGCGCCGCAACTCCACCGGCGCCGACCTGGCCGTCATCGCCGACCGCGCGCCGCTGGACGCCGCGGTCGCCGCCGCCGTCGTGCCCAGGGTCGCCGAAGCCACCACCGCGGACGTCGCCGCCGCGATGACGAAGCTGGACGCCGGCTTCGAGGCCTGGAACGAGCGCCCGGTGATCGAGCGCGCCGCCATCATCCGCCGCGCCGGCGACCTGCTGGACGCGCGCCTGGCCGAGTTCTGCGGCCTGCTGGTCAAGGAGGCGCACAAGACGCTGGGCGACTGCGTGGCCGAGGTGCGCGAGGCGGTCGACTTCTGCCGCTACTACGCCGACCAGGCGCAGATCCGCCTGCAGGACATGACGCTGCCCGGCCCGACCGGCGAAAGCAACGAGCTGCGCATGAACGGCCGCGGCGTGTTCGTCTGCATCTCGCCGTGGAACTTCCCGCTGGCCATCTTCGCGGGCCAGGTCGTCGCCGCGCTGGTGGCGGGCAACACCGTCGCTGCCAAGCCGGCCGAACAGACGCCCGCCGTCGCCGCGCGCATGGTCGAGCTGCTGCACGAGGCCGGCGTCCCGCGCGACGCGCTGGCACTGCTGCACGGCCCCGGCGAGACGGTGGGCGCCGCGCTGACCGCGCACCCGCACGCCGCGGGCGTCTGCTTCACCGGCTCCACGCAGGTGGCCAAGATCATCCAGCGCACGCTGGCCGGCAAGGACGGCCCGATCGTGCCGCTCATCGCCGAGACCGGCGGCCTGAACGCGATGATCGTCGACTCCAGCGCGCTGCCCGAGCAGGTGGTCGACGCCGTCGTCCAGAGCGCGTTCCGCTCGGCCGGCCAGCGCTGCTCGGCGCTGCGCCTGCTGGTCGTGCACGCGTCGATCGCGGACGGCGTGATCGAGATGATCCGCGGCGCGCTCGCGGAGCTCAACGTCGGCGATCCGGCGCGGCTGTCCACCGACGTCGGCCCGGTGATCGACGACGAGGCGTTCACCAACGTCTCGCGCAACGTCGCGCGCCTGAAGAAGGACGCGAAGCTGCTGGGCGAATCGCCGGTGGCGTCGAACTTCCCGCGCCTGGTGACGCCCGTGGCCTTCGAGCTGGGCAGGATCGCGGACCTGAAGGAGGAGATCTTCGGCCCGGTGCTGCACGTGGTGCGCTGGAACGGCGACGTCGACGCGGTGATGGGCGAGATCAACCAGCTGGGCTACGGCCTGACGCTGGGCATCCAGACCCGCATCGACAGCCGCGCGCAGCGCCTGGCGCGCCTGGCCAGGATCGGCAACGTCTACGTCAACCGCAACATGATCGGCGCGGTGGTGGGCGTGCAGCCCTTCGGCGGCGAAGGCCTGTCCGGCACCGGACCGAAGGCCGGCGGCCCGCACTACCTGTTCCGCTTCTGCGCGGAGCAGACGCTGACGATCAACACCGCCGCCGCGGGCGGCAACGCGGCCCTGCTGGCCGGCGAAGCCGGCGGCCATTGACGGCAAGGCGGGTTGGCCGGAGGCTTGCCCCGCCATTCCCGTTGGCATTGAGGCCGGGCCCTCCTCGCGACAGAATCCCCGCATCGACAACGCTGCGGGGATTTTTTCATGAGCGACGAGTTGTTCGACGGCGGCTGCGACTGCCGCGCCGTGCGCTACCGCATGCATTCGCGCCCGATGTTCGTGCACTGCTGCCACTGCCGCTGGTGCCAGCGCGAGAGCGGCGCGGCGTTCGCGCTCAACGCGATGATCGAGGCCGACCGCGTCGAGCTGCTGGCCGGGCCGGTGGACATCGTCGACACGCCGTCCCACAGCGGCAACGGCCAGCGCATCGCGCGCTGCCCGACCTGCCGCGTCGCCGTCTGGAGCCACTACGGCAGCCCGCTCGTCAGCTTCGTGCGCGTGGGCACGCTCGACGCGCCCGACGCCTTCCCGCCCGACATCCACATCTTCACGTCGACGAAGCAGCCGTGGGTGCGCCTGTCGGACGAGGTGCCGGTCGTGCCCGAGTACTACCGCAGCGCGGAGATGTGGCCAGCCGCGTCGCTGGCGCGGCGCCACGCGCTGTTCCCGCCGAAGTGAACGCCGGGCCGCGCCCGTGCGCGACTCGGCGACACGTCAGTTGGTGATCTTCAGCCAGTTGATGTTGTAGCCGCCGGCCAGCGCCTTCACCGCGATCTGCTGCTGGCCCGCGGGCAACGTCACCTGGTGCGAGATCGTCGTCCAGTTCTGCCAGCCGCCGGTCTTGGGCACGCTCACGCTGCCGTAGACCGGGCTGCCGCCGGCCTTCTCGAGCTGGATCACGCCGCCGCCGTTCAGGCTCGCGACGCGGTACGACACCGTGTACGTGCCGGCCACCGGAACATTGACGTTCCAGACGATCCAGTCGTTGGCGTCGATCCAGCCGACGTCCAGGCCGCCTTCCGAGCAGGCCTCCGTCTGCACGCCGCTCATCGCGGCCCAGTTCTCGGCCTCGATCTGGATGCTGACCGGCGCGCCCTTCTGGTAGACGCGCACGTAGTCGACGTACATCCTGGCCGGCAGCGAGGCGTCGTCAATCGTGAAGCCGGGCCAGTTGCCGCCCACGGCCATGTTCAGCAACAGGAAGAACGGGTTCTGGAACGCCTGCGTGTTGCCCACGCCGTTGGTGATCTGGATCACGTTGTACTGGGTGCCGTCGACGAACCAGCGGATGTAGTCGGGATCCCATTCCACCGCGTACACGTGGTAGTCGGTGGGCGTGGTGACCATGCTGTTGCCGTAGTCGGCCTGCGAGCCGTTGGCGGCCTGCCAGTGCACGGTGCCGTACACCGTGTTGCCGGTGTTGATCTGCTCCATGATGTCGATCTCGCCCGACGCCGGCCAGCCCACGCTCGTGATGTTCTGGCCCAGCATCCACCAGCCGGGCCACGTGCCCTGCGTGGCCGGCAGCTTGATCCGCGCCTCCATCCGGCCGTACTTGAAGTTCCTGACGCCCTGCGTCTTCATGCGCGCCGAGGTGTAGTGGTAGCCGCCGTAGTCCTCGCGCTTGGCGGTGATGACGAGGTTGCCGTTCTCCACCGTGGCGTTCTCGCGGCGGTAGTACTCGAGCTCGTTGTTGCCCCAGCCGCCGCCGCCGGTCTCGAAGACCCAGTCGGGGCCGATGGCGCCGTTGAACTCGTCCGACCAGACGAGCTGCCAGGACTGCGCCTGCGCGGCGTGACCCAGCAGCGCGGCGGCCGCCGTCACGAGAAGGGTGCGGAGTTTCATCATGCTTGCCTCATGCGTGTGGTTGTCGTGGATGTCGGGCACGCACGATGGAACCGGTTCCGCCGCGCCCGGGCCGATCCTAACGAAAGCGCTTTCAAAGCGCATCGCTGAAACTGGGTACGGCACGCGGGCGCCCGGCCCGACCCGTTTCCGGGCGGCTCAGCCCAGGCGCGACGCGTGCGCCTTGCCCAGCAGCCACTGCAGCCCGGCCAGGTGCTGCTGGTCATGGCTGCAGAGGTAGTGGATCAGGCTGCGCAGCGTCAGCGGGCCGTAGCCCTCGAACACGGCGCTGCGCGCGAGCTGCGCGTCGGACAGGCCGGCGATCATCTCCATCGTCGCGGCGCGCGCCGCGCGGAAGGCCGCGAGCACGCGCGCGGGCTCGTCACGCGCGTAGGCGCGCTCGCGCACGAGGGCGTCGGTGTCGATGGAGGCGAGCAGCGGGTTCGTCTCGGCCAGCGTGCGGCGGATGCGCAGCTGGTACCCGTCGACCTCGATGTCGCGCACGTGGCACAGCTGCTCGAGGGCGGTCAGCGCCTCGCTGGGCACGCCGTCCCAGGACGGTGGCGCCCAGTGCCGGAACTCGGGCGGGAATGCCGCGAAGTGGGCCTCGAGTTGATCCGGAAAGGCGGCCAGGGTGGAAAGCGTGATGGCGTGCATGGCGCATCTTGGCGCATGTGCCGGCTCATCACGCGAGCCAAGGCTTTGCGCGGCCCGACGAAAAAAGGGCCCCGCGGGGCCCTCTCGTGTTCGAAGCGGCGACGCTTCAGGGGTACAGGCCGCGCTCCTCGCGCGCGATCAGGATCCGCTCGCAGGCGACCGCGAACGTGGCGGTGCGCAGCGTGACCTTGTGGCGGTCGGCCGTGTCCCAGATCTTCTTGAGGGCGTCGACCATGATCTTGTCCAGGCGGACGTTGATCTCGTCCTCGCTCCAGAAGAAGCTGGAGAAGTCCTGCACCCACTCGAAGTACGACACCGTCACGCCGCCGGCGTTGCAGATGACGTCGGGCACGACGAGGATCTTGCGCTCGGCGAGGATGTCGTCGGCAGCGGGCGTCGTCGGGCCGTTGGCGCCTTCGAGCACCATCTTCGCCTTGATGCGCTTGGCGCGCGACTCGGTGATCTGGCCTTCGAGGGCGGCCGGGATCATGATCTCGCAGTCGACGTCCCAGAACTCTTCCGACTTCATCGTGTCGGCGCCCTTGAAGCCCGCCACGCCGCCGGTGCGGGCGACGTGCGGCATCAGTTCCGACAGGTCGAAGCCCTTGGCGTTGTAGATCGTGCCGGTGTGATCCTGCGCGGCGACGATGATCGAACCGGCCTGGCCGAACAGCTCGGCCGCCGAGCCGCCCACGTTGCCGAAGCCCTGCACGGCGACGCGCGCGCCGTTGAGGTCGAGGCCGGTGCGGCGCGCCGCTTCCCTGCCGGTGACGAACACGCCGCGGCCCGTGGCCTTGACGCGGCCGGCCGAGCCGCCGAGGTGGATCGGCTTGCCCGTGACCACGCCGGTGGACGTGGAGCCGGTGTTCATCGAGTACGTGTCCATCATCCAGGCCATGATCTGGCCGTTGGTGTTCACGTCCGGCGCCGGGATGTCCTTCTGCGGGCCGATGATCAGGCCGATCTCGCTGGTGTAGCGGCGCGTCATGCGCTCGAGTTCCGGCTGCGACAGCTTCTTGGGATCGACGCGGATGCCGCCCTTGGCGCCGCCGAACGGCAGGTTCACCGCGGCGCACTTGACCGTCATCCACGCCGACAGCGCCATCACTTCTTCCAGCGTGACGTCCGGGTGGTAGCGCACGCCGCCCTTGCCGGGGCCGCGCGACAGGTTGTGCTGCACGCGGAAGCCCTCGAAGTGGGCGACCGTGCCGTTGTCCAGCTCGATGGGCACGTCGACGATCAGCGCGCGCTTCGGACGCTTCAGGGTCTCGGCCCAGCGGCCCAGGTTGCCGAGATACGGCACCACGCGGTCGACCTGCGACAGGTAGGTGCCCCAGGGGCTGTCATTGGTCGGCGAGACGTACGACAGGTTGCTCATGACAAGTTCCTTGTGTCTGATTGAGATTCGCGAAAAGTCGCATCGGCCTCGTGAGCGGCGACCCGCAAGATCCTTCGGTGCCGGCGGACTCGATCGGAGACGCCCGGCGCCGGGAGTGGAGCGGACTGTAGGCCGAACCCCGCCGAATTAGTCACCGAGCACCATGCAACTTTTGCATAACCCCTGCGGTTCAGTTTCATGCGGGTTACGGCGGGGACGGCTCCTACACTGGGCGCCATGATGAACCCGATCCCCCCGACCACGCCACCCTCCGGGCAATCCGCCGCCGCCCCGCTGCTCGCCTTCGTCGGCGGCGGCAACATGGCCAGCGCGATCCTCGGCGGACTGGTCGCGGCGGGACATCCGGCGAACCGCGTCGTGGTGGTCGAGCCGTACGCGCCGCAGGCCGACGTGCTGCGCGCGAAGTTTCCCGGCGTGCGCGTGGAAGCCGCCGGCGGCGCCGCGCTGGACGGCGCGGACATCGTCGTGTGGGCCGTCAAGCCGCAGGTGTTCGCCGAGGCCGCCGCGCCGTGCGCGCCCTGGGTCGGCGCCGCGCTGCACCTGTCGGTGATGGCCGGCATCCGCAGCGACGCGATCGCGCGCGCCACCGGGGCCGAGCGCGTCGTGCGCGCCATGCCCAACACGCCGGCGCTGATCGGCGAAGGGATCGCGGGCCTGTTCGCGCGCGCCGCCGTCACGCCCGCCGACCGCGCCGCGATCGAGCGCGTGCTGGCCCCGACCGGCGAGACGCTGTGGGTGGCGCAGGAAAGCGACCTCGACGCCGTCACCGCGCTGTCGGGCTCCGGCCCGGCCTACGTCTTCTTCTTCATCGAGGCCCTGATGCAGGCCGCGGCCGACATGGGCCTGAGCCCCGAACAGGGCCGGCTCCTCGCGCAGGCCACCTTCAAGGGCGCGACCTCGCTCGCGCGCGCGAGCGACGAATCGCCCGAGACGCTGCGCGCGCGCGTCACCTCCAAGGGCGGCACGACCCATGCCGCGATCACCTCGATGGAGGCCGCGGGCGTCAAGCCGGCGATCGTCGCGGCGCTGCGCGCGGCGCAGGCGCGGGCGAAGGAACTGGGCGACGAATTCGGCGGTTAGCCGACGCGCGGCGCCGGCGCGGCGAAGCGATGCATGACGCACGCCTCGCCGTGCATCACCACGTCGGACACCGCCACGTCGCGCACGCCTGCGCGCTCGAAGGCCCGGGGCCAGAACGCCGCCGCGGCGCGGTTGCGCGCGAGGTAGTACAGCTCCCAGGCGCCGGGATAGCGCGCGAGCAGCCCGCCGAACGCCGCCGCGCCGACGCCGCGGCCGCGGAAGCGCCGCGCGACGAAGAAGTAGCCCAGGCTCAGGTCGTTGCGCGGGTCGACCAGGTCGTCGTCGACGATCGCAAGGCCCGCGAGCTCGTCGTCGGCCAGGATCAGCCAGGCCTGCGTGCCGGGCAGCGCGAGGTAGTCGGCGCGCGGCGCGGTCGCGAGGCGGCCGTCGTCGCCGAACCGGATCGGGTACCAGGCGCTGAGTTCGTAGTGATAGAACTGCAGCAGGTTCTCGATGACGGGCCACTGCGCGCGATCGGCCGCGCGCAGCGTGACCGTGGTCATCGCGGCGCGTGGGCGCCGACGACGAACGACAGCACCACGCCCAGGAACACCGATGCGCCCACCCAGTGGTTGGCGCGGAACGCGCGGAAGCAGCCTTCGCGCGTGCGATCCCAGATCAGCGTGAAATGCCAGCCCGCCTGCAGGCCGGCGATCACGATGCCCACCGCGTAGGCCGGCCCCAGGCCCAGCTTCAGGCCCAGGTACAGCCACGACAGCAGGTAGACCGCGTAGAACGCCATCACGCCGGCGACGTCGAAGCGGCCCAGCGTGATGGCGGAGGTGCGGATGCCGATCTTGAGGTCGTCGTCGCGGTCGACCATCGCGTATTCGGTGTCGTAGGCCAGCACCCAGAACAGGTTGCCCGCCAGCAGCCACCACGCGAGCGCCGGCACGGCCGCGGGGATGGCCGACGGCGACCAGTCGCGGGCGCCGGTGGCCGCGCAGAACGCCATCGGGATGCCGAAGCTGAACGCGACGCCCAGCACCGCCTGCGGCATCGAGACGAAGCGCTTGGCGTACGGATAGGCGAGGGTGATCGCCAGCGCCGCGAACGACAGCAGGATGGTGGGCGGGTTGGTGGTCAGCACCAGGCAGAACGCCAGCAGCGCGAGCACCGCGCCGAACGTCAGCGCCGCCTTCACCGACAGCGCGCCGCTGGTCACGGGACGCTGCGCCGTGCGCTTGACGTGCTTGTCGAAATCGCGGTCGGCGACGTCGTTGATGCAGCAGCCGGCGCTGCGCATCAGGATCGTGCCGAGGGTGAACACCGCCAGCAGGTGCCAGCCGGGAAAGCCGTCGCAGGCGATCCACAGCGCGGCCAGCGTCGGCCACAGCAGCAGCAGCCAGCCGGCGGGGCGGTTCCAGCGGATCAGGTCGAGGTAGAGGGAGACGCGCGAGGCCATGGCGCGATTCTCGCGCGAGTTCGGGCGCCGTCGCGCGACGCGCTACCCGCGCACCAGGCTACCGCGGGCCCAGCACGCTCTCCAGTTCGCCGGGCGGCACGCCGACGCGCGCCACCATCCGGCCATCGGCTCCCTGGAAGACAAGGCCCGGCGTGCCCATCAGGTTCAGGCGACGCAGCAGGAGGTCGTGCTCGACGAGCATCCGGCCGGTGCCTTCCGGAATCGTCGTCGGCACCGGCAGGCTCGGATCCTCCAGCGCGTGGCGCGGGCCGCCGGCCATCATGCGCGCCACGCCGAACGCGTGCGACTGCTCGTACACGGCGAGCCGCCGGGCCGGATCCGGGTCGGCCAGCAGCGTGGCCGCCTTGCCGGCGCTGCTGGGGGAGATGACCGCGACCATGATGTGGCGCAGCTGCACCTTGCCGCTGGCGACCCAGGGGCGCGCGTCGGACCAGAACTTCGTGCAGTACGGGCAGTTCGCGTCCATGAAGACGTAGACCTTGCGCGGCGCGTCGTCGCGGCCGTCGGCGAGCCAGTGGCTGCGTTCGAGCTCCGCCCACGTGACGGGCGCGGTGGCGTCCTGGGACTGCTGGACGCCCGTCCACCCGGCGGCGGGCGCGGAAACGGCGACCAGCGCCAGCAGGGCGGCGCCGGCGAGGCGGAGGAGCGGGAGCTTGCGGGTCATGGCGGGCGCGAAAGGGCGGGCTCGGGTAGATGCGGCGCGGCGCGCGAAGTTCAGTCGTCCAGCCGCTTCTGGAAGATCAGGCCCGCGTGCTCGCGCAGCGCGTGGAACTTGATCTTGGGCCAGTTCGCCTCGACGGCGCGCAGCTCGGGCGCGTACTCGACCAGGATGGCCGGCGCGTCGACCGCGTCGTAGGCGATGCGGTGGGCGTTGGCGTCGATGAAGCGCTGCAGCTCCCTGTCGCCGCCGTCGTCCGGATCGCAGGTGACCCAGCGCGCGAGCGCGTAACGCGCGGGCTGGATGCGCGCGCGGACGCCGTACTCGTGCTCGAGGCGGTGCGCGACGACCTCGAACTGCAGCTGGCCGACGGCGCCCAGCAGCAGGACGGTGCCCAGCACCGGCCGGAACACCTGGATCGCGCCTTCCTCGCCCAGCTGGGTGAGGCCGGCGCGCAGCTGCTTGGTCTTGAGCGGGTCGGCCACCTCGACGCTGCGGAACAGCTCGGGCGCGAAGAACGGCAGGCCGGTGAACTGCAGCTGCTCGCCCTCGGTGAGCGTGTCGCCCAGCTGCAGCACGCCGTGGTTGGGGATGCCGATGATGTCGCCGGCGAAGGCCTCGTCCAGCAGCTCGCGGCGCTGCGACAGGAACGAGACCACCGTGTTGGGCCGCAGCTCCTTGCCCGAGCGCACCACCTTCAGCCGCATGCCGCGCTCGAAGTGGCCCGAGGCCACGCGCAGGAACGCGATGCGGTCGCGGTGCGACGGGTCCATGTTGGCCTGGATCTTGAACACGACGCCGGTGAACTTGCCTTCGTCGGGCTGCACCTCGCGCTGCATCGCGGGCCGCGCGCCGGGGGCGGGCGCCAGCTCCACGAGCGCGTCCAGCACTTCCTGCACGCCGAAGTTGTTGATGGCCGAGCCGAAGAACATCGGCGTCTGCTTCCCCTCGAGGAAGGCCTCCTCGTCGAACGCGGGCGCGGCGGCGCCCAGCAGTTCGATCTCGCCCTGCGACTGGCCCCAGCCCATGCCGAAGCGATCGGCGTTGCCCGGCGCGTCGAGGTCGGTCAGCACCTCCTCGTCGCCGCCGACGCGGTCCTCGCCCGGCGCGAACACGCGCATTTGCTTCTTGCGCAGGTCGACCACGCCGCCGAACAGCTTGCCCATGCCCACGGGCCAGGTGAACGGCACGACGCTCATGCCCAGCTCGCGCTCGATCTCGTCCATCAGCGCCAGCGGCTCCTGCACCTCGCGGTCCATCTTGTTGACGAAGGTCAGGATAGGCGTGTTGCGCGCGCGGCAGACCTGCAGCAGGCGGCGCGTCTGCGGCTCGACGCCGTTGGCCGCGTCGATCACCATCAGCGCGGCGTCGACGGCGGTCAGCACGCGGTAGGTGTCTTCCGAGAAGTCCTGGTGGCCCGGGGTGTCGAGCAGGTTGATGACGCAGTCGCGGTACTCCATCTGCATCACCGACGACGCCACCGAGATGCCGCGCTGCTTCTCGATCTCCATCCAGTCCGACGTCGCATGCCGCGCCGCCTTGCGCGCCTTCACCGAGCCGGCGATCTGGATCGCGCCCGAGAACAGCAGCAGCTTTTCCGTGAGCGTGGTCTTGCCCGCGTCGGGGTGGGAGATGATGGCGAAGGTGCGGCGGCGGCGCACCTGGTTGGCGAGTTCGGCGGACATGGTCGTGTGCGCCGGCCCGGAACCGGGCGAGCGCTGGAAAGTGCGGGGTAACCCGTGATTATCGCGGGTAGTCGGCGGTCGCGCCGGCGACGACGGGCGAAATGCGCGCCGCCTGCCGGCACCGATCGATCCGTCGGCGGAGACGATCGCCTCCACGCAAGAGACGAATCAGGGCGCGGCGCCCTCGCCCAGCGCGTCCCCGACGACCTTGAGCGCATGGTCGACCCACGCGTCCTTCTCGCCCACCGGCGCCGCGTAGTGCAGCGCCTGGCGCGTGGCCTCGCGGCCGGCGGCGCGCCACATCACCCAGGTGGCGAGGTAGGCCGAGGCCATGCAGCCGCCGGCTGTGGCGATCGGGCCGCGGGCGGTGAACGGCAGGTCGGACACCCGCACCCCGGCCGCGATCACCCAGGGCTTGGTGGTGAGGTCCGTGCAGGCCGGCGCGTCGCCGAGCAGGCCCAGGCGCGCGAGCAACAGCGTGCCCGAGCATTGCGCGCCGACCAGCTGGCGCGTCGGGTCGAGCACGATGCGGTCCATCAGCGCCGCGTTCTCGGCGATGGCGCGCGTGTAGATGCCGCTGCCGAACAGCACGACGTCGGCGTCGGCCGCGAACTCCAGCGGCTGCTGCGCCGCGACGGTGACGCCGTTCATCGACGTGACCTGCGCCGACGGGCTGGCGATCTGCGCCTGCACGCCGGACGCGCGCAGCCGGTTGATCAGGCCCAGCGCGATGAAGGAGTCGAGCTCGTTGAAGCCGTCGAACGTGACGATCGCGACGCGCATGGCAGTCCTCGGTTGAGCGGAGCCCGGCGACGGCGGGCGGGACTTAGTCTTCGAGCAGGGAACGCAGCATCCACGCCGTCTGCTCGTGCACCGTCAGGCGCTGGGTGAGCAGGTCGGCGGTGGGCTCGTCGCCGGCCTTGTCGGCCAGCGGGAACAGGGCGCGCGCGGTGCGGGCGACGGCCTCGTGGCCGGCGACGAGCACGCGCACCATCTCGAGCGCCTTGGGCGGGGTCTCGGGCGCGTCGGGCAGGGAGCTCAGGCGGCCGTACTGCGCGTACGAGCCGGGGGCGGGATGGCCGAGCGAGCGGATGCGCTCGGCGATCGGGTCGACCGCGTTCCACAGCTCCGTGTACTGGCCCATGAACATCGCGTGCAGCGTGTTGAACATCGGGCCGGTGACGTTCCAGTGGAAGTTGTGCGTCGTCAGGTACAGGGTGTAGGTATCGGCCAGCAGGCGCGACAGGCCGCCGGCGATGGCGGCGCGATCCCTGGCGCCGATGCCGATGTCGATCGCGGTGGAGGCGGCGACGACCTTGGCGCCGGAGGACTTCTTGGTCTTGGACATGCGTTCCCTCATGGTGGAACGCGCAAGCTTAGGCAAGCGGCCGGGATCGGCCAAAGCCGGTGGCGAAAGACCCCATGCCGGAGTCGGCGGGGCGCACGGTCGCGCCGGGATCCTTCAGGCGTGGGCGTCGAGCAGGCTGCCGGCGCCGCCGTAGGTCTCGGGCCTGGCGGCGGCCGCGGCGGCCTGGGCCGCGCTGGCGACCTTGGTGGCCGGGGCGGCGGCGGCCGCGGTGGCGACCGGCGTCGCAGGGCTGGCGGCCGCGGCAACGGTGGACTTGGCCGCAGCCGGCGTCGCGACGGCGGTCGCGGCGGCCTTCGTCGACGCGGCGTGCGCCGTGCGGCTGGACTTGGTCGGCGTCGCCGCGGGGCTGGGGTTGGCTTGGATGCGCATGGCGGGTTCCTGATGGGTCGGGCGCGATGCCGGCCTCGCAGGCATTCACCGCACCTTCATCGTAGGCAGGACCCCGCCGTTCTAAAGCCCGATCAACGGGCCGGAAACCGGCCAGTTCGCGGCCGCGCCCCCGCGCGCGTCACGCGCGCCCGGGCAGCCGGCGCTCACTCGCCCGTCTTGAAGGACGTGAACGTGCGGGTCTGCACGCGCTTGATGTCCTGCGGCAGCGCGTCCGGCACGGTCATGCGCGACAGGTCCTCCGGCTTCAGGAACACGCTCGGGTTGGCCGCCACGTCCTTCTGCACGAACTTCAGCGAGGCCTTGTTCGGGTTGGCGTAGAACACCTTGTTGGTGAGCGACGCGTGCACCTCGGGGCGCAGGATGTAGTTGATGAACAGCAGCGCGTTCTGCGGGTGCGGCGCGTCGACTGGGATGGCCATCGAGTCGAAGAACAGCGTCGAGCCCGACTTGGGCACGTAGGCGACGATGTCGTTGCCGTTCTTCTCCTTGATGGCGCGGGCGCGGGCGATGTTGATGTCGCCCGAGTAGCCGAGCACGGCGCAGACCGAGCCGGCGACCATGTCGTTGATGTAGCCCGACGACGAGAAGCGCGAGACGTCCGGGCGGATCTTCTTGAGCATCGCGCCGGCCACCGCGTAGTCGGCGGCGTTCTTGCTGTACGCCGGCTTGCCGACGTAGCCGAGCGCGATCGGCAGCACCTCGGACGGCGAGTCGAGGAAGCTGATGCCGCAGCCCTTGAGCTTGTCGGCGTACTTCGGGTCGAAGATCAGCGCCCACGGGTTCTCGGGCATCGGCAAGCCGCCGAGCGCGGCCTTGACCTTGCCGGTGTTGACGCCCACGGTGATGTAGCCCCACAGCCAGTCGACCAGGTACTGGTTGCCCGGGTCGACCTTGGCCATCAGTTGCAGCAGGTTGGGGTCGAGGTTGCCCCAGTTGGTGAGCTTGCTGCGGTCGAGCTTCTGGAACAGGCCGGCCTCGAGCTGCATCTTCGCGAAGTGCGCGCTCGGCACGACGATGTCGTAGCCCGTGTGGCCCGCGACCAGCTTGCCGTGCAGGATCTCGTTGGTGTCGTAGTTGTCGTAGTTGACCTTGATGCCCGTTTCCTTCTCGAAGTTCTTCAACGTGTCGTCGGCGATGTAGTCCGACCAGTTGTAGATGTTGAGCACCTTGGGCTCCGGCGCGGCGGCGCGGGCCGCGGGCGCGAGCAGGACGGCGGCGACGCTGGCCGCGACGGCGAGGAGGCGAGGCAGGCGGGAGGACATGGGTCGGTGGCTCCGGGAAGGGGTGACGCTGCGAAAGGCCGTATTGCACCACGGCCATGAACACTTTGGCTGACGGGAAGGGTCCGGCCGACTACCATCGGCCGCAGCGTTCAACTCCACAACGAGGAAACCCGTCCATGGTTGACTTCCTGACCGCTGCGCGCCGCGCACGCCACCTGTTCCCGGCCTCGTGCCTCGCGGCCGCGCTCGCCGCGGCCGTCCTCGCCCCGGCCGGCGCGGGCGCGCAGCCGGCCGCCGTGTCCACCGGCACGGTCAAGTACGACCTCGACGACGTCATCATCCATCCGGTGCACGCCATGCACGGCATGGTCAGCTCGGAGAGCGCGCTGGCCTCGGACGTCGGCGTCGAGGTGCTGCGCAAGGGCGGCAACGCGGTCGACGCCGCGGTGGCCACGGGCTTCGCGCTGGCGGTGACGATGCCCAACTCGGGCAACATCGGCGGCGGCGGCTTCATGATCCTGCACGACGGCAAGACGGGCAAGGACACGGCGATCGACTTCCGCGAGATGGCCCCGGCCAAGGCCTCGCGCAACATGTACCTCGACGCGAACGGCAACGTCATCCAGGACAAGTCGCTGTTCACGCAGGCCGCCATCGGCGTGCCCGGCACCGTCGCCGGCCTGACCTACGCGCTGGAGCACTACGGCACGATGAAGCGCGCCGACCTGGTCGCCCCGGCGGTGCGCCTGGCCAACAACGGCTTCCCGGTCGGCGAGACGCTGGCCGGCCTGTTCGTGGCCGAGCACGACCACCTGATGGCCTGGGAGGGCACGCGCAAGGTGTTCGCGCCCAAAGGCAAGCTGCCCGTCACCGGCGACCTGCTGCGCAACCCCGACCTCGGCAAGAGCCTGGCGCTGATCGGCCGCGACGGCGCCAAGGCGTTCTACGACGGCCCGATCGGCGCGGCGATCGTCGCCGAGGCCAAGGCGCACGACGGCCTCATCACCGCGGCCGACCTGAAGAGCTACAAGGTCGTCGAGCGCACGCCGGTGCGCGGCAACTACCGCGGCTACGAGATCGTCTCGATGCCGCCGCCCAGCTCCGGCGGCACGCACGTGGTGCAGATCCTCAACATCCTGTCGAACTTCCCGCTGCACGACTGGGGCCCCAACAGCGCCAAGACGATCCACGTCATGGCCGAGGCCGAGAAGCGCGCCTATGCCGACCGCTCGGAATATCTGGGCGACCCCGACTTCGTGAAGGTGCCCGTCAAGGGCCTGACCTCGCCGGCCTACGCCAAGGAGCTGGCGGGCCAGATCGACCTCGAGCACGCCACGCCGTCCGCGCAGATCAAGCCCGGCAAGCCGCAGCCCTACGAAAGCGACCAGACCACGCACTTCGTGGTCGCCGACAGCCACGGCAGCGTCGTCAGCGTCACCTACACGCTCAACACCAACTTCGGCTCCGGCATCGTCGCCTCGGGCACCGGCATCGTGCTCAACAACGAGATGGACGACTTCTCCGCCAAGCCCGGCGTGCCCAACGCCTACGGCCTGGTCGGCGGCGACGCCAACGCGGTGCAGCCGATGAAGCGGCCGCTGAGCTCGATGTCGCCCACCATCGTGCTCAAGGACGGCAAGCCCTGGCTGGTCACCGGCTCGCCCGGCGGCGCGCGCATCATCACGACGACGCTGCAGGTGCTGGTCAACACGATCGACTTCGGCATGAACCCGGCCGAGGCCGGTTCGGCGGTGCGCGTCCACCACCAGTGGCTGCCCGACGAGCTGCGCATCGAGCGCGGGCTGAGCCCCGACACCGTGGCCATCCTGCGCGGCATGGGCCACAAGGTGGTCGAGCGGCAGTCGATGGGCGACACGCAGACCATCCAGATCCTGCCCAGCGGCTTCTACGGCTACGCCGACCAGCGCGATCCGAACGGCGCGGCGCGCGGCTACTGAAGCGCCTTGTCGCGGTCGGCGATGCTGAACGCGATGGTGGTGCGGCCGGCCTCGCTGGTGGCCAGCGTCGCGCCGCCGTGCATCGAGGCCACGGCCTTGACGATGGCCAGCCCCAGCCCGTGGCCGTGCACCTCGCCGGCGTCGTGGCGCGCGGAGTCGACGCGGTAGAAGCGGTCGAACAGCCGCGGCAGGTGCGCCGCGGCGATCGTCGCCCCGGGGTTGGCGACGGCGATCCAGATCGCGCCGGCGCGCCGCGAGATCGTCACGGCCAGCTGCGCGCCCGCGGCGGAATGCTCGATGGCGTTCTGCAGCAGGTTGGACAGCGCGCGCCGGAACAGGGCGATGTTCATCGTCGCCTGGGCGCGCAGCTCGCCCTCGATCGCGACGGTGGTGCCGGTCTCGTCGAGCAGCGGCTCGAAGAACTCGATCGTCATCTCGACCTCGTGCGCGACGTCGGCCGCAGTCAGGCCGGTGGCGGCCTCGCCCTGGTCGGCGCGCGCCAGGAACAGCATGTCGTTGACGATGGAGCGCAGGCGCTCGAGCTCCTCCAGGTTGGACTGCAGCGTGTCCTGGAACTCGGCCGCGCTGCGCGGGCGCGACAGCGCGACCTGCGTGCCGCCGATCAGGTTGGCCAGCGGCGTGCGCAGCTCGTGCGCGACGTCGGCGTTGAAGCCCTCGAGCTGCTGGTAGGCCTCCTCCAGCCGGCCGAGCGCGCCGTTGAAGGCGGCGGTCAGGTCTTCCAGCTCCACCGGCACGCGCTCCAAGCGCAGGCGCTGCGACAGCGTCTTCGGCCGCAGCGCGCGCGCCTGTTCCGACAGCCGCTGCAGCGGACGCAGCCCGATGCGCGCGATCCACCAGCCCAGCGCCACCACCAGCGCCACGGCGCCCAGCGTCAGCAGGGTCAGCGCGGCGAGGAAGGCGCGCAGCGTGTGCTCGAACGGCGCGATGTCGACGCCCACGATCAGGCGCACCGCCGGGCGATCCTTGTAGGGCGCCAGCCGCATCGACAGCGTGCGGTAGGTGCGGCCCGTGATCGGCAGCGTCAGCATGCCGCGGCCGGCCTCGCCCTGGTTGACGCGCTCCATCTCGTCCAGGCCCTTGCCGTACAGGAAGCGCGGGTCGTCGCCCAGCACCCAGAAGCGCACGCTGCCGTCGGCCGGGCTGAGCGTGTCCATCTTGACCTGCAGGCGCGCCCAGTGCTCGAGGTCGCCGAAGCGCTCGATCGAGTAGCGCATGTTCTGCAGGTTGGTGTTGAGCTCGTCGTTCTGGTGGCGCACGAGCTCGCGCTCCAGCACGCCGTACAGCGCGGCGCCGATCACCGTCAGCGTGGCCAGCACGCCGAGCGCGAACATGAGGACCAGGCGATTGGTGATCGAGCGCTTCACGGCGCCGCCTCCGCGTCGCCGGCGCCGTCGTCGCGCGCCTCCATCACGTAGCCCATGCCGCGGATGGTGTGCAGCAGCTTGGGCGCGAACGCGGCGTCGACCTTGGCGCGCAAGCGCTTGATCGCGACCTCGACGACGTTGGTGTTGGAGTCGAAGTTCATGTCCCACACCAGCTCGGCGATGGCCGTCTTCGACAGGATCTCGCCCTGGCGCCGCGCCAGCACGGCCAGCAGCGCGAACTCCTTGGCGCTGAGGTCGATGCGCTCGCTGCCGCGCCAGGCCTTGCGCGCGATCAGGTCGATCTGCAGGTTGGCGATGCGGATCTGCGTCGGCTCCTGCGCCCGCCCGCGCCGCTGCAGCGCCTGCAGGCGCGCGAGCAGCTCCAGGAACGAGAACGGCTTGACGAGGTAGTCGTCGGCGCCGTCGTGCAGGCCGCGCACGCGGTCCTCGATGGAGTCGCGCGCCGTCAGCATGATCACCGGCGTCTGCCGCACCGCCCGCAGCGCGCGCAGCAGCGAGAAGCCGTCGAGGCCTGGCAGCATCGCGTCCAGCACGATCACGTCGTAGTCGTGCGACAGCGCCAGGTGGCGGCCGTCGACGCCGTTGTGGGCGACGTCGACGGCGCAGCCCTGCTCCGCGAGGCCCTTCTGCAGGTACTCGGCGGTCTTGACTTCGTCCTCGACGATCAGCAGCTTCATGACGGTCCGGCGGTGGTCAGTGGGGCGCGTCGGCCTTGGCCAGCTTCGCGGCCTTGCGCTGGCGGCGCGCCTCGTGCTTCTTCTCGTACCAGTAGTGCGCGCGGTCCAGGTACAGGTAGATGATGGGGGTGGTGAACAGCGTCAGCGCCTGCGACAGCACCAGCCCGCCCACCATCGCGAAGCCCAGCGGCCGGCGCAGCTCCGAGCCCTGGCCGTGGCCCAGCATCAGCGGCAGGCCCGACAACAGCGCGCACATCGTCGTCATCATGATGGGGCGGAAGCGCAGCAGGCAGGCGCGGTAGATCGCCTCCTCCGGCTTCAGGCCCTGGTCGCGTTCGGCGGTGAGTGCGAAGTCCACCATCATGATGCCGTTCTTCTTGACGATGCCGATCAGCAGGATGATGCCGATCAGCGCGATCACCGTCAGGTCGTAGCCGCCCGCCATCAGGATCAGCAGCGCGCCCACGCCGGCCGAGGGCAGCGTCGACAGGATGGTCAGCGGGTGGATGTAGCTCTCGTACAGCAGGCCCAGCACGATGTAGACCGCCACCAGCGCGGCCAGGATCAGGTAGGGCTGCGTGGCCAGCGAGTCGCGGAACGCCTGCGCCGTGCCCTGGAACGATCCGGACAGCGCCTGCGGCAGCCCCATCGCGGCCTGCGCCTTGTTGATCGCGTCCACCGCCTGGCCCAGCGCGACGCCGGGCGCGAGGTTGAACGACAGCGTCACCGCCGGGAACTGGCCCTGGTGGCTGATGGCCAGGTAGGCCGTCTTCGTGGTGTCGACCTTCACGAACGTGGACAGCGGCACCTGCTGGCCGGTCAGCGGCGAGGTGAGGTAGAGCTTGTCGAACAGCGACGGGTCGGCCTGCAGCGCCGGCGTCACTTCCAGCACCACGTGGTAGCTGTTGATCTGCGTGAAGAACTGGCTGACCTGGCGCTGGCCGATGGCGTCGTAGATCGTGGAGTCGATCAGCGCGGGCGTGATGCCGAAGCTCGCCGCGCGGTCGCGGTCGATGGTCAGGCTCGCGGTGGTGGCCGCGTTCTGCAGGTCGGATGCGACGTCCGTCAGCTGCGGCAGCTGCGCGAAGCGCGCCTCCAGCTTCGGCGCCCACTCGTTGAGCTCGTCGAGGTTGGCGTCGGTGAGCGTGTACTGGTACTGCGTGCGCGCCAGCCGGCCGCCGACGTTGATGTCCTGGCCCGCCTGCATCAGCAGCGAGGCGCCGCCGACCTTGGCCAGCTTGGGCCGCAGCCGCGCGATGATCTCGTCGGCGCTGGCCTTGCGGCCCTCGTCCTTGGGCTTGAGCGCGATGAAGAAGTTGCCGGTGTTGAACTGCGACGAGTTGCCGAACATCCCGATGCCCGAGACGTCCGGATCCTGGCGCACGATGTCGGCGAACTCCACCATGCGGCGGTTCATGGACTCGAACGAGGAGTCCTGCGACGACAGCGCGTTGCCGAAGATGAACCCGGTGTCCTGCTGCGGGAAGAAGCCCTTGGGGATCACCAGGAACAGGCCCACGGTCGCGGCCAGCGTCGCGATGAACACCAGCAGCGTGGCGAACTGGTGGCGGAACACGACGTCGAGCCCGCGCTTGTAGCCGGCCAGCATCGCGTCGAAGCCGCGCTCGAACAGCTGGTAGACGCGGCCGTGCCGCGCCGCGTGCTCGTCCTTGAGGAAGCGCGAGCACAGCATCGGCGTGAGCGTCAGCGAGATGATCACCGACACGCCGATGGTCAGCGTCACCGTCACCGCGAACTCGCGGAACAGCCGGCCGACGATGCCGCCCATCAGCAGCAGCGGGATGAACACGGCCACCAGCGACACCGAGATCGAGACGATGGTGAAGCCGATCTCGCCCGCGCCCTTGAGCGCCGCCTCCATCGGGCTCATGCCCTCCTCGACGTGGCGGTAGATGTTCTCCAGCATCACGATGGCGTCGTCGACCACGAAGCCGACGGCGATGGTCAGCGCCATCAGCGAGAGGTTGTCGAGGCTGTAGTCGAGCAGGTACATCACCGCGACCGTGCCCATCAGCGCGAGCGGCACGGTGACGCTGGGGATCAGCGTGGCGGCGACGTTGCGCAGGAACACGAAGATCACCATCACCACCAGCGCGATGGTCAGCATCAGCGTGTGCTCGACGTCGGCGACCGAGGCGCGGATCGTCTGCGTGCGGTCGACCAGCGTGTTGACCTCGACCGTCGGCGGGATCGCCGCCTCCAGCCGCGGCAGCGCCTTCTTGATGGCGTCCACGGTCTCGATGACGTTGGCGCCCGGCTGCTTGGTGATCACCAGGATCATGCCGCGGCCGTTCTGGATGGTGCTGTCCGGCGCGCCGGCGCCGCCGTAGGCCCAGGCGTGCACCTTGCTGTCCTCGGGCGCGTCCACGGCGACGCCGACGTCGCGCACGCGGATCGGCGCGCCGTTCTTGTAGGCCAGCACGACGTCGTTCCACGGCTGGGCGGCCAGCAGCTGGTCGTTGGTGTAGACCGTGAAGCTCTGGTTGCGGCCGTCGATCGTGCCCTTGGGCTGGTTGACCGACATCGTGCCGATCACCGTGCGCACCTCCTCCAGGCTCATGCCGAGCGCCGCCAGCTTGGCCGGGTCGACCTGGATGCGCACCGCCGGCTTCTGCGCGCCGCCGATGCGCACCTGGCCCACGCCGGAAATCTGCGAGATCTGCTGCGCGAGGATGTTGTCCGCGTAGTCGTTGACCTGGATCAGCGGCAGCGTCCTGGACTGCACCGTCAGCAGCATGATCGGCGAGTCCGCCGGGTTGACCTTGCGGAAGGTCGGCGGGCTCGGCAGGTTGGCGGGCAGCTGGCCGGTCGACGCGTTGATGGCCGCCTGCACGTCGAGCGCCGCGGCGTCGATGGAGCGGTTGAGGTCGAACTGCAGCGTGATCTGGGTCGAGCCGATGGCGTTGGTCGACGTCATCTGCGACAGGCCGGCGATCAGCGAGAAGTTGCGCTCCAGCGGTTGCGCGACGTTCGACGCCATCGTCTCGGGACTGGCGCCCGGCAGGTTGGCCGAGACCTGGATGGTCGGGAAATCGACCTGCGGCAGCGGCGCGATCGGCAGCAGCGGGAACACCGCGATGCCGACCAGCAGCAGCGCGAGCGCCAGCAGCGTCGTGCCGATGGGCCGCTTGATGAAACCGGACGAGACGCTCACCGGTGCGCTCCCGAGGCCGCGGCGGCGGCCGAGGCGGCCCGGGTCACCTCCGTCACCTGCACGCCCGGCTTGAGCTTGTACTGCCCGTCGACGACGACGCGCGCGCCAGCGGCCAGGCCGGACGTGACCACGGCGATGCCGTCCTGGATCTGCGCCAGCGCGATCACGCGGCTCTGCACGGTCTTCGTCGCGTCGTCGACCACGTAGACGTAGACGCCGTCCTGGCTGCGCTGCACCGCCTGGTCGGGCACGGTCAGCGCCTTCTCGCGCGTGCCCAGCACCAGGCGCACGTTGACGTACTGGCCCGGCCACAGGTCGTGCCGCGCGTTCGGGAAGCTCGCCTTGAGCTGCACCGTGCCCGTGGCGGTGTCGATCTGGTTGTTCAGCAGCGTGAGGGTGCCCGTGCCCAGCAGGCGGCTGCCATCGCGCGCGAGGGCCTGCACCACGATAGTCTTCTTCGAGTCGAGGGCGTGGATCGTCTCCTGCACCGCGTCGTCGGGCAGCGTGAACAGCACCGAGATCGGGTCGATCTGGTTGATGACGACCAGGCCCGACGCGTCGGCCGCGTGCACGATGTTGCCCGGGTCGACCAGGCGCGCGCCAGTGCGCCCGCCGATCGGCGCGGTGATCGTCGTGAAGCCCAGCTGCACCTGCGCCGCGTTGGCCGCCGCGTCGTCGGCCTTGACGCTCGCGTCGAGCTGGTTGACCAGCGCCTTCTGCGTGTCGAGCTGCTGCTGCGTGGCGGCGTCCTGCGCGATCAGCGTCTCGTAGCGCTTGAGGTCGGCGCGCGCGTTGGCGAGCGTGGCCTGGTCCTTGGCCTTGGCCGCCTGCGCCTGCTGCAGCTGCGCCTGCAGCGTGCGCGGGTCGAGCTGGGCCAGCAGCTGGCCCTTCTTCACGTCCTGGCCTTCGGTGAACGCGACCTTGTCGAGCTGGCCGTCGACGCGCGCCTTCACCGTCACCGAATACGTCGGCGTGACGGTGCCGATGCCGCTGCGGTAGATCGGCACGTCCTGCTGCTTGACCAGCGCGGTGGTGACGGCCACGGGGCCCTGGTCGTGCTTGCCCTTGGCGTTGTCGGCGGCTTTGGCCGGCCGGCCGACAGCCCACAGACCGGCGGCGAGCACGGCGGCGGCGGTCGCGGCGAAGGCCCAGGTGCTGCGGGCGCGGGGAGAGAGGATGCTCATGGCGGTTCGGCTCATTGCGGCTGCGCGGGGTTGGCCGCGACAGCGGTGGAATCGGTGGCGCTCCAGCCGCCGCCGGTGGCCGCGACGAGCGAGATGCTGGCCGCGACGAGGCGGCCGCGCAGCTGCAGGGCGCTGCGCTGGTTGGACAGCGACAGCGCCTGCGCCGTCACGACGTTGAGGTAGCTCAGCGTGCCCACGCGATACTGCGCGAGCGCCGACTGCTCGGCCTGCTGCGACGAGCGCACGGCCTGGTCCTGCAGCGTCGCCTCCTGGTCCAGCAGGCGCAGCAGCGCGAGCTGGTCCTCGACCTGCTGGAAGCCGTCCAGCACCGTCGCCTTGTACTGCGCGACGGCGGCGTCGTACGCGGCCTCGGCCTGCGCCGTGCGGGCGCTGCGCAGGCCGCCGTCGAAGATCGTCTGCGCCAGCGCGGCGCCCAGCGACCAGACGCGGGCCGGCGCGTCGAACAGGCTGCCGAGCGCGGCGGCGCTGAAGCCGCCGCTGGCGCTGAGCGTCAGCTGCGGGAAGTACGCGGCCCTGGCGACGCCGATGTTGGCGTTGGCCGCGGCGGCGCGGCGCTCCGCGGCGGCGATGTCGGGGCGATGTTCCAGCAGCGCCGACGGCAGGCCGGCCGGGGTGGCGGGCATCTTCAGCGCGAGCGGCTGGTTCGCGGGCGCCGCGGCCAGCGCGAACTGCGCCGGCGCGCGGCCGGTCAGCACCGCGATCGCGTGCTCGAGCTGCGCGCGCGTGGCCTCGAGGTCGACCGCCGCGGCCTGCGCCTGCGCGAGCTGCGCCTCGGCCGACGACACGTCCGACTGCAGCGCCACGCCCGCGTCGTGCTGCGCGCGCGTCAGCTTGACCGACTTCGCGTAGGCCTCGACGGTGGTGGCGTAGAGGTCGCGCTGCTGGTCGGCGACGCGCAGCTGCAGGTAGTCCTGCGCCAGCGTCGTCTGGATGCTCAGGCGCGCGGCGGCGAGGTCGTCGCCGCTGGCCTGCGCGCTCGCGTTGCCGCCCTCGAGCGTGCGGCGCACGCTGCCCCACAGGTCCGGCTCCCAGCCCGCGGCCAGGCCCAGCGTGTAGCCATCGCCGGTCTTGACGCCACTGGTGTTGGTGCGGGCGCGCTGGGCGCCCGCGTCGATGCCCAGCGACGGGAACAGCCCGGCGCGGTCGGCGTCGGCCAGCGCCCGGGCCTGGCGATAGGTGGCCTCGGCCTGGCGGACGGTCTGGTTGGCCTGGCCGGCGTCGGCCTCCAGGCCGTCCAGCACCGGATCGCCGTACGCCGTCCACCACGCCAGCCCGCTGGCGGCCGGGCGCGGGTCGGCCGGCTTCCAGCCGCCGGCTTCCTTGTACGCGTCGGGCACCGGCAGCGTGGGACGCACGTAGTCGGGCCCGGCGGCGCAGGCCGACAGCAGCGCGGCGGCCGCCAGGGCGAGCAGGGAAGGACGAGGAGACATGGCCGGCGGGCGAAGACGGACTTCGAGGATGAGGGGGACAGGCTGCACTCTAGCCCCGCCCGCGGGACCCCACGCTGTCCGAAAAATGACCGTTTTGTCAGTTTCGCGGCCGCCGGCCGGCCACCGCGCGCCCTCGGCCGGGCAAGGCGCAAGCCCCGCTCAGAACGAGTACGCCAGCCGCAGCGCGCCCCAGTGCCGGCCCTGCACCGTGATCGGCGCCGACAGGTCCTTCATCAGCACGCGCTGGCCGCCGCCCATGTCGCGGCGGTAGGTCTGCAGCAGGAAGCGGCGCTGGTTGCGGCCCGCGGCCACGCCGGTGCGGTCGTTGAAGATGCGGCGGTTGCGCGCGTTCGCCGCATTCCACACCGGGTCGGCGCCCTGCGGCTGCGAGAACTTCAGGTTGTGCGTGGGCAGGTAGCCGTTGCGGTCGACGGCCGCGCAGAACACGACCTTGGGATCGAACGCGAGCAGCTCCTCCTGCACCGGCGGGAACAGCTCGTCGGTGAGCGCGACGAAGCGCGTCGTCACCTGCGCCGGGTTGCTGCCCGGCACCGGCTGGTACTTCTCGTCGAACAGGTCGGCCAGCGAGATGCGCCCCGACGCCACCGCCTGCTCCAGCGCCGCCGACAGCCGCGCGGCGCCGCGCTGCACGGCCTCGATGAACGGCGTGTCGGGGGTGACGGCGCCGCAGTCGTTGGTGATCTCGGCCAGCGCCTCGGACGCCTGCAGGAAGCTGCGCGTGTTGCCGTTGACGCGCCGCAGCGTCTCCGCGTTGGCCGCCACCGACGCGGCCACCGTGCCCACCTCGGACGCAACGCCCTGGCAGGTCTGCAGGTTGCGCTGCGTGGCCGCGACGATCTCGTCGACGCTCGCCTCCACCTGCGCGAGCGCCAGATGGAAGGCGCTGTGCTGCGCGGCGTCCTTGTTCTCGGTGATGCTGGCCGCCAGGCTGGCGATGCGCGCGTCGAGCTGCGTCACCGTCGCCATGATGAGCTTGGACGACTGCTCCACCTTGGCCGCCAGGTCCTTGACCGCATCGGCCACGACCGCGAAGCCCGCGCCCGCCTCGCCGGCGCGCTTGGCCTCGACGGTGGCGTTGAACGCGACCAGCCGCGTCTGCAACGCGATCTGCGTGATGTCGGTGGCCGCGGCGGCGACGTCGCGCAGGGAGGTCACCACGCCCAGCACGCCCTCGCCGACGTGCGCCACCGCGTCGCGCGCCTGGCCCATCGCGACGCGGCTCGCCTCGCCGCTGGCCTCGATCGCGCGGTTGGACTGCACCATCGCCTGCATGTCGGTGGCCAGCTGCCCGATCTCGGTGACCTGGCGGTTGCCGGACGCGACGACGTCCTCGATCGTGCCGTCCAGCTCGGCGGCGCCGCGCCCGAGCTCGGAGGCCTTGCCGGCGATGTCGCGGATCGCGCCGCTGAAGTCGGGGCCGGCCTGCGTCGGAGGCGTGGCCGCGGGCGGCGGCGAGGGCCGGCGATTGAACATTCGGTCTCCTGGTTCGCCGCATGTTGCAGCGGCGCTATTCGTTCTGGTCGCGGCCAGTATGCAAAGGTTGCCGGCCGGCGGCAAGGCGAAATCCAGGCACTTTGTCGCGCAGTTGTCAGAGCTGCAGCCGGATCTTGCGGGTGATCAACGCGGTTGCTCCAAGAACGAACAGTGCGAACACCGCGCAGAAGCCGACGCCGAGGACGCCGTGGTTCAACGCGTCCGGGAGGCCGACGTGGAACGCGTCCTCGACGCCGACGACCACGAACGGGATCAGATAGGCCACCAGCGGCTGCGCAGCCACGGGCGCCAGCCAGCGTGTCCAGCGGTCGTGCCCGCGCAGGTCGACCAGCGCGTGGAGCGCGGCGAACAGCGCGATGCAGATCGCCGCCGAGTACAGGCACCAGGTGGGCGAGGCGTAGATCTTGGAGATCGTGTACGCGGGCCGCAGCCAGGCGCCGGCGGCCACGCAGGCGGCAATCAGAAGCGCCGCCTGGGCGAAGCGGCGCAGCGGCGCGGTCTCGTCAGGCCGTGCCAGGAAGACGAGGCTGGTGACGACGCCCAGCAGCGTCAGGGAGGTCTCGCAGACCAGCCCGCCGCAGTCGGTCAGGTCCGCCCAGTTCGGATACGCCGTGGCCGGAAACGCGTGGCACAGCGCATAGAACGCGATGCACGCCGCGGTCGCGAGCAGCAGCACCGCGACGCGGGCGCACCCCGCGAGGTATACCGACGCCGCGATCAGGTACGACCAGCCGATCAGGCCGAGGATGCCCCACCACTGGTGCGTCATCCAGGCCTTGCCGTCGGGCCCGCCACGGTAAGCGCAGCTGAGCGCCAGCAACCCCAGCACGCCGACGGCGCGCCAGCCATTGACGCCGCCGACCTCCGCGCGGCCGTACACGCCCCAGATCAGGAACGCGCACAGGTACAGCCCCAGCGACCACCAGCCCATGTTGAACGGCATCGCCGCCGGATTGAAGCCGTCCTCGGCGTTGACCATGAAGAACCCGAGCAGGATCAGGCCGAGCGAACGCGCGAGCACGTGGCGCTGCAGCGCGGCGCCGTCGTCGCCGCGCGCCTGGCGCTGGTTCAGCGCGAACGGGATCGACATCCCGACGATGAACAGGAACGCCGGGAACACGACGTCGACGAAGCTCATCGCGTCGGCGTCGGCCTTCATGTGGCGCGCCCACTGCGGCACGCCGCTGACACCGGCCAGCTGGTTGACGAAGACCATCACGAGGATCGTGAGGCCGCGGAAGGCGTCGATCGACGCGATGCGTCGGCGGGACAGGGCGATGATCACGTGGGTCGTTCCAGGTTTGCCCGCGCGCGGGCGTGACGTGCGCGCGGGAGGCTCACAGCGAGTACTTCAGGCCGAGGTAGAACTGCTTGCCGTTGTTGTAGATGGCCGCGGGCATGTCCTTGCGGACGACGTACTGGCGCGCGAGTTCGCCGGTGAGGTTCTTCGCGTCGAACGACAACGACAGCTGGTCGGTCAGCTTCCAGTTGATCGACGCCGAGACGTCGCCCGCGCCCGCCACGTACTGCGGCAACGCGCTCACGATGCCGGTGAGGAAGTCGGAGCGGTAGCTGTAGGTCAGGCGTGCGCTGAGGAAGTCGTTCTCGTACCAGCCCTCGGCGTTGTACGTGTGCCTGGACGAGCCGGCGAGCGGCGCGCCGTTGGAATCGCGGCCGAGCGCGTACGTGTAGTTCAGGTTGACGCCGAACCCGTAGGCGATCGGCTGCTGCCACGCGAGCTCGAAGCCCTTGTTCGTGCCCTTGTCGTTGACCGGTTGCGCGACCGTGTACGGATAGGTCGGCGTCGAGACGATCGGGTTCTGCTGCAGGTTGGGCGCGAGGATGGTGGTCTGGCCGTAGCCGATGTAGGACGTCAGGTCCATGTAGAAGACGCCCACCTCGAGCAGGGACTGCGGCGCAAAGTACCACTCGAGCGACGCGTCCCAGTTCGTCGAGCGCACCGGCTTGAGCTGCGGATTGCCGCCCGAGCCGGTGCCGTTCTGGCCGTTCAGGCTCACGGCGCCGGCCAGGTCGGTGTAGTCGGCGCGCGTGATCGTGCGCGACGCGGCGACCCGCCCGATCAGCTTGTTCGTGAAGTCAACGCTGAAGTTGGCGCTCGGCAGCAGGTCCGTGTAGGTCTTGCGGGTCGTCACGTGGATGTAGTCGCCGTTGTGCGGATCCTGGTAGATCGTGTCGCCGGGCGCGGCCGCGTCCGAGCCCTCGTTGTAGTGGGCCACCTGCTGCGTGCGCACGACGCGCAGGCCCGCGTTGCCCTTCCACTGCGCGCCCGCCAGCTTGGCCATGCCGTACAGCGCCTGCGTCTTTTCATTGACGACGAAGCTGCTGGGCCACGAGTACGGCAGCGACGAGGCGGGCAGGTTGCCGGGCGCGTTGACGTAGTCCGTGATCTCCGACGGGCTCAGCTGCCAGATGTTGGTGAGGAAGCCCGGGCCGCCGTGCAGGCCCTGGCCGTACCGGTCCTCGACCTGGCCGGCCCATTGCGCGATGCCGTTGCACTGGGTATAGGTGTTGTCGGGGATCACCGCCTCGCAGCCGTCGTTGTAGTAGTCGAGCACGCTGCGCTGGTGGTTGGTCAGGCGCAGGCCGAACTTGAGCGCGTCCAGCACGCCGGCCTCGGTGGCCCACTCGGCGTCCGTCTGGAAGTAGGTCTCCTGGTCGGTCGACTTCACCTTGTTGAGGCCGTCGTAGGCCAGGAACAGGTGCGGGTCGTTGTAGTTGCCGGTATTGGCGTAGCCCGGGAACGAGACGTCGGCCGGCGTCAGCAGCCCGTTCATCCGGTAGCTCAGGCCCGCGTTGCCGACGTTGGTCACGTAGGCGTATTCGTTGGGCGTGGCGCCGACGGCCTGCGTCTTGCCGAGCTTGCCGGTGATGCGCAGCGTGTCGGAGGCGGCGAAATCGAGGTCGATGTCCGCGTAGTAGACGCGCGCGTTCTCGCCGGGACGGTAGTACTTGTCGTAGTCCGCCACGTAGGCGCCGGTCGAGGCGTAGTCCGGCATCGACGACTGGTTCCAGGTCGCCTGCGTCAGCAGTCCGCCGGAGTTGACCTGGTAGGTGTCGGGCAGCACGCCCATGCCGATCAGCGCGGTCTGCTCGGTCTCCAGGCTCGAGTCCTGGTTGGTCTCCGTGAGCTTGGAGTAGAAGCCGTTGAGGTCCAGCCGCAGGCGGTTCGTGGGCTTGAGTTCGAAGTCCACCATCGCGCCCTTGCGTTGCATGTTCATCTCGAGCAGCGTCGCGTTGACGTTGTTGGCGAACGTCGCGCCGTCGAGGCCGGGGTACTGCGCCTGCTTGGCGGCCAGCGCTGCCGCATTGGCGGCGTTCTGTGCGGCGATGGCCGGATCGTTGTTCGGGTTGGCGACCGGCGCCAGCCCGAAGATGTCCTGGAACGACACCGTGTTGTAGCCGAGGAACTCCTGCCCGTCGCGGCGGTCGTGGCGGCGCTCGGAGAACGCCTGCAGGATCACGCCGAAGGTCTTTGCGTCGTTCTTCCAGCCCACCAACCCGCTGACCTGCGGGTCGGTCTTGCGCGTGGACGTGCTGTAGGCCGCGCTGACGGAGCCGTCGACGGTGACCTGCTTGGACAGGCTCAGCGGCGAGCGCGTCTCGATGTCGACCGAGCCGGTGGCGCCGCCTTCGATGAGGTCCGCCTGCGAGGTCTTGTAGACCGTCACCTTGCCGACGATCTCGGCCGGCAGCAGGTCGTAGCTGACGCTGCGCCCCGAGGCGCCGCCGTTGACGCCCTGGTTGGCGATGAACCAGTCGGCCGAGCCCACGCTGTGGCCGTTGACCAGCGTCTGCGTCAGCGACGGCGCGGTGCCGCGGATGCTCACGCGGTTGGCGTCCGCGAACGCGCCGTCGCCGCCCGAGTTGGAGCTGATGTTGACGCCGGGCAGGCGCTGCACGGTGTCGGCCACGTTCTTGGCCGGCAGCTTGCCGATGTCCTCGGCGGTCACGACCTCGACCACCGCGTCGGCGCCCTTCTTGTTGCTCAGCGAGGACGCGTACGACGCGCGGATGCCCTTGATCTCGACGGTCTGGACTTCCTCGCCCGGCGCGGACGCGGCCGACGCCGCGGCTTGCGGCGCCGGCGCGGCCTGTTGCGCGCAGGCAGGAGCGATCGCTCCGGACATCAGCAGCGCCGCCGATGCGAAGGGGTTCAAGCGAAAGGACATGGCAGCCTCTGAAGGCGGCTACAGATGCTCCCGGGTCAGCGTCTGTCCGCGTCGATGGTGTGGAAAGATCGTTCAGGCCGCGGTCTCCCGTGGGCCAGCGCGCAGAACAGCCACGCGGCGTGCGGGATCCACTGCTCGGTCCAGCGCCAGGAATGCGCCGGTTCGGTCTCTTCGGGCTTGCGGAAATCGATGTCGTTCTCGTCGTCCAGGCCGGACGTGATGCCGTTGCAGACGCCGCCGGGCGCGTTCCAGAAGCCGGGCTCGTAGCGCGGCGGGTTCTGGCCCCAGCCCTGCAGCATGCAGGTGTCGAACGGGTTGGCGCCAAACAGCCAGTCGAGCGCGTTGCCCGCGTAGGCGGCCAGGTCGGCGTCGAACGCGGCGTCGGCCAGGTGCAGCGACTGCGCGGCGCGAGCGGCCGTCGCGAGCGACCCGAGGCGCGCGTTCTCGCCCTGCCACCAGTAGCCGCTCTCGTTGGCGTGCGGCACGAAGAACTGCGTGGACGCAGCGCGGCCCGGCAGCACCACGTGCTGGCGCGGATACCCCAGCGGGTTCGGCTCGGCGCGCGTGATCGCGAGCTCGAAGCGCAGTGCGCGCCGCAGCGCGGCACGGATGTCGGCGGCCAGCGCGGGCTCGGGGTCGCCGTCGAGCAAGCGCATCAGCGCCAGCGCGGGCAGGCCGGCGTCGCTCGCGTGGAAGAAGCTGCGCGTGCGGGCGCGGTCGCACCAGAAGAAGCCGTCGTCGTCCTGCAGCGCCAGCATCGCGCGGGCGCGCGCCTCGCCCGCGTCACGCCAGCGCGCGTCGCCCGTGCGCGCGAGCAGCTCGGCGGCGGCCAGCAGCGCGCAGTAGTGGTCGATCAGGTTCTCGGTGCGGTCGTCGAGGAACTCGGCGTTGCGCAGCTCCAGCAGCTCGAAGCCGCGGATCGCCGCCGCCAGATATTGCTCGCGCGTGAACTCTCCATCGCGATGCGCGCCCGAGGCGCGCGCGAGGGCTGCAATGGCCAGCCCGCCGCCCTGGCGGAAGCCCGCCTGGTAGTCGGCCGACTTGATGCCCTTCTGCGTCGCGTACGAGCAGATCTCGCGCTGGTGCTCGTCCTTGCTCCACTTGTCGAACACCGTCACGTAGAAGAAGCCCTCGGGCGCCTGCATGCGCACGAGGAAGTCGGCGCCGTGCAGCGCCTCGTCGACGATGCGCTCGTCCAGCCACTTCGACTGCGGCGGCAGGCGGTCGCGGCCGGCCAGCAGCGTCCAGGTCACCAGCGGCGTCTGCTGGGGGTTCATGAAGTTGGCGTAGGACAGGTGCGACAGGTACTTCGAGCAGTCGCCCGAGGCGTCGTACCAGCCGCCGTGCACGTCGCGCGGCTCGCGGGTGTCGAGCAGCGGCGCCTGGCGGTCCGCGGCGTCGAACAGGCCGGTGCAGCGCTGCGACTTGAAGTAGTGGACGATGTCCGACAGCATCTGGCTGCCGAACAGGTGCTCGCCTATCTCGAACGGCTGCGACTGCACCGGCGGCCAGGCGCCGTCGAGCATGACGGCGTAGCGGCCGGGCCGCGTGAGCGCGCCGAAGTCGGCGTGCGCGAAATGCCGGCCGCGCCAGCCCGCGACCGGCGCGACGGGCGTCGTGACGCCGCCGAAGACCACCGCGCGGCTGCGCAGGTCGACCACCGAGAACGGCTGCGCCTGCAGCGGCACGTCGTGCTGCACGATCGCCCGCTTGGCCGACGTCGCGGCGAAGCCGACGTGGTTGGTCAGGACCTGCATGGCGCCTCCTCGTCGGCGGCGGCGCCGCCGTGTTGCGTGAACCACAGCCGCGCCGCGCCCAGCAGGCCGGCCTGGCTGCCGGCCGAGGCGAGCGCGAGGTCGCACATGCGGTGGAACTCGGGCCGCAGGCGCGGCCGCAGCGCCGCGCGCAGCTCGTCCAGGAAGGCCGGCCCGCGCGCGGTGATGCCGCCGCCGATGACCACGCGCGACGGATTGAACGCGAACAGCAGGTTGGCCAGGCCGGTGGCCAGCAGGTCGAACCAGGCGGCGACGACGGCCGCCATCGCGGCGTCGCCGCGGTCGCGCGCTGCGAACACGCCCTCGGCGTCGAGCCCGCAGCCGGGCCGCGCCTTCTCGGCGGCCGCCGCCAGGCCGCGCGGCGAGGCATGGTCCTCCCACACCTTGCCGTCGACCAGCATGTAGCCCCATTCGCCGGCCGCGCCGTGCGCGCCGCGGTACAGCCGGCCGTCGATGACGATGCCGCCGCCGATGCCCGTGCCCAGCGCCAGCGCGAGGTAGTGGCGCACGCCCGCGGCGGCGCCCGTCCAGCCCTCGGCCAGCGCGACGCAGTTGCCGTCGTTCTCGACGACCACCGGCACGCCGAACGCACGCTCGAAGCCCTCCTTGGGCGACTGGCCGAAGTAGCCGGCGATGGCCTCGACCGCGCCGACGAGCCGGCCCTCGGCCGCGTCGATGATGCCCAGCGTCGAGAACGCGATGCCGGCCGGCGCATGGCGCGCGACCAGCGGCGCGGCCACGGCCAGCAGCCGCTTCAGCAGTGCCCGGCCGTCAGGTTCGCTGCGCGTGGCGAGCTGGTCGGAGCACAGCAGGCGGCCGCGCGCGTCGACGATGCCGTACTTGACCCAGGTGCCGCCAACGTCGAACGCCAGCACGCACGGGGCGGCGGTGGCTGCGAGGCCGGGCGTGACGGCGGGGATGGTCTGTGGAGTCATTTCGATCGGGACGGGAGATCAGCCCTTGACCGCGCCCGCGGCCAGGCCCTTGAGGAACCAGCGCTGCGAGGCGAAGAAGGCGAGCAGGACGGGGATGACGCTGACGACGGCCGCGGCCATCATCAGGTCGTAGCGGGTGGCGTGCTGGCCCATGTACAGGCGCAGGCCGACGGGCACGGTCTGCACGTCGGGCGAGGAGGTCAGCACCCAGGCGAAGAACACCTCGTCCCACGCCAGCAGGAACACGAACGACGCGGTGGCGACGAGGCCCGGCGTGCTGATCGGCAGCACGACGCGGACGAACGCGCCCAGGCGCGAGCAGCCGTCGATGATCGCAGCCTCCTCCAGTTCGCGCGGGATCGCCACGAAGAAGCCGCGCATGATCCAGATGCTGGCCGGCGTGAACATCGCCGTGTAGAGGAAGATCATGCCGTGGTACGTGTTCATCATCGGCAGGCCGGCGTCGTCGATCTGGATGTAGAGCATGTACAGCGGCAGGAAGAACAGCATGCCGGGGATCACCTGCGTCGTGCTCACCGCGACGCTGAACGCGTGGTTGCCCTTGAAGCGGAAGCGCGCCAGCGCATAGGCCGCCAGCGCCGCGAGCAGCGTGGACAGCAGCGTCGTGATGCCGCAGATCACCAGGCTGTTGCGCAGGAACGCGAGGAAGTCGACGTTGACCCACATCTCGCGGTAGTTGGCCCAGTGCGGCGTGAAGCCGGCGTCGACCAGGTGGCCGCTGACGACGTCGTTGTAGTCCGATAGCGAGGCGTAGACCATGAACGCCACGGGCGACAGCGTGACGACGACGATCGCCCACACCAGCGCGTTCAGGAGGTTGTGCTGCGCGTTCCGCGCCCGAGCGCTGGGCCGCCCCGAGCCGGGCGAGCGCCCCTCGGGGGCCGCGACCGAAGGGAGCTGGGGGCTCACATTACTCTTCATCGGTCATGCTCCGGCGGAACGCGCGCATCCACAGCGCGACGAAGACCAGCATCACGGCCATCATCACGAACGACACCGCGGCGCCCTCGCCGAAGCGCCAGTAGCTGAAGCTCTGGCGCGTGAGCAGCGGCATCAGCAGGTCGCCCCACTCGCCCGGGTAGCCCGCGCCCTTGCCGAACATCATCGCGACGATGTTGTAGGAGTAGATGTTGTCGATGATCTGGAACATCACCTGGATCACGATCACCGGCTTCAGCGCGGGCAACGTGATGTGGCGGAAGCGCTGCCACGCGCCGGCGCCGTCCAGCCGCGCGGCCTCGTACAGGTCCTCGGGCACCGCCTGCAGCGCGGCCAGGAAGATCAGCATCAGCACCGGCCAGGCGCGCCACACGGTGGGGATGACGATCGCGAAGAAGGTGTTGCCGCCGATCAGCCAGAACGGCTTGTGGTCCATCAGGTGCAGCACGTCGACCAGCACGTGGTTGACGATGCCCTCGTCGCGCTGCCACATGAAGCCCCACAGCGTCCCGACGACGTAGGTCGGCACCACCCACGGCAGCATCAGCAGCGTGCGCGCGAGCGCCTTGCCGGGGAACTCGCGATCGAGCAGCAGCGCCACGCCAAGGCCGATGCCCACCGAGCAGGCCGTCACCAGGATCGAATACAGCGCCGTGTTGCGCAGCGCGCCCAGCATGCCCGCGTGCACCGGGTTGTCCGGGTCGAACAGCACGCCGCGGTAGTTGCGCAGCCCGATGAAGGGCGCGTCCATGAACTGGCTCAGCGTGTACTGGTTGAGCTTGAGCATGGACATGCGCAGGCCCTGGACGATCGGCAGCAGGTTGACGATCACCATCATCAGCGCCGCCGGCGCGAGCAGCAGGTACGGGAACGCGTCGACCTTGCGGCGGCGCGGGCGGGGGGTCGCGCGCGCGCCCGCGAGCGCGGCCGGGCCGGGTTCGGAAACCGTGCTCAATCGGCCTCCTGCAGCACCTTGTCCGCCTCGACGACGGTGTCGTGGATCAGCGCGCGCATCGCCGGCTCGCTGTACTTGTCACCGACGCCCGAGCTCAGCTCGGCCAGTTCCCCCAGGTGCTTGGTGTAGACCGCCTCGAGGGGGCCCCATGCGGGGATCGGCGGATACGCACGGCCGTCGGCGGCGATCGCGGTGAGCCTGGCGTAGGCCGGGTGGCGCGCGGTCCAGGCCGGGTCGTTGGCCGCGTCGACGCGCGCCGGCATCATCGACGACAGCAGCGACAGCCGCACCTGCGGCTCCTTGCCGCCGAGGTACCTGACGAGATCCCAGGCCTCGGCCTTGTGGCGCGAGCCCTTGAAGATCGCCAGGTTGGATCCGCCGAAGAAGCTCGCGCGGCCGTGCGGACCCGCAGGGTAGGGTGCGACGTCGAAGTTCGCGCGCGCCACCGAGCCCGCGGGCGCCTCGAAGATGCGCCGCATCAGCCACGGCCCCGAGAAGATGACGCCGTAGTCGCCGCCCACCCAGGCGCCTTCGAGGATGTCGGAGTCCTTCTCCAGCGCGTTCGACGGCACCAGGCCCTCGACGGCGAGCGACGAATAGAAGGCGATCGCCTGCAGCGCCTGCGGCGTGTCGAGCGCCGAGCGCTTCGCGTCGGCGGTGAGCATGTCGCCGCCGGCGTTCCAGATCCACGGCGCGAGGTTGTGGACGACGTTCCAGTCGTTCTTGCCCGCGTACGCCAGCGCCGCCACGCGCTTGCCGGCGACGGTGATGCCGTTGATCCTGCGCAGCGCGGCGCGGAACGAGTCCCAGTCGGCGAAGGCCCGCGCGGGGTCGACGCCGGCCTGGCGGAACACGTCCGTGCGGTAGAACGCGGCGCGCACGTCGGCGTACCAGGGCAGGCCGTAGATGCCCGGGCGGCCGAACACCTGCGTCGTCTTCCACAGCTGCGGGTAGTAGGGCGCGCCGTTGCCGACCTCGGCCAGTTGCGCCGCGGACAGCGGCTCCAGCCCGCCCATGGCCGCGATCGCCGGCATCCAGGTGCTGCCCAGCTCCAGCAGGTCCGGGCCGCGGCGCGACGCGGCCGCCGCGGTGATCTTGTTCCAGCCCGATTCCCAGTCCAGCACCGTCACCCGCACCGTGACGCCCGGATGCCGCGCCACCCACGGCGCGATCAGAGCGGGGATGTCGCGCTGCGCGTTGTTGGTGACGGGCATCACCCACATCGACAGCTCGACCGCCGCCGCCTGCCCGGCGACCAGGCACAGCGCCAGTGCGGCCAGCCAGCCAGCCGCCCGCCGCCTGTGCGGGACGGCGGGCGAAGCGAGGGGCGGGATGGCAAGTGCGGGCACGATCAATCTTTAAATCAATTTGTTTGTATTATCTACATCGCGTCGGCCGGGGTCAATGCGGGCGGATCGAGGGTTTGCCCTTGCGGTTGCCGCGCGGCCGGGCCGTCCGTCCGCCGCGCGGCGGCGTGTTCTCCAGCGAGAATGCACGGTGGAGCGCGGATGGGCCTGTGCACGCCGCGGCCCGAATCGGAAGCCGGTTGCGAAGCTCGGAGCGCCTCGATCGCTCCGGGTTGACGAGCATTACTTCAATTTGATTATCTTAATAAACTCGCGCCCAGAGCTGCCATCATGTCCCCGGTGAACAAGCCCCCCGTCGCCAGCCTGTCCGGCACCAACCTCGAGTTCGCCCGGTCGCACAACCGGCGCGTCGTGATGGAGGCCGTGCGCCTGCATGGCCGGCTCACCCGCGCCGACATCGCGCGGCTGACCGCGCTGACGCCGCAGACCATCTCCAACATCGCGAGCGAGCTGCAGAAGCTGGGCTTCCTCAACGCGCTGACGCCCGAGCGCGGCACGCGCGGCCAGCCGGCCACGCCGTTCGTGATCAACCCGGACGGCGCGTATTCGATCGGGCTGCAGATCGACCAGAACATGATGGTCGCGGTGGTGGTGGACCTGTCCGGCCGCGTCCGCGGGCGCTGCACGCTGGCGGTCGACCACCCGACGCCCGCGCAGGCGCTGCCGCTGGTCAGCGACGTGGTGGAGACGCTGCGCAAGTCGTCCGACGCCGACTGGGGCCGCGTGCTGGGCCTGGGCCTGGCGGTGCCGGGCCCGTTCGACGTCGAGGGCCTCAGCGCCGTCGGCCCCACGGCGCTGCCGGGCTGGCAGGACCTGTCGATCGCCCAGCAGGTCGGCAACGCCATCGGCCTGCCGGTGATCATGGAGAACGACGCCACCGCCGCCGCCATCGGCGAGCGCCTGCACGGCGTCGCGCGCACCTTCCGCAGCTTCACCTACGTGTTCATCGGCACCGGCCTGGGCGCGGGCATGTTCCAGGACGGCCACCTGTACAAGGGCTCGGCCCACAACGCCGGCGAGATCGGCCACATGATCGTCGTGCCCGACGGCCGCGCCTGCCCGTGCGGCAACCGCGGCTGCCTGGAGCGCTATGTGTCGCTGCAGGCGGCCTACGAGGCGCTCGAGATCGGCGACCTCGCGCACGCCACGCCGCAGATGCTGCTCGACCCGAGCCCCGCGGCGCGCAAGCGCCTGGACCGGTGGTTGGACGAGGCCGCGCAGCGGCTGCGGCAGGCGGTCAACATCCTGGAGTCGATGCTCGATTCCGAGGCCGTGGTGATCGGCGGCTTCCTGCCGTCGTCGGTGCTGGCGCTGCTGATCGAGCGCCTCGAACCGCTGCACACCTCGGTGGCCGCGCGCCGCAACCGCCAGACCCCGCGCGTGATCGCGGGCCTGGCCGGCCACGACACCGCCGCGCTGGGCGCGGCCGCGCTGCCGATCTTCGACGAGCTCAATCCCAACATCGGCGTGCTCCTGAAGGCGGACGCGCATGGTTGAGGCCGTTCTCATGTCCTGACGATGTTTTCGGGCTGGTCCAATCTTCATTGGACTTTGCGAACCGGTCGGCGCTTCGGGGCGCCGACCGGATTTTTTTTGCGCGGCGCGAACATCTCCCGGCACGCCTCGCGCGGGCAAAAAAAGAGGTGAGCCGAGAGACGCGGCCCACCTCCACCCACCGGACTGGAGCGGCGCCGCGATCGGCACCTGGCGCGCGGACCCACTTGCCCGCCGCCGTTCCAGATGTCGCGAGCAGGCCCTCAGGACTTGCAACCCGCTCTCCGCGCGACATGAAACCAATGTACTACCAGTTGCAGCCAGAACTATTGGGAATAACCCGTTTGTCGAGGGTGGTCGCCGGCCCTCACTGGTCTGCATGAAGCGACGCGCCGCACCATGGAAAAGGGCGCGGCGCCTTGCGGCCGCCGCGCCCCGGGCTGGCACGGGATCGCTCAGAGCGACAGCCGCATGCCGAGGTAGAACTGGCGCCCGTTCGAGTACGCGCTGAGCGGCTGGCTGCGATCCGTGCCGTAGTACTTCAGCTTCGGGTTGTTGAGGTTCAGCGCGTCGAACGTGAGCTCGACGTGGTCGTTGAACTTCCAGTTCACCGAGGCCGCGAGGTCGCCCTCGTTGTCCATGTGCTGGATCGACGCGTTGTTCAGGCCCGCGAGGAAGGACGAGCGGTAGGTGTAGGCCAGGCGCGCGTTGAACGTGCCGTCGTCGTAGAAGGCCACGGCGTTGTAGGTGTTCTTCGAGTTGCCCACCATCTGGCTGCCGTCGGAGACCTTGCCGTCGGTGTACGTGTAGTTCAGCTCGCCGCCGACCACCCCGAACGTCTGCTGCCAGCCCAGCTCCAGGCCCTTGTTGGTCGCGCCGATGTTGGTCGGCACCGAGAGCGTGTAGGTGGCGACGAGCGGCGGCTGCCCGGGCAGAGTGTGGCTGCGATCGACGTAGTCGCGCTTGATGGTGCCGTACGCGACGTAGGACGACATGTCCATGTAGAACAGGCCGACCGACAGCAGCGCCTTGGGCGCGTAGTACCACTCGAGCGACAGGTCGGAGTTGGTCGACAGGATCGGCTTCAGGTCGGGGTTGCCGCCGCTGCCGGTGTGCAGGTTGTCGTCGAGGTTGACCGCGCTGACGAGCGCGCCGTAGTCGGGCCGCGACATCACGCGCGCGATCGACGCCCGCGCCACCAGGTCGCGCGTCACGTCCAAGCGCAGGTTGGCGCTCGGCAGCGCGTTGGTGAAGGTGTGCTCGGTGGTCACCGGCACGTACGGGCCGTTCTGGTTGTTCGCGCCCTGCGGCGTCTGGTCGGGGTAGAGGTCGGCAGGCAGGTTGGAGGTCGACGACTCGTGCGTGCGCACCAGCCGCAGGCCGACGTTGCCGCGCCAGTGCGTGCCGGCCAGGTTGGCCATCGCGTAGGCGGCGCTGTCGCGCTCCTTCAGGCGCATCTCGCCGGTCCAGACCTCGCTGGTGTCCGACGGTTGCAGCGGGTCGTACTGGTTGGCCCAGTTCAGGACGTCGCCGCGGCTGAGCTGCCACACGTTCTTCAGGATGCCGCCGCCCAGGCCGTTGCCGAAGTTGCCCGGGTAGTCCTGGCCCGACCAGGTGGGCAGCGGCGCGTTGGTCGTGCCGTCGCAGACGGAGCAGCCCGAGGCCTGCGGCAGTTCCACGTCGCGCGAGTGGCTGGCGAAGCGGGCGCCGAACTTCAGCGACTCGAACACGCCCGCGTCGAGCGCGAGCTCGGCGTCGAGCTGGCCGTAGCTTTCCTTGTCCTCGGTCTGCACCTTGGAGCCCCAGGCCGCGCCGGTGGTGACGTTGGCCGCGCTGAAGTGCGCCGGGTCGCCGCCCGGGAAGGCGACGGTGGCGATGCCCGAGCCATTGAGCTGGTAGCTCATGCCGGAGTTGAGGAAGTCGGCCTCGTAGCCGATGTCGCGCGGCGTGCGGCCCTCGCCCTTGGTCGTGCCGACCAGGCCATCGAGCTTGAGCATGTCGGTGACGCGCCACTGGCCGCTCAGGTCGAGGTAGCTGCTCGTCGCGCTGGCGCCCGGGCGGTAGATCTGGTCGACGGTCGCCGGCGCCTCGGCCCACAGGTTCGGGTCGACGGTGGCGCTGGGCACCGGATAACCGGACTTGTCGAACGTGGCCGCCACCAGCGTGCCGTTGACGACCTTGTAGCTGCTCGGCACCAGGCCGATCATCAAGTTGTTCAGCGGCTGGTTGTAGAAGCTGCGGTTGTAGTTGGACGCGGCCAGGTGCGAGTAGAAGCCGTTCAGGTCCAGCGTGAGGTCCTGCATCGGCTTGAGCTGCAGGTCGACCAGCCCGCCCTGGCGCTTGCGCGTCTGCTCGAACAACGCCGAGTTGATGCCCGTGGGCACGTTGATGTTCGCGAGGTCGGGATGCGCCACGGCCGCGGCCCAGGTCGGGTCGATCGGCGCGTAGCCGAAGATCTCCTGGCCGTCGCGGCGTTCGTGGCGCGTCTCGCTGAACACCTGCAGCAGCGCGCCGAAGGTACCGCCGTCGTTCTTCCACGCGACCAGCGCGTTGGCTTGCGGATCGGTCTTGGCGGGCAGGTCGCTGTAGATCGCCTGGACGGCGCCCTCGACCGTCAGCTGCTTGCGCAAGTCCAGCGGTCGGCGCGTGATCATGTCGACGGCGCCGGCGACGCCGCCTTCCACCAGGTCGGCCGTCGCGCTCTTGTGGACGACGGCGCTGCCCAGGATCTCGGACGGCATCAACGCGTAGCTGACGCTGCGGCCCAGCGAGCCGCCTTCCTGGTCGAGCACGAACCAGTCGCCCGACGAGATCATGTGGCCGTTGACCAGCGTCTGCGTCAGGCTGGGGCTGGTGCCGCGGATCGACACGCGGTCGTTCTCCGAGAACCCGCCCTCGCCGCCGGCCGACGACGCGATGTTGACGCCCGGCACGCGCTGCAGCGCGTCGGCGACGTTCTTGTCCGGCAGCTTGCCGATGTCGGCGGCGGTGACCACCTCGACCACCGAGTCGGCGTTGCGCTTCTGCGCCAGCGAGCGCTCCAGCGAGGCGCGCAGGCCGGTCACCTCGACCTGCTGGACCTCCTCCTTGGCGGGCGCGGAAGCAGCGGAAGCGGCCGGCGCGGCGGCGGTGGCCGCCTGGGCGAAAACCTGTACCGGCGCGAAGGCGCCGAGCAGGGCCAGGGCCGCGGCGGCGGCGATCGGGTGTCGTTGGAGTTTCATGCGCCTCTTTCGCTCAAATCAAATGAGTTGATTTAATGAATCATACGGATCCGCGCTGTGTCGTACGCGCTGGTTTTCACTGATGCGACACGAAGGCCGGGCGTCGATTCGAGGCCATCGGCAGCCCGGCGCAACCAGCTGCCGAGGCTTTCGCCGGACGCGTCGCCGCCGGCGCGGCGACCCGTGACAAATGCGGGACGGCCTCGTCGCGCGCGCGGATGCGCCGAGCGCCCGAGAAGCGCCGCGGGAAGCGCGCGCCCATGAAAAAAGCCCGGCCGAGGCCGGGCTTCGAGGCGATCCTTCCGGTCGCTGGCGACCGGAAGACGCGTGGCGCGATCAGAAGTTCGCGCGGGCGCCGAAGTAGTACTGGGCGCCGTTCTTGTAGAACGCGCGCGGCTGGTCCTTCGTGGTGGCCCAGGACTTGAGCAGCGGGTTGTTCAGGTCCTTGCCTTCGAAGGTCAGCGCGAAGTTCTTCGTGATGTTCACGTCGAGCGACGCCGAGACCGTGCCGACCGCGTCCTGGTAGATCGCGCTCTTGCGATCCAGGCCGTTCAGGTAGGCCGAGCGATGGTTGTACATCACGCGGGCGCTGAACATGTCGTTCTCGTAGTACACGCCCAGGTTGTAGGCGTTCTTGGAGGTGCCGACCATGTTGCAGTCGCCGGTCGTGGCGCAGGCCGAGGCCGGCGCCTTGCCGGTCTCGCGGCCGTTGGCCAGCGTCAGGTTGGCCTGCACGCCGAAGCCGTAGCCGACGTCCAGGACGGCTTGCAGTTCCAGGCCCTTGAGTTCCGCCGTCGTGTTGGTCGGCGCGCTCATGTGGTAGGTCGTGTAGGCCTTCTGGCTCTGGTTGTAGAACACCTGGTCGAACGAGCCGTACGTGACGTACGAGTCGAAGTTCATGTAGTACACGCCGGCCGACACCATCGACTTCTTCTGGGCGCCGAAGTAGTACTCGATGTCCCAGTCGACGTTCGTCGAGCGGATCGGCTTCAGGTTCGGGTTGCCGCCCGAGCCCGTCATCTGCACGTCGAGCAGCGAGAGGCCGCCCAGCTGGCCGAAGTCCGGACGCGACATCGTGCGGTTCATGTCGAAGCGCGTCACGACGTCCTTGGACAGGTCCATCGCCACGTTGAAGCTCGGCAGCGCGTCGAAGTAGTGGTTGGTGACCGTGACCGGCGTGTAGACGCCCGCGGAGACCAGCGCGTTGTTCGTCACCTTCTCGGTCGTGTTGACCAGGCGCAGGCCGAAGTTGCCGTGCATCGAACCGGTGTCGAACGAGGCCATGCCGTAGACGGCTTCCGTCGGCTCGGAAATCGAGAACTCCGACTGCGGCGTGTGGCCCGAGAACGTGATGTACTGGTTCGCCCACGAGGTGATCGCCGAGCCCGGGATCGTCCACGCGTCGCGCAGCATGCCGCCGGGCAGCGAGTCGCCGAAGCCCGACGGGAACGACGTGACCTGGTTGATCGGCGCGTTGGCCGGATCGGTGCCTGCCGCGGACAGCGTGCCCGGGACGTCGGTCAGCGCGCGCTTGTGGTCGGCGAAGCGGGCGCCGAACTTGAAGCTCGAGATGTTCTCGAAGCCCGGCTTCCACGTCGCGTCGAGCTGGCCGTAGGTCTCCTTGTCTTCCGCATCGACGAACGAGGCCCAGCCGCCGATGGTGGACGACGCGCCGCCGATGGAGTAGGTGCCCGAACCCGGGACGACGACGTCCGCGGTGGAGCTCAGGCCGTGCAGCGTGTAGCTGTCGCCCGTGTACGGGCTCCAGACCTCGAAGCCGATGTCCTTGGTCTTGCCGTAGCCCTTGGTGTGGCCCAGCTGGCCGGTCAGCGTCAGGGTGTCGCTCGCGACGTACTTGCCGTCGAGGCTGTAGAACTGCGAGTTGCTCGACGCGCCCGGGCGCACGGCGATGTCCTGCACGCTCGAGGACGCACCGGAACAGTCGGCCACGGGGCAGGTGGTCGGGAAGGTGATGGACGTGATCGTGTTGCCCGAGATCGTGTACGCGCTGGGGCTGATGCCGGCGGCGGTGATCGGGTTGAACGTGTCCTGCATGTAGTTGTGGTTCTCGTTCGTCGCGTCGAGCTTCGAATAGAACGCGCTGGCGTCGAGCGTCAGGCCGGCGACCGGCTTGACCTCGATGTCGAGCAGGCCGCCCTGGCGCTTGCGGGTCTGCTCGAACAGCACGGAGCCGGTCAGGCCGGACAGGTACTTGCCCTTCAGGTCCGGATGCGCGGCGAGCACCGCCGCGTTGCCGCCCCACAGGTCGTCAATCGTGTCCCACCACAGGAATTCCTGGCCTTCGCGGCGGATGTGGCGCTGTTCCGAGAACGCCTGCACCAGCACGCCGAAGTTCTTGGCGTCGTTGTGCCAGGACAGCAGCGCGCTCAGCTGCGGGTCCGTCTTCTTCGACATCTCCGAGTACACGCCTTCGACGCTGGCGTTGACCGTCAGGTTCTTCTGGAAGTCGAGCGGGCGGCGGGTCTGGATGTCGATCGAGCCGGCGGCGCCGCCTTCGACCAGGTCGGCCTGCTGCGACTTGTGCACGATCACGTTGCCGATGATCTCGGAAGGCAGCAGGGAGTAGCTGACCGAGCGGCCGCCGCCGGTGATGTTGGCGGAGTACCAGTCGCCGCTGGAGACGGTGTGGCCGTTCAGGGTGGTCAGCGTCAGGGCCGACGGCGCGCCGCGCAGGTTCACGCGATCGTTCTCGCCGAAGCCGCCCTCGGTGCCGCCGGCGGTAGCGGTGTAGACGCCCGGCAGGCGCTGCAGCGAGTCGGCGACGTTCTTGTCCGGCATCTTGCCCACGTCTTCGGCCGTGATCACTTCGACCAGGCTGTCCGAATTGCGCTTCTGCGTCAGCGACTGCTGCAGCGACGCACGGATGCCGGTCACTTCGACGCGCTGGACGTTGTCCTGCGCCGCAGCGGACGCGGCGGCGGCCGGGGCGGCGGCCGTCTGCGCGAATGCCGGGGCGAGGGCTCCGGCAAGCACGACTGCGGTCGCGGCGGCAATGGGCGTGAGTTTCGTCTTCATGGGGCTCCTCTTTTCGGATGGCAGCATTTCTTCGGGAACGCGGCCGGTTGGGTTTTGGGTCGTGCCGTCTCTCCATGAGCTCAGACGGTGCACCCTCGGGCTGGAAACCTGGTATGCGATAAGGTAGTACCACTGTACAACCAGTCTAGACCAGTGCCCTCTACGTTTACCCTCATATTGCGTTTGGGCAACACCCCCTTCACCGCTGGCCGCGCGGTGTTTCCAGGCTCCGCCCGGCGGCGGTGCCGCGGCTCGCACTACCGGTGCACACCACGCCCCTTTGGTGCCTGAGTGGTATGCTGGCGACGCTGCGACTCGCGACCGCCCCGGCTGACCGGCCAGGTGCGGACAGGGCTTGCGCAGCCCCCGACAACACGAACAAGGGCACGCAGATGAGCGCGCTGGCACAACTCCTGAACACGCTGGATCCCGAAGGCAGCCAACCGCTGTACCAACAACTGCAGCGCGCGCTGCGCGAGGCGATCGAGAAGCGCGTGCTGGGCCCCGACGACGCGCTGCCGTCCGAGCGCCAGCTGGCGGCCGACCTCGGCGTCTCGCGCATCACGGTGCGCAAGGCGATCCAGGGCCTGGCCGACGAGGGATTCCTCGACCAGCGCCAGGGCTCGGGCAACTTCGTGTCGACGCGCATCGACAAGAACTTCGCCAAGCTGACCTCGTTCTCGGAAGACATGCGCGCCCGCGGCCGCACGCCGCGCAGCGAGTGGATCAAGCGCTCCAGCGGCACCGTCACGCCGGAGGAGGCGATGAAGCTGGCGCTGAGCCCGGGCTCGCTGGTCTACCGCTTCCACCGCCTGCGCTACGCCGACGACGCGCCGATGGCGCTCGAATACGCCACGCTGTCGGCGGCGGCGCTGCCGTCGCTGGAGTCGGTCGACAACTCGCTGTACGACGCGCTCGAGCGCGCCGGCAACCGCCCCGTGCGCGCGCTGCAGCGCCTGCGCGCGCTGCTGCTCAACGAGGAGCAGGCGCGCCTGCTCGAGGCGGACGTCGGCGACGCCGGCCTGCTCGTCGAGCGCCTGGGCTACCTGCGCGACGGCCGCGCGATCGAGCTCTCGCAGTCGATCTACCGCGGCGACACCTACGACTTCGTCGCCGAACTCAACGCGTCCTGACCCCCGCCCTGGCATGCGGACTGCCCGGCTTGGCGCCGCGCGCGCCAGGGCCCGCCGCCGAGGGGCGATTTTCGCCCCCCAGGTCGGCGTTTGCGTCCCGTCGCGCGTTTTGGGGACAATGGCGGACTTTCCCGCTCGCACCCGGGGCGCCGCCCGCGTGCATCCGTGACCCACAATTTCAGCGTTCGGCGCAGCGTTTCCCTGGGACTGACATGAGAGCCTCCACCTCGCGCGCCGTGCTGGCGCTGACCCTCGTCGCCGCCGGCCTGGCCGGCGCGATCCCGGCCATCGCCGCCGACGCCCCCGCCGCGGCCGCCTCGCAGCCGGCCAACACCGTGCGTCCCGCGTTCGCCGCCCCGTTCAGCGCGGCCCAGGAAGCGCTCAAGGGCGGCAACGGCGCCGCCGCGCTGGCCAAGCTCAAGGAGATCGACACGACGATCCCCGACCAGACGCCGTACGAGAAGTACCTCGTCCTGCGCGTGCGCGCCCCGGCCGAGTACACCGTCAACGACTACGCCGCCGCCGCCACCGATTTCGACGCGATCCTGGCCAGCCCGCTGCTGCCGGCCGACGACAAGCTGGTGATGATGAAGTCGCTGGCCGGCATCTACTACGGCAGCGAGCAGTACGGCAAGGCCGCCACCGCCATCCAGCGCTACCTCGACGCCGGCGGCGACGACGCCCAGCTCAAGGAACTGCTGCCGCAGGCCCAGTACGCCAACAAGGACTACGCCGCCGCCGCCAAGGGCTTCCGCGCCCAGGTCGACGCCGCCTACGCCGCCGGCCACGTGCCGTCCGAGAAGCTGCTGCGACTGCTCTACAGCGCCTACGTCGGGCAGAAGGACGACGCCGGCGTCGTCGTCGCGATGGAACACCTGGCCGTCAGCTACCCGAAGGCCGACTACTGGCGCGACCTGATCCCGCGCACCCGCGAGGTCGACAACTTCTCCGACCGCCTGGTGCTGGACTACTACCGCCTGAAGGCGCAGGTGTTCGGCCACGTCGACGATCGCGAGCGCCTGAACTACATCGCCCTCGCCGCGCGCGCCGGCTATCCGGGCGAGGCCAAGAAGGTGCTGGACGACGCCGTCGCGAACAAGCCGTTCACCGGCGCCGAGCTGGCCGACGCGAACAAGCTGCGCCCCGAGATCAACAAGGCCGCAGCAGCCGACGTCGCCCAGCAGGCCGCCAACGAGAATTCCGCGCGCGCGGCCAAGGACGGCAACGCGCTGGTCGGCCAGGGCCTGAGCGAGACCGTCTCCGACAACCCGGCCAAGGGCGCGCAGCTGATCGAGCAGGGCATCGCCAAGGGCGGCCTGCGCCAGCCCGAGGACGCCAAGCTGCACCTGGGCTACGCGCAGGTGCGCGCCGGCCGCGACGCGGACGCGCTCAAGACCTTCCAGTCGGTCAACGGTCCCAACGGCCTGTCGTCGCTCGCCCACGCGTGGGTCCTGTACCTGCAGTCGAAGCAGGCATCGGCCGCCGCGCCGGCCGCGGCCGCGTCGCGCTGAACGCGCGCTGCCCCAGTGACAAGGCCCCGCTCGCGGGGCCTTTTTCATGGGCGGAAGGCGCTCAGGCGCTGAGCGGGAACGCCTCGCCGGCGCTGTCGAACAGGCGGCTGCGCGCGAGGTCGGGCCGCAGCGCGACGCGGCTGCCGGCGGCCAGCGGCTCGGCGTGGCCGGGCAGCCGCACGATCACCGGCGCGGCCTGGCCGGCGCAGCGCACGTGCACCAGCGTGGCGTCGCCCAGGCGCTCGACGAGGTCGACCTGGCCCTCCAGCCCGGGCGTGCCGGCGCTCGCCAACTCCACCTGGTCGGGCCGGAACCCCAGCGTCGCCGTGGCGCCCGGCGCCGCACCCGCGGCATGCATGGCCAGCGCGAAGTCGCCGCCGCCCTCGTGCGTGCGCACGCGCAGGCCGGCGGGGTCGTTGGCGCTGACGGTCACCGGCACCAGGTTCATCTTCGGCGAACCGAGGAAGCCGGCCACGAACAGGTTGGCGGGGCTGTCGTAGAGCGCCATCGGCTCGCCCACCTGCGCGATGCGGCCGGCGTTGAAGACCGCGATGCGCTGGCCCAGCGTCATCGCCTCGACCTGGTCGTGCGTGACGTAGATCATCGTCGTGCCCAGCTCGCGGTGCAGGCGCGCGAGCTCGGTGCGCATCTGCACGCGCAGCGCCGCGTCGAGGTTGGACAGCGGCTCGTCGAACAGGAACACCCGAGGCTGGCGCACGATCGCGCGGCCGATCGCCACGCGCTGGCGCTGGCCGCCCGACAGCGCCCTGGGCCGGCGATCGAGCAGCGCGCCGATCTGCAGGATCTCGGCTGCGCGGCCCACGGCGGCGGCGATCTCGGCCTTGGGGCGGCCGGCCATCTTCAGCGCGAAGCCCATGTTCTCCGCCACCGTCATGTGCGGGTACAGCGCGTAGCTCTGGAACACCATCGCCACGCCGCGATCGGACGGCGAGACGTCGTTGACGCAGCGGTCGCCGATGCGCAGCTCGCCCTCGGTGATCGCCTCCAGGCCCGCGATCATGCGCAGCAGCGTCGACTTGCCGCAGCCCGAGGGCCCGACGAACACCATGAACTCGCCGTCGCGCACCTCGAGATCCACGCCCTTGATCACCTCGGCGCCGCCGTCGTAGGTCTTGCGGATCTGCTGGAGCGTGAGGCTGGCCATGGCGTCGGTTCCTAGATGTCGCAGCGTTGCTGCAGCGGCGGGTTGGGGGCCGGCACGGTGTCCGTGCGGCTCGTGTGGCCGGCGCGCAGCGCGCGCACCTGCGCGTCGACCTCGGCCGGGCTCAGCACCCGGTCGCGGGCGTGGAAGACCCAGTCGACGTCCTCGTCGTACACGCGCGGCGCGCCGCCCGCGGGCAGCAGGCCGCCGACGGCGAACCACAGGTTGAACGAGATCGTCATCGGCGACACCGGCACGTTGCGGCCCTCGTGCAGCGCCACCTGGCGGCCGTCGACGAACTCGCGCACCTCGCCCTTGGTGACCTGCATCAGCAGCACGTGCCAGCCGTCGAACGAGCCGAATTCCTCGTGCGCGGAGTTGTGCGCCTCCCACGGATCGATCTGCACCGTCTGCCACGACACGCCGTACAGCCGCGTCTTCGCGCTGCCCCAGCCGCCGTTCGGCAGGTACTCCCAATCGAGCTCGCTGAAGTCCGGGTCGAACGCGCGCGCGAGCGGCGCGACGGCGTAGAACGACTCGATCACCGGGTCGCCGGCGGCGCCCGAGCGCGGCGCGTCGCTGAAGCGGATGCGCGCCGCGTACGTGCCGCGCAAGTATTTGCGCTGGTGGCACAGCTGCGCCTGCACGGTGCCGGGGCCGCTGCCGTCGGTGCGCGCGGTCATGCGCAGGACGCGGTTGCCGGGCTGCTGCGGGTCGTCGACCAGCGCGATCGCGTCGGCGGAGAAGCGCCCGCCGGGCAGGCCGGGATGGCCGGTGCCGTCGCGCAGCTGCCAGCCGGCGGCGGGCATGTCGGCGGGGGTCGCGTAGGAGAAGTCGTCGAAGAACAGCTGCGCGGGTGCGGCGGCAGGGTCGACCGCGGCGCAGCCGGCGAGGGCCGCGACGACGGCGAGCGCGGCGACGCCACGTCCCGGCGCCGGCCACGGAAACGGCGACCGGCTCATCTCAGGCGGACTCGCCCGGCGCGGCGGCGGTGTCGTCGTGATGCGGCAGGAAGAACGACAGCACCAGCACCGGCACGGCGCAGGCCAGCACCCACAGGAAGAAGTTCTGGTAGCCGAGCCAGGTCTGGATCTGGCCGCTCCAGGTGCCCGACAGGATGAATCCGAGCTGCATGACGCCGGTGCCCAGCGCGTAGTGCGCGGTGGTGAAGCGGCCCTTGGCCACCACCTGCATGATGAACAGGATGATGCCGACGAAGCCGAAGCCGTAGCCGAACATCTCGATGGACAGGCCCGTCGCGACGAGCCCCATGTCGGTGGGGCGCGCGGTGCTGAGCCACCAGTAGACGACGTTGGGCAGGTTCATCGCGATGACCAGCCAGACCATCGAGCGGCGCAGGCCCAGCCACGACGTGAAGTAGCCGCCGACGATGCTGCCGCCGACGAAGGCCACCGTGGCCCAGGTGCCGTAGACCACGCCGATCTGGTCGGTGCTCAGGCCCAGGCCGCCGGCCGCGCGGGCGTCCTTCAGGAACAGCGGGCCGACCGACTGGATCTGGCCCTCGCCGGCGCGGAACAGGATGATGAACAGGATCGCGAACCAGATGCCGGGCTTGCGGAAGAACTCGACGACCACTTCGCCCGTGGTCTGCGCGATCTCGCCCAGGCCCCGCGAGACCGCAATGTCGCTGCGCGTGTCGGGCAGCGCCCACACGTGGTAGGCGGCCAGCGCGGCCATCACCGCCGCCAGCAGCAGGTACACCGAGCTCCAGGCGTGCGCCGTCTCCATCGTCTTCTCGAGATAGCCCACCAGCACCAGCACGCCGCCGCGCGCGAACAGGCGCGCCGCGTTGAAGAAGGCGCCCTGCCAGCCGGCGTACTCGGCCTGCTGGCGGTCGGTCAGGCTCGCGATGTACAGGCCGTCCGACGAGATGTCGTGCGTGGCCGAGCCGAAGGCGGTGAACGCGAGGATCGCCAGCACCAGCGAGACGCTGTGCGGGATGTTGAGCGCGAGCGCGACGAGCCCCAGCGTGGCGGCGCCCACCAGCTGGAAGACGATCACGAGCAGCTTCTTGCTCGGGACGGCCTCGAGGAACGGGCTCCACAGCGGCTTGACGGCCCACGCCAGGCCCAGCGCGTTGACCCAGCGCGTGATGACGCTGTTCTCGATGCCGAGGTCCTTGAACATCAGGGACGCGATCGCCAGCACGACGAAGAACGGCACGCCCTGCGCGAAATAGAGCGTCGGCACCCACGTGATCGGCGAGCGCTTGAGCGACGGCTTCGCCGCCTCGGGCAGCTGCGCCGCGTCGGCAGGCAGGACGGATTGGCTTTGCACGTTGACTCTCTTTCCGGGATGGGTCACGGGTCGACTCGAATGCGTGCGGCAGTGTGCCCGCGTTCAGGCGGGGCGAGGAGAGAGCTTCACCGGAGACTTCGCGCCGGCCTGCGCGCGGCCCTCGAGCCACGCGCGCACGGCCTCGAGCGCGCCGTCGCAGTAGCCCCAGGTGACGAGCGACGGCGCCGCGACGTCGAACAGCTGGAACGGATTCCACAGCGCGACGTGCAGGTCGGGCCGCGCGCTCGCGGCCGCGGCGCCGAAGCGCGTGCGGTGGTTGGACACGAGGACGTTGAAGCGGCCGTCGCGCGGAAAGCTCGCGGCATCGACGGCGCGCAGGTCGGGCACCTCGACGAGCTGCACGTCGGCGAAGCCGCGGAACATCTCCATCACGCGCTGCGCCGGCAGGCCGGCCTCGGAGACGCCGTCGCAGTCGACCGCGTCCTGCGTGACGACGCGCAGCGGCGTGCCCGGCGCGGGCGGCGTCGCGCGGCGGCCGGCGCCGTCGAACGCGGTCAGGCCGCGCGCCCAGGCGGCGCGCATCGCGGCGTCGTCGGCCGCGCGCTGCGCCGCGTCGTAGGCCTTGGGCGAGACCGGATAGGCCTGCGCCAGCGCCACGAGCCGCGCCTCGGACAGCTTCACGTCGGCCGGCAGCAGGTGGCCCTCGGCCAGCGCCTGCTCGATCGCCTGCACCGTGGCGGCCTGCTCGGCGAGCGTGCCCTGCGCGAGCGGCATGTCGGCGCCCGCCTGCAGCGCCATCACGGCGCCGACGGCGTGGCCGTACTTGTCGTGCACGGCCTTCATCATCAGCGCGTCCGTGATGACGACGCCGTCGTAGCCGATGCGCTCGCGCAGCAGGCCGGTGAGCACGGGGCGCGACAGCGTGGCCGGATGCTCGGGATCGATCTGCGGATAGACGATGTGGGCCGTCATCACCGACGGCGCCGCCGGCGTGTCGCCGTGTGCGTGGGCCAGCGCGCGGAACGGCTTGAGCTCCAGCGCCTCGAGCTCGGCGACCGACTTGTCGACGACCGGCAGCGCGTGGTGCGAATCCGTGGCGGTGTCGCCGTGGCCGGGGAAGTGCTTGACGCAGCAGGCGACGCCTTCGCGCAGCGAGCCGCGCATCCAGGCCGCGGCCAGGCGCGCGACCTGGTCCGGGTCCTCGCCGAAGCTGCGCTCGGCGATCACCGGGTTGCCCGGGTTGTTGTTGACGTCGAGCACCGGCGCGAAGTTCCAGTTGATGCCCAGGCTGCGCAGGCCGCGCGCGACGACCGCGCCGACCTCCTCGCACAGCGCCTCGTCGCCGATCGCGCCCAGCGCCATCGCGGCGGGCGCCTGCGGCAGGAAGGTCGCGCGGATCGTCGAGCCGCCTTCCTGGTCGATGCCGATCAGCGAATGCGGCCCCATCACCTCGCGCAGGTCGGCGGTGAGCTGGCGGATCTCGTCCTCGCTGCCGAGGTTGCGGCGGAACAGGCAGATCGCGCGGACGTGGTGGCGGCGCAGGAACGCCGCGGTCTCGGCGTCGAGCGCGGTGCCGGGGATGTCGACCATCACGAGATGGCCGGGATGGAACGGCGCGGCGCTCATCGTCAGTGGGTCAGCGTGACCTTGTTGAGATGGCGCGGCTTGTCAGGGTCGAGCCCCTTGGCGCGGGCCAGCGCCTCGACGGCCAGGTAGTAGCTCTGGATCGCGGCGATCGGGTCGAGGTCCTCGTGGCCGGCGACCACCAGCGGCAGCTCGGCGCCCGGCGTGCCCACCGGCGCGGCGACCAGCACGCGCGCGCCGCGGCGGCGCATGTCGTCAGCCAGCTGCAGCAGGCCGGCCTGCGCCGGGCCGCGCGGTGCGAACACCAGCAGCGGGTAGCCCTCGTCGATCAGCGCCATCGGGCCGTGCTTGACCTCGGCGCCCGAGAACGCCTCGGCCTGGATGCCGCAGACCTCCTTGAACTTGAGCGCCGCCTCCATCGCGATGGCCAGGCTGGTGCCGCGGCCGATCACGAACAGCTTGTCGGCGTCGACCAGCGCGTCGACCAGCGGCGACCAGTCGGCATAGGCGGCGCGTTCCAGCGCCTCGGGCAGCGTCTCGAGCGCGGCCAGCAGCGCGGCGTCGTCCTGCCAGTGCGCGACGATGCGCGCGCCGGCCACGAGCTGGGCGATGTAGCTCTTGGTGGCGGCCACGCTGGTCTCGGCGCCGGCGTGCAGCGGCAGCACCCATTGCGCCGCCTCGGCCAGCGGCGAGCCGGCGTCGTTGACCACGGCCACCGTGCGCGCGCCGCCTTCGCGGAAGAAGCGCGTCGGCGCGATCAGGTCGGGGCTCTGGCCCGACTGCGAGAAGCCCCAGGACACCAGCCCGTCGCAGTCGAGCTGCGACTGGTACAGCGTGACCAGCGACATCGGCAGCGACGTGACGAGCCGCCCCAGCCGCGCCATCACGAGGTAGGCCATGTAGTGCGCCGCGTGGTCGGAGCTGCCGCGCGCCACGGTGAGGGCGGATCGCGGCGGATCGGCACGGAGTTGCTCGCCCAGCGAGGTGTAGGCGGCGAGGTCGGCCGCCATCAGACGAGCCACGGCCGCGGGGGCCTCGCGGGCTTCGTCAAACATCCGTGAGCTCAATGGAATCTCCTTCTACGTACACGTGGGTCAGTTGCAGGCCGGCATCGAGCACGACCAGGTCGGCGCGCGCGCCGACGAACAGCCGGCCGCGATCGGCCAGCCCGAGGAAGTCGGCGGCGTTGGTGGACACGCGGCGCGACGCGTCGTCCAGGCTCAGCCCCATGCCGACGAGGTTGCGCAGCGCCTGGTCCATCGTCAGCGTGCTGCCGGCCAGCGTGCCGTCGGCCAGGCGCACGCCGCCCAGGCACTTTGTGACGCGGTGGCTGCCGAGGTTGTAGTCGCCGTCGGGCATGCCGGCGGCGGCCGTGGAATCGGTGACGCAGTACAGGCAGGGGATCGCGCGCAGCGCGGCGCGGATGGCGCCGGGGTGCACGTGCAGCAGGTCGGGGATGATCTCGGCGAACTCGGCATGCGCCAGCGCCGCGCCGGCGATGCCGGGTTCGCGGTGGTGGAACTTGCTCATCGCGTTGAACAGGTGCGTGAAGCCGGTGGCGCCGCGCTGCAGGGCGGCGACGCCGTCCTCGTAGGTGCCGGCCGAGTGGCCGATCTGCACGTGGAAGCCGGCCGCGCGCAGCGGCGCGATCAGGTCGAGGTTGCCGGGCAGCTCGGGCGCCATCGTGATCAGGCGGATCGGCGCGACGGCGTGCAGCGCCTTGATCTCGTCGACCGACGCGGGCCGCGCGTAGTCCGGCTGCGCGCCGAGCGCGCCCGGGTTGATGTACGGACCCTCGAGGTGCACGCCCATCACGTGCGCGCCGCCGCGTCGGTGCGTGCGGCAGGCGTCGGCCAGCGCGGCCATCGCGCTGGTGATGTCGGCCATCGGCGCGGTCATCGTGGTGGCGAGCAGCGAGGTGGTGCCGTGGCGCGCGTGCAGCCGCGCGATCTCGGCGACGGCATTGCCGCCTTCCATCGTGTCGAAGCCGCCGCCGCCATGCACGTGCAGGTCGATGAAGCCAGGCAGGATCAGCGGCTCGGCCGAGACGCGCGCCTGGCCCTCGCTGATGGGCGTGCCCTCGATGCCGGCGATGCGGCCGTCGACGATGCTCAGGGTGCCGCGGACGAAGCCCTGCGGCGTCAGCACGTGGCCGCTCAATTGCTGGCGCTGACCGTTCATGCGACGGCTTCCTTCAACTGCTGGCGCACCAGCCGGTGGGCGCCGTCGACGGCGTCGCCCTCGGCCTCGACGAGGCGGGCGCGCAGCGCCGCCGGCAGGCGCTCGGCCATGCGCAGGCCGATGCTGCCCAGCAGCACGATGGGCAGCTGCAGTCCGGGGTCGAGCGCGAGCGCCATGTCCTCGATCTCCTGTCCGATCTCCTGCACCAGCGACTGCGCCGCGGCGTCGGTGCCCATGCACTCGAAGACGAGCGGCGCGAGCTGGGCGTATTCGTGCTGGCCGGCGCCGGTGCACCATTCCAGCAGCGCGTCGCGGCGGTCGCCCACCCGGCGCCACACGGCCTGCGCCAGCGTGCCGGCCGGGGCGCGGCCGTCGAGCGCGCGGTGCGCGATCTGCATCGCGCGCAGGCCCAGCCAGGCGCCGGAGCCTTCGTCGCCGACCGGGAAGCCCCAGCCGCTGACCGCCACGCGGCGGCCGTCGGCATGCAGCGCCTCGCCGACCGCGCCGGTGCCGACCGCGATGATCGCGCCGGGACGGCCTGCGTGCGCGCCCATCAGCGCGGTGCGCGAGTCGGTCTCCAGCACGATCAGCGCGTACTCGGGCGCCGCGCGGAAGAACGCGGCCGCCAGGTGCGGCGCCACCGCGCCCGCCAGGCCCAGGCCCAGCACGCAATGGCTGGGCGCCGGCAGCGCCAGCCCCGCGGACGCGAACGCGCGCTCCACGGCCTGGCCGATGTGCCGCCACGCCTGCTCGACCCCCTGCGCCAGCGCCGACGGGCCGGACTCGCCATGGCCGACCAGCACGCCGGCGTTCGTCCAGAGGCGCACGCGGGTGCCCGTGCCGCCGCCGTCCACGCCCAGCGCGAAGCGGATGTCGGCCTGTTCGAAGGCGGGGTGATAGCAGGTGTGGCTCATAAGTGTGATACCACTATAGTACCATGACGAACCGCTGTCAACGAACGACCAGCCCGGCCGGGCGCCCGCGCGGCCCCCTCATCTCATTGGTGAAACCTAGGCGGAAACCCGGACATGATGGGGCGACAATGTGTCGAAACGAATAAACCAGTCGTAATACCAATTACGCCCGGCACGCCGCCACGCGGCTCAGCCGGCGTCGCGGGGCGCGGGGTGGCGGACGGCGAACATGCCCCAGCCCTGCATCGTCATCACATCCTCGCCGTCCTGGTTGGACACGCGCCAGCGCGACAGCACGAGGCCGACATGCGGCTTGCTCTTCATCACGCGCGACTCCAGCACCGTCATCTCGGCGGACAGCGTGTCTCCGGGACAGACCGGCTTGAGCCAGCGCAGTTCGTCGATGCCCGGCGAGCCGAGGCTGGCCGAATCGTTGAGGTAGCCGTCGCACATCAGGCGCATCGTCATCGCGCAGGTGTGCCAGCCGCTGGCCGACAGCCGCTTGAACAGCGAAGCCTCGGCCGCCGCGTCGTCCAGGTGGAAGGGCTGCGGGTCGAACTGTTGCGCGAACGCCAGCGTCTCGTCGCGGGTGACCGCCTTGCTGCCGAGCCGGATGACCCGACCGACGGGGAAGTCCTCCCAGTAGTAGTGTTTGGCGGCCGGGGTCGTGGTGTCCATGCGTTCGTTCTGGTCGGGCATGTCGATCAGGATAGCGCTCCCGCGGCGCCGGCGGCATGATCGGGGCCATGGCACTCCTCGTCCTCGGCCTCGTCCTGTTCCTGGGCATCCATTCCGTGCGCATCGTCGCCGACGGCGCGCGCGGCCGCTTCATCGCCGCGCGCGGCAAGATGGCGTGGCGCGGGCTGTATTCGGTGATCTCCATCGCCGGCTTCGTGCTGATCTGCGTCGGCTTCGGGCAGGCGCGGCGGGCGCCGGTCGTGCTGTGGTCGCCGCCGATTTGGACGCACCACGTCGCGGCGCTGCTGACGCTGGTCGCCTTCGTCCTGCTGGTCGCCGCCTACGTCCCGGCCAACGGCATCAAGGCGCGCGTGAAGGATCCGATGATCCTGGGCGTCAAGACCTGGGCCTTCGCGCACCTGCTGGCCAACGGCACGCTGGCCGACGTCGTCCTGTTCGGCAGCTTCCTGGCGTGGGCGGTGCTCGACTTCCGCGCCGTCCGCCAGCGCCGCCGCGCCGGCCAGGAGCCCGACGTCGCCGCGCCGCGGCGCGGACGCAGCGCGATCACGGTGGTCGTGGGCGTGCTGGCGTGGATGCTGTTCGCGTTCCACCTGCACCAGCCGCTGATCGGCGTGCAGCCGATCCCCTGGCACTGATCAGGGCGCCGGCCTGTCCTTCTCCCAGGCCGGGTGGATCAGCCCGGCCAGCAGCTCGAAGCGCGTGTAGGGCCGCGCGCGGCCGGACAGCTTGAGCGAGAGCGACACCACCAGCGTGTGGGTGCGCGACGGCGGCGCCTTGACCGACAGCACGCCGAGCCAGACGACGATGAGCAGCGGCAGCCACCACGGCGTGCGCACGGCGCCGGGATGAGTGAGGTAGTCGGCCAGCGCCCAGCCCGACGCCGCCACGCCCAGCGCCAGGCCGCTGATGGCCTCGCTCCAGGAGTGCGCGCCGAGCTTGACCCGCGACCAGGTGATCAGCACGGCCATCAAGGCGCCCGCCGCGACGCCGGGCCGCCCGGCGATGATCGCCCCCAGCACCGGCAGGATGGCCCACGAATACATCGAGTGGCCCGAGAAGCCCGTGAAGTCGATCGCCGCGATCCCGATGCCGAAGCCGAGGAAGGCCACCTTGCTGGAGGTCGTGACGATCGTGGCCGCGCCGATGCCGGCCACCCAGCGCAGGGCCGAGCGCCGCGCCGGGTGGTCGTGCGCGTGCGGGTTGCCCTCGGCCAGGCGGCCGCGCGCGCCGGCGGGCCGCGCGAAGGCGAGCCACAGCACGCCCGCGAGGAACGCCGGCAGCAGGATCTGGGCCTCGCCCAGCCGCGTCACCGCGAGCCAGAACAGCGAATGGATTCCGGGGGTTCCCGTCATGGGTCCTTGCAAATGCGAACGATGCGAAAGAGGGCGATCCTAGCCGCCTCCGGTGAGGCCGACGTGAGGCGGGGCTGACGGTCCGTCGCGCGAGCCTGCAGTTGGCGCTGCGCGGCATACGGGCCGTCGCAAGCCGGTGGTGGGAGTGTCCGGTGCTGCCTAGAGTTCAACCATCGAATCACGGACGGCGCAACGCAGACGACGTCCACTTCACACCGAAGGAGCACTCATCATGACCACGAACCTGACCGCCCGCATCGCCTCCGTCGCCCTCGCCGCCCTGATGACCCTGGGCATGCTGGGCGGCATCAACGGCTTCGCGAAGGTCGAAGCCCGGCTCGGCGCCGCCAATGTGCTGGTCGCGCAGGCCGGCCAGCCGGCCGCGCGCGCCTGAGCTAGATCGTCGCTGCCAGGCGCGTGCCCTGGTCGATGGCGCGCTTGGCGTCCAGTTCCGACGCCTCGTCCGCGCCGCCGATCAGGTGCACCTTGATGCCGGCCGCCGCCAGCGGCCCGGCGAGTTCGCGCAGCGGCTCCTGGCCCGAGCACAGGACGACGGTGTCGGCCTCCACCAGCGTGCCGTCCTTGCGCTCCGGCCCGAACGTCACGAACAGGCCGTCGTCGGTCACCCGCTCGTAGTTGACGCCGGCCAGCATCTCCACGTTCTTCATCTTCAGCGTCGCGCGGTGCACCCAGCCCGACGTCTTGCCCAGCCCGGCGCCATGCTTGCCGGGCTTGCGCTGCAGCAGCGTCACCTGGCGCGCCGGCGCCGAGGGCTGCGGGCGCTCGAGGCCGCCCGGCGTGCGCGCCGGATCGCCGACGCCCCATTCGCGCTTCCATTCGTCCAGGTGCAGCGTGGGCGAGGGCTCGCCGCGGTCGGCGCCCGTGACCAGGAACTCGGCGACGTCGAAGCCGATGCCGCCCGCCCCGACGATGGCCACGCGCTGGCCCACCGGCTTGCGGTGCAGCAGCACGTCGACGTAGCTCAGCACCTTGGCGTGCTCCTGCCCGGGGATGCGCGGGTCGCGCGGCACGACGCCGGTGGCCAGGATCACCTCGTCGAAGCCGCCGGCCTGCAGCGCCGCGGCGTCGACGCGCGTGTTCAGCTTCAGCTCCAGCGTCGGCAGCAGCTCGATGCGGCGGCCGAAGTAGCGCAGCGTCTCGCTGAACTCCTCCTTGCCGGGAATGCGCCGGGCCATGTTGAACTGGCCGCCGATGCGCTCGGCGCCGTCGAACAACACGACGCGGTGGCCGCGCTCGGCCAGCGTGGTCGCCGCCGCGAGGCCGGCCGGGCCGGCGCCGACGACGGCCACGCGCTTGGCGGCGGCGGCCGGCGCTATCCTGAGTTCCGTCTCGAAGCCGGCGCGCGGGTTCACGAGGCAGGTCGCCTGCTTGTTGCTGAAGGTGTGGTCCAGGCAGGCCTGGTTGCAGGCGATGCAGGTGTTGATCTCGTCGGCCCGGCCTTCGGCGGCCTTGGCGACGAAGGCCGCGTCGGCCAGGAACGGGCGCGCCAGCGACACCAGGTCGGCCTGGCCGAACTCGTCGATGCCCGCGGCCAGCAGCCCCTCGGCCACCTCGGGCGTGTTGATGCGGTTGCTGGTGACCAGCGGGATCCCGACGCCGGCCGCGCGCAGCTCCGCGCGCATCTTGCCGGTCACCCAGCCGAAGGCGGCGCGCGGCACGCTGGTGACGATGGTCGGGATGCGCGCCTCGTGCCAGCCGATGCCGGTGTTGAGGATGGTGGCGCCGGCGGCCGCGACCGCCTTGGCCAGCTGCACCACCTCGTCCCAGCTGCTGCCGTCGGGGATCAGGTCGATCATCGAGATCCGGTAGACCAGGATGAAGTCGGGGCCGACCGCCTCGCGGATGCGGCGCACGATCTCCACGGCCAGCCGCATGCGATTCTCGTACGCGCCGCCCCAGTCGTCGGTGCGCTTGTTGGTGTGGCGCACCAGGAATTCGTTGATGAAGTAGCCCTCGCTGCCCATCACCTCGACGCCGTCGTAGCCGGCCTCGCGCGCCAGCACGGCGCAGCGCACGAAGGCGCGGATCTGGCGCTCGATGCCGCGCGCCGTCAGCGCCCGCGGCGTGAACGGCGAGATCGGGCTCTGGAGGCGGCTGGGCGCCACGCACAGCGGCGAGTAGCCGTAGCGCCCGGCGTGCAGGATCTGCAGCGCGATCTTGCCGCCCTCGGCGTGCACCGCGTCGGTCACCTGCCTGTGGCGGCGCGCGCCGGCGTGCGTCCACAGCGTGCCGGCGAAGGGCTTGACCCAGCCCTCGAAGTTGGGCGCGAAGCCGCCGGTGACGATCAGCCCGGCGCCGTGGCGCGCGCGTTCCGCGTAGAACGCCGCCATGCGCGGGAAGTCGCGCGCGGCGTCCTCCAGCCCGGTGTGCATGCTGCCCATGATGGTGCGATTGCGCAGCGTGGTGAAACCGAGATCGAGCGGGGCGAGCAGCTTCGGGTAGGGCGACGTCATCGTGTTCCTCGGGCGGGCCGGTGGTGACCGGCGGGTGCCGCATGGTAGGGCCCGCGGGCCTGCCAGAATCGGGGCGGCGCCCTAATCCGCGGCCGGCGCGCGCGAACTTTCCGCGCGCGTCGCACTCCATGCCACGGCGTGGCCGCGTTGCGGGCAACAGACCGGCAACACGGCTTGCCTCATAATGTTGGATTCAGATGACAGGCGTCCGCCTGGAAAAGTGGAGTGTTTCGATGAACAAACGTGAGTTCCTGGCAGTGGGCGGCGCCATGCCCTTGATGTTGGCCGGCTGCGGCGGCAGCGGTTCGGGAAGCGCCCCGGTTCGCCTGGTCAACGCGAGCGTCGGATACCCCAACCTCGGATTCATGGTCGAGTCGACCCAGGCCACGTCCTCCGACGTCGCCTACGGCGCCGCCAGCCCCTTCGAGACCGTGCAGGCCGGCTCGGTCGGCGTGACCCTGACCGTTTCCGGCGCCAGCGCCACCGCGGCCCAGACGCGCACCATCAACAAGGGCACGCGCTACTCGCTCGTCGCCTACGGCTACGCCAACGAGCTGAAGTCGGTGCTGATCGCCGAGAGCACCACCACGCCGGACACCGGCAAGGCCAACGTCAACGTGCTGAACACCTCGGTGGACATCGGCGCGGTCGACGTCTACCTGTCGACGACGACGGACCTGTCCGTCTCGACGCTGATCGCCTCCAGCATCAGCGGCGTCTCGCAGAGCGCCTTCTCGGGCGTGCTCGCCGGCTCGTACTACGTGACCGTCGTCGGCGCCAACAGCATCTCCAAGGGCATCAGCGACGTCCGCTTCCAGTCCCCGGCCGCGATCACGCTGACCGCGCTGGAAATCCTCACCATCATCCTGACCCCGGGCGCCAGCGGCGTGCTGGCCAACACCATCCTGCTGACCCAGGGCACGGGCAGCTCGACCGGCACGGTCAGCTACCTGAACACGACGGCCCGCGTGCGCGCCGTCACGGCCGTCCCCGGCATGGCCACCTCGGTCGCCGGCACCACCGCGGCCGGCGCGGCGGTCACGCTGCTGTCGTCGAGCACCACGCAGCAGTACTCGAACTACTTCGTGGTCGCCACCGGCACGCCGCCGGTCGTCACCGTCAACGGCGCCGCCGTCTCGGTGGTCATGGACTCCACGTCGGGCGAAGTCGCCGCCACGCTGTCCGCCGGCGGCGACTACACGCTGATGGTCTACCTGGACAGCAGCAGCGCCGCGAAGGCCAAGCTCATCACCGACAACAACACCGCCCCGGTGACGTCGTCGGGCGTGAAGTTCCGCCTGATCAACCTGGCCTCCGACAACCAGGGCCTGCAGCTGTCGATGTCCGTGAACTCGATCAGCATCGCGTCCAACATCCCGTACGCCACCGCGTCGGAATACACGGAAGTCTCGAGCGTGCCGCAGACCACCAACTCGACCGCGACCGTGGACAACGGCCCGACGACCCTGGTCTCGCACACCCAGGTCATGGCGCTGGACAACATCTTCACCGACATCGTCGTGAGCGTGCCCAGCTCCGGCTCGGTGCTGGACTTCTTCCGCTCGGCCTCGGGCACCTGAGCGGCCTGTCCGCCCCAACGAAAATGGCGCCCGCGGGCGCCATTTTTCATTGCGGGACGCGCCTCAGCGCCCCGGGGCCGTGCCGAACTTGCCGGCGCGGAAGTCCTCCACGGCCTGGAAGATCTCGGCCTGCTTGTTCATCACGAACGGGCCGTACTGCGCGATCGGCTCGTTCAGCGGCCTGCCGGCGATCAGCAGGGCCCGCGCGCCGTCGGCGCCGGCCTGCACGCGCACGCCGTCCGAGTCGGCCGCGTTCGCCAGCACCGCCATGCGCTCGCGCGGCACCGCCGTGCGCGCCGCGCCCGAGTCGACCGCCAGCTCGCCGCGGTAGACATAGACGAACGCGTTGTGCCCGGCGGGCAACGCCTGCTCGAAGCCCGCTCCCGGCTCCAGGTGCAGGTCGAGGTACAGCGGCTCGGTATGCGCCTTGCGCACCGCGCCGGCCACGCCGTGGCTCTCGCCCGCGATCACGCGCGCCGTCGCGCCGGGCAGGCGCAGCTCGGGGATCTCGCCGGTCGGGATGTCGCGGTAGCCGGGCGTGGTCATCTTGTCGGCCGCGGGCAGGTTCAGCCACAGCTGGAAGCCTTCCATGCGGCCTTCTTCCTGCTCCGGCAGCTCGCTGTGGATGAGGCCGCTGCCGGCGGTCATCCATTGCACGCCGCCGTTCTCCAGCAGCCCTTCGTTGCCGCGCGAATCGCGATGGCGCATGCGGCCGGCGATCATGTAGGTGACGGTCTCGAAGCCGCGGTGCGGGTGGTCGGGGAAGCCGCCGATGTAGTCGCTCGCGTCGTCCGAGCCGAACGCGTCGAGCATCAGGAACGGGTCGAGCCGGCGTTGCAGCGGCTGGGTCAGCACGCGCGTCAGCTTGACGCCGTCGCCGTCGCTGGTGGCCTGGCCCGCGACCAGGCGCTCCACCGCGCGCGGCTTGCGCACGGCGGCGTCGGGCGTCGCGGTGGGGGCGGTCAGGGTCGTGGTCATGGCAGGTGCTCCTTGGAGGCGGCTCGCGGGCCGCATGGAAAAGATCGATGATCGAACAGGTCGTCGGCCGGGTCAGGCGGCGACGGCCGCGCCGTCGGCGATGCGGGCGATGTGCTCGCGCGCCGACGAGATGCCGCGGGCTTCGGCGTCCGGGCCCATGTTCAGGCCTTCGGCGTAGATGAACTCGACGTCCTTGATGCCCAGGAAGCCGAGCGTCTGGCGCAGGTAGGGCACCTGGGTGTCGTGCGGCTGGTCGCGGTAGATGCCGCCGCGCGTCAGCACCGCATAGACCTTCTTGCCCTCGATCAGGCCGACGGGGCCGTTGGCGGTGTACTTGAACGTGACGCCCGCCTTGGCGATGGCGTCGATCCAGTTCTTGAGCTGGCTGGTGATGCCGAAGTTGACCATCGGCACGCCGATCACGATGACGTCGGCGGCGTTCACCTCGTCGATCAGCGCCTGGTCGAGCGCCACGCGCGCGTGCTGCGCGGGGGTGCGCGCGTCGGCCGGCGTGAACAGCGCGCCCAGCGTCGCTTCGTCGAGCGCGGGATGCGGGTTGGCGGTGAGGTCGCGTAGCGTCAGCGTCGCGGCGTCATTGCCCGCGCGCAGCGTCTCGACGAGCTCGCTGGCGAGGCGGGTGGACTGCGAGCCCTGGCCGTTGGCGAAGGGGCGGGCGCTGGAGTTGATCTGGAGGATGTTCATGGTGGCTCCTGGTGGGTGGGGCGGTCAGCCACAACGGTTGGCCGTTGAACAAGACTGTATTGATCCGCCAGCTGACGGAGAAGCCGTCGCAATGGAGTTCATTGTTCTATCAATGGAACAATTGCCCGGGGCCTGTCCCTTCGCAACTCAAAGTTAAAAGCAGCAACTCAAAGTCGACAGGGCGCCCTTGGCCATCCGTCCCGCGCGCGACAGTCGAAGGTGGTCAATCCAGGACGAGCGGACGATTCGGCAACTCGTCGGATCTGCGCGCCTCGTCCGCTTCGAGGCAATCGGCCACCGCGCGCACCGCGTCAATGGCAGCGACCTCGAAGTTTCCGCGTGCAACCGCCAGTTCCATGCCGCGCATGATCGTTTTCCATAGATCCGGCGACACGCGTGCGTGGATTCCCCGATCAGCGACGATTTCGAGTCGACGATCAGCCAGCAGCACGTAGATCAGCACCCCGTTGTTCGCTTCGGTGTCCCAGACGCGCAGCGACGAGAACAGTTCGACCGCGCGCGCATGTGCGGACTGGCCCGCCAGCAGCGCCGAGCCGTGCAAGGCACCCTCGACCACGAAGCGGATTTCGCCGCGGTGTCGCCCTTCGGCCTCGCGGATCGCAAGCTCGATCGCGTCCAGCGCCGAAGGCGGAAACGCACGACGCAGCTGCCAGCGCGTGTAGGCGAGGTGCTTGAGGATGCGGCCCGCGGGCATCGTCACCATCTCCCCGATGCGCCGCCGCCGCCGAAGCCGCCACCGCCTCCTCCGAAGCCGCCACCTCCACCTCCGCCGCCCCAGCCCCGCCCGCCGCGATAGCCGCCACCCAAGGCGCCGAGCAGGCCCATGCCGCCCATGAGGGCGAAGATCATGGCGCCGATTCCGGCGAGGATCGCCATCGACAACGCGCCGGCGAGTCCCCAGGTCACGGCCGCGACCACCGCACCCGTGGCCATCGAGCCCCCCAGACGTCCGAAGATTGCCGGGAGCGCGCCCGCCAGCACGATGGCCAGGCCGAAGACGACGGGAACGAAGGAGGGCACGTGCTGGGCGCCCCGGTCGCTCCAGGCACGGGGCGCGGGCGCAGGCAGCGGCTCGCCGTCGATGACGGCCATCATCTGCGAGACGCCCGCGTCGACGCCTCCGGCAAAGTCCTGCCGCTTGAAGCGCGGCACGATGGTCTCGTCGATGATCCGGTTGCTGATCGCGTCCGTCAGCGCGCCTTCCAGGCCGTAGCCGACCTCGATGCGCAGCGTCCGATCGTCCTTCGCGATGAGCAGGATGGCGCCGTCATCGACCTTCCTGCGCCCGAGTTTCCAATGGTCGGCCACGCGGATGGAGAACTGCTCGATGCTCTCCGGCGCCGTCGTGGGAACGATCAACACGGCGATCTGCGATCCCTTTCGGGTCTCGAAGTCCTCGAGTTTCCGGCTGAGGGACCGGACTTCGCTGTCATCGAGGGTGCCTGTCTGGTCGACGACGCGCCCGGTCAGCGGCGGTACGGGCGTCTCGCCCCAGGCGAGCCCCGCGCCGAGCAGCACGGCCGCCAGGAGGCCGGCGCGCGCGCGCGCGAAGGTCACCTCCCGGCTCCGCTGGCTGCCGACGCGCCGCCGAAGTCGACCGTCGGCGGCCGCGAGACCTGCTGGACGTTGTCCACCGTGAAGTTGGCCTTCTCCTGCATGCCGAAGACCTTGGCCGTCAGGTTCGACGGGAAGGAACGGACGATGACGTTGTAGTCCTGCACGGCCTTGATGTAGCGGTTGCGTGCGACGGTGATCCGGTTCTCCGTGCCTTCGAGCTGGCTCTGCAGGTCAAGAAAGCCCTGGTTGGCTCGCAGCGTGGGGTACTGCTCCGTGACGACGAGCAGACGTGACAGCGCGCCGGAGAGCTCGCCCTGGGCCTGCTGGAACTTTGCGAAGGCCTGCGGGTTGTTGATCAGTTCCGGCGTGGCCTGGATGGCGGTGGCCTTGGCCCGCGCCTCGACGACCTGCCTGAGCGTCGACTGCTCGAAGTTCGCCTCGCCCTTGACCGTGTTGACGAGGTTGGGCACCAGGTCGGCTCGACGCTGGTACTGATTGATCACCTCGGACCAGTCCGCCTTGACCTCCTCGTCGGAGCGCTGGAGCGCGTTGTAGCCGCAGCCGCCCAGGCTCAGCGTCGCGGCGATGATCAGAGCGGTCGTCAGGCGTTTCATGGCTTCTCCAGGACGGGAACACTGCGCATGCGCCGATCGTAGGAGTCGCATCGCGCCGACGCTTGATGGCTGTCAAGCCGGCGCCCGCTTCGACGCCGCGCGATCGGCTTCGCGCTATCGACCGGACGCCATTCGGACGTACCACGCGACCGCGACGGGCCAGGCCACCCACGTTTCACTCCACCTTGACCGAGCGCAGGCGCAGCGCGTTGCCGATCACGCTGACCGACGACAACGCCATGGCCGCAGCCGCGACGACCGGTGAAAGCAGCAGCCCGAAAAGCGGGTACAGGACGCCGGCGGCGAGCGGAATGCCCGCGACGTTGTAGACGAACGAGAGCGTCAGGTTCTGTCGGATGTTCCTCATCGTCGCGCGCGACAGGGTGCGGGCTCGAACGATGCCCATCAGGTCGCCCTTGAGCAGCGTGATGCCCGCGCTCTCCATGGCCACGTCCGTGCCGGTGCCCATCGCGATCCCGACGTCGGCGCTCGAGAGCCCCGGGGCGTCGTTCACGCCGTCGCCGCCCATGGCCACGACGCGGCCTTCGTCGCGCAGGCGCTTGACCACGGCGGCCTTGTCTTCGGGAAAGACTTCGGCCACGACGTCGTCGATGCCCAACTGGCGTCCGACAGCCTCGGCCGTCGTCCTCCCGTCGCCCGTCAGCATGACGATGCGGATGCCGGCGGCCTTCAGGGCCGCCAGGGCTCGAGGCGTCGTGGCCTTGATCGGGTCGGCGATCGCGACGAAGCCCGCCAGCTTGCCGTCCACTCCCACGAAGATGACGGTGGCCGCCTTCTGGCGCTGGCCCTCGGCCGCAGTCGCGAGAGCCTCGATGTCGATGCCATGCTCGGCGAGGAACTTCGCGCTGCCGGAGACCACGACATGGCCTTCGACGGTGCCGACGACGCCCTTGCCGACGGGCGAGTCGAAGTCGGTCACCGGGCTGAGATCCAGCTCGCGCTCCTGCGCATCGAGAACGATGGCCATCGCCAGCGGATGCTCGCTGGCGCGCTCCACGCTGGCGAGCTTGCGCAGCACGTCGTCCGCGCTGAATCCGTTGGTCGGCGCGATGTGGACGACCTTGGGCCGGCCCTCGGTCAGCGTGCCCGTCTTGTCCAGCACCAGCGTGTCGACCTTCTCCATCCGTTCGAGCGCTTCGGCATCACGGATCAGCACGCCATGCCGTGCGCCCTTGCCGACGCCCACCATGATGGACATCGGCGTCGCCAGGCCCAGCGCGCAAGGACAGGCGATGATGAGCACGGCGACCGACGTGACGAGCGCGTAGCTGAATTGCGGCGACGGGCCCCAGATCAGCCACACCACGAGTGTCAGGATTGCCACGAGGATGACCGCGGGTACGAACCAGCCGGCGACCTGGTCGGCCATGCGCTGGATGGGGGCGCGGCTGCGCTGGGCGGCCGCCACCATGTGGACGATCTGCGAGAGCAGCGTGTCGGCACCCACCTTCTCGGCGCGCATGACGAAGCCGCCGGTCTGGTTCAACGTGCCGGCCGTGACCTTAGCTCCGACAGCCTTGGCCACCGGGATGGGCTCGCCCGTCACCATCGACTCGTCGACGTTGCCCTTGCCATCAGTGAGTTCGCCATCCACCGGCACCTTCTCGCCCGGTCGCACGCGCAGCAGGTCTCCGACCTGGATGCTGTCCACCTGGACGGTCTCGTCGGAGCCGTCGGCATGCACCTTGACGGCGGTCTTGGGCGCCAGGCCCAGCAGCGCCTTGATGGCGCCGGACGTCTTCTCGCGCGCACGCAGCTCGAGGACCTGCCCCAGAAGGACCAGCACCGTGATCACCGCGGCGGCTTCGAAGTAGACGGCGACGGCGCCGTCCTCGCTGCGCAGTGCCGACGGAAAGAGGCTTGGCGCCAGCGTTCCGACGATGCTGTAGGCCCAGGCCGCGCCGGTGCCCAGCGCGATGAGCGAGAACATGTTCAGGCTGCGATTCTTCACCGACGCGACGGCACGGATGAAGAACGGCCAGCCGGCCCACAGCACCACCGGCGATCCGAGCAGCAACTGGCTCCAGTTCGACGCCTGTTGAGCGACCAGGTGATGGAGGTTGAACAGGTGACCGCCCATCTCGAGCGCGAACACGGGCAGCGTCAGCACCGTGCCGATCCAGAGCCGTCGCGCCATGTCGCGCAGTTCGGGGTTCTCGCCCTGGTCGGCCGTCGCGACGACCGGTTCCAATGCCATGCCACAGATCGGGCAGTGTCCCGGCCCCATCTGCCGCACCTGCGGATGCATCGGGCAGGTGTACTCGACCCGGGGTTGGTCGCCCTTGATCGCCGGCTTGGTCGGCGCCTGCCCATGTGCGTGTGGCCCATGAGCTGCCGCGTCATGGTGGGCATGTTGGCAGCAGGACGCGCCTTTCATCACCGTGCCGCCGGGCATGACGTGCGACTCGCCTTGCGCATGGTCGTGGTGGTTGTGCTGCATCGAAGTCGAATCTGGCATGGAACTTCCCCGGTTGTTGTTGGTAGTGTCAACCTTGCCATCCTGGGAAGGTCAAGTCGGCCGCATCTCCGGCGAAGCCATCGAGCCGGACGCAATCCAGATGCCCAGGCCCGCAAGGCAGGCCCAGCACAGCCAGAACAAGGCGCGCTCCCACCGCCGGGGCGGCCCCATTCGAGACTCGAGGCGGTACTTCAGCGTCATCCCGACCCCGTGTACCGCGATACCGGCTACGAGCAGTGCAACCCCAAAGCCTCGGAGCCCCTGGGGCAGAACCAGCGCCAACCCCGCGCCGAGGCCGGAGACCAACTCGACCGCCCTGGCGATGCCGGCCTGCGGGGTCTTCACCTCAGCGCCGCTCTGGTGCGTCGTCTGTTCGAGCGCCTGGCTCGCCGTGGCTGTGGTGGCCATGATGCCCATGCCCGTGGAACAGGTGCATCAGGGGGCAGGCCAGCAGGAACAGGAACGGAATGGCCTGCGTGACGTGCGCCAGGTGTTGGTCGTGATCCATGGCCGCCTCCGCGCAGCTACTTGGCCGCCGGGGCGTCGCGGTCCATCATCATCTGCATCATCATCTGCATCATGTCCATGCGCTTGACCATCATCCCGTGCTGCATGGGCATGCCCGAATCGTCACCCGAGCCGGACTGAATCCGACCCATCATGGCCATGCCGTCCTGCATGGTCTTCATGTGATCGGCCATCAGCGCCTGGCGCTCCTCGGGCGACTTGGCGGCCATCATCTTGTCGTGCATCTCCTGCATCGCCTGCATCTGGGCGCCCAGCATCGCAGGCTCCTTGATGTCATATGCGTTGACTCTGAGCCTTGCCACCATGTCAAGGTCAAGCTTCAGTCCTGCGCGTGGCTTCCCATGATTGGAACCTTTAGACTGGCGACATTCTTTCGCCATCCGTGATCGATCCATGCTCAACATCGGACAGGCCGCCTCCGCCACGGGGGTCTCGGCCAAGATGATTCGCCACTACGAAGGTGTCGGCCTGCTGCCCGAGGCTCATCGGACGGAGTCCGGCTACCGGCAGTACGGCGAGTCCGACGTGCGGACGCTGCGCTTCATCCGCCACTCGCGCGATCTGGGCTTCTCGCTGCAGGAGATCGCCAAGCTCGTGAGCCTCTGGCAGGACCGCAGTCGGCCGAGCCGCGAGGTCAAGGCCCTGGCGCGAAAGCACATCGAGGAGCTCGATGCCAAGGCCCAGGAACTCCTGGCCATGAAGTCGGCGCTGGAGCACCTGGTCCATTGCTGCCGCGGAGATGACCGGCCGGATTGCCCGATCATCGATTCACTCGAAGCCGACGAACCGGACGCCCCGACGCCCGCAGCGGGCCGTCCGCGCAGGGCTGGACTGAAGTCGAGCAGGTGACAAGGCTTGACCTTGCCACGGTAGCAAGGTTCACAATCGAGCACAGTTCCTGGTGATACCCTTCGCTCCGTGAAGATCCTTCGCATCTGGCTGTTGCTCGTCCTTGCCGTGCTGATCCCCGTTCGGGGAGCCATCGCGGCGGCCGTGCCGTGCGCGGAGGAAGGCATTCACCAGCACGCCGGGCAGGTGGCCGCGCACGCACATGCGCATGCGCTCGCACACGCGATGGACGATGCCGACGGCCACATGCACGACGCCGCCGTCCCGATGCACCACCACGACCACGGCGGCGCCGACAAGTGCAACCTGTGCGCGTCGTGCTGCTCGGCCACGCCGATGCTCACCACGTTCGCGCCGACGATCGCCCGGCTCGACGAGCCGCCTGCGACGTTCCCTGTCCTCCAGGCCTCGGCCCCGACCTTCGTGTCGGGAGGCCAGGAGCGCCCACCCCGAAGCATTTGACCCCGTGAGGCCTCCGCGCGAGGCCTGAACGCGCTCGGGCCTGCAGCCCGAGCTGTTGCGCAGCCTTTGCGAGGCTGATGCCGTCGATGCCTTCGAATCATGAACCACACCCTTCGGTGGGCGCTGCCGTTGCTGGCGCTGCCCCTTGCGCCGCTGCCTGCGGCGAATGCCGCGCCGCCTGAACCTGGCGCCGCCGCCTCGGATCCTCCGAACCCGGGCCCTTCAATGCAGGGAGGCCACCCATGATCCGCCTGACCCTTGTCGCTGCGAGCGGCCTCGTGCTCGCAGGGTGCGCCAGCTTCTCGGACGACGGCGGCATGAACCGCGTGTCCAGCCTGACCCAGGACCTTTCCGGCCACGCCGTCGCCTACCAGCGCGACGATCAGGCCGTCGGCGCTGCCCAGGCCCGTGTGGCCGAACTGCTCAAGGCACCGCTGACGGCGGATGGTGCCGTGGAGCTTGCGCTGCTGAACAGTCGCGGCCTGCAGGCGCAGCTCGGCAACCTCGGCGTGTCCGAGGCGGAACTCGTCAAGGCGGGCCGTCTGCGCAACCCGGTGGTCTCGCTGGGTCGGCTCGCTGGTGGCGGCGCGCTGGAGATCGACCGTTCCGTGATGTTCGATCTGATGGGCTTGCTGACGATCCCCTCACGGACGCAAGTCGCCCGGCAGCGCTTCGAGCAGGCGCAGTACCAGGCGGCCAGCGACGCGATCGGCGCGGCCGCCGAGGCCCGCGAGGCCTTCTTCGATGCCGTCGCCGCGCAGCAGCTGGCGACCTACGCGCAGCAAGTCAAGGAAGCCGCGGACGCCTCCAACGACCTGGCGCGCGGCATGGTGCAGGCCGGCAACCTGAGCAAGCTCGACCAGATGCGCGAACAGGCGTTCTACGCTGACGCCGCCGCAGAACTCGCCCGGGCACAGCAGCGCGCGATTGCCGCACGCGAGCGTCTCGTTCGCGCGCTCGGGCTGGGCGAGCAGCAGGCATCGCTCCAATTGCCCGAGCGGCTGCCCGATCTGCCGAAGGCGCCCGAACAGGTCAAGGATGCCGAGCAGGCTGCACTCGACAAGCGATTGGACGTCCAGATGGCGCGGCGCGAAGCCGAGGCGACGGCGCGCCAGCTCGGCCTGACCAACGCGACCGGCTTCGTCAACGTCCTCGATGCCGGCTGGCAAAACAAGAGCCAGCGCGGCTCGCCGCAGGAGCGCGGTGGTTCCGTGCAATTCGACATTCCGATTTTCGACTTCGGCGGCGCGTCGCGCGCGCAGGCCAAGGCGCGGTACCTGCAATCGGTCAACCAGGCGGCGGCGGTCGCGATCAACGCGCGATCACAGGTACGCGAGACCTACGCCGGCTATCGAAGCGCCTACGACCTCGCGCGCCACTACCGCGACGAGGTCGTGCCGCTGCACAAGCGGATCTCCGACGAGAACCTGCTTCGCTACAACGGCATGCTCATCGACGTGTTCCAGCTGCTCGCCGACGCGCGCGAGCAGGTCGCGAGCGTGACGGCCTCGGTCGAGGCCACGCGCGACTACTGGCTGGCCGAAAGTCGCCTGCAGTCTGCCCTTGCCGGCACCGTATCCGCTGCGAATAGCCCGTCGTCCACCAATCCCTGAAAAGACGCCATGACCAATCGAAGAACCTTCTTCAAGGCCGCCGGCGCGACGATGCTGGGCGCCGCGGCGGTGAGCCGCGCCGGAGCCGCATCGCTGCCGGAGGCCGTGATCCAGGCCGCGCCGACGATGCGGCCGCCGCCGCCGCCTCCCAACGGCCGCCCCTACCACCCGGTGGCCACCCTCAACGGCTGGAGCCTGCCCTGGCGCATGAAGGACGGCGTCAAGGAATTCCACCTGGTCGCAGAGCCCGTGGTGCGCGAGTTGGCGCCCGGCATGAAGGCCAACCTGTGGGGCTACAACGGCACCAGTCCGGGCCCGACCATCGAGGCGGTCGAGGGCGACCGCGTGCGCATCTTCGTGACGAACAAGCTGCCCGAGCCGACGGCCGTGCACTGGCACGGCGTGCTCGTCCCCAACGGCATGGACGGCGTCAGCGGCCTGACCCAGCCTCGCATTCCAGCGGGCAAGACCTTCGTCTACGAATTCGCCTTGCAGCGCCCGGGCACCCACATGTACCACCCGCACGCCGACGAGATGGTGCAGATGGCCATGGGGATGATGGGCCTGTTCATCATCCACCCGAAGGACACGCGCCAGCTCCGGGTCGACCGCGACTTCGCCTTCGTCATGGCGAGCTACGCGATCGATCCGGGCGCGGCCACGCCGCGCACCAGCGAGATGACGGACTTCAACATCTGGGCCTGGAACAGCCGCGTGTTTCCCGGCATCGATCCGCTGGTGGCACGCACGGGCGACCGGGTGCGGATCCGCATCGGCAATCTCACGATGACCAACCACCCGATCCACATGCACGGCCCGCACTTCGAGGTGACCGGCACGGACGGCGGCTGGGTGCCGAAGTCTGCGCGTTGGCCCGAGGTCACCACCGACATCGCCGTCGGCCAGATGCGCGCGATCGAGTTCGACGCCATCGCCGGCGACTGGGCGATCCACTGCCACAAGTCGCACCACACGATGGGCCCGATGTCGCACACGGCCGCCAACCTGATCGGCGTCGACCAGCGGGCCGTCGCCGAGCGCATCTCCAAGCTCGTCCCCGACTACATGTCCATGGGATCGGGCGGCATGTCCGACATGGCCGACATGCAGATGCCGCTGCCCGACAACACGCTGCCGATGATGACCGGCGATGGCCCCTACGGCTCGCTGGAAATGGGTGGCATGTTCAGCGTGGTCAAGGTGCGTGACGACGTCCGCGCCGGCGACTACCGCGATCCAGGATGGTTCGAGCACCCCGCGGGCACCGTGCCCAGCGAATACACGGCCGAGGACGACGGCGCCGCGCCGCGCGCCGCTCAACCCAAGGCTGACGACAAGACCTTGCAAGTTCACAAGCCCACCGGCCATGAAGGCCATTGACTCCCTCCCGAAAGGACGAACCATGAAGAAGATCATCACGCTCGCCGCGCTGGCCATGACCACGGCACTCGCCTTCGCGCACGCGAAACTGCAGGCGTCCGCGCCCGCCGATGGCGCCACGGTGACCACGACGCCGACGGAGCTGCGCCTGAAGTACAACGAGCCGGTCGAGGTCGCGATGAGCACCATCAAGATCACCGGTCCCGGCGACGCCGCGGTCGCCACGGACAAGGTCGCTGCCGATCCGAGCGACGACAAGGCGCTGGTGCAGGCACTGCCGAAGCTGGCGCCCGGCGAGTACCGCGTCCAGTGGAACACCATGGGCCATGACGGCCACCACACCAAGGGCGAGATCCGCTTCACGGTGAAGTGATGCCCGAAGGAACGCTGCGCATCCTCATGATGGCCGACCTCGTGGCCGTCCACCTCGGCCTGGCGCTGGTCATCGGCGCGCTGGCGTCCCAGGCCTGGATGTGGTCTCGGACGTCGGCTTGGGCCTCGCGGGTCGCCGTGCAGGTGGCTCAGGCACGGCGGGCTGGCTTCGTCCTGGCGCTCGCGGGTCTGTGCGCCGCGGTCTGGTTCGAAGCCGCGGCCATGAGCGAGTCTCCCTTGCTGGCAGCAGGCCCGGCACTGGGCTCGTTGCTCACGCAGACCCACTATGGCCACGCCGCGATCATCGGGTTGGCTGCCTGGCTGGCCGCGGGAGCAGTCCTGCTCATGCGGCATGCCGGAGTGTCCGGGCTCGGGGCGTTCATCGCCAGTCTCCTGGGCGTGGCCCTGTTCGTCGTGACGCGCAGCGTGGTATCGCATGCCGGCAGCCAGGGCGACCTCACGCTCGACGTGGCCGCGGACGCCGTGCACCTGGTGCTCGTCTGCCTGTGGGTCGGCATCGTCGTCGCGGGGGCCCGGTTGGCCATCCCGGACGGTTCGGCCGCCGCTCTCGATCGATCCGATGCATCGTGCTGGGTGCAGCGGATGTCCGCGACCGCCACGGCGGCCATCGTCGGCATTGCTGCGACGGGGCTGTTCAAGGTCTGGCGAGGGTGGACGGCCGTTGGGTCGCTGGGCGCGTACACGGGCTCGGCGTACGGGTACGCGTTGCTGGCGAAGCTGGCCCTCGTGACTGTCGCGGCAGCGCTCGGCGGCGCGAATCGCTTCCTCGTGCTGCCGGGGCTGTTCCGAAGCCTCGCTGCCGCGAATGAACACGATGACGGAAGTTGGCGTCGTCGGCTCCTGCAAATCCTGCGGGTGGAGGCCTGCACTTTGCTCCTCGTTCTCTCAGCCGCTGCCGTCCTGAGCAGTTCCGAATTGCCTGGCACGACCTGATAGCAGGATCAAGCCATCTCCGGTCAAGATCCTCTCGAAGCGGGGCACGCCAAGCCGGCCCGGGTTCGCTAGACTGATAGCCTGATGACCTCTCGTCGACTCCATCGCTTGACCACCGCCCTCCTCGTGGTGGTGTCGCTGCTGTTCTCGCAGTTGGCGGTGGCGAGTTACGTCTGCCCGGCGCAGGCCAATGCGGCCGCCATGGCAGCGATGATGGCCTCGGGGCAGTCCTGCAGCGGCATGGACGACGCGCAGCCGACGCTCTGCCAGGAGCATGGCGCGGCGTCACCGCAGTCCTTCGAGGCCGTCAAGGTCCCGGCGCCGACGCTGCCCATGATCGTGCAGGTGATCGAGGTTCCCTTCGCGCTCGACGCTGCCCCGGCTGTCGCCGCACCGGTGGCGAGCGCGCGGGAAGCGCGACCGCCACCCGATCCGCTGTTTCTCTCCACGCTCCGGTTGCGAGTCTGATCCGCTGACGTTCGTCGACCGTGCCGGTCGTGGCTGGATGCCAGCCTCGCCGGCGAGTTCTCGTTCGTCCGTGGAGTTCCCATGTCCCTCAATCCGACGCGCGCGGCCGCCCTGGCCGTCGCGCTGCTGCCGGCCGCTGGTGGTGCGGCCTCGCTCACCCTCGACCAGGCGCTGACGCTGGCCATCCAGCGATCCGAGGCCGCCCGCGCTGCGCGCGCCGACACGGCCAGCGCTCGCGAGGCCGCGCGTGCCGCCGGCCAGCTGCCCGATCCGACCCTCAGCGTGGGTGTCGACAACCTTCCTGTCACCGGCCCCGACCGCTTCAGCACCACGGCCGATTCGCAGACGATGAAGCGCATTGGCTTCAGCCAGGAATGGGTCCCGAGCGACAAGCGCGAGGCTCGCCGGGCAGCTGCCGAAGCGATTGTCAGCCGCCAGGCGTCTTCCGCGGACGCCGCAGTCGCAGATACCCGCCTGCAGACCGCGATCGCCTACATCGACGTCTTCTACGCAAGCGAAGCGCTCAGGCTCGCGACGCAGGACGAGCACCACGCGCACGAGGAGATCGAGGCCGCGAAGGGCCGGCTCGCTTCGTCGACGGGCACCGCCCAGGACGTGCTCGCATCGACAGCCGCGCTCGGCCTGGCCGAGGACGACTCCGCTGACGCACGCCAGTCGCAAGCCGACGCCGCAGTGCTGCTGCAGCGATGGATCGGTGTCCGGCCTGATGAATTGGCGCCGCCTTCCGTGGCCTCGACGCCGTCGGAGGCCGACTACGTCGCGGCCGCGCCCGCGGTGCGCTCGGCTCAGCGGGACGTCGAGGTTGCACGCCGGGATTTGAGCGTCGCGTCCTCCGAGCGCCGCCCCGATTGGTCGTGGCAGGTCTCCTACGGCCAGCGCAGCGGCTATTCGAACATGGTGTCCTTGGGCGTCAGCATTCCGCTGCCCGTCGCACGCACCGAGCGCCAGGATCGCCTGGCGGCGGCGAAGCTTGCGCTCGTGGAGAAGGCGGAGGCCCAGTTCGAGGAAGCATCGCGCGCAGCAACGGCGGAGTACCGCAGCCTCGAAAGCGACGTTCGACGACTGGCCCAGCGCATCGAGCGATTCCGGACGGCGGTCGTCGTCCCCGCGCACCAGCGCACCGAGGCCACGATCGCAGGCTACCGATCCAACCAGACAACCCTGGCAAGCCTGTTCGAGGCGCGTCACGGGGAAGTCGAGATGCAACGCAGGCTGCTCGCTCTGGAGCGCGAGCTCGCGCGGACTCAGGCGCAGCTGGCCTACAAGCCTGTCATCGAAGGAGCCCAGCCGTGAATCGCAGCACCCTCGTTTCCCTGCTGGCCGTTGCCGGCATCGTGCTCGCCGTGGGCGGCTATCGACTCGGACTCAGCGACGGCCAAGGCGCGCCCTCGAAGGCTGCCGCTGAACCGGCGTCCGGCGCGTCGACCGCACGCAAGGTGCTCTACTGGCACGACCCCATGGTGCCCGGCCAGCGCTTCGACAGGCCCGGCAAGTCGCCCTTCATGGACATGCAGCTGGTGCCCGTCTACGCCGACGAGGCGAGCGACTCCGGTGTCAAGGTCGGCGCCGCCGTGCAGCAGAACCTCGGCATTCGCACGGCGGTTGCGAAGCGCGAAGGCGTGTCCTCGTCGTTCGACGCGGTCGGCGCCGTGCAGTTCGACGAGCGCCTCAACGTCGCCGTGCAGACGCGCGTGTCGGGCTACGTCGAGCGACTGGCCGTTCGCGCGCCGATGGAACGTGTCCGCCAAGGCCAGGCGCTGGCGACCGTCTTCGCGCCGGACTGGCTCGCGCCGCAGAACGAACTGCTGGCGCTGGAGCGCGCCGGCGTGTCGCGCGAACTGATCGACGCGGCGCGCGACCGCTTGCGGGCGATGTCGGTGCCGGACGAGCTCGTGCGGCGCAGCGAGCAGGCCGGCACGGCCCAGGCCCGATTCACGCTGACGGCACCGGCCGGCGGGGTCGTCGCGGAGCTCGGCGTGCGTGAAGGCGCGGCCGTTTCGCCGGGAACCACACTCTTTCGCATCACCGGTCTCGACAAGGTCTGGGCCGTTGCCGACATCCCCGAAGCTCAAGTCGTGCACCTGGCTCGCGGCCAGAAGGTCCGGGTCGTCGTGCAGGCGGATGCAGCGCAGACCTTCGACGGCACGCTCGACGAGATCCTGCCCCAGGTCAGCGCCGGCACGCGCACGCTGCAGACGCGCTTCGAGGTCGACAATCGCTCAGGACGTCTGATGCCGGGCATGCTGCTGCGCATGCAGATCGCGGGACCGGCAAGCTCGCGGCTGGTCGTGCCGGCCGAAGCGGTCATCCGCACGGGCACGCGGGCGGTCGTCATCCTGCGACGGCCCGACGGCAGCTTCGAACCCCACGACGTGCGACTGGGCACCGACCTGGGCGATCGCATCGAGGTGGTGAACGGCCTCGCGGACGGTGACGAAGTCGTCGCCAGCGGCCAGTTCCTCATCGACTCCGAGGCCAACCTCCGATCGGCGGTGAGCAATCTGGCGGGCCCTGCGGCCTCCGCAGCGTCGACGGCCTCACGCCCGCAGGCCGCGACAGGACTGCACCGGGGCGAAGGCAAGGTCGAGAGCGTCGACGCCGACGCCATCACGATCTCGCACGGTCCGATCGCGAGCCTGAACTGGCCGGCGATGACCATGGGCTTCGGCAAGGCGTCGCCGCATGCATTCCCGGGCGTGAAGGTCGGCGACCTCGTGCGCTTCGAGTTCCGCAAGACCGATGCCGGCTTCGAGCTGGTGTCGGCCGAGCGCATCGGAGGCTCGAGGTGATCGCCGCGCTCATCCGCTGGTCGGTCGCCAACCGAGCCCTCGTGCTGATCGCGACCGCGTTCGTCGTCGTCGCCGGCCTGTGGTCGGCCGCACGCACGCCCGTCGATGCGTTGCCCGACCTCTCGGACACCCAGGTCATCGTCCGCACGACCTACCCGGGCCAGCCGCCGCAGGTTGTCGAAGACCTTGTGACGTACCCGATCACGACGACCATGTTGGGTGTCCCGGGCGCCAAGACCGTGCGTGGCTACTCGTTCTTCGGCGATTCCTTCGTCTACGTGCTTTTCGACGACAAGACCGACCCGTACTGGGCGCGGTCGCGCGTGGTCGAATACCTCAACCAGGTGCAGAGTCGCCTGCCCGCGGGCGCGACCGCGGCGCTCGGGCCCGACGCCACTGGCGTGGGTTGGGTCTACGAGTATGCGCTCGTCGACCGCACGGGGCACCACGACATCGCCCAACTGCGCGCGCTCAACGACTGGTTCCTCAAGTTCGAGCTGAAGGCGGTGCCCGACGTCGCGGAGGTCGCGAGCATCGGCGGCATGGTGCGGCAGTATCAGGTCGTCCTCGATCCCGACCGCATGCGCGCGCTCGGCGTGACGCAGGGCACGGTGGTCGATGCGCTGAAGGAGGCGAACCAGTTCTCGGGCGGCTCGGTCGTCGAAATGGCCGAGGCCGAGTACATGGTGCGCTCGCGCGGCTTCCTGAAGTCGCTCGACGAGTTCCGCGGCATCCCGCTCGCGGCCGTCGGCGCGACGCCGGTGCTGCTGCGCGACGTCGCGACCGTGCAGCTCGGGCCGGAGATGCGGCGCGGCATCGCCGAGCTCGACGGCCAGGGCGAGGTCACCGGCGGCGTGGTCGTGATGCGCTCGGGAAAGAACGCGCGCAGCACGATCGCGGCCGTCAAGGCCAGGCTCGCGGCGCTGAAGCCCGGCCTGCCGCCCGGCGTCGAGGTCGTGGAGACCTACGACCGTTCCAGGCTCATCGACCGCGCGATCTCCAACGTGCAAGACAAGCTCGCGGAGGAGTTCGCGGCGGTTGCGCTCGTCTGCGCGCTGTTCCTGTTCCACCTGCGCTCGGCCCTGGTGGCCGTGCTCGCGTTGCCGGTGGCGGTGGCCGTCGCCTTCGTCGTCATGCACGCGCAGGGGATCAACGCCAACATCCTCAGCTTGTCCGGCCTCGCGATCGCCTTCGGGGCCGCGCTGGATGGCGTCGTGGTGCTGCTGGAGGCCTCGCACAAGCACATGGAGGCCTTCGAGGCGAACGAGGGCCGTCGTCCGACGACGTCCGAGCGCTGGCGGCTGGTGACCGAGGCCTGTGTCGAAGTCGGCCCCGCGCTGTTCTTCTCGCTGCTGGTCATCACGCTGTCGTTCGTGCCGGTTTTCACGCTCGAGGCGCAGGAAGGCCGGCTGTTCTCGCCGCTGGCGTTCACGAAGACCTACACGATGGCCGCCGCCGCCGGGCTCTCGGTGACGCTCGTGCCCGTGCTGATGGGGTACCTCGTGCGTGGCCGCATCCCGCATGAGACCGCCAACCCGCTCAATCGCTTCCTGATGGCGGTCTATCGGCCGGCGCTCGAGGCCGTGGTGCGCTTTCCGAGGTCGACGCTGCTCGTCGCGCTCGCGGCCCTGGCGCTGACGGCCATCCCCGTCACGCGCCTGGGCGGCGAGTTCATGCCGCCGCTGGACGAGGGCGACCTGCTGTACATGCCGTCGGCGCTGCCCGGCCTGTCGGCGTCGAAGGCGAGCGAGTTGCTGCAGCAGACCGATCGCCTCATCAAGACCGTGCCCGAGGTCGCGCGCGTGTTCGGCAAGGCCGGTCGCGCGGACACGGCCACCGATCCCGCACCGCTCGAAATGTTCGAGACGACGATCCAGTTCAAGCCGCGCGAGCAATGGCGGTCGGGAATGACGCCCGACAAGCTCGTGGCCGAGCTCGACAGGGTCGTGAAGGTGCCGGGCCTGACAAACGTCTGGGTGCCGCCGATCCGCAATCGCATCGACATGCTGGCCACCGGCATCAAGAGCCCGGTCGGCGTGAAGGTCGCCGGGCCCGATCTGGCGACCATCGACCGCCTGGCCGCCGGGATCGAGGCGACCGTCAAGCACGTCCCCGGCGTCTCGTCGGCGCTGGCGGAGCGGCTGACCGGCGGTCGCTACGTCGACGTCGATGTCGACCGCGCGGCCGCCGCGCGTCACGGGCTGTCGGTGGCCGACGTGCAGGCCGTCGTCTCGACGGCCATCGGCGGCGAGAACGTCGGCGAAGTCGTCGCCGGCCGCGAGCGCCTCCCGATCAACGTGCGCTACCCGCGCGAGATCCGGGATTCGCTCGAACGACTGCGCGTGCTGCCTTTCGTCACGAACAAGGGCGCACAGTTGCTGCTGCAGGACGTCGCCCGGATCAGCATCGCCGACGGACCGCCGATGCTGCGCAGCGAGAACGCGCGCCTGTCGGGTTGGGTCTACGTCGACGTGCGCGACCGGGATCTGCGCTCGGTCGTGCGCGACATGCAGGCGGCTGTCGCCAAGGACGTGGCCTTGCCGGCCGGCTACGCCGTCTCGTGGTCGGGGCAGTTCGAGTACCTGGAGCGAGCCATGGAGCGCCTGAAGCTCGTCGTGCCGGCGACGCTCGCGGCGATCTTCGTGCTGCTGTACCTGCTGTTCCGCTCGGCTGCCGACGCGCTGCTCGTGATGGCTGCCGTGCCGTTCGCGCTCGTGGGCGGATTCTGGCTGATCTGGCTGCTCGGGCACGCCATCTCCGTCGCGACGGCCGTGGGCTTCATCGCGCTGGCCGGCGTCGCGGCGGAATTCGGCGTCGTGATGCTGGTCTACCTGCAGAGCGCCTGGCGACGGCGCCTGGCCGCCGGCGAACCGGACAACGACGAGACGCTGCTCGCGGCGATCCGCGAAGGCGCCGTGCTTCGCGTCCGCCCCAAGGCGATGACGGTGGCCATCGTGCTCGCGGGCCTCGTCCCGATGATGCTGGGATCGGGCACGGGCTCGGAGGTCACGTCCCGCATCGCTGCGCCCATGGTCGGGGGCATGGTGACGGCGCCGCTGCTGTCGATGTTGGTCATCCCCGCGGCTTGGCTGCTCGTCAGGCGCCTGGGGCGACGCATGGCGCAGATCGACCAGCGGGCCTGAGCAGATAGACGTGTCTTCATGGCAGCGACGAGCGGCTCGATCGCTGTGGACGTCGCAGTTGCGCGGCCACCTCGTCGGCGAAGTCGCGCTCAGGCCTCCAGGCGCTGTGCGACCTTCTCCCACTGGATGTTCTGGAAGAAGGCGTCGATGTACTTCGCTGCCGCCGCGCCGTAGTCCATCTGGTACGAGTGCTCGTACATGTCCATGACGAGGATCGGCCGCGTGCTCGCCGGTGCGGTCGCGTGGTCCGCCATCCAGTAGTTCTCGAGCTGCCGGGTGTGCTCGTTCAAGCCCAGCATGACCCAACCCGAGCCGCCGCCAAGGCCAGCGCCGATGCGGCGGAACTCCGACTCCCAGGCGTCGAACGAGCCGAAGGACGTGGCGAGGCGATCACGTTCCCTGGCGCCGGCCTTGCCGTCGCCGCCGAGGTTCTCGAAGTACAGCTCGTGCAGCACGACCGAGCCCGTTCGAATCAGCGCCTCGCGCTTCAGGTCGTTGTAGACGTAAGGCTGCATGTCCTTGTCGGCCTGCGCTTGCGCCAGGCGCTTCTTGACCGCGGCCAGCGCCTTCACCGATCCTCCGTAGTTGTTCTCCCAGTGCGATCGAAGCAGCTTCTCGGACAGCCCCTGAACCTTGGCCGGATCGAACGGCAGGGGCTTCGGCGTCTCGCCAGCCCGGAAGGCGGCGGGCACTGGCGGTGCGGCGGACTCGGCTGCAGAGGCCTCGTTGCCCATGACAGCGATCGCCCCGGCACCCGCGGCGGCTGCCGCGACGAAGTCCCGGCGTGCCGGGTTCTTGGGATTGTTCATGACGTTCTCCCGTCGAAGTCGAGGGTCGGGCCGCTGCTCAGAAGCGATGAAGCAGCGGGAAGGCGACGAGTCCGATCGCGGCCGCGGCGACCACGATCACAGGCTCGGTCAGCTTCTTGAATCTCCACAGCGCTGCCGCCGTGCCGACGGCCAGCAAGGCCGTGAGCCAGTCAGTCACCGAACGCTGTCCGATCACGACCACGGAGCCCGCGATTGCGCCGATCGCGGCCGCCGTGGCACCGTCGATGAAGGCCAGCAGGCCCGGGCGCTTGCCGTGCTTTTTGAAATACGGCGCCGGCAGGATCGTGAGCAGGTAGCACGGCAAGAAGGTGCCGATGGCTGCCATCACCGCGCCCCAGAACCCTTGCACCAGGAAGCCGATGAACGCCGTCGTGATGACGACCGGGCCGGGCGTGATCATCGCCACGGCCACCGCGTCGACGAACTGGCGGTCGGTGAGCCAGTGGTAGTCCTTGACGACGCCGCCATAGAGGAACGGCACGATCGCCAGCCCGCTGCCGAAGACGAAGGTGCCGGCGTAGGCAAAGTAGCCGAGGATCTTGAGCAGCCTGTCGGGGTCGGCCGAGCCGAACGCGAAGACCGCCAGCAGCGGGCCGCTCGCGGCCTCGCTCAAACGCGCCGAGTTCCCGAACTTGGGCGGAGCCCGTAAGAGCCAGACGAACAGCCCCGCGCCGATCACCATCCACACGAGTTCGGACTGCATGACAACCGTGAGCGCCGCGTTCAGCACGAAGATCGCCCACAGCAACTTGTCCTTGCCGATGTTCTTGATCGTGAGCTTGTGGGCGCTCATCGCGATGATGCCGATGACCGCGGCGCCGACGCCGTAGAACACCGCCTGCATCCAGCCGATGCCGCCGAAGGCGACGTAGGCGGCGCCGAGCGCGACGACCATGAAGAAGGAAGGCAGCACGAACGCCAGACCCACCAGCGTTGCACCGAGCAGCCGGTAGTGCACGAAGCCGAGGTAGATCGCGAGCTGCGCGGCCATCGGGCCGGGCATGAGCTGCGCGAGCGTCAGGCCTTCCTTGTATTCGGCCTCGGTGATCCATTTGCGCTTCTCGACGAGGTCGCGGTACATGTAGCCGACCAACGCCACGGGGCCGCCGAAGCCCCATGTGCCCAAGCCCAGCAGGTAGCCAACCAGTTGCCACAGGGTGTAGCGCGGGCCCTCGGGTGCAGGGGCGGCGTCAACCGCAACGGACGGTTCGTTCATCGAACGCTCCTCGGTTACTGGGTCACGCCGCAGCGCGCTGGAAATGGGCGTAGAACGAGTCCAGCACGCCCGACATCTCGGCCAGCAGTGCGTCGTCGTCCGCAATGCGTTCGCGTGCCCCCGTCATGACAGCCTCGAAGCCCGCGGCTTCCGGCACGGGCTCGCCGCCGACGTCGAGGTGGTGGACGACGGTCGCCAGGCGCGCGAGTGCCGGGTCGTCTTCGAGACCGAAGCTCGCCATCAGCGTCTCGAAGCTGACGCGGTCGCCGACATGGGTGAACGTCGCGCCATCGAAGTCGAACCCGAGCGCGTCCGGCGGGCAGTCGGCCGGCTTCGCCAGCCAGACGAAGCGAGCTTGGTGATCGATGAAGCGGTGGATCAGCCAGGCGCTCGCGACCCGGTCGACCCATGGGCGGCATCGCGTCGCCCAGGTACGGCCGAGATAGCCGTTCTTGTTCAGCCGCGGGGCGCGGCCTTCGATTTCGTGCGGCTCACCGGGCGACAGCTGGCCCTCGATGCGTTTGATGAACTCGGTGAACGCCGCCTCGGTCTCGGCAGTCGCGTCGCTGGGGAAGAAGTCGATCGCACGAAGCGCATCGAAGTCGCGCTGCGATTTGCGCTGGAGCCGCGCGAGCTCGCTGGGCTCCAGCTTGGACAGGCCGCGGTTGGCATCCTTCCAGGACTTGCGCAACTCGGCGTAGTCGGCGCTCCGGTCGAACAGTGCTCTCCAGGATTGCTCGTCCTCGGCGCTTTGCGGACGGGCGTCGATCACCCAGGCGGCGCCGCCTTCCCGGATGCAGTCATCGGCGACGGCCACCAGGGCCGTCTGGCGATCGTCTCCAGCAGGGAGAAGGTAGGCACCGTCGCGCAGCGCCATGCAGCCTTGCGCCTTCAGCGCCCGCCAAACGCGCATGCGGGCAGCCGTGCTGGGCGTCGGCAATGTCATGACGAGCAGCAGCCAGTCGATGGACGAATCTATAGCCATGTCTCAACTATAACCATTATGTTGCATATGCTACCGATCATTCCCATGCGGCGAAGTAGCCCATGGCGCTGGGCGTCGGAATCCGCGCGCTCGCGATGTCGTTCGCTGCCGCCGCCGCACCGCCGGCGGAGAACGACGCGCCACCGCGCGAGGTCGGACGCATCGACCTGCCTGGTATCGGCGGCCGGATCGATCACCTGGCCGTCGGCGTGGCGGCCCGTTCATATACGCGATCTTTATGCGAAGGGCCGGAAATTTACCGACATCTTGACGCGCGAATTCCTACGATTTCCGCATCGTCAAAGGAGGGCGTCCCATGGATGTCGTTTATCTCGCGCTCGCTGTCGTGTTCTGGCTGTTGATCGCCGGCATGGCCCGCGGCTGCGCGTCGCTCGTCGGAGGAACCAAATGACTTGGCTCCATGTGCTCGGCAGCGTGGTCTCGGTCGGTCTGCTGGTCTACCTGGTCGTCGCGTTGCTTTCCCCGGAGAAATTCTCGTGACCAGTCATGCCTGGATCCTGCTGGCGGCCTACAGCGTCGTGCTGCTGCTGCTGGCCATTCCCACGGGGCGCTACATCGCCAACGTGATGGAAGGCAAGTTCAAGCTTGCCAGCCGCATCGAGGGCGGCCTGTACCGCCTGTGCGGCGTCAAGGCCGACGTCGACATGGACTGGCTGCACTACGCGCTGGCGGTGCTGCTGTTCAACGGCCTGGGCGTGCTCGTCGTCTACCTGCTGCAGCGCGTTCAGCTGTGGCTGCCGCTCAACCCGCAGGCGATGGCCAACATCTCGCCTGATTCGTCGTTCAACACGGCCATCAGCTTCGTGACCAACACGAACTGGCAGGGCTACAGCGGCGAGCAGGCGATGAGCTATCTCACGCAGATGCTCGGCCTGGCGGTGCAGAACTTCTTCTCGGCCGCGACCGGCATCGTCGTCGTCATCGCGCTGATCCGCGGCTTCGTGCGCCATTCGACCAAGGGCATCGGCAACGCCTGGGTCGACCTGACCCGCGTGACGCTGTGGATCCTCGTGCCGCTGTCGTTCGTCTATGCCGTCTTCCTCGTCCAGCAAGGAGTGGTGCAGAACTTCGATGCCTACAAGGACGTGCCGACCCTCGAGGTCAACAAGTGGCAGGAACCCAAGCTCGGCACGGACGGCCAGCCGCTGAAGGACGCCAAGGGCGCGCCGGTGATGGAAGACAAGTCGTCCGACCACCAGACGATCGCCATGGGCCCCGTGGCTTCGCAAGAAGCCATCAAGATGCTGGGCACCAACGGCGGCGGCTTCTTCAATGCCAACTCGGCGCACCCCTACGAGAACCCGACGCCGCTGACGAACTTCGTGCAGATGCTGTCGATCTTCCTGATCCCGGGCGGCCTGTGCTTCGCGTTCGGGCGCATGGTGCAGGACCGACGCCAAGGCTGGACGGTATACGTCGCGATGTTCGTGCTCTTCGCCGTCGGCGCCGTTGCGGCGATGACGTTCGAGCAGCAAGGCAACCCGCAGTTCGCCGCACTCGGCGTCGACCAGTCCATGAGCGCGACCCAGCCGGGCGGCAACATGGAAGGCAAGGAATCGCGCTTCGGCATCGCCGAGTCGGGCCTGTTCGCCACCATCACCACGGACGCGTCCTGCGGCGCGATCAATTCGTGGCACGACTCGTTCACGCCGCTGGGCGGCATGGTGCCGCTGGTCAACATGCAGCTGGGCGAAGTGGTATTCGGCGGCGTGGGCACCGGCCTGTACGGCATGCTGATCTTCGCCATCCTGGCGGTGTTCATCGCCGGCCTGATGATCGGCCGCACGCCGGAGTACCTCGGCAAGAAGATCGAGTCCTACGAGATGAAGATGACGTCGATCGCCATCCTCGTCACCCCGCTGCTGGTGCTCGCCGGCACGGCCGTCGCGGTGATGACGGACGCCGGCAAGGCCGGCATCGCCAACCCCGGCGCGCACGGCTACTCGGAGATCCTCTACGCCTTCACGTCGGCCGCCAACAACAACGGCAGCGCCTTCGGCGGCATCTCGGCCAACACGCCGTTCTACAACATCATGCTCGCCATCGCGATGTGGTTCGGCCGCTTCGGCGTGATCGTGCCGGTGCTGGCCATCGCGGGTTCGATGGCCGCGAAGAAGCGCATCGTCGCCACCGAGGGAACGATGCCGACGCACGGCGCGCTGTTCATCTCGCTGCTGATCGGCGTGGTGCTGCTCGTCGGCCTGCTGAACTACGTTCCGGCCCTCGCGCTCGGCCCGGTCATCGAGCACCTCGTGCTCTGGAAGTGAGCTCAACCATGAGTCGCAATTCATTCACCTTGTTCGATCCCCAGCTGGTCAAGCCGGCCATCCGGGATTCGTTCCTGAAGCTGAGCCCGCGCGTCCAGTGGCGCAACCCGGTGATGTTCGTCGTCTATGTCGGCAGCATCATCACCAGCCTGCTGTTCGTCCAGGCCCTGGCCGGCAAGGGCGAGGCCTCGCCCTGGTTCATCCTCGCGATCGCGCTGTGGCTTTGGTTCACCGTGCTGTTCGCCAACTTCGCCGAGGCACTCGCCGAAGGCCGCAGCAAGGCCCAGGCGGCCTCGCTGCGCAGTCTCAAGAAGGAGACCTGGGCCAAGAAGCTGGAGCAGCCCGTGTCGACCGCGAAGTGGCTGCCGATCGAGTCGCAGAACCTGCGCAAGGGCGATGCGGTCTATGTGATCGCCGGCGACGTCGTCCCGGCCGACGGCGAAGTCATCGAAGGCGTCGCGTCGGTCGACGAGAGCGCCATCACCGGCGAATCGGCGCCTGTCATCCGCGAGTCGGGCGGCGACTTCTCGGCCGTCACCGGCGGCACGCGCGTGCTGTCGGACTGGATCGTCGTGCGCGTCACGACCAATCCGGGCGAGACCTTCGTCGACCGCATGATCGCGATGGTCGAGAGCGCCAAGCGCCAGAAGACGCCCAACGAGATCGCGCTGACCATCCTGCTGGTCGCGCTGACGATCGTGTTCCTGGGCGTGACGGTCACGCTGCTGCCGTATTCGATGTTCAGCGTCGAGGTCGCCAAGGCCGGCACGCCGGTCACCGTGACGGTGCTGATCGCACTGCTGGTGTGCCTGATCCCGACCACGATCGCCGGCCTGCTGTCGGCCATCGGCGTGGCCGGCATGAGCCGCATGATGCAGGCCAACGTGATCGCGACGTCCGGCCGCGCGGTGGAAGCCGCCGGCGACGTCGACGTGCTGCTGCTGGACAAGACCGGCACCATCACCCTCGGCAACCGCCAGGCCTCGGCCTTCCTCGTGGCGCAGGGCGTCAAGGAAGCCGAGCTCGCCGACATCGCGCAGCTGGCATCGCTCGCCGACGAAACGCCGGAAGGCCGCAGCATCGTCGTCCTGGCCAAGCAGAAGTTCAACCTGCGCGAGCGCGACATCCAGTCGCTGGGCGCGCACTTCGTGCACTTCTCGGCCCAGACGCGCATGAGCGGTGTCGACCTGCCCACCGCGGGCGACGCGCCGCCGCGGCAGATCCGCAAGGGCGCGGCCGACGCCATCCGCAAGCACGTCGAGTCGCTCGGCGCCAGCTTCCCGGCCGACCTGCTGAACACGATCGAGAGCATCTCGCGCCGCGGCAGCACCCCGCTGGTCGTGGCCGACGGCACGCGCGTGATGGGCGTGGTCGAGCTCAAGGACATCGTCAAGGGCGGCATCAAGGAGCGCTTCGCCGAGCTGCGCCGCATGGGCATCAAGACGGTGATGGTCACCGGCGACAACAAGCTGACCGCCGCCGCGATCGCGGCAGAGGCCGGGGTCGACGACTTCCTCGCCGAGGCGACGCCGGAGCAGAAGCTGAAGCTGATCCGCGACTACCAGGCCCAGGGCAAGCTGGTGGCGATGACCGGCGACGGCACCAACGACGCGCCGGCGCTCGCGCAGGCCGACGTGGCGGTGGCGATGAACTCGGGCACGCAGGCCGCCAAGGAAGCCGGCAACATGGTCGACCTCGACTCGAACCCCACCAAGCTGATCGAGGTGGTCGAGACCGGCAAGCAGATGCTGATGACGCGCGGCTCGCTGACGACGTTCTCGATCGCCAACGACGTGGCCAAGTATTTCGCCATCATCCCGGCGGCCTTCGTCACGACCTACCCGCAGCTCGCGGCGTTGAACGTGATGCACCTGGCCAGCCCGTCGTCGGCGGTGCTGTCGGCCGTGATCTTCAACGCGCTGGTCATCATCTTCCTGATCCCGCTGGCCCTGAAGGGCGTCAAGTACCGCGCCGTCGGCGCCGCCCTGCTGCTGCGCCGCAACCTGGCCATCTACGGCCTGGGCGGCGTCATCGTGCCCTTCGTCGGGATCAAGCTGATCGACCTGGTGCTCCAGGTCCTCGGCTTCGTCTGAACTGGAGTCCTCCATGAAATCAATGATTCGTCCCGCCGTCAGCCTGTTCGTGCTGCTGACGCTCGTCACCGGAGTGGTCTACCCGCTGGCCGTCACCGGCGTCGCCAAGGTCGCGTTCCCCGATCAGGCGGCAGGCAGCCTGATCGTCGAGAACGGCAGGGCCGTGGGGTCGTCGCTGATCGGCCAGAACTTCACCGACCCGAAGTACTTCTGGGGCCGCCCGTCGGCCACCACGCCGATGGCCTACAACGGCCAGGGCTCCGGCGGTTCGAACCTGGGCCCGCTGAACCCGGCGCTCACCGACGCGATCAAGGGACGCATCGACGCGCTGCGCGCCGCCGATCCCGGCAACAAGGCGCCGGTGCCCGTCGACCTCGTGACCGCCTCGGCCAGCGGGCTCGATCCCGAGATCAGCGTCGCGGCGGCCGAATACCAGGTTGCGCGCGTTGCCCGAGTGCGGCACCTGTCGCCCGAGGTCGTCGAAGGCATCGTCGCGCGCCACATGCGCGGGCGCGTGCTCGGCGTCCTCGGCGAGCCGCGTGTCAACGTCCTCGACATGAACCTCGAGCTTCAGCGCACCAACGCGTCCTGAGCACGACAAGGCAGTCGCGACAGGCCTGGTATCGCTGTCGACCTCCCTCGCGACTTCCGTCGCGGGGAGCGGGCGTCCTCGCGCGTCGTGCGCACGCATCGCGGGCCGTTGGGACGCACGTTCTGATGCGGCGCGGGTCTGCTACCTTCCGGAGATCAAGGAGCCATGTCCATGACGGATAGCCGACCCGACCCCGACCGCCTGCTGGCCAAACTCAAGGACGAAGAGATCCAGGCCAGCCGGGGCAAGCTCAAGTTGTTCTTCGGCGCGTCGGCGGGCGTCGGCAAGACCTTCGCCATGCTGTCGGCCGCGCGCGTCCAGCAGCAGCAAGGCGTCGACGTCGTCATCGGCGTCATCGAGACCCATGGCCGCGCCGAGACCGAGGCGTTGCTGGCGGGCCTGCCGAAGCTCGAGCTGAAGGAGGTGCGCTACCGCGACCGCGTCCTGAAGGAGTTCGACCTCGACGCGGCTCTGGCCCGCAAGCCGCAGCTGGTGCTGGTCGACGAGCTGGCGCACTCCAACGTGCAGGGCTCGCGCCACGCCAAGCGGTGGCAGGACGTCGAGGAGCTGCTGGACGCCGGCATCGACGTGTGGTCGGCGATGAACGTCCAGCACCTGGAGAGCCTGAACGACATCGTCACCGGCATCACCGGCATCCGCGTCTGGGAAACGGTGCCAGACCGCGTGTTCGACGAGACCGACGAAGTCGTCATCGTCGACCTGCCGCCGGACGACCTGCTGCTGCGCCTGAAGGAGGGCAAGGTCTACCTGCCGCAGCAGGCCGAGCGCGCGGTGCGCAACTTCTTCCGCAAGGGCAACCTGATCGCGCTGCGCGAGCTCGCGCTGCGGCGCACCGCCGACCGCGTCGACAACGAGATGCTGCAGTACCGCCGCAACCTGCAGGCGGCACCGGTCTGGCAGACGCGCGAGTCGATCCTGCTGTGTGTCGGACCCGACGAGCGCTCCGAGAAGCTGGTGCGCACCACGGCCCGCCTGTCGGCGCAGCTGGGCGTGCCCTGGCACTGCATCTACGTCGAGACGCCCGCGCTGCAGCGCCTGCCGGCAGAGACGCGCCAGCGCATCCTCGAGCTGCTGAAGTCGGCCGAGGACAACGGCGCCGTCACCGCCGTCCTCAGCGGCAGCGACCTGGCGGCGACCATCGTGCGCTACGCCCACGAACACAACCTGCCGCGCGTGGTGCTCGGGCGCGAGACGGGGCGGCTGCGCGGCCCGTGGCGACGGCGCCTGGCCGAGGCGGTCGGTGCGTTGGCCGACGATCTCGACATCCTCCAGGTCGCGCTGTCCGCGCGCGACGGCGCGGCGGCCCGCGGCCGCAAGACCAGCGTCCACCAGAAGGACACGATTCCCTGGGCCAGCTATGCGTGGAGCGCGCTGATCTGCGCAGCGGTGACCCTGGCCGTCGCCCCGCTGGCGCCGATCCTCGCGAGTGCCAACCTCGTGATGATCTTCCTGGCCGCGGTCGTCGGCGTGGCCGTGCGCTTCGGCCGCGGGCCCGCCGTGCTGGCGTCGCTGCTGACGGTGGGCATGTTCGATTTCTTCTACGTCCCGCCGCGCTTCAGCTTCACGGTCTCCGACGCCCAGTACCTGCTGACCTTCTTCATCATGCTGGTCGTCGCGCTGCTGATCGGCCAGCTCACGGCGGGGCTCAAGTTCCAGGCGCGCGTCTCGCGGCTGCGCGAAGAGCGTGTGCGCGCGATGTACGCGATGTCGCGCGACCTGTCGGGTGCGCTGATGCCCGAGCAGATCGCGGAGATCGGCGCCCGCTTCATGAAGTCGGAGTTCGGCGCGCCGGCCGCATTGATGATCGCCGACCTCCAGGATCGCCTGCACGATCCGGTGCATTCCGAGGGGCAACCCGAGGGAATGGACCTGGGTGTCGCGCAATGGGCCTTCGACCATGACGAAGCGGCGGGGCATGGCACCAACACGCTGGCCGCGTCGCCGGTGCTCTACGTCCCGCTGAAGGCGCCGATGCGCATGCGGGGCGTGCTGGCGATCGGCGCGGGCAACGCCGCGCGCCTGGCCGGCCCGGAGCAGCGCCGCCTGCTCGATACCTGCGCCTCGCTGCTGGCGATTTCCCTCGAGCGGATCCACTACGTCGACATCGCCCAGACGGTCACAGTGCAGATGGAGTCGGAGCGCCTGCGCAACTCGTTGCTCGCGGCCATCTCGCACGACCTGCGGACACCGCTGGCGGCGCTCGTGGGCATGTCCGAGTCGCTGGCGATGATGAAGCTGCCCGCGACCTCGCCGGAACTGGAGACGGCCCATCGGATCAAGGACGCCGCGTTGCGGATGAACTCGATGGTCGGCAACATGCTGGACATGGCGCGACTGCAGTCCGGCTCGGTGCAGCTGAATCGCCAGTGGCAGCCGCTGGAGGAAGTGGTCGGCACGTCGCTCAAGACGATGGCCAGCGTGCTCGAGAACAGGCGCGTGACCGTGGCGCTCGCCGACGACCTGCCGATGATCGACATCGACGCGGTCCTGTTCGAACGGGTGTTGTGCAACCTGTTCGAGAATGCCGGCAAGTACACGCCGGCGGGCAGCCCGATCGACATCCGCGCTCAACCCGCGGGCGACCAGGTGATCATCACGGTGGACGACGCCGGCCCCGGCCTGCCCAAGGGCAAGGAGTCGGCGATCTTCGACATGTTCGAGCGCGGCAGGAAGGAAAGCGCGACGCCGGGCGTCGGACTCGGCCTGGCGATCTGCCGCGCCATCGTGGAGGCCCACGGCGGAAAGATCCGGGGCGAGACCAGGGCGCAGGGCGGCGCGCGCTTCACGATCGAGCTCCCGCGCGGCGTTCCACCGAGCCTGGAAGGCCTGGAGCTGGACAACATGGAAGAGGACACGCATGACGCGCACGAGTGACACGCAGCAGCGGGTGCTGATCGTCGAGGACGAGGTCGAGATCCGGCGATTCGTCCGCATGTCCCTCGGCGCGGAAGGCTTCGAGGTCATCGAAGCCGATGGCGTCAGGCGAGGCGTGATCGAGGCGGGAACGCGGCGACCCGACCTGGTCGTGCTGGACCTCGGGTTGCCCGACGGCGATGGCGTCGAACTCATTCGAGATCTTCGAGCATGGTCCGACATGCCCATCGTGGTGCTGTCCGCTCGGACGACGGAGGCCGACAAGATCGGTGCCCTCGATGCGGGCGCCGACGACTACCTCGTCAAGCCGTTCAGTGCCGGAGAACTCCTCGCCCGGGTGCGCGCCCAGCTGAGGCGTCGAACTCGTTCTGGCGCCGACGGCAACACGATGATCGAGTTCGGCGACGTCAAGATCGACCTCCTGCACCGGACCGTCGAGAAGGCCGATGCGCCCGTGCACCTGACGCCGATCCAGTACCGGCTGCTGGCGCACCTGGCCGGCCATCCCAACTGCGTGCGGACGCACCGGCAGCTGCTGCACGCCGTCTGGGGGTCGAGCCATGGGGAGGACACGCCCTATCTGCGCGTCTACATGGGCCAGCTGCGCAAGAAGGTGGAAAGCGATCCCTCGCAGCCCAGGCATCTCCTGACCGAGGCCGGAATCGGGTATCGATTCGTTCCCTGAATCGCCGCGTCGATCCCACCGCCCCGCACGGTCGGGGTGACAAGAAGGCATCAACGCGGAGGAAAGCGGAAACGCCCCGCGACCGCGAGGCGTTGCTGGTTTTCCTGCGACGCGTCAGGTCAGAAGTGCGCCTGCAGCACGACGCCGAACGTGCGCGGATCGGTCAGCGTGATCGAGCCGTCCGAGGACGAGAACGAGTTGCGCACCTTCTTGTCGGTGAGGTTGCGCACGTAGCCCGTCACGGAGTACATGCCTTCCGGCGAGTCCCACGTCAGGTTGGCGTTGAGGAAGGTGGCGGCCTGGGCGCGATCCCAGCTCAGCGGCAGCGTCGACGTGTCCGCGACCGATTCGGCGGTGAGCGAGTAGCCGCCCTGGTAGCGGGCGTCGGCATGCGCCTTCAGCGAACCCTCGCCGACCGCGAAGACGTGGTCGTAGCCGAGCGTGGCCGTGTTGGGCGAGATGCCGGGGATCTTGCTCTGGGCGACGTAGGTCTGGAAGGTCGCGTCCGTGCCGTGGTAGTCGGCGTTGATGTACGCGTAGCTGAAGCTGAGCGCGTCGGCCGGGGTCAGGAGCCAGCGGCCCTCGAGCTCGCCGCCCATCATGTGCGCCGGCGAGGTCACGACGGCATACGACGGATTGCGCGGATCGCCCGAGGTGTTGGCCGTGGTCTGGAAGCCCGAGTACTCGTAGTAGAACAGGTCGGCGTTGACGGTGAGCTGGCCGTCGAGGAAGCGGTTCTTGCTGCCGATCTCGTACGACATCAGCCGCTCCTGCGTGTACGGCATCGCGGTGGCGCCGGCGGAGGTCTTCGTGAACTGCGAGTCGCCCGGCAGGAAGCCGGAGGCGACGGTCGCGTAGACGGAGTGCGTCGGCGCGAAGTCGTGCTCGCCGCGCAGCTTGAACGTCGTGTTGTGGAAGGTCAGGCGGCCCTGGTCCCGGGTCAGCGACACGGTCGACAGGTCCTCCGGCAGGGCCCAGCTCGTGCAGGTCGGGTCGGTGCAGCCCGTCGACGCCGTCGCATTGTTGGCCGTGTAGTAGCCGTAGGTGTCGACCCGCGTCGTGTCCACGCGCAGGCCGGCGGTCAGGCGGGTGTCGGGCGCCACCGCGTACGTGCCCTCGCCGAACAGGCCGATGTTGCGGGTGCTCTTGTTGACGTCCTGCTCCCAGGTCAGCGCCTGCGAGGCGATCCAGGTGGCGGAGCTCTTGTTCTCGTACTGGTTGTCGTAGTAGAACGCGCCGACCAGCCACTTCAGCGGCCCCGAGTCCCTGGACGTCAGCCGCAGCTCCTGCGTGAGGAAGCGATCCGTCGGGTAGTTGTTGGACTGGTGGATGATGTTGGCGCCGACGATCTGGTCGCCCTGCGTGTGCCAGTTGCGGTACGACGGGATGTAGGTCAGGCCGGCCCAGCCCAGATTCCAGTCCAGCTGGGCCCAGAACTGGTTGGAGGCGTACTTCTGGTCGGCGACGCTGCCCGAGGACGTGCTGTAGCTGCTCGGGCCCGTCGCGACCATCGTCTCGCCGCCGGAGTGGATGTCCTGCACCTGGCGCGCGCCGCCCAGGAGGATGCTGAAGTCGTCCGAGGGCTTGAACAGCAGCTTGCCGCGCAGACCGCGCGTGTGCTGGTAGCCGCCGTCCTTCGAGTAGTAGCCGTCGCGCTGGAAGTCGTTGGCGGCCACGCGCAGCGCGGTGGCGTCGCCGAGCGCGACGTTGACGTCGCCGCTCGCGTGTTTCAGGCTCGCCGTGCCGCCTTCGAGCAGGAGGTCGCCGCCGTTGTGCCTGAGCTGCGGGTTGTTGGTGACGATGGACACCACGCCGCTGGTCGCGCTGCGACCGTACAGCGTGCCCTGCGGGCCGCGCAGCACCTCGAGCCGCTCCACGTCATAGTCGCCGCCGATGCCGTTGAACACCGAATCGGTGTAGACCGCCGTGGTCGGCGCGGCCGACGACGCGCCGCCTGCGAGCGTGTCGGGCTGCACACCGCGCACCACCACGCCGGCGCCCGGCGAGTCGGTGGTGGAGCCGCCCTGCGAGCCCGCGCTCAGGCCGGGCACGTCCTCCAGCATTTGCGTGAGCGAGGTCTGGCCGGCCTCGCTCATGCCGTCGCCGTTCTTCACGGTGATGGACGCCGCCGTCTTCTGCACCGTGGAGCTGCGGCGCTCGGAGGTGATGACGACCTCCTGCGTGTCCAGCACCGCGGCCGACGCGGCCCTGGCGGGCGCCGCCGCACTGGCCGACGACGCCGCGGGCGCGGCGGCCGGGGCCGCGCCCGCGGCGTGCGCCGGCAGGCTCGCGAACGTGGCGATGGCGGCGCCGGCGACCAGCGTCAGCTCGAGGCGCCGGCCGTTGAAGGGGGTGGTTCTCATGCTTGGTGTGTCTCCGTTGTCGTTGTGGTTCGTGTGTCCGGGTGCGCTCAGCCGCCGGCGCTCAGGACGATCGCGCCCTTGTAGCTGCCGGGTTTCAGGGGCGTGGCCACGCCGTCGACGGTCAGCTTCACGGCGCGGCGGTCGGCGCCGACGATGGACGACTGCTCGTCGAGCGTCAGGCTGCTGAGGTAGGACTTGCCCGTCACGGTCCAGGTCGAGTGCTTCAGCGACACGACCACGCCGTTGTTGATCGCCGGCGCCGGCGTGTTGACGACCTCCGCCAGCCACTCGTAGTCCGCCGGCGTGATCGTCGGCTTGCGGTGCTTCGCGCTCGCTGCCGTGATGCGGCCGGTGACGCCGGAGTCCGCGAAGGCGAGGATCAGGTTCGAGCCGGCCTTGCCCGTGGGCGGACGCATCCCGCCGTCCGGGGTCATGCCGCCGCCGACCGCGATGCTGCGGATGGCGTTGTAGAAGTCGCCCTTGAGCTGGATGTGCGAGAACGACGCGACCATGTCGGTCTTGTGCTCCGCGGCCAGATCGAAGCCGGCGATCCTGGCGGGCGCCTCGGCGGGGTCGTGGAAGACGCCCGTGTTGAGCATCAGGCCTTCCACCATCTGCGGGCCGGGATCGTCGTTGTCGATCGCCTGGAAGATCACGCCGTTGCGCGCGTTCAGCCGCGCGCCGCCCGAGCCGTCGACATCGATGCGCGAGGCCGCGCCCTTGTCGAGGAACACCGCCTCGCCGGTGTCGAACACCGTGCCATCGGCGATCCTGACCGTCGCGTCGCCCCACATCATCACGCCGAAGCGCCTGGATTCGACCGTGGTCTGGCGCACCGGCAGCGCGGCCAGTTCCTGCGGGCTCAGGTGCAGGTGCACGTCCGCGTCGACCTTGGCGACGTTGGCCGCGCTGCTGGAGGCGAACACCGCGTGGCCGCCGGTGATGATGGCGCCGAAGGTCGGCACGCGCAGGCTCGAGCCGTAGAACGAGTTGGTGGAGTTGCCGATCGCGTAGGTGCCGTAGCCCGACGCGCCCTGGAGGTCGATCTCGCTGTCGATCGCGGTCAGCTTCGTGTCCTGGCTCGCGTCGATCGACAGCACGCCCCAGCCGTCGGACGACAACCGGGTGTTGATGTAGGTGGCGGTCGTCCGGTCGCCCAGCACGTTGGTGGCGCGCACGTTGCCCTTGATGCCCAGCATCCACGGCGCGTCCTTCATCTCGCCGGGCGTGACGTTGGAGCGGTAGTCCGCGGGCAGCACGCCGGTCTTCGAGGCCACCGTGGAGTTCTTGACGATCAGGTTCGAGCCGCCGTTGGCGATCACGGTGGTGCGCACCGCGCCGTGCGTCGAGACCTTGGCGTTGTCGACGATCAGCGTCGTGTCCTTGCCGTCGGACATCACGCCCGCGCCGTAGCCGGCGAAGTCGTTGCCGCCGTTGCCCTCGAAGTCCAGCACCAGGTCCTTCAGCGTCCAGGTGCCGCCGGTGACGTAGACGCCGTTGAAGTTCTCGCCCTTGGAGCGCACGCTGGCGCCGGACAGCACGCCGTCCTTGGCCAGGAAGCCGCCCGCGGCGCTGGTCACCGACTTGGACGGCACCACGCCGTTCGCGTCCAGGAACAGCGCCTGGCGGAAGTGGTGCGTCATCAGCGGCGAGAACTTCACCGCGACCTCGTCGGTGACGGTCAGCACGATCCGGCCCTTGACGAGTCCGGGACGGAAGCCCGTCTCGACGCCGTCGACGGTCATCGTCAGGCTGTGGCCTGCGGGCGCGGCGATCGACGCGCCCGGCTCCAGGCGCAGGCTGTCCAGCGTGGTCGTGCGGTCGACGATCCAGGCGTCGCCGGCGGAGACGCTGCGGTTGCGCTCGGCGGCCGCGAGCTGCGCGGGGCTGGGCATGCCGGGCGGCTGCGCGAAGGCCGGCACGTTGGCCAAGGCCGCGAGGGCGGCGGCCAGCGCGGTCAGGGTCGGGCGGGCGGTGAGGGAGAAGCGAGTGGTCATGGAATTGCTGTTGTTTGCGTGGAATGCGGGGGTGTGCGCGGATGGCGCGACCGCGTGCGGAGCGACGGCGATGCCGGTCGCCCTGCGCCGGGTCGCGAGCTCCACCGCGTCATTCATTCGATGTCGAGCGAGCCGCCACCCTGCAGCGCGACGCGCCCGCGGGTCGCGTCGCTGCCGCCGGCCCGGGCGTGGATGGCGACGCCCGCCAGCGCGTCGATGCGGGCGGTGTCGACGTGGCCTGCCAGCGTCACCTGCGAATCGGCGGTGGCCGTCCAGCGGCTGGCGCCGTCGAACTTCACGGTCGCGCCGCGGATCGCGCCCTTGAGCGAGGCGTTCTCGAAGTCGACGGCCATGCCGCGGTCGGTGTCCAGGTGGATGACGTTGCCCTGCAGCGCGGTGTTGCGGATCGTGGCGTGGATGCCGGCGACCTTCGCGCCGCCGACCTTGGTGGCGTTCGCGTCGTCGTTGTTCTCGCCCAGCAGCAGGTCGCCGTTGAGCGCGCCGATCTTCGCGCCGTCGACCAGGATCTCGGCGTTGGCGCTCTTGACCAGGATCGCGGCGTTGGTCGAGCGGATCTCGCCGCCCTTGATCGTCAGCGTGCCGACGTCGGCGGTCGAGCCCATCACGTCGTGGATCATCACCGCGTTGCCTTCGGAGACGATCTTGTCGTTGTTCAGCGCGATGCTGGCCTGGCCGGCGATGACGCCGCCGAAGGTCGCCACGTGCATCCTCGAGTCGTTGATGACGACCGTGGCGCCGTTGTCGGCGTAGGTGCCGTAGCCGCTGCGGTGCACCTGGATGTCGCAGCGGTCGGCCTCGAGGTAGGCGCCGTGCGCGGCGTCGGTCGACAGCGCGCCCCAGCCTTCCGCGATGATGGTGCTGTCGTAGAAGTAGGCCTTGGCCTCGCCCATGATCAGCGCGGCGCGCGCGGTGCCGACGATGCCCAGCGGGGTCGGCGGCTCCATCATGCCGGGGCCGATGCGGCGCACGTAGCCGCTGGGGGCCGCGCCGCCGTTGGCCACGAGCGTCGAGTGGTGGACCTTCAGCGTCGTCCTGTCGGTGGCCACCGCGGCCGAGGACACGATGCCGTTCGTGGTGACGCGGACGTCGCGCAGCGTCATCGTGGCGCCGTCGCGCACCAGGGCGCCGGCGGCGATGCCGTCGAAGTCGGACAGGCCGCCGCCCGACAGCTCGATCTGCGAGTTCGCCAGCGTGAACGGCCGGCGGCCGTGCACGTACAGGCCGCCGCCGTGCGTCTCGGCGGCGCGCACCTTCACGCCGGTGGTGGTGGTCGCGGCCAGCTTGCCGGTGACCTTGCCGACGGTGCCGGTCCGGGGCTGGCCGTCGACGACGTCGATCGCGACGGCGTACTGGATGTCCGCGCTCGTCTTCATCGCCATGCCGCCGCCCGGAGGCATGCCGGGCGGCGGGCCGCCGGCCGGGGCGCCCGCGGGCGGATTCCCCCCGGGGGGCATGCCGCCCGGCGCCGGTGGCTGCGCGAACGCGCTGGCGCTCATCGCGAGGAGGACGGCGAAGGCTTGCGTGAAGTGGCTTCGTTGCATGAAGTCGTGGGGCGGGTTGGAAAGAAGGGTCGTCGACTCGGGGCGGCTACCAGGCCGTCGCCCCGGCGTCGACGGCGAAGTCGGCGGCGGTGACCCAGCTCGATTCGTCCGAGGCCAGGTAGATCGCGAGCCAGCCGATGTCCTCGGGCTGGCCCAGGCGCTTGAGCATGAACTTGGACAGCGCCTGCTCGCGGAAGCCCGGGATGTTCTCCAGCGGATGGCGCGTCGCGGCGGTCTCGATGAGCGCCGGCGAGATGGTGTTGACGCGGATCCCGTGCGGCCCGCCCTCCATCGCCAGCTGCCGGCTCATCGCGAGCACCGCGCCCTTGCCCGCGCAGTGCGCGAGCGCCGGCGAGGTCGGCAGCGCGACGCGCGCGTTGGCCGACGCGAAGTTGATCACCGAGGCGCCGCCGCGCGTCTTCAGGTGCGGCCACGCGGCCTGGCACGCGAGGAAGACGATGTCGACCTCGCCCGTGAGCGTGCGCCGCCACTGCGACTCGTAGTCCATCTGCTCGAGCCACTCGAAGGCGCCGAAGGCCGCCGCGTTGACGAGGATGTCGAGGCCGCCGTGCAGTTCGACCGCGCGGTCGACCAGGCGCCGCGACGCGTCGGGCCGGGTGAGGTCCAGCGGATGCAGGCTGTCGATGCGCAGCCCCTCGCGGGCCGCGAAGTCGACCGTGGCCTGCGCGCTCGCCGCGTCGATGTCGCAGCCGACGACGTGCGCGCCCTGCTGCGCGAACATCAGCGCGACGCCGCGCCCGATGCCCGCGCCGATGCCGGTGACGATCGCGACCTTGCCCTGCAGGCGGTCGCCGCGCTTGCCCGGCAGCGCGGGCTTGAAGATGTCGGTCATGGCGTGATGTGCTTTCTTCCTGGAATTCGACGAGTCACCAGACCAGCGCGGCCTGCCTGTTCGCACGCCGGCGCCGGAACATCTGGACGTAGACCCAGAGTCCCGTGAACGACAGGACCGCCAGCGCCACGCCGCAGACGAGGCTGATGATGCGCCCGGCCGCGCCGGCGAACGCGCCCTGGTGCAGGTCGAGCAGGATGCCGTGCAGGTCGCGGTGGCCCGGCGTCGACGCGGTGTCCAGCGGCTCGCCGGTGCGCGCGTCCAGCCGCAGCTTGCGCATCGTCGGCTCCGCGACGACGACGTCCGCCGTGGGCCGGCCGCCGAAGCGCAGCTCGATGCCCATCAAGGTCCCCCGGCTCTGGCGGCGCGCGCCGGCGAGGCTGGACGCGAGCAGCGCCTTGACCTCGTCGTCGCCGACGGCCGGCGGCGCGGCCGGCCCGTCGGCGGTGCCGGGCCCCGGCGGGCCGTCGCCGCCGCCCAGCATCGTCTGGCCCTGCAGCAGCGCGCCGGTCAGCGCGATGAACAGCATGAAGACGCCGACGAACAGGCTGATGCGGCGATGCCATTGGCGCATGGTGTCGTCGTCCCTTTCTCAGAAGCTGGAATTCAGGATCAGGCCGAAGGTGCGCGGGTCGGACGGCGTCAGGTAGCCGACGAAGTACGCCGTCTTCGTGATCTTGTTGTTCACGTTCTTGCAGTACGCCGTCAGGCTCCACTTGTCGTCGGGCGCGCTGTAGACCAGCGAGGCGTCGCCCGTGGTGTAGCCCTTCTGCAGCGAGACCTCGCTCTCGCTGAGGGAGACGTACTGGGCGCTCGTGTAGCGGCCGTCCAGGCGCGCGGTGATGCGACCGTCGTTGGGCAGGTCGAAGAAGTGCTGGTAGCCGAGCTTGGCCGTGCCCTTGGGCGAGTGCGGCAGCGGCTCGCCGCTCAGGTCGACGCCGGGCGAGAACGGGCCGTTGACGTGCGGCGCGAAGCCGGAGCCGAACTTGCCGTCCAGGTAGGCGATCGACGCGTTGACCTTGTCGTGCATCGTCAGCAGCGCCTGCGCCTCGAGCTCGACGCCGCGGATGCGCTGGTGCGGGACGTTGTAGTACGAGAAGATCGGCGCGTTCGAGGCGGTGTCGATGTAGAAGTCCACCGTCTGGTAGTTCTTGTACATGTAGTCGAACACGTCGGCGTTGATCTCGACCTGGTTGTCGAACAGGCGGCTCTTCACGCCGGCCTCGTAGGACGTCAGCGTCTCGGGCTTGTAGGGCGAGCCGTCCTGGTTGTTGAAGCCGCCGGGGCGGTAGCCTGTCGCGATGGTGCCGTACAGCATCACGTCCTTGGCAAGGTCGTACTCGAGGCTGCCGCGGTAGTCGGCGTGCGACCAGCTCTTGCTCGCGTCGTTGTTGAAGAAGCCGCCGTTGACGCCGCGCTTCCAGTCGTGCGTCTCGCGCACGCCGCCGACCAGGCGCAGCGAGTCGGTGAGCGCGTACGTGACCTGGCCGAACAAGGCCTTGGACGTCGCCCAGTCCTTGGTGAAGCTGGTCGAGTACGGCGAGGTCAGGCCGACGCCCGACGTCCACTGGAACATGTCGTAGTAGTAGGCGCCGACCGACCACTGCAGCGGCCCCTTGCCGTTGCCGGCCAGGCGCACCTCGGCGCTCTTCTGCGTGATGTCCTTCGGGTCCTGGCTGTCGCTGCCGTTGCCGCCGAAGTAGCCGACGGTCTCGCCCGAGCCGTGGCTGTACGACGGGATCGCGGTGAGCGTCGCGAAGCCGAGGTCGAAGTCGGCCTGCAGCCAGGTCTTGGTCGAGTGGTAGGTCTGCGAGCCTTCGGACGGGTCGCTGGTCTTGAGCGGGTCGGACGGCCAGTTGGCGGCGTCGCTGGCGCCCGGCCCCTTGCCGCCTTCCTTGACCTTCTCGACGCCGAACAGGACCGAGTTGCCCGCGCTCGGCTTGAACAGCAGCTTCAAGCGCGCGGCCTGGCCGTTGAGGTCGTCGTGGCCGTTCGACAGGAAGCCGTCGCGGTTGATCGCCGCCACCGCGGCGCGCAGGGCCAGCGTGTCGCTGATCGGCACGTTGACGGCCGCCTCGCCGCGCAGCAGGTTGTAGTTGCCGGCCTCCAGCGAGAAGTGCCCGCCCGCCTTGCCGAGCACCGGGTCGTTGCTGATGACGTTGACGACGCCGCCCGTGGCGTTGCGGCCGTACAGCGTGCCCTGCGGCCCGCGCAGCACCTCGAGCCGCGCGAGGTCGAAGTAGCCGACCGTGCCCTGCTCGTTGCGGACGTTGTAGACGCCGTCGTAGTTGGTCGACACCGCGTTCTCGCCGATGCCCGGCGGCAGGTCGGAGCCGAGGCCGCGGATCGAGATGGTGGTGCCCTTGGCGGCGCCCTGCACCTCGACGTTGGCGATGCTCTTGAGCGCCTCGGACGAGGTCGACAGGCCTTGCTCGGAGAGCTCCTCGGCCGGGATCGCGACCACCGACAGCGCGGTCTTCTGCATGTCCTGCACGTGGCGCTCGGCGGTGACGATGATCTGCTGCAGGCCGGTCGCGGCGCCGGACGCCGTTGCCGCGGGCGCGGCGGCCGACGCGCTGGACGCGGGCGCCGCCGCGGCGGCGGCCGCCTGCGCCTGCGCGGCGCCGGCGAAGGCCAGCTGCGCGATCGCCGACGCGATCAGGGTGATGCGGGAATCGATACGGTACACAGGTTGTCTCCTCGATGGGTCTTGGGCAAGGCTCCGCCCCGGCGCATCGGATGCGCGCCTTCAGGGCATGCCTTCAGGGGACGGTCGCGGCGCGGCGCCGCGCGTCGGTCAGGATCGTCGCGAGCGGCCGAGGGCGGCGGCGAGCGCCGCGACGATGGCCAGCCCCAGCAACACGAAGCCGAACAACCCGACGGCCTGCGCGCGCGGCGCGGCCAGCTGCTTCTCCAGGCCGACGACCAGGATCGGGTTGAGGAACATGCCGAGGAACAGGCAGGACTGGAACGCGCCGGTGCCCATGCCGCGCCGCGAGACGGGCAGGTCGCGCATGTTCCACGTGACCATCGTCGGCAGCACGATGCCGGCGCCCAGGCCGTTGACGAAGCCCGCGAAGGTGAGCGCGGCGTAGTCGTGGGCCGCGGCCATCAGCGCGAAGCCGATGCCGCAGACCAGGCTGCCGACCGCCAGCTGCCAGGCCACGCCCAGGCGGCGCGCCAGCACCCAGCCGAACAGCAGCGTGCCCGCGATCACGCCCAGGCTGTTGGCGCCGTACGCCAGTCCGATCTGCGACGGTGACTGCACGCCGATCGCGCCGAACAGGTAGCCGAAGTGCACCGGCACCGTCAGGAACATCACGCCCGTGACCACCGCCAGCGCGCAGGTGAAGGCCAGCAGGCCGGGGCGGAAGGCGAGGTTGTCGCGCTCGACCTCGGCGCTCGACATGCTCGCGCGCGTCTGCGGCTCCCACAGGAAGATCGCCATCAGCGGCGCCAGCAGCAGGCTGATCGCGTAGACGGAGTAGGGCGCGCGCCAGCCGTGCTCGGCGATGACGCCGCCCAGCGTGTTGAGCAGGAACGCGGCGGTGGCCGACACCGTGGTCTGCAGCGACATGAAGCGCTCGCGCTGCGCGCCGGCGTAGTAGTCGCCGATCATCGTCGTGCTCACCGTCATCAGCACCGCCTCCAGCGCGCCGAGCGCGAAGCGGCTCGCGATGATGGCGACCAGCGAGTCGAGGTACCACGGCGCAGTGCCGACGCAGGCGTACAGCACGGCGGCCGCGACCAGCAGGCGCTTGCGGCCCACGCGGTCGGCCAGCTCGCCCGCGAAGACGCTCAGGCCGGCCATCATCAGCATCGGCGCGGTCATCGTCAGCGGCACCAGGTAGTCCGCGCCGGGGACGCCGGCGAAGTGCGCCTGCATCGCGGGCAGGCTGGGGCCGAGGATGGCGGTGACGAGCACCGTGAGCCCGCTGGTGACCAGCAGGATGATGGCGGGCATCAGGCCCTGCCGCGCGGCGGTCGTGTCGGGCGCCGAACCCTCCGTGGGTCGGGACAGGACGGAACTGGTGGACATCTGCTTTGTCTCCTCGCCTTTGCGGCGATGGTTGTTGTCATCCGGATCGGGGTCACATTCTCGCGACCACGGCGTCAAATCTAAGCGCTCCGCGGAACGGTCGGAAATCGTTTCGCGCGATGCGCGCCATCGGTTCCGCACATGGGGGTCAACCCGCATGAATCGGCCGTCATCGGCCCTCAATCGATCGTTCCGGCGCGTATTGTTTCCAACACGTTCGCGAAGATGTCGGCGCTGAAATATCCGATCTGCGGCGCGGTCTGGACGAAGCTCGCCAGCAGCTCGTGCCAGCGCGCGAACTCGGCGGACTTGCGGAAGCCAAGCGTCACGCTCTCGATGGCGTGCCATTCGGTGAGCAGGATGTACGCGCAGGGGTCGTCGAACGAGCGCCGCAGCTCGTGCCACTCGTGGCCGGCGATGCCCGGCAGCAGCCGCCGCGCCTTGCCGAACGCCTGCTCGAACGCGGCCTGTTCGCCGTCGCGCACCCGCAGTCCCACGATCTCGAGCACCATCGCCGGCGTCCGTCAGCGCGCGTTCCAGTGCGACATCGGCAGGCCCGCCACCGGCGACTGGAAGCAAGGCAGCGTCGTGCCCATGAGGCTACCGAGATAGACCGTGCGCAGGTCGGGGCCGCCGAAGGTCAGGCTGGCCATCCAGGGCGCGAGCGTGCCCTTGCAGGTGGCCATGATCTCGGGCGTCATCGTGCCGTCCCAGAAGTGCTTGTCGAAGGTCGGGATCGCGTCGTGGTTGCCGTCGTCCAGCAGCGTCAGCAGCTCGCCTTCGGGCGTGAGCGCGACCAGCTTCTCGGCCATGATCAGCGTGATCCACAGGTTGCCGTACGCGTCGAACGCGAAGCCGTCCGGGATGCCGCCGAGGTTGGACGGGCCGAACACCTCGCGGTCGCGGCACGAGCCGTCGGCGGCCACGCGCAGGCGCGAGATGCGGCGCGCGTTGGACTCGACGACGTAGAGCCACTCCTCCTTCGCGTCGAGCCGGATCTCGTTGGTGCCGACGAAGCCGTCGGCCACGATGCGGATGCCCTTCTCGTCGATCAGGCCGACGTAGCCGTCCGGCGCCTTCTCGTTGATGGAGCGCGTCCAGGGCTGCAGCCGTGTGGTCACCGTGAACCAGATGCGGCCCTTGGAGTCGGTCAGCACGTAGTTGGTCTTGCCCAGCGGCTGGCCGTCGATGTGGTCGTAAAGCGTGCTGGACTCGCCGCTGCGCGTCATCAGCTCGATGGCGTCGGTGCCGAAGTTGGCGATCAGGATGTCGCCATCGCGGTTGAACGCGATGCCGTTGGGCAGGCTGCCGCCCAGGATCAGGGACTGCGCGTCGAGCGAGCGCTCCGCGACGTTCTGCTGGCGAATGAGTTCCTGCGTGCCGTCGGGGTTCAGGCGCATCACGCCGCGGGCGTCGGCCGACCACAGCGTGCCGTCGCGCTCGGCCAGGATGCATTCGGGACGCTGCAGGTCGGTGCCGCGGAAGCGGATCTGCGACCGGTCGACTTGCCAGCCGCGCAGCGGATTCTTGTCGGAGCACATTTTCGGTTTCCTGATGATGTGAACGGGATGCTAAGGACGGGCTCCCGGCCGCGGAAATCGAATCTGGCGATGCCGGTCATCAGGAAATCCCATGTCTGGGAATACCCGCAGCGGCGGGGCCGGGCGCGCACCCGGGGCATACACTGACTCGTCGGCAACGCGGCCCGCCCGCGGCGGCACTCCCCACTTCCATGCGGTACCAACGCCTCGACCTCAACCTGCTCACCGCGCTGCGCACCCTGCTCGCGGAGCGCAACGTCACGCGCGCCGGCGAGGCGCTGCACGTGTCGCAGTCGGCGATGAGCGGCATGCTCGCGCGGCTGCGCGAGTACTTCGACGACCCGCTGATCATCCCCGTCGGTCGCCGCATGGAGCTCACGCCGCTGGCCGAGACGCTGGTCGACAAGGTCAACGACCTGATGATCCGGCTGGACGCGACGCTGGCGACCCGCCCCGAGTTCGACCCTGCCACCTCGCGCCGCCAGTTCTCCATCGTCGCGTCGGACTACCTCGCGCAGGTGCTGCTGCTGGACGTGCTGCGCGAGGTGCACCACGAGGCGCCGGGCGTCGTCGTCGAGTTCCGCCAACCGAGCAACACGGCCGCCGTCGACCTCGAGAACGGCGAGGTCGACTTCGTCATCAACCCGGCGCGCTTCAACACGCCCAACCAGGCCAGCGCCGTGCTGTTCGAGGACAGCTACGTCGTCGTCGCCGACGCCGCCAACGCGGCGGTCGCCGACGACGTGACGCTGGCGCAGTACAAGGCGCTGCGCCACGTCACGCTCGAGATCAACGGGCGCCCGCAGTTCGAGAGCTGGTTCATCAGCGAGCACGGCATGCTGCCGCACGTCGAGGTCACCGCCAACAGCTTCGGCCTGCTGCCGCAGCTGGTGATCGGCACCGCGCGGGTGGCGACGCTGCACACGCGCATGGCTCTGCAGTCGGCGCGCCAGTGGCCCGTCAAGCTGGTGCCGCTCGCGTTCGAGGCGCCGCGCCTGGTCGAGACGCTGCAGTGGCACCGCTACCGCGACCTCGATCCCGGCAGCCAGTGGCTGCGCGAGAAGATCCTGGCGCACGCGCGGCGCATGACGCCGGTGGAGCAGCTGCCGGTCTGAACGGCGCCAGGCGGCGCCGTCCATCGGTATCGCTCAGAAGCCGAAACCCCCGCCGTCCACGTTGATCACCTGGCCGGTGATGAACGCCGCGTCGTCGGACACGAGGAAGGCGAGCGCGCCGACCAGATCGGCAGGCTCCTCGGTGCGCGGAATGAACTGGCGCGCCCGCACGGCCTCGAAGGCCTGCGCGGGGATGTTGGCCTCGCTGCCCGGATGCCGGGTGAGGCCCGGCGAGATCGCGTTGACGGTGATGCCGGCGCCGCCCAGTTCCGCGGCCAGGGCGCGCGTGAGGCCGATCACGCCCATCTTGCTCGTCGCGTACGCCGTCATGCCCGGCGGAGGGCCCCACACCGTGCTGGACGCGAGGTTGACGATGCGGCCGCGGCCGCGCGCCGCCATGCCCGGCGCGAAGGCCTGGGCCAGCAGGAACGGCGCGTCGATGTTGACGATCATGATCTGGCGGAACAGGGCCGCCGTGAGTTGCGGCAGCGCCGCCTGCGGCATGAAGGCGGCGTTGTTGACCAGGACGTCGACCCGGCCATGACGAGCGAGCACCTCGGCGGCGAAGCGCTGCACGTCCGCGGTGTCCGAGAGGTCGCACGCCCAGTCGCTCGCGCGGCCGCCGGCAGCCTGGATGCGCCGGGCGAGGTCGGCGCACGACGCGCGGTCGGTCAGGATCAGTTCGTGGCCCAGGCTCGCGAGGCGCAGCGCGAAGGCCTCGCCGAGGCCGCCGGCCGCGCCGGTGAGGACGGTGATGCGGGCGTCGCTCATGGCCGCCTCAGATCGCCGCGCGCAGCGCGGTCATCGCGTGCACCATGACCTTCATGTGCTCGTCCTTCGAGCCGCCCGTGCGCTCCAGGTCGCCCATGCGCAGCGAGCTGTCGACCACCAGGCGCGAGCGGTCGTAGCGGCGGCCGGCGTAGGCCAGCAGCGCGCCTTCCAGGTAGTGGCGGCGCGCCAGTTCCTCGGCGAGGACGACCGCGCCCTCGACCGCCAGGCCCGCGCCCGACGCCAGGTGCGGCGTCGTCGCATGCACGGCGTCGCCCAGCAGCACGACGCGGCCGCGATGCCACGGGCCGGGCAGCATGAGCCCCATCAGCGGGCGGTAGATCAGGCGCTCGGCGGAGATGCTGCCGTCGCGCAAGCCCTGCCGCACCTCGCCGACCGCGCCGCCGAATTCCTCCATCAGGTCGGCCAGCAGCGCGGGCCACTGGTCGGCGGGGATGAAGTCGAAGCGGTCGCGCTGGTCGAGCACGAACAGGTAGCTCTCGTCCTCGCTCACCGGATTCAGGCCGGCCTTGGTGGTGCGGCCCATGAAGATCGTGGAGTTCCGGCGCGTGCGCGGCACCACCATGCGCCACGAGCCCTGACCGCTGAACACGGGTTCCGGCGCGCCGGGGAACATCGTCGTGCGCACCTTGGACATCAGGCCGTCCGCGCCGACCACCAGGTCGTAGCGGCCCGTCGATCCGTCGGTGAACAGGACGTCGACGCCGCCGTCGTCCTGCGTCATCGCCTCGAAGGTGAGGCCCAGCCGCACATGGACGCCCGCGGCGCGCGTGGCCTTGGCGAGGATGTCCGCGAGCACGGGCCGCATGATGCCGCCGGCGGGCGGCAGGTCCTCGGCGCCGTCGGCATGGGCGACGGGCACGGTGTTGAGCACGTTGCCGTCGCCGCCGCAGATGTCGATGAACGACCAGTTGCCGCCGCGCGCGAGCACCTCGTCGGCGACGCCCACCGTGCGCAGCGCGCGCAGCGTCGGACCGCTGATCGTGATGCCGGCGCCGTAGACCGTCCAGCCCGGGCTCAGCTCGACGAGCTCGACCTCGACGCCCTGCTTGCGCAGCTGGATCGCGGCGCACATGCCGCCGATGCCGCCGCCGACCACCAGTACCTTGTTGACGAGTGCCATGGATGTCTCCGCGAAAGAATGTTCAGGCGACCATGCCGCCGAGCTGCTCGGCGAGCCAGTCGGCGATGGCGTTGCCGGCGTTGAACGGGTTGTCCAGCGAGCTGTGCTCGACGCCGCCCTCGCGCGCCGTGAAGACGACGAGGTCGCGCTTGGGGCTGTTGACCAGCTGGTCATAGGTGCGCTGCGCGTACTTCAGCGGGATCTGGCGGTCGTTCTCGCCGTGCGTCACGAGGAACGGGACGCGGATGCGGTCGAGGATGCCGTCCAGGTGCATGGCCTCGGCCTTGGCGAGGAACTCGTCCATGTCCTTCGCGCCGAACACCCACTGCACGTGCTTCCAATAGTGCGGCACGGGGTTCTCGCCCTCGCGCTTCAGGCGCGCCTGCTGCACCTCGCGCCAGTCGTGGTTCGCGCCCCAGACCGCGCCGCACGCGAAGCGCGGCTCGAAGGCGACGGCGCGCGGGCAGTAGTAGCCGCCCAGCGAGACGCCCAGCGCGCCGATGCGCTTCGCGTCGACGTCCGCGCGCCGCGACAGCCAGTCGACGATCCGCGAGGCCCAGACCTCGGTGTCGGGCACCGCGGGCATGCCCTGCAGCCGCAGCGCCTCGCCGGTGCCGGGCTGGTCGACGAACAGCGCCGACAGGCCGCGGCTCGCGAACATCGTGCCCATGACGCTGGCGCGCAGCATCTCCTTGGTGCTGTCCAGGCCGTTCATCACGACGACGATGGGCGCGGGCCCGGCCACGCCCTGGGCGCGCACCAGCAGGCCGCTGATGTGCGAGCCCTCGTACGGGATCTCGACGCGCTCGCAGTTCTCGTGCGCCAGCTCGCGCGCCTGGGCGAACAGTTCCAGCGAGCGCTTGTACATCGCCAGCCGCGCCTCGAAGCCGTGCGCCTGCATGCGCTCGGCGATCGCGTAGTACAGCGCGGCGCGGCCCAGCTTCTCGCCGGCGGAGCGGCGGCGGTCGCGCGCCAGGTCCGCGTCGGCCAGCGCGATCAGCCGGTCGCCGCCGCCCTTCCACGCCTCGTAGAACGCGTGCGTGCCCGGGTCGTCGCCCGCCGTCGCCGCCTCCAGGATCGGGCGGCACATCGCGTCGACCTCGCCGATGTTGCCGCCGTGGGTCAGCGCGATCATCGTGGACAGGCTCCACACGTAGTTGGTCGGGAAGTACTGGAACATGGGAAGTCCTTCAGATCGGATCGAATGGCGTGGGCAGCTCGCGCGCGATCCAGACGGCGCCGTCGGCGACGCGCGAGCGCACCGGGATCAGGCGCTCGCCCTCGCACGGGCCCGCGAAGCAGACGCCGGTGCGGATGTCGAAGTGGGCCGAGTGCGCGTAGCAGACGATGTGCTGCGCGTCGGCCGACAGGAAGCGGTCCTGCCGGAACTCCAGCGGCCGGTGGTTGTGCGGGCAGTCGTTGAGCCAGACGAACACGTCCGCGCCCTGGCGGACAGCGAAGACCTGGTCGTCGTTGCCTTCGCGCAGCAGGCCACGCGACTCGCCGTCGGGCAGCTCGGCCAGCCCGCAGAGGCGCCGCTCATCGGCCGGCATCCGTCACTCGCCCGGGGCCCACTTCGGGGCGTGCGTGAACAGGAAGGTCTGCGAGTTGTCGGACCCCGGGGGCATCGCGCGCGGCGTCCACGAGTCGTCGTGCAGGTCCATGTCGGCGTCGAATTCCATCGTGCCGCCGAACGGGCTGTTGAAGTACCAGAAGTAGTTGCTGCCCATGATGTGGCGGCCCGGGCCCCAGAAGCTCTTGTAGCCCTTCTGCGCGAAGCGCCAGCCGGCGTGCAGCACCTCGTTGGCGGAGGCCAAGTGGAAGGTGAAGTGGTTCATGCCCACCATGTGGCTGTTGAAGCTCTGGATCATGAACAGCGTGTGGTGCTCCAGCGTGCCCTGCGGCCGCATGAACGGGCCCAGGCCGATGAAGCGGTCGGTGACGCGGAAGCCCAGGCGGTCCTGGTAGAACGCCTCGGCCTTCTTCGCGTCCGGCACGAAGTAGACGACGTGCGACAGCGACCTCGGCAGGATCTTCTCGGCCTTGTCGGCGGCGACGACGTTGACGCCGCGCCCGCCCGCCTGCCCCGGCACGTTGATGGCCACGTGCGGCGCGACGATCGCGCGCCGGCGCGTCACGCGGAACGCGATCGGGTAGCCGCCGTCGTCGACGGCGTGGATCGTGCCGTCGGCGTCCGTCGTCACTTCGCGGTCGGCGGACAGGTTGTCGGCGATCGCCTTCAGCGTCGCGGCGTCGGCGACGCCGTGGACCGTCTCGCGCAGGTTGGGCGAGGGCGCGTTCGCCGCGGGCAGGCCGGGGTCGTTCGCGTGCCGCAGCACGATGGCCGTGCCGTCCAGCGCCTCGTAGCGGCCGCCCCTGGCCGAGCGCTCGGCCTCGTTCAGGCCGTAGTCCAGCAGGTACTGGCGGGCGGCGTCCATGTCCTCGACGCCGAAGACCAGTTCTTCCAGTCCGACGATGTTCATGCGTGTTGTCTCCAGGTTTCGGAAGTGCGCGGGCTCAGTCGGCCATCGCGCGGGTGATCAGGGCGTCGACGTGGCCGTCGCTCTTGAAGCCGAACGCTTCGGCCTGCGGCGTGGCCAGCGGCGGGTAGGCGGCGAACAGGCGTTCGATGAACGGGTCGGGCGCGTAGGTGACGAGCGCGGCGCGATCGGCGCCGAAGCGCTGCGCCAGCGCGGCGACGACCTCGGCGATCGTCAGCCGCAGCACCGGCATCTGGTAGCTGCGGCGCGCGTTCATCGTCGACGCGTCGGCGGTGGCGGCGTGCAGCAGGTTGTCGACGCAGGCGCCCACCGAGATCCACCAGGCCACGCCGTCCGGCGACGCCGGCACCGTGATCGGCTGCGCCGCCGCGAGCCGCCAGAACAGCTGGCTCATGAACGCGGACATCATCCCCGCGCCGTCCCCCGGCCGCGCCACCACGCCGGGCAGCCGCAGCGAGCAGCCGCGCACCCAGCCCAGGCGCGACGCGTCGGCCACCAGCAGCTCGCCGGCCAGCTTGTGCGCGCCGTAGCTCAATACAGGGGCGGGTATCGTGGCCTCGTCGACCCGATCGGGCAGCTTCTCGCCGTAGACCGCGATCGTGCTCGCGAACACGAAGGCCGGCGGCGTCGCCTGGCCGCGCAGGTCCTCCAGCAGTCCGACGGTCGCGTCGAGGTTGATGCTGCGGCCCAGCTCGTAGTTCTTCTCCGCGGCGCCGCCGGGAATGCTGGCGAGGTGGAACACCGCGTCGACCGGCGCCGCGTACGCCATCGCCCGCACCGCGGGATCGGCGATGCTGCCGGCGACCTGGTGCACGCGCGGGTCCGCGTGCAGGCCGTCGAAGCGCAGGTCCATCAGCGACAGCCGCGTCACCGGCCTGCCGCCGAGGCCGTCCTTCAACAACCGCTTGACCAGCGCCTGGCCGACGAAGCCCTGCGCACCCGTGACGACAACGTGCGTCATTGCTTGTCTCCGTTCTTGTTGCCGCCGCGGAACGGCAGCGACGCGAGGAATGCGAGCTTGCCCAGGCCGAGCATCTTGAGTCCGGCGCGCGCGGACGGGCCGTCCAGCCTGGCTTCCATCGGCATCGTCCCGAAGCTCTTGCCCTTGATCACCAGCTCGTCGCCGACGCGCTCCAGCGATTCCACGTGCATCAGCTCCTCGTCGGCCGCGCCGCGCAGCACCATGCCCGCCCTGGCGCCGCCGGCGCCATTCGCGCGCATCGTGGCGGGCACGCCGGTGTCCTGGCGCGCGCCGCCGGAGACGGCGCCGAAGTCCATGCCCAGCTGCTCGAACATGCGGATCGCGGTGGCGCGGCCCGCGCCGTAGACGCCGCCGCCCGGATGCTGGAACGGCCCGGCCAGGTACAGGCGCTCGACGCCCGGCACCGTGTACTGGCCGAGGTCGGGCGTCGGGCGGTGGCCCGCGCTCTGATAGAAGTAGGGCGCCACGCCGTGCAGGTCGCCGCGCATCATGCTGTTCGGGCTGGAGCGCTCGAGGTCCAGCGGGCTGACGATCTTGCGGGCGACGATGTTGTCGCTCGTCAGGTTGGAGACGAATTGGCGGTAGTGCGCCAGCGACAGGTCGCCGATCTCCTCCTTCACGTCGTCCCAGTGGCGGCCGTCGGCCAGCTTGTAGGGCGCGAAGGTGATGCCGTGGAACATGCCGGCGCCGGCCGGCACGCGCGTCTTGTCGCCGATGCTCTCGTCGCCGCCGGCGCACAGGCGCCGCTCGGTGATGCGGCCGCGGCGCAGGCCGTCGAAGTCGTCGAGCATGTCGGACAGCCGGTCGCTGGCCATGAACTCGAGCATCGTCGCGTACCCGATCTCCTCGCCCGCGTGGAACTTCGCGTTCTCCTTCAGGTCGTAATGGCTGACCATGATGGAGAACGGCGCCAGCGTCGCGCGCTCCGCGCGCTTGAGCACCGGCTCGGGCACGCCGTCGACGAACTTGCGCACGACGTGCGGATGGATCGCCCCGATCACCGCGTCGCGCGCCTTGATCGCCTCGCCGTCGCTCAGGATCACACCGTCGGCGCGGCCGCCGGAGGTGGTGATCTTCGCGACCTCCGCGTTGCAGCGCACCTGGCCGCCGTGCGACTCGATGCAGCGCACCAGCGCCTCGGTCAGCTTGCCGCTGCCGCCGATGGGCTGCGAGACGCCGTAGGTGTGGATGATGCCGGGCATCAGCAGCACACCCATGCCGGTGCCCAGCTCGTCGGGGCATTGCAGGTTCTCGCTGACCAGGCGCAGCAGGTGGATCTTGATCTTGTCGTTCTCGTACAGCTGGTTGACGAGGTCGAGGCAGTCCCGGTTCATGTAGTCCAGCATCAGCCGGCCCTCGTCGCTGCGATCCAGCATCGCGACGAGCTCGCCCAGCGGCGGCGGCGGCGAGTACAGGCCCGGCATGAACATCTGCAGGATCTGCTGGCTCATCTTCACGAAGCCGCGGTAGGTCTCCGCGTCCTTCGGGGAAACCTTGGCGAAGCATTCGCAGGTCTTGTCGACATCCTTGTACGTGAACAGCACCGACTGGTCCGGGAACACGGTCGCGTGCGGCACCGGCGAGTAGTGGTACTTCAGGCCGTGCGTGGACAGCAGGCCGAGCTCGTCCTGGCGCAGCATCGGGTTGCCCTGGATCATGATGTGCACGCTGGAGTGCTCGTCATGCCAGTAGCCCGGCGTGTTCAGCTGCTGGGTCGACACGCCGCCGCCCGGATAGGGCTTGCGCTCCAGCACCAGCACCTTCTTGCCGGCCTTGGCGAGGTAGGCCGCGGCGACCAGGCCGTTGTGGCCCGCGCCCATCGCGACGATGTCGTACGGGCCGCTCACGCCGCCGCTCCCCGCTCGCCGGCAGGCACGAAGCGATGCTCGATCGCGCCGAAGACCGACTGGCCGTCGGTGCCGAAGACCTCGAAGCGCAGCGTCTCGCCGAACTTCAGGAACGGCGTCGTGGAGTCTCCGGTGTCGATCTTCTCGACCGCGCGGCGCTCGGCCAGGCAAGCCGAGCCGACCTCGCGGTAGGCCTTGTTCGACACCGTGCCCGAGCCCAGGATGGTGCCCGCGCGCAGGTTGCGGTTGTAGGCCAGGTGCGCCAGCAGCTCGCCGAAGCTCCAGTCCATCTCGCGGCCGTTCGGGTGGCCGAAGCGCTCGCCGTTGCGATGCACGTGCAGGTCCAGCTGCACGCGGCCGCCGCGCCAGCCGTTGACCAGCTCGTCGGGCGTCACCGCCACCGGCGCGAACACCGTCGCCGGCTTGGCGTTGATGAAGCCGAAGCCCATCTGCAGCTCGCGGAACAGGTGGGCGCGCATGCTGACGTCGTTGAGGATGGTCACCAGGCGGATGCGCGACTCGGCCGCCGCGGCGCTGCTGCCCATCGGAATCTCGTCGACGATGACCGCGTACTCGCCCTCGAAGTCGCCGTTGTCGGCCTCGGTCGGGAACGGGTAGTCGTCGCGCGGGGCCCAGAAGTCGTCGGACTGCCGCTGCACCAGCACCGGGATGCCCGCGGTCTTCTTCACGGTGAGGTCGTAGGCCTCCTCCATGATGTTGCCGTGGTTGAGGAAGGCCGACGCGTCCACGAACTGGTGCGTGCGCGGCAGCGGCGACATCGCGTCCGCCTGCACGAACGGGAACGCCCCGGCGACCTGGCCCGCGTTCAGCGCGGCGGAGACGGCCTGCAGCGGCGCCTCGACGGCGTCCCAGTGCTCGATCGCGACTTGCATCGTCGAGGCGATCGGCGCGGCGTCGACCGCCAGCGCGAGGTCGCGCGAGACGACGACCAGGCGGCCGTCGCGCGTGCCGTTCTTGAGGGTGGCGAGTTTCATCGGGATTCCTTGGGAGTTCAGGCCAGCGGACGGCCGCCGTCGACCGGCAGGACCGCGCCCGTGGTGAAGGTCAGGTGCGTGGCCGCGGCCACGACGGTCGCCGCGACCTCCTCGGGCAGCGCGAGGCGCCTGAGCGGCGTGCGCGCCGCCTGTTCGTCGCGCCACGCGACGTCGAGCGCCTTGACGAACTCGGTGTCCGACAGGCCGGGCGACACCGACAGCACGCGGACCTCCGGCGCCAGCGCGCGCGCCAGCGACTTCGTCATGTTGTCGACCGCGGCCTTCGACGCGCAATACGCGACGTTGCTCCCCATCGCGGTGACCGCGGCGATCGACGAGATGTTGACGACGAGGCCGGTCGCGCCGTCGTCCCGCTTCGCGGCCAGCAGCGGCTTGAGCGCACGCACCGCGGCGAACGGGCCGCGCACGTTGGTGGCCAGGATCTGGTCGAACAGCGCGTCGTCCAGCCCGTCGAGGTCGGCATGCGCGACGAAGCGCGTCGTGCCGGCGCAGTTGACGAGGATGTCGCAGCGGCCATAGCGGCTGCGCACCTCGGCCGCGAGCGCGGACAGCGCGGCGCTGTCGGTGACCGGCGCCTTCAGCGCGGCATGCGGCAGCGCCGCCGGCGGCAGCCGGTCGGCCAGCTCGCGCGCCGGGCCTTCCGAGCTGTTGTAGCCGACGACCACCGCGCAACCGGCCGCGGCCAGCGCCTGGCAGATCGCGCCGCCGAGGCCGCCGGCGCCGCCGGTGACCACGGCCACCCGTCCTTGCAACGAACGCATCTGGGCGCGACCTCAGGCGGGTTGCTTGAGGCGGCGCACGCGGATGTCCGCCTGCTCCTTGTGGCCCGACATGTGCTCGTAGCCGCACAGCCGCGAGCAGTATTCGCCCACCGCCACCGAGGCCTCGTCCGTCAGCACGCGCTGGTAGGTGTGCGTCTTGATGAACTTGCCCACCCACAGCCCGCCCGTGTAGCGGCCCGCGCCCTGCGTCGGCAGCGTGTGGTTGGTGCCGATCACCTTGTCGCCGTAGCTGACGTTGGTGCGATGGCCCAGGAACAGCGCGCCGTAGCGCGTCATGCGCTGCAGGAACCAGTCCGGGTCCTTCGTCATCACCTGCACGTGCTCGGAGCACAGGCGCTCGGCCTCCTGCAGCATCTCCTCGTCGGTGTCGCACAGGATCAGCTCGCCGTAGTCGCGCCACGAGACGCTGGCCACCGGCGCCGTGTCCAGTCGCCCCAGCACCTTCTCGATGGCCGCGGGCAGCTCGGCGGCGATCTTCCTGCTGGTGGTGATGCAGTAGGCCGGCGAGGTCGGGCCGTGCTCGGCCTGGCCCAGCAGGTCGACCGCGACGAGCTCGGCGTCGACCGAGTCGTCGCAGATGACCATGGTCTCGGTCGGGCCCGCGAACAGGTCGATGCCGACGCGGCCGAACAGCTGGCGCTTGGCCTCGGCGACGTAGGCGTTGCCCGGGCCGACGATCATGTCGACGGGCGCGATCGACTCGGTGCCGATGGCCATCGCGGCGACGGCCTGCACGCCGCCGAGGCAGTAGATCTCGTCGGCGCCGGCCAGGTGCATCGCGGCCACGATCTCGGGGCTGGGCTTGCCGTCGAACGGCGGGGCGCAGGCGATGATGCGCTTGACGCCGGCGACCTTGGCCGTCAGCACGCTCATGTGCGCCGAGGCGATCAGCGGGTACTTGCCGCCGGGGATGTAGCAGCCCACCGAGTTCATCGGGATGTTGCGATGGCCCAGCACCACGCCCGGCATCGTCTCGATCTCGACGTCGTGCATCGAGCTCTTCTGGATCTGCGCGAAGCGGCGGATCTGGGCCTGCGCGAACTTGATGTCGGCCAGCGTCTGCGGGCTCAGCGACGCGATGCAGGCGTCGATCCGGGCCTGGCTCAGGCGGAAGGACTCGGGCGACCACTTGTCGAACTTCGCGCTGTACTCGCGCACGGCGGCGTCGCCGTTGGCCTCGATGTCGGCCAGGATGTTCTCCACCGTGGTGCGGACTTGGGCGTTGAGGTCGGCCTTGGCCTGCGCGGGCTTGCCTTGCTTGAGGTACTGGACGGTCATGTCGGTCTTTCGGTGGGAGAGGGAGGCGTGCTGCGGCGTCAGGCCGGGCGGCCGGGGCGCAGCTCGAAGGGCTGGAGGAACTCGATGAGGTTGCCGGCGCAGTCGCGCACGAAGGCGGTCGGGTTGCCGTCGACGCGCGTCTCGAAGGCGATGTCGGCGCCGGCCGCGCGCAGCGCGGCGACGGCGGCGGGCACGTCCGGCACCTCGAAGCACATGTGCTTGTTGCCGTGCGTCTTCAGGTCGAGGTTGGGCGTGCGGCGGTCGTCGGGCAGCGGCGCGGCGCCCTCGACCTGGAAGATCTCGATGCGGAAGTCGCCGCGCTTGACGAAGGCGATGTGCGCCGGGATCTTCTCGATGAACAGGCGCTCCTCGAGCGAGAAGCCGAGCATGCGCTGGTACCAGGCGACGGCCGCCTCCAGGTCGGGAACGCTGATGCCGAAATGGTGGGCGCGCAGCGGGCCGATGGCGCTGGTGAAGGATTCGGTCATGTTGTCTCCGACTCGTCGTCGTTCTTGTGATCCGGGGCGGATCGTAGGCAGGCTGAGCCGTTCGGAAAATCAAATCTTTTCGTACCCAGCTATTGATGCCATCGAAAGGTCGGTCGCAGAATGGCGCCATGCGGCTCGGCCATTTCGACCTCAACCTGTTCGTCGCGCTCGATGCCCTGCTGGAGACGCGCAGCATCACGCGGGCGGCCGAACGCCTGAACCTCGGGGCGTCCGCCACCAGCAGCGCCCTCGGGCGCCTGCGTGAGCAGTTCGGCGACGAGCTCCTCGTTCAGGTCGGCCGCCGCATGGAGCTCACGCCGCTGGCGCAGAACCTGCGCGAGCCGGTGCGCGACCTGATCCTGCGCTCGCAGGCCACCCTGTCGGCCAAGGCCGAGTTCGACCCGGCCAGCACCCAGCGCCGCTTCGTGTTCAATGCGTCCGACTACGCGACCACCGTGCTCCTGACCCCGCTGGCCCAGGTGCTGGAGACGGAGGCGCCCGGCATCTCGATCGACATCGTCGGCCTGGGCGACCGCAACCTCGAGCGGCTGGCCCACGGCGACATCGACCTGGCGATCTACCCTGCGCGCAACGCCAGCCCCGACCATCCACAAGAGGACCTGCTCACGGAGAGCTACCTGTGCGTGGTCTGGACCGGGTTCCACCTGCAGGGCGGCAAGCTGAGCTTCGAGCAGTACATGGCGTCGCGCCACGTCGCCGCGCAGTTCGGCGACCTGCGCGTGCCGACCTTCGAGAGCTGGTTCTTCGCCGCGCACGGCGTCGACCGCAACGTCGTGGTCGTGGCCAGCTCGTTCAACGCGCTGCCGCCGCTGGTCGTGGGCACGCAGCGCATCGCGACCGTGCACGCCCGGCTGGCGCGCATGTACGCGCGGGTGCTGCCGGTGCGCGTGCTGGAGCCGCCGTTCGAGATCCCGCCGCTGCAGCTCGTGATGCAGTGGAACCGCCACAACGCGCAGGACGCGGCCCACGCCTGGCTGCGCAAGCGGCTCAAGGCCGTGGCGACGGACACCGTCTAGCCGCTGGCGGAGGCCGCGCTGGCCGGACCATCCACCCGGCCGCGGCCACGCGCCGCACCGAGCACAATGCGCGGATGAGCCCCGACGCCGACGACCTGCTGCTGTTCGCCCGCGTGGCCGAGTCCGGCAGCTTCAGCCGCGCCGCCGAGCGCGTGCAGCTGCCGAAATCGACGGTGTCGCGCCGCATCGCCGCGCTCGAGAAGCGCCTGGGCGAGCGGCTGCTGCAGCGCACCACGCGCAAGCTGGTCATCACCGAGTTCGGCCAGGGCGTGCTCGATCACGCGCGGGCGATGTCGGAGGAGGTGGACGCGGCGCTCGCGTTCGCGCTGTCGCGCCAGGCGCGGCCCAGCGGCCGGCTGCGCGTGTCCATGCCCGCCGACTTCGCCAGCACCACGCTGGAGCGGCCGCTGGCCGGGTTCATCCGTGACTTTCCGGAAGTCGCGCTGGAGCTGGACCTGTCGCCGCGCCGCGTCGACCTGATCGGCGAGAACTTCGACCTGGCCATCCGCATGGGCGCGCTGCCCGACGACACCCAGCTGGCCGCGCGCCGCCTGGCCGTCTTCACCACCGGCCTGTACGCCGCGCCCTCGCTGCTGCGCCAGCACGGCGACCCGCTGGCGCCCGAGGCGTTGCTCACGATGCCCGCGCTGATGCTGCTGTCGCGCTCGGGCGAGGCGATCCCGTGGGCGCTGTCGCCGCGCGAGGCCGGGCAGGCCAAGGGCCCGGACGACGCGCCGGCCAAGTCGCGTCGCGGCGCCGCGGCGCCGGCGCACGAGATCGTCCCGAGCCAGCACATGCGCGCCAACTCGCCCGACGTGCTGATCCGGCTGGCGCGCAGCGGTGCCGGCGTCGTGGCCGTCGCCGACTTCTTCGCCGAGCCCTACATCGCGCGCGGCGAGCTGCAGCGCGTCCTGCCCGCGTGGTGCCTGCCGGACGTCGACTGCTGGGCCGTGTTCCCCGGCCGCCGCCTGATGCCCGCGAAGACGCGCGCGTTCATCGACATGCTGGCGCGGACGATGAGCGCGTGCTCGGAAGCGTTGGACGCGTCCGCGGCGAAGGTCAACGCCTCGCCGGGACGATTCCGCGTGGATTGAAGCGTTTCGGCTTCAGTGCGGCAGGCGCGTGAGCGCCCGCTGCAGGGCGCGCGCGGGCGGGGCGTCCGCGCCCGATGCCACCGCCTCGGGCGGCGCGGTCCAGCCGCGCGGCAGCTCGCGCAGCACGGCCTTCGCGTCGAGCGAGCGGATCGGCACGCCGGTGTCCGCGGGGATGCGGCCGCGCGCCACCAGCGCCTCGTAGCGCAGCGCGCTGACGCGCAGGAACGACGCGAAATTGCCGACGCCGCCGCGCGCGGCCACCAGCTCGTCGTAGAGCTTCTCGATCAGGTGCGTGACGCTCATGCCGTCGCGGCGGGCGATCTCCTCGAGCACCTCCCAGTACAAGTGCTCCAGCCGGATGCTCGTGACCACGCCGTGCAGGCGGACCGAGCGCGTGCGGCTCTCGTAGCTCGCAGGATCGGCGCTGATGAAGATTTCACACATGCGGTTGTCTCCTTGGCCCGGCCGCGTCGCTTCTGGCGCGCGGCTTCAGCGGCAGGGGCGCGGGATGCGGCCCCTTCCGGACCAATGCAATGTACGCCCGCCCGGCCGGGCTCGCCAGGGGCGGACCCGCGGGTTTACACGCTGATCCGCGTGCCCAGCACCGCCAGGAACTGCGCGATCCACGCCGGATGTGCCGGCCACGCGGGCGCCGTCACCAGGTTGCCGTCGGTGACCGCCTGGTCGACCGGGATGCCCATGTACTCGGCGCCGGCCAGCTCGACCTCGACCTGGCAGGCCGGGTAGGCCGAGACCTTGCGGCCCTTGATCAGTCCCGTCGCGGCCAGCAGCTGCGCGCCGTGGCAGATCGCGGCGACCGGCTTGCCCGCCGAAAGGAAGTGCTTGGTCATCGCCACCACCTGCGCGTTCATGCGCAGGTACTCGGGCGCGCGGCCGCCGGGCACGACCAGCGCGTCGTAGGACTCGGCGCGGACGTCGGCGAAGCTCGCGTTGAGCGTGAAGCGGTGGCCGGGCTTCTCGCTGTAGGTCTGGGCGCCGTCGAAGTCGTGGATCGCCATCGTCACGTAGTCGCCGGCCTTCTTGTCCGGCGCGATGGCGTGCACGACGTGGCCGACGGCCTGCAGCGCCTGGAACGGCACCATCGTCTCGTAGTCCTCGCCGAAATCGCCGCAGATCATCAGGATCTTCTTGCCCATGCTCGTCTCCTGGGGTGGTTGAAGGGACGACCCGATTGTTCGAAGCTCACGCCATGAGCGGGTAGTAGTCCGATACTTTCGTGCTCGACATGACCGCGCCACCCACCCTCACCGAACTGCACCGCCGCCGCCTGCGCGCGATCTGGCGCTCGGCCGGCTGGCCGAGCCAGGACCTGGTCGAGGTCGAGCTGCTGGCTGCCGGCTGGGTCGAGCGCCTGCGCGACAGCGACGGCCGCGAGACGCTGCGCGTCACCGACGCGGGGATCCAGGTGCTGGCCGCCACGCTCGCGCGCAACCGCGCGGCGCGCGACGCCCACGAGGCGCTGATCGGCCGCGTCGCCGTCGCCATGCAGCGCGCGGGGCGCATCGCGTGGCGCGGGCTGTCGCTGCGCGTGCGCACCGGCGACGACGCGGCGGGCACCGGGCGCTGGACGGTCGCGATGCCCGATCTGTTCTCGGTGCGCCACACGACGGTGGAGGACTACCTCGAGCCCGTCGTCCACGAGATCAAGGTGCGCCGCGCCGACCTGCTCGGCGACCTGCGCAAGCCGGCCAAGGGCGAGGCCTACCGGCAGATGGCGCGCGAGTGCTGGTACGTGCTGGCCGAGGGCATCGGCGACGCCGGCGACGTGCCCGAGGACTACGGCGTCATGGTCGAGCGCGACGGCGTGCTGGACGTGCTGCGCCCGGCCCCGCGGCGTGCGCTGCGCCTGCCGTTCGCGACCTGGATGGCGCTGGCGCGCGCGACGCCGGAGCCGGCCGCGGAGTCGACGCAGCAGTCGCTCGGCTGCCCGGGCAAGGACGACGACGAGCCCGCCGGCGACGCGCCCGCCTGACGCCTCGCGCCCTCGTGCGCGTGACGCATGAGCATGCGCGCCCGCGCGGGCCGGCCGTCGCGGACAATACGCGCTTTCCGCGCCGGCCCGTCCGTGCCGCCCGCCGCCCACCCGGTGGCAGTGGCCGGCGGGGGGCCGCTCATCCCATACCCTGGAGACCGTCTCGATGATCCGCTTGTCGCCATCCTCCGCCCGCCCCCTGAAGTCGTCCGTCCTGGCCGTCGCGCTCGCCGCGGCGCTGGCCGGTCTCGGCGGCGCCGCGCACGCCGTCGACGGCCCGCCGCCCGGCAACGTGGCTTGGCAGGAGGCGAGCAGCGACGCCGACATCGACAAGGCCTTCGCCGCCGCCAGGGCGCAGAACAAGCCGGTGCTGCTGTACTGGGGCGCCGTGTGGTGCCCGCCGTGCAACCAGCTCAAGGCGACGCTGTTCAACCGCCAGGACTTCGCGGAGCAGTCCAGGAGCTTCGTCGCCGTGCACCTGGACGGCGACGCGCCCGGTGCGCAGAAGCTGGGCACGAAGTTCAAGGTCGTCGGCTATCCGACGCTGATCCTGTTCAGCCCGGATCGCAAGGAACTCACGCGCCTGCCGGGCGAGGTCGATGCCGCGCAGGTGATGCAGCTGCTGCAGCTGGGCCTGGCCAGCGGCCGCCCGATCGCGCAGGTGCTGGCCGACGCGCGCGCCGGCAAGCCGCTCGCGGGCAGCGAGTGGCGCCTGCTGGCGTTCTACTCGTGGGACACCGACGAGGGCGCGCAGGCCGTGCCCGCGGCCGAGCGCGGCCCGCTGCTGCGCAAGCTGGCGGCAAGCTGCCCGACGAGCGAGTCGGCGGCGTGCACGCGGCTGGCGCTGAAGTCCATCGCCGACAGCGACGAGAAGAACCCGCCCGCGCCCGACGCCGCCACGCGGGCCCGCGTCGACCAGGTGCTGGCCGACCCCGCGCTCAGCCGCACCTACATGGACGTGCTGACCAACGGCGCCACCGACATCGTCACCGCGCTCGCGCCCAAGCCGGGCGCGGAACGCCGGAAGCTCGTCGCGTCGTTCGACGCCGCGCTGACGCGCCTGCAGGCCGACACGACGCTGTCGCGCGGCGATCGCCTCGGCGCGCTGTTCGCGCGCGTCGACCTGGCGCGCATCGACCAGCCCAAGGACGCGATGCATCCCAGGCTGCCGGCGGCGCTGGTCAAGGAGGTGCGCGACACAGCGGCGACCACCGACCGCGAGGTCAGCAACGCGTTCGAGCGCCAGGCCGTGATCCCCGGCACCAGCCAGCTGCTCGAGGAGGCCGGCCTGTGGAAGGAATCGGAGGCGCTGCTGAAGTCCAGCCTCTCCAAGAGCCACTCGCCGTACTACCTCATGAGCGAGCTGGGCTCCAACGCGCGCAAGCAGGGCCGCACGGCCGAGGCGCTGCAGTGGTACCAGCAGGCGTATGACAAGAGCGAAGGCCCGGCGACGCGCCTGCAGTGGGGTTCGAGCTACCTGAAGGCGCTGGTCGAGCTGGCGCCCAACGATTCGAAGCGCATCGAGGCGACCGCGCGGTCCGTGTTCAACGACGCCGCCGGCCAGTCCAACGCGTTCGACCAGCGCAGCGGTCGCTCGCTGCAGCGCGTCGGCGCCACGCTGCAGAAGTGGAACGCGGGCGGCAAGCACCAGGCCGTCGTCGACCACCTGAGCGCACAGGTCAACGGCCTGTGCGCGAAGCTGCCCGCGGCCGATCCGCAGCACGCCGCCTGCGAAGGCGTGTTCAAGCCCGCGCCGAACAAGGCCTGATCCCTTTTTCCATCCGTCCCCGTCGAAACCATGACCACCTACAACAAGCCCCTCGGCACCCCGCTCAGCCCGGCCGCCACCCGCGTGATGCTTCTGGGCAGCGGCGAACTCGGCAAGGAAGTGCTGATCGCGCTGCAGCGCCTGGGCGTCGAGACCATCGCCGTCGACCGCTACGAGAACGCCCCCGGCCAGCAGGTGGCGCACCACGCGCACACGATCACGATGAGCGACCCGGTGGCGCTGCGCGCGCTGATCGAGCGCGAGAAGCCCGACCTCGTCGTGCCCGAGATCGAGGCGCTGGCTACCGCGGAGCTGCAGGCGCTGGAGGCCGAGGGCAAGGTGCGCGTCATCCCGACGGCGCGCGCCGCCCGCCTGACGATGGACCGCGAGGGCATCCGCCGCCTGGCCGCCGAGACGCTGGGCCTGCCGACCAGCCCGTACGTGTTCTGCGACTCGCTGGCGGAGCTGCAGGCCGCGATCGACGGCACCGGCGGCAAGGCGGCCATCGGCTACCCGTGCATCGTCAAGCCGGTGATGAGCAGCTCGGGCAAGGGCCAGAGCAAGATCGACGGGCCGGACGACGTGAAGAAGGCCTGGGACTACGCGATGGCCGGCGGCCGCGTCAGCCACGGCCGCGTGATCGTCGAAGGCTTCATCGATTTCGACTACGAGATCACGCTGCTGACCGTGCGCTCGCTGGGCGCCAACGGCGCGGTGCAGACCAGCTTCTGCGCGCCGATCGGCCACGTGCAGGTCAAGGGCGACTACGTGGAGAGCTGGCAGCCGATGGCCATGAACCCGGCCGCGCTGGCGAGCGCCGAGCGCATCGCCAAGGCCGTCACCGACGACCTCGGCGGCCAGGGCGTGTTCGGCGTCGAGCTGTTCGTCAAGGGCACGGACGTCTGGTTCAGCGAGGTCAGCCCGCGCCCGCACGACACCGGCATGGTCACGATGATCAGCCAGTGGCAGAGCGAGTTCGAGCTGCACGCCCGCGCGATCCTGGGCCTGCCGGTGGACGTCTCGCTCAAGAGCCCCGGCGCCAGCGCCGTGATCTATGGCGGCGTCGACGCGAAGGCGCTGCAGTTCGACGGCGTGGCCGACGCGCTGCGCGTGCCGGGCACCGACGTGCGCCTGTTCGGCAAGCCCGAGAGCTTCGAGCGCCGCCGCATGGGCGTGGCGCTCGCGCACGACGCGGACGTCGAGCGCGCCCGCGTCAAGGCCAAGGAGGCCGCGGCCAAGGTCAGGCCGAAGGCGGCCTGACCCGGCGCGTCACTTGGCGAGGCCTTCGGCCTTCAGCGCGGCCTGCACCGCGGGCCGCGCCTTCATGCGCGTCATGAAGGCATCGAGGTTCTTGAGGCCGGTCAGGTCGACGCCGACGCCGGGAGCCCAGTTCGTCACCGTGAACAGGTAGGCGTCGGCGACGCTGAACTGCCGGCCCATCAGGTAGTCCTTGCCCTCGAGCTTCGCGTCGACGAAGGCATAGCGGTCGCGCAGGCGTCCGACGAAGATCTCCTTGGCTTCCTTCGGCATCTTCGGGTTGAACAGCGGCGAGAAGCCCTTGTGCAGCTCGCTGGTGATGAAGTTGAGCCACTCCATCACGCGATAGCGCTCCATCGTGCCGTACGCCGGCGCCAGGCCGCTGGCGGGCGCGTGGTCGGCGATGTACTGCAGGATGACCGGGCCCTCGGACAGCCGCGCGCCGTCGTCCAGCTCCAGCAGCGGCACCTGGCCCTTGGCGGTGACCTGGTAGTAGTCGCTGCCGTCGGCCAGGGTGTGCGTCTGCAGCGCGGTCTTGACGAGGTCGAACTTCACGCCCGCCTCGCACAGGGCGATGTGGGGCGACAGCGAGCAGGCGCCGGGGCTGTAGTAGAGCTTCATGACGGTCTTCCGGTGGGTGGGGGGCGCGCCTGTCGAGCGGCGCGGACGGGCGCCCATGATGCCCAAAACGCCGCCCACCTGCAGGGCAGGGCCTTCGACGGGACGACGGGAAACGCCGTCGAACGGCGGCGGATGCGCCGGCGCGGTCTGCTACGCTGCGAGCCAGCTCAACCACCGGCGCCGCATCGTGACCCGACAGATCCTCGACGACTCCCGCGTGCATCCCGCCATCCGCGCCCGCATCGCCGACGAAGGCCGCGCGGTCATCGCCGAAGTGGAGGCGGCGGTCGCCTCGAACGCGGTCGTCGTCGTGGGCATGGCGTGGAACCCGTTCCCGCGCAAGGCGCGCCAGTGGCTGGACGCAGCCGGCGTGCCCTACAAGTACATCGAGTACGGCAACTACGCCAGCCAGTGGCGCAGGCGCCTGCCGCTGAAGCTGTGGACGGGCTGGACGACGTTCCCGATGATCTTCGTCGACGGCCAGTTCGTCGGCGGCTTCAGCGATCTCGCCAAGCTCGACCCGGCGGCGCTGAAGAAGGGAGCGGGCGGCGCGTCCGCGCGTCCGTGAGCCGGCGCCTCGCCCGGCGAGCGGCGGGCGCCGCGGCGCTGACGCTCGCCTGCGCGGGCGCGGGGAGCGCGACGCTGCCGCTGCACGCCTGCCGCCTGGCCGGCCTCGACCACGACGCGCAGTGCGGCGTGCTCGAGCGGCCGCTCGATCCGGCGCGCCCCGAGGGCACGCAGATCGCCCTGCACGTCGTCGTCATCCCGGCGCTCGCGCGCCAGAAGCAGCCGGACCCGGTGTTCTTCTTCGCCGGCGGCCCCGGCCAGAGCGCGGTCGGCCTCGCGGGCACCGCACAGATGCTGATGCAGCGCCTCGCGCAGCGGCGCGACCTGGTGCTGATCGACCAGCGCGGCACCGGCCACAGCGCGCCGCTGCAATGCGACGTGCCGGCGCCCGACGAGGCGCTGGCGCGCGCGCTCGATCGCTCGCGCGAGGTGGCCGCGCTCGACGCCTGCCGCGCGAAGCTCGAGAAGCTGCCCTGGGGCGACCTGCGCTTCTACACGACCACGATCGCGATGGCCGACGCCGACGCCGTGCGCGCCGCGCTCGGCGCGCCGCAGGTCGACCTGGTCGGCATCAGCTACGGCACGCGCGCCGCGCTCGAATACCTGCGGGCGTATCCACAGCGCGTGCGGCGCGCGGTCATCGACGGCGTCGCGCCGCCCGACATGGTGCTGCCGGCGAGCGACGACGTCGACGCCGCCGCCGCGCTGGACAAGCTGTTCGCCGACTGCGCCGCCGACAAGGCCTGCGCGCAGGCGCATCCCGCGCTGGCGCAGCGCTGGCAGGCGCTGCTGGCCTCGCTGCCGCGCGCGGTGGACGTCGCCGACCCCGTCACCGGCCAGCCGACGCACGTGACGATGACGAGCGAGGCCGTGCGCGGCCTCATCCACCAGCCGCTGTACACGCCGGCGCAGGCCGCGATGCTGCCGTACGCGATCGAGGAGGCCGCGGCCGGGCGCTTCGGCGTGCTGCTGGCGCTGGCGTCGTCGATCGGCGACCGGCCGTCCGACCTGTCCGAGGGCCAGCACTTCTCGGTCGTCTGCTCGGAGGATTTCCCGCGCCTGCCGGCCGCGCCCGGCCCCGCCGGCGACACGGGCGCGCAAGGCCTGTACCGCGCCGCGTGCGCGCACTGGCCGCGCGGCGCGGTGCCGGCGGCGTTCTACACGATCCCCGTCAGCCCCGCGCCGGTGCTGCTGCTGTCCGGCGGGCTCGACCCGGTGACGCCGCCGCGCCACGCCGAGCGCGTCGCCCGGGCGCTGGGGCCGAAGGCGCGCTCGGTGGTCGTCGCCAACAACGGCCACGGCGCGATGGGCATCGCCTGCATGCGCGACGCGGTGTTCCGCTTCGTCGGCGCCGCGACCGATGCCGAGGCCCTGGCCGTCGACGCCGGCTGCGCCGCCAGGATGCCGCGCCCGCCCGCCTTCGCGCCGCCGCTGCCCGCGCGCGCCGTGCCGGCCACCAACGACCCGGATCGCTTCGACGACGCGCCGCCGGGCGCACCGGGCGCGGACACGCCGACGCCCGCCGCAAAGGATCCGCGATGATCGCGATGGACGACCTGCGCAAGCAGTTCACGACCGGCCGCGGCCGCAAGGCGCGCAGCGTCGTCGCCGTCGACGGCCTGACGCTGCATGCGCAGGACGGCGCAATCACCGGGCTGCTGGGCCCCAACGGCGCCGGCAAGACGACCAGCCTGCGCATGCTCGTGGGCCTGGTCACGCCCGACAGCGGCACGATCCGCGTCGACGGCGTCGACCTGCGCACCGACCCGCAGGGCGTGCGGGCGCGCCTGGGCGTGCTGTCCGACGCGCGCGGCCTGTATCCGCGGCTGACCGCGCGCGAGAACATCGTGTACCACGGCCGCCTGCACGGCGTCGCCGACGACGTGGCGCAGGCGCGCTGCGAGCACCTCGCGCGCCTGCTCGAGATGCAGCCGCTGCTCGATCGCCGCACCGACGGCTTCAGCCAGGGCGAGCGCATGAAGACGGCGCTCGCTCGCGCGCTCGTGCACGACCCCGACAACATCGTGCTGGACGAGCCCACCAACGGCCTGGACGTCGTCGCCACGCGCGCGCTGCGCGAGGCCCTGCGCGTGCTGCGCGACGAGACGGGCAAGTGCATCGTCTTCTCCACGCACATCATGCAGGAGGTGCAGCGTCTGTGCGACCGCGTCGTCGTCGTGGCGCACGGCCGCCACGTGGCCGACGGCACCGTCCAGAGCCTGTGCGAGCAGGCCGGCTGCACGGATTTCGAGGACGCGTTCGTCAAGCTCGCGTTCGATGCGGAGGGTCACGCGCAATGAGCCATTGGCAAGCCATGTGGACGGTGTTCGTCAAGGAACTCAAGGACGCGCTGCGCGATCGCCGCACGCTGATGGCGGTGTTCGTCTCGTCGATCGCCATGGGGCCGCTGATGCTGGTGGCGCTGTCGACCCTGGTCGGCAAGTTCGAGAAGCGCGCCGAGGCGCGCGAGATCGTCGCCATCGGCCTGGACGCCGCGCCCACGCTGCGCAACTACATCGAGCGCCAGACCTTCACCATCAAGCGCGCGCCCGCCGACTGGGAGGCGCAGCTCAAGGACAGCAAGCTCGGCGATCCCGTCGTGATCGTGCCGGCCGATTTCGAGGACGCGCTCGCGCACGGCCAGGCGCCGCGCGTCCAGCTCGTCTACAGCAGCGCCAACCAGCGCGCCCAGGGCGGCGTCGCCGTCATCGGGCGCCTGCTGCAGGGCTTCGACCAGGAGCAGGCGTCGCTGCGCCTCGTCGCGCGCGGCGTCGCGCCGGGCGTGATGAGCGTCTCGCGCATCGACGAGCACGACATCGCCGACACCGCCGCGCGCGCCGCGCAGATGACCGGCGTGGTGCCGATCTTCGTGCTGATGGCCGTGCTCTACGGATCGGTCAACGCCGCGATGGACACCACCGCCGGCGAACGCGAGCGCGGCTCGCTGGAGCCGCTGCTGGCGACGCCCGCATCGCGCGGGGCGATCGTCGTCGGCAAGTGGGGCGCCGCCTTCGCGCTGGGCCTCCTGATCGCCGTGCTCTCGTGCATGAGCTTCCTGCCCGCGCAAAGCCTGCTGCGCAGCGAGTCGCTGTCCGCGATGTTCCGCTTCGGCTGGGCCGAGGCCGCCTGGTTCATCACCGTGCTCGCACCGTTCGCCGCGGCGCTGTCCGCACTGATGATGGCCGTCGCCATCCGCTGCAAGACCGTCAAGGAGGCGCAGGCCAACAACGTGGTACTGACCATGGCCGTCTCGCTGACGCCCATGATCGGCCTGTTCAACCAGGAAGGCGAGAGCCCGTGGAACCTTTGGGTGCCGCCGCTGGCCCAGAGCGCCCTGATGAACCGCGTCCTCAAGAACGTCCCCATCTCGCCCCTCGATTTCGCCCCGGGCGTCGTTGTCTGCAGCGCTGTGACGGCGCTGGCGCTGGTGTTCGTGACGCGGCAGTTGACGAGGCGGGGGGCGCAGTAGTCGGGCAGTCGCCCCGTGCACACGGAAGGCTTGGCGCCTGGTTCTTGGCGCGAACTAGAGGTGTGCGATACCCTGACCAGGTGATGTCCGCGCCCGAGGGGGATGCTACTGTCGCTGCTCGAGAGGAGCTTCGTTCGAAGGCTCCCATATCGATGTCGAACTCCGCTGGGTGTGTCACCCCTGGCCGGGGCACCACAGGCGAGGGCTATGAAGAGAATGCCGTTGGAGCAGTGTTGTGATGTAGGGTTCGACACGGTATCCGGAGCACGCGCTCTGGGTACAGCCTCACTTAGCCCGCTCCTTTGATCTGAGAATGAAAGTGCGATGAGTACGCGGTTCAATCAAAGGTGCCTCGACATCCTGCATTCGAGGTCAGTCAAAGAGTTCTCCAGGAACGTTGCAGACGCAGTCCAGTCTCTTGGAATGACTACGGTTGGCGTCAGCGTCATCACCGAGCACTCACCTGGGATGACCGAGTTCAGGACGATGACGAATGCTCCTGAGGGGTACGTGTCCGACTTCGAGGATCTTGAGCTTGCCAAGCTCGACCCGGTTTCGCAGCACTGTAAGCACTCATCGGAACCGATCGTCTGGGACCAAAAGCTCTACGCAGTCTGCGGACGCGGTGACTTCTGGGAAAACCAGGCAGCCTTTGGATTGAAAAGTGGCGTCTCAGTCGCGTTGCATTTGCCACGCGGCCGTCACTTCCTATTCGGCGCCGACTGCGGCGATCAAACCTGCGGCGACCCTCAGCGGATCCGTGGGCTGGTTTTTGACCTGCAAGTGGTAGCAGCCCACGCGCAAGCTGCGGCGTTCGACCTTTGCCTGCCATACGATGGAGCGATGGATGGCTCGCGGCTAGCTTCGGCTGAACTAGATGCTCTTCAATGGAGCATTGATGGCCTGACCGACGCGGAGGTCGGGGAAAAAATGAACATATCGGCTACCGAGGCTTTGCTGCGACTACGTAGGGCCATGGCTAAGCTGGGATGCGCAAGTAAATATGAAGCTGGGTTGAGAGCGATCCGGCTCGGCTTGATCAGTTGCGACTAGGCTCAATGAGTTTGAAGTAGTCGGCGCACTTCATCTTGCCAGGGCAAGCGGCGAACAAACTGATTGATATGCAACGCGGCATCGATCGCGGCCAACGGTCGACCGTCCACGCTGACAAGCTGCATATTGGTGATGACACGCATTGGATCTACCATTGCGACTACACCTTTGCCGATCTCTATCCAATCCCAAGCTAGGCCAGCGTCGCCGTTTCCACAGAACCGCCCCCAAACCGTTTGCCCGTAGCACTGCCCCGGAGCACCGGGTACGCTGGTGACGCGTGTAGCAAGATGTTTGAACCGTGGCTTTCTGCTGGAGCTGGCAGGCCAGAATACGGTCGGCCAGGAACATAGGCCCCAGCTCGATCCGAACGAAGGCACCGGCGAAACGGCTTGATATGGCGTATGTGTCTGCATGCCTTAAGTCTGGAGAAACTGCGATGCTCGCACCAGCTGTCAACCTTGTCAGGGTGAACCAGTCACGTGCACGCAACGACGACACTCGACCGGGCAATCGCGCCGAACAATTTCGGCCGCCAACGCACGGCGATGCCATCGGCACGCCAGCGAAACAAGGCCGAAGCAGATGACCGCACGTATGCTGAACGGCGGCTACCTGTCCGTCTTAGAAGCCGCCTCTCCTTTGGACTTTCGCAAGGAAGTCATTCGCTTTGCGGAAGCGCTTGGCTTCAACACCGTCTCAGCAATGGCCGTGGTAGATCGAGCCGGAACAGGCACCGAATTCCATACTATTGATAACACGCCAAACGCCTTTACTCAGGTGTATCACGACACGGGGCTGGCCCAGTTGGATCCCGTGATGCAGCATTGCAAGCACGCAGCAGTACCCATCATCTGGGACCAGGACACTTACGTCGCGCAAGGGCTTGGCGAGATGTGGGAGCACCAGGCCAGATTCGGCTATCGAACGGGCATTGCGCTGGCCATCCATCTCCCTGACGGCCGACACTTCTCTATGGGCGTTGACCGCGACCGCCCGCTGTCGTCGAAGCCTAGAGCGCTAACGCGAATCGTGGCTGAACTGCAGCTATTCGCGGTGCATGCTCAAGATGCCGCATTTCGTATCTTCGCACCGCAGCCTCCAGCGACGATCCAAACGGCTTTGCTCACGCCCCGTGAGCTAGAGGCGCTCCGCTGGACCATGGACGGCAAGACCGCCTGGGAAGTCGGAGTCATCATGAGCATTTCCGAACGCACGGCCGTCCTCCATCTTCAAAATGCGATGCACAAGCTCGACAGCGTCAATAAGCATCAGGCCGTAATCAAGGCGCTACGTCTCGGCCTGCTTGCCTGAGGACTCCCCGGGCCCCTGTAAGACTTGACAGTGTGCGGCGGAGGCGGGTCCTGATTGAATCTCTCACATGGCGCAAGTGAAGCGCACAAGTCTGGAGAGATTGCCATGATGCCCCGTCTGACCGCTCTTATCCCCACCATGGTTCGTGCGCAGAAAGCCTCGGCATCGAACAATCAAAAGCAGGCGCCAATGAAGTTGCTGAGCCCGAATGAGCTTCGCAGCGTCTCGGGCGGTGATGGAACCGAATCTCCCAAGGGCTCTTGGTAGCCCTTTTTTAGCCCCGATTTTTAGAAGCATCGAGCCGTGTGAAGGCTCACTTCCCAAGACCCTCCACAATCAGCCCCCTCAGTTCCGGGAATGCCGTTCAGGCGGCGGAAGCGATTGCTGAAGCTGATTGACTCTTGGGGTGCCGACGGATCCCGTCGGCACCCCGCTCTTTTTTTTCGGGGTCGGGAAATCGCTGCGCCAGCGATCAAGCCGGGCGGGTTGCCGCTTCGAGGCGGGTGAGCCAGCGCATCGCGTGGGTGGGGCCGTCGCCGCACATCTCGTGCGAGGGCTGCAGGCCGTCGCAGAAGGCGGGGCGCTCGGGGCGGCCGAAGAGGCGGCAGCGCAGGTCGGCGTCGAGCTGGATGCAAGGGACGCCGGCGGGTTTGCCGTCGGGCATGCCGGGGATGGGGCTGGTGATCGACGGTGCGATGCAACAGGCGCCGCAACCGGGTCGGCACGTCGCGGCCTCGACCACTGTCGTTGCGGCGACGGTCGATGAGGGATGCGCGGGGAGGGCGGCGGGCATGGCTCGATTGTCCTCGCGAGTGGCGCGCCGGCGCCAGCCCGCCTAAAATCACGGTTTCTCCCACCCGTCTCCGCGCGGCGCGATCGATTCCGGGTCCGCCGCGGCGTCGCAGCGCGGGTCGTCCATTCGATCCGGCCGTGACGGCGCGGGTCATGCGCAGTGAGTTGCCGGTGATCTACCCCCAGGAATTCGACGTCATCGTGGTCGGCGGCGGCCATGCCGGGACGGAGGCCGCGCTCGCGGCGGCCCGCATGGGCAGCGCGACGCTACTGCTGACGCACAACATCGAGACGCTGGGCCAGATGAGTTGCAATCCGTCGATCGGCGGCATCGGCAAGGGCCACCTGGTCAAGGAGGTCGATGCGCTGGGCGGTGCGATGGCGGCGGCGACGGACGAGTCGGGCATCCAGTTCCGCATCCTCAACGGCTCCAAGGGGCCGGCGGTGCGCGCCACGCGAGCACAGGCGGATCGCATCCTCTACAAGGCCGCGATCCGGCGCCGCCTCGAGAACCAGGCCAACCTGTGGCTGTTCCAGCAAGCGGTCGACGACCTGGTGGTCGAGTCCGTGGACGGCGCGGATCGCGTCACGGGGGCGGTCACGCAATCGGGCATCACCTTCCGTGGCCGCACCGTCGTGCTGACCGCCGGCACCTTCCTCGACGGCAAGATCCACATGGGCCTGCAGAACTACGCCGCGGGTCGGGCGGGCGACCCGCCGGCGCAGCGGCTGTCGTCGCGCCTGAAGGAGCTGAAGCTGCCGCAGCGTCGGCTCAAGACCGGCACGCCGCCGCGCATCGACGGCCGCTCGATCGACTTCTCGCAGCTGGCCGAGCAGCCCGGCGACGGCATGCCTGACGCCGACGGCCGCGTCACGACCGCGATGCCGGTGTTCAGCTTCATGGGCACGGCCGCGCAGCATCCGCGCCAGATGCCGTGCTGGGTCACGCACACGAACGCGCGCACGCACGAGATCATCCGCTCCGGCTTCGACCGCAGCCCGATGTTCACAGGCGTCATCGAAGGGGTGGGGCCGCGCTACTGCCCGAGCATCGAGGACAAGGTCAATCGCTTCGCTGACAAGGACTCGCACCAGATCTTCCTGGAGCCGGAAGGCCTGACGACGCACGAGTTCTACCCGAACGGCATCTCGACCTCGCTGCCGTTCGACATCCAGCTGGCGGCCGTGCGGTCGATGGCCGGGCTGGCCAACGCGCACATCCTGCGCCCGGGTTACGCGATCGAGTACGACTACTTCGACCCGCGCGAGCTGAAGAGCACCTTCGAGACGCGCGCGATCGCCGGCCTGTTCTTCGCCGGCCAGATCAACGGCACCACCGGCTACGAGGAGGCCGCGGCCCAGGGCCTGTACGCCGGCGTCAACGCGTCGCTGCTGGCCAGCGGTCGCGCCGACGGCTTCGTGCTGCGGCGCGACCAGGCCTACCTGGGCGTGCTGGTGGACGACCTGATCACCAAGGGCGTCACCGAACCTTATCGCATGTTCACCAGCCGCGCCGAGTTCCGCCTGCAGCTGCGCGAGGACAACGCCGACCTGCGCCTGACCGAACTCGGACGCCAGATCGGGCTGGTCGACGACGCCCGCTGGGCACATTTCAACCGCAAGCGCGACGCGCTCGCCCGCGAGACCGAGCGCCTGCGCTCGACCTGGGTGCACCCGAACAACCTGCCGGCGGCGGACGCCGAACGGCTGCTCGGCAAGGCGCTGGAGCACGAGCATTCGCTGTCCGACCTGCTGCGCCGTCCGGGCATCGCCTACGACACGGTCGCCGCGGTCAGTGCCATCGCGCGCCCAAACGCCGATGTTTCACGTGAAACACTGAACCGGGACCTGGGCGAGCAACTGGCCGGCGAAGTCATCGAACAGATCGAGATCGCCACCAAGTACGCCGGCTACATCGACAAGCAGAACGAGGAGGTCAGCCGGGCACAGAGCCTGGAAGAGCTCGCGCTGCCCGCCGAGCTGGACTACAACCAGGTCACGGCGCTGTCCTTCGAGGTCCGGCAGAAGCTCAACCAGCATCGCCCGCAGACGCTGGGTCAGGCCACGCGCATCTCGGGTGTGACGCCCGCCGCCATCTCTCTGCTGCTCGTTCACCTGAAGAAGAAGCGCATCAAAGGCTTCGTCAACCCCGCACCTGCCGAACATGCCGCTTGACCACGGCGAGCCGTCCCGCCTGGACGGCCGACTCGAGGCGCTGGCGCCGCGACTGGGATTGACGCTGTCCGCCACGGAGCGCGAACGCCTGCTGGCCTACATGGCCATGATCCAGCGCTGGACCAAGGTCTACAACCTGACCGCCGTCCGCGACACGGACGAGATGTTCACGCACCACCTGCTGGACTGCCTGGCGGTCGTCGCCCCACTACGCCAGGCGACGGGCGAGGCCGGGCAGGGCGCACTCCGCGTGCTCGATGTCGGCAGCGGCGCCGGCCTGCCGGGCGTGATCCTCGCGATGCTCAATCCCGGCTGGCAGGTGACCTGCGTCGATGCGGTCGCCAAGAAGGCAGCCTTCATCCGCCAAGCGGCGGCCGAGTTGGCGCTGCCCAATCTGCACGGCGTCCACGGCCGGGTCGAGGTGGCGGCGACGTTCAAGAAGCCCGAGTTCGACCTGATCACGTCCCGGGCCTTCGCCTCGATCCACGACTTCACGACGCTGACCCGGCAGCTGCTTGCGTCGCAGGGGCAATGGGCCGCGATGAAGGCGAACCTGTCCGCCGACGAGCGCGCCGCGGTGCCTGCCGACGTCGAGATGTTTCACGTGGAACAACTCGACGTGCCGGATTTGAACGAAAACCGCTGTCTTGTGTGGCTGCGGCCACGTCACTCCGCTGACCAGACGGCCCATCAGCCCTGACAATACGCGCGAGCCTTTTCCTTCCATCAGCGCTTCACCGGTCATCCATGGCGAGAATCTTTTGCATTGCGAACCAGAAGGGCGGCGTCGGCAAGACCACGACGACGGTCAACCTGGCGGCCGGCTTGGCGCTCGTGGGGCAACGCGTCCTGCTGATCGACCTCGACCCGCAAGGCAACGCAACCATGGGTTCGGGCATCAACAAGCGCGACCTGCCGCTGACGGTCTACGACGTCCTGCTGGAGAGCGCCACCATCGCCGAGGCAGCCCAGAAGTCGGGCAGCGGTGGCTATGACGTGCTGGGCGCCAACCGCGAACTGGCCGGCGCCGAGGTGGAGCTGGTGGCGCTGGAGCGCCGCAACGAGCGCCTGCGCCGCGCCCTCAAGGCGGTCGATGCCGACTACGACTTCGTGCTGATCGACTGCCCGCCGTCGCTGAACCTGCTGACGCTGAACGGCCTGTGCAGCGCCCACGGCGTCATCGTCCCGATGCAGTGCGAGTACTTCGCGCTGGAAGGCGTCTCCGACCTGGTCAACACGATCAAGCAGGTGCACGCCAACCTCAACCGCGACCTGGAGCTGATCGGCCTGCTGCGCGTGATGTTCGATCCGCGCATCACGCTGCAGGTCAACGTCAGCGACCAGCTCAAGGCGCACTTCGGCGACAAGGTGTTCAACACCGTGATCCCGCGCAACGTCCGCCTCGCCGAGGCGCCCAGCTACGGGCAGCCGGGCGTCGTGTGGGATCCGACGTCGCGCGGTGCAGTCGCCTTCGTCGAGTTCGCGCAGGAAATGGTCGCCCGCGAAAAGGGCCCTGCACTCGCCGACGCCGGCTGATCGAGCAGGGAGGGGGCGCCCCCTCCAGATTCAGGGCTCGATGTTCGGGTCGCGCAGCAATTCGCGCAGCGGGCCGAAGGTCCACGACCGCAAGGCCATCACGGCCGTGAAGCCGCGCTTGTGCGCCGCGGGCAGGCGCTGGTCGGCCAGGTGCTGCTGGGCGAAGTCCTGGGCCAGGCGCTGCAGGCGCTCCTGGAACACCTTGGCCATCGGCAGGCTCAGGTGGCCGTGCACCAGGCTCACCATCTCGCACTCGCCGTTGAAAGCGCCGGAGAAATAGTCCGCGACGCCGTGTTCGCGGAAAAACTGCATCACCGGCCCGTGGGCGCGCCAGCGGAAGGTCTTGGCGACCTTGAGGCGGTAGCGGTTGAGCGGCTTCAGCTCGATGATGCCCAGGCGGTCGAGCTGGGTCAGGTGGCGCACGGCCTCGGCGTCGGTGAAGGCGTACATCGCCATGATCTGCTCGAAGGGCCACTGGCTCAGCGTGCACAGCGCCATGACCAGCAGGCGCTTGTCGGCCACGACGGCGTGCTCCTGTTCCAGCGTCAGCTCGTCGCGCAGCAGCTCGAGGTCGGCCACCTTGCGCGCCAGCTCCGAGAAGTCGCACTTGAGCACGCGGCAGATCTCGTCGATGCGCTTCAACGGCATGTCGCCCTTGGCGAACATCCGCTTGACGCTGGACTCGGCCAGCCCGAGCTCGCGCCCGAGGTCGGCGTAGGTGAGCCTGGCGAGCTTGAGCTCGCTCTTGAGGACATTGACGATCTCGGCGGTGGTGCTCATGCGGTGCGGCGAAGTATCCGCGCACGATACCTCACGATGCGAGGAGCAGCACTCGGCGCAATCCCGTTGCCCGCCGCTCGACGCCTGCTCACCATCGCGGCGTCTTCCACTTCGAGGTTTCACATGGAACCCGCGTCAAGTCTCCAGCCCCGGATCGCCGCCTTCTTCCTGGCGCTGGGCGTCGCCGCCGGCAACGCGCGCGCCGAAAGCGACCTGAGCCAGGCCAGCCAGGAGTCCTTCGTGCCGGTCGCGATCTCGGTCGCGCTGCCTTTCGTGCTCGTCGCGGGCGCCGGGTCGATGGTCGTGACCGGCGTGCAGGCGAGCGCCGACGGCACGGTCTGGTTCGTCGAGAACGTCACCGACGGCGTCAAGGGCAGCATCAACTTCGCCGGCGACGCGGTCGGCGCTTCGGCGATGGTGGCCGGCACGGTGGTGATGGTCACGGTCGTGGGCACGGGCATGCTGCTGAGCGCCGCGGGGCACGTGATCGCGTTCATCCCGAACGAGCTCGGACGCTCCCTGTCGTACAACCAGCGGGTGTCGCGATGAGCCGCGCCCGCGCCCTGTGGCGTCTGCTCGTCGGCGCGCTCGCCCTGGCCACGGCAGCCGCCGCCACCGCCGGCCAGACCTGCGACACCACGCCGCCCGATGCCTACGCCATGACGCGCGCCCTCGGCCTGGCCGAACGCGTGCAGGCCAGCCTGGACGCCAGCGGCGCCCAGGTCGTGATCATCGCCCGCGCCGGCCAGGACCTGCGCAAGTACGGTCTGCAGTGGTCGCACCTGGCGTTCGCCTATCGCGACGATTCGGCCGCGAGCCCGGCGCCCGGCAGGGACATCCCCGGCTCGCCCGTCCTCGGCCAGGTCTCCGACCAGCCGATCCCGGTGCCCCGGCCACTGCCGCGCCGCGGCACCTGGCGCATCGTCCACAAGCTCAACCAGTGCGGCACCGCGGACGCCGCCGTCTTCCGCCAGGGCCTGGCCGAGTTCTTCCTGGACACCCCGTTCCGCTACGAGGCCGCCTACGTCGTGCCCGATCCCGAGGTGCAGGCCGCGCTGCTGCGCGTCGTCACCGACGACCAGCGCCTCGTCCAGTGGCATACCGCGCCGTACAGCGTCGTCGCCTACCCGTGGGCAACGCGCTACCAGCAGAGCAACCAGTGGGCGCTCGAGACGCTGGCCGGCTCGCTCGACCCCGCCGCCGGCACGCGCGAGCGCGCCCAGGCCTGGCTGCAGTTGCACGACTACCAGCCCACCGTGCTGCACCTCGACGCGCTGACGCGCCTGGGCGCGCGCATGACCCGCGCCAACGTCGCCTTCGACGACCACCCGAACTCGAAGCGCTTCAGCGACCACATCGAGACGGTGACCGTCGAATCGATGTTCGCGTGGATGCAGCGCATGCGCATCGCCGGTCCGCCGACCGTCGTGCGCTGACCCCCGCGAAACACGCGTGAATCGAGGGTGTCGCCGCAGGCGAGTCGGCCGGCCTGCGGCTACAGTGGGCGCCACCAGGCGCGCAGCGCCGAGCACGGAAAAACCAGACTCATGAGCCAGTCCCATCCCAGCCAGTTCGCGCTCCTGCGCCAGCGCCGGTTCGCGCCGTTCTTCTGGACGCAGTTCTTCGGCGCCGGCAACGACAACGTCCTGAAGTTCGCGTTCACGGTGCTCGTCACCTACCAGCTCAACGTGTCCTGGCTGCCGCCGGAGAAGGCCGGCCTGGTCATCAGCGCCGTGTTCATCCTGCCGTTCGTGCTGCTGTCGGCCACCAGCGGCCAGCTGGCCGACAAGTACGACAAGGCGCGGGTGATGCGCTTGATCAAGTCGTTCGAGATCCTCATCATGGTGCTGGCCATCTGGGGCTTCGTCGGCCAGCAGGTCTGGCTGCTGCTGGCGTGCCTGTTCCTGATGGGCGTGCACTCGACGCTGTTCGGCCCGGTGAAGTACGCCTACCTGCCGCAGCACCTGAACGAGCACGAGATCACCGGCGGCAACGGCATGGTCGAGATGGGGACCTTCGTCGCGATCCTGCTGGGCCAGCTCGCCGGCGGCCTGCTGGTGGTCGTGCCGGGCATGGGGCCGGAACTGGCGGGCGCCGCCTGCCTGGCGATCGCCGTCATCGGGCGCCTGACCGCGCAGGCGATCCCGTCCTCGCCCGCGCACGACACGGCGCTCAAGATCAACTGGAACCCGGTGACGGAGACGCTGCGCAACCTCAAGCTGGCGCGCACGGACATCGTCGTGTTCCGCTCGCTGCTCGGCATCTCGTGGATGTGGTTCTTCGGCGCCACCTTCCTGTCGCAGTTCCCGTCCTTCGCCAAGGACGTGCTGCACGGCGACGTCCACGTCGCCTCGCTGCTGCTGGTGCTGTTCTCGGTGGGCGTGGGCGTCGGATCGCTGCTGTGCGAGGTGCTCTCGCGGCGCCAGGTCGAGATCGGCCTGGTACCGTTGGGCGCGATCGGCATGAGCGTGTTCGCGATCGACCTGTACTTCGCCGTCAGCCACCTGGCGCCGCCGGCGACGACGTTCTGGGACCTGTCGGGCTTCGTCGCCCAGGGCCAGCACGTGCGGCCGATGATCGACCTGTTCATGCTCTCGCTCAGTGCCGGCCTGTACAGCGTGCCGATGTACGCATTGATCCAGACGCGGGCGCTCGCTAGCCACCGGGCCCGCATCATTGCGTCGAACAACATCCTGAACGCCCTGTTCATGATCGCGAGTTCGCTGATCGCGGGGGCGCTGCTGCACTTCGGCGTCAGCATCGCCGGCGTCTTCCTGATCACCGGCATCGCCAACGCCGTCGTCGCCGGCTACATCTTCTTCCTGGTGCCGGAGTACCTGCTGCGCTTCTTCGCCTTCCTGCTCACGCGCACCGTCTACCGCTTCCGCATGCAGGGCGACGCCAACATCCCGACCAGCGGCCCGGCGATCGTCGTGTGCAACCACGTGAGCTTCATCGACCCGGTGCTGCTGATGGCCGCCAGCCCGCGGCCGATCCGCTTCCTGATGGACGCCCGCATCTTCCGCACGCCCGGCCTGGGCCTGTTCTTCCGCCTCGCCAAGGCCATCCCGATCGCGCCGAAGAACGAGGATCCGGCGGCCTACGAGGCGGCTTTCGCCGCGGCCGACCAGGTGCTGGCCGAGGGCGACCTGCTGGGCATCTTCCCGGAAGGCGGCATCACCGACGACGGCACGCTCAAGCCCTTCAAGGGCGGGGTGATGCGCATCCTCGAGCAGCGTCCCGTGCCCGTGATCCCGCTGGCGCTGCAGAACCTGTGGGGCTCGTTCTTCTCGCGCATCGACGGCAGCGCGATGAGCAAGCCGTTCCGGCGCGGGCTGTTCAGCCGGGTCGGGCTGAACGTGGGCCCCGGCATCGCGGCCGAAGCCGTGACGCCCGAAGGGCTGCACCAGCAAGTGAGGCAACTGCTGGCGGCGAAGGTAGTCTGAGACGCGGGGCCGACGCCGCAGCAGGGTACACGGGGTGGTATCGCCGCGACGTTCGCTGCCATTAACGCGCACTTAGCAAAATGCCGCGCGCGCATGCCCTACCATTCGCCTTTTCGATACACCATCCATCATGCAGCAACGTTCCCCCGCTCCTGCCCTCGTCCACTCGACTGGCGCCGCAACGGCGTCAGCCCTCCTGCTCGCCGCCCTGTCGGCCTGCGGCGGCGGCGGAGGCGACACGAGCCCGGCCACCGTCAGCACGATGAATGTCTCGGTCTCGAAGTACGGCGTCGCGGGCCTGATCACCGTCACGGGAACGCATCTCGGCAACCTGACCATCACCGCCCCCGGGTGCAAGAACGTGGCGCGCTTGACCACCTCGCCCACCGTCAGCAGCGACACCACCGCGTACTTCTCGTGCACCCCGAGTGGGGCGTATTCGAGCACCGTCACCGCCTCCACCGGCGGCACGACGCTCAGCACGCAGACCTTGACCGTACCAGCCCCGATCGTGACGATGACGGTCGCCGGCGACGGCGTGAATGGCTCCATCGTGTTCAACCTAATGGGCGACAAGGCGCCGATCACGGTCGACAACTTCCTGGCCTACGTGACCTCGGGCTTCTACAACGGCCTGATCATGCATCGCGTCGCCAACTTCACCGGTAACCCGCAGGCGGGCCAGTCACCGTACTACGTCGTGCAGGGCGGCACCTACGGCACCACGACGAGCGGCACCTTGCCCACGGCCAAGACGACGACATACGATCCGATCGCGTTCGAGACCGGTGGCGGCTTCAACGTGCAGTGGACGGCCGCGATGGCGCGCGGCACGGCGCTCAATTCCGCCACGTCGTCGTTCTTCTTCAACGTGGCCAACAACACAACCGCATTCGACAGCAACGGCACGAGCCCGGGCTATGCCGTGTTCGCGGACGTCAGCGGCAGCGCCGCCGTCATCACTGCGATCACGCAGGCGCCCAACTGTACGCAGCTGAACGGCTTCAGTGACGGTTCGTGCGTGCCGATCCCGAACGTGACGATCACGTCGGCCGTGCAGACGCAGTAAGAGACGCCTTCGCAGGCGGCGGCAGGGCGGCCTCGGCCGCCCTTTTCGTTGCTAGACCCCGCGCGCCCGATCGCGCGCGAACTGCACGCGGAACTCGGCGAAGCGGCCTTCATCCAGCGACGCGCGCACCTCGCGCATCAGGTTCAGGTAGTAGTGCAGGTTGTGGATGGTGTTGAGCATCGGACCCAGCATCTCGCCGCAGCGATCGAGGTGATGCAAGTACGCGCGGCTGAAGTGGCCGCAGGTGTAGCAGCCGCAGGTGGCGTCGACCGGCGACTCGTCGGACTTGTGGCGCGCGTTGCGCACCTTGAGGTCGCCGAAGCGCGTGAACAGGTGGCCGTTGCGCGCGTTGCGGGTGGGCATGACGCAGTCGAACATGTCGACCCCGTGCGTGACGCCGTAGACCAGGTCCTCCGGCGTGCCCACGCCCATGAGATAGCGCGGCTTGTGCGCCGGCAGCCGATGCGGCGTGTGGGCGACGAGGCGCTGCATGTCCTCCTTGGGCTCGCCCACCGAGACGCCGCCGATGGCGTAGCCGGGGAAGTCCATCGCGACCAGCGCGTCGAGCGAGAACTCGCGCAGCGACTCGAACATGCCGCCCTGCACGATGCCGAACAGCGCGTTCGGGTTGGCCAGGCGCGCGAACTCGTCGCGGCAGCGCGCGGCCCAGCGCAGCGACAGCTCCATCGACAGCCGCGCCTCGCGCTCGGTGGTCAATACGCCCTTGGTCTCGTAGGGGGTGCACTCGTCGAACTGCATGACGATGTCGGAGTTCAGCACCGTCTGGATCTGCATGCTGATCTCGGGCGTGAGGAACAGCTTGTCGCCGTTGACGGGCGACGCGAAGCGCACGCCTTCCTCGGAGATCTTGCGCATCTCGCCGAGCGACCAGACCTGGAAGCCGCCGGAATCGGTCAGGATCGGCGCCTTCCAGCCCTCGAACCTGTGCAGGCCGCCGAACTGCGCCATCACGTCGAGGCCGGGACGCATCCACAGGTGGAAGGTGTTGCCCAGGATGATCTGCGCGCCCATCTCCTCCAGCGAGCGCGGCAGCACGCCCTTGACGGTGCCGTAGGTGCCCACGGGCATGAACACGGGCGTCTCGACGACGCCGTGGTTCAGCGTCAGGCGCCCGCGGCGCGCTTGGGCGTCGGTGCCCAGGATCTCGAATGTCAGCATGGTCGCATTGTCGCCCGCGCAACGAGAACGGGCGGCGCGATCGTCTCGCGCCGCCCGTCGGGCTTTCGTCAGCGGGCGGATGCCGGAGCACCCGCCGAGAGCATCAGCCGCGGTCGCCGACCGGCAGCTGGTGGCTCTTGCGCCACTGGGCCAGCTCGGCCTTGACGTCGGCGCGGGTCAGGGGGCGGGCTTGCGCCTCGGGCACCGCGGCGATCGCGGGCGCGTCGGCGCGCTCGCCGACCGCGCCCAGCTGGCCGGCGGCCTGCAGGTTGCGGGTCTCGGCGACGACGGAGTCACGGGTGCGGCTGGCGGTGGCGGCCTGCGCGGCGGCGATGTTCTTGGCCTGCAGCGTCTCGCTGGGATCGAGTTCCTGCGACATGGCGCCCACGGCGGTGACGGCGAGCAGGGCGGCGGCGACGATTTGACGGACTTGCATGATGAACTTTCTTCTCTACACGATTTGAGGATGTCCGGCGGCCTGCCTGTCGGGGCTTCCATCCGGGCCTCGGTGAAGTGGTGTGTGTCTGCGCTTCATCGATGACTTCACTGTATTCCGCTGGACTTCATGGATAAACAAGCAGCCATAGAATTGTTTATTGCCGATTCAGGAAGAATGTGATGGACCAACTGCGCGCCATGCGGGTGTTCGCCCGCGTCATCGAGGCCGGCGGCTTCGCCAAGGCGGCCGCGGCGATGGACATCGCGCCGGCCGTGGCGACGCGCCTGGTGGCCGAGCTGGAGGAGCACCTGGGCGCCCGGCTGATCAACCGCACCACGCGCCGGCTCGCGCTGACGGACGTTGGCGAGGACTACCTCGAGCGCGTGCGCAGCATCCTCGGCGAGGTGGACGATGCCGAGGCCGTCGCCGGGCTCGCCACCGCCGAGGCGCGCGGCCGCCTGAGCGTGCTGTCGCCGCCCGGCTTCACCGTGCACCAGCTCGCCAAGCACCTGCCGCGCTTCCGGGCGCTGCATCCGAAGGTGTCGCTGGAGTTGACCGTCAGCCCCTCGGCCGACACGCCCGACGAGAACCACGACGTCACCATCATCGTGCAGCGTGCGCGGCCCATCGAGGGCGCGTTCATCGCGCGCCACATCGCCACCTCCGAAGTCGTGCTGTGCGCGACGCCGGAGTACCTCGAGCTGCACGGCCGCCCGAAGCACCCACGCGATCTCGCCCAACACGACATGCTCATGCCACTGCCCCCCAGCGAGCAGCGCGAGCTGACCTTCCGACCCGCCTGGGGCGGCGGCGAGCCGGCGGTGGTGGAGCTCAAGAAGCTGCCGCCGCTGACGACGACGCACACCGACACGCTCTACGCCGCGGCGCTCGCCGGGCTGGGCATCGCGGGCCTGCCGTCGTTCATGGCCGAGGACGCGCTGCTGGAACAGGCACTGGAACGCGTGCTGCCGCAGTGGCACATGCGGACGGTGACGCTGTTCGCCGCGATGCCCACGCGCAAGCACGTGCCGATGCGCACGCGCGCGTTCGTCGACTTCCTGGTGGCCACCTTCGGCCAGCACCGGCGCGACCCGTGGCTGGCGTCGGCGGGGTGCGAGAGCTGCTGAGGGTCAGTCCGGCAAGTCGACTCGGTCGAGCAGCATCGCGTCGCCGTAGCTGAAGAAGCGGTAGCGCTGCGCGATCGCATGCGCGTACAGCGCGCGGATGCGCTCCATGCCGGAGAACGCGCTCACCAGCATCATCAGCGTGCTCTTGGGCAGGTGGAAGTTGGTCACCAGCCGGTCGACGACGCGGAAGCGGTAGCCGGGCGTGATGAAGATGCGCGTCTCGTCGGCGCCGGCCTGCAGGCTGCCGGGGTTGCCGGCCCGCTCGGCCGCGACGGCCGCCGATTCCAGCGCGCGCACGGTGGTCGTGCCGATCGCGACGACGCGGCCGCCCGCGGCGCGGGTGCGCAGCACGGCGTCGACGGTGGCCTGCGGCACGTCGAACCATTCGGTGTGCATCTTGTGCTCGCCGAGGTCCTCGCTGCGCACCGGCTGGAAGGTGCCGGCGCCCACGTGCAGCGTGACGCGCGCCGACTGCACGCCGCGCGCGGCGATCTGCGCCAGCAGCGCCTCGTCGAAGTGCAGCGCCGCGGTGGGCGCGGCGACGGCGCCGGGGCGGTCGGCGAACACCGTCTGGTAGCGCCGCACGTCGTCGGCCTCGTCGGCGTGCGCGATGTAGGGCGGCAGCGGCACGTGGCCGTGCTGTTCCAGCAGCGCGAAGACGTCGCCCGGGAAGCGCAGGTGGAACATCGCGTCGTCCGGGCCGCAGCGGCCCAGCACCTGCACCTCGAACGCGGTGCCGGCGGCGGCGTCGCCGAAGGTCAGCGTCGTGCCCGGCTTCGGCGACTTGCTGGCGCGGATGTGCGCCCAGGCCTCGCCGGGCGGCAGCACGCGCTCGACCAGCACCTCGACGCCGCCGCCCGTGGCCTTGGCGCCGAACAGCCGCGCCTTGATGACGCGCGTGTCGTTGAAGACGAGCAGGTCGCCCGCGCGCAGCAGGCCGGGGAAGTCGCGGAAGACGCGGTTGACGAACGGCGCGGCCGTGCCGTCGAGCAGGCGCGAGCCGCTGCGCTCGGCGGCCGGATGCTGGGCGATCAGCTCGGCAGGGAGCTCGAAATCGAAGTCGCCAAGACGAAAGCCGCCCGAAGGCGGCGGCAGATGGACGGCATCGCGGGTCATCGCGACGTTTTCGGGGAACGGCGACCGCTCAGGACGCGGCGGTGGTGGGGGCGTTCTGCGGCTTGTCGGACTTGTCCCAGGCCCACGCGAAGGCCAGGCTCACGCCGAAGACGGCAACCATCAGGACGACAAAACGGGCAATGAGGCGCATGTTGGACTGCAGGTCCTGCGACCAGCTCGGCGCAGGACGTTGTCGAGGAAGACCGCGGGTAGCGGCAGGCGACATTGTCGGTCAACCACCGCGCAAGGCGGTATCGACTTGTACATTCGGCGCGGATTCGTCGTATTCGACCGCTCGGCTCGCAAGGAAACAACAGCCAGGCGCGAGAATCGCGGCCATGCCGACCTCGCCCACCGCCACTTCGCTCGCCGCCGACGCGCCCGCGGGCGCCGCGAAGGCCGAGCTGAGCGGCCCGCAGCGCGCGCTGCTGCGCATGGGCCTGGTGCGCCCGATCGACCTCGCGCTGCACCTGCCGCTGCGCTACGAGGACGAGACGCAGGTGACGCCCATCGCCCGCGCGTTCACCGGCGAGAAGGTGCAGGTCGAGGGCGTCGTGCTCGAGTCGCGCGTGGAGCTGCGTGGGCGCCGCCAGTTCGTCGTGAAGATGACCGACGAGTCGCGGGCCGAGCTGGTGCTGCGCTTCCTCAACTTCTACCCCTCGCACCAGAAGACCTTCGCGCCCGGCCAGCGCGTGCGCGTGCGCGGCGAGATCCGCGGCGGCTTCCTCGGCCGCGAGATGGTGCACCCGACCTTCAAGGCCGTGGCCGAGGGCGCGCCGCTGGCGGCGTCGCTGACGCCGGTCTACCCGACCACCGCCCAGCTGCCTCAGCCCTACCTGCGCAAGGCGATCGCCGCCAGCCTGGGCCGCGCGCCGCTGCAGGAAGTGCTGCCGCCGCAGGTGCTGCCGGCCGGCCTGCCGTCGCTGCGCACGGCGCTGGAGACGCTGCACCACCCGCCGCCGGACGTCTCGCTGCAGGCGCTGGAGGACGGCAGCCACCCGGCGGCGCAACGGCTGAAGTTCGAGGAGCTGCTGGCGCAGCAGATCTCGCAGCTCGCCGCCAAGGCCGAACGCGCGCTGCTGCGCGGCCCGGCCATCGCGCCGCGCCCGGGCGGCCTGCACGAGAAGCTGCTGGCCGTGCTGCCGTTCGGCCTGACCGGCGCCCAGCGCCGCGTCGTCGACGAGATCACCGCCGACCTCGCCGGCCCGCGCCCGATGCACCGGCTGCTGCAGGGCGACGTCGGCGCCGGCAAGACGGTGGTGGCCGCGCTGGCGGCCGCCGTCGCCATCGACGCCGGCTGGCAGTGCGCGCTGATGGCGCCCACCGAGATCCTCGCGGAGCAGCACTTCGCCAAGCTGCTGCAGTGGCTGGAGCCGCTGGGCGTCGAGGTCGCCTGGCTCAGCGGCAGCCGCAAGGGCAAGGCGCGGGCGCAGGCGCTGGAGAAGGCGGCCAGCGGCGCCGCGAAGCTGATCGTCGGCACGCACGCCGTCATCCAGGAAGGCGTCGAGTTCGCGCGGCTGGGCCTGGCCATCGTCGACGAGCAGCACCGCTTCGGCGTGCAGCAGCGGCTCGCGCTGCGGCGCAAGCTGGCCATCGAGGGGCTGGAGCCGCACCTGCTGATGATGACGGCCACGCCGATCCCGCGCACGCTGGCGATGACCTATTTCGCCGACCTCGACGTCAGCACGATCGACCAGCTGCCACCCGGGCGCACGCCCATCGTCACGCGCGTGTTCGCGGACACGCGCCGGCCCGAGATCGTCGAGCGCATCCGCGACGAGATCGCGGCCGGACGGCAGGTCTACTGGGTCTGCCCGCTGATCGAGGAGTCGGAGGACGCCGAGAACGCGGCGGCCGAATTCGCCGGCAAGTCCGAGGCGCTGACGCTGCAGAACGTCACCGACACCCACGCCGCGCTCGAACAGGCGCTGCCCGGCATCGGCGTGGGATTGCTGCATGGCCGCATGAAGCCCGCCGACAAGGCCACCGTGATGGCGCGCTTCAAGTCCGGCGAGCTGCCGGTGCTGGTGGCCACCACCGTCATCGAGGTGGGCGTGGACGTCCCCAACGCCAGCCTGATGGTGATCGAGCACGCCGAGCGCTTCGGCCTGGCGCAGCTGCACCAGCTGCGCGGACGGGTGGGGCGGGGCAGCGCGGCGAGCGTGTGCGTTCTGCTGTACGCGGGGCCGCTGTCGCAGGTGGGCAAGGAGCGGCTGAAGGCGATGGCCGAGACCACCGACGGCTTCGAGATCGCCCGGCGCGACCTGCAGATCCGCGGCCCGGGCGAGTTCATGGGCGCGCGCCAGTCCGGCGACCAGCTGCTGCGCTTCGCCGACCTGGAGGAGGACGCCCCGCTGCTGGCCCACGTGCGCGAGGTCGCGCCGCAGCTGCTGGCGCGCGCGCCGGGCGCGGCGTCGGCGCACGTCGAACGCTGGCTCGGGGGCCGCCTGGAGTGGATGAAAGCGTGACTTTCACGCGGGTGAACCCGGGGCCCCCGATTCGCCGCGGAATCATCACAATACGGACATGACCCTTACCGAGCTGCGCTACATCGTCGCGGTCGCCCGCGAGCGGCACTTCGGCCGCGCGGCGGAGGCGTGCTTCGTGTCGCAGCCGACGCTGTCCGTGGCGATCAAGAAGCTCGAGGAGGAGCTGGACGTCAAGATCTTCGAGCGCGGCAGCAACGAGGTCAGCCTGACGACGCTGGGCACGGCCATCGTGCGGCAGGCGCAGAGCGTGATCGAGCAGGCGGCGGCGATCAAGGAGATCGCCAAGAGCGGGCAGGATCCGCTGTCCGGCCCGCTGAAGCTGGGCATCATCTACACGATCGGCCCCTACCTGCTGCCGCAGCTGGTGCGCCACGCCATCGAGCTGACGCCGCAGATGCCGCTGATGCTGCAGGAGAACTTCACGGTCAAGCTGCTGGACATGCTGCGCACCGGCGAGCTCGATTGCGCCATCATGGCCGAGCCCTTCCCGGACAGCGGCCTGGCCATCGCGCCGCTGTACGACGAGCCCTTCGTCGTCGCCGTGCCGCGTTCGCACGCGCTGGCCAAGGAGAAGGCAATCTCGTCGGAGCGGCTGAAGCAGGAGACGATGCTGCTGCTGGGCACCGGCCACTGCTTCCGCGACCACGTGCTGGAGGTGTGCCCCGAGTTCGCGCGCTTCTCCAACGACGCCGAGGGCATCCGCAAGAGCTTCGAAGGCTCGTCGCTGGAGACGATCAAGCACATGGTCGCCTCGGGCATGGGCGTGACGGTGGTGCCGCAGCTGTCGGTGCCGCAGGGGCACGACGACCCGCACTCGCACGCGCTGGTCACCTACATCCCGTTCGAGCCGCCGGCGCCCACGCGGCGCGTCGTGCTGGCGTGGCGCCGCAGCTTCCCGCGCTACGAGGCCATCGCGGCGCTGCGCAACGCCGTGTATGCGTGCGCGCTCGACGGCGTGACGCGACTGTCGGACTAACGCCCTGGCAGCCGCGCTCGTCATCCGGGCCCGACTCGCCCGCCGCGTGCGCGGCGCGCTGGCGGCGTTGGCGCTCGCGTCGCTGCCGGCCCTGAGCGGCGCCACGCCGGAGCTGCCGACGACGGCCCGGGACACCGCCTCCACGCCCGCGATGTCCGCCGCCCCCGCGCCGACGCCGCGCGTCCTGCACGTGGTCGGCGCCGACAACTACCCGCCCTACCTGTTCCGCGACGAGGACGGCCGGCCCGCCGGCCTGGTCGCCGACGAATGGGCGCTGTGGTCGCGCAAGACCGGCGTGCGCGTCGACCTGCAGCCGGTGGACTGGGCCGAGGCGCTGGCCCGCATCGGCGACGGCCGGGCCGACGTCATCGACACCATCTTCTGGTCGTCCGAGCGCGCCCGCACGATGGACTTCACCGCGCCGTTCGCCGACGTGCGCGAGCCGATCTACGCCGACTCCAGCGTCAAGGGCCTGGTCGACCTGCACTCGCTGCGCGGCTTCCACGTGGCGGCGCTGGCGGGCGACGTCTGCATCGACCGGCTGCGCGCCGGCGGCGTCACGCAGATCGTCACCTACCCGAGCTACCGCAACCTGATCGCGTCGGTGGTGGCCGGCGACCCGAAGATCTTCTGCATGGACGGCCCCTCGGCCGAGTACTACCTGTACAAGGCCAACGCCTCGCAGCGCTTCCGCGAGGCCTTCGTCATGTACTACGGCCACATGCACCGCGCGGTGCGGCGCGGCGACGCGGCCACGCTGGCGCTGATCGAGAAGGGCTTCGACCAGGTCTCGCCGGCCGAGAAGAAGGCCGTCGAGGACAAGTGGTTCGGCGCGCCGCTGGCCGGCGGGCGCTGGGTGCACGCCGCCACGGTGGCCGCGGGCGTGCTCGCGCTGGCCGTCGTCCTCGCGCTGCTGTGGGGCCTGTTCCTGCGCCGCGCCGTGCGCGAGAAGACGGCCGAGATCGACAGCCAGGCGCGGCGCCTGCGCACGCTGATCGACACGCTGCCCGACCTCGTCTGGTTCAAGGGCGTCGACGGCAGGTTCCTGGCGTGTAACGTGCGCTTCGAGCGTTTCATCGGCGCGCCCGAGAACGAGCTGATCGGCCACCCCGCCAAAGCCTTCCTGCCGGCCGCGGTGGCCGCCGAGTTCGCGGCCGCCGACAAGCGCGCGATCGACGTGCGCGCGCCGGTGCCGCACCAGTTCACGCTGACCTACGCGCACGACGGCCACCAGGAGCTGGTGGAATCGCTGCACACGCCGGTGTTCGGCTCGCACGGCGAGCTCGCCGGCGTGCTGAGCATCGGCCGCGACGTCACGCAGCGGCGCGACGACGAGCGCCACCTGCGGCGCCTGAACCGCCTCTACCAGGTGCTGACCAACGTGCACGCGGCCATCGCCCGCGAGCGCGCGCCCGAGCCGCTGCTGGCCGCGGTGTGCCAGATCATGGTGCGCGACGGCGGCCTGCGCATGGCCTGGATCGGCCGTCCCGACACCGAGGCCGGCGAGCTGGTGCCGGTGGCCTGGGCCGGCAAGACGGGCGACTACCTCGATCCGCCGCACGCCGCGCTGGCCGCGGGCCCGCGCGGCCATGCGCCGAGCGCGCAGGCGTTCCGCGAGGGCCGCGCGATGCATTCCACCGACATCGGCTCGGACCCCGGCATGGCGACCTGGCGCGACGCCGCGCTGGCGCTGGGCTACCGGTCGTCGTCGGCGTATCCGCTGAAGTCGCGCGGGCGCACGGTGGGCGTGTTCACGATGTACTCGTCGGCGATCCAGTTCTTCGACGCCGGCGAGCTCGCGCTGCTGGAGCGCCTGTCGGAGGACATCGGCCACGCGCTGGAAAGCTACGAGCTGGCCGAGGAGCGCGAACGCGCCGTGACCGACCTGCGCGACAGCGAGGCCCGCTTCGCGACGATGTTCCGCATGAGTCCGTCCGGCCTGGGCCTGGCGCGCTTCGACGACAAGCGCTACGTCGACGTCAACGAAGCCTTCATCGCGTTGTTTGGCTACTCGTGGGAGGAGTCGGTCGGCCGCAGCGGCCTGGAGCTCAACACCTGGGTCGACGCCAAGCTGCGCGGCGAGGCGATGGCGACGCTGGAGCGCGAGGGCGAGGTGCGCAACGTCGAGGCGCCGTTCCGCACGCGCTCGGGCGACATCTTCTACGCGTCGTTCTCCGCGATGCGGCTGTCCATCGGGCGCGAGGATCTCGTGGTCGCCTCGTACTTCGACCTCACGCCGCAGCGCCTGGCCGCGCGCACGCTGGAGGAGCGCAAGGCGGAGCTCGAGCGCATCGTGTCGCAGCGCACGGCCGAACTCAGCCGCGTGCTCGACGCGCTGCCCGACCGCTACTTCCGCATCCGCCTGGACGGCACCGTCGTCGATTTCCGCATGGGCCGCCACGACGACAGCGACGCCGACACCGCGACGCTGCTTGGACGCCGCGTCGCCGACCTGCTGCCGGCGCAGGCCGCGGAGCTGTTGCAGCACGCGATCGCCGAGGCGATCTCGACGCGCGCGCTGGTGATGACCGAATACGCGCTGCCGTATCCCGACGGCGAGCGCCACTTCGAGGCGCGCACGCAGGCGTTGGGCTCCGACCAGGTCATCATGTTCGTGCGCGACATCACCGACCGCCACTCGCTGGAGGCCGACCGCGAGCGCGCGCGCCTGAGCGCCGTGGCGCTGGCCAACGCCAAGAGCGAGTTCCTGGCCAACATGAGCCACGAGATCCGCACGCCGCTCAACGGCCTGCTGGGCCTGGCGCAGATCGGCCAGCGCGAGACCGCCGACGCGCGCACGGCGTCCACGTTCGCCGCGATCCTGAACTCGGGCCGGCTGCTGCTGGGCATCGTCAACGACGTGCTGGACTTCTCCAAGATCGAGGTCGGCAAGCTGCGCGTCGAGCAGCGCCCGATGTCGCCGCGCGCGCTCGCCGACGAGGCCGTCGCGCTGCTGCGCGATCGCGCCGACGAGAAGGGCATCGCACTGAACCTCGCCTTCGACCCCGCGCTGCCCGAGCGCTGCATGGGCGACGCGCTGCGCACGCAGCAGGTGCTGGTCAACCTGCTGTCCAACGCGATCAAGTTCACCGAGACCGGCCACGTCACCGTGTGGGCGGGCGTCGAGCCGGGGCCGGGCGCGGCGGACGCGCGCATGGTCTACCGCGTCACGGACACCGGCATCGGCATCGCGCCCGAGCACCTGAAGCACCTGTTCGACGCCTTCCAGCAGGCCGACACCTCCACCACGCGCCGCTTCGGCGGCACCGGCCTGGGCCTGGCGATCAGCAAGCGCCTGGCCGAGCTGATGGACGGCGAGGTGCGCGTGTCCAGCCAGCCGGCCGCGGGCAGCGTCTTCGAGCTGCGGCTGCCGTGGCTGCCCGCCACCACCGCCCGGGAGGCGCCCACGCCCGACGCCGCCTGGGGCGACCAGCCGCGCCGGCTGCACGGCGTGCGCGTGCTGGTGGCCGAGGACAACGAGGTCAACCAGCTGGTGCTCGAACGCGCGCTGGCGATCGAAGGCGCCGACGCGACCATCGTCGGCGACGGCCGCCAGGCGGTCAACCGCGTGCTGGCCGACGGCCGCGAGGCCTACGACGTCGTGCTGATGGACATCCAGATGCCCGAGATGGACGGCTACGAGGCCACGCGCCGCATCCTCGAGCTCGCGCCCGACCTGCCCGTGATCGGCCAGACCGCGCACGCGATGCTGGACGAGCGCCGCGAGTGCCTGGCCGCCGGCATGGTCGACCACATCGCCAAGCCGCTGGACTTCCGGCTGCTGGCCGACATGATCGTGCGCCACACCGCCTGATCCCCCGCGACGCCGCGGCGTCCTGACGGGTTCCTAACGCCGTCATATGCGGTCCATACGACCGCGCTGGTCAAGTCACGTCATGCGCCGACACGGCGCGCAACGACGAGGCGGACGCCATGACCAACGACACGGGAACGGACGACAGGCGCGGCCTGGGCGCGCAGCTGTGGGGCGCGGTCAAGGGCGCGCTGGTCGACGAGGATCCGGTCGCGGCCGCGCGCCGCGCCAAGCTGCAGGCCGGCCACGCGCCGTCCGGCGACACGGGTCCCGCGGCCGGCGACGCCGCCGCGCAGGCGCCGCTGTCGGCCATGGGCAAGACGCTGCTGGCCCAGGTGCTCGCGCGGCCCACGGCCTACACCGCGCTGACCGAGAAGCTCGAGCCGCTCGAAGCCATCGTGCTCGATGAGCGCACGCGCTACCAGGCCGCCTACGCGCTGATCCGGAGCACGCGCAGCGTCGAGCAGCTGGTGCAGGCGATCGACATGCAGCACGTGCAGGCGCTCGACGACGAGGCCGCGCGCTTCGCCGCGCAGTTGAAAGACAAGGAGCGCGACGAGATCGGCGCGCGCTCGCAGGAGCTGCAGTCGCTTTCCGCCGGCATCGACGCCGCCGCGCAGCAGGTCGCGCGGCTGCGCGAGGAGGCCGAGGCGCGCATCCGCCAGATCGAGGCGAGCGTCGCACGCGATCGCGAACGCCAGGCGCAGCTCACGCGCGAGGTCGAGGCGAAGCGGCAGGAACTCGCCGCGGTGCAGCGCCAATTCGACGCCGCCGCGAGGTCGGTGGCGCAGGTCCTGGCCACCGCGAAGGCGACGCTGCTGCGCCATCTCGGCTGAACCCCGAACGCATCACGCAAGACGACGGGCCCGCCGCGGCCCATGAGGAAAGACCATGAACGACATCATCCCCACCGACTACAAGCCGCGCAGCTTCTGGGAGCGCAAGGAAGGCGTCACCGGCCAGGTGGTCGGCGTCGCGCTCGTGTGCGGCGCCGGCGCGCTGCTGTATCGCGCGCTGCCTTACATCGTCACGCTGCTCGAGAACACGATCTACGCCGCGATCCTGGGCGTGGTCGCGGTGTGCCTGGCCTTCGTGGTCACCGACCGCCGCTTCTGGCGCCTCGGCGCGTGGGCCTACATGAGCGCGATGCGCCGGCTCACGCAGGTCTTCGTCGAGATCGATCCGATCGGGATCATGAAGAACTACATCGAGGAGCTCAAGAGAAAGCTCGCCGACATGAACGGCCGCATCTCGCGGCTGTCCGGAATGATCCGCGCCTGCAAGGAGGAGATCCGCCAGAACGACCAGGCCAAGACGGGCGCGCTGGGCCTCGTCACCGAAGCCAGGCGCAAGGGCCTGACCATGGTCGCCGCCGCGCAATCGCGCAAGGCCGGCCGCATGGCCGAGGCCAACCTGAGCTACCAGGACCTGCTCGCGAAGATGGAGCTGCTCCATCGCGTGCTCGTGAAGTACCAGGAGGTGTCGACCTTCCTCATCGAGGACATGACGCAGGAGGTGGCCATCAAGGAGCGCAAGCGCGCGATGGCCCGCGAGGCGTACTCCGCGATGAAGTCGGCGATGGCCATCCTGCACGGCGACCGCAACGCGCGCGAGCTGTACGACATGGCCAGCGAGTACGTCGCCGCCGACTACGCCATGCGCATCGGCGAGATCGAGGACTTCGTGCGCATGTCCGACACCTTCATGCAGTCGATCGACCTGCGCAACGGCGTGTACGAGCAGCAGGCCGTCGAGATGCTCGCCGACTGGGAGAAGAACGCCGACTCGATCGTGCTGGGCGACGCCAAGCGCCTGCTGATCGAGAACCACCCCGACGGCGCCGCACGCGACGCGCGCGGCGGCCCGCCGCGCCCTCGCGGCCACGGCAACGACACGCCGGACCTGGACTGGTTCGACCAGGCCGGCCAATGACTCGAACAACGAACCACGAAAGGAACCATCATGGCCATCAAGCCGCTTCCCCGTCTCATCCTGATCGCGGCCGCCGTCGGCGCCGCCTGGTACGGCCTCGACCGCTTCGCGCATCGCCCGCACGACGTCGCCGCCAGCGCGGTGCCCGGCCAGGCCGACGTGCCCGTCGCCACGGCCAACGCCGCCGTGGCACAGCCCGCGCTGGTCACCTCGACGCTCGCGCCCGCCACCGGCGACTACACGGCGCGCACGCTGGTGCTGCCGTGGAACGCCGTCGCCGGCCTCGCGTACGCGAACGGCGACGTCGCCACCGCGCCCGACAGCCTGATGGCGCGCCACGGCGTGCACCTCGCGCTGGAGCGCCAGGACGACTACGCGCAGATGGTGGCCGAGCAGGCGCTGTTCGCCGGCGAGGTCGCCAACGGCGTCGCGCGTCCGACCAAGGGCGCGGCCTTCGTCGTCATCATGGGCGACGCGCTGCCCGGCTATGCCGCGTCGGCCAAGGCCGCGCTGGACAAGCTCGGCCAGCAGGTCGAGGTCGTGGGCGCGCTCGGCTACTCGCGCGGCGAGGACAAGTGCATGCTGCCCGCCGAGGTCGCGTCCGACCCGCAGAAGGCGCGCGGCGCGCTGATCGGCGCGGTGCTGCGCGACGGCGACTGGAACATCTGCATCAAGTACGCGGCCGACAACAGGATCCCCGTCAACGCGGATCCGAAGACCTACGACCCGGACGCGATGAACTTCGTCTCCGTCGGTGCGTTCACCGAAGCCGACGAGAAGCTGATCGCCGCCAGCAAGGGCGCCTGCGAGACGCGCCCCGTCGTGAGCGCCGGCAAGCTGACCGGCGAGAGCCGCCGCGTCTGCCAGAACGGCACGGCCACGTGGACGCCGGGCGACGTGAAGGTGGCGCGCGAGGTCGGCGGCCTCGCGGCCGTCGCGTCGACGCGCGAGTACATGTGGCAGATGCCCGCCGTGATCATCGGCAACAAGCAGTGGATGGCGCAGAACCCGGCGTTCGTGAAGAACCTGCTGGCCGCGTCGTTCGAGGCCAGCGACGCGATCAAGGGCAGCGACGCCGACCTGCTGGCCGCCTCGGCGGTGATGGCCAAGGTCATGAAGGAGCAGACGCCCGAGTGGTGGGCGAAGTACCACCGCGGCGCGGTGGAGAAGGACTCGAAGGGGCTGGACATCCGCCTGGGCGGCTCGACCACCAACAACCTGGCCGACAACCTGTACCTGCTGGGCCTGAACGGCAACGACAACCTGTACAAGCGCGTCTACACCGTCTACGGCGGCATCGCCAGGACGATGTACCCGCAGGAGATGCCGCAGGTGCTGCCGTACGAGTCCGTCGTCGACGCAGGCTACGTGCAGGCGCTCGCGGCCGAGGCCACGGCCGCGGCGCAGGCGCGTCCCGCCACGCCGGTGTTCGACGCCCATGCGCCCGCGACGTCCACGTTCGCCAAGCGCTCGTGGGCCATCGAGTTCGACACCGGCAAGGCCACGTTCCGCCCCGAGGCGATGCCGGTGCTCGACGCGATGCTCGACCAGGTGGCCGTCTCGGGCCTGACGGTGCAGGTGTCCGGCCACACGGACAACGTCGGCGACCCGTCGTCCAACCTCGCGCTGTCGCGCCGCCGCGCGGAGGCCGTGGGCGCCTGGCTGCAGGCCAACGCGTCGTCGTCGTTCCCGAAGGAGCGGGTGCGCACGCGGGCCTACGGCGACCAGCAGCCGGTGGCCAGCAACGCCACGGCCGACGGCCGCGCGCGCAACCGCCGCGTCGACATCGCGCTGGTGCGTACCGAGTGACATGTGGCGCGCGCCGCCTCGCCACGCGGCCGGGGCGGCGCCTCCCGGAGAAGAACTTGAAACCCGTCAACCTGCTGCTGCCGTTCACGCCCGTGCGCGGGCGCTGGCTGCACGCGCTCGTCGCGGCGCAGGCCGCCGCCGCGCTCGCGCTGTGGGCGCTGGGCGGCTCGCGCACGCTGCCGTCGCCGCTGGAGGTGGGCCGCGCCTGGCTGGATCTCGTCCAGCACCAGGGGCTGCTCGTCGAGCTGTGGGTCAGCGTCAAGGTGAGCCTGCTGGCGCTGGCGCTGTCCACGGTCGCCGCCGTCGCCATGGCCTGCCTGTCGACGGCGCCGGTGTTCATGCCGCTGGCGCGGCTGTCGGCGGCGCTGCGCTTCCTCGGCTTCGCCGGCCTGACCTACGTCTTCATGCTGGTGTCCAGCGACGCGATCGCGCTGCGCGTGGCGATCCTCGCGTTCGGCATGTTCGTGTTCATGGTCACGGCGCTGCTGTCGGAACTGGCCGCGACCTCGCGCGACCCGATCGACCACTGCCGCACGCTGGGCATGCGCCACTGGCGCATCACCGCCGAGGTGGTTCTGCTGGGCAAGGCCGACGTCATCCTCGACCTGATGCGCCAGAACGCCGCCGTCGGCTGGACGCTGCTGACGCTGGTCGAGGGCCTGACGCGCTCGGCCGGCGGCATCGGCGCGATGCTGCTCAACGAGAACCGCTACTTCCTGCTGGCCGGCGTGTTCGCGATCCAGGCCACGATCCTCGCGGTCGGCCTGGCGCAGGACGCGCTGCTCTCGCTGCTGAAGGACGCCGCGTGCCCCTGGAGCACGCTCGGAAAGGAGACGGCGACGTCATGACCACGACCCGCAACTACACGCTCGGCGAACGCCTGCTGACGCTGGACAACGTATGCGTGCACTACGACCGGCCCATCCTGGACGGCGTCAACGGCCACATCGACAACATCCGCCGCGCGGGCCTGCAGCAGGGCCAGGTGGTGTGCCTGCTCGGGCCCTCGGGCATCGGCAAGTCGCAGCTGTTCCGCTGCATCGCGGGCCTGCAGCGGCCCACGTCCGGCAGCGTGCGCCTGAACGGCGCGCAGCGCGAGGTGCAGGCGGGCGAGGTCGGCGTCGTGGCGCAGAACTATCCGCTGTTCAACCACCGCACGGTGTGGGGCAACCTGATGCTCGCGGCGCTGCGGCACGGGCGCACCGTCGCCGCCGCGCGCGACGCCTGCCTCGCGCTGCTGGAGAAGTTCCGCCTGGCCGACCACGCGACCGCGCATCCGATGCAGCTGTCGGGCGGCCAGCGCCAGCGCGTCGCCATCGCGCAGCAGCTGCTGTGCAGCTCGCACTTCCTGCTGATGGACGAGCCGTTCTCGGGCCTGGATCCGCTGGTCAAGACGGCCGTGTGCGAGACGCTGATCGACGTCTCGACCTCGCACGAGCTCAACACCATCATCGTCGTGACGCACGACATCGAGAGCGCGATCCGCATCTCCGACACGCTGTGGCTGCTCGGACGCCAGCACGACGCGGCCGGCCGGCCGGCGGGCGGCGCCTCGATCCGGCAGACCTACGACCTGGCCGGCATGGGCCTGGCCTGGGATCCGGACATCGAGTCGCGCCCGGAATTCCTCGAACTGGCGGCGGAGCTCAAGGCCCGCTTCGCGACGCTGTGATCCCGTTGCCCGGCATCGACGCGTCGGCGGACTCCTGGCCCGCGCACCTGCGCCGCGCGGGGCGCGCGCTCCGCGAGGCCGCGCGGTCTGGTACGGTTGCGCCGATGACCGACGACGAACCGAACTCCCCGCGCCGCATGGCCCGCTGGCCGTGGGCCTGGGCGGGCCTGGTCTGGGCCGCGGCCTGGCTGCTGATGCTGGGGCTGGATCGCCACATCGGCCTGGCGCAGGCGGCGATCACGCTGGTGCTGGCGTCGGCGCTGGCGGCGATCTGGCTGCCGCTGGTGTCCTCGCTGCTCACCACCACGGCGGCGGTGCTCGCGTTCGACTGGTTCATCGTGCCGCCGAAGCACTCGTTCAGCATCGAGCTGTCGGAGGACGTGCTGCTGGTCATCGAGATCCTCGTCCTGAGCTGGGTGGTGACGGCGCTGCTCGCGCGCGGACGCGTGCTCGCGGCGCGCGCCCGGCGCAGCGCGCGCCACGCCGACCAGATGCGCCGGCTGGGCGACGCGCTGCGCGACGCCGAGGATCCCCTACAGCGCGGCGAGGCCTTGCGCGCGGCGCTGTCGGACCTGCTCGGCCAGCCCGCACGCCTGCTGGTGCTGCGCAACGCGGCGGCGCTGCCGGAAAACGACGCGGCCTCGACGACGCTGGGCGACCCCGCGCCCGACGAGCTCGTCGGCCTGTGGCACTGCGTGCGCCTGTGCCGCGCGTTCGGGCCGGGCACGGGCCACGAGCCCGAGCTGCCCGCGCTGTACCTGCCGCTGCGCGGCACCGACACCGAGGCCTTCGGCGCGGCGCTGATCCCGCTCGAGGCGAACGCGCCGCACGAGGACGACGTCCTGGTGCAGGCGCAGGCCCTGTGCGACCAGCTGGGCCAGCTGCTGCACCGCGCCCGCACGCAGCGCCAGGCCGAGTCGGCCCACGCGCTGGCGCAGTCGCAGGCGGTGCGCAACGCGCTGCTGGCGGCGATCTCGCACGACTACCGCACGCCGCTCGCGGCCATCCTCGGCGCGGCCTCGTCGCTGAAGGACCAGGGCGCCAAGCTCGCGCCCGAGCAGCGCGAGCGGCTGACGCAGAGCATCATGGCCGAGACGCGCCAGCTCAGCCGCCTCACCGACAATACGCTGCAACTCGTGCGCCTGGACGCGCCGGGCGTGAAGCTGAACCTCGACTGGGAGTCGCCCGACGAGCTCGCCGGCGCGGCGATCGAGCGCGCGCGCCGGCACGACCCGGAGCGCCGCCTGAAGGTGTGGGCCGAACCCGGCCTGCCGCTGGTGCGTTGCGACGCCGTCCTGTTCTCGCAGATGCTGGAAAACCTGATCGACAACGCCCTCAAGTACAGCGACGCGCCCGCGCCGGTGGAACTGCACGTGCGCCGGCACGGCGGGCACATCGTCTTCGCGGTGCGCGACAGCGGGCCCGGCGTCGAGCCGGCCTGGCGCGAGAAGATCTTCGACGTCTTCCAGCGCGGCGACTGGCGCACCGGCACCCACAACAGCGCCGCGCAGCGCGGCGCGGGCGTCGGCCTCGCGGTGTGCCGCGCCATCGCCCGCGCGCACGGCGGCGAGCTGCAGCTGCGCCCGCGCAGCCAGGGCGGCTCCAGCTTCGAGTGCTGGCTGCGCGAGGAGGCCGCCCCCGGCGTCGACGACCGCGTGCCGGCGCCCGGCGGTCAGGAGCGGCCATGACGCTGCGGGTGCTGCTGGTCGAGGACGACCGCGAGCTGTGCCGCACGCTCAAGGACGCGATGACGGCCGAGGGCTACGACGTGTTCACCGCCGCCAGCCTCAGCGAGGCGTTCGCGCTGCTCACCGGCCTGGGCGCGCGTTCGGCCAACGGCGCGCCGGTGGACATGGTGCTGCTCGATCTGGGCCTGCCCGACGGCGACGGCGAACAGCTGCTCGCGGCGCTGCGCCAGAAGCACACCGTGCCGCTGGTCGTGATCTCGGCCCGCGAGAGCGACGGCCAGAAGGTGCGCCTGCTCGACGCGGGCGCCGACGACTACCTCGTCAAGCCCTTCAGCATCCGCGAGCTGTTGGCGCGCATGCGCGTCGGGCTGCGCCATCGCGGCACCAGCGTCTCGCCGGCCGTCACGCGCTACGGCGTCGGCGCGCTCAACATCGACCTCGGCACCCACGAGGTGACGCTCGCCGGCCAGCCCGTGCACCTCACGCCGACCGAGTTCAACCTGCTCGCGCGCCTCGTGCGCAGCGCGGGCCAGGTCGTCACGCACCGCCAGCTGCTGGCGGACGTGTGGGGCGCGGAGTTCACCGAGCACACGCACTACCTGCGCCTGTACATGGCGCAGCTGCGCGCCAAGCTGGAGGACAACCCGGCCGACCCGCAGCTGCTGATGAACGAGCCGGGCGTGGGCTACCGGATCGTCGAGCCGCAGGGCTGAGCGCGGGCGCGGCGGGCCGCCTTGCGGCGCCGCATTCCCGCAGCGTCGAAAGTCGCTCCGAAATCGAGGTTTCGGCGCGGGGCGGCGCGCTGCCGACGCCACAGAATCGATCGCAGGCACCGGGTGATGACGAGGGTCGTCGCACGGCTTCGATCGATCCAACGCGCGCATTCCATGTCGACGAGAACGAGGGCTCTGCACCGATGGCCGTGGTTGGCGGCGGCGCTGCTGACGGCTGCACTGCTGGCAGCGGCACCGGCGCATTCGGCGGGCGATGCGGTGGCGAAGGTGCAGCCCAGCGATTGCAGGCCGAGGGATGCGGACAGCACGTGTGCGGCGGCGGTGGCGGGGATGACGGCGCCGCCCGAACAACGTCTTCCCGACGCGACGCTGTACGACGGCCCGCTCGCCGGAGTCCCTGCCAACGGTTACGCATACTGGGGCTTCGACTTCATCTCCGATCAGACGGGCTTGCCCAGTCCCGTCCGGCCCGACGAGTTCATCAATCGAAGCGGTGTGCCGGTCACCATCAAGCTGAGCTTCGCCTACCCGACCGGCCACTTCTGCGGCAATGACTGCCTGCCGGGCGTCGAGTTCGTGATCGGCCCGGGCTGGGCCAAGCGCGATCCACCCTATGTCTTCGCCGGCGACACGGTATCCGTCTCCTACGCGATCGACCCGGGGCAAGGCTACGGGTGGGTGATCGGGTTGTGGCAGGCGAGCAATGCGCGCCTGACGGTCACGATTCCCGCGTCCAGCCGCGCGACGCTGGGGGACGTCGGCATGGCGGCCATGCCCTCGATCGCCACGGAGGTGGCGGCTGTCATGCGCACGTGCGCCTGCGTCGACGGCACCTCCGCGGCCTGCTCCGACGGCAGTCACTTCTCGAATGGCCTGATGGGGTACTGGACGCAGACGTTCCGTACCTACTTGCGCGCCGGTGCCTTCAACAACTGTCCTTCGCAACGTTAGGGCGACTCATGGCGTTCCGGTCGTGAACGACCACGTTCGGGCGAGCGGAACCTGCGTCGTCGACCCGAAGTCTGTCGTGCTGCCGGAGAACGCGACGTCATATCGAGTCGCCGGCGCCAGTGGTGCCAGCGGAACCAGCGCGATGAACGAATGCGGGACGAGGAAGTTCGGATCGTTCCCGTACGTCAACGTCTGGGTCGCCACGACAACTCCCGTCACGTGATTTCTCATGACGAAGGACTGGGCAAGGATCGTCCTGGATTCGTCGATCATGATCGAAGCAGGCGTACCCAGCGTCGACACGTCCTGAACCGGTACCGGATCGGGGCCCTCCTGGCCCATGCGAACGGGGACGCCTTCCGCGCCATCCAGCGGCCACACGGACACGCCATGAATGGACGCCTGCGCCATCTGGCCCATGCCTCTCGTGGCGTCGGTTCCTGGCCGGGTCAGGTCGATGACCAAAGGCATCGTCACATTCGCGGCAGAGCCGGCCGTCCAGCCGATGCCGACGTCGTCGGGCTCGAACGCGAGAAGCGCGGCCCGGTGATAGACGGCATTGACTAGGCCGTCCACACCCGCAGCAGCCCCGACGCTCGTCGTGGACAGCACTTCGGCACCTTCCACGGGCACGTAGCCGAAGCTCTGGTCGCGCTTCGCCCAATCGGCCCCCGTGAACCCCGGCGTTCCCGGCTGCTCGTCGTGCGTGAACGAGTCGTTGGCCACCATCCACTCCGCATGCGCCTGCGCCGCCTGGTCCATCCGCGTGCTCTGCGCCAGCATCCCCAGGCCCGCCGACAGCCGGATCTCGTTGAGGCGATCGAACGCCGCCAGCCGCTCCGCGTCGTAGCCCACCGGCGTGGGCACCGTCATCTGCGCGGCGATCGGGCCCGCGGGTGCGGGTGCCGGGGAGGGCACCGGCGCGGGTGGCGCCGCGGCGGGCACATCGCCACCACCGCCGCCACCGCATGCCGGCAGCACCGCCAACAGCGCCACGGCGGCCGCCAGGCCGGACAAGGTGCCGAGCGCGCGGGCGCGCACGGCGGCGTCGCGTGCCGGATCGGGCACGGTGGATGAAGGCATCTGGAACTCCCCGAGAACTTGCGACGGCGCGCGGCCCTGCGAAGAGCGCGGCCGCGAACAGGACTGCCGGCCATGCTTCCACGCCACCGCCCGTCCACCAAGCCGCCGATCCCCCACTTCAAGGGACGGCACGCGTCACCGGTGTAATTCGGTCGGTTAATCGGGCGTTCGGCGCGGCACGGCGGCCCGGCGCCGCCACAATCGACCGCATGCGAACTTCCTCCTGGTGGCTGCCCGACGGCGTCGAGGCGTCTGCGTCGTGGCTGCTGGCCAGCCGCATGCTGCGCGGCTTCGCCGACGGCTACGTCGCGGTGCTGCTGCCCGCCTACCTCGGCGCGCTGGGCTTCGGCGTCGTGCAGATCGGGCTGCTGGGCACGCTCACGCTGGCCGGGTCGGCCGTGGCGACGATCGCGGTCGGCGCGCTCGGCCATCGCTTCCCCGCGTCGCGCCTGATGCTCGCCGCCGCGCTCACGATGGTGGCCACCGGCCTCGGCTTCGCCGGGCTGCACGCCTTCTGGCCGCTCGCGCTGGTGGCCTTCGTCGGCACGCTCAACCCGAGCTCGGGCGACGTCAGCGTGTTCCTGCCGCTGGAGCACGCGCGCCTGGCCCGCGCGGCCGACAGCAGCGGCGCGCGCACAGCGCTGTTCTCGCGCTACGCGCTCGCGGGCGGGCTCAGCGCGGCGATCGGCGCGCTCGCGTCGGCGTGGCCCACGTGGTGGAGCGCGCACGTGGGCGGCTCGGCGCTGGACGCCATGCGCGCGATGTTCGTGCTGTACGCGGCGATCGGCGCGGTCGTCGCGCTGCTGTACCGCGGCTTCATCGCGCACGAACGAGGCGAGCACGCGTCCGACGCGTCGAACGCGCGAACCAGCCTCGACGCCCCGCAGCCGCTGGGCCCGTCGCGCGGCATCGTCGTGCGGCTGGCGGCGCTGTTCTGCATCGACTCGTTCGCCGGCGGGCTGCTGGTCAACGCGATGCTGGCGCTGTGGCTGTTCCAGCGCTTCGGGCTGTCGCTGGCCGCGGCGGGGCAGTTCTTCTTCTGGTCGGGCCTGGCGATGACGGCCTCGCAGCTGCTGGCACCCGTGCTGGCGCGCCGCATCGGCCTGGTCAACACGATGGTGTTCACGCACATCCCGGCCAGCCTGTTCCTGATCGCCGCCTCGATGGCCACCAGCCTGCCCGCCGCGCTCGCGCTGCTGCTCCTGCGCAGCGTGCTGTCGTCGATGGACGTGCCCGCGCGCAATGCCTTCGTGATGGCGGTGGTGACGCCGCCCGAGCGCGCGGCCGCGGCCAGCTTCACGGCGGTGCCGCGCAGCCTCGCGTCGGCGCTGGGCCCGACCATCGGCGGCTGGCTGCTGGCCAGCGGCGTGCTGGCCGCACCGCTGGTGGCCTGCGGCGCGCTCAAGATCGTCTACGACCTGACGCTGCTGGCGATGTTCCGGCGCCATCCGGTGGACTGATCCGCTGCGGGGGCGCGTCGCGCGCAGGCGTCACGTGCACGCGCGCGAGGCCCGGGCATCGTCGACGCGCCGTCCCCCGAGGCGACGACGCCGAGCCCGCCTCAAGCCGGCTCGGCCAGCAGGCTCTCCAGGCACTGCTCGCGGATGCCGTAGAAGCGCTTGAGCTCGGCGATCTGCGCCAGCGCGTCCTCGCGCCGCTTGATCGCCTGCGGCGTGTCCTGCCGGCCCTGCCGGCGCACCGCGAGGATCATCTTGTTCTTGCTGGTGTGCTCCAGCGCGACGAACTCGAACACCTGCGCGTCGTAGCCGTGCGCCTCCAGCAGCAGGGCGCGCAGGCCGTCGGTGACCATCTCGGCCTGCTGGCCCAGGTGGATGCCGTGCTGGAGCATCGGCTTGAGCAGCGGCGGCATCTGCATCTGCGGGCGGATCTGCTTGTGGCAGCACGGCGAGCACATGATGATGGACGCGCCGGCGCGGATGCCGGTGTGCAGCGCGTGGTCGGTCGCGGTGTCGCAGGCGTGCAGCGCGATCATCACGTCGAGCCGCTCGGGCACGAAGCTGCTGACGTCGCCGGCCTCGAAGCGCAGGCCCTCGAGACCGCACTTGGCGATCGCGTCGTTGCACAGCCTCACCAGATCGGGCCGCAGCTCCACGCCGACGACGTCGAGCGCGCGCGGCGCGCCGGCGGCCTGGCGGCGCAGCCAGTCGTGCAGCGCGAACGTGAGGTAGCCCTTGCCGGCGCCGAAGTCGACGATGTTGAGCGGCGCCGTCGCGCCGATGCCGGCCGACTCCAGCGCGTGCGACATCACCTCGACGAACTTGTTGATCTGCTTCCACTTGCGCGCCATCGCGGGCACCAGCTCGTGGCGTGCGGTGGTCACGCCCAGCTCGGCGAGGAAGGGTGCGTCCAGGCTCAGGTAGCGCTGCTTCTGGCGGTCGTGCGTGGCGGGCTCGTCGTCGCTCGCCGCCGCGACTGCGGGCCGCGTCGCGTCGGCCGTGTCCGGCTTCGAGCGATGCAGCGTCCAGCGGCCCTTGCGGCTCATCATGAGCTGCAGCTCGGCGTCGCGCGCGAACAGGTGCGCGTGCGCGAAGCGCGTGCCGACGAGCTCGGCGATGGTCGCGAGCGCCGCGTCGACCGCCTCGTTCTTCGTGATGTCCCGGGTGCGATGCTTGAAGACGAAGGACAGCACGCGCTCGCCGCGCAGCATGAGCGGCCGCGCGGTCACGCGCTCGAGGTCGTCGCCCTTGGCCACCGGCTTGCTCAGGAGCACGCGCGCGGCGCTGCCGTCGGCGATCGCCCGGGCCAGCGCCTCGAGGAAGCGCTCGCGCTGCGCGAGATCGCTCAGCGCGGCGGCGCCGGCCTGCAGCGGCCGGGATTCGGTGGTGGGGGCGACGGGATCGGAAGACACGAGGGACGCGCGCCGCGTTGCCGCGACATTCAGGTAAGCGAATGCTGCATTTTCCCGCAGTGCGCGATTTCGCGCGGCGGCCGTGCGACGATAGCCCTCCTGTCCAACCCTCGCGCCTTCCCATGAGACTGGCCGCCCGGCGCCTCCTCGCGTCGCTGTCGCTCGCCGCCGGCCTGCTCGCCGCGTCCGGCGCCCGCGCCGCCGACCCCGTGGTCAACGCCGTCCCGCGCGCGCTCGCGGCGGCGCCGGCATCCGCTGCGTCCGCGAGCACCGCGGGCGCGCTGATCGTCGGCTCCAAGCGCTTCACCGAGTCGTACATCCTGGGCGAGATCCTGCGCCAGACCGCGGCCGCCGCCGGCCCGGCCGAACATCGTCCGGGCCTGGGCAACACCGCCGTCGTGCTGGCCGCGCTCAAGGCCGGCGCGATCGACGTCTACCCCGAGTACCTGGGCACCGTCGAGGAGGAGATCCTGGGCCACCGCACGCCCGTCCCGCGCGAGCAGGTCGCGCAGGAACTCGCGGCGCAGGGCCTGGGCCTCGCCGTGCCGCTGGGCTTCTCGAACGGCTACGCGCTGGCGATGCCGAACGACGAGGCCGAGCGCCTGCACATCACCAGGATCAGCGACCTGGCCGAACACCCCGACGTCGTGCTGGGCCTGTCGCACGAGTTCCTCGGCCGCGCCGACGGCTGGCCCGGCCTCGCGAAGCGCTACGGCCTGGTGGCCAAGCCTGTGGGCATCGACCACGGCCTGTCGTACGACGCGATGGCCAGCGGCAAGATCGCCGTCACCGACATCTACACCACCGACGCCCAGATCGCCCCGCGCCGGCTGCGCGTGCTGGCCGACGACAAGGACTACTTCCCGCACTACGACGCGCTGCTGCTGTACCGCCTCGACGCCGTCGCACGCCACCCCGCGCAGTGGCAGGCGCTGCAGTCGCTGGCCGGCCGCATCCCGCCCGCGACGATGATCGCGATGAACGGCCGCGCCGAGCTGCGCCACGAGACCTTCGACGCCATCGCCGGGGACTTCCTGGCCGGCCGCGTCGACGCGACGCCGGCCGCTGTCACAGGCCCGGGCCACGACGGCGCGCTGCGCGGCCGCTTCGTCGACCGCCTGTTCGCCGGCGACCTCGCGCGCCTGCTGGGCCAGCACCTGCTGCTCGTCGCGGTCGCCGTGGTCTGCGCCACGCTGCTGGGCGTGCCGCTGGGCGCGGCGGCCGCGGCATATCCGCGCAGCGAAGGGCCGATCATGGCGACGGCCGGCGTGCTGCAGACGGTGCCGTCGCTGGCGCTGCTGGCGATGCTGATCCCGCTGCTGGGGCGCATCGGCACGGCGCCGGCGCTGGTCGCGCTGACGCTGTACGCGCTGCTGCCCATCGCTCGCAACACCGCCACCGGCCTGCTGGGCGTGCCCGCGGGACTGCGCGAGGCCGGCACCGCGCTCGGCCTGACGCCCGCGCAGCGCTGGCAGGCCGTCGACCTGCGGCTGGCGCTGCCCACCATCATGGCCGGCATCGGCACCGCGGCCGTCATCACGGTGGGCACCGCCACCATCGCCGCGTTCGTCGGCGCCGGCGGGCTGGGCGAGCGCATCGTGACGGGGCTGGCGCTCAACGACTACGCGATGCTGCTGGCCGGCGCGGTTCCCGCGGCCGCATTGGCGTTGGCCGTGCAGGGCGCGTTCGCGCTGGTCGAGCGCTGGGTCACGCCGCGCCGGGCCGCCTGACCGTCTAATCGGCGACCGGAGCCGCGGGCGGCTGCACGGCCTGCGCGAGGCGGCGCGCCGGCGTGCGCATCAGCATGAACTCTTCGGCCAGCGTCGGGTGCACGGCGATCGTCCGGTCGAAGTCGCTCTTGCGCGCGCCGCAGGTCACGGCCACGGCCAGCGCCTGCACGATCTCGGGCGCGTCGGGGCCGATCATGTGCACGCCCAGCACGCGCTGCGACAGGCCGTCGACCACCAGCTTCATGAACGTGCGCTGGCCGCCGCCGACGAAGGCCTCCTTCATCGGGCGGAAGTCGGCGGCGTAGATGTCGACCGGGCCGCGCAGCGCGGCCTGCTGCTCGGTCAGGCCGACGGTGCCGATCGGAGGATCGGTGAACACGGCGCTCGCGACGACGCGGTGGTCGACGCGCCGCGGATCCTTGTCGAACTCGGTGTCGGCGAAGGCGCGCGCCTCGGCGATGGCCACCGGCGTCAGGTTGACGCGGTCGGTGACGTCGCCCACGGCCCAGATCGACGGCGCCGCGCTGCGGCTCTCGGCGTCGACGACGATCGCGCCCTTCGCGTCCAGCCGCACGCCGGCCTCGGCCAGCCCGAGCCCGATGGTGTTGGGCCTGCGCCCGGTCGCGTTGAGCGCGGCCCGCGCGCGCAGCACGCTGCCGTCGGTGCGATGCAGCGCGAAGCCGTCGCCGTCGCGTTCGAGCCTGTCCAGCGCCACGCCGCCGGCCAGCGTGATGCCGCGTCCGGCGAGCGCCAGCGCGAGGCGCGCGCGCAGCTCCTCGTCGAAGCCGCGCAGCGGCTGGCTGTCGCGGAAGGCCAGCGTCACGCGGCTGCCGAGCCCAGCCAGGATGCTGGCGAACTCGACCGCGATGTAGCCGCCGCCGATCACCAGCAGCGACTCGGGCAGCTCGCGCAGGTCCAGCACCTCGTTGGACGTCATCGCCGCCGTCAGCCCGGGGATCGCGTCGGCCGACGGCGCGCCGCCCGTCGCGACGAGGATGCGCGGCGCCGCCAGCCGGCGGCCGGCGACGTCGACCTCGTTGGCGGACACCAGCCGCCCGCGGCCGCGCACAGCCTCGACGCCGGCGTCGGCGAGCATGCCGTCGTAGATCTTCTCGAGCCGCTCGATCTCGCGCTTCTTCGCGTCGGCCCAGCGCGGCATCTCGAAGCGCGCCTGGACGTCGCTCCAGCCGAAGCCGGCGGCGTCCCGGAACTGATGGGCGAAGCCGGCCGCGTACATCATCAGCTTCTTGGGCACGCAGCCGCGGATCACGCAGGTGCCGCCGAAGCGGTCCGCCTCGACGATCGCGACCTTGGCGCCGTGCGCCGCGGCGCGCCGCGAGCCGGCCACGCCGCCCGAGCCGCCGCCGATCACGATCAGGTCGTGGGTCATTTCCATGGACAGTCTCCGCGCCGTGGCCTGACGAAAGCCTGGATGCTCGCAGAGATCGGGAACCCGCGCGGCGCCGCGGGGCAACTCGACGGCGCGCGACGCCGCGTTACGCCTGCTGCGTTTCCTTACACGGACGGCACCGCGCTTGCCGCACGACGTCTCGCCGGAAGGCTCGGCGCTTGCCGATCCCGCCACACACCCTCAACCTGGAGACCCCCCATGCAAAGCTACCAAAAGAAGTTGTCCGCCGTCGCCGCCGCAGCAGCCCTGCTGGCCGGCATCGGCTTGGCCGTCGCGCAGACGACGACCGACCAGTCGTCGACCTCCTCGACGGCCACCACGCCCGCGGCCCCGTCCGACACCAGCGCGATGCCCAGCAGCACGCAGTCGGCCGCGCCGTCGAGCACGCAGGGCAGCGACACGTCGAAGAGCCCGTCGACCGACAGCTCGACCGCCGCCCCGGCCGCGACGTCGACCGACAGCAACTCGTCGTCGTCTTCGTCGTCGACCTCGAGCGACAACTCGTCGTCCAGCGCCACGACGCCGGCGCCGCGCAGCGACCGCAACTGACGCCGCGCCACCCGGGTGACCCGGGCTCCTGTCCGCTGGGAGCCCGGAGCGATCGCCGCCGTGTCCGTCGGGCACGGCGGCGATTTTCATTGCGGCGCCGGCGTTCGTCCGGCGCGCGCGGCGCCCTGCGCGACGAAGCGCTCGAACGCGTCCAGCAGCGGCGCGTAGCGGGCGGGGGCGTCCTCGATGTCCGCCAGCGCGGTGCAGGTCGCCTCCAGCGTGCTCAGATGCGCGGCCTTGGGCGCCTTGCGCAAGGCACGGTAGCGCGCCGGCGCGGCCGGGGCGATCGCCCATCTCGGCAAGGACTGCAGCAAAGCGTTCGCACGCAGCAGCCCGGCGCTCTTGCGCCAGGTGCCGTCGAGCACCACCAGGCGCCGCGGACGAGCGGGCAAGGCCGTCGAATCCAGGGCCGCGGGCCGGGCGAGCGTGTCCGCCGGGTAAAGCAGGGCGCTGCCGGATACATCACCGCCGAGCCACGCCAGCAAGGCCGCCGGCTCGAAGACCTCGCCGACGACGACGCGGCAGCGCGCCAGGCTCAGGCGCAGCAGGCGCACGCTGCCCTTGGCCTCGCGCGCCTCGTCGGGATGCTGCAGCACGAGCACGTCGACGTCGTTGTCCACGCGGGTGGCGAGCGCGCAGATGCACGTGCGCAGGGGCAGGGCGCAGCGCTCGCAGCGCGGGCGTTTCGGGGCGTCGAGCATGGCCCCGAGTGTCCACCACGCCCGGCCTGCCGGGCCGGACCCGATGCCCGGCTCCGCTCCGTCGCGCGCACATGCGCCGGGTCCCGCTCAACCGCAGCTCGTCGCAAGCCCATGGCCCGGCGCAGGGGCCGTTCCTAGAATCGATCGCATCGATCCAGACAACACATGAGGAGCCCCATGCGCCACGCCCTGACCCTTTCGCTCGCCGCCGTCGCCGCCCTGTTCGCGCTGCAGGCGCACGCCGCCGACCAGACGCGCAGCCTCGCGCCGTTCACGACCGTCTCCAACGCCGGCCCGGTGAACCTGCGCATCGAGGTCGGCAAGGCGCAGTCGGTGGTGGTCTCGGGCAGCGACGACTACATCGCCGACCTGAAGACGGAAGTGGTCGGCGGCGAGCTGCACATCAAGCTGCGCGACGGCACGCACATCGACAACCGCCACTATGGCGACATGCGCGTGACCGTCACCCTGCCGCAGCTGACCGCCTTCACGATGAGCGGCGCGGGCGAGACCACGCTGGCGCACGTCAGCGGCGACAGCCTCGAGGTGCGCTTCGGCGGCGCCGGCAGCCTCAAGGCCGACGGCACGGTCAGGAACCTGACGCTCAACGTCGGCGGCGTCGGCTCGATCGACACGCGCGAGCTGCATGCGGACAACGCCAACGTGAACGTCGGCGGCGTCGGCTCGGTCAAGGTGTGGGCCAGCCAGCGGCTGGACGCCAGCGTCGGCGGCGTGGGCTCGCTGACGTACTACGGCGATCCGAAGCAGGTCAACACCAGCGGCGGCGGGCTGGGCAGCATCTCGAAGGGCCGGTGAGCGGGCGCCCTGAACAGCGCCGAGCTCGCGCTGCAGGCGATCCCCGCGCCCGTGGACGCGGAGCCGGAGTCCGAAGGCTAGCGCGGCGAGTCGGCGCGGCGCGCGCGCCACTCGCGCGCCAGCAGCCCGTACATCCACGAATCGCAGACCTCGCCGGCGACGATCCAGCGTTCGCGCAGGTGGCCCTCGCGCACGAAGCCGAGGCGCTCCAGCGCGCGCGCCGACGGCACGTTGCGCGGGTCGATGTCGGCCTCGACGCGGTTGAGATCCAGGCGCTCGAAGCCCCAATCGAGCAGGGCCGTGATCGCCTCGTTCGCGAAGCCGCGGCCCCATGCGGACGGCCGCAGCGCGTAGCCGACGTCGGCGCGCCGGCATTGCGCGCTGAGGTCGTACAGCGCGCAGGAGCCGATCACGGTGCCGTCGTCGCGCTGCTCGATCGCGAACTGCGCGTGCGTGCCGTCAGCCATCGCCCGCGCGTCGCGCTCGATGTAGTCGACTGCCGCCTGCCGCTCGGTCCAGGGCGGATGGCTGCCGTAGCGCTGGACGACGGGATCCGAGCGCAGCGCGAACACGGCGTCGGCATCCGGCGGCGCCAGCGGGCGCAGCGCCAGGCGCGCCGTCTGCAGGGTCACGTCCGAGAACGCGGTCATCGCCCCATTCTCACACCTCGTCCGCGACACGCGGCGCGGGGCGCGGTCAGGCCTCGAGGCTCATGCGGCGGTCGTTCCACGCCGCGAGCATCGCATCCGGCCAGAAGGCGTGCGGCACGATCATCGGCACGTCGCTGGACGGATGGACCAGCACCGGGAACCAGTCGCCGGCCAGCAGGCCGTCGGGCAGGTGCGAGCGGATCGCGACGAAGCTGCTCAAGGTGGGCTGCTTCGCGCTCAGCGAGGTCGGCACCGGCACGCCCAGCGGACGGCCGGCGTCGTTGCGCACGAACTGCGCGAAGCGGCCGAGTTCCGATGCGCCCACGCCGCCGGCGGTCTTGAGCGCGGCCAGGCGCGCGCCGATCGCCGCCAGTTCGGCGGGGCGGGCGTCGAAGTACTCGTCCTCGCTGTAGACCAGCAGGCCGGACCGGTCGTCGTCGCCGCGCACGAACACGCCGTCGTCGGCCTCGACCAGCGCGCCCCAGCCGATGCGGCCCTTGCGGAACACCGTCTCCTGCTTCTCGTAGAACAGGCGCAGCGGATCGTCGCCGCCGGCCAGCCACGCGGGCGGCTCCGTGCGCACCTGCTTCATCCAGCGTCCGCCCTGCAGCAGGCGGCCGGCGCCGAACGAGCGGCGCAGCGTGCCGATCAACGTCTTCATCGCCGGGTCGGCGGCGCGCTCGACCGGCCCCGACGGCTCGGCGCGCGCCGGCGCCGCGGCCGCGGGCTGCGGCGGTGCGAACTGCGACTCGAGCAGCGACATCGGCGCCGTCACGCTGCCGCCGGGCCGCGTGGCGACGGCCACGTCGTCCTGCGCGGCCGCGCGCGCCGCGGCGGGCACGGCGGACTGCGGACGCGGCGCCATCGGACGCGCGCCCACGCTCAGCGGCTCGGGCGCCGCCGTGGGCACGCCCGGCGGCAGGTTGGAGACGCTGGGGCTGCGCAGCAGCGGCAGGCGCAGGCGCCACGCGACGTCAGGGAACTTGCCGCTGTCGACGACGACGAAGGTGCCCGTCTCGCCGTTGTTGTAGCGGCCGGGCGCGAGGCGGTAGACACGCTCGGGGCGATCGAGGCTCTCGAGCAGCGCGTCGACGCCGCCCAGCACCGCGTCGACGTCGAGCGTCGAGCCGTCGGCGCGGGCGTCGAAGCGGCGCTCGACGTCCTCGTAGGTGTACTCGACGCGCCAGACCGCGCCGTCGTCGTTGCGCACCAGGCTCTGGCGCAGCAACGCGAGCCTGGCCTGCGGCATCAGCGAGGCGACGAGGCCGCCGAACAGGACGTCGTGCGACGGCGCGCTGCCGTCGTCGTGCAGGTTGTACGAGACCAGGCGCTCGCCGAACAGGGTCTCGACGATGTCGGTGGCCGCGCCGAGCGCGGTGACCGGATCGGCGATCCAGCCGTCGAGCGCCTCCAGCGACGCGGGCGCGAGCGGCTTGTCGAAGCCGCCGTTGCGCAGCATCAGCGCGATCCTCGGCGCGCTCGCGCGGCGCTGCTGCCACTCGAACAGCAGGCCTTCCCACGGATGCAGCGCCGTCATCGTCGGCTTCTGGCGGCAGCCGTAGCGCACCAGCGCCCACGAGACGTAGTCGGCGGGCTCGCTGCCGAAGTTCTCCTGCAGGACGGCGCGCAGGCCGGCGACCACCTGCGAGTCCGACGGCCCGGATTCGCGCCGGGGCTTGCCATGGGAATCCTGGTACAGCCGCAGCATGAAAGACATGACGGCGGTCCAGATCACGTGCGCTTCGTCGGCACGCGACACGAACGCCCGCACGGGGTCGAGCCCGGCAAGCCGCAACAACGGTCTCGTCCCGGGCTTGAAGTCTTCGCTCATCCTCACAGTATGCAGTGACCCGGGGCCCTCAGTCCAAACTGAAGCGCTCCGGGCAGTTACGCGGCGGCCACAACGCGTCCTTCTACGGGTAAATCGGGAGTCGTGCGGACACCCCCCATTCTCGCCCGCAATTCGCCCGCCGCTTGCGCAAATACGCTCAGATGCGTAAATTTCGCCATTCATTCAATTGACGCAATTGGCATGTCCGACCTGACCCTCGCTTGGCACTACCAGCGGGCCCGGCTCGCGGCCGCGCTGGGCGATCGCCTGATCGCGCGCGAACGCATCGCGATGTTCGGCCCGCGCCAGACCGGCAAGACGACGCTGCTGCGCGACGAGGTCATCCCGTACGTGCAGTCGCGCGAGCGCGTGGCCGTCTACATCGACTGCTGGATGGACATGGACGACCCGCTGCAGGGCATCAACTACGCGCTGCAGAAGGCGCTCGACGGCCTCAGCGTCAAGCCGCGCGGCGTGCGCCGCACGGGCACGACCGCGGTGAAGAAGGTCGGCCTGATGGGCGCCAGCCTCGACCTCGGCGACCCCGCCGCGCGCCAGGCGCCGACGCGGCCGGCGCTGCTGCTGGACAGCCTGCTCACGCGCCTGCTCGAGGAGACCTCGCGCGACCTCGTGCTCGTGTTCGACGAGTTCCAGGCGATCGCGTCGGTGAAGAACGGCCCGCAGATCTCGGCCTCGCTGCGCGCCGCGCTGACGCAGGCCGACAAGCGCATCGGCGCGATCTTCAGCGGCTCGTCGGACGTGCAGCTGCTGGACATGTTCTCGCGCAGCAACACGCCGCTGTACGGCTTCGCGAAGACCGAGGGCTACGAGCCGCTGGGCCCCGACTTCATCGGCTTCGTCGCGAAGAAGTTCCGCGAGGCGACGCGGCGCGACCTCAACCAGGCGCTCGCCTACGACGCGTTCCAGGAACTCGGCACCCAGCCCGAGCCCTTCCTGCATGCCGTGAGCCTGGTGATGGCCAACCCGAAGTGGAGCCTCGCCGATGCGCTGGCCGAGATGCTCAGCCAGCAGTCGCCCAACAAGTGGTCGGCGGCGTGGCGCGGCCTCACCGGCCTGCAGCAGGCAGCGCTGCGCCTCGTGTTCGAGGATCGCGCCCCGACCTCCGCCGACAGCATCGCCTGGGCCGCGCAGCAGCTGGGCGCCAAGGTGCAGCCCTCCAGCATCAGCCGCGCGCTCGAGGCGCTCGGCGCCAAGGGCATCCTGGAGCGCCGCATCGACGGCCGTGGCTGGATGCTGATCGACCCGGTGCAGCGCGCCTGGCTGCGGCGCAACCCCGGCGCGCCGATCAAGCGCGCCCTGTCGGGCCTTTGAACCCCGCTTACCATCTCGTCCATGAGTTCCGCATCCCCCGCAACGACCGTGAAGGTCTGCATCCTCGACAACGACCACCTCGACCCCGCCGTCGCCGACACCTACGTCAGCTACGGCGTCATGACCGAGAAGATGTTCGCCGCCGCGGGCGTGCCCTGGCAGTTCGAACGCTTCGACACCACGCGGGGCCGCTACCCCGGTTCCTTCGACGACTACGACGTCGTGCTGCTGACCGGCAGCAAGGCCGATTCGTTCTCCGACGAGCCGTGGGTCAGGACGCTGCGCGAGCGCGTCACCGGCCTGCTGGAGCAGCGCAAGAAGCTGCTGGGCATCTGCTTCGGCCACCAGCTCATCGCCCACTGCCTGGGCGCCCAGGTCGGCCGCGCGCCCAACGGCTGGGGCATGGGCCGCATGGCCTACGACTGGGTCGGGCCGGCGCCGCTCAAGGCCGCGTCCGCCGACGCCCCGATCAACCTGCTCGCCTCGCACCAGGACCAGGTGCTGACGCTGCCCGCCGGCGCCACGCTGCAGGCGCGCAGCGACTTCTGCCCCGTCGCCGCGTACTCCGTCGACGACCACGTCTTCTGCGTGCAGCCGCATCCGGAATTCGTCGAGGCGTACAGCTCGTACCTGCTCGAGAAGCGCAAGGAGGCCGTCGGCGCCGCGCGCTATGCGACGGCGAAGGCCGAGCTGTCGCTGCCGCATGACGGGCTGGACGTCGCGCGGTTCATGCGGGCGTTCGTCGAGGCCTCGCGCGCCTGAGCGGCAACGTCCTCGCGAGAGGCCGGGCCGACATCCCCTTCGTCGCGTGTATCCTCGACCGGGATGAACACGCAGGACATTGCATGCTGAACGAAAAACAAGTGGTCGACGAGACCGAACGCACGCTCATTCGAGGTGCCATCTATTCGCTGCCCACGAAATGGAAGATCGTGGGGTTGGTCGTCGTCGTGGTGCTGGCCTACTTCTTCGGGGGCAAGTAGCCGGGTTCAGACGTCGATATTGGCCGCACGCAGCGCGTTCAACTCGATGAAGTTGCGCCTCGGCTCCACCTCATCGCCCATCAGCATCGTGAACACATGATCCGCCTCGATCGCATCCTCGATCTCCACCTTCAGCAGGCGGCGGACGTTCGGGTCCATCGTGGTTTCCCAGAGCTGCTCGGGGTTCATCTCGCCGAGACCCTTGTAGCGCTGGCGGCCGACGGAGCTTTCGGCTTGTGACATCAGCCAGGCCATCGCGGCGCGGAAGTCGGCGACCTTGCTTTCCTTCTGGCGTTCGCCTTCGCCGCGCTTGACGACGGCGTCGGCGCTCAGCAGGCCCTTGAACGTGACGCCGGCGGTGCTCAGCGCCTCGTAGTCGGCGCCGTGCACGAACTCCTGCGTGATGACGCTGGCCTTGGTGTTGCCGTGGTGTTGGCGCTCGATGCGCAGGACGTGCTTGTCGGTGCGCTCATCGAACTGCGCGCTGACCTGCGCGCCGTGCAGCGCGCCGGCGAGCGCGACGGCGCTGGCTTCGGCCTGAGTGGCGTCGTCGAGGTTCAGCGTCAGGCCGTCGGCGATGGTGCGCAGCGCCTCGACGTCCATCCAGTTGGACAGCCGATCCATCACGCTGGTGGCCAGCAGGTACTTGCGCGCCAGGTCTTCCAGCGTGCTGCCGGTGATGGCGGGACGGCCTTCGCCGGGCTCGATGGCGGCGCCGTCGAGCGCGACCTTGAGCAGGAAGGCGCTCAGCTCGTCGCCGTCCTTGAGGTACTGCTCGTGCTTGCCCTGCTTGACCTTGTAGAGCGGCGGCTGGGCGATGTAGATGTGGCCGCGCTCGACGAGCTCGGGCATCTGGCGGTAGAAGAACGTCAGCAGCAGCGTGCGGATGTGGGCACCGTCGACGTCCGCGTCCGTCATGATGATGATGCGGTGGTAGCGCAGCTTGTCCGGGTTGAAGTCGTCGCCGCCCATGCCCTTGCCGATGCCGGTGCCCAGCGCCGTGATCAGCGTCAGGATGGCCTCGGACGACAACAGCTTCTCGTAGCGCGCCTTCTCGACGTTCAGGATCTTGCCTCGCAGCGGCAGGATGGCCTGGAACTTCCGGTCACGGCCCTGCTTGGCGGAGCCGCCGGCGGAGTCGCCCTCGACGATGTAGATCTCGCACAGCGACGGATCCTTCTCCTGGCAGTCGGCCAGCTTGCCCGGCAGGCCCATGCCGTCGAGCACGCCCTTGCGGCGCGTCATCTCGCGCGCCTTGCGCGCGGCCTCGCGGGCGCGCGCGGCGTCGACGATCTTGCCGCAGATGATCTTGGCGTCGTTCGGGTTCTCGAGCAGCCAGTCGGTGAGCAGGCGGCTGACGATGTCCTCCACCGGCGCGCGCACCTCGCTGGAGACCAGCTTGTCCTTGGTCTGGCTGGAGAACTTCGGCTCGGGCACCTTGACGCTGACCACGCAGGCCAGGCCTTCGCGCATGTCGTCGCCTGCGATCTCGACCTTGGCCTTCTTGGCCAGCTCGTTGTCGTCGATGTACTTGTTGATGACGCGCGTCATCGCCGCGCGCAGGCCGGTCAGGTGGGTGCCGCCGTCGCGCTGCGGGATGTTGTTGGTGAAGCACAGCACCGACTCGTTGAACGAGTCGTTCCACTGCATCGACACCTCGACGCCGATGTTGGTGTTCTGCTCGCTGGTCTTCTCGCCCATGGCGTGGAAGATGTTCGGGTGCAGGACGGTCTTGCCCTTGTTGATGAACTCGACGAAGCCCTTGACGCCGCCGACGTAGGCGAAGTCGTCTTCCTTGGCGTTGCGCTCGTCGACCAGGCGGATCTTGACGCCGTTGTTCAGGAACGAGAGCTCGCGCAGGCGCTTGGCGAGGATGTCGTAATGGAAGTCGACGTTGGTGAAGATCTCGGTGTCGGGCAGGAAATGCACTTCCGTGCCGCGGCGCTCGGTGTCGCCGGTGATCCTCATCGGGCTGGTCTCGAAGCCGTCGCGCATCTCGAGCACGCGATCCTGCGGCACACCCTTGCGGAACTCGATGAAGTGCTGCTTGCCGTCGCGGCGCACCGTCAGGCGCAGCCAGGTCGACAGCGCGTTGACGCAGGACACGCCCACGCCGTGCAGGCCGCCCGAGACCTTGTAGCTGTTCTGGTTGAACTTGCCGCCGGCATGCAGCTCGGTCAGCGCGATCTCGGCGGCCGAGCGCTTGGGCTCGTGCTTGTCGTCCATCTTGACGCCGGTCGGGATGCCGCGGCCGTTGTCGATGACGGAGATCGAGTTGTCGGTGTGGATGGTGACGACGATGTCGTCGCAGTAGCCGGCCAGCGCCTCGTCGATGGAGTTGTCCACGACCTCGAACACCAGGTGGTGCAGGCCGGTGCCGTCGGAGGTGTCGCCGATGTACATGCCCGGGCGCTTGCGCACCGCCTCCAGGCCTTCCAGGATCTGGATGGCGCCCTCGCCGTAGGTGGACGAGGCCTCGGACGACTGCGCCGGCGGGTTCGGGGTGTTGGCGTTGTCGTCGGGCGAGGTCTGATCAGTCATTGCATTCACTTCCTGGAAGCACGCGCGCCTCGTGGGCGGCGTGCCGTGTCATCGTACAAACGGGGCCGTCCGCGGCCGGCTGGCGCCGCGGCACGGCGAGGCCTCGCACGGCCTCAGATGCGCATCGGCATCACGACGTACTTGAAGCCGGGCTGCTCCGGCACGGTGATGAGCGCGCTCGAGTTGCCGTCCTGCAGCTCGAGCTTGACCATGTCGTGGTCGATGTTGTTGAGCGCGTCCATCAGGTAGGTGACGTTGAAGCCGATCTCGATGGCGTCGCCGCCGTAGTCGATCTCGAGTTCTTCCTTGGCCTCTTCCTGCTCGGCGTTGCTCGACGCGATACGCAGCGCGCCCGGCTCGAGGTTGACGCGCACGCCCTTGAACTTCTCGCTGGTCAGGATGGCGGCACGCTGCAGGCTGGACAGCAGCGGCTGGCGGCCGAGGATCACCGAATTCTTGTGATTCTTCGGGATCACGCGGTTGTAGTCGGGGAACTTGCCCTCCACCAGCTTGGTGACGAACTCCAGGCCGGAGAACGTGAACTTGGCCTGGTTGCCGGCGAAGCGCATCTCGATCGGCTCGTCCGTCGTGCCATTGAGCAGGCGCGCCAGCTCCAGCACCGTCTTGCGCGGCAGGATCACCTCCTGCTTCGGGATCTCGGCGTCCAGCGTGGCCTGCGCCAGGCCCAGGCGATGGCCGTCGGTGGCCACCAGCGTCAGCGTCTTGCCCTCGGCGACGAACAGGATGCCGTTCAGGTAGTAGCGGATGTCGTGCACCGCCATCGCGAAGTGCACCTGGTCGATCAGGCTCTTGAGCACCTTCTGCGGGACGCCGAAGCTGGGGCCGAAGTCGACCGCCTCGTTGACCAGCGGGAAGTCGTCGGCCGGCAGCGTCTGCATCGTGAAGCGGCTCTTGCCCGCCTGCAGGGTCAGCTTGGTGCCGCTGGAGGTCAGCGACACGATCTGGTCGCCTGGCAGCGACTTGAGGATGTCGATCAACTTGCGCGAGCCGACCGTGGTCGACAGCGTGCCCTCGTCGCCGCCGAGCGCGGCCGAGGTCCGCACCTGGATCTCCAGGTCGCTGGTGGTGAACTCGATCGAATCGCCGTTCTTGCGCATCAGCACGTTGGCCAGGATCGGCAAGGTGTGGCGGCGTTCGACGATCCCAGACACAGCCTGCAATGCGCCGAGCAGCTTTTCCTGAGGCGCTTTGAGAACAATCATGTCTTCCTCTGTTTTTTAAACTGGTGGTAGCAGTAGTGCCCGACGTGCACTGTGGAGAACTCTATTTTCGCCTGATTTATCAACGGCTTGGCGGTCTGACAAGCCTGGGGGCCGAACCCCCGGTTGCGGCCGGACCCTTTGACAACAAGTTTCGCTTCCTCGCCTGTCCTGTGGACCACTGTCCGGTTGTCCCGGAACGGTCCCCAGGGTTGTGAGTTGACAGCATCCCCGGCCTCCGGGCAGGAGGCTTTGAAAAGCTCCCTGGTCTATCCCTTCAGGGTCTGTTCCAGCACGTGCAGCTGCTGGTTCAGCTCGGTGTTCTTCTGGCGCTCGCCGCCGATCTTGCGCACGGCGTGCAGCACGGTGGTGTGGTCGCGGCCGCCGAACAGCTCGCCGATCTCGGGCAGGCTCTTCTGCGTCAGCTCCTTGGCCAGGTACATCGCGATCTGGCGCGGGCGGGCAATGCTCGCCGGGCGCTTCTTCGAGTACATGTCGGCCACCTTGATCTTGTAGAAGTCGGCGACCGTCTTCTGGATGTTCTCCACCGAGATCTGCCGGTTCTGGATCGACAGCAGGTCCTTCAGCGCCTCGCGCGCCAGCGCGATGTTGATCTCCTTCTGGGAGAAGCGCGAATAGGCCAGCACCTTGCGCAGCGCGCCCTCGAGCTCGCGGACGTTGGCGCGCACGTTCTTGGCGATGAAGAAGGCCACTTCCTCGGGCATCTGCGCGGCCTCGGCTTCGGCCTTGCGGATCAGGATGGCCACGCGCATCTCCAGCTCGGGCGGCTCGATGGCCACCGTCAGGCCGGAGTCGAAGCGGCTGGTCAGGCGTTCGTCGATGTCGGCGAGACCCTTGGGATAGGTGTCGCTCGTCATGATGATGTGCGCGCGGCGCGACAGCAGCGCCTCGAAGGCGTTGAAGAACTCCTCCTGCGTGCGTTCCTTGCCGGCGAAGAACTGGACGTCGTCGATCAGCAGCAGGTCCAGCGAGTGGTACTTGGCCTTGAGCTCGTCGAAGGTCTTGCGCTGGTAGTTCTTGACGACGTCGGAGATGAACTGCTCGGCGTGCAGGTACAGCACGCGGGCGTCGGGCTTGTCCTTGAGCAGCTGGTTGCCGACGGCGTGCACCAGGTGGGTCTTGCCGAGGCCGACGCCGCCGTAGACGAACAGCGGGTTGTACATGGCGCCCGGTGCGCCGGCCACGTGCAGCGCGGCGGTGCGGGCCATCTGGTTGGCGCGGCCGGCCACCAGGGTATCGAAGGTCAGAGCCGGGTTGAGCCGGTGCGAGTTCATGGCCGGCGCCGCGTGCATGGGCCGCGGCTGGCCGGGTGCTGCCGCGGCGACGGCGTGGCCGTTGGGCGCGGAGCCCGCCGCCGGCGCGAGCGCCTGTTCGAACACCGCGGCGATGCGCTGCGGCGGCTGGCTGGTGACGAAGCCGCTGCCGCCCGGCACCGTGGCGTGGCCCGGCGCGGGCGTCTCGCGCGGCGCCAGCGCGAGCTCCAGCTTCACAGGCTTGCCGGCGAGCTCGGTCAGCACGGACTCGATGCGCGAGCCGTACTGCGAGCGGATCCAGTCGAGCTTGAAGCGGTTGGGCACGCGCACGAGCGCGACCGCGCCGTCACCCGTGTCGGTGAAGTCGGCCGGCGGCAGGGGCCGGATCCAGGTGCTGAATTGTTGTTCGGGCAGCTCGGTCGCGAGGCGCTCGCAACTCCGGTGCCATAGGTCTACGGACATTGTGGACAAGTTCTTCTCAAGCCGGCCGATTCTACCCGTGACGAACGCGCGAAACCACGGTTATCCACAGAAAGACGCGCGCGGTCAATCCCCCCGGATCGCACGGCCGCACGTGGCAAGTCGTTGACTCACAATAGGTTTCTCTGATCTAATCGCGGGTTCGCCGGAGAATTTCCATCATGAAGCGTACCTACCAGCCCTCCAAAGTCCGCCGCGCCCGCACGCACGGCTTCCTCGTCCGCATGAAGACCCGCGGCGGCCGCAACGTCATCGCCGCGCGTCGCGCCAAGGGCCGCAAGCGCCTGGCTGTCTGATTCCAGACGTCGGACTGAACGCTTCGCCGGTTAGGAATCGTGCAGCGGCCCGCGCCGCTGCCGACGCCCGGGCGCAGCCCTCCTCCACCGGAGCGCCGCTGTCCCGCCGCATCGGATTCCCGCTTCGCGGCACGTCCGGCCGGCGGCCATGACCGCAGGCAACCTCGACTCCCCGCTGCTCGGTCGCATCGTCCGGCCGGCGGACTACGTGCGCGTGCTCGCGACGCCGATGCGTCTGCGCAGCCCCCATTTCGCCGTCCACCACCTGGCGGGCCGGCCGCTGCCGTTGCGGCGTCCGGTGGCCGGTGCGGGAACCGGCTCCGATGGTGCCGACGCGCCCGCGGCGACTGACAACGCGAGCCATGCACCGGTTACCGCCAGCTTGTCTACAGAGTTATCCACAGGTCGGCCCGAAATGACCGGGAACGATGTGGACGACTTGCAGGTTCAGTGCCCGCAGACGCTGGTGGAAACCCCGATGCCGGCCGGCGGCGTCCAGCGCTGGCTGGGCCTGGTCGTGCCCAAGCGCCACGCGCGCCGCGCGGTCACGCGCACGCTCGTGAAGCGCCAGATCCGCCACATCGCCGCCGCCTGCGCGCCACAGCTCGAGCCCGGACTGTGGGTGGTGCGGCAGCGCCATCCGTTCGACGTGAAGCAGTTCCCGAGCGCTGCCTCCGACGCCCTGAAGGAAGCGGCGCGGGCGGAGCTGCGCGCGCTGTTCGAACGGGCCGTCCGCGGCGAGCGCGATCGCGTGAAGCCGCGTCCGGCCGGCGCGACCGATCCCGGCACGCGCCCGGGCAAGGGTTCCAAGGCCAGGGCGGCGCCCGGCGGCTCCGGACAAGGCTCGTCATGCGAAGCCTGAGCGCGTTGTGGCGCCTGCCGCGGGCCGCGCTGATCGGCCTGGTGCGGGTCTATCGGCTGTTGCTGAGCCCGTGGGTGGGCCAGAGCTGCCGCTTCACGCCGACCTGCTCCGTGTACGCGATCCAGGCGCTGGACAGGCACGGCGCCGTCGTCGGCACGGCACTGTCCGGCTGGCGCATCCTGCGCTGCAACCCGTGGTGTCACGGCGGCTGCGACGAAGTCCCCGACAATATGCCTTGGAACCGAACCGGGGCATCCCCATCTGACGGCCTGTTCAGCGGCCTGCTGGCCCGTGATTCCGGTTCCGCACCGCCCGCGACGAGCGCGGCCGACAAGACAAACCTCTCCAACACCCCCACATGACCGAATTTCGCCGCACCCTGCTGCTGGTCGTCCTGACGATGTCGCTGCTGATGCTCTATGACAAGTGGCGCGTCTATCACGGCGACACGTCGTTCCTGGCGCCGCGCCCGGCGGCCACGAAGGCGGTCGCGACCTCGCCGGCGGCCTCGGCCCCGGCGGTCGACAACGCCGTGCTCGCCGCCGCCGCCACGCCGGCCTCGGGCGCGGCGTCGGCCGTGAGCCTGCCGGTCGAGGACGTCGTCGTGCAGACCGACGTCGTCAAGGCCAGGCTGAACACGCAGGGCGGCGATCTCGTCGACCTGGATCTGCTGAAGTACCAGCAGGTCGACAACCACAGCGAGATCTGGCGCCAGATGAAGGCGCTCGTCGGCATCCACGAGCCGGTGCCGGTCAAGGCCGACGTCAAGGTGTTCGACACCAGCGCCACCCAGTTCTACGCCGCCCAGACGGGCCTGGCCGGCCTGCCCGGCGAGGCGCTGGCGCACGGCGTGATGCGCCTGGCCAGCGGCGAGCGCACGCTGGCCGACGGCAAGAACGAGCTCGTCGTCCGCTTCGAGTCGCCCGAGGTCGACGGCGTCCAGCTGGTCAAGACCTACACCTTCCACCGCGGCAGCTACGCGATCGACGTCGCGCACGACGTCGTCAACCGCTCCGGTGCGGCGATCAAGCCCGACCTGTACCTGCAGCTGGTGCGCGACGGCCGCAAGCCCGCGGGCGGCTACCTGGACGGCCCGAGCTCGTACACGGGTCCGGCGGTCTATCGCGACGACACCTTCCACAAGATCGACTTCGCCGACATCGACAAGGCCAGGGCCAAGGGCGCCAGCGCGCTCGATTCGAAGGAGGCGACGACCAACGGCTGGATCGCGATGATCCAGCACTACTTCTCGTCGGCCTGGATCCTCGCGCCGGGCGCCTCGCGCAGCTACAGCGTCGGCGCGTTCGACGCCGGCGTGCACGGCCAGGAGACCTACTTCACGGCGATGTTCACGCCGGTCGGCACGGTCGCGCCGGGCGCGAGCCAGACGGTCAAGGCGACGCTGTTCGCCGGCCCGCAGGAGGAGAAGCTGCTGGCCCCGCTCGCGCCCAACCTCGAGCAGGTCAAGGACTACGGCCGCCTGAAGATCATCGCCCAGCCGCTGTTCTGGCTGCTGAGCAAGATCCACACGGTGATCGGCAACTGGGGCTGGTCGATCGTGGCGCTGGTGGTGCTGCTCAAGATCGCGTTCTACGGCCTGAACGCCAACGCGTACCGCTCGATGGCCAAGATGAAGGCCGTCGGCCCGCGCATCCAGGAGCTCAACGAGCGCTACAAGGACAACCCGCAGCAGAAGCAGCAGGAGATCATGAAGATCTACCGCGAGGAGAAGGTCAATCCTCTCGGAGGCTGCCTGCCGATCCTGATCCAGATGCCGATCTTCATCGCGCTCTACACCGTGCTGACCTCCTCGGCCGAGATGCGCGGCGCGCCCTGGATGGGCTGGATCCACGACCTGTCCATCATGGACCCGTACGCGATCCTGCCGATCCTGATGACGGCCACGTCGCTGATCCAGGTCTCGCTGCAGCCCACGCCGGCCGACCCGGTGCAGGCCAAGATGATGTGGCTGATGCCGCTGGCCTTCAGCGCGGCGCTGTTCTCGTTCCCGGCCGGCCTGACGCTTTACTGGGTCACGAACAACGCGCTGACGATCGTGCAGCAGTGGCTGATCAACCGCCAGCTCGAAGGCGAGAAGGCCCGCGGCCTGAAGGCGACCGACGCCAAGATCGTCAAGGGCTGAACGCCCGCCACGTCGCCCGACGACGCCGCGCTCGGCCCCGCGCCGACCGCGGCGTTTTTCGTTTGGCGACAATCGAGCCCTGATGAACGCCGCCACCGACCTCGCCCACCTGAACGACCCCATCGTCGCCATCGCCACGGCGCCCGGCCGTGGCGCGGTGGGCATCGTGCGGGCGTCGGGCAAGGACCTGTCGACGCTGATCGCCGCGGTCTGCGCCAAGCCGCTGGCGCCGCGCGTGGCGCACTACGGGCCCATCCTCGACGCGCAGGGCCAGGCGCTGGACCAGGGCCTGGCGATCCACTTCCCCGCGCCGAACTCGTACACCGGCGAGGACGTGCTGGAGCTGCAGGCGCATGGCGGTCCCGTCGTCCTTCAGCTGATCCTCGCTCGCTGCCTCGAGGCCGGGCGTGGCATCGGCCTGCGTCTCGCGAATCCGGGCGAATTTACGGCGCGCGCGTTCTTCAACGACAAGCTGGACCTCGCCCAGGCCGAGGCCGTGGCCGACCTGATCGATGCCAGCACCGAGGCCGCCGCGCGCTCGGCCGGCCGCTCGCTGGCGGGCGCGTTCTCGAAGGAGATCGATGCGCTGGCCGAGCGCATCGTGCACCTGCGCATGCTGGTCGAGGCGACGCTGGACTTCCCCGAGGAGGAGATCGACTTCCTCGAGAAGGCCGGCGCGCGCGCGCAGCTGGCCGACATCCGCGCCCGGCTCGCCGCCGTGATGGCCCGCGCGCGCCAGGGCGCACTGCTGCGCGAAGGCCTGCGCGTGGTGCTGGCCGGCGCGCCCAACGTCGGCAAGAGCTCGCTGCTGAACGCGCTGGCGGGCGCCGAGCTGGCCATCGTCACGCCGGTCGCCGGCACCACGCGCGACCGCATCACCGAGACGATCCAGATCCACGGCGTGCCCATCCACATGATCGACACCGCGGGCCTGCGCGAGGCCAGCGACGAGGTCGAGCGCATCGGCATCGAACGCAGCTGGCAGGCGATCGCCGACGCCGATGCGGTGCTGTTCCTGCACGACCTGAGCCGCGCCGAGGATCCCGCCGCCCGCGCCGACGACGCCGCGATCGCCGACGCCCTCGCGCGCGCGCACGCGGCCGAGCCGCTGCACGTCTACAACAAGCGCGACCTCGCGCCCGGCCACGCGCTGCCCGAAGGCGCGCTCGCGCTTTCCGCCCAGACCGGCGCCGGCCTCGACGCCCTGCGCGACGCCCTGCTCGAACGCGCCGGTGCCGCCCACGTGCCCGACGGCGTGTTCATCGCCCGCACCCGCCACGTGCAGGCGCTCGCGCGCACCGACGACCACCTGCAGCTCGCGCAGTCGCATGCCGACCAGCGCGACGCGGCGCTGGACCTGTTCGCCGAGGAACTGCGCCTGGCCCATGGCGCGCTCGGCGAGATCACCGGCCAGTTCACGGCCGACGACTTGCTCGGCGAGATATTCGGGCGCTTCTGCATCGGCAAATAGAGTCGCCGCTCGATACCCTGGACGGGGTATGCCGTCGACGCCGAAGTGAGCGCCTGCCGCCACGCCCGGCCCCGCAACATGCTGTCGCTAAGCTTTCTGCGTTCCGCAGACGCGACAGACGGCAGCCCTGCGCCGATGGACGTCGCGCTTCGTCTTGCCGCCGGCCGGCGCAGGACGTGACAATTGGTGTCAAATGCCCGTCCGCAGGCACGATGGATGCGTGGCGCCATGCAGGCGCGCGCCGGGAGCCGTCGGCGAGGATCACGAGAATGAATGTCTTGAACTTGGTGCAGTCGATCCAGACGCTGAACGCGTACGACGCGTTCCGGCCGCGCTTTTCCGCGGAGAACTGGCGCGTGGTGGGCTCGTACCTGATGCGGCGCGAGATGAAGGGCGGCGACGTCCTGATCTACCAGGGCGACTCCGACCGCACGATGTACATGCTGGAGTCGGGCACGCTGCAGGTCTATGTGCGCGGCACGGCCACGTCGGCGGCCAAGATCGCGCTGCTGCGCGCGGGCGCCATCGTCGGCGAGCCGGCGCTGTTCGGCGAGACGATGCGCATGGCGCAGGTCGACGCGATCGCGCCCAGCGTCGTGTGGGCGCTGAGCCGCCAGCGCCTGGACGAGATGCTCGCCAGCCAACCCGAGCTGGCCTACGAGATGCTGCGCGCCGCGGGGGCCGTGATGGCCGAGCGCATGCGCGGCACGCTGGAGCGCGGGACGCCCGTCGTTTGACGCCGCGCGGGGGCGCGCTCAGGCTCCAGTCGTCAGCTTCTCTTCCGCCGCCTGCAGCGGCTCGGGCAGGCCCGCGAGCACCAGCGTGTCGCCGGCGGCCAGGCGCTGGTCGCGGTTGGGCGGCAGCACGCGGCCGTTGGACAGCCGCAGCGACACCACCTGCACGCCGTCCGCGTCGACGCCGGTCTCGCCAAGCGTGCGGCCGGCCGCCGCGGCATGGGCCGGGATCGTGACGCTGGCCAGCCGGGCCTGCGCCTGCTCGCCGGCCTCGTCGTCGTCGGCGCCGTGGAAGAAGCCGCGCAGCAGGCCGTAGCGCGCCTCGCGGGCGTCACGCGCGAGGCGGATCACGCGGCGCATCGGCACGCCCATCAGCGCCAGCGCGTGCGAGGCCAGCATCAGCGAGCCCTCGATCGCCTCGGGCACGACCTCGGTAGCGCCGGCGGCCTTGAGCGCCTCCAGGTCGCTGTCGTCGATCGTGCGCACGATCACGGGCACGCGCGGCGCGTGCGTCTGCACCAAGTGCAGCACCTTCAGCGCCGACGGCGTGTCGTGGTAGCTGCACACCACCGCCGCCGCGCGCGCGAGGCCGGCGGCCATCAGGCTGGACAGCCGCGCCGCGTCGCCGAACACCACGTTCTGGCCGGCCGCCGCGGCCTGGCGCACGCGGTCGGGGTCGAGGTCCAGCGCCATGAACGGGATGCGCTCCACTTCCAGCATGCGCGCCAGGTTCTGGCCGGAGCGGCCGTAGCCGCAGATGATCACGTGCTTCTCGGCCTTGATCGCGCGCTTGGCGATGGTGGTCAGCGCCACCGACTGCATCAGCCAGTCGCTGCTGGCCAGCTTCATCACGATGCGGTTGGCGTACAGGATCAGGAACGGCGAGGCGAGCATCGACAGCACCATGCTGGCCAGCACCGGCGCGACCCAGCGGTCGGGCAGCACGTGGTTGTCGGTGCCCAGGCTCAGCAGCACGAAGCCGAACTCGCCGGCCTGCGCGAGGTACAGGCCGGTGCGCAGCGCGACGCCCGCCGCGGCGCCGAACAGCCGCGCCAGCCCGGCCACCAGGCTCGCCTTGACGAGGATGGGCACCGTCGTGAGCACGATCACCGCCACCCACTCGTCGGCCAGCACGTGCCAGTCCAGCTTCATGCCGATCGTGATGAAGAACAGGCCCAGCAGCACGTCGTGGAACGGGCGGATGTCGGTCTCCACCTGGTGCTTGTATTCGGTCTCGGCGATCAGCATGCCGGCGACGAACGCGCCGAGCGCGAGCGACAGTCCGGCCAGCTCGGTCACCGCGGCCAGGCCCAGCGTCACGCCCAGCAGGCTCAGCATGAACAGCTCGTCGCTCTTGCGGCGCGAGATGGCCGTCAGGAACCACTTCATCACCTTCTGGCCGCCCGACAGCAGCACCGCCAGCACGACCACCGCCTTGACGATCGCGGGCACCAGCGTCCTGAACAGGTCCTTCGTGTCGCCGCCCAGCGCCGGGATGATGACCAGCAGCGGCACCACGGCCAGGTCCTGGAACAGCAGCACGCCCATCACGCGGCGGCCGTGCTCGCTCTCGAGCTCCAGCCGCTCGGCCATCAGCTTGACCACCAGCGCCGTGCTGGACATCGCCATCGCGCTGCCCAGGATCGCGGCGGCCTGCCAGCTCAGGTCCCAGTGGCGTCCGAGCAGCGCGAACGCCCAGGTCAGCGCGAAGTTGCCGGCCATCGCGCCCAGGATCGTCAGCACGACCTGCGAGGCGCCCAGCCCGAACACCAGCGTGCGCATCGCGCGCAGCTTGGGCAGGTTGAACTCCAGCCCGATGACGAACATCAGGAACACGACGCCGAACTCGGCCAGGCTGCGCACGCCGGCCGTGTCGTGCGCCAGCTGCAGCGCGTTCGGGCCGATGATGACGCCGGCCACCAGGTAGCCCAGCACCGGCGGCAGGCGCAGCATGCGAAAGCCGACGACACCGGCGATGGCGGCGGCGAGGTACAGCAGGACGAGTTCGAGGGTCGAGGCCATGCGGGGCCGGGTCGGGCGCGACGGGGATCGCGCGGTTGGGGGCTGGCAGTGCCTTGCCGCGGCGCGATCGCCGCGGGCCCGGGACACTAGAATCCCTACATCCTAGAACACAGGCAGCCCACTTTGACAAACGACTTGCCGTTCGATGCCGAACGCGCATTGAACCTGGCCCGCCAGACCTTCGCGATCGAGGCCGACGCCCTGCTCGGGATGCAGCGCCGCCTGACCGCCGAGTTCGCGCGCGCGGTCGAGACCATCCTGCGCTGCGAGCACCGCGTCGTCGTGATGGGCATGGGCAAGAGCGGCCACGTGGGCCGCAAGATCGCCGCCACGCTGGCGTCCACCGGCACGCCGTCGTTCTTCGTGCATCCGGCCGAGGCCGCGCACGGCGACCTCGGCATGGTCACCGCGGGCGACGTCTGCCTGCTGATCTCGAACTCGGGCGAGTCCAGCGAGCTGAGCGCGGTCATCCCGGCGCTGCGCCGGCTCGGCGTGACGCTGGTCGCGCTCACCGGCCGCTCGGATTCCTCGCTGGCCAAGGCGTGCGACATGGTGCTGTCCTGCGCGGTCGACAAGGAGGCCTGCCCGCTCAACCTCGCGCCGACGGCCAGCACCACGGCGCAGATGGCCATGGGCGACGCGCTCGCGGTCGCGCTGCTGGACGCGCGCGGCTTCCGCGAGGAGGACTTCGCGCTGTCGCACCCGGGCGGCGCCCTGGGCCGCAAGCTGCTGATGCACGTGTCCGACCTGATGCGCAGCGGCGACGCGGTGCCCGCGGTCGCGCGCGACGCGAGCTTCTCGACGCTGCTGCAGGTGATGTCCGGCAAGGGGCTGGGCATGACGGCGGTGGTCGACGGACGTACCCCGGTGGGTATCTTCACGGACGGCGACCTGCGCCGCCTCATCGAGACCGGCGCCGACCTGCGCCGGCTCGTCGCGCACGAGGTGATGCATCCGCGCCCGCACCTGATCCGCGCCGGCGCGCTGGCGGTCGACGCGGCCGACCTCATGGAGCGCCACCGCATCACCACCCTGCTGGTGGTCGACGGCAAGGGCGAGCTCGTGGGCGCGCTCAACACCTACGACCTGCTGCACGCGAAGGTCATCTGATGGCGGCGACTCCCCGTTCGCATCTGAGCTTCCCGCCCGAGGTCCTGCTCAAGGCCCAGGGCGCCGGCTCCGGCATCAAGGCCGCGATCTTCGACGTCGACGGCGTGCTCACCGACGGCACGATCTGGATCACCGAGGCCGGCGAGACGCTGAAGAACTTCAACGTGCTCGACGGCCAGGGCCTGCTGATGCTGCGCAAGGGCGGCATCGTGCCCATCGTCATCACCGGACGCGATTCGGCGGCGGTGCGGCGGCGCGTGTCCGACCTCGGCCTGGCGCACGCGGCGTTCGGCGCGTCCGACAAGGTGGCCGCGGCCAACGACATCCTGCAGCAGCTGGGCGTGGACTGGGGCGACGTGGCCGTCATCGGCGACGACTGGCCCGACCTGCCGCTGTTCGCCTGTGCCGGCTTCGCGTGCGCGCCCGCGAACGCGCACGCGGAGGCGCGCGGGGCCGCCGCCTACGTCACCGAGCGCGAGGGCGGCCGCGGCGCTGCCCGCGAGTTCTGCGACCTGCTGCTGATGGCCAACGGCCTGTACGCGCCGCTGATGACCAAGCTCCTGGTGACGCTCGACTCGAAGTGATTCCCGGATGAAGGGCGAACTCCACATCCCCGACCTGCCCGAGGTGCCGGTCGCCCTGAGTCCGTTGAGTCCGCCGGTCGACGACCAGCAGCGGCGCACGCGGCCCAGCTGGCCGGTGCGCATGCGCGAGCGTGCCGTCGGCTACCTGCCGCTGATCCTGATGGTGGGGCTGGCGCTGGGCACGTGGCTGGTGGCCAAGAACACGCCTGGGCTGCTGTCGACCTCCGGCACGGCCGCCGTCAGGCACGAGGCCGACTACACGCTGGACCAGTTCAACCTGCAGCGCTTCGACGTGACCGGCGCGCTGAAGGTCGAGATCCAGGGCGAGCACATGCAGCACTTCCCCGACGACGACATCATGGAGGTCGAGCAGATCCGCGTCGTCAGCACCGCGCCGGACGGCCGCCGCATGATCGCCACCGCGCGGCACGGCCGCGCGCGTGGCGACAGCAGCGAGGTGTGGCTGGACGGCCAGGCGCAAGTCGTCTCCGAGGCCGCGGGCGAGCTGCCGATCCAGATGAACGGCGAGCACCTGCACGCGCTGCCCAAGCTGCGCCAGGTCGATTCGAAGTACATGGTGGTGGTGCACCAGGGCGACAGCGAGTTCAACGCCGACGGCCTGGAGTACGACGACGTCGCGCGCCTGGCGACGTTGCACGGCAACGTGCACGCGCTGATGCAGCCGGCGCTGCGCAAGGCGATCGGCGCGAAGAACGACGCCGGCCGATGACGGCGCCGCTGCTGTTCATCACCGGCGCGTCCAGCGGCATCGGCCAGGCGATGGCGCTCGAATGGGCGCGCCGCGGCGGCCGGCTCGCGCTGGTGGCGCGGCGCGGCGACGAGATGCGTGCCTGGGTTGCGGCCCAGGGCTGGACGCCGGATCGCGCGGAGGTCTACCTGGCTGACGCGCGCGACCTCGCCGCGATGACCGCCGCCGGCCGCGACTGCATCGCGCGGCAGGGGCTGCCGGACGTCGTGATCGCCAGCGCGGGCATCAGCGTCGGCGTGGACATGAGCGACGCGGCCGACCTCGAGGTGCTGCGCGCGGTCGTCGAGACCAACAACCTCGGCATGGCCGCCACCTTCCAGCCCTTCATCGGTCCGATGTGCGCTCGGCGCAGCGGCCGCCTGGTGGGCATCTCCAGCGTCGCCGGCATCCGCGGGTTGCCGGGCCACGCCGCCTATTCGATGAGCAAGGCTGGCGTGATCAGTTTCTGCGAGAGCCTGCGCGTCGAATGCCGGCCATTCGGGGTGCGTGTCGTGACGATCGCGCCAGGGTATGTCGATACTCCGCTGACGCGCGGCAATTCATATTCGATGCCATTCCTGATGCCGGCCGACAAATTCGCTCGCCAGGCTTTGGACGCGATTGCCGCGGGCATCGGATTTCGCGTGATTCCCTGGCAGATGGGAATGCTGGCGGGCTTGCTGCGAATATTGCCGGACTGGATATACGACCGTGCCGTGGCCGGCCGCGGACGCAAGGCACGCAAGTCGCAGTGAGCACTCGCTGAGTGCCTTGGGCGCTGAATGCGGGATGGCGCAGGCCGTTGGCTCGAATGCGGTAGAGCGGGTTAGCCGCAGGCGTAACCTGCCATGCCGGCCCGTCGAAACGTCGGCAAACGGCGGGTTACGCCTGCGGCTAGCCTGCCTTACAGCGAGCCTCGAATTTCGACGATGAACCAAGAAAAAAGCCCGGGAGCCGCGAGGCCCCAGGGCTTTGATCAGTCAAACCGACAGATGCGTGTCAGAGTAACGGAGCGAGTCGCTCAGTAGCCGCCGCGGCCACCGCCACCACCGCCGTAGCCGCCGCCACCACCGGAGCGGCCACCGCCGCCACCGCCGTAGCCGCCGCCACCGGAGCGGCCGCCGCCGCCACCACCACCGTAGCCGCCACCACCGCCGCCGCCGCCGTAGCCGCCGCCACCCGAGCGGCCACCGCCGCCGTAGGGGCTGCGCGGGGCGCCGCTGAAGCCGCCCGGACGCTCTTCGCGCGGACGTGCTTCGTTCACGACCAGGGGACGGCCTTCCAGGGGTTGGCCGTTCATGCCGTTGATGGCGGCTTGCGCTTCCGCGTCCGAGCCCATTTCCACGAAGCCGAAGCCCTTGGAACGACCGGTCTCGCGATCCATCATGACCTTGGCGGACGTGACGGTGCCGAACTGGCTGAACGACTCTTGCAGCGATTCGTCGCGCACGCTATAGGCCAGGTTGCCTACGTAAAGTTTGTTTCCCACGGGGGAAGCCCTTTCAAAGAAAAAAAACCATGTGGAGCTTCAACCCAGCGTGATCCATCAAGCGAAGGCGGCGCAACCAGACACAGCATCATCGGGCGACAGTTGCGCGAAGCAGCTGCTGCCCTGGAATGATTATGAGCCTAACAAATCACGAAATGCAAAGCGCCGTCAAGGAAATTGTTGTTTTGTCGTTTCGGATCGCCGAACCCCCCTCTTTCTAGGTGAAAGAGGCTCGTTTCGGTGCATTTGCCGAGGGTTTCGCCCAACGGGTTTTCCCGCAACTCGACCAGGGATCGCACGCGACTGGCCGCAACTTCGTCGCCCCGGGCGACGCGGCCGCGGCGAGAATCGCCGCCATGGATCTGCACCTGCTCAAACCCCTCGTGGCCCTGCTGGCCATCGTCAATCCGATCGGCGCGATCCCGTTCTTCCTGCACTTCACGCAGAACCTGAACCGGCCGCAGCGCCAGCGCACGGTGCGCGTCGCGTCGGTCGCGTCGTTCATGGTGGTGGCGCTGAGCGCCGTCTGCGGCCTGCAGATCATCGAGTTCTTCGGCATCAGCATCGCGTCGTTCCAGGTCGGCGGCGGGTTGCTGCTGCTGATCTCGTCGATGAACATGCTCAACGCCCAGCAGGCCGAGAGCCGCGGCTCGGACGTCGGCGACGGCCAGGCCAAGGCCGACGCCGGCGACTCCATCGCCATCGTGCCGCTGACCATCCCGCTGCTGACCGGGCCGGCCACGATCTCGACGATGGTCATCTACGCCGACAAGACCCGCACCTTCGTCGAGCACGCCGTGCTGGTGGGCTACGGCGTCGTGATCGGCGTGGCCACCTTCGCGGCGTTCTCGGCCGCGGGCCGCATCGCCAAGCTCCTTGGCCGCACCGGCATCAACGTCATGACGCGGCTGATGGGCCTGATCCTGGCGGCCATGGCCGTCGAGCTCCTGTCCGACGGCCTGACCAAGCTCTTCCCGGCGCTGGCCTCGGTGGCTGCCCGTTGAACGTGAGCGCCCGCATCCTGCTGCTGGAGGACGACCCGGCCATCGCCGGCACGGTCGCCTTCGCGTTGCAGCGGGAAGGGTTCGCGGTCGACCACGTCCTGCTGGTCGGCAATGCGCGCGAGGCCGCGGCTCGGGCGCTGCCGGCGCTCGCGATCCTCGACGTCGGCCTGCCGGACGGCAGCGGCCTGGACCTGTGCCGCGCCTGGCGCCAGTCGGGCGACGACGCCCTGCGCGCGCTGCCGGTGCTGATGCTGACCGCGCGCGCCGAGGAGCTGGACCGCGTCGTCGGCCTCGAGCTCGGCGCCGACGACTACCTGACCAAGCCGTTCAGCCCGCGCGAGCTGGTGGCGCGGGTGCGGGCGTTGCTGCGGCGGGCGTCGCTGGCGCCGTCGGCCGCGCCGTCGCCGGGCTTGTTCGAGCTCGACGCCGAGGGCCAGCGCATCGCGTTCGCCGGCCAGTGGCTGGCGCTGACGCGGCTCGAGTTCGGCCTCCTGCGCGCGCTGCTGCGCTCGCCCGGGCGCATCCGCTCGCGCGAGTCGCTGCTCGATGAAGTCTGGGGCGCCGAGGGCGACGCCACCGACCGTACCGTCGATACCCACGTGAAGACCTTGCGTGCCAAACTGCGCGCCGTCCGGCCCGAGCTCGAGCCCATCGCCACGCACCGCGGCATGGGCTACTCGCTGGCCGTGGCCCCCCGCTGATCCCTTTCGTCTCGTCATGCGCCTCGGCCTGCGACTGCTGTTCGCGTTCTTCGTCATCACCGGCCTGGCCGGCTTCTTCGCGCTGCAGGTGTTCCGCAGCGAGGTCAAGCCGAGCGCGCGCGAGGTGCTGGAGGACTCGCTCGCCGACACCGCCAACCTGCTGGCCGAGCGGGCCGCCGCCGACCTGCGCGCGATGCCCGCCGGCGGCACGCTGCAGGACTCGGCGCTGGCGCGGGAGGTGGCGGCGTACCGGCGCCGTCCGGTCGACGCGCAGATCTGGGGGCTGCACAAGCGCACGCTGGACCTGCGGATCTACGTCACCGATGCCGGCGGTCGCGTCGTGCTCGACTCCGGCTTCGGCTCCGACGCGCGCGGGCCGGCCGCGGCCGCCAGCTCCGCCGTCGGCCAGGACTACTCGCGCTGGCGCGACGTCTGGCTGACGCTGCGCGGCCAGTACGGCGCGCGCGCCACCCGCGTCGTGCCCGACGACGACGGCAGCTCGGTGATGTACGTCGCCGCGCCCGTGCGCGACGGCGATCGCGTGATCGGCGTCGTCACGGTCGGCAAGCCGCTGGCCACGGTGCAGCAGTTCATCGACCGGGCACAGCGGCGCATCCTCGTCGCCGCGTTCTGGCTGCTGGGGCTGTCGGCGGCGGTGGGCGTGCTGGTGACGTTCTGGATGGTGCGCGCCGTGCGCCAGCTCAAGGGCTACGCGACGCAGGTGCACGCCGGCGACCGCGTGCCGGTGCCCAAGCTGCCCGGCGAGCTGGGCGACCTGGCCGTGGCCGTCGACGAGATGCGCGAGCGGCTAGAGGATCGCGAGCGCCTGCAGCACACGGTGCGCGCCCTGACGCACGAGCTCAAGAGCCCGTTGACCGCGATCCAGGGCGCCGCCGAGCTGCTGGGCGACGAGCTGCCGGCCGAGGATCGCGTGCGCTTCGCGCAGCAGATCCAGGATCAGTCGCTGCGGCTGCGCGACCTGGTCGACCACATGCTGGAGCTGTCGCGGCTGGAAGGCCAGCGCGCGCTTGCGCACCCGCGGCCCGTCGCGCTGCTGGAGCTGATCGACGAGGTCGCGACCGCCCGGGTGCCGCTGGCGATCCAGCGCGGCGTCGGCCTGGTGTGGGAGGCGCGCACCGACATCACGCTGGCCGGCGAGCCGGAGTCGCTCACGCTGCTGTTCTCCAACCTGTGGTCCAACGCGCTGGACTTCGCGCCCGAGGGTAGCGCCATCACAGTGGCGCTGCGGCGCGCCGGCGCGGAGGCGGTGTTCACGCTACGCGACGCAGGCCCGGGCGTGTCCGACTTCGCGCTGCCGCAGCTGGGCACGCGCTTCTTCTCGCTGCCGCGTCCGCGCGACGGCCGCCGCGGCAGCGGCCTGGGCCTGGCCATCGTGCGGCAGGCGGCGGCGCTGCATGGCGGCAGCGTGGCCTTCGAGCTCGCGTCGCCCGGCCTGCGCGTGACCGTGCGGCTGCCCGCGTCGGCCGCCTGAGCGGCGCGCACTTCACGCTCGCCACACAAACCACATCGCGTCCTCACGCGGCGGCGGCATCGTCGCGGCATCGCGCCGGCGTCCGGCGCACCCGAGGAGAGAACGATGAGGTTTCCGTTGCTGGCCAAGGTGGGCGCGCTCGCGCTCGTGGGCCTGATGCTGCTGGCGGCGCTGTCGCGCATCGAGGGACTGGTGTGGGAGCGCAAGGCGCGCGGCGAGGAGGCGGTGCGCGGCGTCGAGCACTCGCATGCGGCGGCGCAGTCGGTGCTGGGGCCGTTGCTGGCGCGCCGCTGCACCGAGGAATGGGACGAGGTCGTCGACAGCGACAAGGGCCGCGGCGCCAGGACGATGCGCCGCGACTTCGAGCTGCGCCAGGCGCCTGGCCGGCTGGCGGTGGACGCGACGACCAAGGCCGATCCGCTGTGGCGCGGCCTGTTCAAGATCAATGCGTGGGTGGGGCATTTCACCGTCGCCGCGGACTTCGCGACGATGGCTGCGCTGAAGCCCGGCGCCGAGCATCCGGGCGGGCGCCTGCGCTGCGGCGCGCCCGTGCTGCTGGTGGCCTTGAGCGACGTGCGCGGCGTGCGTGCCGCCGCGGTCAGCCTCGACGGCCAGGCCGCGGTCGGCGCCGAGCCCGGCACCAGCGGATCGGCCTACGCCAGCGGCCTGCACATGACGCTGCCCGCCGAGCGGATCGAGGGCGACGCGAGCGCCCGGCCGCTGTCCGTGCGCATGGACCTCGACCTGGTCGGCACCAGCCAGCTCGCCTGGGTGCCGGCCGCCGACAGCCTGCGCTGGACGCTGCACTCCGACTGGCCGCACCCGTCCTTCGGCGGCCAGTTCGCGCCCGAGCAGCGCGAGGTGCGCCCCGACGGCTTCAGCGCCACCTGGAACCTGTCGGCGCTGGCCACCACGGCGCCGGCGGACGTCGCGCACGCGCTCGCCCTGTGCGCGCCCGGCCCCGTGGTGACCGCCGGCGACGCCGCCGACGACCCGAGCGCCAAGTCCGACAAGTGCCTCGACCTCATGAGCGTGGCCTTCATCGATCCGGTCAACCCGTACGTGCTGAGCGACCGCGCGGTGAAGTACGACTTGCTGTTCATCGTGCTGACCTTCATCGCGGTCGGCCTGGTCGAGGTGCTGTCCGGCCGCCGCGTCCACCCCGTGCAGTACCTGCTGGTGGGGCTGGCGCTGTCGCTGTTCTTCCTGCTGCTGCTGTCGTTGTCGGAGCACCTGCCCTTCGCGCAGGCCTACGCCGCGGCGGCGTCCGCGTGCGCGCTGCTGCTGGGCGTCTACGCGGCCTCGATGCTGGGGCGCCGTCTCGCCGGCCTGCTGTTCGGGCTCGGCATCGCGCTGCTGTACGGCCTGTTGTACGCGCTGCTGCAGATGGAGCAGAACGCGCTTGTCATCGGTTCGGTGATGCTGTTCGCGGCGCTGGCCACGGTGATGATGCTGACGCGCGGGATCGACTGGTACGCGCTGTTCGCCCGGCTGCGCGCCAATGGCGAACCGCTGCGCACGGTGCGCGCCGACGGGAGCGCGACGTGAGTTCGCGCGGGCCGGCGCTGGCGGACGGCGACTGGTGGGCGCCGCACGTCCTGATCGCCGCCTTCGTCGTGCTGGTCGCCGCGATCCTGCTGGCGGTGCCGGGCTGGTCGGCGCCGCTGCACGCCTGGATCGCGCTGGCGGCGTTCGTGATCGGCGTGCTGGCGCTGCACGCGGCGGGACGCGCCGGCGCGTCGGCCTGGCGCCGACGCTGGCGCGCGGCGCTGCTCGCGGTGCTGCTGTCTGCAGGGCTTGCCGCCGCCGCGGCCGCCATGCTGCACGTCGGGCGCCGGATCGGCCCGGCGGATGCCGGCGACATCCTCGTGGAGCCGGCCGAGCCCGCCCGCGCGACGCGATGACGGCGCAGGCGCCCGCCAGCTGGCTCGACGCGTGGTTCGCGATGTGGACCGCCGAGCACGACGCGGGCATCCCTGCGTCGCTAAGATGCGCTTCCATGCACCTCGGCGATCCGTTCGACTTCATCGTGATCGGCGCCGGCACGGCCGGCTGCCTGCTGGCCAACCGGTTGTCGGCGGATCCGCGGCATCGCGTGCTGCTGGTCGAGGCCGGCGGGCGCGACAGCTATCCGTGGATCCACATCCCGGTGGGCTACCTGTACTGCATCGGCAACCCGCGCACCGACTGGCTGTACAAGACCGAGCCCGACCCGGGCCTCAACGGCCGCGTGCTGCGCTACCCGCGCGGCAAGGTGCTCGGCGGCTCGTCCAGCATCAACGGCATGATCTACATGCGCGGCCAGGCGCGCGATTACGACGGCTGGGCGCAGCGCACCGGCGATCCCGCCTGGGAATGGTCGCAGTGCCTGCCCTACTTCCTGCGCCACGAGGACCACTGGCGCGGCGACGCGCCCCCGCTGCACGCCGGCCCGGGCCACGACGCCAGCGGCCGGCGCCCCGGCGGCGAGTGGCGCGTCGAGAAGCAGCGCCTGTCGTGGCCCATCCTCGACGCCTTCGCGCAGGCCGCTGTGCAGGCCGGCATCCCCGCGGTCGACGACTTCAACCGCGGCGACAACGAGGGCGTCGGCTACTTCGAGGTCAACCAGCGCCGCGGCGTGCGCTGGAACGCGGCCAAGGCCTTCCTGCGGCCGGCGCTGCGGCGCGCGAACCTGCAGGTGCTGACGGGCGCGCACGTCACGCGGCTGCTGCTGGAGGACGCGCCGGCCGGATCCGGCGACCGGCTCGTCGCGCGCGGCGTCGAGCTGCGCCTCGGCGACGGCGCGACCCTCCAGGTGCGCTGCCGCGGCGATGTGCTGCTGTCGGCCGGCGCCATCGGTTCGCCGCAGATCCTGCAGCTGTCGGGCATCGGGGACGGCACGCGGCTGAAGGCGGCCGGCGTCGAGCCGCGCCACGAGCTGCCGGGCGTCGGCGGCAACCTGCAGGATCATCTCCAGGTGCGCGCGGTGTTCGCGGTCGACAACACGCGCACGCTCAACACGCTGTCGGCGACGCTGGTGGGCAAGGCGCGCATCGCGGCCGAATACGCGCTGGCGCGCAGCGGCCCGATGAGCATGGCGCCCTCGCAGCTGGGCGCGTTCACGCGCTCCGACCCGGGCCGGCGCTGGCCCAACGTGCAATACCACGTGCAGCCGCTGTCGCTCGACGCCTTCGGCGAGCCGCTGCACGCGTTCGAGGCCTTCACGGCCAGCGTCTGCAACCTGAACCCGGAGTCGCGCGGCGAGGTGCACGTCCGCTCGTCCGACCCGCTGCTGCCGCCGATGATCGCGCCGCGCTACCTCGCCACCGAGGGCGACCGCCGCGTCGCCGCCGACTCGCTGCGCCTGACGCGCCGCATCGTGGCGCAGCCGGCGCTGGCGCCGTTCCACCCGCGCGAGGTCAAGCCCGGCACGCAGTACGAGACCGACGACGAGCTCGCGCGCCTGGCCGGCGACATCGGCACCACCATCTTCCACCCCGTGGGCACCTGCCGCATGGGTCGCGACGGCGAGCCCGGCGCGGTGCTGGACTCGCGCCTGCGCGTGCGCGGGGTCGCCGGCCTGCGGGTGGTCGACGCCAGCGCGATGCCGGACATCACCAGCGGCAACACCAACTCGCCGACGCTGATGATCGCGGAACGCGCCGCCGAATGGACGCTGGCGGTCGCTCGCTGAACGCAGGGCGCGTCGCCGACGCATCGGGAAAATGTCACGGCCTGAACACCAAATGAACGCTGCCTGAACAGTGTTGGTGCATTGTGACAGCGGGAAAGCCCCGATGTGCAGCGCAACAACGCTCTCATACAGTGCATATACTTTCTTGTCATATGCCCCACAAGGCGCAGGTGACTCTGAAGGGGGTACGAGGAGACAAAACGCCGGCTCGAACGCTTATCGGGCCAGGCAGGCGGCGCCAAGTGGCGACTGCCGGACACAAACAGACGAAGGGCGCTGCCTACCGGCCGCGCCCTTTTGTCCTTTTCGGACGCGAAAGCGCGCGATCCCGCACTGCGCCGGTCGGCGCGGCGGCTCGTCGACAATGGCGCCATGATCGAACTCGTCACCGTGGCGGCCGCGTCCTGCCTCGCCGGCTTCGTGGATGCGGTGGTGGGCGGCGGCGGCCTCGTGCTGGTGCCCGCCCTGTTCGCCGCCTACCCGAACGCCGTTCCCGCCACGTTGTTCGGCACCAACAAGGGCGGCGCCATCTGGGGCACCGCGTGGGCCGCGGTGAACTTCGCGCGCCGCGTGACGCTCGCGCGCATGACGATGGCCTGGGGCATGGCCGGCGCGCTGGCCGGCAGCTTCGCCGGCGCGTACGCCGTGACGCTGGTCAGCGCCAAGCCGCTGAAGCAAGCGCTTCCTTTCGTGCTGTTGGCCATCCTGCTGTACACGCTGGCCAAGAAGCAGCTCGGGCGCGAGCACACGCCGCGCATGGCCGGCGGCGCCGAGGCCCGCGCCGCCGCCCTGATCGGCTTGGCCATCGGCTTCTACGACGGCTTCTTCGGCCCGGGCACCGGCAGCTTCTTCGTGTTCCTGTTCGTGCGCGTCCTGGGCTACGACTTCCTGCACGCGTCGGCGGCGGCCAAGATGCTCAACACCGCCACCAACTTCGCCGCGCTGGTGCTGTTCACGTGGACGGGCCACGTGTGGTGGCAGGTCGCCGCGGTGCTGGCCGTGGCCAACGTGGCCGGCAGCCTGATGGGCACCCGCCTCGCGCTCTCGCGCGGCGCCGGCTTCGTGCGCGTCGTGTTCATCGCCGTGGTGTCGGCGCTGATCCTGAAGACGGGCTACGACGGGTTCTTCCCGCACTGAGGGGCAAGAGCCCCGAACGAAAAACGGCCCGCGAAGCGGGCCGTCGTCGTCTCCGGGTCGGGCCGCCGCGGCGGCCCCACGGGCGTCAGCCCTGCGCGGCGACCGCCTTCAGCGTGCTGCCTTCCACGGTCACGTGCTGGCCCACGGTCGGCACGGCCGACTGGCGCACGGTGCGGACGCTGCCGTCGTCCATGCGAACGCGCACGTCGTAGGCCGTGCTGGTGCGCTCGTGCGACTCGATGGCATTGCCCAGCAGGCCGCCGCCGACGGCGCCGATGACGCCGCCCAGCGTGTGGTTGCCGCGGCCGGCGATCTTGCTGCCGATGAGCGCGCCGCCGACACCGCCGGCGACCGCGCCGACGCCGTTGTTCTGGCCCTTGACCTGCACCGGGGCGTAGCCCTCGATCACGCCGCAGGTGGTGCACACCGGCGCGGCGGCGGCGACCTGCTGCTGCCCGGCCGGCGCGTTGCCGCCCGCGGTTTCGTAGTGCGTCGTCTCGTGGTGCGTGGCGTGGTGCACCGGCTTGGTGGATTCGTTGACCGGCGCCTTCGCGTCGCCTTCGCCCGGCTTGGCGACGGACGACTGCTCCGTCGTCGCGGCGCCCGGCGTCGTGGTGGTGGCCACCAGCGGGACGGCGGCGTTGTCTGCGGTGGTCTCGTTGCCGTTGCCCTTGACGACCAGCGTGGTCGCGAGCGCGATGATCGTCAGGGCCATGAGGCCGCCGCCGATCCAGACGGCACGGGGCAGGCCGGCGGCGCCGGAACGGTTCGGGGTGGTGGTGGTGGTGTCCATGTGGGTTTCCTCTCGCTGCCCATTGTCTGTCGGGCTGACCCGAATTAAACGTACGGCCGCGTTGTCCGGATGTCAGCCAACCTGCCGAATTGCGTCAGAACGTGACCGGCGACCTGCCGACCCGGGGTCGGCCGACGCGGCGGCGTCCGTTTGTCCTACGCGACAGGAGGCCGGCGCCCGTCGGGTACGCTTCGCGCCATGCGCAAGGATGTCTCGTTCTCGGCCGTCGTCGCCGGCTTCATCGCGGTGCTGGTCGGCTTCACGAGCTCGGTGGCGATCGTCTTCCAGGCGGCGCAGGGGCTGGGCGCGACGCCCGAGCAGACCACGTCGTGGATCTGGGCGCTGGGCGTGGGCACCGGCGTGACCAGCATCGGTCTGTCGCTCTGGTACCGCCAGCCGGTGCTGACCGCGTGGTCGACGCCCGGCTCGGCGCTGCTGGCGGCCACGCACGGCGTGTCGCTGGCGAGCGCGACGGGCGCCTTCGTCGTCTCGGCCCTGCTGATCACGCTCGCCGGCGCGTCCGGGCTGTTCGAGCGCCTGATGGACAAGGTACCGATGGCGATCGCCGCCGCGCTGCTGGCCGGCGTGCTGACGCGCTTCGGGCTCGACGCCGCGCTCGCCGCGCATGGCGACATCGGGCTGGTGGGCGCGATGGCGCTCGCCTTCGTGCTGGGCCGGCGCTTCTGGCCGCGCTACGCCGTGCCGGGCGTGCTGGCGGCGGGCATCGCGATCGCGGCGGCCAGCGGGCGCATCGCGCTGGCCGGCGTGCAGTGGGGCTGGGCGCGGCCGGTGTTCGTGACGCCGGAGTTCAGCCTGCAGGCGGCGATCGGCCTGGGGCTGCCGCTGTTCCTGGTGACGATGGCCTCGCAGAACCTGCCCGGCGTGGCGGCGCAGCGGGCGGCGGGGGTGACGGTGCCGGTGTCGCCCGTGATCGCCAGCACCGGCCTGGCGTCGCTGCTGCTGGCGCCGTTCGGCGCGTTCGGCCTGAACCTGGCGGCGATCACGGCGGCGATCTGCATGGGGCCCGAGGCGCATCCCGATCCGAAGCGGCGCTGGGTCGCGCCGGTCGCCGCGGGCGTGTTCTACCTGCTGATCGGGCTGGGCGGCGGCGCCGTCGTCGGGCTGATGGGCGCGTTCCCGCACGCGCTGGTGGTGGCGGTGGCCGGGCTCGCGCTGCTGGGGACGATCGCGGGGGCGCTGTCGTCGGCGCTGGCCGTGGAGAAGCATCGCGACGCCGCGGCGCTGACCTTTCTCGTGACGCTGTCCGGCGTCAACCTGGCCGGCATCGGCGCGCCGTTCTGGGGCGTCGTCGCCGGGGCGGTCGCGCTCGGTGTGCAACACTTCCGGGCCCCGCCGCGGCCGACCGCCTGAATAGCCCTGCGGCGCCGCCGCGGGCGCGCCGCGCGCGATCATGTCGGGCCGCGTCCGCCGACGCCCTCGCGACATCCCCACCCCGAATCACCTTCCGACCAGGTGCCTCCATGAAGCTGCTGTTCGTCGCCGATCCGCTCGATACGTTCAAGATCTACAAGGACTCGACCTTCGCGATGATGCGCGAGGCCGCGCGCCGCGGCCACACGCTGTGGGCGACGCAGCCGGTCGACCTGAGCTGGCAGCGCGGCGGCCGCGTGCTGGCGCGCGCGCTGCCGATCGCATTGACCGGCGTCGAGGGCCACAGCCACGACCCCTGGTACACGACGACCGGCCCCGAGACCGTCGTGCTCGCCGAGTTCGACGCCGTCCTGATGCGCAAGGATCCGCCCTTCGACAGCGAATACTTCTACGCCACGCACCTGCTGAGCCAGGCCGAGCGCGAGGGCGCGGTCGTGCTGAACTCGCCGGCGGCGCTGCGCGAGCATCCCGAGAAGCTCGCGATCCTGGAGTTCCCGCAGTTCATCGCGCCGACGCAGGTCACGCGCTCGGCGGCCGACGTGCGCGCGTTCCACAAGGAGCACGGCGACATCATCCTCAAGCCGCTGGACGGCATGGGCGGCATGGGCATCTTCCGCGTGAAGGCGGACGGCCTGAACCTGGGCAGCATCATCGAGACGCTCAACGGCAACGGCGCGCAGACGATCATGGTGCAGAAGTTCCTGCCCGAGATCGCCGACGGCGACAAGCGCGTGCTGGTCATCGCCGGCAAGCCCGTGCCGCATACCCTGGCCCGTATCCCGCAAGGCGGCGAGGTGCGCGGCAACCTGGCGGCCGGCGGCCTCGGCGTGGCGCGCCCGATCACGGCGCGCGAGCGCGAGATCGCCGGCGTCATCGGCCCCAGGCTCGCGCAGCGCGGCCTGCTGCTGGTGGGGCTCGACGTCATCGGCGACACGCTCACCGAGATCAACGTCACCAGCCCGACCTGCTTCCAGGAGATCACCGACCAGTCGGGCTTCGACGTCGCCAGGATGTTCGTCGACGCGCTGGAGGCCAGCGTCTCGAGCGACCAGTCCCGTCCCACCACCGAGGGCTTCGATCCCTTCTGATTCCGCGCCACGATGGCCCTGCTCACTCTTTCCAACGCCCACCTCGCCTTCGGGCACGTCGCGCTGCTCGATGGCGCCGAGTTCGCGCTCGAGACCGCGGAACGCGTCGCGCTGATCGGGCGCAACGGCACCGGCAAGTCCAGCCTGCTCAAGATCCTGGCCGGCCTGGACAAGCCCGACGACGGCCTGCTGCAGGTCGAGCGCGGCCTGCGCCGCACCTACGTGCCGCAGGAGCCGCTGTTCGCGCCGGGCGTGAGCGTGTTCGACGCCGTGAGCGAGGGCGTGCGCGAGGCCCGCGAGGCGCGCGAGCGGTTCGAGAACCACGACGGCGTCGACCACGACGAGCTCGATCGCCTGCAGACGCGCCTGGAGGCGCTGGGCGGCTGGGACTGGGAGCGCCGCGTCGACGAGACGCTGCACCGCCTCGACCTCGATCCGCAGCAGCTGGTGGAAAAGCTCTCCGGCGGCCTGCGCAAGCGCGTCGCGCTGGCCCAGGCGCTGGTGGCCGCGCCCGACGTCCTGCTGCTGGACGAGCCGACCAACCACCTCGACCTCGACGCCATCGACTGGCTCGCCGAGCTGCTGCGCGTCTACCGCGGCGCGCTGATCCTGATCTCGCACGACCGCGCCTTCATCGACGCGACCGCCACGCGCATCGTCGAGCTCGATCGCGGCGTGCTGCGCAGCTACCCCGGCAACTTCAGCGCGTACGAGGCGGCCAAGCAGCGCGAGCTGGAGGCCGAGGCGCTGGCCAACGCGCGCGCCGACAAGCTGCTGGCGCAGGAGGAGATCTGGATCCGCAAGGGCGTCGAGGCGCGGCGCACGCGCAGCGTCGCCCGCATCGCGCGGCTGGAGCAGCTGCGCGCGCAGCGCCAGGCGCGGCGCGACCAGGTGGGCCAGGTGCGGCTCGAGGTCGCGACGGGCGGGCAGTCCGGCAAGATCGTCGCGGCGCTCGAGAACGTCACGATGCGCTACGGCGACCGCGTGCTGATCGACAAGCTGACGACGACCATCCTGCGCGGCGACAAGGTCGGCCTGATCGGCCCCAACGGCGCCGGCAAGACGACGCTGCTCAAGCTGATCCTCGGCCAGCTGCAGCCCACGGCGGGCACGATCAAGCTGGGCACCAACCTGAACGTCGCCTACTTCGACCAGATGCGCGCCGGCCTGAAGCTGGACGCGACGCTGGCCGACACGATCAGCCCCGGCAGCGAGTGGATCGAGATCGGCTCGACGCGCAAGCACATCATGAGCTACCTCGGCGACTTCCTGTTCGCGCCGGAGCGCGCCAACGCCAAGGTGATGTCGCTGTCCGGCGGCGAGCGCAACCGCCTGCTGCTGGCGCGCCTGTTCGCGCTGCCCGCCAACGTGCTGGTGCTGGACGAGCCCACCAACGACCTCGACATCGACACGCTGGAACTGCTCGAGGAACTGCTGGCCAACTACGCCGGCACCGTGTTCCTGGTGAGCCACGACCGCCGCTTCGTCGACAACGTCGTCACCAGCACGCTGGTGTGGGAGGGCGACGTCACGCCGGGGCTGTGGCGCGAGTACGAGGGCAACGTCGAAGACTGGCAGGCCCAGCGCGCGCGCGTCCGCGCGAGCGCCCCCGCGCCCGCGGCGCCGCCCGCACCCGCGTCGCCTGCACCCGCGCCTGCCGCGGCCGCCAAGCCCAGGGGCAAGCTGAGCTACAAGGAACAGCGCGAACTCGACGAGCTGCCCGCCAGGCTGGAGGCGCTGGAGGCCGAGCAGAAGGCGCTCGAAGCCGAACTCGCGACGCCCGAGTTCTACGCGCAGCCCAAGCAGGTGATCGCCGAGAAGCAGGCACGTTTTGGCGAGATCGAGGAGCAGCTGATGGCGATGCTGGAGCGCTGGGAAGCGCTCGGCAATCGCTGAATGTTCGCGTGAACGCGGTCGGATGACCGTCGCTCGGAAGCTGCTGCACCGGCGGCCCGGCGCGCTCAACCCTCGCGCGCTCTCTCGAACGCCTGCCAGAACCTCGGATCCTGCGTCGTCGCGAAGTTGATGCGCATCAGCGTCGACGGCTGGCGGTTCGGGTGGAAGACGGTGCCGGGGGCGAGCAGCCAGCCGTCGTCGAGCATGTCGGTGGCCAGGCGTTCGGTGTCGACGCCGGTGTCGACCCAGCCGAACAGGCCCGCGGGCGGCGTGACGAAGCGGCAGCCGGCGGCCAGCGCGAGCTTGACCGTGCGGGTGCGCGCCGCGCCCAGGCGCGCGATCACGCGCTCGGAGTGGCGGCGCAGCCAGCCCTGCTCCAGACACACGGCGACGGCCTGCTCGAGCAGCGCCGGCGTGGTGAGCGTGCCCAGCAGCTTGACGTCGACCAGGCGTTCGACCAGGTCCGGCGGCGCGGCCATGAAGCCGACACGCCAGCCCGGCGCCAGGATCTTGGCGAAGCCCGAGACGTAGATCGTGCGGCGCAGGCCGTCGAGCGCGGACAGGCGCGGCGCGTGCGCCGGCGCGAGGTGGGCGTAGGTGTCGTCCTCGAGGATGCGGAAGTCGTGCTGCTCGGCCAGCCGCAGCACCTGGTGCGCGGCGGCCAGGCCCAGCGACACGCCGGTCGGGTTGTGCAGCACCGAGCAGGTGACGTACAGCCGCGGCTGGTGCGCCGTGGCGAGCGCGGCCATCGCGGCGAGGTCGGGGCCGTCGACGCCGCGCGGCACCGGCAGCAGGCGCATGCCCAGCTGCGTCAGGCGCGCGAACTCCACCGACCAGCCGGGCTCGTCGACCAGCACCGCGTCGCCCGGCGCGAGCAGCGCGCGCGAGCAGATGTCGAGCGCGTGCGTCGCGCCGTTGGCGGTGACGATCTGCGCCGGCGCGGCCGGCACGCCGAAGTCGGCCAGGCGCTGCGCGAGCGCGTGGCGCAGGCGCGTGTCGCCGGCGGGCTCGCCGTAGTGCAGGTAGGACGACGGCAGGTGCGTCGCGCCGATAGCGCCGATAGCCTTCGCCGGCGCCATCACGCGGCGCAGCGCGGTCTGCAGCATCGCGGCGTCCAGCCATTCGGCCGGCAGCGTGCCCAGGCCCGGCGCGGGGTGCTGGGCGTCGGCGGCGAACATGCCGCGGATCAGCGCGGTGGCGTCCACCGGCGGCGGGCGCAGCGGCGTGGCGGGGCGCAGCGTGGTCTCGGTCGTGAGCTCCAGCCGCGGCGCGGCGGGCGGCGTGTCGTGCGCGCCGACGTCGACGCCGCGCACGAAGAAGCCGCGCTGGCGCTTGGCCTCGACCAGCCCCTGCGCCAGCAGCTGGTCGTAGGCGGCGACGACGGTGGATGGGCTGACGCGATGCCGCCGCGCGCTCTCGCGCACCGACGGCAGCCGCGCGCCGGGCAGCAGCAGGCGCTGGCGGATGCGCGCGGCGTAGTGGCCGGCCAGCTGCTCGGCCAGCGTCTGCGCCGCGCTGCGCGCCAGCACGGCGGCCCCGACCGCGACGGCGGCGGGCGCGGCCGGGACCGCCGCGGACCGGCGGGCGCGCGGCGGCGTGGGAGCGGAAGCGGTGGCGTCGTCCTGCATGGCGAACTCCTGGCGGCCGTGGCGGCTATCCGCGATCTGTATTGCCGCGGGCAACGATACAGATCACCGAACTGCACCCGGAGACTGTACTGCTGGTGTATTGATTATCGGCCTAGACTCGCCGTTCTGCACGCCCATTCGCGGCTTCCTCCCGAAGCCCCGGCGCGCACAGCTGCCTGATGCGCCTCGAGCCCCAGCCCGCCCAGTCGACGCCGCCCCCCGGTTCCGCCGCGGCGCACGCCGTGCGCGCCGAGCACGCGCACCGCACCCGTGCCGGCGTGTGGCTGGGTCTGCTGGGCATGCTGATCTTCGCCGGCACGATCCCGATGACGCGCCTGGCCTGCGGTGGCGCGCAGGCGCCGCAGCTGTCGCCCGTGTTCGTGGCGTTCGGCCGCGCCGGCGTCGCCGGACTGCTGTCGATCGCCTACCTGCTCGCCACGCGCGCGCCCTGGCCGCACCGCACGCACTGGACGATGCTGGCGCTGACCGTGCTGGGCAACGTCATCGGCTGGCCGCTGCTGCTCGGGCTGGCGGTGCGCCGGGTCGACGCGATGCACGCGGCCGTCATCACCGGCCTGATGCCGCTGGCGACCGCGGCCTGCGGCGCGCTGCTGCTGCGCCAGCGGCCGTCGGCCGGGTTCTGGGGTTTCGCGCTGCTGGGCGCGGCGCTGGTCGTCGCGTTCGCGGCCTGGAGCGGCGCCGGCCGGCCGCAGCTGGCCGACCTGCTGCTGCTCGGCGCGGTGATCGCTTCGTCGTTCGGCTACGTCACGGGCGTGCGCGTCGCCTCCGGCCCGGACGGCCTGACGCCGGAGCAGACGATTTCCTGGGTGCTCGTGCTGGCGCTGCCGGCGACGCTGCCGGTGCTCGTCATGCAATGGCCGACGGCGCCGGTGTCGGCCGCCGCCTGGGGCGGCTTCGCCTACGTCGCGCTGTTCTCGATGTGGATGGGCTTCTTCGCCTGGTATCGCGGGCTCGCCTGGGGCGGTACGCTGCGCGTCAGCCAGGTGCAGCTGCTGCAGCCCTTCGTCGCCATCCTGCTCAGCGTGCCGCTGCTGGGCGAACCGCTGCGCCCGGCCACGCTGGGCTTTTCCGTCGCCGTGATGGCGTGCGTGTACCTCGGCCGGCGCATGCCGGCGGGCGCGCCGCGATCGCCGTCCTGATTCCCGTTGCGCGGGCCGCCGCGCGTTTTCCTTCGAAGGCTCTCCCATGACCGGTTCCACCACCTCCCCTGCCACCGCCAACTCGCCGTGGCGCCTCGCCCGGCGCTGCGAACGCATGAACCCCTCGGTCATCCGCGAGATCCTCAAGCTGACCGAGCTGCCGGGCGTGCGCTCGCTCGCCGGCGGCCTGCCGTCGGCCGAGACCTTCCCGGTCGAGGCGATGCGCGACGCCGCGATGAAGGTGCTGACCGACACGCCGCGCGAGGCGCTGCAGTACGCCGCCAGCGAAGGCTTCGCGCCGCTGCGCGAGTGGGTCTCGGCGATGCTGGCCGCCAAGGGCGTCGATGCGCCGGCCAACCGCGTGCTGATCACCAACGGCTCGCAGCAGGGCCTGGACCTCGTCGGCAAGGTGCTGCTGGACGCCGGCAACACCGTCGCCGTCGAGACGCCGACCTACCTCGGCGCGCTGCAGGCCTTCAACCCGAACGAGCCGAATTTCGCCTCGGTCGCCGGCGACGCCGACGGCCCGCTGCCCGACGGCATCGCCGCGCTGCCCAAGGACGCGCGCTTCATGTACGTGCTGCCGAACTTCCAGAACCCGACCGGCCGCGTGATGCCGGCGGCGCGCCGCGACGCCATCGTCGCCGCCGCGCAGCGCGCCAACCTGCCGCTGGTCGAAGACAACCCGTACGGCGAGCTCTGGTACGACGACGAACCGCCCAAGCCCCTCGCCTCGCGCTGGAACGAGGGCGTGCTGTACCTCGGCTCGTTCTCCAAGGTGCTCGCGCCGGGCCTGCGCCTGGGCTTCATGGTGTGCCCGCCCGCGCTTTACCCGAAGCTGCTGCAGTCCAAGCAGGCGGCCGACCTGCACACCGGCTCGTTCAGCCAGCGCGTGGTGCACGAGGTCATCAAGAACGGCTTCCTGGAGCAGCACATCCCGACGATCCGCGACCGCTACCGCACGCAGCGCGACGCGATGGACGCCGCGCTCAAGGCCTCGATGCCGGCCGGCTGCGAATGGCGCAAGCCCAGCGGCGGCATGTTCTTCTGGCTGCGCCTGCCCGCAGGCTGCGACGCGATGGCGCTGCTGCCCAAGGCGGTCGAGGCCGGCGTCGCCTACGTGCCGGGCGCCGCGTTCTACGCCAACGAGCCGGACCTGCGCACGATGCGCCTGTCCTTCGTGACGCTGTCGCCGGCCGACATCGCGGACGCGGTGGGCAAGCTGGGCAACGTCATCAAGGCGCATCTCGCGTCGCAGCCGTCGGCCTGAGCGACAAGATGGCCGGCATGAACACCGACGACATGCCGCGCCAGCGCGGCTTCAGCCAGGTCGACGTCTTCACGGCGACCGCGCTGCTGGGCAACCCGCTGGCCGTCGTGCACGACGGCACGGGCCTGAGCGACGAGCGCATGGCCGCGTTCGCGCGCTGGACCAACCTGTCCGAGACGACTTTCCTGCTGCCGCCGACGCACCCCGAGGCCGACTACCGCGTGCGCATCTTCACGCCGGGCGGCGAGCTGCCGTTCGCGGGCCATCCGACGCTCGGTTCGTGCCACGTGTGGCTCAAGGCCGGCGGCCAGCCCAAGCGTGCGGATTCCGTGCTGCAGGAATGCACCGTCGGCCTGGTGCCGCTGCGGCGCGGCGACCGGCTCGCGTTCGCGGCGCCGCCCACCACGGTCGAGCGGGTGGACGGCGAGCTGCTGGCGCGCGTCGAGGCGGCGCTCGGCCTGGCTCCTGCGGACGTGCGCGACGCGGCGTGGCTCAGCAACGGCTTCCCGCAACTCGTGCTGCTGCTGAAGGACGCCGCCACCGTGCGATCGCTGGCGCCGGACCACGCTGCGCTGAAATCCCTCGGCAAGGTGGGCGTGGTCGGCGCCCATCCGGCGGGCGCTGAGCTCGATTTCGAAGTCCGGTTCTTCGCGGCGGCCATCGGCATCAACGAAGACCCGGTCACCGGCAGCCTCAACGCCAACATCGCGCGCTGGCTGATCGACAGCGGCCGCGCGCCGGCGCGCTACGTCGCGGCGCAGGGCGCGGCACTGGGCCGCGCCGGCCGCATCCATGTGACGCGCGACGCGCAAGGTACCTGGATCGGCGGCGACGTGGCGGCGTGCATCGAAGGCACCGTGACCCTCTGACTCGGCAAGGACGCAGGCGATGACCGACGAACTGTTCCGCGAAGACGCCACGCTGGTCGAGTGTGACGCCGTCGTCACCGCCGTCGACGAACGCGGCGTCCAGCTGGCGCGCACCGTGTTCTACCCGCACGGCGGCGGCCAGGCCGGCGATCGCGGCGAGCTCGTGTTGGCCGACGGCCGCGTCGTCGCGATCGCGGACACGCGCAAGGGCGAGGCGCCCGGCCAGATCGTGCACGTCCTCGCGAACCCCGACGACCGCGCCGCGTTCGCGGCCGGCGCGCAGGTGCGGGCGCGCATCGACGTCGCGCGGCGCCGCGCCCACATGCGCTTCCACACGGCCACGCACCTGCTGTGCGCGCTGATCCCGCATCCGGTCGACGGCTGCTCGATCACCGCCGACTACGCGCGGCTCGACTTCCACATGACCGATCCGCTGGACAAGGCCGAGCTCGAGGCCGGCCTCGCGCGCCTGGTCGCCGAGGCGCATCCGGTGTCGCACCGCTGGATCACCGACGCCGAGCTCGACGCCAACCCGGGACTGGTGCGCAGCATGAGCGTGCAGCCGCCGCGCGGCACCGGCCGCGTGCGCCTGCTCGAGATCGCCGGCGTCGACCTGCAGCCTTGCGGCGGCACGCACGTCGCCAACACGGCGGACATCGGCGCGCTGGTGGTGCGCAAGATCGAGAAGAAGTCGGCCTCGACGCGGCGCGTGGTGCTGGCGTTCAGGGATCTCGCTGCGACCTGATTCGGTGCGTCGTCAGGGTGGAGTCGACTTCAGTGTCGCAAGTGTTTTGGCGATTTTTTGGCAAGCCGAAAGCAGGTCAGTGACTACGCGGGCGTCGATTCGCAGGTCACCTTCATATTTGCTACGGTTTCTCAGGTCATGGCACATCGCGAGAACTCGCCACACCTCTGGGCCTAGACCGAGCGTCTCCGGAATCACTTGAAAAACGATGTAGCGTTGAGAGGGACGGTAGCCGCGCCTTCGCAACGCGGCCAAGCTTAAGGCGTGTGCTGCGTTGTAGGCCAAGTCAAACCGACTTTCGAGCGATAGATCCGGCTTGGCCGCATCGGCGAGGCGTGCCATGCCGGAGCGAATCAACCCTTGGTATTCGACTGCGTCAGGGGGCTCGGGCCGCAAAGGTTTGGTTGGGCCGCAAAGCTTGTCAAGATTCGAGTGCATGGGCGTCCCCCATGATCCAAATCTTGGGCTGTTGCATCGCTCTCGTAATGAAGCTGTCTTGGCGCGCGAGCCTTTCGGTCAGTTCGGAACGCGAGTAGATCGTCGGGTTGACCTGTCGGCCTAGAACCTGGCCAAGATCGTCCAGTGCGCCGAACACGTCGGCGTAGGTCACGGTGTCGCTGATGATCATGAGATCGATGTCGCTGCTGGCGGTGTCTTGCTTCTTGGCGACCGACCCGTAGACGAAGGCTGCTCGAATTCCATTCGATACGTGTTCCAGCGCCGCTCGAAGAGGTTCGGCCGGGGCCATCGTCTTATTCGCGATCGCGCAGAGTTCGGCATAGATGGGCGATCCGGCATTGGCTTGGTAGTGTTTTTGTCGTCCGATGACTCGCATGATGACGAGTTCGCTGCTAACCAGCCGAGCCAATTCTCGCTGTACCGCGCCAGTGCCGCTGTTGGCCAAAGCGATGATTTCGGCCAGATAAAACGTCCGGGACGGTTGTCCAAACAGCAAGCCCAGCACTCGCTGCTGAGTGCTGGTGAAGAGTGCATCGGCCAAGCTGCAACGAGTCCCAGGGGCGACTGCTGGCCGGAAAGCCGAATTGGTTTTGATACCCATATTGGGTTGATTGTTACCCAATATGGGTGTGTGCTGCAATCGGAAGCGCGATGGGCGCCACTTTATGAATCAACGAAGTCACACTTCGGTGGCAACATTGACTGAATGAGCTAAGTCATTTAAATTGCCGAGCATTCGAATCGATGGCGATGGACATGTCGGGCTTCAAAGCGAAGTTGAGGGTGGTGCTTCAGGCGAACGAGACGGTCGTGGCGGAAAGCGATGATCCGAACTTGTGGCAAAACGTGCTGCTCGCGATCAATGGGTTCCAGTCGGATCCAATCGGCAAGATTGCGGCGCCTTCAGTGCAAGTCGCCCGCGATTTGGATTTGCATGCGGACGTCTCGAATGCGAAGCATCGCGAGGAGGTCGGAGAAGAAGCCTTGGTCACCAACTTTGCGCGCTTCTTGGGTGTCTCTACCGCCGAAGTCCAGGGTGCGTGCATGCCGGCGTCGAGTTCCCCATACCTGACGCTCGACATGCATTGCTGGGATTCCTTCAAGAATCAAACGCCAGCCAAGGGCCCGGGTTCACTGAGCCCGATGTCTGTCTCGGCGACGCTTCTGGCGCTTTGGATGCATTCGTCCAAGATCGGCAATGCGACTCAAGCCGAAGCTCAAAGGGTGCTGGAAACCATCAACCTCAGAGACGCCAACGCAGCGAGATCAATTCAAAAATCAGAGTGGTTGCAGGCACGACCGGGCGGTGTGGTCGTGGTCAACCCTGCGCGAATCAAGCGCGCGATTGCAATTGCGAAGAGCTTCTGCACTCAAGACTGGGTGGGCCAAGTGTTCCGGGGTGCGGCTGCAGAATGACTCAAGCGCTTCTATTGTCTGAGCTGAACCGGCTCGGCGTTCGGCCTTACGAGCAGTCCGTGGCGCTGCTGTGGTTTGTCGGGCGCGAGGATCCTCTCATCTCGATGACGGCACGACAGGCGTGCGGCGCTTTGGAGGCCGGTGGTCTTCCTGCACAGAATGCGTCCAGGCTGGCAACGCGATGGGCTGCTGATCGAAGGGTTGCCAAGGGCAGGGTCGCGCGAACCTGGCGCCTCCATCCTCGTGGTCGCTTGGAGCTGGATGTGGAGCTTGCGGCGCTGGTGCCGCGCAACCAGGTCATCGATAACAAAAGCGTCGTCCCATCGGAATTGGTACGGGCGCGCGGCTATCTAGCCAGGGTCGTCGCGCAGCTCAATGCCGCGTACGACGCGGAGTTGTATGACTGCTGCGCCGTCATGTGTCGTCGTACGCTCGAAACGCTCATCATCGAAGCCTATGAGCATGCCGGACTGACTTCGGACATTAAGGGGGCGGATGGCAACTTCTTGATGTTCAGCGGCTTGATCCAGCGATTGGAGGCGGACAGCCGCTTCTCGCTTGGGCGCAATGCGATGCAGGGTTTGCGTGACTTCAAGCGGCTCGGCGATCTATCTGCGCACAATCGACGCTACAACGCGAGGCGCGACGATATTGATCGCGAGCGTCCTGGCCTTCGGATCGCCATTGAGGAACTGGCGCATTTGGCCGGGCTGAATCCCTGAGTCCACTCACGATTTGTCTGGGCACGCAAAGTTCCGGCGCGCGCCGGCAGTGCCGATCTAGGTCGATTTCAAGGGGCCGGCGCGCCGTTGCCGGCGACCCAGATCTCGTACCAGGTCTGCGCGTCGATCTCGACGTCGAGCGCCGCCACCGCCTCGCGCATCGCGTCGAGCCGGCGCGAGCCGGTCAGCGGGATCAGGCGCGCGGGGTGGCGCAGCAGCCAGGCGTAGACCAGCGTCGTGACGCTGATGCCGCGCTCGCCGGCGATGCGCTCGAGCACGGCGCGCACGCGGCGCGCCGCCTCGTCCTGGCCGGTGAACAGGCGCCCGCCGGCCAGCGCCGACCAGATCATCGGCGCGACGCCCAGATCCTGCGCTTGGTCCAGCGTGCCGTCGTAGAACGGCGCGACGTGCAGCGGCGAGGCCTCGATCTGGTTGGTGACGAGGTCGATGCGCCGGTTCAGCAGCGCGAACTGCGAGGGCGTGAAGTTGGAGACGCCGAAGTGGCGCACCTTGCCGGCCGTGCGCAGGCGGCCGAAGCAGTCGGCGAGCGCGTCCGCGTCCATCAGCGCGTCGGGGCGGTGGATCAGCAGCACGTCGATCGAGTCGGTGCGCAGCGCGGCCAGCGAGTTGTCGACCGAGCGCTCGACGTGCGCGGCCGAGGTGTCGTAGTGGCCGAGGCGGTGCTCCGGGCGCGCGGGCGACACCATGCGGATGCCGCACTTGGTGACGATCTGCATGCGCTCGCGCAGCCGCGGCGCGGCGGCCAGGGCCTCGCCGAACAGCGCCTCGACGCGGTAGTCGCCGTAGATGTCGGCGTGGTCGAAGGTGGTGATGCCCAGCTCGAGGCAGCCCTCGATCCAGCGCACGCGCTCGTCGACGCTGAAGTTCCAGTCGGCCATGCGCCAGGCGCCGGCGACGATGCGCGAGAGCGCGGGTCCGCCGGCGGCGGTGATGAGGGCGGGGGCGTGGTGCATGGGTCGGGAATCCGGTGGGCACGAAGGCGTGCCGGATTCTGGCCGATCAGCGGCGCATGCGCGCGGGCGATCCGTCCGATGGCGCCCGGCGGCCGGTGCGCGACAGGGCGCCGGAGCGGGCGGCGACCGTCAGCGTCATGACAGGGAAAGACGTCGTAATGGCGCCACGTCGCGAGGGCGTGCGCCATCCGGGTGCGAGGTGCACCGGGGTGGCGTCGGCCGTCGCGTTCGGGTTAGAATCGACAGGCTTAGTTCAACTAAAGCAGGTTTTTTCCCGGGAAACCGGGGGCAACTTGTCAGTCATCGCTGGGCGCCAAGACGGAGGGGCACGTTCAGGCAGTTTCGAACGAACGAGCCTCCTTGTCCGACACCCATGAGTCTTCCGAGTTCCGCTCCGCAGCAAGAAAAACCCGACGACCGAACCGGCAACGAGGCCGGGCGGCCGGCCGGCAACGCCGCGAACTGGGACGACGAGGACCCGCTGCCGCGCCGCTTGACGGCGACGGAAGCCGAGGCGTTTCGCGGTCAGCGCAACGCTCCGTCTCCGTGGCGGGTGGTGCTGGTGCAGGCCGAGGCCGGCGCGGTCATCTCGCTGCTGGTCGGGCTGATGTTCGGGTTGCCCGCGTTGTGGTCGGCGTTGTACGGCGCCGCCACCGCGATCGTTCCGGGCGCGCTGATGGCGCGCGGCGCGACGCGGATGGCGGACAGCAAGTCGCCGATCGCCACCGCGCTGGGCCTGCTTGGGTGGGAGTCGGCAAAGATCATTTGCTCGGTGGCGATGCTCGTCAGCGCCGCGCGAGTGCTGCACCCGGTGGTGTGGCCGGCACTGCTGGTCGCGCTGGCCGGGTGCCTGACTGTGTATTGGGTGGCGCTCGCGTGGCGCTCGCGTTGAAGTTCTGATCGGAAAGCTACGGACACATGGCCGCAGAAGAGCAAGCACCGACCTCCGGTGAATACATCCACCACCACCTGACCCACCTGTCCAACATCGACACGGCCGCGCCGGTGGACTTCCACGTCGTCCACTGGGACTCCGTGTTCTTCTCGTCGGCGCTGGGCATCGTGTTCCTGCTGTTCGGCCTGCTGGCCGCGCGCCGCGTCACGTCGGGCGTCCCGGGCCGCTTCCAGGCCGCGGTGGAGTTTCTGATCGAGATGGTCGACGCGCAGGCCCGCGGCATCGTGCACAACGCCAACAGCCGCAAGATGGTCGCCCCGCTGGCCCTGACCGTGTTCGTCTGGATCTTCCTGCTGAACGCGATGGACCTGCTGCCGGTCGACCTGCTGCCGTTCCTGTTCCAGCACGCCTCCGGCAACCCCGAGGCGCACCTGCGGGTGGTGCCGACGGCCGACATCTCGGTCACGATGGGCATGTCCGTCGCGGTGCTGCTGATCTGCCTGTACTACAACATCCGCATCAAGGGCCTGGGCGGCTGGTCGCACGAGCTGGTCGTCGCCCCGTTCGGTACCAGCAAGAACCCGCTGGCCGCCGTGCTACTGGGCGTCGTCAACTTCGGCATGCAGATGATCGAGTTCGTCGCCAAGACGGTCTCGCACGGCATGCGGCTGTACGGCAACATGTACGCCGGCGAGCTGATCTTCCTGCTGATCGCCCTGCTGGGTGGCGCGTTCACGTTCACCGCGGGCGGTTTCGGCCTGGCCCTGATGCACATCTTCGCCGGCAGCGTGTGGGCCATCTTCCACATCCTGATCATCACGCTGCAGGCCTTCGTGTTCATGATGCTGACCCTGGTCTACATCGGACAAGCCCACGACGCGCACTGAACGACCTCCGCGCTGTCCGCATAACTACTTCCCCTTTCTCAATTTCTTAACTGGAGTCAACATGGAACTCATCAGCTACGTCGCCCTGGCCGCCGGCATCATCATTGGTCTGGGCGCCTGCGGCGCTTGCATCGGCATCGGCATCATGGGCAGCAAGTACCTCGAGTCCGCCGCTCGCCAGCCGGAACTGATGGGCGAACTGCAGACCAAGATGTTCCTGCTGGTCGGCCTGATCGACGCCTCGTTCATCATCGGCCTCGGCATCGCGCTGTGGTTCACCACGACGAACCCGTTCCTGGCCCAGCTGGCCCAGATCGCGAAGTAATTCGTCGTCTGCCAGTCGCCGGCGCGACCGCATCCACCGCAGTGGGTGCGGCGCGCCGCTCCCCGCTAACGGCTTTCGAGGCAACAACGTGAGCATTACCGCAACCCTGATCATCCAGATGATCGTGCTCCTGATCCTGGTCGGGGTCACGATGAAGTACATCTGGCCGCCCATCGCCGCCGCCCTGGACGAACGCGCCCGCAAGGTGCAGGAAGGCCTGTCGGCCGCCGACAAGGCCCGCAGCGAACTCGCCAGCGCCAACAAGCGCATCGAGGACGAGCTGGCGAAGGCCCGCAACGACGCCGCCCAGCGCATCGCCAACGCCGAGCGCATGGCCCTGCAGATCGTCGAGGACGCCAAGGCCAAGGCCACGGACGAAGGCGCGAAGATCGTCGCCCAGGCCCAGGCCGAGGCGCAGCAGGAAAGCACCAAGGCGCGCGAAGCGCTGCGCGACCAGGTCGCCGCGCTCGCCGTCAAGGGTGCCGAGCAGATCCTACGCCGCGAAGTCAACCCGGCCGTCCACGCCGAGTTGCTGGGCCGCCTGCAGACCGAGCTGTAAGCCATGGCCGAGCCCTCCACCATCGCGCGGCCGTACGCCGCGGCGCTGTTCCAGGCCAGCACGGCCGCCGACGGCGCGCAGCTCGTGGCGCAGCTGGACACGCTCGCCGGCATCGCCGGTGACGCCGGCCTGCGCCAGTTCGCCGCCGACCCCAAGGTCAGCGACGAGCAGGTGTTCGGCGTGGTCGCCGGCATCGCCGGCAGCGACCTGAGCCCGAAGCTGCGCAACCTGCTGAGCACGGTCATCGACAACGGCCGCCTGGCGGTCCTGCCCGAGATCGCCACGCAGTTCCGCTCGCTGGTCAACGACCGCGGCGGTGTCGCCGAGGCCGAGGTGGTCAGCGCCTTCCCGCTGGACGCCGGCCAGCAGGCCAGCCTGGCCAAGGTGCTGGAGAAGCGCTTCGGCCGCCAGCTCAAGGTCTCGGTCACGGTCGACCCGTCGCTGATCGGCGGCGTGCGCGTGACGGTCGGCGACGAGGTGCTGGACACCTCCGTCGTCGCCCGCCTCGAGCAGATGCGCGCCGCGCTGACGCACTGATCGCCCAGGCAGCAGCCAACAGATACGCCCTTCAACCCAGGCGGCCATGCGGCCTCACCTTTGGGAGTTAAGTCATGCAATTGAATCCCGCTGAAATTTCCGAACTGATCAAGAGCCGCATCGAAGGCCTGGGGGCGTCGACCGACATCCGCAACCAGGGCACGGTCGTCTCCGTCACCGACGGCATCTGCCGCGTGCACGGCCTGTCCGACGCGATGCAGGGCGAAATGCTCGAGTTCCCGGCCACCAAGGACGGCCAGCCCACGTACGGCCTCGCGCTGAACCTGGAGCGCGACTCCGTCGGCGCCGTCATCCTGGGCGAGTACGAGCACATCTCCGAAGGCGACACCGTCAAGTGCACGGGCCGCATCCTGGAAGTGCCGGTCGGCCCCGAGCTGATCGGCCGCGTCGTCAACGCGCTGGGCCAGCCGATCGACGGCAAGGGTCCGATCAACGCCAAGCTGACGGACGTCATCGAGAAGGTCGCCCCGGGCGTGATCGCGCGCCAGTCGGTCGACCAGCCGGTGCAGACCGGCCTGAAGTCCATCGACTCCATGGTGCCCGTGGGCCGCGGCCAGCGCGAGCTGATCATCGGCGACCGCCAGACCGGCAAGACCGCCGTGGCGATTGACGCGATCATCAACCAGAAGGGTCAGAACATGACCTGCGTGTACGTCGCCATCGGCCAGAAGGCCTCGACGGTGAAGAACGTCGTGCGCGCCCTGGAAGCCAACGGCGCCCTCGAGTACACGATCGTCGTCGCCGCCACCGCCTCGGAATCGGCCGCCATGCAGTACGTCTCGGCGTACTCGGGCTGCACGATGGGCGAGTACTTCCGCGACCGCGGCCAGGACGCGCTGATCGTCTACGACGACCTGTCCAAGCAGGCCGTCGCCTACCGCCAGGTCTCGCTGCTGCTGCGCCGCCCGCCGGGCCGCGAAGCCTTCCCCGGCGACGTGTTCTATCTCCACAGCCGCCTGCTCGAGCGCGCCGCGCGCGTGAACGCCGACTACGTCGAAGCGTTCACCAAGGGCGAAGTCAAGGGCAAGACGGGCTCGCTGACCGCGCTGCCCATCATCGAAACGCAGGCCGGCGACGTCTCGGCCTTCGTTCCGACGAACGTGATCTCGATCACCGACGGCCAGATCTTCCTGGAAACCAGCCTGTTCAACTCCGGCATCCGTCCCGCCATCAACGCCGGTATCTCGGTGTCGCGCGTCGGCGGCGCCGCCCAGACCAACCTGATCAAGGGCCTGTCGGGCGGCATCCGTACGAACCTGGCGCAGTACCGCGAACTCGCGGCCTTCGCCCAGTTCGCCTCGGACCTGGACGACGCCACCCGCAAGCAGCTGGACCGCGGCGCCCGCGTCACGGAACTGCTGAAGCAGGCGCAGTACTCGCCGCTGCCCATCAGCCTGATGGCCGCCACGCTGTTCGCCGTCAACAACGACTTCATGGATTCGCTGGAGATCAAGCAGGTCCTGCCGTTCGAGCACGGCCTGCACCAGCACCTGAAGTCCAACCACGCTCCGCTGCTCGCGAAGATGGAAAGGGACGGCGCGAAGTGGAAGACGAAGTTCAGCGCCAGCGATTCGCCGGAGAAGCAGGAATTCGCCAAGTCGTGCCAGGCTGCCGAGACCGAACTGCGCGAAGCCATCGCGGCCTTCAAGAAGTCGTTCGCCTGATTCCCCCGACCACGACCCTCTATCAAGGAGAACCGTCATGGCGGTAGGAAAGGAAATACGCGGCAAGATCAAGTCGGTGGAGAACACCCGCAAGATCACGAAGGCGATGGAAATGGTCGCCGCGTCCAAGATGCGCAAGGCGCAGGACCGCATGCGGACCGCGCGCCCGTACAGCGATCGCATCGCCGCGATCACGGCCAGCCTGTCCAAGGCCAATCCGGAGTACCGCTCGCCCTACATGCGCGATCTCGCGAAGACGGGCAAGACGGGCAACGTCGGCTTCATCGTCGTCACGACCGACAAGGGTCTGTGCGGCGGCCTGAACACCAACGTGCTGCGCGCCGTCACGCAGAAGATGCGCGACGTGCAGGCGGCCGGCGGCAAGGTCAGCGCCGTGGCGATCGGCAACAAGGGCTTCGGCTTCCTCAATCGCGCGGGTGCGAACGTGGTCAGCCACGTCACGCAGCTGGGCGACGCGCCCAACCTCGACCGCCTGATCGGGCCGGTCAAGGTCATGCTGGAGCAGTTCGTCGAAGGCAAGCTCGACGCCGTGCACCTGTGCTTCAACCGCTTCGTCAACACGATGAAGCAGGAGCCCACGGTCACCGCGCTGCTGCCGCTGACCGCCGACGGCCTGCAGAGCGCCGGCGCCAAGGCCGCGGCCGAAGGCAAGGGCTACGCGTGGGACTACATCTACGAGCCGGACGCGGCCGTGGTGATCGACGAGCTGCTCAAGCGCTACATCGAGGCGCTGGTCTACCAGGCCGTCGCCGAGAACATGGCGTCGGAGCAGGCCGCCCGCATGGTCGCCATGAAGGCCGCCACGGACAACGCCGGCAACCTGATCGCCGAGCTCAAGCTGATCTACAACAAGACGCGTCAGGCGGCGATCACCAAGGAATTGAGTGAGATCGTCGGCGGTGCCGCTGCGGTTTAAACGTTTGCAAGAAATCAAGGAACAGTCATGACGACCTCTACTGCCCAGGGCAAGATCGTTCAAACCATCGGCGCCGTGGTCGACGTCGAATTCCCGCGCGACCAGATGCCCAACGTCTACGACGCGCTGAAGATGGACGGCACCGCGCTGACGCTGGAAGTCCAGCAGCAGCTGGGCGACGGCATCGTCCGCACCATCGCGCTGGGCTCGTCCGACGGCATCCGCCGCGGCAGCATGGTGCGCAACACCGGCGCCCCCATCACGGTGCCGGTCGGCAAGGCCACCCTCGGCCGCATCATGGACGTGCTGGGCAACCCGATCGACGAGCGCGGCCCGGTCGACCAGTCGCTGACCGCCTCGATCCACCGCAAGGCCCCGACGTACGAAGAGCTGAGCCCGTCGCAGGAGCTGCTCGAGACCGGCATCAAGGTCATCGACCTGATCTGCCCGTTCGCCAAGGGCGGCAAGGTCGGCCTGTTCGGCGGCGCCGGCGTCGGCAAGACCGTCAACATGATGGAGCTGATCAACAACATCGCCAAGGCGCACTCGGGCCTGTCCGTGTTCGCCGGCGTGGGCGAGCGTACCCGCGAGGGCAACGACTTCTACCACGAGATGGCCGACTCCAACGTCGTGAACCTGGAGAACCTGGGCGAGTCCAAGGTGTCCATGGTCTACGGCCAGATGAACGAGCCGCCGGGCAACCGCCTGCGCGTCGCGCTGACCGGCCTGACGATCGCCGAGTCGTTCCGCGACGAAGGCCGCGACGTGCTGTTCTTCGTGGACAACATCTACCGCTACACGCTGGCCGGCACGGAAGTGTCCGCGCTGCTGGGCCGCATGCCGTCCGCCGTGGGCTACCAGCCGACGCTGGCCGAGGAAATGGGCCGCCTGCAGGAGCGCATCACGTCGACCAAGGTCGGCTCGATCACCTCCATCCAGGCCGTCTACGTTCCCGCCGACGACTACACCGACCCGTCTCCGGCCACCACCTTCGGCCACCTGGACTCGACCGTGTCGCTGTCGCGTGAAATCGCCTCGCTGGGCATCTACCCCGCGGTCGACCCGCTCGACTCCACCTCGCGCCAGATCGACCCGAACGTCATCGGCCAGGAACACTACGACACGACGCGTGCCGTGCAGTCGACGCTGCAGCGCTACAAGGAACTGCGCGACATCATCGCCATTCTGGGCATGGACGAACTGGCGCCGGAAGACAAGCTCGTCGTCGCCCGCGCCCGCAAGATCCAGCGTTTCCTGTCGCAGCCGTTCCACGTCGCCGAAGTGTTCACGGGCACCCCGGGCAAGTACGTGCCGCTGAAGGAAACCATCCGCGGCTTCAAGATGATCGTCAACGGCGAGTGCGACCACATGCCGGAACAGGCCTTCTACATGGTCGGCACCATCGACGAAGCCATCGAAAAGGCGAAGGGCATGCAGTAAGCGCCCCGGCCGCCGCTCCACCGCGGCGGCTGACGCCCTGCACACCTTCTCCCTCATCGAAACGGAATTCCCATGGCAACCATTCACGTCGACGTCGTCTCCGCGGAAGAGCAGATCTTCTCCGGCGAGGCGAGCTTCGTCGCCCTGCCGGGCGAAAGCGGCGAGCTCGGCATCATGCCGCGCCACACGCCGCTGATCACGCGCATCAAGCCGGGTGCCGTGCGCATCAAGCGCGCGAGCGACGGCGCGGAGGAATTCGTGTTCGTCGCCGGCGGCATCCTCGAGGTGCAGCCCGACCGCGTGACCGTGCTGGCCGACACCGCGATCCGCGGCAAGGACCTGGACGAAGCCAAGGCGACCGAAGCCAAGAAGGCCGCCGAGGCCGCGCTGACCAACGCCAAGGGCGACTTCGACGTCGCCAAGGCGCAGAGCGAGCTGGCCGTCATGGCCGCGCAGCTGGCCGCCATCCGCCGCTTCCGCGGCCAGGCCGGTCACTGAGTCGAGCGCCACGCGGCGACCGCCTCCGGTCGCTCCCCGAAGAAGCCCGCCCACGGCAACGTGCGCGGGCTTTTTGCTGGGCGGCGGCCTCGCCGCGCGGCACCCAAGAAGCGGGGATTGGCGGCGGCCTGCGCGCCGCGACACAATGGGCCATACCGGCCGAGCGGGCGCGGTGGAGAAGTCCATGAACCAGATTTCCAGCGAGCAGTGGAAGCAGTTGGGCCAAGACTCGTTCGATGCGCGCCTCATCGCCATCATCCGCCGCAACCACCCCGAGCAGGCGCGGAAGATGGACTTCTCCGCCACCGTCGGCGCCTTCCACCGGCAGGCCGCGAAGGCGCAGCGCTACGGCCTGACCGACGAGCACTCCGCCGCCACCTACGTCTACACGGCCTGGCTGATGGGCGAGGAGTTCGACACCCGCATCCCGGCGATTGCCCAGATCCTGAACGACCGGCGCATGAAGGCCGCCGAGAAGGCGCGCGCGCTCGGCAATTTCGCGCGCCTGGTGTTCCGCACGCTGTCGGGGGGCAGCGCCACCAACGACGCCGCGAGGAGCGCCGCATGAGCATGCCCAGCCCCCCCGCGCTCGGCGGTCCGCTCGGCGACGCCCTGGCCGGCGCCGAACCGGCGGCCACGCAGCAGCTGCAGCAGCTCGCCGCGCCCGCCGCCGATGCCGCGTCCAAGGCGGCCGACCTGCAGTCCCAGGCCGAGGCCGCCGCGGGCGCGCAGGCACAGCAGGCCATCGCCGACGCCCAGGCACAGGCCGCACAGGCGCAACAGCAGGCCCAGGCCGCGCAGCAGGCCGCGGCCGACGCGCAGGCCCAGGCGCAAGCCGCCGTCGCGAAGGCCCAGCAGGCGGCGGCGCAGGCGCAGGCCGACGCCACCGGCGCGGCCCAGCAAGCCCAGGCGCAAGCCGAGAAGGCGGCGGCGCAGGCCCAGGCGGCCCAGGGCCAGGCCGACGCGGCTGCCCAACAGGCGCAGGCCCAGGCGGCGCAGGCACAGCAGGGCCTCGCCGACGCGCAGTCGCAGGCCGCGTCGGCCGCCGACAGCGCCGCCGGCGCCGCCGAGGCAGCCGCCGCCAACGCCACCAAGGACCTCGGCAGCGAGTTCTCGAATGCGACGCCCGCCGGCCTGCCGGCGGTGCCGTGCGCCTGCGGCGACTGCATCCGCAAGGCCGTCGACCCGGCCGTCCCGGCCATCCCCGGCACCCCGGCCCTGCCCGCGATGCCGGCGATGCCCGACATGCCGGCCATGCCCGCGATGCCCGCCATGCCGGCGATGCCCGCCATGCCCGCGATGCCAGCCATGCCCGCGTTGCCGCAGATGCCCGCCATGCCCGCGATGCCCGCCATGCCCGCGATGCCGGCCATGCCGGAGATGCCGGCGCAGCCCGCGATGCCCGCGATGCCGGCGATGCCTGCGGCCAACGGCCTGCCCGCGTTGCCCGCCATGCCGGCGTTGCCAGCCCTGCCCGACATGCCGGCCCTGCCCGCGATGCCGGCGCAACCCGCGTTGCCCGCGCTCCCGGCGATGCCCGCCCTGCCCGAGATGCCCGCGCTGCCGGCCATGCCCGCGACGCCGGCGCTGCCCGCCATGCCGGCGATGCCCGCGATGCCTGCCATGCCGGCCATGCCCGCGATGCCGGCCGTGCCGTCGCTGCCTTCGTTCTGAGCGCTCGCTTGCCGCGGCTCCGCGGACCACGGCATGATCAGGCCATGACGAAGAAGAAATCGCACAAGCACGGCGGCGAGAGCTACGAAGACCAGCTGCGCCCGCTGCAGGTCGAGCTCACCGGCGTCATGCGCCTGCTCCAGGAGCGCGGCGAGCGCGTGGTCGTGCTGTTCGAGGGGCGCGACACCGCCGGCAAGGGCGGCGCCATCAAGGCGATCTCGGAGAAGCTCAACACGCGGCAATGCCACATCGCGGCGCTCGGCGTGCCCACGCAGCGCGAGCGGGGCGAGTGGTATTTCCAGCGCTACGTCGGCCGGCTGCCCACGGCCGGCGAGATGACGCTGTTCGATCGCAGCTGGTACAACCGCGCCGGCGTCGAGGCGGTGATGGGCTTCTGCACGCCGGCGCAGACCGACGCGTTCCTGAAGGCCGCGCCGATCTTCGAGAAGATGCTGGTCGACGACGGCATCCGCCTGTTCAAGTACTGGCTCACCGTCGACCAGGCCGAGCAGGAGCAGCGCTTCGAGGAGCGCCAGGACGACCCGCTCAAGCAGTGGAAGCTGTCGCCGGTGGATCTGCAGGCGCGCAGCAAGTACGTCGAGTACGGCCGTGCGCGCGACCGCATGCTGGAGGCCACGCACACCAAGTGGGCGCCGTGGACGCTGGTCGACTTCAACGACCAGAAGGCAGGCCGCCTGAAGCTGATCGCCAACCTGCTGTCGCGCCTGCCGGTCGCCAAGGCCAGCGTGCCGGAGGTCGAGATCCCGCCGCTGCCGGGCAAGCCGCACAAGGAGCGCTTCCGCGGGCCGCTCAAGCCCATCTGATCTTGATTGCGCATAAGGGCGGCGCAGCGTCGGCGGGGATAATCCGGCGCATGTTGCCCGCCCTGAAAAACGACACCTTCCTGCGCGCCTGCCTGCGCCAGCCGACCGACTACACGCCGATCTGGCTGATGCGCCAGGCCGGCCGCTACCTGCCCGAGTACAAGGCCACCCGCGCCCGCGCCGGCAGCTTCATGGGCCTGGCCACCAACGTGGACTTCGCCACCGAGGTGACGCTGCAGCCGCTGGAGCGCTTCCCGCTCGACGCCGCGATCCTGTTCTCCGACATCCTCACCGTGCCCGACGCGATGGGCCTGGGCCTGTCCTTCGCCGAGGGCGAGGGCCCGCGCTTCGCGACGACCGTGCGCGACGAGGCCGCCGTCGCCCGGCTGGCCGTGCCCGACATGGACAAGCTGCGCTACGTCTTCGACGCGGTGAGCGCGATCCGCAAGGCGCTGGACGGCCGCGTGCCGCTGATCGGCTTCTCGGGCAGCCCGTGGACGCTGGCCTGCTACATGGTCGAGGGCGCCGGCTCCGACGACTACCGCCACGTCAAGACGCTGATGTACGCGCGGCCCGACCTGATGCACCGCCTGCTCGCGGTCAACGCCGACGCCGTGGCTGCCTACCTCAACGCGCAGATCGACGCCGGCGCGCAGGCCGTGATGGTGTTCGACAGCTGGGGCGGCGTGCTGGCCGACGCGGCGTTCCGCGGCTTCTCGCTCGCGTACACGCAGCGCGTCCTGGCGCAGCTGCAGCGCGAGAAGGACGGCCAGCGCATCCCGGCCATCGTGTTCACCAAGGGCGGCGGCCAGTGGCTGGAGGCGATCGCCGACAGCGGGCCGGACGTCGTCGGCCTGGACTGGACGACCGACCTCGGCACGGCGCGGCGCCGCGTCGGCGACCGGGTCGCGCTGCAGGGCAACCTCGATCCGATGGCGCTGTTCGCACCGCCGGAGGCCATCCAGGCCGAGGCGCGCGCCGCGCTCGACAGCTTCGGGCCGCAGCGCGATGCCGACGGCCGGGTCGGCGGGCACATCTTCAACCTCGGCCACGGCATCAGCCAGTTCACGCCGCCTGAACACGTCGCGGCGCTCGTCGAGACGGTGCATGCTCACTCGCGCCGCCACCACGGCCGGTAGCAGACCAGTTGCGCACCGGGAGAACATAGGCGGTGCGCAATTCGTCCGGTAAGTGAGCGCTCAGGTGTTGACTTATCCCCAAAATTCAGCAAACGGCAACCTGGACATCGGGGGGGATGGCGGCCCCCCCGCAAAGCGCGAAGAGTAGGTGCAAGTCCTTGATTCAGCGGGGATTTTCGGGGATGCATCAAATTTGAGCTTTCCAGCGCCGAGCACGCCGAATCAAGCCCTTGGCGGCGGTTCCGCCAGCTTTCCCACAAAGTTATCCACAGAATCTGTGGGCGACTGCAAAACTCCTTACGGATCATGAGCTTATCGCTCGCAGCTCAAAAATCTGACAACTTTCGGCCCCAAGTCGGAGCCGTCGCGCCGGGGAAGCTCGCCTGATGCGCGTCGCCGTCGCGATCGATGCGCCCCAGTACGCCGGCCTGAGTTCGCTGCTCACCTACGAGAGTGAGCAGCCGCTCGCACCCGGTACCTTGGTGCGTGTGCCGCTGGGCCGGCGCGAAGTGACGGGCCTGGTGTGGGACGCCGACTTTGCCGCCATGGACGCCGCGCTCGCGGACGCGCCGGCCAACGGCGGCGAGCGGCCCGCGATCGCGCTGCGCCCGGTCATCGAGGCGCTGTCCAGCCTGCCGCCGCTGCCGGCCGACTGGCGCGCGCTGGCCGAATTCACGGCGCGCTACTACCAGCGCAGCCTCGGCGAGGTGGCGCTGGCCGTGCTGCCCCCGGAGCTGCGCAAACTCGACGACACGGGCCTGGCCAAGCGCGTGAAGAAGAAGCGCGCCCACGCGATCCCGGAGTCCGCCGAGCCGCCGCGGCGCCCGCCGCTGACCGCCGAGCAGTCGGCCGCGATGGCCACGCTGGGCGACTGGGCGTCGGCGCCGAATCCGCCGACTACGCTGCTGTTCGGCGTCACGGGCAGCGGCAAGACCGAGATCTACCTGCGGCTGGCCGAGCAGGCCCTGGCGGCCGGCAAGCAGGCGCTGGTGCTGGTGCCCGAGATCAACCTGACGCCGCAGCTGGAGCAGCGCTTCGCCGCGCGCTTTCCCGGCCGCCGCCTCGTCTCGCTGCACAGCGCGCTGACCCCGGCGCAGCGGCTGCAGAACTGGCTGGCCGCGCACCTGGGCGAGGCCGACCTGGTGCTGGGCACGCGGCTGGCGGTGTTCGCGTCGCTGCCGCGGCTGGGGCTGATCGTCGTCGACGAGGAGCACGACCCGTCATACAAGCAGCAGGATGGCGCGCGCTACTCGGCGCGCGACCTGGCCGTCTACCGCAGGCATCTCGCGAAGGTGCCGGTGCTGCTCGGGTCGGCGACGCCGTCGCTGGAGACCTGGTCGCACGCGCAGACCGGCCGCTACCGCCAGGTGACGCTGGCCGAGCGCGTGGGCCGCGGCGCGCTGCCCGCGGTGCGGCTGCTGGACATGGCGACCGTGCCGCGCCCCGCGCCGCGCGCGCCGCCGCAGGCGCTGGCGCCGCAGCTGATCGAGGCGATCCAGCAGCGCGTCGCGCGCGGCGAGCAGTCGCTGCTGTTCCTCAACCGCCGCGGCTTCGCGCCGGTGCTGCACTGTCCGGCCTGCACGTGGAAGAGCGGCTGTCCGCACTGCAGCGCCTGGCGCGTGTTCCACAAGGGCGAGCGCATCCTGCGCTGCCACCACTGCGGCACGCAGGAGCCGGTGCCGCGCGCGTGCCCGGAGTGCGGCAACCTCGACATCGAGCCGATGGGCCGCGGCACCGAGCGGCTGGAGGAGCAGGTCGCCGAGCTGCTGCCCGGCGCGCGCGTGCTGCGCATCGACGCCGACACCACGCGCGCCAAGGGCACGCTGGAAGCGCAGCTGGCCGCGGTGCACGAGGGCGCGGTCGACGTGCTGGTGGGCACGCAGATGGTCACCAAGGGCCACGACTTCCGCCGCGTCACGCTGGTGGCCGCCGTCAACCCGGACAGCGCGCTGTTCGCGGCCGACTTCCGCGCGCCGGAACGCCTGTTCGCGCTGCTGATGCAGGCCGGCGGACGCGCGGGCCGCGATGCCGACATCGCGCGCGGCAGCCAGATGTGGGTGCAGACGTACAACCCGGGCCACGCGCTGTTCGAGGCGCTCAAGAAGCACGACTTCGCCGCCTTCGCCGCGACCCAGCTGGCCGAGCGCGAGTCGGCCGGCCTGCCGCCGTACTCGCACCTGGCGCTGCTGCGCGCCGAGGCGAAGACCGAGGACGTCGCCGAGGCCTTCCTGCGCGCGGCACGCGACCTGGCCAAGGCCTGCCCCGAAGCCGCCGATGTCATGTTCTACGCGCCGGTGCCGCCGTCGGTGGCCAAGGTGGCGGGCTTCGAGCGGCGCCAGATGCTGATCGAGTGCGCGTCGCGCGCGACGCTGCAGCGGCTGCTGGCGCTGTTCACGCCGGAGCTGCCCGCGCTCAAGGCCTCGCACCGCGGCATCGTGCGCTGGGCGATCGACGTCGATCCGCTGGGCATCTGACAAGCCGTAGACGACGGTCCGCTGCAGTACAGTCGCTGACTTTCGACCCGACAGCGAGCGCTCGCAGGAAGACCGGCGCGACGCCGCCCGCCGATGACCGTCCGCTTCGTCCCGTTCACCGAGCTCGATTTCCACGCCTGGCTCGCGCAGGCCATCCCCGCGTTCGCGCTGACCAACGTCGAGGACGGCCGCTGGTCGCTGGCCGAGTCCATCGAGAAGTCGCAGGAAGCGCACGCCGCGCTGCTGCCGCAGGGCCTGGCGACGCCGGACCAGTTCTTCGTGCACCTGCACGACGACGCGAGCGGCGAGCGCGTGGGCACGCTGTGGTGGACCGAGGCCGACAAGGGCGGACGGCGCGAGGCCTGGATCTACAACATCGAGATCGACGACGGCGCGCGCCGGCGTGGACACGCCCGCGCGGCCTTCGCCGAACTGGAGCGCGTCGTGCGCGAACGCGGCGTGCAGCAGATCGGCCTGCACGTGTTCGGCCACAACGCCGGCGCGCGCCGGCTCTACGACGTGCTCGGCTTCGAACCCACCAGCATCACGATGAGAAAGGTCCTTCGATGAAGCAATCCCTCCTGGCGCTCGCCGCGCTCGCGTGCGTGGCCTGCGCGCATGCCGACGACGGCGGTCCGGCCGTGGTGCCGTACCGGCCCAGCGTCTCGACGCCGGCGCAGCTGTCGGCGCCCGGCTACCTCGAACTGGAGGCCGGCGGCCTGCGCGCCAGCGACAACGGGTGGTCGCGCACGACGCTGCCCTACACGCTCAAGCTCGCGTTCACGCCCGACTGGGGCATCCGCGTCGGCGGCGATGCGTGGGTGCGCCAGTCGCAGCCGGGCGCGTCGCAGAACAGCTTCGGCGACACCTCGGTCGTGCTCAAGCGTCGCTTCGCGGTCAGCGACGCGACGGCATGGGGCCTGGAGCTCGGCGAGACCCTCCCGACCGCCAAGGACAACGTCGGCGTCGGCCGCGCGCAGACGACGGTCAACGGCATCTTCAGCAGCGACCTCGCGCCGGGCTGGCACACCGACATCAACGTCAACGAGACGCGCGTGGGCGGCTTCGGCGCCGGCGGCGCCTGGCAGCTGGGCGTGGCGGCGGCGTTGTCGCGCAACCTGTCCGATGCGTGGGGCGTGACCGGGGAACTGTCGGGCACGCACCAGGGCGGCACGCCAGCCACGGCGCAGTTCCTGGCGGCCGCCAGCTGGACCCAGTCGCCCGCCGCGGTGTTCGACTTCGGCGCCGCGCGCGGCCTGACCGACGCCACGCCGCGCTGGCAGGTGTTCGCGGGCGTCACCGTGCGGCTGGGCAAGCTGTTCTGAACGCGACGGAACCTCGGCCCGGCGATCTGGTCACAATCGCTCCATGAGACTGCTGTTGGTCGAGGACGATCGGATGATTGGCGAGAGCCTGCGCGCCGCGCTCAAGCTCGAGGGCCACGCCGTCGACTGGGTGACCGACGCCTCGACCGCCACGTCCACCACCGCCACCGAGCGCTTCGACCTCGTGCTGCTCGACATCGGCCTGCCCAAGGGCAACGGCCTGGACGTGCTGCGCGGCGTCCGCGCCCGCGGCGACTCGACGCCCGTGATCGTGCTGACCGCGCGCGACGCGCTCGGCGAGCGCGTCGCCGGGCTCGACGCCGGCGCCGACGACTACCTCACCAAGCCGTTCGAGCTCGACGAGCTGCTGGCCCGCATGCGCGCCGTGCTGCGCCGCCACAGCGGCCGCGCCGCGACGCGCCTGGTGCACGAGGATCTCAGCTTCGATCCGGCCACGCGCGCCGTCACGCTGCGCGGCGAGCCGGTGATGCTGTCGGCGCGCGAGCTCGCGGTGCTGGAGGCGCTGCTGCAGCGGCCCGGCGCGATCCTGTCGCGGGCGCAGCTGGAGGACCGGCTGTACGGCTGGGGCGAGGAGGTCGAGAGCAACGCCGTCAGCGTCTACGTGCACCAGCTGCGCAAGAAGCTGGGGCCGGAGCTGATCCGCACGATGCGCGGCGTCGGCTACTACCTGGGCAAGCGCGACGCGCCCGACGCCGACGGCGGGGCCGCGGCTTGAACGCGCCCCCGCACGGCCTGCGGCTGCGCCTGAACGCGGGCGGCACGCTGCGCGTCCGGCTGCTGCTGTCGCTGCTGGCGGTGCTGGTGGTCGCGGCGGCGGCGATGGGCGGCTCGGTCTACTGGAACGTGCTGCGCCAGACCGAGAGCCTGTTCGACTACCAGCTGCGGCAGATGGCGCTGTCGCTGCGCGACCAGGGCGAGATCGCGCCCGAGGACGCGCGCGCGCTGGCCGACGGCCAGCTCGACTACGTGGTGCAGATCTGGCGCGAGGACGGCCACGAGGTCTACGCGACGCAGCTGCAGAACGAGCCGCCCGCGCGCGCCGTGCTGGGCTTCGCGGACATCCCGGCCGGCGGCATCGTCTGGCGCACCTTCGGCGTCGAGGCGCGCGACCGCGTCATCCAGGTGGCGCAGCCCGAGCGCGTGCGCCACGAGCGCGCCGTGCAGGCCGCGCTGCGCAGCGTGCTGCCGCTGCTGGCGGTGGCGCCGGCGCTGGCGCTGGTGATCGGCTGGCTGGTGTCGCGCTCGCTGGCGCCGCTGCAGCGCCTGGCCGCCGAGGTGCGCTCGCGCGACAGCAGCTCGCTGCAGGCGCTGCCCGAGGGCGACCTGCCCGACGAGGTGCTGCCGTTGGTGCAGTCGCTCAACGCGCTGCTCGACCGCCTGGGTGCGGCGCTCGCCGCCCAGCGCCATTTCGTCGGCGACGCCGCGCACGAGTTGCGCTCGCCGCTGACGGCGCTCAAGCTGCAGGTGCAGGTGCTGCGCCGCGCGCCGGACGAGGCGACGCGCGACGAGGCCGCGCGCGCGCTCACCGCCGGCGTCGACCGCGCGACGCGCCTGGTCGAACAGCTGCTGGCGCTGGCCCGCAGCGAGGCCGGCCCGCCGCGCGAGGCCAGCGCGGCGCCGCTGGCCGAGCTGGTGCGCCAGGCGATGGCCGACGTCGCCCCGTTCGCCGACGCGCGCGGCACGACGCTGGAGCTCGACGTGGCCGACGGCGCGGAAGGCGCGACGGTGCCGGGCGACGGCGATGTCGCCGTGCTGGCGCGCAACCTGATCGACAACGCGGTGCGCTACAGCCCGCCGGGCGGCCACGTGTCGGTGTGGGTCGGTGCCGATGCGGCGCAGCGCGGCGCGCCGGTGCTGCAGGTCGACGACGACGGCCCCGGCATCCCGGCCGCCGACCGCGAGATCGTGTTCGACCGCTTCGTGCGCCGCGACGACGCGGCCGGCCAGACCGGCTCCGGCCTGGGCCTGGCCATCGTGCGGCAGGTGGCGCTGCGCCAGGGCGCTGACGTGTCGCTGGGCGAGTCGCCCGCCGGCGGCCTGCGCGTGCGCGTCGCCTGGCCCGCGAAGCCCTGAGAAGCTGTGAACGAATCCGACGCGTCCGAGCGGCGCGTCGGATTCATTCACAGCTTCTGAGCCGCCGCCCGCGCGCGCGTGACGCTTGCGCGGGCGTCCGCCGCGTCCTAATGTTCGCCTCATGTTGAGCTAACGGTGTCTTCATCCTAGGCGCGCACATTGCCTGTCATGCGCCGCGAAGGACGGGTTTTCCGGGTCGGCGCGCTGTCACTAGCGAAAGACGACAAGGAGTCGAACGAATGAACAAGACCAACCTGAAGCCGCTGGCCTGGGGCCTGCTCGGCGCGGGCGTGGCGGTGATGGGTACCGCCGGTGCGCTGGACCTGCCGTCCTGGCTGCGCCACTCCGGCTCGAACACGGTCACCGCCGGCACGGGCGGCGCCGCCGCCGGTGTCGCCGCCGCGGCCACCGGCCAGCAGGTCGCGCCGACGCCGGTCACGCCGCCGCTGCCGGCGCTGCCGCCCGGCACCGCGCCGAACTACCGCGCCATCGTGCAGGAATTCGGCCCGGCCGTCGTGCACGTCAGCGTCGCGGGCACGCACAAGCAGACGGCCGAGGAGCTCGAGGAACAGGGCGGCATCAGCCCCGACGACCCGCTGTTCCGCTTCTTCCGCGGCATGCCCGGCATGCCCAACATCCAGCGCGGCGGCCAGAGCGCCGAGCAGCCGTTCAAGGGCCTGGGCTCGGGCTTCATCATCGGCTCCGACGGCCTGATCCTGACCAACGCGCACGTCGTCAAGGAAGCCAAGGACGTCACCGTCAAGCTGCAGGACCGCCGCGAGTACACGGCCAAGGTGCTGGGCGTGGACGCCGCCACCGACATCGCCGTGCTCAAGATCGACGCCAAGGGCCTGCCCACGGTGCGCTTCGGCCAGCCGTCCAAGCTGATGGTGGGCGACTACGTGCTGGCCATCGGCGCGCCCTACGGCCTGGACCAGACGGCCACCTCCGGCATCATCAGCGCCAAGGGCCGCTCGCTGCCCAGCGAGAGCGGCGACAACTTCGTGCCCTTCCTGCAGACCGACGCCGCCGTCAACCCCGGCAACTCGGGCGGCCCGCTGTTCGACGCGGCCGGCAACGTCATCGGCATCAACTCGCAGATCTACAGCCGCACCGGCGGCTTCCAGGGCGTGAGCTTCGCGATCCCGATCGACGTCGCGCTGCAGATCAAGGACCAGATCGTCGCCACCGGCCACGCCACGCACGCGCGCCTCGGCGTCTCGATCCAGCCGCTGAGCCAGGATCTGGCCGAGAGCTTCGGCCTCGAGCGCCCGGACGGCGCGTTGGTGGCCACCGTCGCGCCCAACAGCGCGGCAGCCAAGGCGGGCCTGAAGTCGGGCGACGTCATCACCAAGATCAACGGCGAGGTGATCCAGGAGCCGGGGCAGCTGTCCTCGCGCATCGGGATGTCGCCCCCGGGCCAGAAGGTCACGCTGGAGGTCTGGCGCGACAAGAAGCTCGAGACCGTGGTCGCGACGCTGGGCGCCAGCACCGACAAGCTCGACGTCGCCTCCAAGGGCGGCGAGGCCGGCAGCAGCGAGAAGCTGGGCCTGTCGCTGCGCCCGCTCAACCGCGACGAGAAGGGCGAGGTCGGCTCGGCCGGCCTGGTGGTGGAGAACGCCGACGGCGCCGCCGCCAAGGCCGGCGTCGAGCAGGGCGACGTGCTGCTGGCCGTCAACGGCAAGCCGGTGGCCACGGTCGAGGACGTCAAGGCCATCCTCGCGACCAAGCCCAAGCGCGTGGCGCTGCTGATCTGGCGCGACGGTTCGCGCATCTTCTTCCCGGTCAACCTGGGCTGACGCGGGCAACGCGGGGTCGAGCCCGCAGCCAAACAGAAAGGGCGCTCATTGCGGGCGCCGTTTTTTTTCATGTCCGGCGGCACCTGGGCGAAGCGCATGGGCGAAAAAAAGCCGACGCGGGCAACCGGTCGGCTTTCTTCGCAATCGCGTCGCGGCGGGGCCGCGACCCGCGAATTACATCGAAGCGGCGGACGCCTTGGCGGCGGCCTTCTTCGCCTTCTTGGCGGCGCGCTTGGCCTTCTTCTTGGCGACGGCCGAGGCGGCGGTGTCCGGCGAAGCCGTGGCGGTCTGGGCGGCCGGGGCCGGGGCGCCGGACTGGGCGAAGGCGGTGGCGCCGATGGCGAGCGTCAGGACGGCGATCAGGATCTTCTTCATGGTGAAACCTTTGAGTTGGGTTGTGGCGTCGGCCGCCACATGGAGCGGGGGACGTCGAATTAACGAACCCCCGGCGCGAACGGTTTACGTGCCGCTCCTCTTTTTCTTGCACATGAATGAAGAAAACGCTGGAACGCGCGACCGGAAACGTGGCGGCGGGATTTTCGGGTAAGCCCGCGGGGGCCGCAATGCGGCGCTGGGCAGTCTCCCTACGTTGCGCACGAAGCCTGAATCCAAGCTTGCGGCTGGCTGTCGACGCACCAGTAGGGGGCGCTGGTGAAAGCGCGGTGGCGACGCCCGGCCGGAGCCGGCCGGTTCGCTATGATCGGAGCGTCTGCGGCGAGCGGGTCCCTGCTTTATCGCTGTTCCAGGTTCCTCGTCTCCCGCCCATGGCCGCCCTCAACGAATCCCGCTCCTCCCAAGCCGCGAACGTCGCCGCCGCCGGGCTCAACGGCGCGCAGATGGAGGCGGTGCACCACCTCGACAGTCCCTGCCTGGTGCTGGCCGGCGCCGGCTCTGGCAAGACGCGCGTCATCACCTACAAGATCGTGCGCCTGCTGCAGCACGGCCTGGCGCCGAAGAACATCGCGGCCATCACGTTCACGAACAAGGCCTCGCAGGAGATGCGCGAGCGGGCCAAGCAGCTCGTCGGCGCGAAGGCGGCCAAGGATCTCGCGATCAGCACCTTTCACTCGCTGGGCGTGCGCATGCTGCGCGAGGACGGCACGAAGCTGGGCCTGAAGGAGCAGTTCTCCATCCTCGATTCCGACGACGTCCTCAACGTGCTCAAGGACGCCGGCGCCACCACCGACATCAAGCTCGCGCGCAAGTGGCAATGGGCGATCAGCCTGTGGAAGAACATGGGCATCACCAGCGACCGCGCGCCCCACGAGGCCAAGGACGCCGACGAGGTGGTCGCCGCCAAGGTGATGAAGCTCTACGAGGAGCGCCTGCTGGCCTACGGCGCGGTCGACTTCGACGACCTGATCGGCTTCCCGCTGAAGCTGCTGCAGCGCGACGACGAGGCGCGCGCGAAGTGGCAGGGCCTGTTCCAGCACGTGCTGGTCGACGAGTACCAGGACACCAACGCCGTGCAGTACGAGCTGCTCAAGCAGCTGGTGGGCGAGCCCCAGCGCGCGCGCTTCACGGCCGTGGGCGACGACGACCAGAGCATCTACGGCTGGCGTGGCGCCACCATCGAGAACCTGAAACGCCTGCCCGCCGAGTACCCGACGCTCAAGGTGATCCCGCTGGAGCAGAACTACCGCTCCACCAGTGCGATCCTGCGCGCCGCCAACGAGGTGATCGCGCTCAACCCGAAGATCTTCCAGAAGAAGCTGTGGAGCGACCTGGGCGACGGCGAGCCGGTGCAGGTGGTGCAGTGCGACGGCGAGGAGCACGAGGCCGAGCGCGCCGTCGCGCGCATCCAGGCGCTGCGCGGCAACGACGCGCGCGTCAAGTTCTCCGACTTCGCGATCCTGTACCGCGCCAACCACCAGTCGCGCGCGTTCGAGCAGAAGCTGCGCGCCGCGCAGATCCCGTACAAGGTCTCGGGCGGCCAGAGCTTCTTCGACCGCGCCGAGATCAAGGACCTGTGCGCCTGGCTGCGCCTGATCGTCAACGAGGACGACGACCCCGCCTTCCTGCGCGCCGTCACCACGCCCAAGCGCGGCATCGGCCACACGACGCTGGGCGCGCTCAGCGAGTTCTCGAAGAAGTGGAAGGTCAGCATGTTCGAGGCGCTGTTCGCCGAGTCGCTCGGCACCGCGCTGAAGTCCAAGGCGATCGACGGCCTCCACGAGTTCGGCCGCTACGTCAACGAGTTCCAGGACAAGGCGCGCCACACCGTCGGCGCCGAGGCCGCGCGTCCGATGCTGATGGACTGGCTCAAGGACATCGGCTACGAGCAGCACCTGCACGACAACGAGGAATCCGAGAAGGTCGCGCAGGCGCGCTGGAGCAACGTGCTCGACTTCGTCGACTGGGTGGCCAAGCGCTGCGGCGGCGAGATCACGCAGGACGGCGGCACGTTCGAGAGCGAGAAAAAGAGCGTGCTCGACATCGCGCAGACCATCAGCATCATCCTGAGCCTGGCCGAGCGCGGCGACGAGCAGGAGGTGGTCACGCTGTCGACGCTGCACGCGTCCAAGGGCCTGGAGTGGCCACACGTGGTGCTGGCGGGCGTCAACGAGGGCCTGCTGCCCTTCAAGTCGGAGGCCGAGGAGATGACCGCCGACCACATCGAGGAGGAGCGCCGCCTCATGTACGTGGGCATCACGCGCGCCCGCCAGACGCTCGCGGTGAGCACGCTGCGTCGGCGCAAGAAGGGCCGCGAGACGGTGGCCGGCATCCCCAGCCGCTTCATCGCCGAGATGAAGCTGCACGAGGCCAAGTCGCAGGAAGACCCGCGCGAACGGCTGCGCAAGCTGCGCGAGGCGCTCGCGGTCAAGGCGGCGAACACGCCGTCCGCCGCCGCGGACTGAAGGTGTCGCGCGCGGCCCACGCGCGCCTGGAGTCACCTGCCTAGACAGGCTTGCACATGCGTGCGCCAGTTCACGCGGCGCTGCCCGGATGTCCCCAAAAGCGGGGATGCGACGGGCATACCCTGAGCGGCGCGCCGCGACGCGACAGGGACACTCGCGGTCCATGTCCGCCGATTCATCGACCGCCTTCACGCGTCGCCTCCTTCCCTTCGTCGGCGCCGTGGCCGCGCTGCTGGCCATCGCGTCCGCGCCGTGGGCGCTCGATCGCCCGTGGCTGAACTTCGTCTTCAAGCCGCTCGCGACGCTGTGCGTGATCGCGTGGGCCGCGCTGGGCCGCGGCGACGATGCGCTCGTCAAGCGCTGGATCGTGATCGGCCTCGTGTTCTCGCTCGCGGGCGACGTCGCGCTGCTGTGGCCGGTGCAGGGCTTCCTGGCGGGGCTCGTCGCCTTCCTGCTGGGCCACCTGTCCTACCTCGTCGCGCTGACGCGGCGCGTGAAGTTCCTCGCCAGCCCGCCGGCCTTCGGCGCGTGGGCGATCGTCGCGGCCAGCGTGCTGGCCTCGCTGTGGGCCGGCGTGCCGGCGGACATGCGCGCGCCGGTGCTGGTCTACGTCACGGCGCTGTCGGCGATGGCGGCGCAGGCGACGTCGGTGTGGCTCGCGCGCCGCGGCCAGACCGATGCCGCGAAATGGCGCACCGTCGCGATCGGCGCCGCGCTGTTCGTGCTGTCGGACGCGATCCTCGCGACCGACAAGTTCGTCGGCGGCATCCCGCGGCCGACGCTGTGGAACCTGGCCATCTACTGGCTGGGCCAGTGGTTCATCGCCCGCGCGGCCGTCGGCGAACGGGAGGCGGCATGAGTCTCCTGTCCCCGTCCCAGGGCGGCGCCTCGCTGGCCCGCAGCTACCGCAACATGACCGAGCGCGAGATCCGCGCGCGCCTCGATGGCGACAAGCTCAGCGAGATCGAGCGCGTCACCGCCAAGGCCGAACTGCTGCGCCGCGGCGCCGACGACGACGACGCGCCCGACACCGCCTTCGTCAGCGGCTTCCAGCCGACCAGCGCGATGGACATCGGCGCCATCGAGAGCGAGAGCGAGCCGCCATCGGACGAACTCGATGCCGACCCGGAGCCGGCAGCGCGGCGCCGCGCCTGGCCCGTGCTGGTCGTGCTGGCGCTGGGCATCGCCGGCGGCCTCGCCTGGGCATGGCATGCCAGGCTGGTCCACCTGTAGGCCGGGCGCCCGGCGCGCTCACATGCCCTTGAACAGGTGCGTGTAGGAGCGGCTGACTTCCAGCTTCTCGTTGCTGCCCTTGATGCCGACGATCTGGCGCCCGCGCAGGTCGCGCGTCACGCCGGCGATGCAGCGCGTGTTGACCAGCGTCGAGCGGTGGATCTGCCAGAACAGGTCGGGGTCGACTTCGTCGACGAGCTCCTTGATCGGCTTGCGGATCAGCGCCTCGATCGTCGCGGTCTGCACGCGCGTGTACTTCTCGTCGGAGATGAAGAACAGCACGTCCTCGATCGGGATCATCTGGATCGCCTGGCCGACGGTGGCCTGGATCCACTTCAGCGCCGGCGGCGTGCCGCTCGGGTTGAGCTTGGCCGACAGCTTGTGCAGCAGCTGCTGCAGGTGCGGCGCGGGCGGTTCGTCGTCGGTGCCGCGTAGCGCCAGGCGCTGCTTGATGCGCGAGACGGTGACGCCCAGGCGCTCGCGTTCGGCGGGCTTGAGCACGTAGTCGGCCACGCCCTGCTCGAACGCCTCGATCGCGTACTGGTCGTAGGCGGTGATGAACACGATCTCGGGCAGCGACGCATCGTCGTCATCGTCGCCGGACGGCAGCTGCGCGATGCGGCGCGCGGCGTCGACGCCGGACAGCCCCGGCATGCGGATGTCCAGGAACACGACGTCGGGATGATGCTCGGCCACCAGGTCGACGGCCTCGAGGCCGTTCTTGGCCTCGCCGACGATCTGCAGCTCGGGCCACACCTCGGCCAGCCGCGCCTTGAGCTGCTCGCGCATCAGCCGCTCGTCGTCGGCGATCACGCCGCGCACCGGGGCCGCGGCTTCGGAAGAAGGGGTCGTGTTCATGAGTCAGCCTTGGTGCTGCACGGGCCCGCGAAGCGGCGGGCCGGATCAGGCGGGCATCGTAGCCGAAGCGGCGAGGCGGTTCGTGTCGCGTCGGCGCGCGGCCAGCCAGATGAGCAGCCCCACCACCCAGATCGGCGATGTCACCACCGCCAGCGCCAGCGCGAGCGCGATCAGCGGCACGCCGACGCCGCAGATCACCGCGATCGCGACCGAGCCCACGATGATCAGCACGAGCAGCGGCACCAGCAGCAGCAACAGCAGCGCGAGCAGCGCGGCGCCGACCGCCGCCAGCGCCTGGCCGGCGGCGCCCAGGCCGTTGATCGTGATGCCGTCGGCGCCGTCGTCGGTGATGGCGATGTGCAGCGGCGAGAAGTCGCCGTGGCCCAGGCCGATGAACACGCACAGCGCGATGCCCAGGAAGGTCCCGATGCTCAGTCCCAGCCACCAGCGGAAGGCGCGCGCCCAGCCGCTGGGACGCGGGCGGTAAGGCACGGGCGCGGCGGCCGGGACGGCGGGCACCGCGGCCAGCGGGGTGGGGCGATCGTCCCGTTCGGGGGCGCGTTCGAGAGGGTCGATGGAATCGGTCATGCCTTGGCTCCTTCGTCGCTGTCGGTGTCGGTGTGCGTGGTGTAGGGCACGGTGATCGTCACGATGGTGCCGCCCACCGGGTTGTTGGCGATCGTCAGCGAGGCCTTGCTGCCGTACAGCAGCGCCAGGCGCTCGCGGATGTTGGCCAGGCCGACGCCCGTGCCGTGCGTCGAGCCCTGGGCGGCGGCCTCGAAGCCCAGGCCCGTGTCGGCGACGGTGACGGCCAGCTTGCCGTGGCGGATCTCGGCCTTGACCGACAGGTGGCCGCCCTCGGCCTTGGGCTCCAGGCCGTGCTTGATCGAGTTCTCGACCAGGGTCTGGATCATCATCGGCGGGAACTCGGCCGACAGCAGGCCGTCGGGCACGTCGATCTCGGTGGTCAGGCGCTCTTCCATGCGCACCTTCAGGATCTCGAGGTAGGGCCGCACGACGGCCAGTTCGAGGTCCAGCGGGCGTAGCCCGGAGTCGGTGGAGCGCATCGACGGCATGCTGGCGCGCAGCAGCGAGATCAGGTTGCGCTGCATCTGGCTGGCGCGCTTGGGGTCGAACTCGATCAGGTGGTCGATCGACGCCAGCGTGTTGAACAGGAAGTGCGGCTCGACCTGCGCCTGCATCATCGCCATGCGCGCCTCCAGCACCTGGCGGCGCAGCGACTCGGCCTCGGCCGTCTCGGTGGCCTCGGCGGCCTTGACCTCGGCCTGCATGCGGCCCTTGTAGGTGATCTTGATCAGGATCGAGCCCAGGATCCACCACACGGCCAGCATCGACAGCGGCACCGTGTTGATCGTGCGCTCGTGCATCGTGCGGTGCTGGTCGGACGAATCGCCGGAGTCGCCCCCCTCGTCGTCGTGCTTCGCCTGCTCGGCCTGTTCGGCGGCGCGGTCGGCGGCCTCCTGCTCGGTGGCGCGGCGCTGCTCCTCGGCGTCATGGATCTGGTCGACGATGGACGACTTCGCCTGTTCGATCGCGTCGCGCACTTCATCGGCCGTGGCATGCGACGGCACGTCGATGCGCACGTGCTGGCCGCCGACCATGATGTCGACGGCGGCCTGCGACGCCGCGGCTGCGGCCGCCGACGCGGCCGACGCCGCCTGGGCCGCCGCGTTCGCGGCCGTGCCGCCCAGCGCCGCGGCGCGCGCCTGTTCGGCGGCGGCCTTCTCGGCCATGGCCTTGGCGGCCGCGGCGTCGCGATTGGCGGCGGCCACCAGGCGCTCGGCCTCGGCGCGCTCCTTGACGGTGGCCGCGGCGGCCTTCGCGGCGGTGGCCGTCTCCAGGGCCTTGGCCGCGCGCGTGGCCGCGGACGCGGCGCTGGCGGCGGCCGCCGCCTCGTCGGCGCGGTCGTCGTCGCTGGTGATGTGGATGCCGTCGCTGGTGAACGTGATGTTCACGCCCTTGTTCTTGACCGTGTGGTCCTTGGTGTTGACGATGATGCCGGGCAGCTTGATGTCCACCGTCTTGGAGGTGTCGGCGCTCGCGCCGGACTTGGGCGCCGGGGTCTCGGGCTTCTCGGGTTGCTCGGGCTTTTCCGTCTTCTCGGGGCGCTCCGGCTGCTCCGGCTTCTCGGGACGCTCGGCTTTTTCGGGCGTCGGCATCGACGGCGGCGCGGGCGGGGCCGGCGGCGTCATCTTCGCCTTGGCCTTGCGATGGCCGGCCGATTCGACGATGGTCTCGTAGCGGGTCAGGCTGAACGGCGGCAGCTTCTGGATCAGCCCGGTGACGATGATCAGCACCAGCGCGTACCACCCGAACCGCCACCAGCTCAGCGAGACCAGCCAGGTCGCATAGCGATGGAACGCCTGGACGCTGGCGGCGGTGAACCGGTGCCAGCGTTCCTGCGGCGTCGGCGATGGGAGGGAGGAAGCCATGTCTGGGAGCCCAACGAAACCATTTTGTCGATGGTGGCACTCTACGTGGCCGCCAGCCCGCTGTCAGGCGCAAGCGATTGGCGTCGCATTTGGACGGACAGGCTGCAGGGAAGGCGGACGGACCGGGGCCCCGTGCGGGGGCCGGCGCCCGCGGGCCGCGCGCGACATGCGCTTACACGGGGCCGGCGCCGGGCGCGCTACCCTCGCGTCATCGCGGCCCGGCCGCTTCCCGCCCACGAGCCACCCATGCGCATCATCGCCATCCTCCTGATCGTCTGCGGCGTCCTGGCCCTGGTCTACGGCGGCTTCAGCTACACCCAGGACAAGACCGAGGCCAAGATCGGCACGTTCGAGCTGAACGTCAGGGAAACGAAGAACGTGCAGATCCCGGCGTGGGTGGGCATCGCCGGCATTGTCCTGGGCGGCGTGCTGCTGGTGATGGGCAACAAGCGCTGATCGGACGCGGCGGGTACGCCGTTCGGGCGCCCTGCTTCCGTCCGCCGCTTCCGGGCGAAAAGTTCACGAACGCGCCGCCGGCTTCCGGCGGGGATCGCGCGTCATGCGCCCCCGCGCGGGCGCATGCGAGCGGGGGCGGGGCGGGCGCCGAGGCGCGCTCAGGGATGCGCCGCGATGACCTGGGCGACGGCCGCCGTCAGGCGCTTCGCGTACGGCATGTGCAGGAACTCGTTGGGGCCGTGGGCGTTGCTCTTGGGGCCCAGCACGCCGCAGACCATCATCTGGGCCTTGGGGAAGCCCTGCTGCAGCAGATTCATCAGCGGGATGGTGCCGCCCTGGCCGATGTAGCCCAGCGGCTCGCCCCAGTGCGCCATGCTGGCGGCGTTGAGCGCGGTTTCCATCCACGAGTCGAGCACCGGCGCGTTCCAGCCGGTGGCGCCGTACGCGCCCATGCGGCCGTCCGGCTGGAAGGTGACCTTCGCGTTGTAGGGCGCGTTGTCCTCCAGCAGCGTCTTGAGCCGGGCGGCGGCCTCGTTGGCCTCGACCAGCGGCGGCAGGCGCAGGCTCAGCTTGAATGCGCTGAACGGACGCAGCACGTTGCCGGCGTTGGAGATCTCGGGGAAGCCGTCGACGCCCGTGACCGACAGCGTCGGGCGCCAGGTGCGGTTCAGCAGCGCCTCGGTCGGGTCGGTGGTGGTGGGCAGCGTGGGGCCGCCGTCGGCGCCGCAGGCCCAGGGCATGCGCTTCCAGACCTCGTCGCCCAGGATGGCGGCGGCGGCCTTCACCTGCTCGATGCGGTCGCTCGGGATCTGGCAGTGGAACGAGTCGGGCAGCAGGCGGCCGGTGCCGGAGTCTTCCAGGCGGTCGAGCACGTGGCGCAGGATGCGGAAGCTCGAGGGCACGAGGCCGCTGGCGTCGCCGGAGTGGATGCCTTCGGTGAGGATTTCGACCTTCAGCGTGCCGGTGATGTTGCCGCGCAGGCTGGTGGTCAGCCACAGCTGGTCGTAGTTGCCGGCGCCCGAGTCGAGGCAGACGACCAGCGAGACGTCGCCCAGCCGATCCTTGAGCAGGTCGAGGTAGACCGGCAGGTCGCCCGAGCCCGATTCCTCGCAGCTCTCGATCAGGCCGACGATGCGCGGGTGCGTCGCGCCCTGCGCCTTGAGCGCCTCGATGGCGCTGATGGCCGCGTAGACCGCGTAGCCGTCGTCGGCGCCGCCGCGGCCGTAGAGCTTGTCGTCCTCGACCTTGGGCGTCCACGGGCCCAGGTCCTTGCGCCAGCCGCTGAATTCGGGCTGCTTGTCGAGGTGGCCGTACATGACGACGGTGGGCGGCGTGCCGAACGACGACGCGCGGGTGGCGGGGATCTCGAAGAAGATGACCGGCGTGCGGCCCGGCTGGCGCAGGATCTCCAGCGTCAGGCCCGGCACCTTGCGGCCTTCGACCCACTGGGCCGCGTCGCGCACCACCTTGTCGAGCAGGCCGTGCTTTTCCCAGTCGGCGTCGAACATCGGGCTCTTGGCCGGGATGGCGACGTAGTCCTTGAGCTGCGGCAGGATGCGCGCGTTCCAGGCCGTCTCGGAGAAGGCGGCCAGCGCCTTCGTGTCGGGCTCGGCGGGGACGGGCAGGCGTTCGGGGGCGTTCATGGCGGGCTCCAATGGGCGACCCTGGCGCTGCGGGTCGGCCGGCGCCCGCGGGTGGCGGGCGGGGCCCTGCGCGCCGGGTGGCGGGATTCAGGGTAGGCCGCCATTTTGCGCCTGTCGCGCCCGCATTACCCAACGCGCGACCGCGTCGAAACCGAGGATTTCGCTACGGGCGTGCGCGCTCAGGCCGGGATCGTCTCCGGCACGTGCGCCTTCAGCCAGCCGGACAGCGCGTCCAGCACCTGGCCCTGCTCGGGCTCGTTGAAGATCTCGTGGAACAGGCCCGGCCATTCGCGCGCCGTGACGACGTCGCGCGGCGCGCCCGCGGCGAAGGCGGCGCTGCCCGCGGGCGCGACGCAGCGGTCGGCGCCGGCCCACATCAGCAGCGTGGGCGTCGTCCAGCGCGGCGCGGCGGCGATCACCGCCGGACCTTGCCGCGCCACGAACAGGCCCAGGCGGCCGGTGATGCGGTCGTGCACCAGCGGGTCGGCGGCGTAGGCCTGGACGACGCTGGCGTCGCGCGAGATCCAGTCCACCTTCAGGCCGTTGTTGACCGCGAGGTTCGACAGCAGCGGCGCGACCACGGCCAGCAGCAGCTTCTGCACGGCGTTCGTGCCGGGGTCGAGCGCGGGCGAGGACATCACCAGGGCGTCGACGCGGCACCACCACGGCGCGGGCGTCGCGGCCAGGCCCTCGGCCACGAAGCGGCCGGCGATCAGGCCGCCCAGGCTGTGGCCGAGCAGCGTCAGCGGGCCGGGCACGCTCGCGCGCGCGGCGCGCAGCACGCGGCCGAGGTCGGCGCACAGCGCGTCGTCGCTCGGGATGCCGCCGCGCGGGCCGGGCGAGCGGCCGTGGCCGCGATGGTCGTAGCCGACCACCGTGAAGCCCAGGCCGTTGAGCCGGCGCGCGACGTGGTCGTAGCGATCGATGTGCTCGCCCAGCCCGTGCACGAACACGGCGACGCCGCGGCTCGGGTTGGCCGCGGGCCAGGTGCGGGTGTGGAGGACGAGGCCGTCGTCGGTGGTCACGGTTTGCATGCGCGGCAGTGTAGGGGCGCGGCCCGCGTCCGGCCATCCGGATCGCCACCGCCGGCAGGCTATGCTGCGCGGCTGCAACGACGATCCCACCGCATGGCGACCACCTCCCCCATCACGATCCGGCCCGCGCGCGCCGACGACGCCCTGTGCCTGGGCGTGCTGTCCACGCAGGTCTTCCTCGATACCTATGCCCGCCTGGGCCTCCGCGACGCGCTGGCGCGCGAGGCGCTCGCCAACCATTCGGTCGCCCGCTACGAGGCGCTGCTGGCCGACCCGGGCATGACGATCCTGGTGGCCGAATGCGCGGGTCACATGGTCGCGTTCTCGCTGGTCGACAACCAGGCGCGCCACGACGGCCTGCCGGACGCCGCGGTGGCCAAGCTCGAACACCTTTACGTGCAGGAGCCCTTCACCGGCCGCGGCGTCGGCCGCGACCTGCTGCGCCACGCCGAGAAGGCCGCCGCCGCGCGCGGCGCCGAGATGCTGTGGCTGACGACGTGGGTCGGCAACCAGCGCGCGCTGCGCTTCTATCCGCGCTGCGGCTACGACGACCTCGGCGAGACGATGTACAGCTTCGAGGGCGAGTCCCACGCGAACCGCCTGTTCGGCAAGCGCGTGCGCCACGTGGCGCCGGCCTGAACGCGCGTCCGTCGATACTCGGGGCTGGCCACCGGAGCGACGCCATGAACGATTTCTTCCGCCTGGATCACGACCCCGCCACCGGCATCGCCGAGCTGGTGCTGAACCGGCCCGACCGCATGAACACGATGGCGCCGGCGTTCTTCCCGGCGCTGCGCGCCGCGGTGCAGGCGCTGGACGACGCCGGCGACACGCGCGTGCTGCTGCTGCGCGCCGAGGGCAGGCACTTCTCGGCCGGCATGGCGCTCGACGCCTTCGCGCCCGACGGCGCGATGCAGGCCATGCTGGACACCGGCAGCGCGCGCAAGCGCCTCGCGTTCCAGACCCAGCTGCGCCGCCTGATGGCCTGCTTCGACGCGCTGGACGCCGCGCGCTTTCCCGTCGTCTGCGCCGTGCAGGGCGCGTGCGTGGGCGGCGCGCTCGATCTCGCCGCGGCCTGCGACCTGCGCGTGTGCAGCGCCGACGCGTTCTTCACGGTGCAGGAGATCCACATCGGCATGGCCGCCGACCTCGGCGTGCTGCAGCGGCTGCAGCGCCTGCTGCCGCAAGGCCTCGCGCGCGAGCTCGCGTACACGGGCGACCGCCTGGGCGCGGAGCGCGCGCTCGCCGCCGGCTTCGTCAACGCGGTGCTGCCCGACGCCGACGCGCTGGTCGCCCACGCGCGCCAGCTGGCCGCGTCCATCGCCGCCAGGTCGCCGCTGGCCATCGCGGCGAGCAAGGTGGCGCTGAACCACGCGCGCGACCATTCGACCGCCGACTCGCTGGAGCAGATGACGCTGCTGCAGAGCGCGGTGTTCGACATCGACGAGATGGCCCGCGCCATCGCGGCCTGGCAGGCGAAGAAGCCGGCGGCGTTCGAGGCGCTGGGCGCAATCGCCAAGCCCTGAACGCCGGCGCCCGGCCGCTTCGGCATGCGGCTTGCCGCGGGCTGCGCCGACGTGCAGGCGCGCCGCGCCCGGCGTCGACGCCGGCGACTCGCGGGACGCCGTGTCGTCAACCGGGTCGGCGCGCTTCGCGTTGGTAGCTTGCAGGCCGCCGAAGACATGCTTCCTCGACGGTCTCGCATCGAGGCGCGGCGTGTCGCACGGCAAGCTTGCGCGTTGATCCGAAAAACTCGACGGGAAACACCATGAACATCCGTACCCTCTCGATCGCCTGCGCCCTGATCGGCGCCGTCTCCCTGGCCGGTGCCGCCGAGGTCGCCGACGCCGCTGCCAGCGCCGCCAGCGCGGTCAAGCACGCCGCCAAGGCCACCGGCCATGCCGTCGCCAAGGGCGCGTCGGCCGCCGCGACCGGCACCGAGCACGTCGCCTCGGCGGCGGCCACCGGCACGGCGCATGCCGCGCACAAGGCGGCCAGCGGCGTCAAGCACGTCGCGCACAAGGCCGCGTCCGCGGCTTCGGAAGCGGTCACCAAGTAAGACCTCGGCGAAGGCCCCGGCTCCTCGCGGGCCGGGGCCTTTCCATTTCGAGGTGCTCGACCAGGGTGCCGACGGCCGGGCAGCCGGCACGACCCGTCACAATGGCGGCGCATGCCCGCCCCCAGCCGCCTCACCGTCCTGACCTGCGCCGCACTGGCCGTGGCCTCGCCGCTGGTGGCCGGTTCGCAGGCCTGGCGCCTGGTCGACGAGGAACCGCGCTCGGGCGCGCTCTACCTGCTGCTGTACTGGCCCAGCATCCTGATCGACCAGCTGCCGCCGCGCGCCGCCGAGGCCTTCACGCTGTCGGCGCTGCCCACCGTGCTGCTGTACTTCGGCGGCTACCTGGCGCTGGGCGTGGGCGTGCAGACGCTGTGGCGGCGCCTGCGATGAGCATCGCCGTCGCCGCGGAGGATCCCGCGGGCGCCGACGCGCTCGCGCTGGTGGCCGAGCTGTCGGCCACGCTCGCCGCGCTCACCGGCGCCACCGGCCAGGCCTCGTTCGACGCCGCCGACGTCCTCGTGCCGCGTGCCTGCTTCGCGGTCGCGCGCGACGCCGACGGGCGCGCGCTCGGCTGCGGCGCGCTGCGGCCGCTGGAGGGTGGCGTCGCGGAGGTCAAGCGCATGTACGCGCGTCCCGGCACGCGCGGCGTCGGCAGCGCCGTCCTCGCCTTCCTCGAGCGCGAGGCCGCGGCCTGGGGCTATGCGGCGCTGCGGCTGTCGACGCGGCGCGTCAACGCGCGCGCCGTGGCGTTCTACGAGCGCCATGGCTACGTGCCCATCGACGGCTATGGGCGCTACGCCGGCAGCGCGGTGTCGGTCTGCTTCGAGAAGCGCATCGGCGCCTGAGCCACGCTCGTTCCCATCGCCCGCCTTCCCGGATACCATGCCGGGCTATCCGGGGACACGAAGAAAGCGAAGAGAGCGCGCCATGCAGATCCAGGAAGCCGTCGAGACATGCGTCACGCGTAAGTACGCCGACTTCGAGGGCCGCGCCACGCGCTCGGAGTTCTGGTGGTTCATGCTGTTCTGCGTGATCATCAACGCGCTGCTGGGCGTGGCCGCGGAGTGGGCCGCGGGCGTGTTCTTCCTGGCGATGCTGGTGCCCAGCGTGGCGGTCGGCACGCGCCGCCTGCGCGACACCGGCCGCAGCCCCTGGTGGTGGCTGATGATGGCGCCGCCGATGGTCGTGGTCGGCTGGCTGGTGCTGCTGATCTTCTTCATCCAGCGCGGCACCACGCCGTCCGAGCCGGCCGCGCCCGCGCAGCCGGGCACCCCCGCGACGCCGAGCTGAGCCCGACCCCGGTCTAGCCGCGCTGGAACTTGAAGACGGCCACGCTGGCCATCAGGTTGGGCCGGCGCCGCACCACGCGGCCGTTCTGCAGGCCGAACGACTCCAGGATGTCGAGCCCGTTCTTGCGCGCCAGCACCTCGAAGTCGGCGTGCGTCGTCACGCGGATGTTGGGCGTGTCGTACCACTCGTAGGGCAGCGCGCGCGTGACGGGCATGCGGCCCGACGCGATGCGCAGCCGGTTGGGCCAGTGCCCGAAGTTCGGGAAGCTGACGATGCCGATGCGCCCGACGCGCGCCGTCTCCTGCAGCATCCGCTCGGTGTTGCGCAGGTGCTGCAGCGTGTCGAGCTGCAGGACGACGTCGAAGCTGTGGTCGTCGAACAGCGCCAGCCCTTCCTCGAGGTTGAGCTGGATGACGTTGACGCCGCGCTGCGTGCTGGCGAGCACGCCCTCGTCGGCGATCTCGATGCCGTAGCCGCTGCAGCCGTGGTGCCGCGTGAGATGCGCGAGCACCTCGCCGTTGCCGCAGCCCAGGTCCAGCACGCGCGAGCCGCGCGGCACCAGATTGGTGATGATGTCGAGGTCGCGCCGCTCGCTCATTGCACGCTCCCCGTCGCGAGCCCTTGCGCGATGTTGTCGAAGTAGGCCCGCATCACCGCGTGGTAGCGCGGATCCTCCAGCAGGAACGCGTCGTGGCCGTGCGGCGCGTCGATCTCGGCGTAGGCGACCTCGGCGCGGTTGTCGACCAGCGCCTTGACGATCTCGCGCGAGCGCTGCGGCGCGAAGCGCCAATCGGTGGTGAAGCTGACGACGAGGAAGCGGCACGCGCGCGCGATCGCGAACGCGGCCGACAGGTCGCCGTCGTGCGCGTGCGCCGGGTCGAAGTAGTCCAGCGCGCGGGTGATCAGCAGGTAGGTGTTGGCGTCGAAGTACTCGCTGAACTTGTCGCCCTGGTAGCGCAGGTAGCTCTCGACCTGGAACTCGATGTCCTGCGTCGAGTAGCTGTGGCGCGGGCCGACGGCGTCGTTGGCGGCGCGCGTGGCGCGGCCGAACTTGGCCTCCATCGAGTCGTCGGACAGGTAGGTGATGTGGCCGATCATGCGCGCCACGCGCAGGCCGCGCTTCGGGATCGTGCCGGCCTCGATGTAGTGGCCGCCGTGGAAGTCGGGGTCGGTGACGATCGCGCGCCGCGCGACCTCGTTGAACGCGATGTTCTGCGCCGACAGCTTGGGCGCCGTGGCCACCGCGATGCAGTGCGCCACGCGCTCGGGGTAGCGCAGCGTCCACGCCAGCGCCTGCATGCCGCCCAGGCTGCCGCCCAGCACCGCCGCGAGCCTGGCGATGCCGAGGCGTTCGACCAGGCGCGCCTGCGCGTCGACCCAGTCCTCGACCGTGACGACCGGGAAGTCGGCGCCGTACACGTGTCCGTGCGCGGCCGGGTCGGGGTTGGGCGAGGTCGGCCCGGTCGAACCGAAGCACGAGCCCGGGTTGTTGATGCCGATGACGAAGAAGCGGTCGGTGTCCAGCGGCTTGCCGGGGCCGACCAGGTTGTCCCACCAGCCGGTGTCGCCCTTGGGCGAGACGCCCGCCACGTGGTGGCTCGCGTTGAGCGCATGGCATACGAGCACGGCGTTGTCGCGCGCGGCGTTGAGCGTGCCGTAGGTCTCGTAGACCAGCGTGTAGTCGTTCAATTGCTTGCCGCTCGTGAGCGGCAGCGGCTCGGCGAAGTGCATCGCCTGCGGCTCGATCCGGCCGACGGAACCCATCTCGGCACCCTTTGCTTCGTTCACCGGCAACGCGTGACGCACGGACACCGACGGGGCGCCCCTCTTTAGCGAAATTTGTAGAGCGCCCGCAAGCCGGAAATCAAATCGGCGCTATGTCGTCAGTATAGTGGGCCCGCGCCAGGGGCCGTCCGCGCGGCGCCGCATGTCCGACGCCCGTGCCGGCCTTCGGCGCACTTCCAGGAACGCCGACTTGATCCGAACCCTGCCAACGCTCGTCCGCCCGCTGGGCCTCGCCGCCGCACTCGCCGCCGCGCCGCTGGCCGCCGCCCAGGCGCAGGAGACCGCCGCCGACAGCGCCGGCGCCACCGGGCCGACCCGGCCGAAGGAGCCGCTGCCGCTGTGGGAGATCGGCGCCGTCGCGATCGCCGCATACCAGCCCGCGTATCCGGGCTCGGATCAGGACCTGCGGCAGCTGCGCATCCTGCCGTTCGGCATCTACCGCGGCTCGCTGCTGCGCGCCGACGGCAACGGCTTCGGCCTGCGCGCGCTGCGCACGCCGCGCTGGGAGTGGAACGTCAGCGGCGCGGGGGCGTTCGGCTCGCCGTCCAGCAAGGTCGACGCGCGCCGCGGCATGCCCGCCATCGGCACGCTGGTGGAGATCGGGCCGGCGGTCAAGGTCAACCTCGGCGACCTCATCGATCCGAAGCGCGAGCCGCGGCTGACGCAGCTTGAGCTGCCCGTGCGCGCGGTGTTCGACGTCAGCCATCGCTTCGCCCGCGAGGGCTGGACCTTCGAGCCGCGCCTGTCGCACACCGCGTGGACGGGGCAGACCTTCGCGCTGGTCGTCTCCGCGGGCGCGCTGTTCGGCGACCGCCGGCTCAACGGCCTGTACTACGGCGTCGGCGCGCCCTACGCGACCGCCGACCGCCCGGCCTACGACGCCCGCGCCGGCCTGGTCGCCACGCGCCTGAACGCCAGCCTGCGCCATCGCATCAACCCGACGCTGCGGCTGCAGTACTTCGCCCAGCTCGAGACCGTGCGCGGCGCGGCCAACGAAGCCAGCCCGCTGGTGCGCAGCAGGCAGGACGCGGGGATCGGTGTCAGCCTGATCTGGGGCGCGTGGCATTCGGCGGAGTCCGGCGTCGAATAGCCGCCGACGGTCCGGCCGCGCGGCAGGGAAGTCACGGGCCGACGGCCGCCCGCGGAGGATTACATTCGCGTCAGGCAGCGCACGGACCAGCCGTCATCAAGCTGCCCGCGAGCGGGCCGAAGATCCCTGGCGGCCCGTACGCGCCCGCAAGAACCTCCACGAGACATCCACCATGCCCACCTGGCTGCTGTCGCTCGATCGCTTCTTCCCCATCCGCTACCTCGCGTGGATCACCTGCGCCGTCGTGATGCTCATCGGCGCGTTCACGCAGGTCGTCGCGCACACGGGCGGCGCCTGGGCGCTGCTGGGGCTGGTCGGCGTCGTCGTCGGCATCCGCGACGTGCGCCAGCGCCGCCACTCGATCCTGCGCAACTACCCGGTGATCGGCCACCTGCGCTTCTTCTTCGAGTTCATCCGGCCCGAGATGCGGCAGTACTTCATCGAGGGCGACAACGAGGCCGCGCCGTTCTCGCGCCAGCAGCGTTCGCTCGTCTACCAGCGCGCCAAGGGCGACTCCGACAAGCGCCCGCTGGGCACGCAGCTGGACGTGCAGTCCGAAGGCTACGAGTGGATCAACCACTCGCTGCAGCCGACCAAGCTGGCCTCGCACGACTTCCGCGTCACCATCGGCCCGGACTGCGCGCAGCCCTACGACGCGAGCATCTTCAACATCAGCGCGATGAGCTTCGGCGCGCTCAGCGGCGCGGCGATCCGCGCGCTGAACGGCGGCGCGCTGCGCGGCAACTTCGCGCACGACACCGGCGAGGGCTCGATCAGCGTGCACCACCGCGCGCAGGGCGGCGACCTGATCTGGGAAGTCGCGTCGGGCTACTTCGGCTGCCGCAACCCGGACGGCACGTTCAACGCCGAGCTGTTCGCCAAGCACGCCACCGAGCCGCAGGTCAAGATGATCGAGGTCAAGCTGAGCCAGGGCGCCAAGCCGGGGCACGGCGGCGTGCTGCCGGGGCCCAAGGTGACCAAGGAGATCGCCGAGGCGCGCGGCGTGGCGCAGGGCGTGGACTGCGTCTCGCCGGCCAGCCACAGCGCGTTCTCGACGCCCATCGAGATGCTGCAGTTCATCGCGCGGCTGCGCGAGCTCTCGGGCGGCAAGCCGGCCGGCTTCAAGTTCTGCATCGGCCATCCGTGGGAGTGGTTCGGGATCGCCAAGGCGATGCTGGAGACGGGCCTGCTGCCCGACTTCATCGTCGTCGACGGCGGCGAGGGCGGCACCGGCGCCGCGCCGCTGGAGTTCGCCGACCACGTGGGCACGCCCGTGCAGGAAGGCCTGCTGCTGGTGCACAACACGCTGGTCGGCCTGAACCTGCGCGACAGGATCAAGATCGGCTGCGCCGGCAAGGTGGTCAGCGCGTTCGACATCGCGCGCATGATGGCGCTCGGCGCGAACTGGTGCAATTCGGCGCGCGGCTTCATGTTCGCGCTCGGCTGCATCCAGTCGCAGAGCTGCCACACCGACCACTGCCCCACCGGCGTGGCGACGCAGGACCCGCTGCGGCAGAAGGCGCTGGTGGTGCCGTCCAAGATCGAGCGCGTGCACAACTACCATCTGCACACGCTGGGCGCGCTCAAGGAGCTGGTGCAGGCCGCGGGGCTGCGGCATCCCAACGAGATCACCGCCAACCACATCGTGCGGCGCGTGGCCGGCGACAAGGTCAAGCTGCTCGCCAACCACCTCGAGTTCATCGCGCCGGGCGCGCTGCTGGCGGCCGCGCGCGGCGAGTGCGACTGGCCGCACGCCGTCTACCGCATCTACTGGCCGATCGCGCGTGCCGACAGCTTCGCCCCCGCGTGCTCGCAGGCGCAGGCCGGTGCGCTCAAGGTGCCGCTGCCGACCGTGGCGGAGCCGACGGCGATGGATCTGGCGGCGTGAGCGGCGGCCCGCGCCGCGCCATGAAGAAAGCGGCCCGCGGGCCGCTTTGTCGTCGATGCTTCCGGGGCGTCAGGCCGCCGGCGGCGCCGTGTCGATGAAGCTCTGGCGCGTGGCCAGCTTGTCGGCCAGGCGCGCGATGTTCGGGTAGTCCTCGCGCCAGGGGTTCTGCGGGAAGCGGAAGTCGAGGTAGCCGAGCGCGCAGCCGACGGCGATGTCGGCCAGCGAGAAGTGCGTGCCGACGCAGTACGGCTTCTCGCCCAGGCCCTGGCTGACGGACTTCAGCGCCGCGGCGATGCGCGTCTGCTGGCGGTCCATCCATGCCTGGCAGCGCTGCGCGTCGGTGCGGCCGGACCAGGTGGCCTCCAGGCGCGCGGCGACGCAGGCATCGAGGATGCCGTCGGCCAGCGCCTCCCACGTGCGCACTTCCACGCGCTCGCGGCCCGAGGCGGGGATCAGCTTGCCCACGGGCGACAGCGTGTCGACGTATTCGACGATGACGCGCGAGTCGAACACGGCCTCGGCGCCTTCCATCACCAGCACGGGCACCTTGCCCAGCGGATTGGCGGCGAGGATGGCGTCGCTGCCCCAGACGTCCTCGAGCACGAAGTTGTAGTCGAGCTTCTTCTCCGCCAGCACGACGCGCACCTTGCGAACGTAAGGGCTGGTGAGAGATCCGATGAGTTTCATGTGGGCAGCAGGCTGGAACTGGACTTCATTCTATAGACGCCCCCCGCGAAAAAGGCGCGCGCGGAGCCCCTCGTGCGGGGGTTTTGCGGCACCGGCGCGGCGCGCGAACGCGCACCAATAGCGTGCCGACGCCGGGCTGGCGCGGCTGTCGCGCTGGCGATGCCGCAAATGGCGCGCCAACGCGCGTCCCAAGAACTGGGGGGCGCCTGTCTGTCGTTCGCAACACGACAGTGAACTTTCACCGCCCCGCGAAGTGGCGGCTCGCCTCCAGGCCCAATCCGGTGGCGACGCTGGCGAAGCGGTCGCCGTGCACCGCCTGCGCGCCGGGAAACACCGCGGCCAGGCGTTCGGCCATCAGGCGCAGGCCGGTCGAGCCGCCGGTGAAGTACAGCGCGTCGATCGCGCCGGGCTGCAGGCCGGCGAGGCGCGCGGTGGCCAGGGCGGCCTGGACGATGCGGTCGAGGTCGCCGGCGATCGCGGCGACGGCCTGCTCCTCGGTGACGTCGACGACCAGCTCGCGCTCGATCTCGAACAGGTCGACCTCGTGCGTGCCGCCCTGCGAGACGGCGATCTTCGCGTCCTCGGCCAGGCCGGCCAGCGCGTGGCCCAGGCGGTCGCGCAGCGTGGTCATCAGGCGCGCGTGGTGGCGCGGGTCGGCGTAGTCGTCGCGCATCGCGGCGATCTCCATCACGCGCTGCGGCCGGTAGACGCTGTTGATCAGGTGCCAGGTGGCGAGGTCGAAGTAGATGCGGCTGGGCACCTCCAGCGGCGCGCGGTCGCCGCGCTTCGGGCCGTACGCGCCGTAGCCGAGCGCGGGCAGGATGCGGTCGAGCTCGACGCGGCGGTCGAAGTCGGTGCCGGCGATGTGCACGCCGTGGCTGGCGAGGATGTCGTCGCGGCGGTCGGGCCGCCCGCGGCGTTCGGGGCCGACGCGCACGACGGAGAAGTCGGACGTGCCGCCGCCGATGTCGGCCACGATGACCGTCTGCTCGCGCGTGACCTGCTCCTCGTAGTGGAACGCGGCGGCGATCGGCTCGTACTGGAAGCGCACTTCCTGGAAGCCGACCGTGCGCGCCGCCGCCTCCAGCGAGGCCTGGGCGGCGGCGTCGCGCGCGCGGTCGTCGTCGACGAAGAACACCGGGCGGCCCAGCACGACGCGCTCGATCTCGCGGCCCGCGTGCGCCGTCGCCGCGCGCCTGAGGTGCAGCAGGTAGCTGGCGATGACGTCGCCGAACGCCACCGAGCGGCCGGCGCCGATGTCGGTGTGCTGCTCCATCAGCGCCGAGCCGAGCACGCTCTTCATCGAGCGCATCAGGCGGCCGTCGGTGCCGTCGACGTAGGCGGCGATCGCGGCGCGGCCGTAGAGCTTGGGCAGCGCGTGCAGGTCCTTGCCCTCGGCGACGTAGAACACCGCGGTGGGCATCGTGCGGCCGCGTTCGCCGTGCTGCGGCTCCAGCGGCACGAGTTCCATCCCGCCGGCGACGGGCACGGCGACCGCGGAGTTGGAGGTGCCGAAGTCGATGGCGCAGTAGTCGCGCGCGTCGGCGGAAGTGGGGGCGGCCGGCATGGGAACGGGGGCGGGGAAGGCGAAAAGGGGCGTGATTGTGCGAGGCGGGCGGGGGCGCGTCAATGCGCCCGCCGGCGCACGCGGGTGGCCTGCGGTGCAGGCTTCGGGCCGGGAAATGGGGGCCGGACTCCGGGTTGCCCCTAGCCCGGGAAGGCTTGCACCCGTAAAATCAGCAAGTTTTGCGATCCGGTCGGCGCCTCCACGCCGGCGGGCCCGCCCCACCACGAAGACAGCCGCCGCCCCATGCCCCAATCCGCCCTCACCGCCCTGTCCCCGCTCGACGGCCGCTACGCCCCCAAGCTGGCCGCGCTGCGCCCGCTGCTGTCCGAGTACGGCCTGATGCACCGCCGCGTGCAGGTCGAGGTGGAGTGGCTGATCGCGCTGTCGGAAGCCGGCTTCGCCGAATTCGCCGCGCTGCCCGAGTCCGCCAAGGGCCTGCTGCGTTCGCTGGTGGTGCGCTTCTCCGAATCCGACGCCCAGGCGATCAAGGACATCGAGAAGGAGACCAACCACGACGTCAAGGCCGTCGAATACTGGCTGCGCCAGCGCGTCGGCCACGTCCCCGAGCTGAAGGACAAGCTGGAATTCATCCACTTCGCCTGCACCAGCGAGGACATCAACAACACCAGCCACGCGCTGATGCTCAAGGCCGCGCGCGAGCAGGTGGTGCTGCCGGCGATCGACGGCATCCTCACGCGCATGCAGGCGATGGCGCACCGCTTCGCCGCGGTGCCGATGCTCGCGCGCACGCACGGCCAGACGGCCAGCCCCACCACCGTCGGCAAGGAAGTGGCCAACGTCCTCGCGCGCCTGACGCACGCCCGCGCGCGCATCGCCGACGTGGTGCTGCTGGCCAAGATGAACGGCGCGGTGGGCAACTACAACGCGCACGTCTCCGCCTACCCGGCTACCGACTGGGAGGAGTTCGCGCGCAAGGTCGTCGAGGAGCGCCTGGGCCTGAAGCAGAACGCCTACACGATCCAGATCGAGCCGCACGACTACATGGCCGAGCTGTTCGACGCCGTCGTGCGCCTGAACACCATCCTCGTCGACTGGGCGCGCGACGTCTGGGGCTACGTCAGCCTGGGCTACTTCAAGCAGAAGACCAGGCCGGGCGAGGTCGGCTCGTCGACGATGCCGCACAAGGTCAACCCGATCGATTTCGAGAACGCCGAAGGCAACCTCGGCCTGGCCAACGCGCTGCTGACGCACATGTCGCAGAAGCTGCCGGTCAGCCGCTGGCAGCGCGACCTCACCGACTCCACGGTGCTGCGCAACATGGGCGTGGCGATCGGCTACTCGGTGCTGGCCTACGACAGCCTGACGCGCGGCCTGGACAAGCTCGAGCTGAACGAGGCCCGCCTGGCCGAGGACCTCGACGGCGCGTGGGAAGTGCTGGCCGAGCCGATCCAGACGGTGATGCGCCGCCACGGCCTGCCCGACCCGTACGACCAGCTCAAGAAGTTCACGCGCGGCCAGCCGATGACGCGCGAGCTGATCCAGGGCTTCGTCGCGGCGCTGGACCTGCCGCAGGAGGACAAGGCCAGGCTGCTGGCGATGACGCCGGGCAGCTACACCGGTATCGGGGCTCAATTGGCCGCCAAGATCAAGCTCTAAGACGACGCGGCCTCCGGGCCGCGTTTTTCCATCTGCACCACAACATCAACGAAGAAGGACACCGACGATGCGATTCACCGACACCCTGCAAGCCGCCTCGCTCCGCAACGACTCCACGCTGTGCGTCGGACTCGATCCCGAACCGGCGAAGTTCCCCGGCGCGTGGAAGGGCGACGCCGGCAAGGTGTTCGACTTCTGCGCGCGCATCGTCGACGCCACCAAGGATCTCGTCTCGGCCTACAAGCCGCAGATCGCCTACTTCGCCGCGCAGCGCGCGGAAGACCAGCTCGAGGAGCTGATGGCCTACATCCGCCGCGTCGCGCCGGGCGTGCCGGTGATCCTGGACGCCAAGCGCGGCGACATCGGCGCCACCGCGGAGCAGTACGCCCGCGAGGCCTTCGTCCGCTACCAGGCCGACGCGGTGACGCTGTCGCCGTTCATGGGCTTCGACTCGATCGAGCCCTATCTGAAGCACGACGGCAAGGGCCTGATCCTGCTGTGCCGCACGTCCAACCCCGGCGGCTCCGACCTGCAGGCGCAGGTGCTGGCCGGCGGCGACACGCTGTTCGAGCACATCGCCAAGCTGGCGGCCGGCCCCTGGAACCGCAACGGCCAGCTGGCGCTCGTGGTGGGCGCCACCTTCCCGGCCGAGCTGGCCCGCGTGCGCGAGCTGGCGCCGACGCTGCCGCTGCTGATCCCGGGCATCGGCGCCCAGGGCGGCGACATCGAGGCGACCGTGCGCGCTGGCTGGCGCGCCGACGGCCCCATCATCGTGAGCTCCTCGCGCGCGATCCTGTACGCGGGCGGCGGGGACGACTTCGCCCCCTCCGCGCGCCAGGCGGCGCTGGCCACGCGAGCGGCCTTGAACGCCGCCATCGCCGCCGTCCGCTGAAGTCTTGCCGCGCCGGCAGGACCTGGCGGCTTCCCTCAGTGGAGCCCCGGTGCCTTCAGTGCATCTGAAACCGCCGTTGCCAGCCGGCTCAAATGCGGCGGGCGAATCATGGAAAGGTGGTCTCCCGACGTATCGATCACGTCCAGGCGGTCGGCAAGATCGCCCCATATCGTGGCGGGATCCGCGAGGGTGGAGAACTTCAGGTCGGAGCGAACCAGCACGATCGTCGCGTGAATCGGCGTGGGCGCGTAGCGCGTGTAGGCCCGCAGGCCGGCGCTGCGCAGTGCCCGGACCGGTTCGCTCAGTTCCATCGACGCCTCGAGGTCATGCCGGGGAACGGACCTCAGGAGGGCCGATCGCAAGTGCCCTCCCAGGGAACGAAGCACGTCGAGGAAGCGCCCGCGCCCGTCCGGGCCTTCGAGCAGGCCGCGCAGGTGGTGAGTCGTCCGGCGCCACAGGAATTCGCGCCAGGTCCTGATCGTCCAATGGCTTTGGTGGGTGGTGCTGTCCAGCAGCAGGACCGGGGCGACGCGCTCGCCTTCGGTCAGGAGCCGCCGCGCGATTTCGACCGCGATCAAACCGCCCGACGAATAGCCGGCGAGGCGGTACGGACCTTCCGGCTGCGCGTCGCGGATCCTGGCCAGGTAGAGCGCCGCCATGTCCTCGACGCGATCGAAGACGGGCTCGTCGGGTTCGAAGCCACTGGCGCGGATTCCCGTGATCGGCACGTCGCCCTCGATGGATCGAGCCAGCGCGCGCAACTCCATGACCGAGCCGCCGTAACCATGGACCAGGTACAGGGGCGCTGATGCGCTGCCCGCCTTCAACGCGACCAGCAGGCTCGAGTTCGCCGCGATTCCCTTGTTCACGAGCCGCGTGAACTCGTCGACGGTCGGCGCCTGGAAGACTGCGCTCATCTCCACGCTGTGTCCGGCACGGGACGAGACTTCCATCGCGAGCTTCAACGCGTCCAGGGAGTCGCCGCCGAGATCGAAGAAGTTGCTGTCGGGCGTCAACCCGGATTGCTGCAGGACCGCGCTCCACAGAGAGATCATTTCATCGATGCCGATCTCCTGCGTGGTCGCGTCGGCGGCGGCGGCAGTGCCGGGTTGATCCGCGGCGGCGGCAGCGGCATCGGCCAGCAGGAACGCGCGCAACGGCGCCAGGCTGGCCGGGTTGCGCAAGGCCTCCGCATTGATGGCTTCGCGGCCGTTCAGGACGTCGCGCGCACTGCGCTCGGACGGCTTGCCGCTCCAGGTCGTCGGCAGCTCGGGCACTTCGAGCACGACGGCGGGCGCATGCGCGGGCGAGCCTTGCTGCAGCAGCTCGAGCCGGATCGCCGCCCGCAGCGACGCGTCGAGCTGGAAGCCGGCCCTGAGCACCACCAGGAGGATCAGGCGGCTTTCCGGCCTGTGCGCGCCCGGATCCTGCTCGACCACCATGGCGGCGGCGATCGCGGGCACCCGCTCGAGGATCCGGTAGATCTCCGCCGGGCCGATGCGGATGCCCTTGACGTTCAGGATGCCGTCGGAGCGGCCGTGCATCCGGAACGACCCGCGCGGCGTGATCTCGATCAGGTCGCCGTGCGTCCAGAAGCCGGCGATCTGGCTGAAATACGCGTCATGGAACCGGGCCCCCTCCGGGTCTTCGAGGAAGCCCAGGGGACGCGACGGAAACGGATTGGCGCAGACGAGTTCCCCGATGCCGCGCGCATCCGAACCGTCCGGATCCACCGCGCGAACGTCCAGGCCGAGGCTGCGGCATTGCGGCTCCGCGGGGTAGGCCGGAAGGATCGGGTTGCCGAGGACGAAGCAGCCGATGATGTCCGTGCCGCCCGATATCGACTGCACCGGCACGGGCTTGACGTGCCGGTTCACCCAATCCTGTTGCCGCGGCGAAAGAATCGATCCCGTGGACAGCACCGCCCGCAAGCTCGAAAAGTCCAGGCCTCGCGTCGGACTACCCGCGGAGCGCTCGCACAGCTGGATGTATCCCGGGCTGGTGCCGAATACCGTGACGCCCTGTTCGGCGGCGATCTTCCAGAGCACGTCCGGGGAATGGATGGTGCCGCTGTACAGGACGATGGACGTCCCCTGGGCCAGGGCGGACAGCTGCCAGTTCCACATCATCCAGCCGGTGGACGTCTGGAAGAAAAGTCGATCTTCCGGATGGAGATCGCAATGCAACTGGTGTTCCTTGACGTGCTCGAGCAGCGTTCCCCCGGCGCCGTGCACGATGCTCTTGGGGATGCCCGTGGTTCCCGAGCTGAACAGCACGAACAGCGGCTGATTGAACGGAAGCCGCGGCCAGTCGGGGAGCGGCTGCGCGCGCAGATCGTCGCAGAGCGCCGTGGCGCGGTGCACGGGAACGGCCGCTTCCGCCAGGGCAGACGTTTCCTCCAGGCCCAGGACGGCCCGGAGATCGGGCAGTTCGGCCGCGACTTCCGATACCCGTTGCCGCAGCCGATCCCCCTCGTCGCCCGGCGCGGGTGAAAAATCGGTCATCAGCAGCCGGGGCCTGATCTGCTGAAGCCGGGCCAGCATGGCCGTCGGCCCCAGTTCGGGCGCCAGCGTGGAGACGGTGCAGCCCAGGGCCGCGGCGGCCAGGGCGCCGGCGATCGCTTCGGGCGTGTTGTAGGCCACGAGCGCCACGCGATCCCCGGAGCCCAGGCCAAGATGGGACAGCGCGCGCGCCAGGGACGCCGTGCGGGCCCGCAGTTCGCCGCGGCTCCATCGATCGACCGCGCCGTTGCTGCGCACCGCGACGATCGCCAGGCGCTCCGCGGCGTGCGCCGGGCTCGTCAGCCGCAACAGGTTCTCGGCGTAGTTCAGGCGGACATGCGGGAAGAAGACCGCTTCCTCGCATGCGGAGCTGGTCGACGCGGGCTGGAGGTCGCCCTGATGGACGATCCCGCTCCAGGCCATGAACTCCGTCCAGAACGCCTGGAACGAGGCGATGCAATAGCGGTCGAAATCCTCGTAGGCCGCGAAGCTCAGGTTGTTTTTCCGCGCCACGTGGTCCATGAAGGCCGCCAGGCGGGAGCGGGCCATGGCGTCTGGAGCGGGCTGCGCGAACGGCGTGTCCTGACTCGCGGTCTCGGTCGGCGGACGAGGATGGACCAGATGGGACATGGCTGAATATCGTTCAGTAGCGGATCTGCCTGTACGCGCCGCAAGGGCGAGCGCTGCCGTCAGCACAGCGCATTCTCCATGCCAGCACGACGTGGCGCGCCGGGACCTTGACGGCTGGCTGAAGCGCTGACCGGCCGGCGGCGCGGCGCGCTGGTCGAAAGCGCGGTCGGGCGTCGAGCGTGGCCGCCGCGGCGGGTCGGCACCGGACGGATTCCGGGTCGCCCGGCCGTGGTGCGCCGATGCCGTGCCGCCCGGCGTTGGTGCGCCGGCAAGACGCGCCGGAGGAGGCGCTCCCGCGTCGAATTCCTCGCCAAGTTCAACCGATTGCGCGTCGAACGCCGGAATTCGCGTCAAACTAGGGGGCTGGGGGGCGAGCCGAGGTCGGGTCGCCATAAGAGCACCGATGGCTGAACCAACGCCGAACAAGGACGCCAGACACCGCCTGCGCCAATCGCTGACGCGCCACCTGCTGGCCGCGACGGCGGCGGTCGCGCTCGCGTCGGCGCTGATGTTCCTCGGGTTCGGCCATCCGCTGGACTGGGTGGCGCGGCTGTCGCTGACCACCGCGTTCCTGCTGCTGGGCGGGGCCGTGTTCGCGCTGCGGCGCGACGCCGGCGCCGGACTGCAGGCGCGCGCGCTGCCGTTCGTGGTCGGCGCCGCCATCGGGCTGTCGGGCGTGACCGCGGCGGTCGCGGGCGAAGGGTTGATGTCGCCGGCGCTGGCCGTCATGGGCGTGCTGCTGTGCCTGTTCACCGTCGTCGCCGGGCTGCGCATGGGCGCCCTGGCCGCGGCGGTCGGCACCGGCGTGCTGCTGCTGCTGGCCGGCGCGATGGCCTTCGGCTGGCTGGCGCCGGCGGGCCTCTCGCCGGGCCGCTCGCCGCTGGACCAGGTGCGCCCGCTGCTGACCCACGCGCTGGTGCTGGGCATCGCGCTGGCCGGCGGCGAGCTGCTGGGGCGCACGCTGGACCGCACGCTGCGCAGCGCCGACGAGCGCGAGCGCCGCTTCCTGGGCCTGCTGGCCGTCGCGGCCGACGCGTACTGGGAGATGGACGGCAACGGCCGCCTGGTGCGCTTCAGCGCGAAGGAGGAACTGCGCAACTTCGTCGGCCTGCGCCGGCACGGCGTCGACGCCGGCATGGGCAAGCTGCTGTGGGAGACGCGCGGCGTGATGTTCGAGCAGCAGGTGCTGGAGGCCTTCCGCTCGGAACTCGCGGCGCGCCTGCCGATGCGCGACGTGCCGCTGCGCTGGGCCGACGCCGCCGGGCGCATCCGCCACTTCACGCTCAGCGCCGAGCCGCGCACCAGCGAGGCCGGCAAGTTCGCGGGCTACTGGGGCGTGCTGCGCGACATCACGCAGGACGTGAAGGCGCGCCAGGCGCTGTGGTCCACCGAGACGCGCTACCAGGACCTGTTCCGCCGCATCCCCACGCCGCTGGTGCTGCATCGCGAGGGCCGCCTGCTCGACGCCAACCCGGCCGGCGTCGCGCTGTTCGGCTTCGCCGACCTGCGCGCCCTGCAGGGCATGGACCTGGTGCCGTTCTTCGAGCAGGGGCCGTCGCGCGAGCGGGCGGCCGAGCACCTGCAGCGCCTGGATGCGCTGGCCGCCGGCGAGGGCCTGCCCGAGGCCGAATTCACGCTGATGCCGGAGCTCGACCGGCGCGTGACGGTGCGCGTCAGCAGCGTGCGCGTGGACGTCGACGGCGAGGCCGCGACGCTGTCCATCATCACCGACGTCACCGCCAGCGAGCAGGCGCGGCGCGAGCGCGAGGCCATCCTCGAGAACGCGCTGGTGGGCATCTCCTTCACGCGCGACGGCCGCATCGCGATGACCAACGCCCGCTTCGACGAGATGTTCGGCTGGCCGCGCGGCGCGCTGCAGGACCAGCAGCAGCGCGCGCTGTGGCCGTCGGAGGCGGCGCACGGCACGATGAGCGACGAGGTCGGCCCGGCGCTGTCGCGCGGCGAGCAGGTCGACGTCGAGATGACCATGATGCGGCGCGACGGCTCGACCTTCACCGGCCGCGTCCTCGCCAAGGCGCTGGATCCGGCCCGGCCGGCCAGCGGCACGATCTGGCTGGCCGAGGACGTCACCGAGCGGCGCGGCTTCGAGCAGGCGCTGGCCCGCGCGCGCGACGAGGCCGAGGCGGCCAACCGCGCCAAGAGCGCGTTCCTGGCCAACACCAGCCACGAGATCCGCACGCCGCTGAACGCGCTGGTGGGCCTGGCGCAGCTCGCGCGCACGCCCGAGGTCGACGACCTGCGGCGGCTGCAGTACATCGAGCAGATCTGCGAGTCGGCCGATACCCTGTCGGGCATCCTGTCGGACATCCTGGACCTGTCCAAGATCGAGGCCGGCAAGCTGATCGTCGACCGCGTCGCGTTCGACCTGCGCGGGCTCATCGGCACGCTCAGGCAGGCCTACGGCGCGCTGGCCGACACCAAGGGCCTGCGGCTGCACGTCAACGTCGACGAGCAGGTGCCGCAGCACGTGCTGGGCGACCCGATGCGGCTGCGGCAGGTGCTCACCAACTACCTCACCAACGCGCTGAAGTTCACGACCACCGGCAGCATCATGCTCAACGTGCAGCGCGGCGCCGGCTACCGCCTGCGCTTCGAGGTGATCGACACCGGCGCCGGCATGGACGGCGCCGCGCTGGCGTGCCTGTTCCAGCCGTTCAGCCAGGTCGACAACTCGCTCACGCGCAAGGTCGGCGGCACCGGGCTGGGGCTGTCGATCTGCAGCGAGCTCGCGCGCCTGATGGACGGCGACGTGGGCGTCAGCAGCGAACCCGGCAAGGGCAGCGTGTTCTGGGTCGAGCTGCCGCTGCCGCCGGTCAGCGCGCGGCAGCTGGAGGAGCGCGAGAGCACGTCGGGCCTGGACGTCCTGCAGGGCACGCGCGTGCTGATGGTGGAGGACAACGCCGTCAACATGATGATTGCCGTGGCGCTGCTGGAGCGCTGGGGCGCGATCGTCGACCAGGCCAGCGACGGCCCCGGCGCGCTCAGCGCCGTCGACCATGCGCAGCAGTCGGGCGACCCGTTCGACATCGTGCTGATGGACGTGCAGATGCCCGGCATGAGCGGCCACGAGGTCACGCGCCGCCTGCGCCAGCGCTACGACCGCCACGCGCTGCCCATCGTGGCGCTGACGGCGGCGGCGCTGGTCTCCGAACGCGAGGACGCGCTCGCCGCCGGCATGAACGACTTCCTGACCAAGCCGATCGACGCCGAACGCCTGCGCCAGACGCTGTGCCACGTGCTGCTGGAGGCCGAGGCGCACGGCCAGGCCTGAGAACGACCCCGCGCGCGCCTACACTGGCGCGATGCAAGCACTGACCACCTCCGCGCGTCCGCGCATCGGCTGGGGCCTGATCGGCGCCGGCCGCATCTCCGACCAGCTCGCGCGCGCGCTGGCGCACGTGCCCGAGGCACGGCTCGTGGCCGTGGGCTCGCGCGACGCGGCCAAGGCGCAAGCCTTCATCGACCTGCCGCGCGGCGACGAGGCGCCGGCCAGGCCCGTGCGCGCGCACGGCAGCTACCGTGCGCTGGTGGAGGATCCCGAGGTCGACGTCGTCTACATCGGCACGCCGCACCCCGACCACGTCGACTCGATGAAGCTCGCGCTCGCGGCCGGCAAGGCGGTGCTGTGCGAGAAGCCGTTCACGCTGAACCGGCGCGAGGCCGAGGCCGCCGTCGCGCTGGCGCGCAGGCACGACGTCTTCCTGATGGAGGCGATGTGGATGCGCTACGTGCCGGCGATGGTCGAGCTCAAGCGCCTGGTCGCGCAGGGCGCGATCGGCGAGCCGGTCTCGGTGTCGGCCGACTTCGGCTTCGCCGCCGCGGGCCTGCCGGCGAGCCACCGCGTGCTCGCGCCCGAGCTCGCCGGCGGCGCGCTGCTGGACATCGGCATCTACCCGCTGAACTTCGCGGCCTTCCTGCTGGGCGACATCGTCGGCGTGCAGGCCGACGCCCAGCTCGGACCCACGGGCGTCGACGTCCACACCGTCTTCAACCTGCGCCACGCCGGCGGCCAGCGCAGCCAGGGCATGTGCTCGCTGCGCGCGACCACCGGCTGCCACGCGACGGTGCTGGGCACCGACGGCCGCATCGACGTCACGCCGCCGTTCTACGCCGCGCAGCAGCTCAGGCTCGCGCGCGGCACGCAGCCGGCGGAGGAGGCGGGGCCGGTCGAGATCATCGATCGCCCGTGGCGCGGCACGCGCTACGTCGCGCAGGTCGAGGAGGTGCACCGCTGCCTGCGCGCAGGGCTGGCCGAGAGCCCGGTGATGCCGCTGGACGAGACGGTGGCGCTCGTGGGCTGGATGGACGCGATGCGCGCCCAGTTCGGCCTGCGCTACCCCGGCGAATGAGATGAGGCTGTTCGTCGTGTTCGCGCTCGGGGCGCTGTACGGTCTGGCCATGCGCCTGGTCTTCGGCTCGCCGGTGCTGGATCATCCCGCCAACCATCTGGCGACCGGGCCGATGCTGGGCACCTTCGTCGTGCTGGTGCCCGTGCTGATCGGCGTCTTCACGGTGCACGCGGTGCGCAGGCGGCCGCCGGGCCTGCTGTTCGCGCTGTTCGGGCCCTGGGTGCCGACGATCTGCTTCGCGATCGGCACGGGCGTGGCGCTGATCGAAGGCAGCATCTGCATCGTGATGGCGCTGCCGATCTTCTGCCTCGTGAGCTCGCTGGGCGGACTGCTGTGCTGGATCGTGCTGAAGTTCGTCGACGTGCCGCGGGGCAGCGTGAATGCGCTGATGCTGCTGCCGCTGCTGCTCGCCTGGCCCGAGTCGCGGCTGCCGCTGGAGGATTCGATGGGCCGCAGCGCGGCGGCCGTCCACATCGCGGCCCCGCCCGAGGCGGTGTGGGGCCTCGTCAACCGAGCGACGGCGATCGAGCCTTCCGAGATGAGCACGGGCCTCGCCTATCGCATCGGCCTGCCTTATCCGGTCGAGGCGGTCACGCAGGCGACGGCGACCGGCCGCGTGCGCAAGCTGCGCTGGACCGGCGGCGTGGCGTTCGACGAGCCGATCACGGCCTGGGAGGAGAACCGCTACATCGCCTGGCGTTATGCATTCGACGCCCGCTCGTTCCCGCCGGGTACGCTCGACGAGCACGTTCTGATCGGCGGCAACTACTTCGATCTCGTCGACACGGCCTACCGGCTGGTGCCCGAGGATGGCGGCACGCGGCTGGAGATCGTGGTGGACTACCGCGTCAGCACGCACTTCAACTGGTACGCCGCCGCGGCCGGCCGGCTGCTGGTGGACGACGCGGCGCGAACGATCCTGCACTTCTACAAGCAGCGCGCCGAGACCGCCGCCCGCGCGGCGTAGCCCGCGTCAGACCGACTGCGCCGGCGCGCTGTCGTCGATCGGCAAGTCGCGCATCATGTCCTTCATGTGCAGCATCGAGCCGAGCGCGGTGAACATGAGGACGGCCGCGATGGCGCCGGCGATCACGTACTGCAGCACCACCATCGCCAGGCCGCGCAGGTAGGTCGTGTCGAGGATCCACATGAAGCCCAGCGGCGCCACGAAGATGGCGAGCAGGCCGCCGCCGTGGAAGGCGCGCAGCGCGATGCCCACGATCACGGACGACACGAACAGGGCCAGCAGGCTCATCCAGAAGCCGGTGCGCTTGGCGCCGACGATGCGCGCGCCGATCATCACCGGGACGACCGTCAGCAGCAGGACGACGAGGACGAGGATGCCGAACATCAACATGGCGGTGCTTCCTTCCTGAGGATTGCGACAAGGGTGGCGTGGCTGGCGCCATTCTCGCCCGGCGGCGCGGCGGCGCGCTTCAGCGTCGCAGGCGGGCGATCCAGTGCCACAGCAACCCGCCGGCCAGCACGAGGCCGAGCACCCAGTGCGTCGCCGACAGCCAGGCGTGCGCCTCCTCGGGCGCGTACTGCAGCCCGATCGCCGAGCCCAGCAGCACGGCCAACGCGCCCACCAGCAGCACGCCGCTGACGGTGCGCGCGCGGCCGTGGCGCAGGCCGTCGACGCGGCGCCGGTGCAGCCGCCGGCGCCGCACCGCGCGCCACGCGGGCCGCACGTGCACCTGCCACACGGCGCCGCCTACCAGCACCACGCACCACGCGATCGCGCCGTGCGCGCGCAGCAGCCAGGCCACCAGCGGATGCGGCTGCGGGCCGAACGGGGTCTGCTGCAGCCAGACGTCGTGGCCGAGCAGCCAGGCGACGCCCGTGCCCAGCAGCAGCACGCAGCCCCAGACCAGCACGTGGCGCGCACGCCGGCCCTGGCCGTGGGCGATGAGGTGGCTGTTGGAGTCCATCAGCTCCGCCAGACGCTGCCGTCCGTGCGCACGACCAGTGCCCGCGCCCGCGCCTGGCGCAGCAGCGCGCTCGCGAGCTCGCCCTGCTGCCAGACGATCTTGGTGAGCGCGTCGGCCGCGCAGGCCGTGGGCGCGAGGACGGTCACGGAGCGCGGCGCCGGCGCGGCGCCCGCGTCGGCCGAGCGGCGCGCGACGGCGCCGCTGGCGCTGGTCGCGCAGGCCGAGTCGCGCAGCGCGGCCACCGGCCACAGCTCGGCGGCGTCGAACGGCGAGCGCAGGTGCACCGTCTCCTCCTGCGCGCCGAACACGCGCAGGTCGCCGCCCGCGTTGACGACGCCGCTGCGCACGCCGGCGCGGCGCATCCGGGCAACGGCGAGGTCGACCGCGTAGCCCTTGGCGATGCCGCCGAAGTCCAGCCAGACCGGCGCGTGCACGCGCACGGCGTGGCCGTCGAGCTCCAGCGCGTCCTCGAACGGCAGTGCGCCCGGCGGCGCGGCGTCGGGCGGTTCCGGCAGCCAGCCCTGTTCGACGGCGCGCGGCGCGCAGCCGGCGTCGAACGCGCCGCCGCTGGCGCGCGCCCAGCGCTGGGCGCTGCGCAGCACCGCGGCCGTGTGAGGATGCAGCGCCAGGCGCTCGCCGGCGCGGGCGCGGGCGATGCGGCCCAGGTCGCTGCCGGCGTCGTGGAAGCTCATGAGCGCGTGCACCTTGGCGATCGCCTCGAACGCGGCGTCGGCGGCGACGTCGAACGCGGTGGCGCTGGCGCCCTGGGCGCGCACCTCCACCAGCGTGCCCAGCAGCGGGCGCGCCCGCTGGCGCATCACGGCGCGGTCGCCTTCATCGTCACGCGGCCTTCGCGGCGATCGGATGCTTCGCGGCCCAGGCCACCAGCCGGTGCACGCCGTCGGTGACGTGCGTGCAGCTGAGCGTGGCGCCGCTGATGTTGGCGATGTCCGAGCCCACGTGGATCGGGTCGCCCGCGCCCTTGCCGACGAACTGGTTGCGCCAGGCCGGCATCCGCACCTCGCCGCCGTGGCCTTCGCGGTAGGTCAGGATCTCGACGGCCAGTACCTTGCCGGCCGCGTCCAGCGCGACGGCGTAGTCGATCTGCTCGAACTTGCCGACCACCGAGTCGACGATCACGCGCCCCAGCACCGCGTCGCCCTGGCGCGCCTCGATCGAGCGCAGTACGCCGTGCGGCGGGGCGCCGGGCGCGGACAGCGCGGCGGCGTCGGCGGGCGCGGGCGTCACCAGCACCTCGGCGAAGGCGGTCGCGGACTTGAAGGCGCGGTGGGCGACCTCGTCGGCGGTCGCGTAGGTGGCCGCGCAGACGCTGGCCGGCACGGCCGCCGCCGCGAGCAGGGCGGCGCCGGAAAGCGACGAGGAGAGAAGCCAGCGATGCGAGGTCATGGAAATCGGTGTGCGTGGATCGACATGATAGTGCGAACCGTTCTCATTTGGCTTTCCAGGGGCTTGCCGCCGCCGCAGGCCGACTGTTTGCCCTCGTGCAGGCCCGATCGAACGTGCATAGAATCGTTTTCACCCTTCGCAACGTGGAGTCGCTCATGGAGAACTTCTCCAGACGCCAGTTCCTGCGTGTGACCGGTTCGACCCTGGCGGGGTCGAGCCTGGCCTTGATGGGCTTCTCGCCCACGGCGGCCGTCGCCGAGGTGCGCCAGTACAAGCTGGCCGCGACCACGGTCACCCGGCAGACCTGCACCTACTGCTCGGTCGGCTGCGGGATCCTGATGTACGCGCTGGGCGACGGGGCGAAGAACGCGAAGCGTTCGGTCATCCACGTCGAGGGCGACCCCGACCACCCGGTCAACCGCGGCACGCTGTGTCCCAAGGGCGCGAGCCTGCTGGACATCGTCAACAGCCCGAACCGCCTGCGCCACCCGCAGGTGCGCGAACCCGGCGCCGGCGAGTGGAAGGACATCAGCTGGGACGACGCGATGGAGCGCATCGTCAAGCTGCTCAAGGCCGACCGCGACGCCAACTTCGTCGAGAAGAACGACGCCGGCCAGACGGTCAACCGCTGGACGACCACGGGCATGCTGGCGGCCTCGGCCTCGAGCAACGAGGCCGGCTACATCACCCACAAGGTCGCCCGCAGCCTCGGGCTGCTCGCCTTCGACAATCAAGCGCGCGTCTGACACGGCCCGACGGTGGCAGGTCTTGCCCCGACGTTCGGCCGCGGCGCGATGACGAATCACTGGGTGGACATCCGCAACGCGGACGTCATCCTGGTGATGGGCGGCAACGCGGCCGAGGCGCACCCCTGCGGCTTCAAGTGGGTGACGGAGGCGAAGGCGCACAACAAGGCGCACTTCATGGTGGTCGACCCGCGCTTCAACCGCTCGGCGTCGGTGGCCGATTTCTACGCGCCGATCCGCTCGGGCTCGGACATCGCCTTCCTCGGCGGCGTCATCAACTACCTGATCGGCAACGACAAGATCCACCGCGACTACGTCGTCAACTACACGGACGTGAGCTTCCTCGTGCGCGAGGACTTCGCGTTCACGGACGGCATCTACTCGGGCTACGATGCCGACAAGCGCAGCTACGACAAGGCGACCTGGGACTACCAGCTCGGCGACGACGGCTTCGTCAAGACCGACCCGACGCTGAAGGACCCGCGCTGCGTCTACCAGCTGATGAAGGCGCACTATGCGCGCTACACGCCGGAAGTGGTGGAGGACGTCTGCGGCACGCCCAAGGCCAAGTTCCTGCACGTGTGCGAGAAGCTGGCGTCGACGGCCGTGCCCGGCCGCGCGGCGACCATCATGTACGCGCTGGGCTGGACGCAGCACTCGATCGGCTCGCAGATCCTGCGCACCGGCGCGATGGTGCAGCTGCTGCTGGGCAACATCGGCGTGTCCGGCGGCGGCATGAACGCGCTGCGCGGCCACTCCAACATCCAGGGCCTGACCGACCTCGGCCTGCTGACCAACAGCCTGCCCGGCTACATGACGCTGCCGCTGGAGGCCGAGCAGGACTACCAGAAGTACATCGACGCCCGCACGCAGAAGCCGCTGCGCAAGGGCCAGATGAGCTACTGGCAGAACTACCCGAAGTTCCACGTGAGCCTGATGAAGGCCTGGTACGGGCCGGCCGCCACCGCCGACAACCACTGGGCCTACGACTGGCTGCCCAAGCTCGACAAGCAGTACGACATGCTGCAGGTGTTCGAGCTGATGAACCAGGGCAAGGTCAACGGCTACCTGGCGCAGGGCTTCAATCCGCTGGCCGCGCTGTCGAACAAGGCGCGCGTGCAGGCGGGCCTGGCGAAGCTGAAGTTCCTGGTAGTGATGGACCCGCTGGCCACCGAGACGTCCGAGTTCTGGCAGAACCACGGCGAGTACCACGACGTCGACCCGAAGACGATCCAGACCGAGGTGTTCCGCCTACCCACCACCTGCTTCGCGGAGGACGAGGGCTCGGTGGTGAGCAGCTCGCGCGTGCTGCAGTGGCACTGGAAGGCGGCCGAGCCGCCCGGCGAGGCGCGCACGGACATCGCGATCATGTCCGAGCTGTTCACGCGGCTGCGCGCGGCCTACCAGAAGGACGGCGGCAAGTTGCCCGACCCGATCCTCAAGCTGTGGTGGCCCTACGCCAACCCGAACGAGCCGACGCCGGAAGAGGTGGCCAAGGAATACAACGGCCGCGCGCTGGCCGACCAGGTCGACCCCAAGGACGCGACCAAGGTCACGCGCAAGGCCGGCGAGCAGCTGTCCGGCTTCGGCGAGCTCAAGGACGACGGCACGACGCTGTCGGGCTGCTGGATCTTCGCCGGCGCCTGGACGACCGCCGGCAACCAGATGGCGCGGCGCGACAACAGCGACCCGACCGGCATCGGCAACACGCTGAACTGGGCCTGGGCCTGGCCGGCGAACCGGCGCGTGCTCTACAACCGCGCGTCGTGCGACCTCGACGGCAAGCCGTTCAACCCGAAGCGCAAGCTGGTGAGCTGGAACGGCACGGCGTGGACCGGCGCCGACGTGCCCGACATGGGCGCCAACCTCGGCCCCGACACCGGCAACGGCCCGTTCATCATGAACCCCGAGGGCGTGGCGCGCTTCTTCGCGAAGAAGGCCATGGCCGAGGGCCCGTTCCCCGAGCACTACGAGCCCTTCGACACGCCGCTGGGCTTCAACCCGCTGCACCCGAAGAACCCGAAGGCGACCAGCTCGCCCGCGGCGCGCGTGTTCAAGCCGGTGTGGGAGACCTTCGGCAAGGCCGACGAGTTCCCGCACGTGGGCACCACCTACCGCCTGACCGAGCATTTCCACTACTGGACCAAGCACGCGCTGCTCAACGCCATCGTCCAGCCCGAGCAGATCGTCGAGATCGGCGAGGAGCTGGCGGCCAGCGTGGGCGTGCAGGCGGGCGACATGGTCAAGGTGTCGTCCAAGCGCGGCTTCATCAAGGCGCGCGCGGTGGTCACCAAGCGGATCAAGCCGATGAAGGTGGGCGGGCGCACCGTGCACCACGTGGGCATCCCGATCCACTGGGGCTTCAAGGGCCTGACCAAGCCGGGCTACCTCGCCAACACGCTGACGCCCTTCGTGGGCGACGGCAACAGCAACACGCCCGAGTTCAAGACCTTCCTGGTCAAGCTCGAGAAGGCCTGAGGAACGCGCCATGAGTCTGCAATCGCTGGACATCCGCCGCCGCTCGGCCACCACCACGCCGTCGCCGCAGGCGCGCGCGCCGGCCTCGGGCGAGGTCGCCAAGCTGATCGACGTCAGCAAGTGCATCGGCTGCAAGGCCTGCCAGACGGCGTGCATGGAGTGGAACGACCTGCGCGAGGAGCCGGGCGTCAACGTCGGCGTCTACGACAACCCGGGCGACCTCACGCCCGACGCCTGGACGGTGATGCGCTTCACCGAGTACGACAACCCGGGCACCGGCAACCTGGAGTGGCTGATCCGCAAGGACGGCTGCATGCACTGCGAGGATCCGGGCTGCCTCAAGGCCTGCCCGTCGCCGGGCGCGATCGTGCAGTACACCAACGGCATCGTCGACTTCCACGAGGAGAACTGCATCGGCTGCGGCTATTGCGTCACCGGCTGCCCGTTCGACGTGCCGCGCATCTCCAAGAAGGACAACAAGGCCTACAAGTGCACGCTGTGTTCCGACCGCGTGGCCGTGGGCCAGGAGCCGGCCTGCGTGAAGACCTGCCCGACCGGCGCCATCATGTTCGGCACCAAGCAGGCGATGAAGGACCAGGCCGCCGACCGCATCGAGGACCTGAAGGAGCGCGGCTTCGACAAGGCCGGCCTGTACGACCCGCCCGGCGTCGGCGGCACGCACGTGATGTACGTGCTGCACCACGCCGACCAGCCGTCGCTGTACCACGGCCTGCCCGACGCGCCGCGCATCAGCCCGCTGGTGGCGCTGTGGAAGGGCGCGGCCAAGCCGCTGGCGATGCTGGCGCTCGGCGCGGCGGCGGTCGGCAGCTTCTTCCACTACGTCGTCAAGGGCCCGCTCGAGGTCTCGCCCGAGGCCGAGCGCGAGGCGGACGCCGAGAAGGAATCCGGGCGCCGCGAACCGGGAGCCTCGTCATGAGCCCCGCCCGGCCGCCCGAAGGGGCTCGCATCGCAGTCCGCAGGACGGAGATTTTCCAATGACCCGCGACCCGAACGACCTGCCGCGCTACACCGCGGCCGAGCGCGCCAACCACTGGATCGTGGCCCTGTGCTTCGTGCTGATGGCGCTGTCCGGCCTGGCGTTCTTCCACCCGGCGTTCTTCTGGCTGACCGAGCTGTTCGGCGGCGGGCCGTGGGCGCGCATCCTGCATCCGTACATCGGGCTGGTGATGATCGTCGCCTTCGCGCTGCTCGCGGCGCGCGTGTGGACGCACAACCTCATCGAGGCGCGCGACAAGGCCTGGCTGCGCGACGTGGGCAAGCTGATGGACGGCGACGACGAGTCCATGCCCGAGCAAGGCAAGTACAACGGCGGCCAGAAGCTGCTGTTCTGGAGCCTGGTGGCCTGCCTGGCCATGCTGCTGCTGACCGGCCTGCCGATGTGGCGCGCCCTGTGGAAGCTGGACGTCACGCTGGTGCGAACGGCCTCGCTGGTGCACGCCGCCGTGGCCGCGGTGATGATGGGGCTCATCATCGTGCACGTGTACGCCGGCATCTGGACGAAGGGCAGCCTGCGGGCCATGATACGGGGCACCGTGACGCGCGCCTGGGCCTGGCAGCACCACCGGGCCTGGTACCGGAAGATCACTGGACACCACTGACCCGCGGCCCGGCAAGCGTGGCCGCCACACAGGGAGACGACGCTTGCAACGCATCCTCCAGCCCGGCGAGATCGAGGCGCTCGACCGCATCGAGTTCCCGCGCGTGCGCCTGCCCGAGCCGGCCACGCTGTTCGCCGACCGCGCGCGCCGCCTGCGCCAGCTCGCGACGGACGAGCACCCCTTGCGCGACTACCTGCGCTTCGCCGCGCTGCTGTGCGATGTGCAGGCGCAGGCGGCGGCCCGCGTGCCGGCGACGCCGGTCGACGCGCTCGCCGTCGAACGCGCGCTGGCCAGCGGCATGCCGGTCGTCGATCCCGCCGAGTCGCTGGACGCCGGCTGGCGCGACGCGCTGGGCCTGCTGCTGGCCGCGGTGATCGCGGACGGCGCGCTGCCGCCGCCGCTGCTCGACACCGCGCGTTCGCTGCGCGCGCTGGACGCCGCCGCGCTCGACGACCGCGCCCGTGCCGCGCTGCGCGACGACGATGCGTCAGACGAACTCGCCGCGCGCCCGCTGCTGATGGCCGCGCTGCAGGTCGCGTTCGCGGGCCGCGCCGCGGGCTTGGCCGAGCATGACGTCCCCGCCGTCGAGCCCGTCACCGTCTGCCCGGTCTGCGGCAGCGCGCCGGTGGCGAGCGTGCTGCGCATCGGCGGCGCGGCGGGCGGCCATCGCTACCTGCACTGCGGCCTGTGCGCCACCGAATGGCACCTGGTGCGCGTCAAGTGCAGCCACTGCGAATCGACGCGCGGCGTGCGCTACCGCGGCATCGAGGGCCAGCCGGCCGTGCTCGCCGAGACCTGCGACAGCTGCCACACGTATCGCAAGCAGGTCGACCAGGAGAAGGATCCGCTCGCCGAGCCGCTGGCCGACGACCTCGCCACGCTGGCGCTGGACCTGCTGCTGTCCGACACGCCCTACCTGCGCGCCAGCGGCAACCCGCTGCTCGCGCTGCCGCGCGCGGAGCCGGCGTGAACGACCGGCTCGATCCCGCCGCCGCGGCGCGCCGGCTGCCCGCGGTCGACCGCCTGCTCAAGGACGCGGCCTTCGCGCCGGTGCTCGCCGCCTGGGGCGCGACGCAGGCCACCGACGCGCTGCGCGCCGAGCTCGATCGCCTGCGCGAGGCTTTGCGCGCCGGCGCGGCGATCGCCGACGCGACGCTGGCCGCGCCCGCGATCGCGGCCGGCGTCGAGGCCGCGCTCGCCCGCCGCAACGCGTCGCGCCTGCGCGCCGTCTTCAACCTCACCGGCACCGTGCTGCACACCAACCTCGGCCGCGCGACGCTGCCCGAGTCCGCGGTGCAGGCCGTCGCGCGGGCGCTGACCGCGCCGGCCAACCTCGAGTACGACCTGGCCACCGGCGGCCGCGGCGAGCGCGACACGCTGGTCGAGGCGCTGCTGTGCGAGCTCACGGGCGCCGAAGCCGCGACCGTCGTCAACAACAACGCCGCCGCGGTGCTGCTCACGCTCGATGCGCTGGCCGCGCGCAAGGAGGTCGTCGTCTCGCGCGGCGAGCTGGTGGAGATCGGCGGCGCGTTCCGCATCCCCGACATCATGGCCCGCGCGCGGGCCAGGCTCGTCGAGGTCGGCACCACGAACCGCACCCATGCCCGCGACTACGAGAACGCGATCAACTCGCGCACCGCGCTGCTGATGAAGGTGCATTGCAGCAACTACGCCGTCACCGGCTTCACGGCCAGCGTGCCCGATGCCGAGGTCGCCGCGATCGGCGCGGCGCGCGGCGTGCCGCTGGTGGTCGACCTGGGCAGCGGGTCGCTGGTCGACCTCTCGCGCTGGGGCCTGCCGCGCGAGGCGACGGTGCAGGAGACGGTCGCGGCCGGCGCGGGCGTCGTCACCTTCAGCGGCGACAAGCTGCTGGGCGGGCCGCAGGCCGGGCTGATCGTCGGCCGGCGCGACCTGGTCGCGAAGATCCGCAGGAGCCCGCTCAAGCGCGCGCTGCGCGTGGGCAAGCTCACGCTGGCCGCGCTGGAGCCGGTGCTGGCGCTGTACCGCGCGCCCGAGCTGCTGCCCGAGCGCCTGCCCGCGCTGCGGCTGCTGACGCGCCCGCAGGCCGCGATGCTGGCGCAGGCGCAGCGGCTGGCCGCGCCGCTGCAGGCCGCCGTCGGCGACGCCTGCACCGCGCAGCCGGCCGCGATGCTGAGCCAGATCGGCAGCGGTGCGCTGCCGGTCGACCTGCTGCCCAGCGCCGGCCTCGCGCTGCGCCCGGGCGTGCGCCGCGCGGGACGCATGCTGGCGCGACTCGAAGCGGCGCTGCGCGGGCTGCCGCGGCCGGTCATCGGCCGCGTCGCCGACGACGCGCTGTGGCTGGACCTGCGCTGCCTGGAAGAGTCCGACGAGCCCGCGTTCGTCGCGCAGCTGCCCGCGCTGGCGCAAGCGCTCGCCGCATGATCGTCGGCACCGCCGGCCACGTCGACCACGGCAAGACGACGCTGGTGCGCGCGCTCACCGGCGTGGACACCGACCGGCTGAAGGAAGAGAAGGCACGCGGCATCTCCATCGAGCTGGGCTACGCCTACACGCCGCTGCCGGGCGGCGGCGTGCTGGGCGTCGTCGACGTGCCGGGCCACGAGCGCTTCGTCCACACCATGGCTGCGGGTGCGGCCGGCCTGGACCATGCGCTGCTGGTGGTGGCGGCCGACGACGGCGTGATGCCGCAGACGCGCGAGCACCTCGCGATCGTGCAGCTGCTGGGCGTGCGCTGCGTCACGCCGGTGCTGACCAAGATCGACCGCGTGCCGGGCGAGCGCGTGGCGCAGGTGCGCGCGGAGGTCGCGGCGCTGGTCGATGCGGCCGGCCTCGCGCGCGAGGCGAGTTTCGAGACGGCGGCGACGCATGCCGGCGATGCGGGCGTCGCCGCGCTGCGCGCGCATCTCGAAGCGCTGGCGCTCGCGCATCCGCCGCGTGCCCACGACGGCCCGTTCCGCCTCGCGATCGACCGCGTGTTCACGCTGGCGGGCCAGGGCACCATCGTCACGGGCGCGGTGTTCGGCGGGCGCGTCGCGGTCGGCGACGTGCTGCGCCACTCGGCCAGCGGCGAGGCGGTGCGCGTGCGCGGCCTCCACGCGCAGGGCCGCGTGGCCGATGAAGGCGTCAGCGGCCAGCGCTGCGCCCTGCAGCTCGCGGGCATCGAGCGCGCGGCGATCGCGCGCGGCGACTGGATCCTGGCCGACGCGCTGTGCGAGCCGGTGCGCCGCGTCGACGTCCGCCTGCGCCTGCTGCCCGGGGCGCCGCCGCTGGCGATGTGGGCGCCGCTGCACGTGCACCTGGGCGCCGCGCACTGCATGGCGCACGCGGTGCCGCTGGATGCCGAGCGCGTCGCGTCGGGCGCGGAGGCGCGCGTGCAGCTCGTGTTCGACGAGCCCGTCTTCGCGCTGGCCGGCGACCGCTTCGTCGCGCGCAACGCGCAGGCCAGCGCCACGATCGGCGGCGGCGTGGTGCTCGATCCCTGCGCGCCGGAGCGGCGGCGGCGCAGCCGCGAGCGTGCGGCGTGGCTGGATGCGCTGGAGGGCGTGCAGGCGGGCGGCGCGATCGCGGCGCTGGTCGCGGCGTCGCCGGCCGGCCTGGCGCGCTCGCGCCTCGCGCTGTTGCTTGGCCCCACTCGCGCCGGCACGCACGGTGGCGCCGGCGTGCGCGAGCTGCCGCTGGCGCAGGATGACGTCCTGCTGCTGTCCGACGCCGCCTGGGAGACGGCGGCACGCCAGGTGCTGGACGCGCTCGAGCGCTTCCACGCCGCCAGCCCCGACGAGCCCGGCGTCAACGCCGCGCGCCTGCGCCGCATGGCCGGCCTGACGTCCGACGGCGGCGCCGGCGACGCGCTGTGGCGCGGCGTGCTGGACGCGCTGCTGCGCGACGGCGCCGTCGCGGCCGGCGGCGCCTGGCTGCACCTGCCGTCGCACGCGAGCGCGCTGTCCGCGGAGGACGAGGCGCTCGCGGCGCGGCTGCTCGCCCGCCTGTCGTCCGGGCCCGTCGATCCGCCGTGGGTGCGCGAGCTGGCGGCGCGCGAAGGCCTGCCGGAGGAGCGGGTGCGCGCGCTGATGCGCCGGCTGGCGCGCCAGGGCCGCGCGTGGCAGGTGGTCAAGGACCTGTTCTTTGCGCCGTCGGCGCTGCAGTCGTTGGCGGCGACGCTTGCGGGCCTGGCGTCGACCGCGGGCCGCGCGGGCGTGCGCGCCGTCGCCTTCAAGGAGGCCACCGGCCTGGGCCGCAAGCGGGCGATCCAGGTGCTGGAGTTTCTGGACCGCACGGGCGTCACGCGCCGCATCGGCGACGCGCGCATCGTCATCGCGGAACCGGCGTTCGACGCGCCGCGGGAGCCGGCCGCGCGACCCTAGAATCGATTCGCACAGGAAGGCAATCGCACCCGGTGGTGCGCCCGGGCTTCAAACCCGGTAGGGGGCGCCAGCCGCTCCCTGGCAGGTTCGACTCCGGCTGCTTTCCGCCCCGATCGCCCTCAAGGCAGCGTGACGGTCACCCGCATGAAGTTCGGGCTGATGACCGTGCGGCTCGGGCTGCCGCTGGTGTTCTGCGCCTCGAACAGCGCCAGCAGCTCGCCTTGCAGCTGCGTGGCGCGGCCGGCCTTCTCGGCGGCTTCGAACGCGTTCATGGTCGGGCCGTACCAGAGGCGGAACAGGTCCAGGAAGCCGGCCGGCGGGCCGTCGAACTCGAAGGTGAAGGTCTCGCGCGTGCAGGCGACCGCCGACGCCGGCACGCCGGCCTCGACGAAGCGCTCGACCACCTGCGCCTCGACGCCCCACAGCATCGGGCTGACGAAGCCCTCGGGCGGCGGCGGCGTGTAGGCGGCGCTGATCTTGAGCACCTGCGCGACCAGCGTCGGGTCGTTCGGGATCCAGTTGCCCATCACGATCCGGCCGCCGGGGCGCGTGACGCGCACCAGCTGGCGCGCGACGTCGAACGGCTTGGGCGCGAACATCGCGCCGAACACCGAGACGACCAGGTCGCGGCTCTTGTCGGCCACGCCCTGCAGGTCGCACGCGTCGCCGTGCTCGAAGCGGATGTTGGCGAGGCCGGCCTCCTGCGCGCGCCGGTTGCCGGCGTCGACGAGGTTGCGCGCGATGTCGACGCCCAGCACGTCCGCGCCGGCCTGCGCCTCGGGAATGGCCGTGGTGCCGTCGCCGCAGCCCACGTCCAGCACCTGCATGCCCGGCGTGATACCGAGGCTGGCCACGAAGCGCTCGCCGCTGCGCCGCATCGTGCGCGCGAGCCGGGTGAAATCGCCTTTCTCCCACAGTGCCTGGTTCGGGTTCATCGCCGCTCCTCGAGATTGACCGAAGAACTGGATTGGACGCCGATGGCGGGACTGCGCAACCCCTAGGCGGCCTCCGGCGACGGGGTCATCGCGCCAGCGCCGCGCACTGCCGCGTCGCGACGGCGCCGCCCGTGAAGGTCATCAGCTGGCCCGGCGCCATCGGCCGCCAGGCCTCGTTGCGGGTCAGCGGCTCGGTGGCGACGATGGCGACGCGATCGCCGGGGCCGGTGTGGGGCGCGAAGTCCACCATCAGGTCCTTGTCGGCCAGCACGGGCGCGCCGAACGGGTGCTCGCGCACGACGTAGTGCAGATGCGTCGAGCAGTGCGCCCACAGCGCCTGGCCGTTGGACAGCAGCATGTTGAAGGTGCCGTGGCGGTGCAGCTGCGGCATCAGCTCGGACAGCGTGATCGACAGCTCGGCTATCGCCGGCACGCCCGCGTGCGCCTTGGACAGCTCCTGCATCAGCCAGCAGAACGCGTGCTCGCTGTCGGTCTCGCCCACCGGCCGGAAGGTGGCGTGCAGGCGCGGGCGGAAGTCCTTGAGGTCGCCGTTGTGGGCGAACACCCAGTAGCGGCCCCACAGCTCGCGCATGAACGGATGCGTGTTCTCCAGCGCGATGCGGCCTTGCGTGGCCTTGCGGATGTGCGCGATGACGTTGTCGCTGCGGATCGGGTAGCCCTTGACCAGCTCGGCCACCGGCGAGTGGCGCGCGCTGTGCTGGTCGACGAACAGCCGCAGGCCGCGATCCTCGAAGAAGGCGATGCCGAAGCCGTCCTTGTGCTCGTCCGCCCGCGTGGCCAGCCCGGTGAAGCTGAACATCGCGTCGGTCGGCGTGTTGGCGTTCATGCCGAGCAGTTGACACATGCGCCTAGCATACGCGCGGCGTCATGCGGATGGCGCGGGACCTTCCTCGCTGTGGGCCGCCCGCGTCACCAGCTCGGGAAGAAGACCTTGACCAGCCCGCCGAGGCTGACGAGGTTGCCCGGGTTGCTGGTCTCTTCCAGCACGCCGGCCATGCGGCGCAGCAGGCGCTCGCTCTTCTGGGCGCGCCAGATCAGCAGGTCGGCCAGCCAGGGATGCGCGTTGATGCGGTTGGCGCGCTCGTACAGGTCGAAGCGCGGCTGCAGAGCGGCCAGCGTCGCCTCGTAGCGCGTGCGCACGCCCTCGAAGGCGCCGGCCGGGACGCCCGACCGTGCGAAGCCGGGTGCCTCGATCAGCGCCTCCGCCGCCAGCAGTCCCGTCTCCAGCGCCTTGCCGATGCCTTCGCCCGTGAATGCGTAGGTGCTGCCGCCGGCCTCGCCGGTGACCAGCAGCCCCGCGCGCGCGTGACGTGCGCCCGCCAGCGAGCAGCGCAGCGGCGCGCCCTTGAGGTCGCCCTCCAGCGTGCCGCTGCGCATCAGCTCGCGCGCCGGCGCGTGGTGCTCGCAGAAGACGTCGAACAGCTGGCGCAGGTTCACGTCCTTCATTCGGCCGGTCGCGCCGTCCGGGCCGCCGGCCGCCGCCGGATGGCTGTTGGCCACGCCGACGCCGATGTTGAAACGGCCGCCCGGCGCCGGGAAGATCCAGCCGTAGCCGGGCGCCAGCCGCTTGTTCCAGACCACCTCGAGCGCCTTGATCCGGCCGACCATCGCGTCGCTCTTCACGTAGCCGCGCAGCGCGATGCCGCTGGGCGTGCGGCGCTCGCACATGCCGGCGGCCTGCAGCGCCTGCGGCGCGGCGCCGGTGGCCAGCACCGTCCAGCGCGCGCGGATCTCGTGCACGGTGTCGCGCTGCTTCAGCCGCGCGCCGACCGCCACGCCGCCGTCCTCCAGCGTGCCGTCGAAGCGCCACGGCGTGTGCAGCTTCGCGCCGGCGCGCTGCGCCCCGCGCGCGAGGATGTCGTCGAGCACCCGGCGCGGCAGCACGGCCAGGCTGCCGGGGACGTCGATGCGGCCACCGCGCGGCCCGATGCAGGCCAGGTGCTGCGCGGGGTGCGCGGCGGCCATGACCGCGTCGTACAGGCCGAGCCGGCGCAGCGCGTGGTGGGCGTCGGGGATCAGCGCGTCGCCGCAGATCTTGTCGCGCGGGAAGTCGTGCTGGTCGACGAGCACGACGTCGACGCCGGCGCGCGCGAGCCACAGGGCGCAGGCGGCCCCGGCCGGGCCGGCGCCAACGACGAGGACGTCGCAGGCGGAAGGGAGGGCGTCGTTGGACATAGGCCGGCGATTATCCCTGCCTGCCTGGCGGGAACGTGGCCGCGGGACTCAGGCCGCGGCCGCGGCGGCGCCGGGGACCGCAGCGCGCTCGTCGGCGCGCCGCGGGCTCACGCGCAGGGTGACGCGGCCGTCGTCGCGGGCCCGCGCGATGTCGGCCTCGATCTCGCGCAGCGCCTGCGGGCTGGCGGCCGTCGTCCGCACGATGCCCACCGCGCAGTCGCGGCCGTGGTTCTTGGCGGCGTAGAGCGACAGGTCGGCCAGGTTGACCGCCTGCTCCCAGCTCACCGGCAGGTGGCTGGCCGGCAGCGGGAATGCGGCGTAGCCGATCGACACGGTGACCTCGATGGCGGCGCCGTTGTCCAGCATCACCGGGGCCTGGTTGACCGCGATGCGGATGCGCTCGGCGAGCTGGTCGAGCTCGGCGCCGGCGACGTTGGGTGCGAAGACGAGGAACTCCTCGCCGCCCCAGCGCGCCACCAGGTCGTCGGCGCGCGTCGCGGCGCCCAGGCGGCGCGTGACCTCCACCAGCACGCGGTCGCCGGCGGCGTGGCCGTGGTGGTCGTTGACGCGCTTGAAGTGGTCGACGTCCACCATCAGCAGCGCGCCCGTGAACGCGCGCTCGGCGCCGCGCACGCGCATCACCTCGCGGAACTGGCGCCGGTTGGCCAGGCCGGTGAGGGCGTCGCGCTCGCTGTGGGCGCGCAGCAGCGCCTCGTGCCGCACCAGCGCGCGATTGAGCTCGCGCATGCGCCGGTACATCATCAGCGCCAGCACGCCCAGCAGCACCAGCGCGGCGCCGGCGAACATCCACAGCCGGCGCGCGATGGCCTGGTTGGCGAGCTGGACCTGCTTGAGCTGGTTGTCGCGACCCAGCAGCTCGATGCGGCGCTTCTGCGACTCCTGGTCATAGCGGGCGCGCAGCTCGGCCTCGGCGGCGTCCTTGTTGGCGGCGCGGATCTCGGTGGTCAGCGCCTCCTCGCGGTGGAACATCTCCAGCGCGCCGGCCGTGTCGCCGGCCTTGCCGAGCGCGTCGCCGAACTCGCGCAGGGCCTGCCGGCGCTGCCCGGGGCCGGTGTCCTTCTGGTACATCTCCAGCACGCGCGCCATCTCGACCTTGGCCTCGCCGACCCGGCCCAGCGCCAGCTTGGCCAGCGTGGCGTTGTGCAGCAGCAGGCGCTCGGTGCGGAAGTCGTGGTGCTTGCGGGCCTCCGGCAGCGCGAGATCGACGGCCGCCAGCGCGTCGCCGGGGCGGCCCTGGCGGACATAGATGTCGGCGAGATTGGTGCGTAGCAGCATCGCCGGGCGCTTCAGGCCGGCGGCGTTGGCGACGGCCAGCGCAGCCTCGTAGTCGGCTTGCACGACCCCGGGCTGCTGGCGCCGGAAATGCAACAACCCGTCCAGGATCGCGACGCGCACCTGCACCCAGGCCGAGCCGTCGGCGCGCGCGACCCGCTGGGCCTGCGCGATCAGCCGGTTGGCGGTGGCGGGGTCGGCGTTGGCCTCGGCCTGCACCGCGGCGACGCCGAGCGAGATCGCCTCGCGCGGACGATCGTCGTTGCGGCGCGCCACGTCCAGCATCGTCTGCGCGTAGGCGCCGGCGACGACGGTGTTGCCCTGGTCGGTGGCGCCGCGCTGGGCGGTGTCGAGCGCGCGCCACCAGTCGCGGTAGTTGCAGTCGGCGGCCTGCGCGGCCCCGGGGGCGCAGGCCTGGGCGTAGGTCGCCAGCGCCGTGCGCGCCAGCGGGTACGAGGCCGCCATGTGGCCGCCGTTGACCTCGATCTCGGCGCGCACCAGCTGGGCGTCGGCCGTGGCCAGCGGCTCGGTGCGGCCCAGCGCGGCGAGCGTGGCGATCTGCGCCAGCGCCTCGTCCGTGCGGCCGTTGCGCGCCTGCACGATGCCGATGCCCGTGATCGCCGCGCGGCGCAGCAGCGGCGTGGCGGCGGCGTCCTGCCTGGCGAGCGCGCGGATGGCCGCGATCGCGCTGTCGGGCGTCTCGTCGCCCTGGCGCACCAGGTCGTCGATCTGCTCGACGACCTCGCCTGGCGCGGCCCGCACCGCGCCGCAGGCGAGGACGACGCCCGCGACGAGCCCGGACACGAACCGGCGCGCGCGCATCACGCCATCTCCACGCCGTTCGCGGGCGCGCGCGGCGCCGCGGCGAAGCCGTCGCGCACGGCCGGCCCGTGCTGGAAGTGCAGGTCGGCGCGGCCCGCCGCGGCCGCCTTCTCGAGGTGCTCGACGAGCTCCTCGACCTGCCCGGCCCCGTCCGCGTCGACGCTGCGCACGCCGCACGCGCCGTTGCGCCCGTGCGCCTTGGCCAGATACATCGCGGCGTCGACCAGCGAGATGGCGCGCTCCCAGTCCAGCGCGAGCTCGCCCTGCGTCGACGCGATGCGCAGCGGGAAGCGCCCGAACCCGATCGACGCCGACACCGGCACCGGGTCGGCTTCGTGCAGCACCGGCGTCTCGGCCAGCGCGCTCAGCAGGCGCTGCGCGAGCGCCTCGGCCTCGCCCTGCGGCAGCGGGCGCACCAGCACCAGGAATTCCTCGCCGCCCCAGCGCGCGATCAGGTCGTCGTCGCGCAGCGCCTGGCGCAGGCGGCGCGCGATCTCCACCAGCACGGCGTCGCCGCCGGCGTGCCCGCAGCGGTCGTTGATCTGCTTGAAGTGGTCGACGTCGAGCAGGTAGAGCGTGCCCACCAGGCCCGCGCCGTGCCGGCCGGCCATCACGGACTGCAGGTGGTGGCGGTTGGACAGGCCCGTCAGCGGATCGATCTCGGCCTGCTGCCGCAGCTGCTCGTTGCTGGCCGACAGCAGCTGGTTGCGCACGCGCAGCCGGCGCGCCAGCACGCCTACGACTGCCAGCAGCAGCAGGCTGACGAGCCCGGCAGCCGTCCATTGCCGCACCTGCAGCTCGTGGTGGCGGATCTCCTCGTCCTGCAGCCGCCCCTCGCGCGCCAGCATGTCGAGCTCGTGCTGGCGGCTCTCGTTGGCGAAGCCCTCCTGCAGCTCGATCAGGGCGCGCTGGCGGTCCTGCTGGTAGAGCTCCTCGGACAGCTGGCGGTACTGGTGGTACGCCGCCAGCGCGTCGGCCTGGTAGCCGGCGCGCTCCAGGTAGCCGCCCAGCTCGTGCTGCGACTCGGAGATGTCGCTGGCGGTGGCGGAGCGCTCGTCGATGCTGGCCGATTGCCGCACCAGCGGCAGGCCCTCGTCCTTGCGGTGCATGCCGATCAGCGCGAGGCCCTTGTTGGCCAGGGCCACGCTCTGCGCGGGCAGGTCGTCGGCCGCCGCGGCCAGCGGCAGCGCCTTGTCGGACAGGTCGTAGGCGGTCTGGAAGTCGCCGCGCTGCAGGTAGTAGTCGGCGATGTTGCCCATGCCGACCAGGATCTGGTGCCGGCTGCCGCTCAGGCGCGCGTGCTCCAGCGCGGCGCGCCAGTCGGCCAGCACCGTGTCCGTGCGCTGGCCGCGGCTGAACAGGATCGCGCGCATCGTGAAGGCGGCGGACAGGCCGAACTCGTCGGCCGACCCCGTGGCCAGCCGCATCTGCTCGCGGTTGATCTCGGTGGCCTTGTCCGTCTGGCCGGCCTCGTACAGCACGTTGGCGATCAGCGCGCGCAGGTCGATGCGGCGCCACATCGGGCCCGTCTCGTCGGTCAGCTTGAGCGCCTGGTTGTAGCGCGCCATCGCCTCGTCGTAGTGGCCGCCGCGGTTCTTCACGTAGGCCGAGTTCATCAGCAGGCACAGCCGCAGGTAGCCCGGCGGATCGGCCGGCAGCAGCGCTTGCGCCTCGATGATCTGGCGTTCGGCCTTGCTGACCTCGCCGTGCGTCTGCAGCCACTGGCCGCGCAGCAGCATCGCGGCCGGGCGCGCCAGCGGCAGGCGGTCGGACAGCGCCTCGATGCGCGCGGCGAGCTGCTCGACGTCGTCGCCCCGGTTCAGGCGCACGTATTGCGAGCCCACCTCCAGCAGCGTCTCGAGGTAGCGCGAATCCTCCACCCGCAGCGTGTCGGCGTAGCGCAGCAGCCCGACGGTGGCGACCTCCGGCTGGGCGCGGCCGACGAACTGCAGCCGCTCGAACTCGTCGGCCGGCTTGAACGCGGCCGCCGCCGGCTGCGCGCCGGAGGCGACGGCGGCCGGCGGCCCCGACGCCGCGTCGGCGCGGGCGGCGGGCGCCAGCAGCAGCTGCAGTCCCAGCAGGACGCCGGCCGCGGCGCTGCCCGCCGCGCCCTGGGGCGCGACGTGGAAAGCCGATGGCGGAGGACGGCCGTGGCCGCTCCGCCGGAGGAAGTTCTGGGACATCGGACTCGTTATCGGAGGATTCTGAGCCCAATGAAGCCGGCGTCACCACCGCCGGGGAAGCGGTTTCCCCAAGCAATTCGCCTTCCGGCCGGTTTCGTCGCAGCCGGACGTGGCGCCGTCAAGACCCGATCGTGACGGATTTATCGCTCAGTCCAGCGCCTTGCCGACGCGGCCCAGGCGTGGATGCCAGTGGTCGAGGATGTCGGCCGAGACCACGATGTGGTTGGCCCGGCCGATCAGCAGCGCGCGGGGCACGACGCCGATGTAGCGCGAGTCCTCGCTGTTGTCGCGGTTGTCGCCCAGCATGAAGTAGTGGCCGGGCGGCACCACCAGGGGCGCCATGTCGCGCCGGGCGCGCACCGCGGGCAGGAACTGCACCGAGCGCTCGCTGCCGGCCAGGTGCTCGGTGGCGTGCACCGATTCCAGCGTCCGGTCGGGGCCCACCGGATCCGGCGCGCGCCACAGGTCGTCGTAGCGCGCGGCGACGCCGTTGACGGTGAGGGTGTCGCCGTGCATCTCGATGCGGTCGCCCGGCAGGCCCACGATGCGCTTGATCAGCCGCGTGCCGTCGCGCGGCGAGGAGAAGGTGACGATGTCGCCGCGCCGCGGGTCGGCCAGCGGCGCGAGCACGATGTCGGTGAGCGGCAGCTTCAGGTTGTAGGCGAGCCGGTTGACGAACACGACGTCGCCTTCCAGCAGCGTCGGCCGCATCGAGCCCGACGGAATCGGGTTCCAGTCGGCGATGGCCGTGCGGAAGACGCCCACGCACAGCAGGAACACCACGAACCCCTTGTTGCGGGCCAGCCAGGTCTTCATCGTCGTCTCCGTTCGCGGTCGAGGTGGACGGTTGACCTCGACCGTGGCGGACAGTTCCGTGCGCGGCCCCGGCCCGAAATGGAAACCGCCGGTAAATCCGGCCGGCAGCGCGGCGCCCGGCAGCGGAAAATGCGTGCCGGGCGGGGCCGTGCGCGCATGCGCGGCCCCGCCCATTCGTTTGGCCCGCCGCCGTTCCGCATGCAGTCCCTCAAGCTCCTGTTCGCCCTGACCGCCGCCTCGGCCCTCGTCGCCTGCGGCGGCGGCAGCGGCGATGCCTCGTCGCCCACGCCGGCCCCGGCGCCGTCCCCGACCCCCGCGCCGTCCCCCGGCGTGGGCAGCAACGGCACGCTGCAGACGGTCGTCCCGGCCGCCGTCTACGCCGACGCCCGCCACCGCGACGGCTTCGACCAGCTCAACGCGGTCCGCCTGGGCGCAGGCGCCGGTCTGCTGGCGCAATCGACGGCGCTGGACACCTCCGCGCAGGACCACGCCGACTACCTCACCACCAACGGCTACAACACCGCGTCCTCCCCGCACTACGAGACCGCCGGCTACACGGGCTACACCGGCGTCCAGCCGTCCGACCGCATGACCAATGCCGGCTACAGCTGGGGCTACGCCGCGGAGGTGATCGGCGACATCGGCTCGTCGTCCGCCAGCAGCGACTGCGTGGGCGACCTGCTCGACACCGTGTACCACGCCGCCATCATGCTGGGCCGCGCGGTCGACGTCGGCTTCGGCTACGGCACGGGGACCGCCGCCGGCATGTGCACGATCGACATGGGCTCGCCGCTGGCCGGCGGCAGCGCGCTGCAGATCCCGCCGTCGGGGGCGGTCGTCGCCTATCCGTTCGGCGGCAGCACCGTGGCGCACGGGACGTTCCGGGTCGCCAACGAGAGCCCGCGGGTATCGACGACGCTGCTGCCGAACGCGACGGCGGGCACGCCCATCGTCGTGGGCTTCCGCAACCAGGACGTGGTGGCCGGCGGCACGGTCACGATCACGCGGTTCTCGCTCGCCGACGCGTCCGGCGCGACCGTGCCCGGCGTGATCCTGGGCGGGGCGGGCGTGGGTGGCACGAACGTCAACGCCGACAGCGATGCCGGTCTCGAAGACTTCGGCGTGTTCGTCCCTTCCAGCCCATTGGCGGCGGGCAGCTACACCGTGACGCTGCAGGCCTCGATCAGCGGCGGGCGCGCGCTTGCGCTGAGTACCTGGTCTTTCACCGTCGCCGCGCTCTGACTCTCGGGCTCGGTGCCTGCGGCGCTGCTGCCAGGCGCTTCGCGCCCGGCGTCCCGGGGCGGCGTGGTCGCGGCGGCAGGGTGGGCGGGGGCTTGTTTCGCCGGCTCGCGGGTTCCTGAATCCGGCCTGGACGGCCGGATTCCGCGGGCTCTCGGCA